>Ga0272441_10000011_pt1 | contig 426960 bp, 596 predicted proteins | sample SSMProp6N_FD_193582 | JGI IMG/M metagenome (GOLD analysis project Ga0272441, IMG submission 193582) | Marine sediment archaeal communities from Little Sippewissett salt marsh, Falmouth, MA, United States - SSM-Prop-6N | ecosystem: Environmental > Aquatic > Marine > Wetlands > Sediment ... | reverse complement strand
GTTTGACCCCCATCACCAATAGTGATTCTTGGATTTCCTGATGATCCAGTGCCACCAATCCCATCAATGGATACATTTGTACCATTCTGATCTTTAATTAGTACAGCTTCATCATCACCAACTTGTAGAATTATGTCTTGGTTGGATGCAATTTCTCCATCTTGACCCGATGGGAAAAGCATACGTGGACTACCACCATTATCAAATGTAGTAATTAAGGTGGATCCATTATAAATTTCAACAACACCATCATTTGTGCCCGGAGTACCACCGACGCCGCCATGGAGCTTGAGGGTGCCACCAGTACCAGTACTTGAATTATTGGCTGCATATATGTCAAGAGAATATGCAGTACCAGCAGTACTAGTATCTTCAACTCTAATGGCATTTTCAGCATGGCTATAAAATTCAATAACTGAAGAACTTAATGTTGAATCCCATAAAATTTTAAGGAAACTTTGACCATTAGTTTGAAATATATGTTCTCCATAATCGCCAGGAGTAGTCCCACTTCCACCAGCTCCAGTAGAATAATAAATATTACCTCCATCACCTCCTTGTGTAGTTCCGTCAGCACCATCACCCGCTAAAAATCTAAAGTGACCACCAGCATAAGCTCCTGTACCACCAGCATCACTACCAATTATACGAAAGTCTTTTCCAACTCCACTCGATGCTGCTGCAACTTCAATCCATGATTCATTTGTAACATTAGAAAATAGAATACGATTATATAAAACAGATCCACTACCACCCTGTGCATCAATTCTAAGAATTTCACTATCATCTTCAAAAATATGAGCATCATTACTTGGAACTTGATAACATGCATCACCATTCCACAACAAGCGTGGACTACCTAAATTATCAAATCGAGCTAATTCAGTTGCTGACACTCCCTCAGTTTGGAATATGATAGCACCGTCATTACCGGCATTGGATTTAGCTCCACCACGTAAGACAACATCACCACCATTTCTGGCAACCGCACCACTATCATTAGAGTCACCAGCATAAAGGAAAAGTGTGCCACCTGTACCATTTATACTGCCACCAAGATTTTGAGCTTTAACATAAAAATCATAAGCATTCTGAGTACCAGATCCGGTATCATATGTTAATTGTTCAATAGTAACATCGCCATGATTATATACCCACTGTAATGGAGTAACATTGCCTGAGCCTCCAAGCTCGATACCAGTGGACTTAAACACCATTAGTGAGCCACTTTGAATGCCCAAGTAAATCAGCCCATCAGCCACACCGTATAAGTTGATACTACTCTCAGAATTATTTGTGTAAAGCGTAATTTCATCGTCTGCGGCAAGCTGTGTAGTTGCAAACGTGCTACCACCAGAGCTGTTGCCTGTTCCAACTACGAGCAAATCGCCACTGGCGTCTAACATTGCGTAGTCGGTAGAGCCGTCTCTGGAAAGCAACGCACCATCTGATCCAAAACGCACATGACCTTCTGTCGCCACGTTTGCATCAGGGCCGAACTGAACAACAGAAGCAGTATTATCGAATACTAAACGTGGACTAGTTCCACTGTCGTCAAATCGCGCAATCTCAGCTGAACCAGTGCCAGTTTGAAGAATAATAGCACCATCACTAACAGAGCCATTCCCGGATCTAATAGTAACATCAGCACCAGCGGTCCCTGAAGCACTAGTCCCTGCAGCTAGCAGAACAGAACCACCACTACCAGAAGTACCTGAACCGCCTGACAAAGATAGCGATCCACCAGTTGTACCTGAACCACCATAAAGAGAAAGAAGACCACCGACAGTGTTACCGGGTTGACCAGAAATATAGAAAGGAATGGAAGCACCCGCAGCACTCTCAACTGTGATGCGAGATTCAGCACCCCCATCGGGGAATATCATTTGTTTGCTACCATTATCATCAAATCGAACGAGCTCAGCTGAGCCCGTTCCAGTTTGAATAACGACAGCACCATCATCACTAGTGCCAGAGCCAGAGCGAAGTATTAAGTCACCGCCAGTTGTGGTCGACCCCGTGGCATTTTGTGCATGGATGGTAAGAGAGTCTACCTGAGTTCCAGTTGTAGTAGTGTCATCTTTTTGATATAACGTAGGTGAAGTAGTAGTATTTAGCCAGTATGCTTCATTCGTGCCGTTAGTTGAAAATTCACCATAGGCTAAATTGCCACTCGAGGCATAAACGATTTTATTGTCATCCCCACCTGGTGGGGCTCCACTAGTAGGTGGAGTTAAACTCGCACCAGCAGGTAGTGTTCTCCATTCTGCATATTCAGATGAATCGTAGGCTAAATACCAACCATCAGAAGCACCATCCCATGTAGATGCAGTAGCACTCCCGAAACGTGCTGCTTTATCAGTAGCTGCAGTACCACCAATAAATATATCAACAAATCCATCGCTAGCTACACCAGTTCCACTAATTAAATTAAGATTACCACCAGCACCACCACTGCTACCACTATTGCCACTTTGTAAGTATAAAGCACCACCAGCATTACTGGTCCCAGCAGCAGCGGACCCTGCAATAACATAAATTGGATAGCCATCAACAGCGCCAGTACCCTGTTGCATAACAATGGCGCCTGGAGCATCTGATTTAAAAAGCATCTGACGGCTGCCATTCGGGCCAACGTCATTCAGATATACAAATGTTGAATCGCCAGCACCAAATTCTATAGATCCATTAGCACCAGCTGGAGTACCACTCCCACCACCGCCTGCCAATAAACGCAAAAGCCCACCGGCACCACCAGAATTTCCTCCACTACTATCACCGCCATCACCGGATCTAATGATGATTTGACCACCAGGTCTGCCAGTCGATGTAACAGTTCCAGGTGTTGAGCCCTCAATAGCAAACACCATGGAGGGCTCACCAGGATCTGCATCTCCTATTTTTAGTATAGCCGACTCAGCGTACTTCCAGGGGAAGAGTAATCTGTGACTTCCATTATCATCAAATCGAGCAATCTCAGTAGATCCAGTTCCACTTTGAATAATGACAGCACCGTCATCCGTCGTACCTGAACCAGAGCGAAGTATTAAGTCACCACCAGTAGCAATAGTGTCCTGGCCTTGAATGACTAAATCATGAGGAGAAGCACCATCAATAATCTTTATAGTTGCATCTTTAAGAGCATTAAACTCAACGCCCGTTTCACTATTAGATACTCTAGTAAAAGTTATAGCATTATAGTCAAATTGAACAACAACATCACCATATCTAGGCGGACTAGATCCAGCTGAACCACCTTTAAGATAAACATCACCACCAGATGCAGCGGTAGCTCCGCCTTGTCCCCCGATAACATATACATCGCCACCTATGGCAGCAGAAGTAGTTGAAGTCCCTCCCTGAAGAGTTAATGAAGGAGCTGTAGTTCTATCTTCAACAGTAATAACAGCTGGACGATTAGTAGCTGAGTCAAATACTAATCTAACCTTAGTATTAAGAGCATCAAATTCAGCAATCTTAATAGAAGCACTTCTGAATTGAACAGTACCATCAATTCCTGCAGGTGTACCCGTTCCAGCTGATCCACCACGTAAGATAATATTTCCACCAGAACCACCAGATCCTGAGCTACCATCACCACCAGCGCCGGACCAAATATTTAATTGTCCACCACTATACCCTATAGTACCACTACTACCATCACCGGACTGAATATAGAATTGAGCCGCAGCATTACCAGAACCAGCATCCCCAGCTACGATTTTAGGACTTTCCCCATATGTCCATGGGAAATATAAACGCTGACTCCCATTATCATCAAATCGTGCTATTTCCTGCGGACCAGTTCCGCTTTGAAAAATGACAGCACCATCATCGCTAGTACCAGATCCGGATCGAAGAATTAAGTCACCACCAATTGTAGTAGAACCGGTAGCATTCTGTGCATGGATGGTAAGAGAATCACCGGTAATACTAGCGGTAACATCATCTTTTTGATAAATGGTAGGTGAAGTAGTAGTACTTAACCAGTACGCTTCATTCGTTCCATTCGTTGAAAATTCACTGTAAGCAAGATCACCACTGGAAGCATAGGCAATTTTATTGTCATCCCCACCTGGTGGGGCTCCACTAGTAGGTGGAGTAAGTGAAATGCCGGATGCAGCTACCCACTGCACATAACCACCAACATTCCAAATTAATATATATCCAGCAGAAGGAGATCCTGTTGAATTATTAACTTTAAATACTTGTGTAGCTCCTACATTAATGATGACAGCACCATCATTTGTTGTGCCAGATCCAGATTGAAGTATTAAATCTCCACCAGTGGTTCCAGATCCAGTAGCATTTTGTGCATGGATGGTAAGAGAGTCTACCTGAGTTCCAGTTGTAGTAGTGTCATCTTTTTGATATAACGTAGGTGCAGAAACACTATTTAGCCAGTATGCTTCATTAGATCCATTGGTGGAAAAACTGCTGTAAGCAAGATCACCGCTGGAAGCATAGGCAATTTTATTATCATCCCCACCTGGTGGGGCTCCACTAGTAGGAGCAGTGAATGTTACTAACCCATCAACACTGATGAGTGTCTGATTCATCAATTGATGAAGATTATCGCCGCACCAACCATATGGCTGGCCATCAAAATTCATTTCCTCCGGTTTCTCTCCCGATCCCCCACTTCCCGGGAGTGGTAATGGATCAGGAAGTTTCTGGTATGGAGGAAGTATAATTCCCCTATTTGGAAGGGGAACTGCAAATACTCTAATATCTACGTCAGGTGTGCCTACAGAATCCCATACTGTTAATCGGACTCGATAAGATCCAGAAACATCCGGATCGAAATTCGCAGATGGAGTATCATTAATTGCCTGTCCTAAAATAACAGGAGTACCAGGAACAATAGGACCTAGAGTACTATTAGGCTCAACATAAAGAAGTTCGATCAGCCATTCAGCAACGTCGGTGTTATCCGAATTTTCTACGGTGACCGTAGTGCCTGTTGAACCGATGAGAGCTTCACCGTTCGGACCCGGAGCACCTTGAACAAATCTAATTAGAGCTGTGGCAGCCATGCTAAATCAAATTAGCAATAAGGAGGCCACAAAGATATTAATTTAAAATAATCAGTTCCAAACTATCGGTCAGAGTATTCTTAATTAGTTTGTAAGTATGGAATTGACCATCATGCCATTCAAATGGCACTCGATAAAGCGGGGTATTGGAATTAACATCTTGAATTTTGACGTACGGAATACTGCTCACACTATCGAACCCGAGACCGGCTGCTATTCCAGGACCAATTGGACTCACAAATCCAAAATAAATCCCAGTATCAATATTCGACCCACAAGCAAATAAATTTAATCTCATTCGAACTGTAATTTCAAAATCCAAAGATGGATGACTTGGAAGACCGGTTTCCTTAATATAAGCTGTTTTAGTTAGTCCGGTAGTTCCATATCTTAATGCTCCAGATGCAATATTAGTGCTGACAAAACTTGGATTATCGGCCAGTAATTGCCATCCCAAATCTGCCACTGGAGGAGCATTTTCTACAGTTACAATATTGATAATATCTGAAATTAAATGATAGACAGTACTAATTCGATGCAACTCGTATCTATATTTAAGCTCATTGACTAAAGCTAAAGCTGTTCCAATATCAGCAGCAGGTGGACTGATTGAGGTATTTTCAGTATCATTTACTACATGAACCCCGATCTGAATTAAATGAGCATTGTAATCCCCTTGCATTTCATTAAGCAAAATTATGGCTGATGCTAAATCAGTAGCATCAGGAGAAGTAATAGGATTCCAAATATCATCAATAGGATGAACTCCAATTTGTGAATAGTGAGCATTAATCTGAGCCTTTAAATCATTAGCTAACAACCAAACAGCTTGCTCATCCGCATCTTCGGGAAGAACTTCTCCATCATAAAATAAACTATGATACTCAGTATAAAATTGTTCAATCCCTTCCGGTAGGAGACAACTATCATCAGTAAATGATGAAACTATGGCTTCTTCCCCTTCATTCGAAAATTCCCAGAATTTCATCCCTTCATACAAAACTCGAGAAGGCGGATCAATCCTGATAAAAACAGTAGCTCCGTGTACACCAGGCTCAATTAAATGAGCATTATAGTTTAATTTTGCATCATGTAGTAATAATGCTAGTGTACTACAATCACCAGCATCTGTGGCAGTTATGATATTAACCGTATCATCCATAGTATGAACTTTTTGAGTATCTATAACCTCAATTCGATGATCATTAAATTCTCCCTTGAATGCATTAGCCAATTCCTCAGCTGTGATTTGATCGGTAGCAGCTGCAGGCAATACCACATTTACAGTGTCATTGGCTAAATGAACGCTTCTATGTACAACATGTAGTAAATATTTTTCTCTCAATTCATTAGCTAAGGTTAAAGCATCAGTCAATGCATCACATGAAGGAGCTGTAACAATATTAATTTCATCTACACTAGGATAGTGGGAAGTTGCGAGATCACGATGAGCCTCATATTGAGTTTTAATGTCATTAGCTAAAATTACAGCACTTTCAAGATCAATAGGAGTTGAAGCTGTAATTACATTTACTAAGTCATTTGCAATATGAACTCCACCTTCAATTCGATGAGCATTAACTACAGCTCTTAAATCAACAAGCAGTGTAATAGCCGTAGCTAGATCAGTAGCATCAGCAGCAGTGACAATGTTAACTGCATCTGCAACGAAATGAAAAGGAGATTCTGTAGCTCGATGAGCTTCATATTGAATTTTAATATCATTTACCAAGTTTACCAGAATTTCTAACGAAGATAATGATGTAACAGTATTGTAAGTATCATTTTCAAGATGAGAAATAAAACCGTCAGTATTAACAAAATCTACCGATGGAATACTTCCGACTGAAGTTGCTGTTTTAACTAATCCTCCTCGAGACTCCAAATCCTGAGTCATCGGAACTGGAGGAGTATTCTCACCTAATTCAGTAAAAGATGCGACTTCCTCATCTGCCATAAAATCATCAAGAGGAGTCCCACCAGAGTATACTTTGAATCCGTAATGACTATGATATTTTTGAGTATAAACATGATCAGGAGAAGCAATTACATTAGCTTGATTAGTAAGATGATGTGGTGGAATTAATCTATCAGTTAAAGTCAATTTTCCAATCGAATATCTGACAAAAGACCATCTTGACCTAGAAATTTCTTGAGGATTAAATGCACCAAATCCAACAATAGAATTGTTACTTGAAATTTGTCTAAAAAATGTAGAATCAAATGGCGGTAGGGATAAAATATCATATGGAGTAGAAATGGATGGAATGGAACTTCCATCAATAAATAAATCGACAGATGTAATTGGATCTCGGACTAATCGATAAATATGTGGAACTGACCAATCTATCTGATATAGATAATATGAACTCAGCAGACTAGCATCCCCACCCCTATAAATTCCGACATATCTATTATTTGGAGCATCAGGATTGTTAATCTTACTATCTCTAAAAATTGCAACAGATTCCCAATCGACCACTGATCGGGAAGTCTTTAAGTCTACTCCAGTGACAGGTTCACTTCCAGAACCGAATGAGATTGAAGGACCTGCAAATCCAGGATTCAAACTAGAATAAGTAGGAGATGGTCCAACATAAGGAGATAGAGCTACACTATCAGCGTAAACTAATATCTGATCAGCATTCTTCGAAGTATAAACATTGAATGAATGTGGATTTCCATCATTCCAATTAAATGCATATTGAGAAATAACATCAAGACTAGTAGTTGAAATATCATAAGATAACAAATTTAGGAATGAATTACCAGAAACATCAACAGCTAAATGGATTTCAATATTCTTTCCAGACAAACCCTCGTCAATAGAGACTAAAGCACCGGCTGGATATAAATTAAGATATGGACCTGAAGCCGGAACTACATTTCCTGCTGAAAATGACAAAACATTAAGACGAAAATCTAATTTCCAATCAGAATTAGGATCTAAAACATCACCAGTAATCAAATCGTTACTTTGAATATAAGCTAGATAATCAGTGATTGACGTATCAGTAATCCTCATAGTCCTTCCAAACATGGAAGCACTCTGATATCCACTAGCTTGCCAAACTGGATTATCTTGGTTTGGAAAATCAGCACCAAACCAAGATACTCGAGGTTCAGGATTAGAATCAGCACCAGAATACAAGCCAGCACTAAATCCTAATTTGAGTAAAGCATTACCACTGATTAAGTTAATACTTGAATCCGAGCCTACCTCTGCAGAAGTAAATTGTATTTTTCCTCCTACTACAGAAGCAAAGGTAAAACCAAGAACGGTATTAATAAATGAAGCAATTCCAGCTGCAGTATTCAAAAATGATGTGAAAATGATTTCTTGTCGTGCTGTATCACCAAGTTGAAGAACGATATTATCACCAGCTATAATTGAAAACGGTTCAGAAATAACACCTGTTATTGTAGCAGGAATAGGATCAAATTGTAAAAAAGCCAATTGAACTGAAAGATTGCCATCTTCCAGATATACACCACAAGCCTTATTATTTATCCCGAATGTATAATAATCTATCTCAGTTTGAAATTCGATACTAACTGTAGTGTCCCTAGATAGAATAGGTTCAAGCCTGATATATCCAATATAAGCCCCGGAAGCTTGGCCCAATTCTTGGACATCTCCATCTGAAGCTGAAGCAACTGAGTCTACATTTAATTGTGGCCCTGATATAATTCGATCACTACCTCCTTGCCCAACCGTAATCCAAGGAGCCGTAGTATCTAATTCAGGTAATACTGTCGCGTCGTAATTTACTGATTTGTTATCTTCACTTAAAACAGCCAACGTGGGAACAATATTTACACGAATAAATTGCCATTGACTGACGCTAGTAGATTCTCGCCCGATAGAACCAAAAAATGTTTGTTGAATTTTAGCAAAACTAGCATCAATATTAGACAGTGACTGTAAATCAACTGCATCTACAGATATGATTGGATCAATTGATCCACTTAAGTAGAGTTCTACATTCCCGTCGACATCTCGAAAAATTCTATAAGAAACAAATTCAGTCCAATCAACTGCATATGAAACCCAAGAATTTATATTCTCAGGGAAACCATCGTTAGTTAGTATGCCTACTTGTTTAACTTGTTTTACTTCATTTAGTATGTCATTTTCAAAATGAACATTAATTTCTTCTCTATGAGAATTGAACTTATCACGAAGTTCATTAACTAAAGTAATAGCGGTATTTAAATCAACTGCATTAGAAGAAGTAACAACATTAACAGAATCTAACAACTGATGAACACTGCCAACCCCACTTCCTAATGCAATATGACTATTGAATTCACTCTTAATCTCATTAATTAAAATAATCAATGAAGTTAAATCGGTAGCATCTACCACCCCGATTGCATTTATTTCGTCAATTGGATTATGGGCTCGAGCATCTATCCTATGATTTTCATATTTAGCTTTAATGTCATTAGCTAATGCAATTGAAGAGGATAAATTACTAGCGTCAGTAATTAAGAATCCTACTAAAATGGTTTTAAGGCCATCAGAAACACCGAAAGCAACACCAGAAAAAACCCTGTCTAGAACTAGGCTATCATCATCAATTACCCTAGCCCTAAAAGCAGCATTTATAATACTATCTGATTTTATATCAACTTCATGAGAAAAGAATGGAGGCTTACTATCAGTACCAGCTTGTTCATTTTCATCTGCAATGGTTAGTATATTCCCACCAGGAGCTAATGAAAAAACTCCCTCTCCGTGTAAAGTCCATGGATCAACTGCATTTTGAGGCAAAGTAACTGGATCATAAGAAATTGTAACTTCTGATACCTGTTTAAATAGAACAGGAAATGCAGTTCGATTAGTAGGAACGTTAGTTAGTAATGTAGTAGGATCGTTTGTAACCGCAGAATATCGTCTTTCATACCCTTTATACTTCCACCCAATTCGAAATGGCTGGATATCTGCAATAAACTCTGGATCTCTATCTAAATCCACAATTCGCGGATCAATTAGATGAGAACGAGCACGATACCGATGTTCCGGTAAGCCTGAAAACCCTCGATTTTGAGCTTGATTAGTAACATAACCTGGATAATTAGTTCTTAAATACCTAGAAGGAGGATTACAAAGATAGTTGTAATCAACATTAACAGTATCAGATCCAGCTGGCTTATTTTGTAAAACTATTGCTCCAAGTGAACCAAATACTGCATCTACAATGGCTGGTGAACCATTAACAAGCACGTCCACATCATAAGGAGTATTTGCTACTTTTCCGAGTAAAGGATCTTTATATAACCAAGTAAAGGGACCGGTTAAAGGACTAGGATAGGTTCCAATAGTTGGAATAATATTAGATTGAGAAATAGTATTAATCAAATCAGAATTCTGATGAATAAATTTATTTTGTCGATGATCTTCGTACTTTCTACGAATTTCATTAGCTAGTCGAATTGCACTACCTAAATCAACCGCATCAGTTGAGAAGATTTCATTTTCAGTATCTACATCATTATGAACTGGTGGAGTACCACTAATCATAATGATATGGGCAGAAAATTGCACTTTAATATCGTTAATGAGTGTAATAGCAGAAGTTAAATCTGTTGCAACAGGAGCAGTAATTATGTTAGTAGTATCATTAGTACCATGAATTCCTTCTATTACACTATTTACTACGGTTACTTGAGTTCGGTGATTTTCATAATTAATTCTAATATCATTTACTAAAGCAACTATATCTGCTTCAGTCGCAATAGTATCTACTGTATCAAAATCAGTATCTCTCAGTCTTAAACGAGTAGAACTTATTACTTCTGCAATATAAAATGCACCATCGTTTCTTAAACCAGCACTACCAGTAATTTCAATTAATTTATTGACAGCAGAAGAATTAAAATTACCGGTGGGAATCCGAACTTCATTTCTAGATAAAATCTGGAGATCCGTACCCATTAACAAACTCAAAGGTTTCTTAACAATCGGACCGTGCTTGGTAAATAATGTCCGATCAATAACTGAATTCAGGCCCATGAAAGTAACCATGAGACCTCCTCAGTATACCGGATTCCCAGCCATATCGGTCAAACCGGTGGCCGTAACTGTATAAGATACAGATTCCATATTAGATACCCGTATCGAAACCACGCTATCATTAGTCCAACTAGCTTCCTTTTGCAGTATGCTTCCTCCACTAATAGTCAAATTAGAAATATCCAACGGTATTTGTCGCATAGGCTTAGAAAAATAAATTTCAACTTCATCAGATTCAAACTGAACCCCTCCTTCATCAATAACTAATCCATTTTTAGGTATCGCAGAAGATAACGAGGGTAAAATAGCTAATCCATCAAATTCATGTGCTAATATTATAGGATTTAAATATGAAGTGATTTTATTTGGATCTATCAAAGTATCATTATCTGTATAATAGTGTTGAATAGTTCCTTCAATTTGATGAGTTTCTCCATCAACCATGTAATCTAGATTGCATTCCAAAAAATCGTACAAAGGAGCAGAAATTGCTCTACGACCTGCAAAAGAATGGACACCAAGTTTAGAATTGTGAATAATTAAAACACGCTGAAGATCACCAATCAATTTGATCAAGGATTTAAGATCAGAAGCAGGAGATGTAATTACAATGTCTTCATCCAGTTGATAATGAAAAACAATACTAGTAATATGATTAGTCATTTTTACTCGAAATGAATTGGCTAAGTCAATAATATTTGATATAGGTAATTCAGCATAATCTAAAGATGAAATAGTATTTATCGTATCTTGAGACAAGTGACCTGCTCCATTTGAAGGATCAATATGAATACTATAAGCGAAAATCAAATTATTCAAAGCCCATAATGCAGTTGGCCAAGTAGCAAAAACTTCATAATTGTTTGGAATTTCTGACCCATCAGGTCCAGATACTTTAACCATATCTAAAGGCTGAATTACGATTCCTTTATCGAATCTTAGACTGATCTGAGAATCAGGAAAAACTCTATCAGTAATTAGTTGAGCTGTAGTAGATAAAGGTCTAGCCTGAATACTGCCAGTATAATTAACTGGATTAGTAGTACTAGCACTATCTTCACTAGTAAGCGTAGCTTCAATATTAAGTGGAGCATCAAATGACTTAGTATTTAGATGTAAATCTGCAAAATAAGTATACGCATCTAAAACATCAAACACTCGATCAGATATACCATATCTAGCATATGCAGTTATTGCATCAATTGGAGTCGGGTAAGAAGTAGAAAAATTAACTGGATAAGTAGCTGAAATGTGACTATTATAATATGCCTTGATCGTATTAGCCGCAGTGATTGCAGTAGGTAAATCATAGATAGGCAAAGCATCAAACACATTAACAGAATCACGATATTTATGATAACTATCAGTAGTTACATGCGCTAAATAATTAGTTTGAGCAATAAGCAAAAAAGCAATACACTGGCCTAAGCTAATAGGTGACCCAGAAAGACTATTTTCTACATCATTTTCAACATGAACTTGTGATTCAGTCAGATGACCATTGAATCTGACTCTTATGGCGTCACAAAGTCCGGTTAAAGTACCTAAATTTGTTGCATCGGCTGTTGTAATATCATTAACACTATCTGGCCAAATATGAGCTCCATCTTGAGTAATAGTCCACTTCGATGTATCATCAGCATCCAAAACAGGACCATTAAAGAAAACTCGAACTGTAGTTGTGTCGATTAAATCAGAATTGATATCAATAACAAAGGCATCAATAAACTGCAATTGTAATGCATCAGCTTCAGCATAAGGAGATACAGATCGAAGAGCTAATGTAATCGGAATTGAGCCAGTTCCATAATTAAGAGACTCATCCCTTACATCAATATAATCAAGAGTCAATTCTGTAAATGAAACGGGAAGCGTACCTGTATAGTCAAGCCTCAGCGTGTCCTCAGGCAGATTCTCAGTCGCCCACGTATCCTGAACTAAAGGTACTCCATCAATTTCAAATTGCGCTGAGCCAGAAGTGGGTCCTACTGATCGATCAAATTTAACATCTATTCTACCTCGTTTAGATAACCAGGCTCCGATGGCTCGAGGAGGATCCTGAACATTAGCTATAAAATTGCGTACGAATCCAGAAATAACTTCATGATCAATCTTAGCATAAACCCCATTAGATTCAAGAGAATAACCATAGTTATAAGTTAAAGGCTGGGATAATTGTAGAATAACCGACCGATGAGTTGAATCATACCAATGAATAGATTCAATTATGGGAAGAACCGCTTCAGTAGGAGGATCAGCTAGTGCTGTAAGTACATAGTTATCAGGATCAAGACCAGTATTGGTAACTTCAAAAGTATAACTAACACGAATCTGACTAGAAGTTAAAACATGCACTTGACAGTTAAAAATCGAAGCTCCGAGTTCATCGGAGATACCAAGTACAATATTTCCAAGTTTACTACTTGGAGTTCCGAGTCGGCCTGTAAATGCCATCGATCGTTACGGGTAAATAAAAGCAAATGATCACAAAATAACTATATAACCAGTACCAATACTCTTATAGATTCTGGAAGTCCGGGCAGAAGCTAATTCTTCGTATGCACTTCCATCAATTTGAGCTCCCCCCGTAGCAGCAACTCTAAGTTTATTCACTGAATCAGTAACATTCTTCATTCCGATTTCTTGACCCAGATATCCAAGAGGAGTAGGAAGAATGATTGAAAAGCTTGCTACAGGATTATAAAGAATCATCTCACCATATGTCGCAACATAGCTAGCTGTCTTTATATCTTGGTTAATTTGTAAGTAAGGTTGCCCTTGCGGACCGGCAGGTCCAGTAGCTCCTGTTACACCCTGCGGACCGATAGCACCGGTTACACCTGGACTGCCCTGTGGAGCTCCGGCAGGTCCAGTAGGTCCAGTAGCTCCAGTTACTCCTGGACTTCCCTGCACACCTTGTGGTCCAGTTACTCCAGGCGATCCTTGTGGTCCTGTAGGACCAGTAGCTCCAGTTACTCCAGGCGAACCTTGTGGACCCGTAGCTCCAGTGCCTAATCCACCCGTGGGTCCAATAGCACCAGTCGGTCCTTGAAGGCCAGCTGTCCCTTGTGGACCGGCAGGACCAGTAGGACCAGTCGAGCCTTCTGGACCAGTAGGACCGGTAGCTCCCTGTGGTCCAGTTGGACCTATAGGACCACCAGAAGGACCAGTAGGGCCCTCTGGACCAGTCGGGCCAGTAGCTCCCTGTGGACCGGTATACCCAGTTGGACCAATTGCACCTTGAATTCCTGTTACACCTGGAGTACCCTGAATACCTTGAATACCCTGTGGTCCGGTAGGCCCTTCAGGTCCGGTAGGCCCAGTAGGACCCTGAACACCAGTAGCACCTTGGGAACCAGCTGGACCTGGAGGACCTGGAGGACCTATGAGTCCCTGGACGCCAGGTGATCCCTGAATTCCTTGTGAACCCGTAGGACCGGTAGCTCCCGGGCTTCCTTGAGGTCCCGTCGCACCTGTAACACCTGGACTACCTTGGGGGCCTACCGGGCCTCCTGAGGGCCCCGTTGGTCCCAAAGGACCAGTAGGACCAGTAACACCCGTGACTCCAGGCGATCCTTGAATTCCCTGAATACCAGTAGCGCCCTGTGGACCCTGGGGTCCAGTAGTACCCTGATATCCCTGAAGACCCTGTGGGCCTGTGGGACCTGTAGGGCCCTGAACACCAGTTGCCCCTTGAGGACCGGGTGCACCAGGTGCTCCAGTAGCCCCCTGAGGCCCGGTAAGACCAATAATGTCAATCGCCCATTGACTGAGGCCACCGGCAGTTAAAACATGAGTAACCGGCGTCCCGTGGGCATGTTCAGCAGGAGTGGTACCCTCAATACCACGAGTAATATTAAAGATATTACCGGCCACCCCAGTGACCAGCATTAACTCATCATCAATCAGAATACGAAATTGAGCAACAGTCGGAAATAAACTAGCATCTTTGACAGTAACAGAAGAATCAAATGCAGTGATCCCACTTGCTTGATCAATAGTAGTCTGCGCTGCATTTATAAATTGCTCAGTCATGGCTAAAAGTCACCACTATGATCCTCGCCCACAACAGCCACAGATTGCTTCATTCCAAGTAAGTCTATTCCTTTTATCCCGCCAAAAAACCGTCGAAAATCTTCATAGCCATAATTTTCTAAAATCCAACTAAAAGTATCCACAACCTTATATGGTTTATTAACAGTTGGATCAGAATCTTGTTGACCTGTGTACTCATCTTCTAGAATATAAGAAATCCTGTAAAGAGTATGTGCTGGCCGAATGATATTAAGGAGAACTCTTATATTCTTATCTGCTAAAAATATGTCAAAATCACTCGGACTCTCCATCAACACATCAACCTTAAATCCAAACTGATCCGAAATATCGAATTTAGAACCAGGCTTTCTAGTCTCTATAAAATTTTCAGTTACTATAACCTGACCATTTGTGATGAGCTCAACAGCCTCCTTAATTGATGCAGGTATGCTCCCCTGAAAATAAATTCTCACTACTTCATTCAAAAAGGCTCTGAATCCAATATCACTTAATCCAGGACGAGGAGCATTTTTCTTTGGAAATAAAATAGTAGTTAAAACTTGATAGATAAATTCGCCTCGAGTCTGATTATAATAAGTATCAGTTTGGATATCTTCAAGAGCTAATCTAATTCGAGCCAACTCAATACACATAGTTTTAATTTCACGAGTATAATTAGGCCCGTCTATAGTAGATTGCCAATAGGATGATAGCAATCTTAAAAAGACCTGAAATTGAAAATTAGCTTCATCAATTAGTCTATTTCGATATTCTTCACCATCTTCATAGGTATTATAATTAACTCGGATAATAGCCATTACGCTTGTCGATATGTGATGGTAAGAGAACCAGGAGTGATATATTCAGTCTGGGACGTTTCAATATCCTTAACTCCTCTATCTCCATTCACTACATAAGAAACAGCAAAAGAATGATTAGTAGGAATGTCTGCAGGAACTACACCAGCATCCAAAGAAATGACTACTTTGTTTGCTGTTCTTTCCAATCTTTCAGCTTCAATAGCTGATTTAGTAATAAATTCAGGTTCTAAAGTAGCATCATCAGAGTATCCTTCAATTACAGCACCATCTTTACCAATAATCCATGCCTTATGAAGACCAAATCCCACATTACCTAAAGAATCAGCCATATCCATGATGAGCTCATCCATGAACACGCCGTGATGAAGTGTATCAGGACCACCACCATCAGTAGTATCAAATGGAAATGATTGGGTTAAAATAAAAACTGCATTTGAGAACTGACTTAATGTGGGAAGTGCTACATAATCAGATGGAAGTTGATCTCTGATTCTAAGAGCATTATCATTTAAAGTAAAAACCGAGAACGGTTGAACTACAAAATCCACACCTTTGGAATCATCAATGACAGCTACCATATCAGACTGACGAACAGAATTACCAACACCTTTATTGGTAGTCAAAACTGTAACATTTGTTCGGATATCGGAATCAGTTGTGCTTTGTTCAGCATTAGCCAATAATTGAACTGTTGCCTCAGTCAATAATGGATTCTCAATTGCTTGCTTAACAATCACATCAGCAGTTGTATGTCGCATCTGACTGTATAAATCTTGCACGTGCTGAAGAACATCATTAATAACATAAGTAATTACAAAATTTTCATCTTTCTCGTAATCAACTGAAATAGTATCACCATTTTCAATATTAGTATCTGTAGATCTAAGTAAACGAACTGGCTCAGTCTGAGACCCTCCAACAATCAAATAATCTGGATCAGAATCAGTTGGTCCCTTGTATTGAATTGTTCTATCCTGATTATAAACCGCAATTGTAAAAATGTTGATCCCGACTGAATTTAATGGCTCCTCAAATTGGCCAACCATTACATGCTGTTCATTACTCACTGCAACAGTATCCCCGGATGGAATATCATCAATCTGATTAATTTCTACATAATCACTAGCCTGGGTACTTTCCCCATATAATAATGGGTCTTCAGTCTTAAAAAGAGTGAATCCGTCTGTCGTATCTAAAGCTCCGGAAGTTTCGCCTATAACTGAAGTAATTCGTCGAATAGGTTGATAAGTAGAAATAAATTTATTGTTACTGCGGAACCGATAGTCACCTTCCACAAAATCATCTACTAAAGTAGTAGGCTGAGGAATAGACGTACTTAAAGCAATGGTTTGATAATCAATAATGGATACACCAGTAAGGTCGTATTCTTCAGTAGGACTAATAGACTGATTACGAAGACCAAACCCTTGTGAAGGATTGTAGAGCATTTCCGCAATCGGATTATTTTCACTCAATCTAGAATCCCGAGCCCGGAAAATCAGATTTATTGCATCAATAACATCAAATCTAACATTTCTAGCAACTTCAAATTGGAATGCAAAAGTTTCGGATACAGTTCTCTCAGTTATACCTTTAACCCAAACATCAACCTTTCCACCAATATGTTTTCCTCTAATATCATCATAGTCACGCATCATATCCGGATCACCGGATTTAACAACTCGAGCTTCCAAAACTTCAGGGGTCCCTAAAGCTGTTCTAAGATAACCTCCTTCAGTTCCTGTATCGAGTCCAGAAAGTACCCGAGATGCCGCCTCAGCTAAACCTAGATTGCTCTGTTTATCTCGACCGAATCGCGCAGCTTCTTCATTTACAGTTTGAAATCCAGTAGCACCTGATACAATCGTATCTAATGTATTAGCAGGAATATTACCAAAGGCTCCCGGGTCTTCGGCAACCATCTGTACTTTAATCTCATACCGCCGACTAATTGGATTGTAATAAGCCTGCGGGTTATCTGAATCGAATACAGATGAAGCTCGGGCTCTAAACCTAGGAGCTATATTATTGATAGACGATGCAACAATAGCGTTCTGCGAAATAATTAGGTCCTTGGAGGGAGGACTCGTAGTATAGAAAGTTTGAGTTACTTTAGCAGGACGTCGATTTTGTCTTTCTTCTCCAAAATTCTGAGCCAATGAATCAAATGAATTATCAATCAACGCTTGCACTGCAGCATCACTACTTAAATTCAAAGCCGCTCGTAAATTTTGTTTGTAGTTAGAACTTGAAACTGCAATACTAGTTCCTGTTAGATTAGGATCATCAATTGCTAACATTGCTGCAAATGACTTGGATCGATGAATCCAATCCATTAAAAAGTACGCTTTTTGAGCTTCATTCGAAAATGGCTCAATATGCACTTCGCGAACTGTAGACCCTGGAATTAAAGATAATGTAGGCTGAGCTTCATTAACTTCTCTAATATAATCTCGTGCTACAATATCTTGCTCTCTAATTCTAATTCCACGAATGGTGGTATCTAGAGGCAACGGAGCTCCAGACATTTCTGCCGAGAAACGACTTTCTTGAATTTGACCATTTGCTTTATCATAATATAAAGCAGTAACTACATAATAGAGAGGATCTTCGGAAGAAATAATTGAAAATGTATCCGAATTTAAGATTCCGTTCCCAACTCCATCATCTCGATTGTGCCTGAATTCATATAATTTTATCTCTCGAATAGGAATGATATTGATATTCATTCGATATTTCGGGGCTATCCCGAGCTGAATTTGATTAGAAGAAGTAGGCTCAACTAATTCATTAGTTATATTATCAACAATATTAGTATCAATAACCAAATCATGAAGATTGTTAGCTTCTGAAGTAGGATCTTCGAATTCAATACTAACAATATCAGCAGGAAGTTCTTCTTCAGTAGTCTTAGTAGGTGAATCAGTTGAAATAGTTTCTCGATTGACTCTTAAATAACCAGATCCCGAACCTCCAGATTCAGTTGAAGCATAAATATTATAACCTATTAGAGTGGGATTAAAATTAATCCCTGAAAATACGAAGTCCTCTTCTGGATTTTGAAGTGAATTCCAACTTAAAATAATATGCTCTGCGTATCTTTCCATTCGAATAGCTGTAGGTGCAGGAAAAATTTGTTCAAATTGATTAATTGGAATTATTCTAACAATGATAGTAGAAACTGGGCTTACATTGCCAGCTATGTCTATAGCCCGAAGTTGGATGGTATTCAATCCCTTCTCGAGCATCAGACCGCTTGGGGAAGCGGATAAATTTGGAATAGTAAAATTAGGAAGAGATAACTCAATTAAACTAGGATTAGAAACAAACCCTGCTCCATTAATATTGATCTGGATATCAATGACATTAGAATCAACTTCTCCTGTAAAAATGAAATCAAAAGAATTACTAGTAAGATTTAGATTGGTTGTAGTACCAGATCCATCCGGAAGACTAATTTGAGGTGCGGTCGCCATATTATACCACTATACGACAACTGAAACCTTAAAACTAGCCCCTAAACCTGAGACCGGTAGTAATTGCGAGTCGAGAGACCGGATCATTTTGAAGAATGAAAGGACTCGGATCTCCAACCACCCTAATATTCTCAACCGGGACTCGACTCCTACTAACAATGGTGCCGGAAACAATAGCCACGGTTGGATCATTCGGCAGAGATTGAACATCCAGGTTAGCCAATTTGAGTGGGAATTCGCCATCAGATACCTGAGCCTGCGGAAATCCCTGTTCTTGTTGTTGTTTTATATTCTGATAAGTCTTAAAAGCCTGATTGACATCTACTGTAATTAAGGATGTAGCAGATATCCCTCCAGTTGAGCCTTTACCTCCAATTCTGTCCACCAAACCAGAACCGAGCCAAGGCCATTTCCAATGAGATCCAATCTTAGTAATTAAGAATTTGTCAAATTCCTGAGCCAATAAGTTAACATCCCTAACCTCTTCATACGTATTATTTAAAATTGCATAATCGAATTCCATCTTTGATCCATGACATCGCCTGCAATTTCTTGCGTCAGTCGTATAGTTAATTTCAATTAATGGAATACTATTAGGCAAGGGATCATTGAATTTGATACGCCGATCAGTATCAATTGGTGAAGTAGGAACTCTTTCAATCGACCAACCGGGAAACAATCTTCTTCCTGCCGCTATTCTACCTGGATTGATTCCTAGGGTAGTATAAGCTGCTAAGGTTCTAACTGTAGTCGGAAGAGAACTGGTGGTATCAGTCCATTGAGGATTATGAAACTGAAAAGCTTTACTGTTTACTCTTTCTCTAGATCTAAATATTACACGCTTATTTTGTACATAAATATATAAATTTGGGAAAAGTTTCTGCAAATGCCGAGCCAAGTCTTTGGCAGAAACATTAGAACCGGGAATTAATTGATAAAATTGAGGGGAACCACTACCAATACTTAAATAAATCAAATCGTTTTGATTAACCTTAATTCGATACGGTTCTGGACTTAAAAGAGGAAGCTCTGCATAAGAATACAAACCTGTTTTAGGGACTTTAACTCTATCTATATAAACAGCAATATCATTTAAATTAGATGGAGTAAAAGGAAACTGTACAGTCTGATGAGAAACATTATTTAAATTAACCTTCTCAAAGAAAACCTGATGAGTACAAACCTGATTAGTGGCAAAATCGTAACTCATACAGACCCACTTCTGGTAAATGTCCTCTGATTCTTAGAAGCTATATCATCACCAGCATTTTCACTCGTCAGTTCGGCCACCTCTCCAATGCTTAGACCAAATTCATCCCCATCAGTTGCACTAGATTCCATATTTACTTCAACAAAATCAATCCAAAATTCGAGTTCAGTAATAACCGTATTGATTTTAACAATTTCTTGTTCTAATTGATCTGAATAATCTAAAGCTGCTTTGATTTTAAATTCCAGTTTTTCACGCTTTAACTTAATAGATTCGAGTTGCCAATCCTTAATCTTTTCAACGAATAGTCCTAAATCCCTATCAAATCTCATGTTACCGCGCCAACGTCGGCCATTAGAATAAGTCTCTCCATATCCTCCAGTTACAGTGCCATTTGAATCTCTTCTTTCGACTTCATCCCGAACCAAAAATACGGGTTTATCCCTAGTTCTCAATAACATTTCGCGTTCGGGATATCCTCCAAGAATGCGATATGCCTCTAGCAATTTACCAGCATAGCCTGTAGCCGTAAATTTTACTGGAAGATTATTGCCATCATAGATAGTGGTAAACTTTCCGTTATTATTTAATTGCTTTTCGAGCCAGTCTTTTCGAGCAATTAAATCATATTCTTGTATAGCTGTGAAAGCTTTAAAAGCTTCCCACTGAGCTATAGTAAAAGTACCAAAAAAATTAAACGCCATTATCCTGCCGTAATTGATACATCAAAACCTGCAGCGTCACTGGCAACATTTTTCTGAGATCCAAACGTCAACAAATAAATCAAAGTATCAAAAGCTGCTATCAGACCTTGCCCTGGAACACCAAATGTCATAACCAACCCAGAATGAAGTCCATAAGGAGAATCACCTGGCTTATCTTCAGATGTTTGCAACTGTTGAACTAAAGTATCAACACTGCCTTGGATTGGACCAACTGTAAGCAAACTAGCAACCAAACGAATGTTGAGAATTTTAGTAAGCTCAATCAACATTTCAACAAATCTCATCAATACTCGTATTTTCTTAATAATATTCTCGATTATGTCAGTAATTTCTTTAACTGCACTTTCAATGGCCTTCAAAAGTGCTAAAAGCCACTGCTCAAAATCACGCAACATAGGAATCAAGGCAGGGAAAAAATCTCCTATAGTAATCGAATACCAGGAAAGATAACCACCCGCCCCACCAAATGCTAAAGCTGTTCTTAGAAAAGCAGCGAGATCAGCCCTTTCTTCAGTACCAACAAATGTAAATCGTTCATATGAAGGAACTAAAGGTTGGGGTTCTGCTCCAGTTCCACGATCAATCTCGCTCCCAGGAGGCACGACAGGAAAAGGTCCATTATATTCATCAATTGGACCAGCATAATTTTCTTCTTGATTTAAATATTGATCAATTACGTAAGCTGATTGAGTTGTAATACCACCTATAACTGTAGGAAAATTCCAAACCGCCCCAAGTTTAAGATTACCGTCGTTATCATAAGTTACTGCTTCAGCAGTTTCAATTAAATTATTAACTGTTTCTCTAACACCATCCCATTTATCAGCTAACATATCCTCGAGAAATGGTTGATTAGCTATAATCTCGAGAGAACGATTAGCTAATCTCCGAGCAGCAGCATTAAAAACCAGACTATTAATTAATTCAGCAGAATCCGAAGAAGATTTAAGAACTGAAATCGGCCCAGCTAATACACCAAGCGTTCCCCACCCTGTCATTTGTTCTGATCTAAAAATAGTTTGCTCAGGTGGAAGACTGAGCTGATATAATTCATAAGCTCGAGTTCCAGCCTCAGGAATTTCCTCAGGAATTAATGCCGTAGGAGGTCTTTGAGGAAAAGCAGGTGGTAATTCAAAATTCAGAAGCAGTCCAGCTCGAACTGCATTATAAATATCCTGATAAGGCTTAAAAGTCTTTTCTTCAGCTTTTCTAGGAACAAATCCACTTATTACTGGACTAGGTTTACTCAAAGTTAATTCAGGAGCAGGAGCGAGCTTCCATTGACCAAGATCCTGAACTAAATCAACCAAGTCCTCATTTTCTAAGTCATCCTTAGTCCAAGTTATGTATTGTTTGGGATCTCCGAAAAATGCTCGAATTCTGTAATAATAGGTCTTACCTGCAACTAAATTCTCATCGTCATCTAAGTATCGATAAGTTCCAGATAAACGACCTCTAACTAAATTAATAGTAGATGAAAATGCACTAGTTGTATCACCTTTGTCTTCATTAATCGTAGATTCACCATCCGCCCCAAATCTAATTGCAAACTTGGTTGGAAAATAACGAAAAACCGATCCATCTTCTTCTCTTATTGGTAGAAGATTGTTTGGTTTAGGAAGATTATATTTCTCGATAGAAAGCTCGACAGTTTTTCCTAAAGTCTGAGTCTGAATCCTTCTTTTAACTACTTCACCACGAGGATCAAGAGGCTCGTCACCATCTGGAGGAAAAGGCCCAGTGCGTTCAATAATAAAATTCGGAAATGTAAAAGAATTATACATAGAAGTAAGTTGCCCAGCAAATCCTCCAGCTGAAGATCCTGAAGGACCAGTAGGCATATCCCACTCTAATTGAATTGCTTGTTCTAAACCAGGTTCAAATAAAGCACGGAACTGAGTAGCTGCATCTCCTCCTTGAGTAATAGGAACTGCCCTGACATTAACAGGAGCCGGAAGCCCAAATTTAATTGGCTGTTTAAATAACGCGATTAAAGCAAAAATTTGAGAAATAATATCTCCAGGTGAATCAGCACCTAGATATAAAACAATCATCCCCACAGTCATGCCGGGGCCGTACTGCGGTCTAAAAATATCGTTTGTATCATAAAATTTATTAATTACTTTAGATTCAAATCCGGGATATGCACCCGATACCGAATTTAACACACCTGCAAAATCCGGTTGACTAAAATCAGGATAAACTAGCAACATGGAAAATCCGGTGCTAGCAATTTGATTTATAATTGCCCGAAGTGCAGCTAATAAAGCAGCAACAATAGCACGAATAGGATTCAAAATATCAGCAAGGAAAACTTTGATTAGATCTAATAAAGCTTCCAGGATGGCTTCAATAGCTTCCAAAAAAGAAAGAACGGCCTCTAATGGAGGTCGTAAAGGCTTGAGTAAATCAAACTCAAACTCTATGGTACGCCAACTAGCCACTTATTTTTTGAACCTTTTCAATACTTTCCGATATCTCTGTAGCTTCTGCTGTTCTTCTTTCACTACTTCCATTATCTGTCCTTGGATCAATTCTAATGAATCTCTTAATCCCTGGACCCCAATGTCCTGATCATGAATCCACTTCGGTCTGTTCATAGTTGATCCATTAGAACCAACTTTTTCTGATCTGACTTGATTTGTTGAAGATTCTCTTGTGTTTGTTCCTCCGTGCTCAGTTTTTGTGCTAGTGTCCCAATTCTCCGATTTGTTCTCTGTTGAATCCATAAGTACCTCACATCATAAAGTCCACTAATGAGTATATTTTCAATTTCTCCAATAAAATCAGTTATCTGAGATTGCCTGGCAACAATTTCATTAGTTCTAGCCAGAGTATTATTAATTGAAATTGAAGAATACCAAGAAATAGTATTAAGATAAAAATCTAAAGTTTCACGCATAAATTCTGACACAACTCCAAATTGCTCTGAATCTAAAAAGGATTCAGGTTGAATTATCTGATAGTCAACTGTACCAGGTGCAGGGAAGGTTGTCCATGGATCACTGGACACAATCGTAATAGTAGTAGCAGTAACCGAATAAACCCGATACAACCCAAGATTGCTCCCAGATGGGATGTAAACTAAAGAAGAAGAATTTACGCCGGCTAAAGTAAAATCAGCGGTAGCATCAGTTAGAACAGTAGATGTAACTGTTCCAGTACCTGAAACAATCACTTCCCCATAAGAAGTAATTATCAAATCTGCACTGATTAATTCCGAATTTATTGTGCTTATTTGAGCTAAAGATGTGGATGGAGAGATATCTGCATTACCAGATAATAATCCAATCTCTCTAGCTACGATAGAAGTAGTAGTTTCTACTATTGGGGTACGGCCATTACTAACGGCCCATTCAATCTGAAATCCTATTTCTCTGGCTGTGGGATCATCAATTAGTGATCCTCCTGATGCAGTAACAATTATGTTTTCAGAATCGACAATCGTAGATACTGTTAATTCAAGATGAATATTAGGGCCATTCATGAATTCCAGTTTATTAGCAACTGCAAAATTGTTCCCAATATTATTGCCAGTAAGCTGATTCCCGAATACAGTAACTAGTGCAGACCCGACTTGAAATGTACTTCCCGTTGAATCAACAAATGGAAGCGCTACATTTAACACAAAGCTGTCAGCCACAGGAGTATTTATAATTCTCCTTTGAAATCCAGCATTAGGGCCATCCAACCATCTAATGATATCCCCAACATTAAATAACGAACCAATATTGGAACCAGTAACAGTAATTTTGTCTGCAGCTACTGTTCCGAATGAAAGATAATTACTAAAAGTAGTTAATTCATCATTAATTGCATTAAATTCAGCTTTCCTTTTCAGCCTAGGTTCCGGAATTCTCCCACTGTCGTTAGCCTCTAAGCCATCCAACACAGGAATCCGTTTTGGATCCAAACCAGGGTCATTAATTAATAAAGGAGAAACTATAATCTGATCCCCGAGTAATAATGAAGTATCTCCACCATCATCTCTATTATGATTGATAATTTGACCTGTCTCGAGGTTTACCTCAAAATCAGCACCAGGTTCATATGTGCCTATTGGATCCTTCAATAACACACTTCCTTTATCAAGAGGAGGTGCGGCATCTAAAACAAGAGTGGTACCACTTACTGAATTAACGGTATATGTATCAACTAAAACTCCGTCATAAGTATAAATATCTACTTCATTATCACTACTTGAAAACGCTGGTAATAAGTTAATCGGATCTCCATTTTGAGGAGTGAGTTCTATACTAGTAGAAATCCCAGCTGCACCTGATGTGAAGAAATGATTTGCTTTTGCATTTTGTGAAGTACCAACAGCTCTTAAATTTTCAATTCCATATGAACCAATAACTTCTTCGTAATAATCAGTACCTGTCCTGTCTCCAATAATATATGCTCCAGCATTAAATAAAGTCGAGAATAGTCTCGAAATAGAACTTGGTACTGCCATAATTAAATATTCTGGAATTTCTTCATATTTCCAAAAATCAATTAATTCATAATTACTACGAAATACATATTTGTCATCAATATCATTCCTAATTGCTTCATAACTTTTGCGGAAATGGGAATTACCATCAAATCTGAATCTACCATTATTTCCACCCACAATGCGCCCATCTAGATTAGAAAGAATATCCTCATAAATATTAATTAAGTCATTGTAGTATTTCAACAATCTGATCATTACGGTATCTAAATTAGCTAAATGTTGCTCGTTATACCAAGGACTACCAGTACCTGCATCTTTAGTTGAACTAGAAAATGCATCTGAAATATTAGGCCCGGATGCTCCAGTAGAAGCTGAAGAACGTACATAGTCATTAGCTTCAGGTAAAAATGAATCGACAGTCTCAACTCGATAGAAAAACGTATCAGGAGCATATAAATTATAGGTAGAATATAATTTTTGACCTGGTAATCTATTCCATTCAGCAGGTGCTATGTAGAAAGCATAATTTAAATCTAAGACAGTCTCTGCGGGTAAATCCTCCCGTCCGACATACATGATATAAAGAACATCACCAAAAGCGAGATTTTCTGTTAATCGGATAGTACCACCATCAGAAATAGAATAATCAACATCCCTAATCAAAATTTTTCTTAAGGTGATACCCATCTTTACTAATGTAACAGGATAATCAAGATGAGCAGACTTAGATGTAGAAAAACCTAAAGCTGGTAATATAATAGGACTTGTTGATCTTGCAGTTACCGGAATAATATAATTTTGACTAAATGAACCAGCAATAACGACTCTAGTTTTATTGAAATCTGTATCATAAGTAGAACCTACGACATAATATGGATCATCATCTACTTCAATAACAGTGCCAGCAGGATAATTCTCAGTTACGTTACCTTGAACAGATAGAACATTAGTTCCCTCCGGGATAATATCAACATTATATGTTTCCTCTTCAAGAGTAACTGGTTGAGATACTAAAATATCAGAACCTGTCGTACTAATAGTAGGTTTAGTTTCAAAGGTAACAACAGTAACATCATCCAATGAATTATAAGATACAGAACTAACAACCAAAATTTCAACTAATTCAATAAAAAAGACCGATCCGTTTGTAATGTAATTAGTTTGATCACCATTGAAAGTTGCAGTTTGTTCGCTTTCATTAATTTCAGGACGGTCTAATTTAATTTGATCAGCTTGAAGATTGAAACTAGTCTCACCCCCACTAGCTTCTTCAACCCAATAATTCACTATAACAGTTTGATCTTCTATTTTTCTATCTAAAGTCAAAGTTCCAGGAGGAGTAAAACTAAATTCACCTTCATCTGGATCTAAAACTATTCCATTAACATAACAGTCTATTTGCCTATCAGTGCTAACTGTTTTACCGTTAGGATTAAATGCAACTTTATTTGATCCAACCGTGCTAATAGCTGTTTCTTGTCTGATTTTAAATAATGCTCGTTCAGTCCGATTCTCTTCGGTATAGGTAGCTCCATTATCATCTGTAATTAAAGCAACGTATGTAATTGAAAATACTTCACCAGGATTAGCAGCTGTTTTAAGACCAATCTGAGCTACATTCTCTTGTACGGAGAATTCTGATTTTTCTAATTCTGTAAAAGGGCCAGCTGCACTATCAGCTCGAGAAAGTGAAAATTGTTTATATGGAGGATTAAGTGCAGCCCAAATTCGATCTACTAAAACTTCAGGACGGGATTTTATGTCTGCGGTAACTGATCCAGCTGAAATAAAATCCGGAGTAACAACAACACTATTAGTTCCAGCCGAAGCGATATAATATAATCCTTCATTATCTCCAGTTGAAATTAACAAAAATTTTCCAACATCTGAAATACTAAAAGTGTCATTATCAACAATAAAAGCATTTGGCATTACCACTCGACCCAGAATGCCAGATCTATTTCCAGGATCATTTTCACCAACTGGTGTCGTGAACTCAATTACACCAGTAGTTGGATCAAAAGAATAATCTGTACCAGGCGTAGTATCCTGTCCATCAATCTTAATTAATAACCCATCTTCACTCAACATCACATTATCAAATTTGATAAATGAAGCGTCTTTTTGTAATTCATATTCAGTTTGACGTCGTTCAGCAAAACTAAATTGTCTTGCCGCTAAATCAAGGAAATAACACAATCCTTCTGTATTAGGATCTCCTCCAGCGTTTAATTCACCAGTAAAACCCTTGTTCCCATCAACCGTATAAGTTAAGCTCGCATCTACAATCGGAACAGTAGGAACAGTAACAAAAGGAAATGGACCGATATTATCTACAATTAATTGATCTTCTACTTTATACTTTATCCAAAAATCAGAAGTCTCTGGACGTCCTGAACCATTCGCACCACTTCGAAAGAATTGAACTGCAGAACCATTTTCAATCTCGAGAACAGAATCAAAATAATAATAAGACTTTCCTGATGTAGTTCTTAAATCTCTAGACGTCATGTAGACGTCACCGGTCTCAATATCAAGATAAGCTCGACCAGTTGTCGTACCAGACGGTTCGCCTTCGGTTAAAACCACAATCCAGTAATATCTATCTGTTTCTACAGTGTCGTAAAAAACTGCAACTGTTTCAGAATCTTCAATTTGAGAAGTTGAAGTTCTATAAATTTTAGGACGTTCTGATGTAGGACCTGCCGCTATTAAGAAATCAGGATTAAGATCTGTTGGTCCTTTATATATAGTTGTATGATCTTGACTTAGTACCTGAATACTTGAAATTACTACTCCACTTGAATTAAGTGATACTTTATCAGATCCAGATAAAGTGTGATTTTCATCTGAAACCGAATCATAATCAATTTCTTCTGCAAAAATAACAAATCTCTCAGCATCAACACTCGCATCAGAGTCAAGATGAATTTGTCCATCATCTGTCCCAATATTTGGGATAGTAAAAACTGGATCATTTTTTCCTCCTGATCCTGAAATTGAAATCGAAACTCGAGTAAATTGAATAGAATCTTGAGTTAAACCATCATAATAAATATTCTTACCGCTATTGCTATCAACATCAAAGTCAGAGAATCTAACTCTTCCGGTATCTAATGACCAGGTAAATGTTCCTGTTACCGGTGATCCTAAAGAACCTTCATTTGGAACTGATATCGGAGTCAAATAAGGACCAAAATCAATCCTTACCCTTGGCCAACTATTACTAGATGGTTTTGGATTTAAAAATAAATAATATTCTTCACTAGATGAAGACGATAGCTGACCAATAATCCCAGTTGCATTCCTGCGATCCAAGAAATTTTGACTCTGACTTGAAACAATTTTTCCTTCATAAAGCTGTATGTCAATGTTGCTAAAATTAAGATTTCCAGTTGCTAAAGATAATTCAACAATTCCAATCGCTAAAGTTATTGGATCAGAAAAATCTACATCAGCCCCTACATATTGAATATTAAAAGTAACCAGGCGAGAAGTAGAATTAAATATATAAATATCAATTGGAGATTCAATTAATTTATTAGTATCCGGTGGCGTAACCGAAAGTCTAGGACTGTTTCCAATTTCTCCGAGCTCCGTAGGTGGTCCACCAGGCAAAGGCAAGAAACGATTACTAAATTGAGAATAATCAAATCGATTTATTCCGGTTGAATTTTTGACCCATCTAAAAATTAAATCTGGATCAGCTATTTCAAGATCAAATTTAGTAGGATCTAAACTGTCAGCAAGAATGGCATATTCAGTCCTTTCAACAATCCCATCAAAAATATTAGAATTGGAGATTACGCTATGTGGGGGAAAAGTCAACCCATTATTCCCGGAACTAATCCGGATTCCTTCAAGTAAGGCTCCGCTCCTATCGAAAGTAGACATTGCTTAACCTTACAAAACTTTCCCGGTACCAATCCCTACTGCAGCATACGGAGAGCCCGCTCCAGTAATGGCTACAATTCCTGTAGCAGATGGAAGAGCAATATCTATTCCTTGGGCAATTGCAGTAGCCAATGGTGTACTATATACTCCGGAAATTCCGATAGCCACAAAATTAGTAATCATAAATGTTATAGAAGCTGGAGTATTTACAACCAACGTCACAAATCCAGTTCCAGCACCTACCCCGGTATGCGCTGTAATTATAACAGCAGATTTTAAAGATTGAGAAATTCCAAATGCTATTGCATTGATCACATTATTCCGCATAGCACCATTAATGCCATTGCCAGAAAATGTTCCCTGCATAGCTGAAATTAAAATAGGTTCAGCTAAAAATAATCCAAGTCCATTGCCCGGCCCGCCACCCGCGGTTCCAGTATCTTTGGTAGTAACAGTCAAAGCAGATGTGGTATATTGTGTGAATCCATTAGAAACAGCAGTCGCCAATAATGGAGCAGCTATTCCTAGAATTCCATTTCCTGATAGTCCAGCTTGAACTAATGGAATAACGGTTGGTGGAGTTAGTGGCATTATCCCACTGCACGTTGATATGTTCTAATTCTATGACAATTAGCACAAACTAATTCACATTTCTTAATTTCATCAAACACACTTGGTGAATACCTCATTCGTGCTACCTCTAGAATCTTTCCGTTTTTATGATCAAAATCCATTTGAGAATAATGAAATTGACCTCCACAATCCATACAAGGTTTACTTTTTATTTTAATTATCTTAAGAATCCTATCCCATACTGATTTATATCTAGATGATTCATAAAATTTGATATTACTGTGGAATTCCCTCAATCTATGACAATTAGCACAAACTAATTCACACTTTTGTATTTCTGATAAAATCGTATTAGTTCCTTTATTCATGATTGAATTAATATTCCATTTTTTAATATTCGGATCTAAATGATCAAAATCCATACAATAATATGGATATACAATATGACAATCAGTACATGAATTTGATTTTAATGATTGAATTAATCTACGATTTTTAATTTTCATATTTTTTTTTCGACGTGATTCAAGTCTAGATTTTTTAAGCTTACCCATTACAGTCTTTCTATATTGATGTTCATATGTTGCTTCTCTTTTTTTAACAAATGGGTTAGCTCTATACATCTTTTTTAATTTAGCAGAGCATTCTTTACATTCAGACCTAAATCCAACTCTAGGATAACCTCTTCTATTGAAATTGGATTCATTTTCATCCTTAGAAATTCCACATTTTGAACATTTCCTTTTCATCATCCTACCAATATAGTTGGTATACCCCTCAATGGTAAACCGGTTACATAGTCTAACATTGGACCGGGAGGACCGGGAACTCCAGCCACGCACACACCAACAGGCACCGTTCCAATTTTAACTAGTGGTGCTGTAACATTAGCGACAGTGCCACCAACTAAAGAAGCGGCAGCACCTGCAGTAATACTTGCAGCCCCGGCACCCGCAGCTAAAGAAGCATTACCTGATCCAGCTGCTACCGATACATTTCCAGTACCTGTAGTTAAAGAAGCATTACCAACTCCAACCGTGATACTATGATTTCCAGTCGCGACATTATGTGAAATACTACCGGTAGTGACTGTCCTACTCATACTACCAGCTACTACTGTAGTTGAATCTACCCCGGCTAGTACTAATTTAGTATCATTAACTGCAAATGTAGATGTTCGATCTTGAGCGAATTGTCGATCAGTTTTACCAAGATGAGTCATCCCGGAATCGCCACCAACTAGACGAGTATATCCTCCATCACCAGCAATATGTCGTACTTTAGTTCCTTCAGCAGTAACAGAACCACCCTGGGCAATGTCAGTAACATCTCCTGCCACTCTAGCAGAAGTTTGACTACAAAATGTGGTTTCACTCCCTTCAACTATCTTTTCTATCGCTTTCGGACCATTGAATTTTAATCTGACTACGCCATCAAATTCAAAATCCGCAGAAACATTTTCTGGATTATTTGGATCAGTATCATCTACTAACGTGCCTAATTTAGCTCTAATCCCACCACTTGTAGTTAAATCAATTGATTTACGACTACCATCTGATCCAAGGATAGCTTTAACAGCTCCCATAATATTTGCATCAAGAGATCTACCCCGTGTTTCACCAACCGTTGCTTTGGGTAAATGTAAAAATACTTGCCCCTCCTTAGAAATTCCAAAAGCATATTGATTCGAACTACTACCCTCAGCAGGACACTGAACTTTAAACAAACGAGCCAAAGCCACAGTATCAGTGTCATTAGGCCGTTTTAACGTATCGATCGGTTCAAATACAGGAGTATTGGAAGGAAGACTTTGTTCTTCCTTCTCAAACACTCTCATTTTAACTACTCGTTTATATGTTTTACGTCCTGCCTCCGTATATGGATCATTTCCGACAATTGTGCCTTTCACATCTTCAATGAAAACTGGTGAAATTCTATCAATTTGAAATCCATCGCCCTCCTCAGTGACAGCCATTATTCCATCACTAACATGCCGCATTTCTATTCTATCTTCAACATAGCATTCGTTAGTTTGATTAAAATTGGTTTCATGCTCTCCTCTAACCACATAACTAATCCGTTGTCCATCAGGAGTAACAACATACGGATAAACCAAATCATCCGGATTATTCGGAAATACCGGAGTTCCATCCTCATTAATTAATTCAAATTCTCGTAATTTACTGTAAGCAGGAGAAAGAGTATCAACTTTAGTTAAATAAGTGTACTGAGGATTATCTGTACCAGTAATAATTCGACTATCAACAAATTCATCAAAATCCTGTTCTTCATAATCATAAAGAGGAAGAGCTAAATCTAATTGAAAATTGTATGCATTCCTCTTAATCAATCCTCTTCGATAATATCCGGCAGCATTAGTAGTAAATTCATTTACTGTCTGATGAATACTAGTTTGATCAGAATCTCGTAATCTAAATTCATTGTTAGCTCGATTGGTTAAATATGCGTCTCTATCTAATTGAGCATGAGCTCCTCCACTAGAAGTTGCAATCCAGTCTCCAGCATAAGCTTTTCTAGACTTTAATCTAATAATATTAAAATTTAATTCTGGAAAATTAGCTAAATCGGCATCTGCTGTCAAAACTGAATTTGCGTCATTTGGATCAACTGTTGAAAATGGTTCAAATTCTCGAGCTGAAAATGTCCCTATCGTCCAATATGTAATGATATAGGGCTTATGGCCTCGATTTCCATATTTTTTCCATCCAATCAAAGCACGCGAATTTTGTTCTGGAATCACTCCTGACCAAGATCTAGGGCCACCTCCTCCAGGAGCAGGTAAAGGAACATCATGCCAGATTCCCTGCCCTGATTCCATCTGAATAGAACAAACCATAGTCTCCACATCTACATGGAGAATCCGCCCTATCCATAGGAAAGCCTTAGCATCATCAGCATTTTGGGATTGCTGTTTAGTAGTTCTGACCGGATCTTGTGTTGATGCAATATTATGCATCGCCCGATATCTAGCTTTAGCTTCTTCTGTTTTTCCCATTTCTCTAACTGTACCTTAAAATGTAAAATTTATTATGCCAATTATTCAAGCCACAACTATCAGCGGAAGGTTAATTGAGAAAGCCAAATGGGAAATCGATACCCTTGAAAACGTAAGAGAAGGGCAAATTATTCAGATAAATATACCGGTCAAAGAACCTAATATGATAAAATATTTGAGCAAAACAACTGATACTGTGTTGGACAAAGATGGCAAAAAATACTCAGTAAATTTAAGTGTCACAATTACAGGATTTAGACATCTATATGAACCACCTCAAAAACAAATTCAAAGTATGATCACAGTCGTTCCTATTAACCGAACTGTTGAACAAGTATTAGTTCATTTACTAGACAAGAATAATTCAGATCCTAAATTTGTAGCACATATCAGAAATGTAATAGGGAATTAGACATCCTCTTCATCTGGTTCAAGCTGCGGAAATTGTTCAGTATTCTCTTCAACTTCACCAGGGACTGATTCTCCATCCGCCGGGATTGATTCTTCTAAATCAGTAATTATAATTACAGGCTCTGGAGGTGGAGACTCAACTTCATTCGATTGCGACGACGGCGGTTCAATAATTGGATCAGGAATTGTTTCTCCATATCCAATCATATTTACCGGCTCATCTTCTAAATTTGCTAAAAATTCTTCTCTAATTATCGGATTTGGCTGTCTTTCCAAAGGTTGAGGTTGTCTACTCTTATACTTAGGAACAATAATTTTACCCGCAGCTCGCGCAGTATCAACAGTTTGAGTAGTTCCAGGTCCAAGTGCTAAATTAGGCCACTCATCATTTAAAACCTGACCAGTTTCTTTAATCTTTCTACCTGCTTCTCTTAAATGAAAATCAGCTTCACTACCACTTCTAAAAGCAGCAGTAAATTCTTTTGACTCCTGTTCAGTTTGTTCAAAATTAAAGTTAGCTTGTTTTCGAATTCGCGCTAAAGCATCCGGGTCACCACTAGCAGCTCTATCGAACAAAGATCCGCCAGGACCCTCAATATCCGTCGGGGACAACAGGCTATTTAAATGTTCTTTCCCGTGTGGAGATGGGGGATTGATATTAAAAGAACGAGCAGTATAAATTCCTTCCCTAGCTGCATTTTCCTGATACTCTTTACTAAATTTATCAACTAAATATTGATTTAATATATCAAAGAAATTTTCAGTTGAAAAACTAGATCCTTTAAAAATCGATTTGTTTTGACCAGATCGATTTTGTGGATTGGATGCATAATCTTGACCAGCTGAAGTAATTGAAGGGGTAGAATAACTAGAATCAGCAGATCCATCAGCTCTAATTGGAGTAGGGCTATTTGGATTCACTGAATTTGGCGGTACAATTGTGCCAATAGGAGGAAGACCGGTTGATGCAGATCGATTAGGAACACCACGTGTACCAACCTGAATTAAATTATCATTTTCATCAAATTCATATACTCCAAAACCAGGCTGCCGGTTAGCATTTGTACCAAATAATTGATATTGGGACGCACCAGCAGCTACGCCAATAGCACGCGCTGTGTTACCATCTCGTTTAGGAGTAACTAACGGATCAGGATTCCTAGCAATTACTGAATTACCATTCATATCATGAGTGTAAGCACCATTATCATCTTCAATGGCCTGATTTGGTCCTAATATCCTAGTAATAGCTTCTTGAGGTAATACTGATAGCCAGTTAGTCCGTCCTAATTGACAAGCACAATTACTGAATGGTTCACCAACTTCAGATCCAGTATTTGTGTATGGCCTCAATTCAGCTAAAGTTACTGCACGACGTAAAGCATCCGCTTCCACAAATACGGTAGTACCCAACCTAGCACTTTTTTCGACTGCACTACTATAAGTAGCTTGATTAGTTGGATTTATATCCGCAATTTCCTGAGGATTTTCATAGTTTCCGCCAGTAAAAGTAGCACCGGTAGTAAAGTCATCTGGTCCCATTTTTTCATATGCTTCAGCAAAATTAAACGATAAAGTACCAAGATTTCTTTGCCTAGGATTATCTGTTAAAAGTCCTCCATGAGCCGAAAATTGAATGCCAAGTTGATTAACAGTTTGATTCGAATTTAAAGGATCTTCAACTTGAACTTGACCTCCACTTAGAAAAGCTCCTCTTCCATATCGATAGTGACCGATCACCTCAAATCCAAACTCATCAGATACAGGTCTAACCATAACATTAGGAGCAGGCAATATCTTAATCGAGCCTCTAGCAGTAGTGGTTGCCTCCTCAGCTTTTAACTGAGTTCGTCTTTCATTTAATGACCCAAGCCTTTCAGTTAATTCTTCTTCCCGAGTTAACTGAGCTGCTGCCTCTTCTACATCATATGATTTACTTTTAGCAAATTTTCTAATTTCTCTACGAAGCAGATCAAGCTCACCGCGAGCAGCCCTAATTTCAGCTTCAACAGCTTTAATTTCATCTTGTTTAGATACTAAATCAGCATTAGATTGAATACTTCTATTCGCTACTTCACTTTGACTCAAAACTCCAGTTTGTTCAGATGGATCATCAGTTCCTGTTCCCCACAAAATAGTAGAAGCTGGTACTATATTTAATTCCTGAACTTCACCTGCTTCATCATGAGCGTAATCATAAGCCCCAGCATTAGAAAATCCCCACTCGTAACGGTGAATTCGAACTCGCTCAATTAATTTAGAACGTTCTTCGTTATGAATTTGTCTAAGAATTTCTCCTTGGACTTTATCGGCAGTAAAATCTGTACCTTCATTTTTCTTTTTATCTTGCTTCTTCGGACGTTTAGCTCTCGTGTCTCCCTTTTCTTCCAATAATCTAGATAAAACCTTCCCTCCCATAGAAGTACGATAAACCATGACTGCATTCGGAAACCCTAAAAGCTTGCCAGTTTTAGGATCACGCAGTATGGCTGGCCCGCCAAATTCCGACTGTTGACCCCCTTCAGCAATCAAACTTGAAGATTTCCCAACGTTGGATGGAAAAGTAATGGAATAAGAGATTTCTGAATTTGCATCCCTGATCCCGTAATCAATTTCTTGGATTTTCTTCGATTGTTTCCTACTCTGTTGTTTCTTAGTAGCAACATTTTTCTTCTTAGTTGTTGTTACTTTAGTCCTAATTGTTTGTAATCTACCAATATTTTTAGGAGCAATAAACTTAGATCGCTTAGCTATTAAAGTAACAGTAGTTGTAGCCTGTCCACCAACTGAATATTGATGAGAAATACCAGAAACATAATAAAATGAATCATGTGATGGCACCCAAACTGGAAATCCCATTCTAAGTTCAGGTCGCATGGGAATAGTAATATTTCCGCTTATTCTTCTTACATTTGATCTATCTAACGCGTCAAGACAATGATAAAATAATTTTTTAGGATTCCCAGCCCATTCTACTTGTAAATCCCATTTACGCCATCCATATCGCCTTAACAAATGCCAATCAATAACACCAGTACGAGGAGTAGTTATATCATCATTGATTCCATAATCATTTACACCACCAAATGCATTACCATGTGAAACCACATGAGTATAAACTTGACTCTCCGTATCACTAATACTTTCATCTAAAATTTCAAAGTCTTGAATCCAAGAGACAGGTTTGTTCGGAATAACATTTAAATTATAAAATGGCGGTTTAAATATAATATCTCCAGTTGTATCACAATAAAATTCATATTGACCAGCTTGATCTCGAGCTTGCATAGCAACTTCAAGTTTGGTCATTGTGTCATTTTGGAAAAAATCAACATCCCCGGCTTTAGAATATTCACGTTTGAAAGCAGCAATTTCATAGGGCTTGATCTTAAAATAAGCTGTTGCTTCATTTAAATTTAGTTCTTTAGCTTCTTGTTCAAAGATAGCCTTAGAAATTTTCATTGGATTAACGTTGCCAGGTAATCCTTCAAATGTATAAGCTCTTCCTGAAGTTCCATATAAAACTAAATTATTCCACATATTTCCAAATTTTAATTGCCAATATGCCATAACATCTTTAGCGTATTGACCGATAACTGGTTGTTCAGCACCATCTTCAGGTCGGAATGAAGTAAATGAACTAGTAGTAATAGAAAAATCACCCATGGCCTCCTTAGCCAACATGATGATTACAGTATATGGATTAGAACCGGCAAACTTATTACCAAATAATTGATATTGTCCAGCCTGTGATTTTGGAATGTCAAGGAATGCTGGATTAGTAATAACGTTAGTTAATTGCCACCATCTTAAAATATCTTGACAATTAAGAGTGATAGAAGTAACACCATTACTCCAACTTTTAGAAACTGTTTGGACTAAACCCCAAAAAATTCGATAATACTGAGGATAACCTCCAACAGTATAATAACCCTTAGCAAAAATTTCAACTTCCATCATTGGGATGATGGCAAACTCATTCTCTGTATAAAATTCAGTAATGTCAGTGTCAGGAATGGAAAGATTAATGGTAGCAGAACCAGGAGGAGAATCTACTGATGCTTCAGTTGATATACCTGTGACATAACGATTAATCTGAAGTCTCTTTTTACATTCTCCACATGCAATAACAGAGGTTTCACCTTGAATAGCAACCCACACGTCAGGTGTAAGAGTAATATAGGGACGTCGATTAGGCTCCCAGGTACCACGAAATGCAGAAATGCGACTCATTCTTCTGCTGTCCCAGTAGTTGCTACCCCTCTAGAAATACGATAATCTGTTTCTCTATATTGAGATTCCGGTTTGGCAGGAACAGCCATTTCATACCTAACATTGAATTTCATTTCATATGACATATTAAATGGCTTATCTGCAGCATCCGTTACTCCAAAATCATCAAATGAACCTAAATAAATGTGCTCGTCATAATAAATAAAAACAGTAAATGCTAATAATTGAACACCACGATTCGCAGGATTAGCCTCATCACCAATAAAAATACGACCATTATTTTTATACATTCCAACTAAAGAAGATAAATTAGCATAACTCAAACTATGAACACGATGTTCTGTTGTGAGACCACCGCGACCTGATGCGTCGATTATATATTGTCCGGCGGTAACACCTGATGATGAAATTTTAAAAGGCTTCTCTAACCATATATGAACAATATGACCATGCCTAGTTTTAATACTAGAATCCACGGTATGTTCATAAGAACGATTAAATTCACTCGGATTAATTAATAATAACAAAGGAGGGATTTTTTTAAGATTTTCGATTTGAGCTCTTAACGCATCTACCTGTTTATCAGTATACTTTCTTCTATCACCATCAATTTCTACTGTTCTACCCCACCTGCCATTCAATTTATCTACGGAATCGGGACCTAATCTCTGACCATAGGTCATTAAATTTCGAGGATTCCTTTGAGTCTCTGTTAAATCTACTTTAGGAGCTGCTGCTGGAACATCCACTCTTCTAGTAGCAACTGAAAGTCTTCCTCTAGCTACAGCCGTAACACTACCTACAGTAATGACTCCCCCTCGAGCAAGTCCCTTATTCTGATCATATACTTTACCCTGAGTATGACTCGATTTATCAGAACGCGCTGATGACCCTTCTTGTGCAATCACTGCACTACGAGGTTTACCAACATAATAAGGCATAAAAGTAGCTAAATACACATCATCAACTGACTTAAGTCTTCCTTTGAACGGTTCATAATATTTCTTAACATAATCCAGCTGCTCTTCAGCTGACATCTGAGATAATTCTTCTGTAGTAGTGCCTAAATGATTACGTGCTGTAGCTGGCATAAATTGAATTAGCCCAGTAGCACCTCCTTGAGGATTACGAATAGCAGGGTCGAAAGTTCGACCACTTTCAACTGACATCACAGCCGCTAAATAATCAGGATTAGTCCCAAGTTCTTCAGCAATAGCAATTAATTTACGCCTAAATTCTGGTGTAGTATTTTCTTCCAAACCGGAGACAGCTGCTATTGAACCTGAAACATGTGCATATCGATCATTGCTATTTTGATTTGCCTCAATCGCAGAAACTACACTTCTAATCGCTTTAACTGGTACAAAATTAATCGGATTATCAGGAGGGATAAAACCGATAATAAATGGCTTTGCATTTCTTCTAGAAGCTGTAATTCCAGTAAATGCTTCTGATTCAATTGGTTTAAAATCTAATACAGGATTTCCTCTAGAATCACTAATTATTCGATTATCTTGATTTCTTGCCGATTCTACGCTAACAGCATTAGGGGCTTTAGTAGCAAAATTGATTTGACGATTTATAGTCTCTAGCTGACTCAATATAGAGGGAATGGCACTATTAAGCCCAGTAAGAATATCCTGAGCTGGCATTATTGTCCTCTCCTTCTCTTCCTCTCTAAATGAGCTCGGAATTTAGCAACTTCTTCATCAGAAGATGTAACAAATCCCTCCGATTCTTGATCTATAGGATCTCCAGGACCTGGAATAGTGAAAGTTGATGTACTAGATCCAACAGTATACCGCTCAATAGAAGCTGCACGAGCTGAACCCTCTGCCTGAACTAAAGCATTCCAATCAGAATAACCCTCTTCTCGAGCCGTCTCATCTAATAACCATTGTCTTTGATCTGAAGTGTATGGGCCAACTGGATAATCTTCAATTTCTCCTTCAGTAGTACGACGTTGTCCTCTCCTGCGAGCCAGATGACGCTGGAACTCAGCAGCCTCTTCAGGAGACGTAGGTTGGTTAGCCGGAACTGAAATTTCTATTAATTGCCCGGTAGCTGGATCTTCAATAAAACTAGTGGTATATTGATCTTCAGTTGTTCCCACATTTTCTGGTTGAGGAACACGATAAACGGCAGTTTGTTGATTAGCGTCTACAGCAGCTTGTTGCAACGCTGCAATATCTTGTTCCGATAATCCTTGAGCTCGCATAGATGCAATATCATCAGGAGTGAATGTGACCGGATCAAGATTGCGTTGTGCTTGCTCATAGGCGTCTTGCGTGGCTAACAATTGAGTAGTTCTAGCTGCGCCTGAACCAACTGCTGCTTCGTATTCAGACCAATTTTCATACCCACGCTCTCTAGCAGCTCTTTCTAATATATCATGTTCTATCTCAGTTCCAGCGATCTGAGATTCATATCCTGCCATCGCTTCCAGTCCAGCAGCAGCCGCATTCTCAGGTCCCACTGTCTCTACATATTCAGTCCAATTCTCATAGCCCATATCTTGAGCCGCACCATCCAACACATCTTGTCTCTCCCCATCAAAGAAATGAACTGAATCAGTCGTAAATTGATCATCTGATTCGTCTATTGGAGGACTTGGAACTAATGAAGCCTGGATGAAATCAGGAAGTTTAGCTCTTTCTTTGTCAGTTAATTGATCAGCAGCCAGCGGCTCAGCTTCACCTTCATGTAATTCCCCATATTCTTCACGAAGTTGTCTTACTCGTTCTGCTTCCGCTCGTTCGGCCGCTTCCTGTTCTCGTCGTTGAATATCTTCTCTTTCAATTTCTCCAACTTTATCCAGACCAACACGATTAGCAATTGGTGCAACTGTTCCAGAAAGTTGACTATCTTCATTCTGAATTTTAGTTTGTGATCCAGGAAAGATATAAACCGTAGCTTCTACTTTAAATTCCCAGTCTAATTCAAATGAAAAAGCCTTTTCATCATTTTCTTTAACTGAAAATGTAGTAAAATGACCTAGATAAATTCCTCGATCATAAACACACATCACCTTGCCACGAATTACCGGACGTCCTTGTCCATCAAAGATCATTCCATTACAATGAAATAATTCAAGTAAATCCTGTTGTCTCTCCCAGGCTATTGTTTCTTTGCGACCAGGAGTAGAAACATAACCACCTGCAGTTGAACTAGCGCGACGTCCATCAGAACCAGCAACTAATCCAGTATCAGGACCAATAAAAGCGCCAGTAGAAGCATTTGCGGAAATAGAATCTAATTCATCAGGCCAAATCCATTCAACAAATCCACCACGAGTTGCTGACGTGGTTTTACTAGTCATCATCTTTTCGTCAAAATTTTGAGGATTAATATGGAGAGCTAGTAAATAAGGAAAAAGAGGAGTATTATGAGGATCAGTAATTTGAAATAACATTGGACGACCACGTCGTCCACGAGCTTGATAAGTTTGTTCCTTTTGAGGATTAGGAACGCTGGGAATCTCAACCGGCATTATGATTTTTCTTTAGTTCGTATCATTTCATATCGCACCACAGAAGCAATTTGCTCCGGTGATGCATCAGTTTGAGCATTCACGTAAATATTGAAAGTATCGCCACCTCCTCGCCCACCAGGACTCATCCCAGCTGCCCTCATATTAGCAGCTTGAGCTGCACTCATCACATATTCACCAGCATGTAATAAATGCATTCCAGTTTCAGTAATCGCTCCACCAGCTTGCTTACCTGAAGTTAATTCCTGCCATCTTTTCTTTTGATCAGCTGCTGTAATATTATATGGATCTTCTCCAGGACGGAGCATTCCCATTTCAGCAAATTCCCCTTCAGTTCCTTTAAGTTTGCCTCCAAGTTCCCATCCTCGTTCAGATAATAATTTTCTGAATCCCTCTTGTTCTTCAGTTTTAGCCCGAATCACAGCGTGTTCCATTAATGCAATTCGAAATGCTTCTAAAGTAGCATCTTTTAAAACTTTCCTATATCTGCCTTGAACAAAATTACTCTCGAGTTTAATGCCTTTCTTCAATAATGAAACAACATCGTCAACACCCTCATATACTTTGTCAGTAGCCTTTTCTAATCTTTGAGCACGTTGCTCTTCAGTTTCCACTATCTTCTTAGTAGCTTTCTTCTGATCTTCACTTGTTTGCTGTTGAGCCTCAGCTGTAGCAACAGCCCCTGGATCTTTACCTGGAGCCCCTGGAGGAGCCCCTGGAGGAGCCCCTGGAGGAGCCCCTGGAGCAGGACCCCACTGAATACCAGGAGTAGCCGCCGGTTGCCAAGTTCCTAATTTCTTTTGAACAGCTTCATTTATTGCTTTCACCTGTTCTTCTGTACGTGGTTTAGAAGCTTCAGATAATGGCCCTCCTGCCGGACCTCCTTCTATTTTTGCTTCCCCTACCGTAATCTCCATTCCTTTCTTAGTCTTACCGGCTTCGCCAGGAAGACCGCCTTTAGCTGCTGCCGTGGCAGCTTCAGCAGCAGTCAAAACTGTAGCAGTAGTATTTTCCAAATCATTAACTAACCCAGGATCAATTCCAGCGGCCTTTTTCCGTTGTGCATCTCGAATTTTTTCCAATTCTTCTTTAGTCTGAACAACCCCAGGCGCATTAGCAGCTCCACCAGTTTTCCAATCCCTCCTAGTAGCAAATTTTTCAAGGGCATCCATAGAAGGAGATAATTGAGAACTTAAGGCCATCATTCCAAAAGCTATATCCTTAGAAGTAGCTTCTTGTAGCCACTTCATAGCTTTACCACCACCCTCCATGCTCATTACACGTTGAAATTCTTTAGCAACCTCAGCAGGGGTCATTGTTTGTCCCGCTTTTTCACCTACCTCCCATTTAGCAGTAACTCCAGCTCCTTTTAGAAAATCAGTTATATATTTCTGCGCTTCACCAGTTCCCATAGCCGGAGCCATTTGTTTACCAGCAGCAGTTAATGCAGCGCCAGCCCCGCCAGCTCTTAATTCTGAAGTATAAGTCTCCACCATATTTCTAAGCGTAGCTTTAGATTCTGCACTTGCTCCTTTTTCTTTTTCAAAATCAGATAATGCTTTATTGTATGATTTTTCTTTAGCCCTTTCATCTTCAGAACCAGTCATCCATGACCAAACATCTTTTAAAACATCCAAAATCGGAGAAAGAATATCAAATAACTTTTCAAGTAAATAACTTATAACATTTTTTAATTGATCAAGAATACTAAGTGTAGCAGTGGTTTGTTCTACTGCTAAATCAATAGCTTTTACTTGAACCTTTTTATCTTCTCCAGCAGCCTCATGGGCCTGAGCAAGTAAATCTTGAAAATCTTTCCGAGATGATAATTTCATTAAATCTTCACGTGTTATTTGCTTTCCAGGCTTAATTGCTCCTGCTCCTACTGCAACTTCAGCCAATGCTTTGTCGATAGCCTTACTTCCAGTAGTTCCATACGCTTCAATTCGATCAGCACTTAAATTCACAGCTTCAATCATTCGATTAAAAGATTCAATCTGGTCTCTACTATAGAATTTTTCAGCTACATGTTCTTGTAACCCAGTAATACGGCCTCCAGCACCTCTACCAACTAGTCTATCAACTACACCACTCATTATTTTTACTTGGCCCCACATCCCAGCACCTTTTACTGCTGAGGCCATACTAATTGCACCACCTTTTCTTCTTTCTTGTTCAGCTGCAAATAATCTAGTTAAATTACCGGTTTGGGCCGGAGTTAAGCCTCCTCGAGCTTGAGCCCGAGCAATAAATTGATTCATTTTCTTGCTTGAATCTTTACCTTTATAATTCCAAGTCTTCCAAAATTCTTTGGCCATTCCTACAGGCAGGCCTTTAGCTATAACTCCAGCCTTTGATCTAAAGTCCTTTTCTAAAACTTTTCCAACGTTCCCAGTACCTGCAACCAGCACTTTACGAAGTCGTTCTTTGAAACTTTCAGCATCGAGTCCTTTCCCGAAAGCCTGCATGAATTTCTTTACTTGTTCAGGACTCATTGCTTTACCAAGCAAAGAAATTGCTCCGGTTAATGTCTCAATTCGATTAGTGAATAATTCAACATGAGGAGTTACAGATTTAAAGATGTCCATAAACTTTGTAACTGGCATATTTGCTGTAGCAGCTGATTTAACAACCCCAGACATCACACTTTGAGCTTGAGTAGCTGCATAACCAGCTTCACTTACAAAATTACCCATAGTCTTGGCAACTTCTTCAGCTTCAACGCCAAGAGCCTTACCATAAGCAATAGCACTAGTTGCAAACTTTTGCATTCCTGTCTCTAAATCACCTCCATAATCTTCCAAAAATCCAGTGGTTTTTGCTAATGAACCAGTCGAAGTCTGAGCAAAAGCATTAATTATTGATAAAGATTTTTCAGAATCAGCACCTAATTTAAGCATGGCACCATGCGTATTAATGGCAGCTTGACGAAGGCCGTCTATAGTCTTAGCATAATCTCTGCCTGAAAGATAAAAATCATTAATTGTTCCTGTCCCTTTCAGTATAGTTTTGTTTAATTTAGTCATATGCTCACTAGCACCTGTGAGCAAAGCAACAAATATTCCAAATGAAGTAGCCAGACCGCTCAAAACAGGACCCATCTTAGTTAAAACACCAGCGATACCTCCCATTCCACCAGCTGCTGTTCCAGCACCTCTAGATAAAGCAGTTTTTGCTAATCTAGCTTCACCAGCTTTGGCTACAGCGCGGCCCATTCCCCCAACGCCACCAATTATTCCTTTCACATCTTTAGCAAAAAATGATTGTAGGGCACGACCTCCACTTTTTCCCATTTCGGAAGTAAATTGCTTCCGATCAAATTTTGCCATTTTCTGAAGTGAATCAGCATAAGCCGCATGAGCTTTAGCAACTTTTTCAAATTCATTCCGAGCTTTTTGATGAGCTTTTCTAAAATCATCAATTTCTTTACTAGTACGAGATATTTTTCCAATTGCAGCAGCCCAAGCTTCAGCTGCTTTTTCAGCTTGTGTCCCTTTTGCCTTTTTAGCAACTTTTTCTAATACCGCAGCTTCCTTTTGAGCATCTTCAAGTTTCTTACCCAGCTCCTGCATTCTTTTAATAGAACTAACAGTAGCTGCAGATAATTTTTTACCGAAATCAGACGCAGCAGTAGATATATCTTTAATTTCCCTAACAGATATATTAGTAGCCTTAGCTATCTTCCCCCATTCAATTTCAACATCAGATAATTTTCTGACTAATGCAGTAAGATCTCTTTCCGCCCGGGTGGAAGCCTGCTTATCAATATAGGGAGATAGAGCTACACCCAGATTTACTTGGTCAACAGCCATTTTAATTTCTCAGGTTATTCCTGTCCTGAAAGATCCGGCTTATCAGAACTCTGTCTAATTTCTTCTATTTTTTCTCTCTTCTCTATATTTTGGGTATTTTTATATTGTATTTCTCTTAATCTCTTAACTAAGGCATTTGCCTCGGCCTTCCCTCCTAGCACTCGAGAAGGCCCATGAAGAGGCTCTGAAGTAGATCCTTCATGATATACGGCAGGGACCGAATACATTTGAATCTTAGATCTTTCAATATCCCGATAACGTTCTTGAACCTGTCTTTGATGAGCTTCCACCACTAAATCATGATGATCTTTCTCACCCGACAAAGAAGCCGATAATTGGTCTGCTAATTCCTCAACAGATTCTGCTCTCAGTCTCCTCTCGACTGTAGCTCTTCTCCCGTCTGGTAAAGCAACCATTTCCTGAATTTTATCTTTTTCTTTCTTAGTTCTCCGATTTAAATATTCATACAAGACTTTCATTTTAAGATCTTCTCGATCTACTCTTTCTTTATTCCTTCTTGATTTATCTTTTTCATCTACTGCACGAATACCTTTTCCAGCAAAGCACGACCCTATAAATTTAGCATTAGTCCATTCAGCTTCAATTTTATCACGTTTATCTAACAAAGCATTGAGAGTAACCCAAGATTGTTGACAATAATTCATCCCTAATTCATCAGTCCCGGGAATTCCAGTACAGATAGGAGAATGAATTGGATTAGGACTAATATAGTACCATTTAAATCGAGATCGATTTTCATAAACATAAACTTCAACCAATGGATAAAGCCTAGAAGCTTTTTGGTTTAATGCTCCCAGATTTTCAACAATTTTAATTTGGTGTTCTGGAGGTATTTTTCTTATTATATCTATTAATTTATCTATATGATCCGCTCGTTTATATATCACATTTTTACCATCGACAACAAAAATACTATGAGCAATAAATGCAGCCCGATACAAAGCTTGTATTTCAGGAGGAGACCTTTTAAGGGGACGCAAAAATTCAATATATTTTAATTCACGATGATTTAAAGTTTTGAAAACAAAAGTCTTTTCGAATATATAAGATGGACTAGTTAAAAAACCTTGAAATAAATAAGTCTCGAGCTCTTCCCATATAGTTTCATCAATATGTTTTAAATAATCAGGTATATCAATCTGAATTGATCGTTTTTTCTTCTTATTTGACGCATTGGTCATTTTCTAGGTGAAAATCTTGGATTCTTATTCGCAAGGGGAGGATCGATTCTTGGAGGATTCACTGGTGGTTGATTAGATTTCTGCTCTTCAACTACTCCCTGATCTTTATCCTTCTGAACTAAAGCATTGACTGAAGGTTGAGCGGGATAAGCAGTATTAGGAGTATTTCCAATCTTAGAGGATCGCTTCTGGAGCTCTCGCTGAATCGGGCTTAACTCAGGACCAGGAGGTTGAGGGATTGGAACAGATCTAACCGGTTCTTCGGTCGGTACTGGCTTATTGGACGGTCGCTCAGGTTGCTCAGGTTGTTGCTCAGGTTGTGGCTCAGGTTGCGGCATATTCACGGATATATTTTTCGCCGCCTCCTCTGGGTTTTCCACAGCCTCGAATGGGTCAAAGGGTAATGAACTAGCTTCGGATTCAGAAGCTTCTTCTTCGGCTTCCGGAGCCTCTTCTTTAGGTATGTTCTCAGACCCTTTTTCAACTAAAGGCGGCATATTCAATTGATCACGAAGTTCATGTACCTTGGCTTCAATTTCAGCTAATTCTTCGATAGGTTCTTTCAAATTTTCAAATTTCACATCCTTAAGAGTCTCTCGCTTATTAGATTCAAGACAATCGGCTAAAATACTGAATGCCACATCAGTAAAATCTGAATCCCATTTTTCAATCTTATAGTATACATATTTTTGAAGATTTACCTTGACTTTTTGACCTTTCTTTTTCTTATCTGGAACTTCAAATACGTATTGATCCCGATATTCCCTCAAGTCATGTTTTCCAAACCCAATAATAGAATGACTTAGAGTTAATCGTTTAGTCTCTTGGATTGCATGATTGCCAAGATCTTCTCGAGCTAAAGTCTCATTCATCTGTATTTGAGCATCATATGGGATCGGAGAGAACCAGAGAATTTTGCCCCCCACATTCTTCTTCCAGACCCTATCAATCCCAACATTAGTAATATCTCTTTCGAGTTCTTGAAGAAAATCTTCCATTTTATCCTATGAACGATACCAAATACAGATTCGGCCAAGGAAAACCTTGGCCGAACCAGAACCCGGGTTGATAGAAGATTATGAAGTGAACAACCTGGAACCAGCACCCAGGATCGGGTTGTTACCAGATTCCATGAGATCACCATAACCATCAGGACTAAGCTCGTACCGAGCAGTTCCATCAGTCACGTCCGTAGCCGTGGCCGAACAATCTTCCATTACGATCGCCGAATCCGATGGGAAACTGATCGAAATGGAATTTAGCCAACACGCCTCGAAGTACGTCACCATAGCAAAATTAGTACTACCGTCCTGTACCGGGATCACGCCACCTGTTGCCAAGCCCTCTTGGAAGTGGGCCGTGTCATAATGAGAGACTAACTCAGAAAATACCAACTCGGATCGGAGATCAAACGGCCATTTATGGTGACGAAGCGAACGGACCAAACCATCCACTCCTCCTCGATAACCGAGCTCCTGCGCCAAACTAGCAGTGTAAAGAAGAGTCCGATTAAGGGTGACTGTCATCGGCTCAGTCACACCAGGAACCAGCTCTTGAATCTTATCGCCGAAACCAACTCCACGAACTGGATCTACGGCACGAGATTCATTATAATCAAATGTTGACAATACGCCAACTTGTTTAAATGTAGTTGAGCCGTAAGGAATCGAGAAAACTCGATTCTTCTGACTAATGGCGACGCGCGTATTTGGAGAAGCGCCACGACGATAAATATAAGTCTCTTCAGCTTGACGTGCCATATTTTCTCCTACTTCTCATTTTAATAAACAGCATAGGAATCTTAACTGATTAATTTTATTTTGAGAAATGTATAATGGTATTGGGATGAAACGAACACCTGAAGAAAAACAACAAAGAAAATTATTAGATCAAAAGAAAAACCAAGAGTATCAGCAATTTTATTCTGAAAATTTATCTCTCATACAAATTTGTAAATATTGTAAAGACCCTAAACAACTCCGAGAATTTGTTCAAAATTATCAATTCAGACAAATTTGTAAAGAATGTCATAAAAAGAAAATTAAACGATGGAGAAAGGATAATCCTGAACGAGAAAAAAGAATGCACAAAAAGACTGCACAAAGATCATACAAGTATATTAGAGAAGAAAAACTTAATAAGTCTTGTTCCAAATGTGGAAAAATTTATCCACAATGCGTAATGGATTTTAATCATCTTCAGCTAAATACTAAAGTTGCAAATATTTCTAAGTTATATGAAAAGAAAATTTCTAGAATTCAAACAGAAATTGCTAAATGTGAATTAATATGTGCCAATTGTCATCGAGATGAAACTTTTACAAGAGAAACCGAAATAGATACTAATAAAAATAGAATATACAAACCCAAAATAAATGAAATTCCGATTTTATTAGCCTCAGATCCAGTTAAATTTTGTGCCAAATGTCAAACATCTAAGCACGTTAACAATTTTACTCTTCTTAAAACTGGATATAGACATTCTTATTGCAAGACTTGCTTAAGACAATATAATAATAATTTAGATAGAAAATTAAGAACCTCTAAAGCATACATAATATCTCAAAAGGACAATAAACAATGTACAGATTGCAAACGGAATTTTCGATACTGGATATTAGATTTTGATCATCTTGAAAATAAAACTTTTTCAATCAATAAGATCCAAAATCGAAGTTTGAATTTTATTAAACAAGAAATTGCCAAATGTGAATTAGTATGTGCCAATTGTCATAGAATTCGAACTGAAATCAGGAAAAGGCTGAATAAACAAATCACTAAAACCAAAATAAATTATACTCAAATCAATTTTTCTTTAGACCAAATCCTGATAAGATCAAATCCTGATCCTAAAATGACTCGAATATTCCTCGAAAAATACCATTACGCTCAATATGGCAGAACAGCTAAAATATACTATGGAGTATACTTAGACAATAAACTAATTGCAATTTGTAAATTTTCCCCGGTAGTCAGGAAAGAAGTAGCCACATCTATGGGTTATACAGTATCTCAAGTATTAGAATTGGATCGATTTTGCATTCATCCGGAATATCAAAAGAAAAATTTAGCTTCCAAAATCTTAGGACAAGTCATTAAATTAATAAAATCAAGTCATCCTGAAATTCAAATACTAGTGTCATTTGCTGACACAATGCAAGGACACGAAGGTACTATATATAAAGCTTCAAATTGGAAATACGAAAAATTAACTTCTACTAGTCATGTATATTTAGATATCAATGGAAATCAAATCAATAAGAAATGGGTATACAACGAAGGAAAAAAGATCGGACTAACCGAATTAGAATATGCTAATCAAATGAATTTAATTAAAATGAAAATCCCTGAAAAACACAAATTTAGTTATAAGTTAAATTAGCAATTTTAGTAGCCATCTGTGTCAAATCATTATCACCCTTAGGGGCAGGAGTTCCAGATACCTTCTGTGCCCATTGCTCACCCTCAGGGGTGATAAATACTGCACATTTATATCCTTGAATAGTCAAATATCCATTAAATTCTGCCGAATCAACTACCTTCGACGGAATTGTCTGGACATCCCACCGCCCATCCCCTTCCAATACAAATCCAATTCCAGGGGCTAATTGCGGAGTAGGTTCTTCGTGCTCAGTAGGCAATTACTTCTCGGGATTGGCGTGGCTTCCCTTACCCCGACGCTCAAAATAGAAAGTAGAATTCTGAGACTGATCGCCGTAAATCCCGTGAACAGCTTTTTCAATTTGAGCTAGCGGCTTATCAAGATCTTGAACTGTATCTACCTCAGCAAATACGCCAGCAACTTGCTTAATAATTCCAGCCAGCCTCGGAAGCTGATGGGCGTTATGAGGCCGAGAAGCCACCGCGAAAGCCTTGTCTAATTCATTACAGATATTAGCAAGTCTACGGTAGTTATTAGCCGGAATCATGCAGGCCGAATACAGCTTCTTAATCTGCTGCCCGATAAATTCCGCATCAGGAACGGATTCCTCTTCAACTTCAGGCTTGCTAGTAGCTACCATTTGAGCCTGAGCCTGGATACCATCAATCACCTTAGTGATTGCTGCATCTTTAGGATCCATCGCGGCTAATCGGGTGGAAGCCGCAACCATGTTCTCGACGATCTCGTTAACGTTGCTCATTTTCAATCCTCTCTAGCGGCTCCGTATGTTCAGATCTTTGTGCCGTCTGAATGGCATTATAACCTGTGTGTTCGATGAAGAAGCTATGATACTAACTTCATAGAAGGTTCCTTCGGACCTTCTGAAGCTATTACTGCCTCTACGGGTTCCCCACCATCTTCAATAGAGATAGTGTGATGTCTCTTGGCTCTCTTGCCGATCCGGTAATTCTGTAAAACTTGTTCCCCAGCTGCAGTCAAATCGTCCATTGTAAAACTAACTTGACCACTTAAACATCGGCCCTCAGCCACAGCCTTAATTACCGCTGTCTTGGCTACTTCCCTAATATAATCTCCAGTAAAACCAGCAGTTAATTTAACAATATTATCCCAGCCTTCATCGCTAACTGAAGGAGCCGGCCTTGCATGGTACGCCTTAAAGAAGGAAACCAGCATTTTCTTCCGATCCTCAGCATCCGGATATGGTATTTCAATCTTAACCCCAAATCGACCGGGACGATTGATCAAAGCCTCGTCCATAGAGTCAAGATCATTAGTGGATGCCATAATGACGACGCCCGCATTAGATTGAGTCCCATCAAGTTGAGCTAAAAATTCATTCAAAACACTACTATCTCGACCTAAGGTGCTACGATCACCACCAAATAGGTCCATATCTTCAATAAATATAACTGACGGACTTAAATCTCGAGCTGCTTCAAACAACGCAGTAACATGTTCCGGATATGAAATAGACTTACCAGTACACCAAATTCGGGTAGCTTGCTCATTAATCTCATTGGAAGTAGCCCGGAACATAGTAGTCTTAGCCATTCCGGGCGGCGAAATCAAAAGCATACTTTGATTAGCACTCATTCCAATAGATGATAAATCAGAAATATGATCAAGAACTCCAACAGAATTCTTCTGAATTTGCGTTCTCAGACTATCCTTTAAAATTACCTGTTGCCAAGTAGTTGGAATTACATAATGAAAATCAAGGTATCCTCTATTGAATGAGAGGCAACTCTTGAAATAAATGTTATTGGCCTGAATTGAACCAGTCAAATCGGCCAGGAAGGCTTCAGCTTCATGCTGGCCGTGAGAATGAGCCATCACACTAACGCTGCATCCCATTCCATAGTAACAGAAGTCAAACGCAATTATTAGATGGGCTCCAGTCCTTCGATTCTTAACGAAGAAAGTCCCGTATACCGGAAGAGTGACAGCTTGGGTCAAACTAATATTTATAGGTTCATATTGAGTTCTATATTCTCGGTTACTCTTCAAATAATCTTTATATTCAGATTGATCTAGAACCGGAACTATCTCATACGAAGCATTCGCTCCAGCATACGCAGTAAACATTCGAGTGAATGCCCAAGCATTAACAGCTTTAGCATATGCCGGATAACTACCTGAAAGATTGATAGCCTTATGAATTTCACATCCAAGCCAAACTTCCTTGAGATATACATCAAGGTCCATTGGCATTTCTTTACGATTAGCTTCAGCTATCCGAGCCCGTTCATCTCTCTTAGCAAAATATGAATCAATGGCATAATTGACCGCAGCTGCCAGAGGATTAGGGATTTCGTACTCTCCTGTGGAAAGTGCGCTGAGGTATGAACCGGCTGTACGTAATAGTCCCATATCGTATCCTAATCAAAGAAGGTTTATTAGTGCCCGAAAATCGACTCCAATTTTTGGTATATAAGGATATGGAAAAGAAAGTGATTTCAAAGTTCTATAGGCTCCAGATGACCGACCATCTTAAGAGTATCCTCTTAAAATTACCAAGTCTGGACCTTGAAGAAACCCAAGCCGGAAACCATATCTATTATGCCCACGGAAACATCAAAATCGGCCGCGAGACCTATCCGTGCCGACTAAGAGTGTGGATAGACCAAAATGAAGATATGAGAATTGCTTTAAAAGCGCCTAGAGCCAAAATCGAAGTAACAAACAGATTTGATTCCAAATCTGGCAGGAGTGAATTTGTTAAAAAATTAAATCAATTAGTCCATGATAAATTAAACTAATTGATAATTTAAGCCAGCTTTAATGCCTCGTATCGTTTAGCATGACTACGAACGTAGGCGTTGAAAAACTAACTTCAAATTATAATAATGTAGTCAACGCCTTTGTTTCCCTAACCTCAAATGCGATTTTACCTAATCCTGTTACAGAACTAAATAAACCGGAAAACTACAGACAAATATTTAATACCCTGAGCCTATCTCCTGATGAGTGGTCAATTTCTCAAGTCACCATCACCAGTATAAATACTCAAGTATCTAATATTTTTGAATATGGCTTCACTATTCGATTCCTTCAGAATAACACAGTAGATCCACAAATCCAGCAGTTCCAAGGTCCACAGGGAATACAAGGACCGATCGGTCCACCTGGACCAGCAGGTCCTCAGGGATCACCTGGACCAGCAGGGCCAGTAGGTCCACAAGGAATAACAGGGTCAATTGTAACTGGACCGATAGGTCCAACGGGCCCAATAGGTGCTACAGGACCTCAAGGGGCTACCGGAGTATTGGGTCCATTATTGGAACTTTCAACAATTTCTGATCCTGGAACCCCACCTACTGGTTCTTGGTATGTTTGGGCAGACTCAGGAGATGGAAAACTGAAGGCTCGAGCTGATACTGGAAATACTACTGATTTAGCTAATCCTTAGTTATCCATAACTTCATCTACTAGCATAATATTAATTAAATAATCTACTAAAACATTCGGTTCAAATGGTTGTGCCATATTATGATTGTTATCAAATGACATGAATGTTCTTTTAGGATAATATACTAATCCAAATACAACCTCTCCATTTACAGGACTCATATAAGGAACCATAATACAACCATCTTCATTCAAGCAAGCAAATCGATCCTTTAAAAATTGTTTAGCTTCATTCGCATCTAAATGATGTAAAGGGACTGAAAAAGTAGTATCTTTTACATTAGACCAAGGTGTAGCAGCTGTCTTATCATCAACTGAAATAAGACACTTATCCTTTTCATTTTTTTGATATTGGACGGCCGGCGGTGACCCCGCATTTATTTTGTCAAGAACAACCCTTAAAATCATTGATCCATTACCCATTGAGCTACTGCTAACACATAAGTTTCATCTACTTGTTTGATTGAAATACCTTCTCGATGACAACGTATGAGTGCATTACGAAGTTCAACCAATGGATTTTCGGTACCCATCTTCACTGGTTCTTCATAAACCATAAACTGAGGCTTATTATAAACCATCTTGACCTGATCCAAACTAAAACTAGGATTAGTTTGAATCTGAATGGGAGGAATTCGCATTTGAGATTCACTAGCCCAGCTTAATGAATATTCCGTATCTTCAAATTTGATTGTTTGACCTTGAAATGTCCCCTTTCCTAAAAGACCGGAGTAAAGCCGCTTGGCTAATAAAATATCTGATTCAAACCCAACAAACTCAGTAATCCTGGTTTGGATTGAAATTGGTATCGAAGATACTGTTTGAGTTAAACCCTTAAGCAAATGCTTAAGGATATCATCATCAATCTGAGCTTGAACACTAGAACTCATGATTTCATTACCTCATCAACATACACTTCTTCACAAGTCTGAAATTTCGGCTGTTCAAATTCCACGGCATACATGAGTCCGCAGTATTTACACTTTTTCATTTTATCTCCATAAACAATATTCATTTCTAAATTAATTTGAATTCGATCATCCCCATTAGTAAATTCCCATTGATTGTTGTGCTTCTCCGGACCTTGATATTCTTCAAATTGATGATTCATATTCAAACTGTACATCGTAAATTGATTGAATCAACTTGTAAGTTCAGTTATGGATCAAAAAACCCTCTCTGCCCTTGAGAAGATTATCCGTAATGCCTTAAAAGAAATGCTTAAAACTGACGCACCAGTTACCATCGAGGATATCTTTATAGGAATCGGTAATAGAAAAAAGACAGCCTCTAAAGATTGGCAAAAGGGCTGTATGTATCATTTAGCCGGAAAGGGGCTTATTGAACGTAATGCCGATACATATGTAATTAAAGAAAAACAAGCTATTCGTCAAATTATATCCCATTATCCTCTTACACAAGAGGTTGCTATTTGCGGAACCGCCATTGCAGATAGCAATTTTGAAAATATTTATGCACTCAGTATTTTCCAACGCCTAACTGATGAGCAACATACTCAGTTTATTGACGCAACAAAAGTAGTAAGAAAACTTGCTAAAGGAAAACCAATTAGAAGGGATGATTTATTTCAAGAAACAGCAAGTTGGCAATCAGCTTTTATGAAACGGCTTGTCGCTACTGGATTTTGTTCAGTTAAAGGCTGGACCAGATGGGTTGAGTATAAAGCTCGAGTTGGTAAAGCCGTCATTCAACCAGATAACGAAAAAATTGTTGAATTACTTTTCCCTAAATGGTATCGATACACACAAAGAGTAACTGCACCTGGATTTCTAAAAAGAAATGTCAAGCAACTTAAACATTCCGTAGCTCTTGAATCAAAGCAAGAACCAAAATTAAAAGAATCTGATCAAACTAATGTTGGATTAGTAATTCTTGAAAAGCTAGTTCAATATTTACAAATTCTTGAGTATCATTCAACCAGATTAGAAGCAATTGAAACTGAACTCAGAAAAATTAGTCAAAAACATGACACTCATGTTCATACAGTTTATCCCCAACCAAATTTGAAACAAATTGAATTGAGGAAAAATATTGCTGATTTTGTTCAAAATTTATCTGCTGTAAGTATAAAAGATATTTGCAATTATCTGGAACTTCAAATAAATCCAAAAGGACAAGAAGCTAAAGAAATCGCTAATATTTTAAGAGAATTCGGATTTAAACGTACTAAAGCAGTTATTTTTGATTCTGAACTTAACCGTAAAGTCCAAACCCGCATTTTCAAGAAATGAACACGAGTCAATTAGTGGAAGAATATCAGAAACTTTCCACCCAAGAGGAGAAAGCTGAATTCGAGTATACCCTTTGGAAACATTATAAAGGTATCCAAAACAGTAAAAGAGCAGCCAAAACTGTCGTTCATACTCTCGGAATCACTGATATTCAATATCGAACTCGACGGTCAATTTATAAGTTACCACCTAGATTATCAAGTCCTCTTTGGGAAAGACTTGAAAATGGAATGCCTTTTCATACTATTTATCGAATAATCACTACAGCTAAAAGACGAGGAGAACCAATTGAAAAAGCACTAAATATTGAATTCAATAAATATGAAAATAAATCCTATGAAGCACGACTCCCCAGTGGAAAACAAATTAAGAAAAAATTTCCAATCATTAAAAGAAAAACTGAAACTGGGATTGGTTTAATTGTTCGAGAAAACGGAGATAAACCATTCTGGGCACAAATCAGAATGATGATCACTGATCATCTTGAAGGAAAACTCGGAGATTTACTTGAAATTGAAAAAGATAATCTTCTAAGAGAATTTGAAATTGATTTGAAAACATTAATCATGGGTTGGCAATCCAGAGCTGCCCGAGCCGCAAAAAGCAAAATTAAATTCGGAACTACAATAGATCGAAAAAAATTGATTCGCGCTTGTAAAATCCTACAAATTGATTCGCCTCCAATTAATCAACCAATAGATCTAAAACAAGCTACTAAACAAATGAAAAGACTCACCAGGTTGTATCATCCTGATGCTCACGGTGGCAATGAAGAGACTAGGGATTTGTTTGAAGAAGCAGTAGGAGCACACGAAATTCTCAAGGAATACAATGATTCCTTGAATAAGGAGAAGCTATGACCAAGAAACGAAAGGCGGCAGTAGCGGATTACCAGTCACTTCCTGGGATGAGCCTAACTCAACGTGTTGCTCATTTCCTCGACTGGGCCGCTAAGAATTTGCGGTATCAGTATTTCCCGGCACAGGAAATCGTAAAAGCCATTAATGGTTATAATCATACACCACGTGCTACTTCCAAGGAAGCAGATAGCGTACGGGCATGTATGACTCGAGCCCGTGATCTTCTACGCAAAGAATATCAACGTGGGTATATCTGCCAACGCGGAGTTGGCTACCGTGCCACTGTCAATGATGAAGATAAAGCTCGATTTGATTTAGCTGACCGTACTAAGCGATTAGCCTCAGCCAAGGTTAGTGTTGATAATAGCCTCGGCATGATCGATGCCCGTAAGATTTCAACCTCAAATCCTGAAGGTCGTAAACTTCGTAGCTTCGTCCGTAATGTCAAGAAAATCAGTAACCTGATTTCTGATGATCGAATTCAGAAACTGTTGCCTCCAGTCCAGGAAGAAAAAGAATAATAGAACGTGGTTTCACGTAACTTAAATAAGAATGAAGCGAAGGTCCTTTGGGCTGGAGTAGTCTTAGAAAGACTGATTAGTTCAAAGGACCCGCTTTCAATGAAAGAATTATTCTCTCCAAGAGGTGACGGAGATTTAGAAGTTCCACAAATGCGCAAGATGGCCATGTCAAAAGACTGGCAGCGCAAATTAATGAGTCGCCTGATTGAAGAAGAATTGGCAATTAGAAGTGGTTCACTTAGAAATACAACTTACGAAATTGGAAACAAGGACAAAGCTATTGGATTGCTTACTAAAGCAGCAAATGATACTGTTTATATCAAACACATAATTTGGCCAAATGAATATCCCCTGAAGGAAAAACCTGAAGAAGAACCAGTCATAGCTCATAACGTAGGTTCTGATGTTACCCAAGAACAAGAAGAAAACACTGCAGATCAATTAATAAGAGGAGTAGCTGCCTTAATTCAAATCTCCACCAACCTTTATAAGAAAGTTGAAGAACTCGAAGAAAAAGTAGAAAGCTTTCAAAACGGCACAACATCACAATTAAAAGAAATTGCCGGCACTGCCACCAAAATTAACCAAGGGATTGAAACTGAGCTTGAATTCCTCGGAGAATATGATACTAAATTGATCGCAATTCAAGAACTTTCGTCTGCAAGTGCAGATCGAACTGCAGGGTTGATGCGACTCTGCACCGGAATCAACAAGAAAGTAGACAACAAGACCCAACTTCAAGTTATAGAATTATTAGCAAAAGTAATGGAATTTAACTCTCGAGGTAAGAATCTTATTAATCAAATGTCCTCTCAAATGAAAAAAGAGGACTCTTTATTCAAAGAGATCGAAACCGTTGTGAAGCACCTAAAGCAACATGAATCTGCAGAACCTTGATAAGCATGTAGAAGAGCTAATCCTTGAATTACTTGAAGAGTATGAAAAAGACATCCCAACCAATCAATATAAAATAGCTAAACTTGAAAGAAAAGTTTGGTCCTTCTATAGCATTAACCGACGTGACAAAGGAGATAAAACTCCTCTAAGAAGAAGTCAATGGTTTGTAGAAATTGGAGCAAAAAATACATATGGCCCTGCCAAGAGAGCCGGAATTTTATTAATGGGGGATCTAGCCAAACCACTATGGGATGCCATCGCGGTTAGAAAAATGCCCCTGGCTACAGCTTATGTTCTTGGAAAAAAAGCCAAAGGAGATCCTACCAAATTAAAAGAATTCCTTGAGGAATATTTTTCAGATAAATACATAGATTATCCTAATAAAGACGGGTATATTCATCGAAGACGACCACCCAAAAAACCTAAATCTAAAAAAACAAAACCTTCAATTCCAGAAATCAATCCTGAAGATCTTAGAGCCGACAACGCCCGAATGTTTTACGCCAGTATCAAGGCGTTAACAGATACATTCGTCAATGTAAGATTAGAAGGTATTGAACCTGATGTAAGAAGAGGGCTAGTTGAAGATTTCGAGTACGAAGTCCGCGTCACCTATGAAGATCTTCTCAAGAAAATTAGAAATCTTAGGCGGGATTTCACTCCTTCTGACACCGACACTATTACTGTTACTGCCATCCGTAACGCCTGCGAAACCCTCGGTATCTCTAGACCTAGAGGTAGACATAAAGTCGATATTAAAAGAGCCAGATCGGTTTACAAAAGATTGGCCGCAAGGTATCATCCGGATCGGAACAATGGAAGTGACAAGCTGGTTAAACAATATCACGCTGTAAATGAAGCGTGGGAGGTCGTAGAACTCTGGAACGAACAGATGGAGAAATAAATGTCAAAACGCACTGTAAGATCACCTGCTGAATTTCTAAAATCTTATAAAACTGACAACACCGGAACTTATGGCGAACGAGCTGCCGAGTTCTTAAACACCGGAGCCGATGAACTCCCACTCGCCTTTTTTGATAAACGATATATCGCTAAGGTCGCCTTCGGCTTGAGCCGAATTCCTGGGGAAGATAGCGACCAAGTCAAAAATCGCCTCTCCAGTGTTCTAGCCAGTGCCAACCGAATCCTGAGCCGAAAATATCACCGGGAAATCTGGTTTGATAAAGTTGAGGGAGTACGAGCAACAGTTGATGATGAAGATTTGGCTCGTACTGTTCACCGTCGAAAGCGTCGTCGGGTTAAGTCCAGTGCCGCGAGTTTAGAATCCACAGATAAGAATGTAGATGTCAACAAACTCAGCGCTGACGTCAAGCGGGAGGTCAACAAGAGTCGTAAATCAATGAAGGCTTTGACTGCCGCTATCGACTCGATGCCCCTGCTTCCGCCTACCAAGAATAATAGCGGGAAATAGAGCTGCGCCTGAGGTCCCTGCCCGCGACCTCAGGCAACAGCCAACATACCTCGCAAGAGGAGATTAGAGCCGAATTCGTACCTGGAAGGTACTAACGATATACTCAAGCGGGAACACTGGGACGTAGATGGCAGACGTCCTCATGATAGTAGGATCATCTTCATCAATCGTCACCGCAATTCCACCAACCTCAGTTACAATTTCCTTATCGATAAGTCCGCTGAACATACCGTTCAGTTTGGACTCAACCGACTTAATCAGAGTGCTCGTGAACTTCTGCCCAATGTATGGATCCAAAGTTCGGCGAGTAGACTGCTGGATGTAATGAATCGTCAACGTCACGCTCGGTGTACGCGTAATGACGTTATCAATTCGAGTCGTCAACCCGTGGCGAATTCGCATCCCGGTGTCGACTCGCTCAATAATGCTGACACCACTGACCGCCACCTGATTAGCTTCAGTCGGATCCAGAATGCGGCCCAACCTCTTGAACCCGAGAACTTGACGACGAGTCCATGGGGTAGCGGCATCTACAGCCGGATTGGTTGCACTACCCGCTAAAGCCGCTGCAGCATACGAGCCATCAATCAGCTGTTCAACCGTATTACCCTGCTGATCCGTAACCGAAATTACGAAAGTATCAGGATAAGTCAGAATGAACAACTCAGATTGCAGACCTTGAGCAATAGCACGCACACCCAACGGGGTGGTACCAGCTGCAACACCACCGATGCTAATTCGCTCACCTTCCTGGCGCGGAGCGGACATGAACACAGCATGCTGATTCAGCAAACTGAAGATTTCTGGATCAGTTGCTAGAGCAACCAATACATCCGGCTTCACGCTGCCCTCAATTGGTTTCTTCTGCTCATTGATAGCATCTGCGTATGATTGCAGAGAAGCTTGAGCTGAATTCGGGGCTCGAAGCACCTGACGCAGGCCAAGCAGAACCGAACCATTTAACAGAGCCAACCGAGCTCCAAGACTGAGCGGATTTTCGGGAGTAGGAGCTCCAAAATTCTGCTGAATCTTCTTCAGATCCCGGAATAGGGCAGTGGAAATATCCGACTTAGCGTAGTTGTAGCTGACGTAGTAAACGTCACCCACTGCTGGTTCCGAACCACCCTTATTAAATGTGCTCAGAATAGCTGTCGAATCAACGCCCACATTCAGGGTGTTGAAAACGTAGAATTCCAAGCCCGGAATAGCTCGAGACGGAATTGAGGCATCAGCAGTGAAGGTGGAATTCACAATCAAAGTGAACGAACCACCATCAGCGTAATCACCAGCAGATGCCGGAAGAACAGTGAACCGAAGCCCGGTCTGAGCATCTGTATAAGTCTGGCCCGGAACACCAGTTCCGCTTGATCCATTTGGATTCGAAGAGGAAACTGTATAACCAGCAGTGGCTGCCTCACCGATATCACCACTAACACCAGGAGTAATACCGATTCCCGTATCTGTGGTAAAGACCGTGCCAGTCACACTAGTGAAAGTGATACTGGAGCCGATACCGGCAGAAAGAGAATCAATCTGGAGGAATGTGCCACGACCCTGGGTCGTTACTGGCCATGCCACTGCCGCTGCAGCAAAAGTAGCATCAGCATTCAAAGCAGCTGCTAAACGAGAAGCAGTTGGTTGATTAACAGAGGCCGAATCACCAGCAGTAAACCCGAGCTTCGTATTGGCAGTCCCCAACGTACTAATTGCCACTCGCGAAGAAATGGTATTGACACGCGATCTAAGAATAATCTTATTCGCGTACAAACCTGCACCAGCAATTGCTACCAACTGAGAGTTACTATTAGTCTCAACGTTGGTTGCATCAGCCAAAAGGTGGATGGTTCCGGCTGTCGCCAAGTGCGAATTGAAATTATTCTTCAAAACCCAGATGAAATTGATAGCTTCTTCCAGAGTAGTCGGATCAGCTGCTGATATCGTATTGGTGGTATCAGTCGAGCCATTATGATAAACACCACCAGTATTAATGATATGGGCATTGAACTGGGCCTTAATATCTGCTAACAAAGTAAGCAATGATGACAAATCAGTGGCCACAGGCGCTGTCACATTATTAGCAGCATCCGCTAATACGTGCCAAGTAGCCAAAGCCTGATGGCCACCGTAATTAGTAGCCAATGAGTTCGCCACTACAATAGCCTGAGCCAACGCAGTAGCCTGATCAGCAGCAGGAGCAGTGTCTAGATACCCAGCATTAATAGCATCAACCACCTGACCCTGAGTCACCGCCGAACCAGACGGAATGGTAGCTTGATAATCCTGTCCATCAATATTGAACAGGAAAGAATCATCCACACTAGCAGTAATCAAGTACGGAGCATCAACCGAACTAATGATCTCTGCTGGCTGATTCAAACCATCCCAGCTACCAAGGGATTCTTGATTCGGAGTGAAACCAAGAGTGGCCGAAATATCAACCTGACCAACAGTAGTTGGAGTCAGAACCTTAACCTGAGATTCTAGACCATTGGTAGAAGTTTGAACATTTCTACCGGCAATCTTCAGAATGCTCTGAGTCCCATAAGTAACTACGGAAGCCAGACTATTAGCCGCTGTTGAAGCAAACGTGCCAGATCCATCAGGATGAACTTGAACGTCAGCATCAATTACAGCATTAATGGCAGTAACCACACCTGCAAGGGTGGTAACGGTAGACCAAGTGCCTGCAGCTGCCGTAACAGTCGTCTCATTGATATTTAGAATAACTCCATCAATCTCAAGCACGAGCTCATCAGTTGTCGTAATAGCTGCCGGCAGAGTACCGGAAACCGGACTACCTAACAACTGAGCAGCGAACGCCGTATTCAAATCAACAGAGAATGCAGAAGCTCCATCAATCCGAATCCCACCAAATTGATCACTATAAGTAGTATATAGGTCGTATGGCTCAGGCAGAGCATTCGAGAACGACGCATGAGTGTTTGGAAGCAGCGTACTATCAAAAGTGATAGTAACTGTCTCGGGCACAGGCTGTCCACCATAATGGATAGCATCAGTTATCTTCTCCACCCCACTTGGCCATTGCACTGTCTGAGGCAATGCATTCTTAGTACCAAAGATGACACTGTAAAGATTAACATCGTTATTTAGCTCGGAAGTAACCGTAAACTTGCCAATCCCACTGGCACCAGGTGTTTGACAAGTCAAAGTGTAATTATCATCAACTGTGCGGTTATACCAGAAAGTGGCATAAGCATTATAGTCCGCAGGCACCGTATCCTGAAGAACTATGGTATTATTGCTGATGTTAACCTCGAGAACCGTAACCGGAGGCCGAGAAAGGGCATCCCTAGGAGTCTTGCCAGTATGAACAATCACCAAATCAGGACGATTTGTTGGCAGATCAATCCGGCTATTGGTCACAGTCTGGTAAACAGATGTACCAAGCGGCGTATCTCGTCCATTACCGGTAGTGGCGATCAGTGGAAGCTCAAATTGTGTAGAAGATACTGTGTTAGTAGTAGTATCTACATACCGATCTAATTCAACCGCGTACATTCGGTCATCCACCAACATGGCGGTAACCTGTGTGGAATCAAGCGGCGTAGACCCGGTGACCTCACCAGAAACAACCTGCCAAGCTGTGCCCCACAGAATCTTGGACTGGTCGTTTTCATTAACGACTACAAAGTCCGGACCATTCAGATAATCTCGCCGACCAGGCGAGATACCCACATTGCCCATCGTCACAATATTTGAATTCGGCAGATAATCAAACGTATCCTGCCAAGTATTGAACCAATATTCAATTGTGACAATAGCACCAGGAACCGGAGCAGTTGGCAGAGTAACCAAGCGATTGGTACCATCCACCTCGGATGCAACTACCTGGACTCCATTGACCAAGACCGTCACCTTGGAAGGTTCAGTGGTAGTGATACCACCATCAGAACCATCTACAATCGGACCTTGATACGTACGGAATACACGAGTACGATTAGTGTAATCTCCGGGATTAAACCCAAGGATACCATTGGCAGTACCACTACCGATTAAAATGTTGCCTTGGGCATTCAGTCGCAGATGATTCAAACCTTGGTTATCAACATGGACAGTAGCGGTCAACCCAGTAACGCCTGCTCCATTAATATCATTAGCAATGTCTGTGGCACTTCGAATTCCAGCGGTCAAAGTAACCGAATTTGATGCAATTGCATCATTAATATACACAGTTAATGTATCATTAGTACCAGTCGTAATCTCGTAGGTTTCAGCCTTGGGAGCAATCAAGGACGCTGCGTCCTCGGTCACCTGATCAGAAACGTCATCGGTGATACGGGTATCTTTCCGATGGAAGAAATAACTGATTAGAACAGTATCGGTAGACTGAGGAGCAGTTAATAAGGTAATAACACCATTAGTGCCATCAACCTGGGAAACAACTGTAGCTTCACCATTAACAGTAACCGAAACCTTGGTTACATCAAATGTAGTACGACCAAGACCATCACCATCAACAATCGGATAATTACGAACTTTAAATTTAAAAAGGGTCCCATCTTGACTACCGATAATAGGATTTTGATTAGTCCCACTAACAATCCACCGACCAGAGACATCCTCATTGAAGATCGGGGTATCAGCCACGCTGCTGGACCCACGAATCATTTCAAAATCGGTCTGAGTGAGTGTCTCTTGGGCCGTTCCGATCAATACCGGAACCCTCAGCCCTCCTAGGAGCTGAATAACGACTGGCTCAACAATAGTCTGAGTGTAGACGCCAGGAGGGGCATACGTCGTGAAAGGTCCAATTGTCATTTCAGCTCCCTATTGTGCTCGAGCGACGATGTTAATCTTCAGTATATATTTCCCTTGGCACAAACGTTTGAATATTGGTATGATATGAAGCTCGAGCTTCACTATCAATCAGATTATAGAGAGCTTATTAATTATTTAGATTCTGAATCAGATTTGAGGGCCTCTTTAAAGGTTTTAATGCCCTTCTCTCGAATTTTAGACTGATCCGAAGAAATAGCTTGAACCCCAGCATCGGCCTCTAGACCACTCACTGCTATTGTATTGGTTCCAAGCTCACGCCGAGCCTTATCTCGCTGGGCCTTTCGCTCATTAAATTGTTTCCATCTGCGATTAGCAGACCTTCCAACAGCTTTATCCACACTAGGATAATCTAAATCATGGACTCCGGAACTGCCGGACTTGGTAGGATCCCCTTCAGCGTTTCCTTTAAATTGAAAATTAACTGCGGATGGAATCCTGGGAGACAATTCCCCGCATTTAGGACAAGGGTGAAAATCCTGGTATTCTTCGATTTCATCTTTTTGAATCAGTAATTGTTCAAATTCAATATTACAAGTTTGACAAAGATATTCATACGTTGGCACAATTAAACTATACTATTTAATTCGCTCAAAAGAAAGCTGATTTCCTATAGATATTACAGATCCAGCTAACTCTATAGGATTAGCTATAGCCTTGAATAAATCATCAGTGTAAGTCCCATCCATATATCCCTTTTCTTGTTCCTCTGTTTTAGATACTGAAACAACTCTAAATATTTCTACTGGCAATGGAACATATATTTCCCAATCTACTCTCATACTTAATGAAACTGCACCATCATAAAAATAATCATCAATTGATTCTACATAAATTTCTTCACTTTCCCCGCCCGGAGAAACATCCATTAATTCCAACCCTTCCCAACCTAGATGATTTTGAACTTCCAAAATTTTGATGATAATATAATCACTCAATTTTTCTCGATCTTCAGCATCACGAGAAAATACTGTCAAATCGAAATTCATTTCAAATTTGCCACCATAAACTTCATGAACCTCAGCTCGAGTAGCACTAACTACGATTGGAATCTTATCACATTTCTGAGGACGATCTCCGAAAGCAATAATAGCACCAGGAATCACCTCCATATCAGTTGATTCCATGTAAAAATCAAATGGACCTTGTTTTTCTAATTGATATCGATAGTCTGCATAAACTTCAGTTTCCGGAGGAGTAGGTTTTAAAAATGTGATTTGACCACTCTCATGATCTACTGAATAATCGACTCCCTGCGCTAATGACAATCTACCATCCAACCACAATCTAACTGACTGTGGATAAATATTTTCACGCGAAAGCTGTGCTGTTGTATCAGAAGTAGTTTGAAATTTAATGAGTGGCTCATTGAATTCAGTTAAAATAGGATCGATATAGAATTTTCCAGGTAAATTTCGGCCCACATCAGGAACTTCTTCAATTTCAATTATATAAACTCCGGGTGGAGTAGGGAATACATCTCGCTTAGGTGAATATCTACCTAACAAACCTTGATTCTCAATCACCCATTCAATTGTAGTATTAGGATAATTTTCTAGATTGGCCTGCATTACAAATGAAGAAACTCTCCCAACATAATTATTAGCTGATAGCCTAACCCGATCAGCAGAGGTTCCGTTTACAATCACTCCACGTTGAGGACGTTCATCAAACGAAAATTTATTTTGAACATTTCCAGAATCCCCCCGATAACGAGGATGCTCATATAGAATACGCTTGATCTCCTGGATTACACGCTTCTTAGTGGCCGCTGACAGCCAATTTTTCATAAAGACCTCCTACTTATAGTTCTATTAACATGACACCAACAACAGACTAATTCACATTTTTGAATTTCCTCAATGATTCTCATTTGATGTCGAGATGTAATATGATGCTTATGAATTAAATCAGATATTCCCTCAAGCTTATCATCAAAATGATCAAAATCCATCTTGTGAGGCTGAAATTTCTGACCGCAATCAACACACTCTTTATCCTTCAATGATTCAATAAACTTAGTAAATTTACGTTTATTAATTCTAACTCGATCACAAATTTTACATAATCTACAATCCTCTTGATATGTTTTATGTTTTGAACAAGAATAATGCTCCCTTAGTTCATTCCTATCTTTAGTTCGATCGCGATGACACCCAACACATACTAATTCACATTTTTGAAGCTCTTTCTGAACAGTGCTAATACTATATACTCTATTAACCATATCAGCAATATGCTTAACTTTATGAAATTGAGGGAGATGATCAAAGTGCATCGCTTCTGGGATAAAAGACTTGCCGCAGTCAACACATGGTTTTGATTTTTCGATATTTAAGAATTCAATGAGCTTAGCTTTTCTTAACTCACGGAGCTCTTTAAATCGTTTTTTATATCCTATCCTGTGTTTACTAGTATATTTATTTTTACAAAGCTTACAAATTGAGTTTCTCCCAAATTTGCCCAATTTATGTACATGATACTCAGATAATAATTTAGGAGTATCACAAGCAGTACAGATTTTTTCCACTGATCCGGAAATTTAATTAATCGTCAAAAATATCATCAAGATCAACTTCACCATTTGCTGCTGCAAATGCATCAACCATCTTTTGTTTTAATTTTGGTTTGTCAATTACCTCAGCAAATTTTTCTTTTGTAAGTGTGGATGTGACGGATATTCCAACTAACTTATCAAACGACATACAAAACTATACGCCGGCCGATACACCCAAATGTTGGCTTCTATTATTTAGCGTAGGCTTCAGCTAATGCCTGTGCCAAATCAGCCTTAGTGCCTTCAGCTTCCAAACCAGCATCTTTGCACATTTGAACCAGTTCATCCTTCTTATACTGGCTCACCAAACCAGCTGCGACTTCTTCAACACTCTGTTCCGGAGCGGGAGCCGGAGCCGGAGCCGGAGGAGGAGCAGGCGGAGGAGCCGGAGCAGGCTTAATCGGAGCAGGTGCCTTGCCTTTATGGGCAAGAACATCCTCAGGAGTTTTCAGAACCGGAATATTTAATGAGCCCATATTTGGGCTAGAACATTAAAGGACTACTCGTCAATCCTCCATTTGGGCAACCACAAGTAATCCAGTAGCTACTGCCGTCATAGGATCTCGAGCAGCACGAATTTCAGAAATTTCAATCGGAAATCTTTGCTTCAAAACTTCAAATCGTTCTTTAAATTTGTCTAAGAAACCAGTTGCTTTGGAAGTCCCACCACTCACTATAATTGGAATAGGTTTAGGAACCAGTAATTCATTTTTCACTTTATGAAAATGCTCAATTATTCCATTAAGTGAATTATCAATGAGAGTTTGAATAAATAGCACTAAAGCTTCTTGTTCTCGAGTCTGAGGATTATTAATATCAATTTCTTTTTCTTTGACGGCAGTCATCTTAGCTTTAGTAGTATTAACCGCCTTAGCTGCCAATTCATCAACCCAATCACCACCTTTAGCCAACGAAAATTCAAGAGCACTCATAGCATTATAGGACAGACAGACATTGGTCATTCCAGCACCATAAGAAATGCCTACACCTGAGAATTTCTCTTTAGGTGCTTCGGAAAAAACCACGGCTTGAGCTTCATTAATTGGTTCAGGCAAATATCCAATTTCTTTTAGTATTTTCTCTAAAATCAATTTGTGATAAGTAACATCAGAACCAGTAACATCAATGGCAGTAGCCGGAACCGAAAAACAACATTTTTCATCTTTCTTAGGTTTACCTAAAACTTTCTCGATCATGATCGAGATAACTTCCTGAGCATCAATTTCACCAGGAGAAATCATTCCGTTAATCATTGGCCGACGAGCTTCTCGATTAAATAAATTGGCTGTTTCTAGTGCTTCATCTCCGAGAACCAATAATCGGTCACCCATCTCTACATAACTAGTTTCAGACAATCTGAGCATTCTCTTGTGCTCAAGCGGTAAATCAAGAAAAGCATCTCTAATTTGAGTAATACCAATACTTCCATCCGCTTTTCTAGCGGCAACAAAATTCATGGTGCCACAATCAAGACCTACTCCTACTACATCTTTAGCCATGATCTCTCCAGTCTTTTCTACATTACATCGAGGCTATTTCTTCCTATTTTTTCTCATTTTTCTCAACATATCCACACTTTGATCTACGTCATCTGTCGACATATCTTTAGAAGAAATAGAAACCTCCCCATCTTTAACTTCAGGCTTAATTTTAGAAGGAATATAAAGAGGATTTTCAGATACACCCGGACCTGGCCTAGGTGAAGCTCCGGGTAGACCTCTCGGAATTTCACCTATTTGGCTTATTGATTTCATATGAGCAGCTATTACCTCAGGTGGAGGAGGAGAAGGACGCTGCAATAATTCAAGTAAAGATTTTTCAATACTTTTGACTGAACGAGTTAATTCATCTAAAGACGATAGAGCTTCAGGCTCAGATCTTATTTTAGGCTGAGCTTTTAGATTAGACCGAGGTCCTTTGGTGAATGGCCAAACTGGCACTTTTTCCTCGATTATTAAGTCTACCCTAACCCATCTCCGACCTTTAACATCTTTAAGATCATGAGATTTTTCCTTAGCACTAGCATCTATTATTTTATAGCTTCCCTTTCCAGGAAGATGGATCCCAAGATCGGTAATGGAAACCCCAGCCGAAATGAGATTAGTAACTTTATACCTTGCCAAATCGAACCTGAATAGCGTCAGAAAGTTCCGGAAGGAATTTATCTAATATAATTTCCTTTGCTTTATCAATTATATCTTTTATAATCCCCTCAAAGTTACCTTGAGGTAAATGAACTTGAGTCTCACTTTCTCTCATTGAACGTTTCATTTCGATAGCCAATTTACCCTGACGGGTTATATGGGCTGACCGGGGACGTTTATTTATCATTTCATGCTGCGCTAGTCTATAGGCTGCCCCTTTTCTGGCGTCTCTTGCCCCTTTCCTGGCGTCTCGAGCAGGACGACGCATATCAGTGGCACTATAAATTCGAGTCACTTTCCGGGACTGTCTCGTCAGCCCGTAAGTACGTGCGGTCAAATCCTGAAGCTGCTTTTCTTGCTTCTTCTTGGCTTCTTCCTGTTTTTCTTCTATCTCCTTTTCATATTCTACCGAATCCATGCTCAAAAGTATTTCAAAAACAATCTCATGTCCAATTACATTAGCATAAATTTCATAGTCTTTAAGATATGGAGATTTTGAAAATCCAGCATCGTCCAGTATTACCTGAAGAGCCTTCACTCCTTCAATAGCTACACTATCTATAACCCGGTCCAATGCCCGGTCCAATGCCGTATTAAACGCAGTAGTAATTTCGGCCATTTGATCAATAAACTATATTTTCGTATGTTACAGTATTACCACGAATTTCACGATGATCATCAATATTATGCTTCTCAGTCATCATCGGAGTAGATTTACCTTCACCAGGAACAATCCATCTAGTCTCAGGAAATTCCATATAAGTGGGATCAAAAATTGGAATCCTATATCGAATGTCAGCTTCATCTAAATAAGAAATTGTAAACATTTGTTGAAGTTGCATACCTCGATTACTAGGCATTCTAACTGGACCTATTCCATACCTGTCTCCACTTTCCTTAACAATAAAATCTCGTTGAGAAATTAAAGGAGAAGGACCTGTAAAGGTCTCATAAGAATGAGATAAATTTCGACCTCGATTCGATTGAGAAATTCCTCTTTCAGCATCATCCGGGGCTATTACAATATCATAAGGACCATCATACCCGCCTAAAATTCCGGTTCCGTAACAAACCTCACAGTCATTTTGGGGCTGTTTATGTTCAACCGAATAGCAACCACATTGAACACCTGCTGATCTACGGATAAATAATTTGACTCTTTCTCCACCCTGATTCAAAATCCAGCGAGTGCGACGAATAGCTTCACGCCAAATATAATCTAGTTTCTCTATTTCATGCCGATTAGATTGTGTCGCTCGATCAAGCGGAGTCTCAATTAATCTTGGTTCATCTTTACAAGTAGCAACTGTAGTAATTCGATAGAACACTCTCTGATATAATCTAGTCTTAACTTCTTCCGCCCGATATCGGTAAGTAGCTAAAACAACATCATCTTCATTAGTAGGTAAAACTACCGGTACAGCCTGCTGAGACGCAACATCAAAAGCGTCCTTATTTCGAAGTTCTACTAAACCTTCTTCTGTCCTGATAGTCTGTACCCATGCATTTTGTCCATTAACTGTGACCTGAACATTCAAATTAGTACAGTTCGCTGCTCCCGGGGAAGGATGAATAATGATGGGACGATGAGGAGTCCTAAAAACATAACGTCCTACTGGATCCGATTCCACTCCTCGAGCCACAAAACACTTGGAAACATCTTCTTGTAGAGCTAAAACAATCCGAGTCTGATCTCGCCAAAAAGTAGCACCAAGCGGAATAGTATTTAATCGATAATACGGTCCAAATTCAGAATTAAAACTACGATAAATATTAACACCAATAATATTAAAACAAGAATTTTGATCTAATTGACTAGGAGGCGTCCATCGAATATCAATAACTTCTTTAGCAGGAGAATATACCCGGACATTTAGCGGCGGGAGAGGAAAAGCCGGCTTTCGTATCTCCAATATATGTGGGATTTGTCGATCGCGAGGAGCTGGCATTTACTAGAGACACAACATTAAGAGGCGGTTATTCCGTAGGAGGATGACCCGCAGGTCCATTCTTACCAACTGAATCTGATACAGGTTCTGCTCCAACAGGTCCGTTTGGTGCAGATTCAGATTTAGATTCATCGATTTCAACAATTATAGATCCAATTTCAGGATTAACCTGGACTCCAGCCACCTTATTCAGATCAAATCCATTATTTTTTAGAATGGACTGAATTAGTTTATGTCGAGCTTCACCCAAACCGACCAAAGAATTCCTGATATTATGTTCTACAACTGCTATCTTCCCAAGCTCAATTGAATAATGAATGATAGATCGTTCGATTTGCTGAACTTGTTGAGTATCGTCTTTTTCCAGCTGAATACTGTGAGTCTTCATATGAAGACTTTACCTGAGCTCATTCAATCGAATTAACCGCACATTCGATACTGATTGGTTGAACCGTAATCTGAGTGGCCTCCAATCTATATTCACGAGCGGTAGTAGCCACCCCTGCTTTCACAGCATTGATAGATTCGGTCTTAAGCTTTCTCTTTAATTTACCCTGATCAACTTCACCTTCAAAATCAGCAATTATAGATATTTGAAGCTGACAAGAATATTCAGTCTTCGGCTTCAAAATACTATCTGTTGATTCCTCTTCATCCTCAGTTTCTTCAGGAGGATCCGGCTCAACCGGTTTCACCGGTTTGGAGGTGCGAGGCTTAGTCTTTTTAGTTCGAGTTTTCTTAGTTTTCCGGGATTTTTTTGACTTCTTAGACTTTTTCCTAGCCGCCGTCGTCCCAGAAGCTACGCGCATAGCAATGGATCGAAAATCCATATCAATATGGTGCTATGAAGGGCTTAATCCTTATCCCCTACTTTGACCTCAAAAATAATATGATCTATATACGTTGGTAATTGCATTGACACTTTAAATTCATATTTATCTTTAATTTCTTCCATAATTTCTCGAACTATCTTCATTTCATCCGATTCTTCAACCAACTCAACTTGAGGAGCACTAACATGATCAAGACTTTGCAAATACTGCATAAGCGTATTCGTTATTCGTTCCTCAGCATGATCATCATGCTCCATCAAAGTTGTTCGTAAGGCCCTTTCGATACGTTCCTTAATCTGATTTTTAATATCATCCACAAGTCACCTTCTAGCAAAGTCAACATGTAGATGTTCTTCACATACCCAAATATATCGAGGACCAATCAACCCTGGTTTTCTGGCCGTAGCTTTCCGCTTACATCCCTTAGCAGAGCATAAATATGGAATAATTTTCTTCACTTTTCGCTTTGGATTAATACCGCTTCCTCTTACATACCCATATATACCTGTCCTGGCACATTGATAAATGCGATAAATACCGCCTGATCCCACAGGCGGTTGAATTTGTTGCCAATCGTATCCTGCTTCCACAGGATAAGATTACAATTTACTCAGTCCCAGCTTCCCCACCAACCTGTTGGCCCGCAGCTCCGCCAACTTCAGAACCTGCAGCTCCAGATACACCGACTTCGGATGCACCAGCGGCGCCAGCACTTCCCGCATCGTCGTCATCAGATCCACAGCCAACCAAAACTAAAGCTAATGCAATTGCCCAAGTATATTTCATAACTAACCTCATCCAAGGTACGCCATAATAATTCAAGAGTCCATTATAGCATCACTCAGATAGCATCTTTTCAACTTTAAACAAAGCCGTTTCTTCCTCCAAAAATTGATCAATTAATTCAACAGAATATTTTTTACTGAGACTCCAAAGTAAACTGCGTATCTTTTTCCTAGCCGGATTTTTAGAATCAGCTAGTATTTGAGAATCAAACTTAGTCATTTGACCATCAAGTCGTTTTATCATATTACAGTATGATTTTATTTTATGGTATTCACTACTATGCCAATAATATACACCATTATAATCGAAAGAATCAGATTTTTTCATTAATGCAAAAACATTATTCGTTAAATCCCGGTTTCCCTTTGTAATTGCTATGCAAAGATGTTCATGTTGATTATACTCAAATACATTATAACAAGGAAAAGATAAATCTAATAAATAATAATTGGCTTTAGGTCGAAAACTAACACCAATAATATTAATTTGCTCACAAGCGAGCTCAAATGATTTTATAAATGATTTAATCTCTTTTTCAACTTTGGATTGAAAATCTTTTTGACAATCCATGATCAATTGATACAATAACCTAGCAGAAGAAGAAATAACTCCTTTCTTTCGTGCATTTTTCTTGATTTGTTCAAATTTAGTAGTTATTTCCTTTAAGTACTCAACACTAGATCTAATATCTGACGACCTCAAAATTGTTTCAATCCAGGATAAACCTTCCAATTTTTTAGAAAAATTAAAAGAAATAGGATTTAAATTATCAAAATAATTAATTTCAAAATGTTTACCATCACTATTAGCATGAAATGTAAGATCTTTCGAACTAATAGTATAATTTAACAAATCACTATACTCATATTGTTGATTGTAGTCAATTATCCATTCTTCATTTTTAAGACGAGCCATTATTGAAAAGTTTACAATTCATACACAAATTTCAATTTTCGAGGTAACTTAATCTTCTTCAAACATAGTTGTTCCACCCCTTCTTTCTCAGTCATCCCTCGAACCTTTGACCAATTATAGAGAGTTTTCTTATTTATCTCTTCACCTTTCCCATTCTCATAAGCATAACTATAAGCAGTTTTCCTCACGAACTTCCAATTCGCAGCCTTATAAATTGTCCCATCATGCCCATACCGTGGATCAGCAAATGAAACCAAACATTTGATGTCTGAATAATCTCGTTTTACCAATTTAACAACTCGAGACAAAAGAAAAGAGGCAAAGTTTTTCTTCTGGTAGGCAGGATGGATACAAAATCGATCTAATTCAAAAATTTTATTAGATTCATATCCAATAGAACTAGCCACTTTTTGTCGAACCGGGGGAGCGAATTTAACAACTGCAATTAATTTATCACCTAAGAATACCCCATACGCACCAAATCCAGATCTTCCAAATCCAATGTAGTGATAATTTTCTAAAAATACGACTGATTTTTCCCTATCAATATTCTGAATTATAATATCTTCAAAATCAAAATTAACTAAGTCATACTCCAAAGTGGTTTTGGTCACAGGTTCTTCAAAATCAACCTCAGTAATATAAGAACCAATTTTCAGATTAGTCGCATGCTGTTTATCTCCATTTTGAAGACTCTTCAAAATGTTGCAGTTCAAACATAATACTTGATAATTCTGAGCATTCAAAGCTCCTTGTAAAATCTTTCTATATAAAGAACTACCTAGCCATTTTCTTTTCTTCCCAATCTTTTCAATATGATCAACAGTAAGAACATCAACGTCACTGATGCCGCAATTACATTGAGATTTTCCTAATAAATTAAATACCTTAATTTTAACTTCTAACTCTCTAGACTGAACACAAAATCGACATTCATAATAATAACCATCTTCATACAATTTATCTTTCTTGAATTGAGATTCATCCTTAGACAAGCGACAAGTAGGACAGTATTTATCTCTCCCAATCAATAAAAATCGTTCTTCATAATTCAGGTGCTTCTTCAGATTGCAATTGAAACAAAGAAGTTGATAATTCTCCCGATTTACACCATTTACAATATTAGACCGAAGTTTAACTAAAGTAAGAGACTTTCTTTCTTGAGCCCCATCTTCGTTTATATGATCAATGGACAGTAAATCATGATTAGCCTCTCCACATCGGACACATTTACCACCTAAAATCTCATAACATTTATTTTTGAGCTGACGGTGGTATTTATCATGGTTTTTCTTAATTTCAGAGTTTTCTTTCCAAGCTTTACGCCTACGAGTTAAAATATTATCTCGCTCTCTAGTGTATCGTTCATTCTTTTGATTTAAAATTCGTGCCCGATTTTTCTTATATCGTTCTCGAGCCTTACGTTTAATCTCTTCTTTATGGGCTTCGTAATATTCCTTCTTCATAAAAGGAATTTACATTAAAAAAGAAACTGTAACACTTAAAGAGGACTTAAATACCAAGGAATCTGCGTGGGGTGAGCGCTCCCCTACCAACTGATGGACCGAATGAAGAACGAATCCCAACTCCGTAACGACTTTGCTTCAAACCGCGCATAATTTTAACAGTTTCCTTTGCTCCAGTTATATCATCAGTCAAACGAGACCTTAAATCACTAGCCAAGGATTGATATTTAGAACTACGCTCAATTGAAAGAGATACACCACCAATGCTATAGTCGAATTCCTCATGAATCCAATTTAGAGTCAATGCCGTGACTGCATAAATCATGGCAGCCTCAAGCAACAAATGACGCCATGGGCGCTGCTGAGATATCAACTGATCTAAAGTAGCAAAAGTAGTCATTGGAGGATACATATTAATCACATCAAGTGCTATCCTCAAATATTCAATAAGTTCAATATCCTCCCAAATAAATCCAAATACTCGATTAAATTGATTGATTGTTTCTTCATGTGTTGGAGGAACAAAATGATAATTCCGATCAGGATTGTTGTCCCGGAGCAAAATCCTTAAACTTCTAACTAAGTCAAATTCAACCGCCGTAATATCTGGCAAACTCACAATTTGAGTTGAGGTTTCTACAATATCAAATTCTTGAAGAACCTGATTTTCCGGTGAATTAGTATATTCTTTAAAATACCACCTAATTCGATATGGCCCAAGGTTAGCATCTAATGGAATAATGAATGGAGCGTAATATTCACCAATAGATGGATTTTCAGGAGCTCGATTAGTGGGAGGAAGAAGAACCTCTACACCTGTCGTAAAATCAAAAATATTATAATAAATTTCAGCCGCATTCCTCGGATTTCTATCTCGAGTCCGAAGATGAATATTCAGGTCTCCTGGACCTAATTCTTGTCCACGTTTAAAAGTCGGCATTAATCATCATCTTCAATTTCGATATCCAACTCTTCAATATTTACATCTCCTAATCCACGCCCTCTTGGTCCACCGGGGCCAGGATTAAATTCTTCATCAAATTCAACATCAGCCCAAGGACAATCCGGACGCCTTAATCTCTGCTGACGTCTCCGACCTGGACCTGGATCCGTTACTTCTTCAGCCCCTTTCTTCATATGCTTAAACATCTCAACTTGACCAAGCCGCTTTTCGGCTTCAGCCTTAGTATCGTAACATCCTCCAGACCATTTAGGATTATTCGGTGATTTTACGCACCATTTACCTTTCTCTTTTTTAATGTATGCGGTCCGCTTTTCTGAAGCTTCAACGATCCGCATAGCAATATTAGCTAAACTGAATGCTTTTTGAATGGATGCTTGCCGGTTCATCAGTCAAACCAAATAATTAAAAATTGCGTAAATCACAGCTAGATCCTTGTACATCTTTATATGCTCAATACTCTTTCCTGGTGGATGTATCCCTTCAAGCCAGTCCGAACTACTAAGGCTGTCTTTAAAACAATTGATACTTCAAATTATACCATGGAAACTAAACTAGATGGATGGCGTATCATAAATATTTTAAACGGAACTCCTAAATTATTTACCCGCCAAAAGAAGAAGATTCAAGCTCCGTCGGATTTGATGGATCAATTAGCAGCTCTTCAAGCTCCAAAGGGAACAGTATTTGACGGAGAAATCTGGACCCAGAAAAAGAAAGGAGGCTGGCATAAATGTGAACCCGGAGAGTGTCGGATTACTCTATGGGATATCATCCGGATCGGACAGACTGATTTAAGTAAAGAACCAATCGAAAAACGCCGGGAAATTCTCGGTAGTTTAATGAAAGAAGAATGTCCAAGCATTAAACAAGTTGAAATACTCGAAGCATCATTGGAAGAATGCGAACGAATTAATCGAGAAGCAATCGAAATGAGAAAAGCCGGAAACTCCAAACATGGATTCATACATGGAGTAGTTCTTAAGAAGAATGGCTCCGTTCGACGTGATCACTGCAGTCGATCAACCAAGCACCCGGATTGGCTAAAAATTCTGTTTGATGGAATGGAAGGCTGGGAGCCTGATCTCAATGGATACTGATTGGAACCAAGTTAATACTTTCAGAATTAAGATTGAAGAAATCACTAAATGTAGGAGTACTAAATTTAGATCTCCAGCTTGGATTTATCTTATCTTTAATCAAGATGGAATGACTATCAGAATTGAAAAAGAAATATGGATTAAACCTCAAAACACGCTACATGTTTACAACTCATCTGCATTTGCAGTATCAAATGGTGGAAATTATTTAGCTCAGGTAAGAGTCTATGAAAAAAATTGGTTTTGTAAAAGTCCTCATCACGTAATTAAAAACCTTCCCAAGTTGACTATTGATCCATATGAAATTTCAACAACCATTCATTTACTTAAAACTGCTTCCGGTAAAGAAGCCATTGATGCAGCGCATCACTTATTTTATATACTAGAAATTGAACCAGCTTATTATGATAAAGAACATTGGCTAAGACACGTTCTCCCATCTTATTGGCAAAGATGGGAAAAAACAATAGATGTCACGCATACAAAACAGATTGAAGATATAATGACTACTTAATTCATAGTCCTTGTTGAATAATCTTCATAATTCTCAGATTTAATTCATAGTCAAACCTCCAATCACGATTGTTATCAATAATAGATTTCGCAAATGTTTGAATCACTCGAGTTAATGGAGGTTCTTGAGTTTTCATCGTACCTATGCCATTTACGATTAATTTTGAATAAGCCAAATCATCATAAACAATCTTATTTCTACCTTGTGTTACTTCAAAATATCGACGCTTTCCAGTCATGCCATTCCCAACCACAAGCTCAGCAGAACTATCACCAAATTTTAAAGCAATAGTATAAGTCTCACCTCTGGGTCTGTTTATTTTATTTATCTCTACTTGATCTGGATTTTGCCCATCAAACAATGACAAACACATTGCTAAATCATGAGGAGCGTAATCTAACAATGAAGAATAATCACGAAATGGACCCTGATTTCCTCCACAAGAAACAATATGGATGGGTCGATGAACTAAGCTATCTTTTAAACTCAAAAACGCGTCAGCAAATAAATGAATATTATTCACTAACAAAAGGGTTCCGGTAGCCTTAGCAGCTTCAAAAATTTCTTTTGCATCACCATAAGTATGAGCAACAGGTTTTTCCAATAAAACGGGGATTTTCCTTTGTAAAAGTGGAATAACCATATCTTTATGTGTCTGTGGGGGAGTAGCAATTATAACTCCAGTTGGATTAATATAATCTAAAGCATCTGGAGTTGAAATTGTTAATCCATATTTCGACATTAATGTACGTGCATCTTCAGAAAGAATGCTTCGCTTAATTACATTAGAAATTTCTATACCTGGAATAGTTTTAACAGTTTTTAAGTAATTTTTTCCCCAAGCGCCACAACCTACAAGAGTGAATCTCACTTATATGCCTCTTCAACCCAATCAAAGAATCTCTTCAAGCCCATTTGCAAAGGTATGGAAGGCTCATACCCAACTTGACGTGCTGCTTTGGTAATATCAGGACAACGTCGATTAGGTTCATCCGCTGGGTAAGAATCAGGATATTCAACTATATCAAATTTAACTTCTTTTCCTAAAGTCTTTCCAATCTCATAAGCCAAATCAATCATGGAAATTTCAGGACTTGGATTGCCAATATTGTAAGGCTCCCCCGGTACACCACTAACCAGTACTTGTAAAAACCCGCGAATAGCATCAGTTATATAACAAAAAGTTCTGGTTTGATCTCCAGTTCCATAAATTTGAAGCGGCTTACCCTCTTTTATTCGAGCTCCAAAATTAGGTAACACTCGATAATCAGTTTTCAACATTCCCGGGCCGTATACATTAAATGGACGTACTACAGTAGCATGAACCCCATATTGTTGATGAAAAATATCAATTAAAGTCTCCCCCAATCGTTTCGATTCATCATAACATGCGCGAGGTCCGATACAACTCACATTGCCACGATAACTTTCTTGAGTAGGAACACATTTCGAATCTGGATCTCCATAAATCTCACTCGAACTAAAGAAAAGTAACCTTGATCCAGGACTTTTTTGGGCAAGTTCAAGCGTATTCTGAAGTCCAGTAGTAGCAACTGCTAATGTTTCTAATGGATATTTACGATAATAAAATGGGCTAGCTATTCCAGCTGCATGCAAAATGAAATCTACCGGTCTTTCTGGATAAAATGGCTTAATTATATCATGTTCAATAAATGCAATGTTCTTAGTTTCTGGTAATTCACCCTTATCACCAGAAGTAATGAAGTTATCTAAAACAATTAATTCACAGGGATTCCGAAGAAAGTGTTTATTAAGAAAAACAAAGGTCTCGATAAAATATCGACCTAAAAATCCACATCCACCAGTAATGAGAATTCGTTTTCCGTCGAAAACATCTCTCAAACTGTTTAAACTAGTGGCAATTTCATCAATATCAGTTTTTAGGAGTTCCATATTCTTTTAACTCTGGTATTGGTACAATAAATTTTCCACCTTGTTCTAAATAAGCCTGATGATTTTTCATAATTGGCTCTGCAAAATTCCAAGCCAAAATCACACAATAGTCTGGCTTCTTTTCATACAAGGTACTTGACGATACCACAGGAATATGAGTTCCAGGAGTAAATAACCCCTGTTTAAGTGGAGAGTCGTCCACCACAAAATCAATGGTTTCTTTACCCAATTTAAAATGATGCATTAAAGTAGTGGCTTTAGCTGGAGCTCCAAAAACTACTATAGATTTTCCTCTTGACTTAATCTCTTTCAATCTATTTAGTAATTGATCACGAAGTGAATCAATCTTCGATTTCAAAGAATGTAATGGCATAAATCCATTAAATACATCATCAAAGCCACTTCCTTTTAAGTTCATCTTAAATTCGTGTTCAAGAATTTCTTGGACTAAACTCGACGGTTTTCCAAAAGCAGAACTAAACAAACTCGTACAGTAAACCCGTAAAGATCCGCCATGAGTATCAATACGCTCGGCATGGCTAACCATCATATTATAAGATAACATAAATTTAATAAGTGGTCCTAAGTGATGATAAGATAAATGCTCATGATAAATGGTATCAAATAAATTCTTCTCTATCACATCAACTAAATAAGAAACCTCAAAAACAAATATCCCATTAGTATCAAGTAATTTCTTTACTCCATTAACAATATCACCTAAATCATCAGCATGGGCAAACACATTATTCGCTGTTATGAATCTAGCTCCATTAGCCTTAGTTGTCCTAATATCTCGCTCTTCACTAATTTTCTGAGCCAGTTCACTAGTAAAAAATTCCGGAATAGTTTCAATACCTTCTACTGTTGCCTTAGCTGCAATATCTCTAGCCGGATCAACACCTAAAACTCGAGCGCCCTTCTCTTTAAAAAATTTAAGAAGAGTACCATCATTACTTCCAATATCAATTACCCAGTCTCCTTTTCGAAAATTGGCCCGATTAGTTAAAGATTCGGCATACTTACGAAAATGATCTACAAAAACTGGGCTAGTACCAGATACATAAACATAATTACGAAATAGCTGATCAGGGCTTACTACTACAGGTAACTGAACATGACCACAATTTTGACATTCCCATAATCCGAGTGGAAACTTCTCCTGAGACTTGTCTATTTCTGATTCTGTAACAAATTCATTTGCTGGAGGAGAATCCTCTAAATCAAAAGTTTTCTCAAGCTCTTCACTTCCACACAGCCTACAGTCTTTCCGAATCCTTTGAAGAGTCATATTATTTCCTCAAAGCTTTCCAACACAAATCTCGTATTTGATCCAAATCTAAAAATGAAACTCTGACAACATCAGATTCATGACTTTCATGAGAACGTATATTTTTGGCCATAGTCACAAAAGTTGTTTGTTCAGGAAAATACATAACATGTTCCACCATCGGTGGAGTAAAAAACATTTTTCCAGATTCATAAAACTGTGGTTCTGGAACAATAGTATCGCCAACTTTGCGCTCAAAATAAATAATTCTTCCACTCACTACATATGAATAATGCCAATCAGTCTTATGGTAGTGATTGGCACGAATACTAGATGGTTTACTATGAATGATAGTAAAACTATTTGCAGGCTTAAGAAGAAGATTCTGAATAACCCCATTTTCATTAATGAAAGGATCATCTAAAGGAACTAATGAATCGGATGGCCATTTACCCTGATCCACAGCTGTTGTATATTCATCATGATTCATTTTCGTCTCTTTTCTATGATATCTAACACCTTATCAGCAACCTTATCCCAGGTATACTGCTCTGCTAATTGCCTAGCTTTAGAGATCACTTCCTGACGAAAATTATAATCAGTAAGCGCTCTAATTACCAACTCCCGATATTCATCCAAATTGGGCTCAATTGGTGCATGCACCATGGGAACTGCAGATCCATAAATCTCTCCAAGAGCATCCACATCAGTAGTGATTGGAACAGTTTTAGAAGCACACGCTTCCATCAAAGTAACTGAAAATCCTTCAGTATAACTAACAGTATCGCAAGGATAAGCTAAAATTTGAGCTTGAGCAAATTCTTTAGCAATCTGATTCCGACTGACAGAACCAATAACTTCAATTCCAGAATTTGATCCAAATCTTCTAAAAGCCTCTTTAATATAACGTGCTCGACATGAAAGTTGAGCCATTATTTTAGTTACCGATATTGGATCTATATCATTAAATCGATTTATCCAAGATTGAATCTCATAAAAAATTTTTAAATGAGCTTCTGGAACTGCCTTACGAATTGAAGGCCATATTTGAAGTAACCAATGAAGACCCCTATCTGGAGAAGATGCATAAATTATTCTCCCATCTATTATGTTTTGATTTAATTTGTCATATATATCCAAATAACATCCATTTGGCACAACTTCCCATTTGCTAAGATTAGGAGCTAATTTGCCGATAACAGACTTGTGAGATTCAGATGGACTAGTATATATATCTACATAATCATCATATCCATCTTCACCATGATCCAAGTCATTAATTTGAAGATTTATCATCCTAAGTGAATTCGGATTTACATATCTTAAAACATTGACTTCATTCCAAGAATAAACAACATCCCAATCACCATTCACAATTTTCTTAATGTCATCTACATTATCCATAGGTATAATATTGACATTTTCCCAGATATTTATTCTATTTGAATTCAATGTAGTAGATATTGCAACATCATGATCCTTTAGAGCAAATTGCTTAGCAATTTGGAAACAAGAGACTTCAGAACCTGTTAATCCTCTAGGATTGTCCCTTAAATTTACAAAATCATATTTTTTACCATGGTCAAAAAGACCCCTCAAAAACAAATAAGGGGCAAAAACAAATAATATTTTCATGGAATATACAAAGAATGAGATACAGCATGATAAGGAACAGTTTCTACATGTTTAAAATTCAATGATTCCAGAAAAGACTGAACCTGTGTCTGAATATCAGCAATCTTAAATACATGATTTTCTATTATAATATTTGGTCTAAATTGATTTAATAATTTCGTTCCTCCTTTAAGAATTTCTAATTCAGCTCCTTCAACATCCATTTTCATCCAACATTTAGAGTTACTTAATTTAATTTTCTGATCTTCTAAATATTGATCTAAAGTCGTAACAGCAAACATTCCATCTTTGTATTCTTGAGAAAATTCTTGAGTATCTGGGTTAAGAAATCCAATCTTATTATATAGCCCAGCCATAAATAAAGTAGCTTTATCTTCCCACCCATTATGCTTTAAAGATTGAGCTAAAATAGACATTTCTGAATCAAGGGGGTTCCAACAATAACAGTGACTGGCTCCTAATACTAAAGCCGGCAAGGTGTAAGAACCATATGCACATCCAACATCAAAGATAACATCACCTTCTTCGATATTCCACCATCTGTCGCGTACTGATTGTTCATCTACAAATGAATACCAAGATGGGTTCTGACCAGTAGGAATATTTCCTGGTATGAATTCATATCTGAACTCTTTGCCCTTAAATGATAATAAACCAAGCATATTTACACCGATTTAAACGCAGGAACAATATTTTCCATCACTTCTTCAACTATACTTTCAAACATTTTAACCCAATCATTTACTAGAGAATCCCATCCAAAATGCCCTCGAGCATACTGCTGAAGTGACTTCCTCTCATCATCTCCTGAACGATTCATGTGAAATTCTACAGCATTAACAAACTTTTCCATATATTCAGGAGAAAGCCAATCTCCCTCGATCATTGTTCCGCGATCACCGACCGTTTCATTCAATGCTGCAATTGGAGAAGTAACTATATGAAGACCTGCTGCCTGAGCTTCCATTGCAGTAATGCACGATGTCTCAGAAAACCAAGTTGGATACATCCACACACCTGCACTCACGAATTCCTTAGCTAGTGTATCTTGATCTAATCGATCATGGAATACTACACCATGTTCTTCATGTTCTTCAATCAAAATCTTCAAGTATTGAATAAGTTCCATTTGATCTTTACTATTTGCTAATTTAGCAGAAATCTCCCAATTCTTAAATCCATAATATATATGAAGTTCTGCATCTGGAACTCGTTCTCGAATCTTCGGCATAGATTTGATAGCAATCTCTAATCCACGATCAGGACTACTACTATAAACTCCCTTATGCGGATTTCTAATAATTGAATCATTTGATTCAAATCGACTTAAATCAATACCATTTCTAGTTACAATAACTTGATCAGGATGTATATATGGATATTGAGCTAAGAAGAAATCCTTATGCCATTTACTTAAACATAAAAACTTGTCAATTTTCAAAGCCCGCTCATGATTTAATCCAGATCCACAATGAATGTCATGGACCCAGCATAATTTAATTTTAGATTTAATGTTAAATCCATCATCAACAATATGAGGCTGACGAGAAGTTATAAAAACATCACAAGTTAAATCCCTACATTTATCATAATATAGAAATTCAACATCCTCAAAGACTCCTTCAAGCCGTCCAGGACAATCACCGAATACACGAACTCTATGACCCATCTTAGTAAAACGACGACCCATTTCCCAAACCGCTGTCTCAGATCCTCCTATTCCATTTTTCTTTATTGTTTTTGGATTCCAAGACTCAATACTACTCCCAACATAAAAAACAATATCTAGCTTATCTGATTTAGTTTGTTCCAATTCCTGGGATACCAAAAACTTCCCGTCCAATATTGAATCAATAATATGCTTTGCTTTAACAGAAATTCCTCCATCATTTTCATATCGATTAAGAACGTCTAATTCAGTGTTAATTCTCACTCGAGCTAAATGAAGTTCATATAATCGTTTATTGTGTTCTAATCCTGGATCTCCTTTAATTTGAAGTGCAGTATTTACACTATCAAGTGCGTCTTCAACCCTTCCAACATTATTATACGCTACATTTAAATATTTATGGATCTCAAAGTCTCTTTCAGTCGGATTAACAAATAAAATAGTTTCAGTCGGAGGAAAATCTAATCCTAATTTAGAAAAATAAATACACCTTTCCCAATTACGACGCGAATTAGCATCATTCCGTTGAGCCAAGAAATAATAGTTCCTAGCTAAAGCAAAATAAGACTCAGCCCATCCCTCTCTAATAGTTAATGATTTAAGCGCCCATTCAATAGCTTCTTCATATCTACCAGAAGTCTGATAATGTTCAACGATTTTTAAACATGCTTGAAATCTTTCATCATCCCAACCAGATAATTCAATATATCGCTTATGAAATTTTAAAGCACTTTCAATATCACCATTATTCCCATATTCTAATCCTAAATAATATAAACTACGAACATCGGATTCCCCAACATTTGCGTAGTGCTTTTTCAAAATTCGAAGATTGCGACCTGGTTCAATTATTTTACCTGATAAATCTCGTCGATGGATAATTCTAACAGCTTCAGATCTAATATGAATAGTATTCGGTATTTTAGGATTCAATACTTCATGAACAGGATTTACCCATTCAAATTGTTCTTTAGGCTGAACTAATCGCTCTCTCCAATGTAAACAAGTAACATTTCCTTTATCGTCATGAGAATATTCATATTGAAACAAAATGAGAATGGGACGAGAAAGATGATCAAGATTTTGAATTACGTTATATAAATTTTCAGCACCTTGAACCTCATCATCCCCATCAACCCACATAGCCCAAGGCTGACTGGCTAATTCAAAACTTCGATTTCGAGCCTTAGAAAATGATATTATTCGGCCCTGAGAATCATTACATTCAGTATACGTTTCAAGTTTATCTGCGTATTTTTTACAAATTTCAGGAGTATTATCTGAGGATCCAGTATCAACTACACAAATTTCAGCCACATACGGACGGATAGATTTTAAACAATTTTCAATTTGACCAGCTTCATTTTTAGTAATTAGACAGACAGATATTGGAGCAACCTGATTCATAGCCTAACGTTACCGCTAAAAAATTGAGTTAATTTATAAGCATTATCAATTCAGATAAATGCTTCAAAAATTGGTCCCGAAAAATGGGGCATTATAAGTCGTAACAACAGCATAAGCTGCAAATACCGCTTGAATATGCGAAGCTCGAAAGAACGTAGTATCTACGCTCTCGGTATATGTCTTAGATCCTCCTGTTGTCCATGCCTGGTAAGCACCTCCATACCAGGCACTGCTGGGCGGACCATAAATCGTGAACAGCCGGGTCCAAGTTCCCGTCCCACTCGGACTGTTGAAAGTCGCTGTGTCGTTTCCGTACCCAAGCGCTCCTACAGAGATCGAGTTACCATCCGGTGCGGTGACTGTCGTGGACGAGCTAGAAACATCACCAGACTCGGTCGTATCCACTTGAGACCCTGTAGGAATGACCTGTGCCACATTGTTGATCTCGACAACAGTTACCGACGCACCCGAGTCCAATCCCGAGACCACGACGTTGTAGCTAGTGCCTCCAGCAGGTAAATCTGCATCAAGGATTACCCACATAGAGGATGCGTTGCCCGCACCTGCCGTCGCAGTCGAGTACGCCACCCGGGTCATTGCCACACTGTTGTAGGTAACACCTGAGGCTTGACTGGTGGATTCGTCATCGATCAAGACGATGGCGATGCGATTGGCACTCGTTGTCAGAGTATGGCTTACACTGGAACCAGCGTTACCCTGGGCGAGGTTTCCTATTTCTATGTTGACACCACCACCTGGAGCTACCGCAACGGCAAACTCCATGTCGAACATGCAAGTGGGGCTCCACGACCAAGTTTGAGAGTAAGCTTGGGCCGTCGTGACCGCTTCGTAACCGAGACCCAACCTATAAGCGGTAGCAGCAGTAATGTCTTGGACTTCGGTTTGGCCTGCTGTTGGTGACACACCTCCCGACATGTCGCTTGCTACGACAGCAACAGCATCCACAATCATTGAATTGGTGTCCGTGGTCGTGATGCTTACCGAGCTTGAAGTTGCATTCTCGGCCTCGTTCCTCCCTGTGGCTGTAGGGGCCGTCTGGGCAGCCGCCGTCAACGAGATGGCTGCTAGATGCCCATTCCACTGACCAGTAGCACTCGTCGCCGTGATATTGTAAGCAGTCGGCGATCCATTGGCTGGTAGATCTGATTCCAGCCAATAGTAAACTGAGATACTCCCATAGTTTCCATATCGATCGTGTTCTACATCAGGAGTAAGTTGTCCCGTCGGTGCAGTCCCATCGTACTGCACCGACGTGAACTTGGTGGCAGCGTTCGACCCAGCCATCGCAAAAAACACCGCAATGAGAATGCGGCCGTTTCCTTGCGCTGCAATCGTATGATTAGCAGAATAACTAGTCCCTCCACCACCAGCTGTGGTCGAGGAACTGTTGTCATAGCTGGGCATTATTCAGAGTACTAGCTGTTCAGTTGCACGCAGTACATCCGAGCCCGTTGGATCGAGACCTCGTTGCTGCTTGCCCCGAGCCGTTCGTAGGCCAGACGCAGCTCGTATCGATCCCCGTCCTTCGCCACGAATGGGAAGGAGCCTCCAAAATCGTGATACTGCGAGTGTTGCCAAGTGCAGAGTCCTCGCTCCACTTCCCCACCGCCATTCTTGTCGGCGTACAACCTGACCTGAGCTGCAGTCGCTGCAACTTCACCAGCGGTCTTGAGTTCACAGTACCATCCGAGCAAGTAGCTCCCAGCAGGCAGCAAACCTGTGTCCAGAGTCAACTTGGTCTGTTCATCTCCAGAGTCGTCAGAAGACTCCCCTTCCGAAATCTCCGTAATGGGTACGCTTGCGTAAGCCCCTCCAACGTGAGCAGCCACAGCAGCGTCAACAGCACTAAATGTACCTGAACTAACATTATCTACAGACCATTCTACAATGACAGATGTGCCCGCCTTGTAGACAGCTGATGGTTTTTCTGTAACCGAGGCATCATCTTCCAACTCTTGCTGGAAGATGCCAACGTTGACAGTGGTTGCCGATGTGAACTCCGACTCGGCATAGGTACGAACGGTCTTGGTGCTCGACATGATTTCTCCTTCAAGAGACTAGAAAGAACTTTCACTATGAGAAGTTCAAACTAGCGACTCCAAAATAGTTGGTCCCATCAAAGAAAAACGCTATGATATCCACACCACTTGTTGTCCAAGAGGGTTGTGATCCACCAGCCCAATTCACAGAAGCTGGCCAAGTAAGTGTATAAGCTCCCCCATTTGTTAATACAAAAATCAAATTACAAGGTCCAGGAGGATTAGTGAAACTAATAGTGCAGGTTGCATTATTCGTCCCTGAATGTTTTTGACCCTGAGTCCAATTAATTGTTTCTGTAGACCCCATGGACCCATGAGCAATAACACCGTTAAAAGTAGCTGTTCTAATATTATCTAAATCATGATTGTTAGCATCAAAATTTCCAGATGATGTAATACTACACAATGTTGTTGGAGTAGAACTCTGCCATTGTTGAAGATTAGCTGTCTGACCAGATGCTCCACGTACAACTAATGCCGGACTACTGGCAGTTGTATTCCGAATTAGTATACTAATATTACTAGTAGTCTCCATGCTAGGAGGTGTGAGACTCGATCTATCACCTTCAAGAATAATAGTATGGTATGCCCACAACTGCATAGCTTGATCATAGCCATTCTGCCAGCCATTCGCAGCATCACCAAATTGATAACGAGCTCCCTCACCAGAAGTCATATCAACCGCACCAATAATGCGCGGGTTGGATAAAGATGAACCATTAGCGCTCACATAAATATCGCCAGGAATAACTAATTCCTTATTAGAACCAAGTGGAAGACCACTTGGTGATACATAAATCATGCCGTCGGAAGCAGAATTAATAACTTCCCCAATTGTAACAACAATGTTTCCTTGTGCGGGTAAAGTAGAAGTTAATAAACCAGGAGAAGCTGCAGAAACATAAACTCTGGTACCGGGAGAAAACCCGGTAGTGTCCATCGTTACATTCCCTAAAACTGTAATAATGCCCTCAGAAGCATTAGGTATATCATGAGTAGCAAGACCAACAGCATAAGCCGTGGACCAAGCATTAGATTGAGCTAAAGCTACGGTAGGTAAGTTCCCATTCGCACCACTAATATATACGGCACTTCCATTATTGATTTGAGATCCAGTATTATTATAAACACGAAGATGTTCTTCCTGCCCTAATCGAAGAGTAGCATCAGACTGGTCATTATGAACTGCTAAAGTATGATGATCGTCATCATAAAAAACTATGCCCTCAGACCAAGCAACCGCAGTAGGACTTAATAATTCATATTGAGTAGTACGTGCATTTACAATATTACCATCATCATCAACCAGAATATTAGAATCTTGAATTTGATTACCACCAGTACCATTCCAACGTACTATAGCATTATCAGTAGAAGATCCTGGACCAACGATTCCTCCTGCACCAGTTACGCCTGGTGATCCTTGAGGGCCTTGAGGGCCTGTAACTCCAGTGGCACCCCGTGGACCTGTGACTCCAGTGGCACCACGGACTCCAGTGACCCCCGTTGCACCACGGGCTCCAGTGACCCCTGTTGCACCTCGTGGGCCTGTAGGGCCTGTGACCCCTGTTGCACCACGGGCTCCAGTGACCCCTGTTGCACCTCGTGGGCCTGTGACTCCAGTGGCACCACGGGCTCCAGTGACCCCTGTTGCACCTCGTGGGCCTGTAGGGCCTGTAACTCCAGGTGATCCTTGTGGGCCTGTAACACCCTGTGATCCAGTAACCCCTTGTGATCCAATGACTCCAGGTGATCCCTGTGGACCAGTAGGGCCTGTTGCACCTCGTGGGCCTGTAACTCCAGGTGATCCTTGTGGGCCTGTAACACCCTGTGATCCAGTAACCCCCGTTGCACCTCGTGGACCTGTAGGGCCTGTTGCACCTCGTGGGCCTGTAACTCCAGTGGCACCACGGGCTCCAGTGACCCCCGTTGCACCTTGAGGACCCGTAACTCCAGTAATGCCTTGTGGACCAGTTACACCTTGAGCCCCGGTAGGGCCAAGAGCTCCAGTATAATCCCAAGTCCCATCAATTCGCAAATAAGCAGAAGCAACACCAGCAGCAGAACCAATTGGAGTTGGAATTATACCAGCTCGACCTGGACCAGTAGCAGAAGGCCCTGTAAATACATCATCACTATAAATAGGTTCAGGATAAGCTTTAGGTTCACCACTATGATTAGCTACAACATTATCTAGTGCAGTTTCTTCAGCGCCTGAAAGAGCAATATCAAACGTGATTGTACAAGTATCACCAATAGTTATTATTGACTCGAGTGTAGCAGTTATTGCAGTTTCTGCAATAATCTCATCCCATAAACGATCATTATCAACTATGCTATTCGGAAAATCTCCGGAAACTGAATAATTATAAGAAGCCACCTATTAAATCTCCTCAACAAGCAGTGTAGCACTCTCACGATTAGGATAAGTAGAAGGTCTAACATAAATTGATTGACTAGGCTGAATTGATCTAACTTGAATTTCTACAGTATGAGCTCCTGACGAAATTCCAGTTGCTCTGTATACAAATGAACAACAAGCTGCATTCGTATTGGCAGCTTGATCAAGAGATCCACCCATATAAGTCGTAGAATCAATTCTTAATCTAACTTCTGTCTGTTGCTGAGCAGAAGAAATAACACCATTAACAACTCCATAAATTTTAAGAACCGAACCAGAAGTAGCTTTAGTAATATTCACAGATAACAAAGTAACGAATGAAGTTGAAGTTATAGTTGTATTACTTGTAATAGAATTAAACCAATCAGTACTAGCACCAGCTGGACCTGTAGCACCAGTAACTCCAGGCGATCCTTGAGGACCAATAAAACCAGTAACTCCAGTTACACCAGGACTACCTTGTGGACCTTGGGGACCCGTAGGACCTGTGACTCCTTGGGGGCCTGTGACACCAGGAGAGCCCTGGGGGCCTGTAGATCCTGTGACACCAGGAGAGCCTTGATCACCCTGGGGACCTGTGACGCCTTGGGGACCTGTAGCTCCTGTGATACCAGGAGAGCCTTGATCACCCTGGGGGCCTGTAATACCAGGAGAGCCTTGATCACCCTGTGGACCTGTAGGACCTGGTGATCCTTGATCACCTTGGGGGCCTGTAACACCCGGTGATCCTTGATCACCCTGGGGACCTGTAGGACCGGTGACACCTGGTGAGCCCTGATCACCCTGGGGGCCTGTAGGACCTGTGACACCTTGGGGGCCTGTGACACCTTGGGGGCCTGTGACACCTTGGGGGCCTGTGACACCTGGGGAGCCTTGATCACCTTGCGGTCCAATAGAACCTGTTGGACCTATAGAACCTGTGACACCCTGGGGGCCTGTGACACCCGGGGAGCCTTGATCACCCTGAGGGCCTGTGACACCCGTAATTCCGGGTGACCCTTGATCACCCTGTGGACCTGTGACACCCGGTGAGCCTTGATCACCTTGCGGTCCAATAGGACCTGTGACACCCTGTGGGCCTGTAGGACCGGTGACACCAGGTGATCCTTGGGGGCCTGTAGCTCCTGTGACACCCGGGGAGCCTTGATCACCCTGGGGGCCTGTTGGACCTAAAGCTCCTGTGACTCCAGGTGATCCTTGATCACCCTGTGGACCCGTAGAACCTGTTGATCCTTGTAATCCTGTAGCGCCTTGTGGTCCTGTAGCACCTGTGACTCCAGGTGAACCCTGTGGACCTGTAGGACCTGTGACACCCTGGGGGCCGGTGACACCCGGTGAGCCTTGGGGGCCTGTAAGACCGGTGACACCCGGTGAGCCTTGATCACCCTGTGGACCCGTAGAACCGGTAACTCCAGGTGAACCCTGTGGACCTGTAGAACCTTGGGGACCTGTGGCTCCTGTGACACCCGGTGAGCCTTGTGGGCCAACAGGACCTGTGGGGCCTGTAATTCCAGGTGATCCTTGAGCACCTTGGGGGCCTGTAATTCCAGGTGATCCCTGATCACCTTGGGGACCCGTAGGACCTGTAGCCCCGGTAACACCTTGGGGGCCTATAGCTCCTGTGACACCTGGGGAGCCTTGATCACCTTGGGGACCGGTAACACCTTGGGGACCCGTAGGACCTGTGACACCTTGGGGGCCTGTGACTCCGGGTGAGCCTTGATCACCCTGGGGGCCTGTTGGACCTAAAGCTCCTGTGACTCCAGGTGATCCTTGATCACCTTGTGGACCTGTAGAACCTGTGACACCTGGTGAACCCTGAACACCCTGTGGGCCTGTAGGGCCTGTGACACCAGGTGATCCTTGGGGACCTGTGACACCAGGACTTCCCTGATCACCTTGTGGACCTGTAGCTCCTGTAACACCTGGAGAACCCTGTAAGCCAACAGGGCCCGTAGAACCGGTGACTCCAGGTGAACCCTGATCACCTTGGGGACCTGTGACTCCAGGTGAACCCTGATCACCTTTAGAACCTGTGAAACCGGTAACACCTTGGGGACCCGTAGGACCTGTGACACCTTGGGGGCCTGTGACTCCAGGTGAGCCCTGATCACCTTGTGGACCTGTAGCCCCTGTAACACCTGTAACACCTGGGGAGCCTTGATCACCTTGTGGACCAGTGACACCTTGAGGGCCTGTGACTCCAGGTGAACCCTGATCGCCTTGTGGACCGGTGACACCTATAGCTCCTGTAACACCCGGGGAGCCTTGATCACCCTGTGGACCTGTGACACCCGGTGAGCCTTGATCACCTTGCGGTCCAATAGGACCTGTGACACCCGGTGGACCTGTGACACCCGGTGATCCTTGGGGGCCTGTGACACCTTGGGGGCCTGTAGGACCTGTAACTCCAGGTGAGCCCTGATCACCTTGTGGACCAGTGAAACCTGGACTGCCCTGATCACCCTGCGGTCCAGTAAAACCAGTAACACCCTGTGGACCAACAGGACCTGTAGGACCTGTGACACCCGGTGAGCCTTGAGCACCTTGGGGGCCTGTGACACCCGGTGAGCCTTGGGGGCCTGTGACACCCGGTGAGCCTTGGGGGCCTGTGACACCCGGTGAGCCCTGGGGGCCTGTAAGACCTGTGACACCTTGGGGGCCTGTAGCCCCGGTAACACCTGGTGATCCCTGTGGGCCAGTAACACCTTGGGGACCTGTAGAGCCTGTGACTCCAGGTGATCCTTGAGCACCTTGGGGGCCTGTAAGACCTGTGACTCCAGGTGAGCCTTGTGGCCCAGTAAATCCTGTAACTCCAGGTGAGCCTTGAGCACCTTGGGATCCAGTAGCCCCTACTGGACCAGTGACACCAGGTGATGCTTGGGGTCCAGTTACCCCTGTAACACCTGGTGATCCCTGGACTCCTTGGGGTCCAGTAGGACCTGTAACACCCGGGGATCCTTGATCACCTTGGGGGCCTGTAGAACCAGTAACCCCTGTTTCGCCTTGAGGGCCTGTAGAACCAGTAACCCCTTGTGGACCTGTTGGACCTGTTAGACCTGTTGGACCTATGGGACCGGTGACTCCAGGTGAACCCTGTGGGCCTGTAGGACCTGTGACACCTTGTGGACCTGTGACACCTGGTGAACCCTGATCACCCTGTGGTCCAGTAACACCTTGGGGACCTGTAGGACCAGTAGCCCCTGTCGCACCAGTAATTCCAGGACTTCCCTGATCGCCTTGGGGACCTGTTGGACCTGTGACACCCAGGGGGCCTGTAGGACCTTGAGGTCCAGTAGCCCCTGTAACACCTGGAGAACCCTGATCGCCTTGGGGACCTGTTGGACCCGTTACACCTGGTGAGCCTTGAGGGCCTATAAAACCGGTAACACCCTGTGGACCTGTGACGCCTTGAGGGCCTGTTGGACCTGTGACTCCAGGTGAGCCTTGGGGACCTTGGGGACCTGTAGATCCTGTAACACCTTGGGGACCTGTTGAACCTATAGGACCAGTGACACCTTGGGGACCTGTGACTCCAGGTGAACCTTGTGGACCCGTGACACCTGGTGAACCTTGAACACCTTGGGGGCCTGTAGAACCAGTGACACCAGGTGAGCCTTGGGGACCTGTGACTCCAGGTGAGCCTTGTGGCCCAGTAAATCCTGTAACTCCAGGTGAGCCTTGAGCACCTTGGGATCCAGTAGCCCCTACTGGACCGGTGACACCAGGTGAGCCCTGATCACCCTGAGGGCCTGTGACACCTTGTGGGCCTGTAGCACCAGGTGACCCCTGGGGACCGGTGAAACCTTGTGGGCCTGTAGCGCCCTGGGAACCTGTGACACCAGGGCTGCCTTGTGGACCTATAGAACCTGTGACACCTGGACTCCCCTGTGGCCCCTGGGGACCGGTGACTCCAGTAGCAGATCCAGCAGGACCTGTAGCACCTGTTACTCCAGGACTTCCTTGAATTCCTTGAACACCTGTCTCACCCTGGGGACCTGTTGGACCAATAGTGCCCGTAATTCCAGGTGATCCCTGATCACCCTGAGGGCCTGTAGGGCCTGTGACACCTTGGGGACCTGTTGGACCTGTAGGGCCTGTGACACCAGGTGATCCTTGAGGGCCTGTGACACCAGGTGATCCTTGATCACCCTGAGTACCGGTGACACCCTGAGGGCCTGTAGGGCCTGTGACACCAGGTGACCCTTGATCACCCTGAGTACCGGTGGCGCCCCGGGAACCTGTAGGACCGGTAACTCCAGGTGATCCTTGATCACCTTGTGATCCTGTGACACCAGGTGAGCCCTGGGGGCCTGTAGGACCGGTAACACCCTGTGGACCTGTAGGACCGGTAACACCCGGGAAGCCTTGAGGGCCTATGGCTCCTGTAACACCAGGTGAGCCTTGATCACCTTGAGGGCCTGTGGGACCTGTGATTCCGGGAGAACCTTGGGGACCTGTGATTCCGGGGGAACCCTGCGGTCCGGTTGGACCTGTAACACCCGGTGATCCTTGGGGGCCTGTAGGACCTGGTGATCCTTGATCACCTTGGGGGCCTGTAGGACCTGTGACACCTGGGGAGCCTTGATCACCCTGTGGACCAGTAAAGCCGGTAATACCCGGAGAGCCTTGATCACCCTGCGGTCCAGTGGGTCCAGTCGGACCGGTAACACCTGGTGATCCCTGGGGACCTGTAGCTCCTGTGACACCTGGGGAGCCCTGATCACCTTGGGGACCTGTGACTCCAGGTGATCCCTGTGAACCTATAGAACCTGTAACACCCGGTGATCCTTGAGGGCCTGTGACACCTGGAGAACCCTGATCACCTTGGGGACCTGTAGGACCAGTAACACCCGGAGAGCCCTGATCACCTTGTGAACCCGTAGGACCTGTGACACCCGGTGATCCTTGTGGACCAGTAACACCAGGTGAGCCTTGATCACCCTGTGGACCCGTAACCCCAGTAACACCTGGACTACCCTGTAATCCTTGTGGTCCAGTGGGACCAATAGCACCTGTTAGTCCTTGAATACCCTGTGAGCCAGTAACACCTGGACTACCTTGGGGACCTGTAGCGCCTTGTGGTCCTGTAGCACCTGTTGGTCCTGTAGCACCTGTTGGTCCTTGTAATCCTGTTGCACCTTGGGGACCTGTAACGCCTTGTGGTCCAGTTGATCCAGTTGCGCCTGGTAAACCAGTTGCGCCTGGTAAACCAGTTGCACCTTGGGGACCTGTAACGCCTTGTGGTCCAGTTGCACCCTGGGGACCTGTTGGTCCTTGTAATCCTGTAGCACCTTGTGGACCAGTTGCACCCTGGGGACCAGTTGCACCCTGGGGACCTGTAGCGCCTGTTGGTCCTTGTAATCCTGTAGCGCCTTGTAATCCTGTAGCACCCTGTGGACCCGTAGCGCCTTGTGGACCTGTAGTACCAATAGGACCCGTAGGACCAAGTGCACCAGTTATGCCTGGACTACCTTGTGGGCCCTGCAATCCTGGAGGACCAGGTAAACCAGTAGCGCCTCGAGGGCCAGGAGTACCTTGAATTCCTTGTGGTCCTGTTACGCCTTGTGGTCCAGTAGGGCCTGTAGGACCTTGAACACCTGTAGGACCTTGAACACCAGTTGCACCCTGGGGGCCAGTAACACCAGGCGAACCTTGAGGCCCAGTTGCACCAGTTGCACCCTGTAAACCAGTAACGCCTTGGGGACCAGTTGACCCAGGGGTGCCTTGTACACCTGTTTCGCCCTGGGGTCCGGTAGGGCCTGTCGCACCAGTTATACCTGGACTGCCTTGATCACCTTTTAAACCCGTAGGACCTTGGGGACCCGTAGAACCTTGGGGACCCGTAGGACCTTGGGGACCCGTAGGACCCTGAATACCTTGTGGTCCAGTAACACCTGGACTACCTTGAGGACCAGTTGGGCCAGTTATACCCTGCGGTCCTGTTGCACCCTGTGGTCCAGTGGCACCTTGGGGACCAGTTGCACCCTGTGGTCCAGTTGGGCCAGTGGTACCCTGAATTCCTTGTGGTCCTGTTGCCCCTTGTGGTCCTGTTGCCCCTTGTGGTCCTGTTGCCCCTTGTGGTCCAGTAGGACCCGTAACACCTGTGGCACCTTGGGGACCAGTTGCACCTTGGGGACCAGTAGCTCCTGTGACACCATTAGGACCCTGTAAACCAGTGGCACCCTGTAAACCAGTGGCACCCTGAATTCCCTGTGGTCCTGTTGCACCTTGGGGACCAGTAGGGCCTGTAGAACCAGTTACTCCCTGAGGACCAGTTACTCCCTGTGTACCTTGGGGACCAGTGGCACCTTGGGGACCAGTAGGACCAGTTGATCCAGTAACACCAGGCGATCCCTGAATTCCTTGTGGTCCAGTAACACCCGGTGAACCTTGATTACCTTGCAATCCTGGAGGACCAGGTAAACCAGTAGCGCCTCGAGGGCCAGGAGTACCTTGAATTCCTTGTGGTCCTGTTACGCCTTGTGGTCCAGTTGGTCCTTGAATTCCTGTAGCACCTTGTGGTCCAGGGGAACCTTGTGGTCCAGGGGAACCTTGTGGTCCAGTAGTGCCTGGTGAGCCTTGTGGTCCAGTAACACCAGTTGGTCCTTGTAAACCAGTTGCACCCTGTGGACCAGTGGAACCCTGTGGACCAGTGGCACCCTGTGGACCAGTGGCACCAGTAGGACCCTGGGGACCTGTAGAACCTTGTGGACCAGTAGAACCTTGTGGACCCGTGGGGCCAGGGGAACCCTGTGATCCTTGTAGACCCGTGGGGCCAGGGGAACCCTGAACACCTTGTAATCCAGTAACACCCGGGGAACCCTGTGATCCTTGTGGACCAGTGGGGCCAAGGGAACCAGTAACACCTTGTGGACCAATTGATCCAGTGGGTCCTTGTGGACCTGCAGGACCAGGCGATCCCTGAATACCTTGTGGACCTGCAGGACCAGGCGATCCCTGAATACCTTGTGGTCCAGTGGCACCTTGTGGACCAATTACACCAGTAACACCTTGTGGACCTGTGACACCCGGTGATCCCTGTGGTCCTGTAGCACCTGGTGATCCCTGTGGTCCTGTAGCACCTGGTGAACCAGGAGGCCCTTGTAAACCAGTTACACCTTGTGGCCCAGTCGGACCAGGAGGCCCGGTTGCACCAGTTGCACCTGGTTTTTTACCACGGGGATTCTGAACAGCCACTAATCACTCGCAGCAGTTAAGGTAATACTTATTATCCCAGGCGCTCCTACCTGTCCACCTTCAGACGCAAGCAATCTGACTGTAGTTGAACCTCCTGGCACATTAACTTCAAATGCAAAATTTACTTGATTATCATTTATTGGTTCAGGTCCTTTAAAATCATTCATAAATGCATCTTGTCTAGATCTAGCCGTATTTATATTCACAAAATCTAAATCAATCATAGTAGATTGAATTTCTTCAGTTCCATTTCCCCACATCAATCTGAAATTAGCATAACCACCAGCTATTCCTCTCTTATAAGTCACGTAGAACATTATTTTACGAATTCTAGACGGAATTTCATAAACAGGTTGTGTAGTATAGGCGCCTCCTGCAGGCAAAACTTGAGTAATTAAATGAACTACTCGAGGGATTTCAAATGGGCAGCATTGATCAGTCACTGGCACCACCGGTATTCCTGGACCAACTGGGCTACAAGGATTTGAAACTGGGATATAAATTTTCTTAATTATGCAACAGGTATCTAATCCATCCGGAGAAACACAAAAAGATTCAGATGTAACACACTCTCCGAGAACATTGAATAAATTATTACAAATTATAGAAAATGTCATGCAAGCTGATTCTAATGGAGAATCAGCTTCCTCCATCCATTCCCATTTTACCTTATATTCACCTCCGGTTAAATTAACAAACCAATTTGCATAATACGAACCAATTTCAGCTCCAGGAGTAGCTTCAGTTCTTTGAATTAAAGGACAACCAGTACAACAATCAATTATGGACCAAAAAACTGCATAAGCATTAGCAGGAAATCCATTTGCATCTTTCAGATATAGACTTAAATCACCATCGCCGAGAGCCTGACCACAATAGAACGCTTTACAAGTTGTACTAAGAGGCTGACCAGAAGCGGCTCCCGCCAAGAAATTTTGATAAAAAGAAGGAGAAACTACAAAGAAATCATCACAAATTATTTCAACAGAGCGCCCAGATTCCGGTTTATATTCCCATTTAATTTTGTAACATCCACCTACATTAGAACAAGCCCATGAAGCTTCATATCTTCCAGTGTCAACTTTAACTGCAGGAATATTACGTCCAGATACTTGAGTTCCGTCTTGTTTAAATATAGTATATCCTACGTTATAGGCATCTTGCGGATAACCCTCTAGATTAAATAAAGAGAGCTGCAAGCGTCCAGCAGGGATACCCGAATTGACAAAAAGGAGAGCCATGTTAGCATGAACTACCGCTTGACTCAAAACTAGAAACCAAGCCGCGAACATTAGGTCCGGGCTGTAGTGCCCCCACTGCCAGTATATCATATTCTTTAATGATTTCAGTTTGAATTGATGGTAATTTATAAATCAACCTCCAAAATCCAACTTGACCTGGAAAGAATCTAACTCGATAATATCCAGAATTTGTAGTTAATTCATCAAAATAGACTGTGCCTGAAGATATACCAGTATCTAGTACGGCTGATCCGTCAGCTAATACCCAATTTTGATCAACGTTATTTGTAAATACTAAAAGCTCGATTTGAGGTATAGTAACTCCAATCAATCGAGTTATCGTATTTGGAGAATAAATATCTAATTGGTCATGAATGACCTGTCCACCGGATACTTGACGACTCATATTTGGAATAAAGAATTAGCACCTTATCAAATTCCTAAGACTCTGGAAAATTTAGCTTCGCAAATGTACCGAACAACTCTTTGGCTTTTTGGTCATAAGCTCGAGCAGCTGCTTCTTCAGATGAAAAAGATCCTATATTAATCATTTTATAATTATGTCGAATATAGGCCCTCCAACAGTTGGCTTTTAGATTTCGATTAAAACAAACACCTTTGTATTCACTAGTAGTATTTTCTTGCATTTTTTGATTTGCATTATTTTGAGATTGAGTAGCTACTCTAAGATTGCACTTTCGATTATCTAGTTTATCCCCGTTAATATGATCTATAGTCTCTCGGATTTTCCCTAAATGTGATTCCATAATAAAACGATGCAAATATATATTTTGACCTTTAACCAATCGATAAGCATAGCCACGCTTATGCAATCTCCAAAGAACATTGGAAACTAATTCATAATCTGTTTCATCAATTAAAGAAAAAGTCCCATATCCTAATTCAACCCATCGTGCACCTTGTACAGGAAGAGGCTCTGGAAAATCCCTTACACCAAATTTTAATTTAGAATAACATTGAGTACTACAATAGTTAGATGATCTCTTAGTCTTAAATCTTATCCCACAATTTTTACATACCCTATCAAAGAACCCATTCTCATCTGATCTACGCCTATTTTTATTTGAACAAATTCTACTACAGAATTTTGAATCCCTATGAATAGTAAAATATTCTTTACCGCAAAGTGGACAAATTTTTCTTATTGTTTTTTCCTTCATGTTTCATATGAAAACGCTGATAAAAATTCTAGTGTAATTTGATCCTTCGAATCAGCCGAAACACATCTGTTTCATGTTCTGAATTTCTTGAGCATATCGAACAGCAGAAACTTTTCCTTTACCTGAATAATAATCCTCACGAAGTTGAGTTAAAGATCCTGCTGGATTAATGAATACGAAATACCATCGGCTGCCTTCCTTACGGCGGCGAGTCAATTCACATTCAGCTACTTTAAGATAAGCAGCAAAATAAATATCATGAACTTCAATTTCTTCAGATGTACTCATCTCATATCCGTATGATTTTAGTAACCTTACTAAGAAAAAATTGACGAAATACTCTTGACCCCGGGCGGAGAATAAACCCGGGGTCAAAGAGGCAAATATTAAATAGTGAAATTAGCGGACCCGTCGTCTAGCTTCACCACCGCAGCCCGTCCTGCAGCATAGCCAGCTCGAGTCCCACCAGGCTGAAGAGTCACATCCGTCAATTTACCTGTGACACCGTAGGCAAACGACAGCAAAGCTTGTCCAGTTTCAACAATTCTAGGAGCCACAGCATCCCGAATCGCCAAAAGCAGAACCGCTTCGTCAGCATCTTCCAAATCATCAAACGTAGAAAGACCCTGAAGAGTAGCATCTGTGATATCTACATCTTGATTAGGAAGTGCGCCAGTATAAACCGCAGCGGCAAATGCGGCAGCAGTTAAACCCGTAAGAGACGCACCATCGGTCAGACCAAGCGGAGTATTCAGAGTTGAGCCACCAGCAAACGTATCCGTGTACAATGTAGCACTCGGACCAAGAGTCGTGGTATTGATACGTACCTGATTCAGGGTACCAGCATCTGTAGAAGCCTCAGCTACAAATGGTAAATTATTGGCAAGGAACCCAGCATTCAGATCAGCAACTATAGTTGCGATCGGAGTGGCAGCACCTGAGGTAACCGAAATTGCGGTGAATACACCAGCCGCTGTTCCGATCTCAAGGGTATCGTTTACTGACGTATCAAACGTCGCAGCACCGACAGATCCGAGCAGAGTTAGAGGAGCATTTGCACTTAACAAAGTCGTAATCTCAGCCGCCGTCAAACGGTGAACATAACGACTCTGCCCAACCGGCTCACTTGAGAAGTTTCGCTGGGAGCTATTCTCGAGATCCGAGAGATAGATCCGATCAAGATCAGTTCGTACCATTGCTACGCGCATTGTATTCTCCTCTGTCTCTTAGACAAGCGTGAACTGGTTACTCCACTTGGAGTTCGCAAAAATCCTGGCCTTCCAACCAGCAACAGGTGTACCGGTTACACTGGCATCAGGGATAACAATAGAAGTAGCTGTATGAGTAGTAAATGATGTTTCATCAATCACCTGAATACCGCCACCTGCATTAGTCAATTCAAGATAAGTGATATCAGGAGAAACTGATAAAAATGTAGTCCCAGTATAGGTTGAGCTACCAGCAGGAGTATTGGCTTGAGCATTAGTCAAAGTAGGAGTGGCTACCAATGTCGAGCTAACCAAAGCAGCTGAAAGCTTACCAGCTGCCACCAATCCACCAATACTGCCTTCAGGTTCAGCTTGCATTAAAACTTGATCACCGGCAATTAAGTCAGAATATCCCTTGACATTTGCATCAAGTGGATTCGAATAAGGAACATAAATTTGTTCCTTATGCCTTACTCTCTGAGCATATCCCTCAAAATTTCCCTGAGCACGATCAATTTTATCCAGCAAGATGCTGCGGTTAAGAGTCTGCTCGTTTACAACTCTGAGATAGGTGATAGCCATGAAATTCTCCTAAATTAGGACCTCAATTAAAGAGCCACAATTAAAGTTCTTCATTACGTGCCGTAAATATTCCATCAATTATTGTGCTAGCACCGGCTCCCCGCAAAAATATTTGAGAAATATTAGTTGCGTACTGCTCTAAACTCCTAAATACTGAAGTAGCAGGAGGTAGTCTGAATTCCGGATCTGTTGTAGTTCCTACACCCCGCTCAAAAGCAATATACATATCAGCAGCTCCGCCATTTTGAATCTCCCAATCATAACAAGACATAGGAAGCTGGATTTCCAAAGAAGCTGCTATATTAGCACCAAGTGGAACTGTTCCACGTAACATGATCGGCCGGCGACCAGGCCATGGAGGAGGCACAATCATATGTAATGCTTCAGCGGCACCTAAACTACCATCAGCATTTCGCTGTTTAATACTTAAATATATAGGCTTATCATCGCGCATCGCAGCAACAGACGCAGTATAATCAGACGGAGCAAATACAAACCGAGTTTTATTCCGATACTGATTGCCTATCGCCCCAGCATACTTATTAATAGTAGCGTTTCCTATAACTGAAGGGGAAGCATATCCATAAATTGGTATTTCCTGAAAAACAGTTAAAGCAGAGTCAAAATTAGCAGCTACAGAAAACTGGAACCCAGTCACACCTGCTCGTTTCTCAACGAACAAATCAATTAAATCTGGCTTACGACGAGTTACAGATATAGATCGAGGCATCTCGGATTTACTGAGAAATTAAAGGCCTGGGAATTAAACTATTTAGCTTTAGCGGCCTTCTCTTTGTTGATTTGTTCGTTATAAGTAGATGCAGTCGCTAAAGAATCAGGATTATCTTTATCTTGCATAGCCATAGATTGAGCTTCCCGCCAATCTTCGGTCCGTTGGCCTCTATAATTCGGAATTAATTTATTACCACCCCCATATCTTTCACGTTGACGCTTTTTAACCGCCTCGCTCTGCTTAGCTCGATAATTTTTAAATCTGTTTCCCTTAGATGGCCAAGATCCAGATGGGCCATCTTTTAAAGCAAACTGAATCACAGTTGGGGTAAAATGATATTTACATTTACCCCCACATTCATTGCAGGTAGGCTCAAATTCTTTAAATTCAGCTACCCTAGCTTCTTCTTCTTGAATATTCCCACATTTAGTACATTCATAATCATATAACATATATCACTATACTATTTTTCTTTTTCTTCCTCTTCTTCAGCCTCAGGCTCTTCAGCCTCAGCCTCCTCAGGCTCTTCAGCCTCAGCCTCCTCAGGCTCTTCAGCCTCAGCCTCAGCCTCCTCAGGCTCAGCCTCCTCAGCCTCCTCAGGCTCTTCAGCCTCAGCCTCCTCAGGCTCTTCTTCAACCTCAGGCTCTTCAGACTCTTCTTCAACCTCAGCCTCAGCCTCTTCAGGCTCTTCTTCAGCCCCCTCAGGCTCTTCTTCTATTTCCTCTATTTCGGGTTCTTCCTCTATAGCTTCATCAAGATCAATCTGAGCAGTAGGCTCAAGTTTATCCCATTCTTTATCAATTATTTCTAGTAATTCTGCATCATCCAAGTCCCAATTCTCCTCAACAATTCGTTCTACAAAATGATCAAGGCGAGCTAAAACAGCATAAGCATGTTTACAAAGAAAAAATTTTCTATCTGGATCTCGAATATCAGGAGGAGTAGCAGTTCCCCGAGGAGGACCTAAAAGATAACGGTTCTCTTTAGCATGAAATTCAGGACCACCGTATTGCCAAAACGGACAATTACACGTCAAAGCAACATGATCAATATCTGACATGGCTGCTCTAACCGTCCGAGGAACATTTCCACAATTTACTTCAAAAGTAAAAACTCGACCCCTCTTATCATAAGAAATAAAATTGACCAAACAAGTCTCAGCCCGATCTTGAATTTCTTCCGGAGCCTTAGTCTCAAGCTGTTCAGTTTTAAGGGCAACTCTCCGAGCTAAAGAACGAGCAGCAATCATAATTGAAGAGTGACGAGGTTGTTCTTCACTTCGATATGGATAATCCCAATATTGGGTCATATCCACATCTGACATATATGAAGTATCAGTTGGAACTTGAATATTCTCGTCCTCCTCAGGATCCTCTTGATGATGCGTTTTAGTTGGACCAGTATCTTTATTGTGAATTGAACCAGGTTCAGAACTAGGAATTAAAGGTGGTTCATCTTCGTCATAAACAAAGGTTTGATAGCTAAATAGTTCCCCTTCTGGAGTAGCATTGTGCATACCATCCATATAAGTATATGAAGCCACTCTAGAAGCCACGGAAGCCAAATTCCCGTAGGGAACATCAGAATTAGTATCAAGTTGAATTGGAATTAAAAATAACGGTCGTAAATGATCCGGAATAGCAGCACAGAAACTAATTAAGTCAGGAAATACATCCTGAGCTTTAAATGAATAAAGTGCGGCTTCACTTAAAATAAAGCCATGAATATCGTCACTCATATTACATATTAAGTATTAGCGTTTTAGAATATATTTAATTTTTCCTTTCCCATAAGTCCTAGTATATTTATATTCTTCTACATATTTCCGTTCGGTCATACCCATTTTTCGAGCTCGATTATACAAAGTTTTCTTATGAAGAATAAATCCATCCTCTGAGACATAATAATAATCAGGTCGAATCTTTCCTATCTCTTCCCAATTAGCAGCCTTGTAAATAATCCCAGTGTGCCCAAATGTTAAATCAGCAAATGACACCAGACATTTAATTTCATATTCTTGAAATATTAATTTAGAACAACGAGAAATAAACCAAGAGGCGAAATTCTTCTTTTGATATTCCGGATGAATACAAAACCTATCTAATTCCAGGACTTCTGATGGCTTTAATTTCATAGACGTAGCAACTTCTTGCCGTATAATCCTAGAAAATTTACATACAGCAGTTAACTTATCACCTAAATAAGCCCCGTAAATTACTTTAGCTGATCTTCCAAAGCCCGCATAATGAAATGATTGAAGAAATTCTTCAGGCTCTGAATAAAAAGATTTTTGTAATTTATTTTTAACAGATAATTTCATAATCGTAACTGAATTTAAATCGAAATGTTGAATTTTAATATCAGGACTTATTCGATGTAATGCTTGCTCTAATTTTTGTTTCACTAAATTAGGATTTAAAAATTCTCTCTCATATAGATATAGTATTCTATAATCAGGAAAATATTCATGGATATAAGAAGCCTTGGCAGCATCCCGTCGTTTAGCTTGTTTCGTACTATGCCAGTATTCTCCTTGACATTCAATTAATAAATTATGAGAGGAGACAAAAATATCAAATTCATAATGACCAATTTGATAATGAATTTTGAATTCAACACCCAATAAGTGTAACAAAGATTGCGTTGTTCTCTCAATCCCTGAATCTTTACAGGTATTTAACCATTCTAATCTAGCTTTACTTTGCTTAATTTTATAAATCTGATCCTTCCATAATTTACGAGAACGCTCGGCATGCTCTTTTAACCATTCTGGATCAGACCTTATTTTTTCTTGATTCCTCCTAAATCCATTTCTTTCCCATAATTTTCTAGAATAATCTGCAGTTTTATTAAGATACTCTGGATCCGAATGAATTTCTTCTTGTTTTTTCCTATATTCAGCGTCCTGCCATACAAGCTTTGACTTATATGAAATTTTATCCTTAGTTTCAGAATCAGACCATACTGCTATTTGAGTTTGCCTAATTTTACTTATATACTCAGGTTTCTTCCATAGTGCCTTAATTGAACAACTTCTGCATTGAAAAATATGTTTACTACGAATAATTGCTTTTAAATTCTTTACTTTAATTTCACAATGAGACCCACAAAATTTGCACTTTGCAATTACAATAGTTCTATCTGTGATTTTATCATACTCACCAATAATATAATCCAGATAATTATTCTTCAATGACTGGGAGTTTACCTGTACGTCTTGGGATTTTGAGTCGGACATCATCTAAAACTCGCTCCAACTCATCTATTTTATCAGGTCTTAAGGCTTGGCGCAATTCTTCATAATCAATTTTATTGACCGCCATTGCGCTAGCATTAAGTGAACGTTCCAGCGCTTCAACTTCTCGAGGAAGTGAATAAATGATATCGCCAGCCACAGCAAAAAAGTGGTCTCGATTCTCACTGGCGTTAATTAAATCATAAGCTCTAACAATTAAATGCTTTATATTTTCAGTATGAAGTCTCGATGTAGAAAGCTCCTCCTGAAGATATATAGTTGCCCCAGTGGCGGTCCTATACTGCATCAATAGGACCGCCACATCAAAGCTTGAAATCAGGAAAAGGAGTGCTTTGGATAAGCTTTCTTCAGAGCTTCCTTAGTTGATTTGCTTTCAGAAGCGTATAGAGCATTCAGCAACTCAGCGTCAGGGCTGATTTCCTTGAGCTTGGCGATCTTTTCTTCAGTCTTCCCAAAGAAATTCCAATCACGAGGGAAATCAGCATAAAGCTCGACGGCCTTTTGAAGTTTGGGGGACATACCCTGGTTCTTCTTGGAGGCTTTCTTAACGGGCTTCTTGTTATTCTCTTTATCCATCTTAGCTTTCCTCTGGGAAACGTTACGGACCGGACTAACTACCGTTCCAGTCTCTTCGCCACCAATTGCGGAGTCGCCCCTTACGTCAGTTCGGATCTCAACTCCCTCCCTTACAATTACATTCGAACGACCCGGTTTCTTACCTGCATATCGGCCATATCCTTGATCCACAGATCGCATCTCGATGTCCCGGGCCGCATTAGGATTAGCAGTAACATCTACCTTAATCTTCGCAGGTGATTTGATAGGTGAAATAGGGGTATGGTCCTGTTCATCCAAGTCACTTTGCTCGATTTCCATTCCTCGAGCCGACCTAAGTTGACGACCACGATTGTCCCTAGCTGTCAGATGGCCCTTACGAGTGACAGGGTCCATCGCAGCTTCCCGATCTCCAATTTCTAAAACAGTTTCTTCGTCTAAAGAATCTTGCTCAATAGGCTGAGCGGCCGAACGACGTTGAACCCGACTCAGATCTCGATTCACAGATTGAGCCTCTGCTACATTTCGAGCCGCAGTCCTACCTTCAGGAATCCCGGCATCCTCCTCAGTAGTAGCCCAACCCTCTCGAACGGCCCCTCGGAGCCCTTGCTGAGGATATTCAGCACCTGCATATTTACAAATGCTACCATCATATTCAAATTCATCTCCAGCCGCAATTTCAATATCCGGCTGGCCGTTCAATCCTCCCACTCGGATCTTCATCTGAGCGTAAAAAGTGAAAAATTGACCCCTCTTCCATTTTATCATCTCAGCCATTGTTGGACTCCTATCATCTAGGAGTACTCTACTAGATGAACGAAGATCTGATTATAAAAAGATTAATATTATTTTCAACCAGATTTTACACCACCATTACCACAACCAGGACAGGGATAAGTAGGATCATAGATTTCACCATTATTTCCCTTAACAAATCCGCATTTAGGACAGCCTCGAGAAGACTCACGACTCCCGTAGTCAGGACGTTCAGATAGAGGCTGAGTCAAACCTGCAATTCGAATTGCTATTTTAGATAAATTCATATAAATAGTTCTCAAAATAATTATATCATTTAATAGATCGTTTCCATAATTCAAACGTAAAATTCAGTATGTTCCGTGATTATAACTGTGCAGAATTATTTCAATTAAGGGATGTCCTTCAAAAAATAATTGAATTTATATCTACTTGCCAAAAACCTCTGGCCAAAGACACTCTATTGGAAAAAGTAATTGATAAATTCACAAAGTCTAGCCAAGACAAGAATACCATTTTAGATGAAATAACTTCAGATCTCAATGTCCCCAATTTATTCGGACTTGATGATTGGTTAGAAGATGAAATTCATACCAAAGAAAATGTAATCGAATGCTTACAAAGATTAAAAAAGAAAATTGATAAAATTGATAAAGAGAATCAACAAGTAGATAATTTAGATGACATTTTAAATAAATTACGAGAACGAGGATTCATCTTTGTTCCACCTGATTTACTTCGAAGTCTATGGAGATTAGGAAAGGCCACTAATCGTTATCTCAATACTAAAGAAAATGGCAAAGACATAGAACAAGAAGGAATCGAAGTAATGACTCGAGCTGCTAAATGGGTAAAAGCTTGTAATAAACGTTGGAGAGAAATTGAAAAAGATGAACTTACTTCAATTCGACCTGATGAAGATGCACCTTTTTAGTTAATTTGCATTATTTTTTTCAATTCAGTATATTTAGCTATATTACCATCAATAAATTCCTGCCATTTAGCCTGCGGAGCGCGCCTTTTAGCGTATTCAACCAATGATTTTATATTTTCTGCTGCAGACATAACATCATCTGCTAATTCATCCAATGTCTTAAGAGATTGTCTAAATTTCTCTTTATCAGGTTCAGTTCCTTCTGCTCCAGCAATCCGAGCTGCCATATAGCATAAAGACGCTTGAGATACCATGCCCCGTTCTTGTTTCAAAGTATAAATTTCATCATTCAAAGCTTTTTCGATTAAATCACGTAATTTAGCTGGTTCAGCCAGGGAATTAACTAATCTCTGAATTTGATCATCCGGCAATTGCAAATTTTTATCTATCCAATCACCTAAATACTCGAGTACATTATTGACTTGTTCATCTGAAAGCTCAACTTTATGTTGCTGAGCCTTATACCGTAATTTTCTTTCAATGTTTTCCCGATTTGAAGATATATACTTTTCAACAGAGTTATCTAATAAATCAAGGAATTTTTTCAGCATATCATTAATACTTGCTTGCCTTGATTTCATATCTAAAATTCGAAAATTAAAGATTAAATCATGTATTATTTAGTATGAATAAAGTCATCACTCATATTCAGCAGTGGTCTGATGACATGTTTGAAATTATTTTTGCAGACAATTCTATTGCTGAAATCAATAATGAATATTTTAATAAATTAATGGAAGAACTTGTAAAATTTCCTAAGTTCAAAGCACAAAATTATTCAAATTCTTTACAAATTCCAGTTCAAATTACTATGGGCTCAAATACCGTCCTTGATATGAAAATTTGTGAAGATCAAGATTTTGAATTTAAAGGAGAAATCATGACCATCTTAGTTATGATTTTGGAATTTTAACAGTATGATAATTATTATCAATAAACCAAGCCTCAATATTTTCATATGGAATACGATTGTTTAATGGCGCTACTATACTAACAACACCTTCTAACAATCGTTTTTTTAATTCTTGGTTATGGAGGCAATTTATGAATTGAAAAATTTCTAAATGTGAAGTAAACCACTTCTGTCTAGTTTCAAGAATAATAAAATGAGTTTTAGGACCTGGTGGATTATCATAATCTAAGATAGTCTGACCCGGATGTTTGTTTAAATAATCAAAAATACTGTTGTAGTAATCCCTAAATTCCACACCAAGTTGGAATCAAAAAGAATTTATAAAGCCATTACATCCCAAGTTACTACTTCATTGTTAATGAATCGTAGAGAAAGACGATTTTTAAAACGACCAGCACAACAATTCTCTCGATCTTTAAGTATTTGAGCTCGAGGTCCAAACACTTCTATGTAGGAAGCAATCTGTTGTAATTTAATAGGCATTGTCTCAAAAGGTCTGACATGATTGTTCCAAAAAACAAGCAAACCGATGTTAGACGTGTAAAAAATAAAAGAATCAGGAAAATGAGAACGAAGTTTTTTTAAAAATTTTTTACTCCCTTGAGCTGCCTTAATAGCGATGTATTCAATTTTCTTCACAGTGGGTGATTTGTACTTACGTACCTAATACACCCAATAATTTACAATTATTTACTCGGCTTATAATCAGCTAAACCAGCTAACCAATTGCAAAAAGCTCCGGGATTGGAAACCTTTCCCTTAATCTTTTCCATACATTTGGTTTTCTTATGTTCAGCACCTTTAGTTGCTGTATTCCACCACTTTTTAGCTGATTCCTCAGTCCAACCCTTAGGCAGATCAACTGAAACAATTGCTCGCATAATAGCTTCAGACGAAATTTTAGTAATGCCCATAGAGGCCATCTTTTCAGCACAAGAAGGACACATCTTAGCTACTTCTTCACGAGTTAGAGATGGTTCTTCAAGCTCTTGAAGAATTCCTTGAATATCTTCTGCTACTAATTCACGATGAGGAGCCTTAGAATTCTCAATCTTAGTGGCAATCTGACGAAGAGCCTGAGCTAATTGAGATGGACGCATAATAAATCTCCTTACTCCAGAAAGCTTAACTTTTAATCCAGATTAAGATCTTAATTGTATTTTGGATTATGAATTTAAGTCGAATTGCTAAAAAGATAGCTGAAACAATTCCAGTTAAGAGTCCAGAAGATGTCCTTAAAAATTTATCTCTAAAATATGAAGATTGGGAAATAATAGATGATCAAGGTCTCACTCCAAATGGAAATGAACCTCCAACAGGTGAGATTTATTCTGTTTTCTTTTATCCCCCTATGAATTTGACCCAAGACCAATATGATGAACTTGAAGCAGCCCTGGGAGACAAAGGCAGTCTAGGGAATACTCTAGATGACTTTAACACAAATAATTACATTCAAATCGACATCAATGTTGGACATACTAATGAAGAAATTATAAATTTTATTCGTGAATTTGAATCAGAGAATGAATCATTAAACAAAATAGTACAGGGATTACAACTGGCAGGCTATCTTCAACACGTCAAAATGGAAGAATCAGAACCTAATCTGATTTAAGACGAAGTTGTTTTAAACCACGAGGATTCGCTATACCGATCCCAACATTTTCAGACACACTCCATCCCTGAAAAGAACGATCCACTTCCATAATACGAGCTACCAACTCAACATTTAAAATGTCAGATACAATTTGATCAACAATTGCAGCATCAATTAAATTAAAGATTGGATAATATGCTATTTTTTGAGATTCAAGAAATAAAGAATATCCATTAGAATCATAAGTTAAGTAATATGAACGAATGCCATCTTGTTCAAATGTAAAAATATGCTCACTTACATGATCACTCTTCTGAGTCAGAATCTGAAAAATCCGGGTCTTCAGTATTTGTTGTATCAACTCCATCTTCTTTATATCCTATATAGAAAGCAATCTCATCCTCTAACACCAAGTGTTTTGGAATATTATGAGTTTTAATCATCTTAGCCAATAATTTCTTTACATGTTCAAGCCCACCCTTATCAGGCGGGGTTGCACTATGAGGACGAGGAAGAATTCTGGCTAAATAATAAGCCTCCAAAGGTGTCAAAAAACCAGTATCTTTTTTAAAATAATGCCACGCAGCATCTCTGATCCCATAAATATCTGGACCAAATTCTACTACGTTTACATAGAGCTCCAGGATTTCATGCTTGAGAAAACAACCCTCAAGCGCAGTTGCTAGAATGATTTCTTGAAATTTCCGATCTAATGTCTTACGTCGTCCAAGCCATAAATTCTTAGCTAATTGCATTGGGATTGTACTACCACCGCGCACGAATTTCTTAGCTCGAAGATTCGCCTTAAGCGAATTCAAAAATGCGCTATTTTGATAGCCTTTATGACGTTCAAACCAAGGATCTTCAAATAAAATAAAACCTTGCGTCACCCAAGGAGGAGATCCGGCTAATGAAGCCCATTCTTTAGTTCGCTTTCCAGTTGTTCTCTCAAATGGCTCCCCGTCAGCATGATAAGCAGTATAAGTAAATTCTTTCTTTAAAGCTACTATAAAGTCAGCTTTACAGTTTACCTCACAGGTGCTTTTTACTTTCACCTTAGGCTCTGGTTCTAGTGCAACCTCAAATCCAAATTTCCCGCTAATATCATTATAATCAATAAATTCTAAACCCGAAGTCAAACCAAGCCATGATGCACAGGATGCTTCATTTGTTTTAATACCAAAAAGAACAGGATCAATTTCTATTATTATATCATTATGAAAAATACTAATTTTCCCGCGTTTTTCTTTTATTAATGAAACAGGCGCTTCGACTTGGAATTTATTTAATATAAATGGTTCTGTTTCTGATCTCTGAAACCAAGGATGCATCGTATTGAGTTCAGAGGCAGTAACTACAATTTTATTTGAATATGTGACAGCTAAATTTTGAATTGTAGTGTGAGGATATTCTGAATCCTCAGAGGAAAATGAAATTTCTTTTGCCTTAACTAATTTAGTAGGCAAATCTACGTAAATTGAATTTGCATAAACGGATTGTTTTGCATCTACGGTTGGAATTTTGATCGGCAATTTGAAATCAAAATTAACGGAACCGAGCAAAAACTTTTTACTCAAAAGATCATAACTACCACCGTAAGCTTTAACATTTTCTAATTTTGGAATTTCAGCAGTTGCCTCCTTAAAAGAAACTTCATTTTCACCCTGAATACTAGGGTCATTATAAGCAACATCACTTAATTTAACCAAATAATCTTTAACTTTGACATTAACATTTAATTTTCGTGCAATAATCGTATATTTCTTAGCATTCCCAACACTTTCAGCTTTAGGACGGCCTTTATTCAAGTCAACCAGTAGGAATCCACCTTCGATTATAATTGTGGTGTCATAATCAAAAACAACAGTTCTTAGAATTCCTTCTATATTATCTTTGTCTACTATAACTTGTTGAATTTCAATTTCATCTTTGTTAATCTTAATTTCACCAACTGATGTAATATAGGAATACTTGTCTAAAATATACCAACGAGCAATTGATGGAGCCGCAAACCAGAGACCAATTACTGAACAAATAATTATTCCCAAAACAATTATTAATATTTTTTTCTTCATCTTTCCGAAATTACACGTGATAAAAACACTTGACGAATGTAATGTTTGTATGGTAAGGTACACACATGGGATTCGGAAAACAACTTCGGAAAATCCGAGAGGCGAAACGAAAACAGGATCCGAAGTATTCGCTCCGAAAGGTCGCTGAAAGAATCAGATTCCAACAAACCTACCTGAGCAAAGTCGAACGTGAAGGAGTGGCCCCGTCCGATGATCTGCTCATCGCTCTTGCCAAAGATCTGGAAATCAACGAAACCGTTCTTTTCGCTATGGCAGGCAAAGTCTCAAAAAGACTCCAGTCTTATATTATCAGAAGGCCGGAAGTCTTTGAGCAACTCATGGAAACTATGGACAAAGAACCAGATCATTCGATTCTGAGAATTGTCCGTCAAGTACGAGATGGAGAATGGTGACATGCTAGAACTACAACACGACGCCCTTGAGTTTAGCTTTCCGGAAATTCATCCAGAGGCTAAATGCACAATCGAATTCCAACGGACCCTCAGAATCCCAGATGACGATAAGCAATATGCTCTCCCACCCGGATTAGGTCGCTTCCCAGCTAAACACGTGGATGATTATAAGAGAGCGCCAAAGAAATGGGTAGAACACGGCGGGATTATGATCCCCATGTACCAATCCGAGGCCCTCTGGATTAATTTCCATCCTCATTATATACACGAGCGCGGACATGCCTATCCATTCGCCATTAAGATTGCTACCGGCAAAATCAGTGCTATTACCGGTAAAGAATGGAAGAAGGGCCTAAAAAAGAAGGATTACGTAGTTTTACCTGAACAGCCCTGGCTCGATGGCTACGTAGTCGAAAACGGTGAAGTTCGTCAATTCGTAGCAGCTCCACTCGGAAGCGGCTTCTCCGTTGAACAGCAAATTACCGGAGAAGATAAACATGGTGGCATTCAGATCGAAGTTTTTCCGATGAAAGCGGAAATCTTCAATACAAAGTATCCGGAACGTCCAATAGACACACGAAGGCGCAGTGTAACACGCGGAATTATGCCACAAAGCATGGGAGGATTCCCAGGTGGGTCTTGTGGCGTAGTTGGTGTCTACAGTATGACAGAAACCCTTTGTTCATTTAATGCCACTCGAGAAATTGATGAAAAAACCTCAATGAATTATTGCTGTGATAGCATGGCGCTCAACGAAGACGCCGATATGAGCTTAGCCGCTGGTGGACGAATGAAACAGCAAATTTTTGAAGACCCTCATGACTTTGATGTCTGGGCTAAGAAAATCAAACAGCGTTGTTTCATTCATCTCTGTAATTCCATGGTTTGGCGAACTCTTACTGGAGAAGCCCCACCAACTACACCACTTACTGCCAATGATTACACCTCCCATGGCATGCCCTGGTTTGATTACTACAACGATGATCCAGCCCTCAGCGGAACTGAAAAACTCAAAGGCGTAAAGAGCGTAGCCGCACTTCAAAAAGAAGGCAAAGGCAAAATTCTGCCTGAAAATCAGTCAGTAAACGTCCCCCAAAATCAAATTAAAGTAATTAGTAGTAAGCAAGTAACAAACGGGAAATGGTAATCATGACTCCATAATCGTTAACCAACCATGAAGAAAATCACCGATCTTTTCGGCATGCTCCAAAAGATCAGGGACTAATTCTTCACAAATAGGACAAACATAATTTGAATATCTACGATTTTTAATCACTGATAGATTAATCTTAGCACAACTAGTTAATTCAAACATAGGAACTAATACACGAGTTCCTAAAACTGCTCCACTCACGATTTCATCACTTGTTTAATTTTTTGAAGTGTGCAATTAGTCGAAATCTCAAGTTTATCAAAATAAGTCTTCATAGACATCTGCTTACCTGTCCGATAGGACATAGGATAGGGACGAATCATCCGTTCTCCACATCCTGAACATTCATAGACTCCTCCTCCTTTAATTTGATTCGGAATGCGCTTCCAGTCGTGTTTCATGATCTCATCACACGATACACTTTAAAATATTCATCGACCTCATTTTTGAGTCCCCGTTTCTCAATTTCAGCAGTAATGGCAACTTCCTCAGGAAAATTATGATCGTCATTTTGTAGACGACACATACAATAAACATTGATCAAATGAGGGGTAACCATATCTTTAATGGCAATAATTCGACCATCTTTAGTCTTCCAATGAGTATCGATCATGAATGACATATTTAGATCTACAATCCGTAAGTATGGATCTCCGCTTGACGCTCTAGTCGCTTAAATCCGTTAGTCTTAAGAATGGGCTGATAGACCGATATATTCCTAAGATAAAATAAGATGTGGCCGTCCGATTCTAAATGTGATTGACATCGTTCAATAAATGGAAAGCCGAAATTGTCTGCCCAACCATCTTCTTCAGATGGCGGTAAAGAAACAAATATTAATCCATATTTACGCTCATCTTGACCTAGAAATTCTAGACCATCCATTTCATAAAATTCAGTCTTAGAGCTACAGAGAGGAGATAATTGCTCCACCAGTTTCACAATCTTTGAATCTAAACTGCAACCTACGAGCTCGAGCCCAGAACAAAGCAAATTAGCCAAATGATTATTCATATAAGGGTCTAGTATTCTTCGACCATTTGCATATTTCTGAATTAATCCCGTTAAACGCAATCCGGCCATTCGACCCTTCCTCGAATAAGATTTATGATATTTAGCATTGGCTTCAAGTATCTTCCGTCGCCCTTCTTCGGTCCCGTAACGCGCTCTCCGCCTCCGGCGGGCCTTACCCCGCTCACAGGCAGCGCAGTCCAGAGAAACGTAACCAGAGGCCCGAACAAGGTATTCTCGGTCTATATCCTTAGGGAGACCACAGCTTCGACATACTCGAATACCTTTCATATTATTTCTCGAACATTAAAAACATGTTCGAGAATGCTCAGGTGTCAGATCTGGGGTACAACTAACGTCTTACGTCTAGAGGACGAGTATGACCCCGGAAAAGTTATGTTAGTTTAAATGGAGGCGGCTTAGGAGCCGGCGGCTTAGGCGGCTTCAAACCCAATGCTTGTTCGGCCTTAGTACCGATAAAATCACCAGTGCAAGCCGAATGAATTTGAAGAGCATGTTCGATTTCGGCTATTTGTTCGAAAGTCAAGTCCTCAGTCCGAAGTTTAGCTAATAATTTTTGAGGACTGGTTCCTACGTATTGATTGACGCCTTCAGGATTATCCCCGGGAAGAGAAGTACCAGCTTTTTCCTCAGCCGGAGTTTTACCAGAATCTATTGGTGTTTGATTATTTAAAAATTCACGTCCGCTCGAGTACCATTCAGGAGCTAACCCTGAAATTCGAGCGGCCATCTTAATAAAATCCATCAGGCTTGATTCCAAAGTGTAGTAGTGCCACCCGTTTTAGTTACACAATCTATATCAGTACAAATATACAAGGCAAAAGCTCCGGCATCATGAAGCCAAAAACCTTCCCCACCTTCTTCGTGATCATTATCATGTAAATTACAAATATATTCGTCATCCTCACCCTCTTCCAATAGGGTGAAAGCAAGACGAGCATCTGCCCCGCAGTGCTCACAAGGAGTTGTCGCAGGGAAATCCGCCTGCCAAGTTAGACCAGTCCCTTCATCGCCATACGCGATTTGCCTGGCGATGACCAATCGCCTGGCAATCCTGGCCAAGTCCATGCAGGACTTATTCGGCCGGGGGTGCCGGGGGCTCTGCTGCCGGGGGCTCTGCTGCCGGGGGCTCCGCATTCTCAAGAACGCTAAGAACTTCCTGCAAATCCTCAGCAACTAGTTCCCGTTTCGGAGATTTCGAATTATCAATCGCGGCTGCGATCTGACGAAGACGATTTGCAACATCACTAGGCTTAACCATGAATCAACTCCTTGAGGTCTTGGAAACCTAATTGTGAAGTCAGATTGAAAGCCTAACGAACAAATCTGACTTTATATCCTGCCTTGCGGACATCCTCAATCGCCGAATCAATAGCTGACTGCTCGTCTTCAGCTTCACGATCAAAATCCAGGGTAACCTCTCCTCCTTGACGTGCTAAGAGAGCATCATCACACCCCCCACCGTATAGATCATTAGCCATCTCATCAGAAATATTAATTTCATCCAAAACAATCGTGAAGCTGAATATCTGCATTATTATTTAAATTACAGTTTCAATCAATGGTCCTGAATAGCGGCGCTCTTTTGGAGTTTTAATCGCCGATTCAGAGCGGTAAGGTTATGAAGAGAAGCGAGCTCATCAAGAGAACCGAGATCCTCAGTAGCAAACTCGATCCTCCAGAGTGTAATGTATCCTGAAGGAGATCACAATGGCCAATAAGCTCCGTACCACTAAGCAACTAATTAATGACGCCATGATGTTGGTTCATTGGCTAAAGAAGTTGTTAGGCAACGACCAGAAAAAAACCACTGAAGAATGCCAAAAATGGATTAACAGTCAAGGAAGACCCCTCTCCATTAACTCAACCCGAAGATCACTAATGTATGCCAGAGATAAAGGACACTTAGATCGAAAAGGTCGTTATTGGTGGTATAAAAACGGCCAAGTTGGCCTAAGTAGCCAAGATCTAGATACCAAAATAAAGGGACTCTTCGGACCCAGCACCCAATTATCCTCAATCGAAATTTGTAAAAAACTCAAAGCAAAGAATAAAATTGATAAAGACAACGTTCGACGTCGTCTTACTCATCTTTATGAGCATCAAGAACTGGAACGAGCTCCCGAACTAAAACCTTTTGAATATAGACTTCCAAGGGATAAAAGTAACAACCGAAAGGAAATAGTCAAAGCTTTGGAAGAAGCAGCTAGCAAAGCCGGTGAGCTTCAGAACTCAATTCAAAGAGTAGTAACCTTAATGGAAGCCGCGTAAATATTTAGATATCCGTTGTATATCTAAATATGGATATTCTGATTACTGGCGGTCCCGTTTATACCCATATCGACGACAATAAGATCTTGACCAATCATGCTCGAGGGACCTGGGCTACTCGCCTAGGAGAGCATCTTCAAAATCATGGTCATTCCATTACCATGGTAATCAATTCAGAATATAAACACTATCGAGATTATTGTATTGAAGCCGCTCCTAAAGTAAATGCCGCTGTGATGACGGCGGCCGTCATTAACTATATCTGCACCGATCCCTATGAAGGAAAGATGCCCACCAACCTCGATGAGATTAATCTTATTCTCACTCGAGCCCCATATGTTATCGATGAAATGAGGAAACAAAATCCAAATCTTACCCTCATCGGTTGCAAACTTACTTCCCGAGAACAACCTGAAGATACTATTGTCAAAGCTCAACAACTCATGGCTCGAGCTCGCTGCCACGCCGTGGTTGCTAACGATAAAACCAATTTAAAAAAGAAAATGCTCTGTTTCCCTGACGGAGCTGTCCTCTATTATAATAATGAATTCAGAGCCCTGAATGAAGAAATCCGACAGATTATTGAAGATAAGCATTATCACAGTGTCCAAAATCTAAAGCTTGCTGCCTATCGCGCACAATGCGAACCCTTAATGCAGAAATTGTTAGACCGATATCGTGATAGTTTTCATAGCACTTATGCTGGTGAAGACAAACAATTCGGGTGTCTGGCTGTACGTGGTAACGATGGAACCATGCTAGTGACTCCCCGCCACAAGCATCCCTATATTCGAGTTCGAGAATGTGTGATGGTGAGAGTTAACCATCAAAAATTATTAGTCGAAACGGATGGAGTCAAAGCGACAATGAATGCCCCATTGCTTCATCAATTTTTCGATGCACATCCTAAGTATCCTGGAGTTGTACATTTACATCAATTCTTAGATATAGGAGTCCCAGAATTCCCATATGCCCCTCCTGGAACTGTGCGTGATAGTCAACGCGCTATTCTACAACCTGCTTTCAATATTGAAAGTCATGGATTTGTAGCAGGCGTGAATGAAAACGGACACATTCATAATGTCTATGTTTAAATGTACCACCGACAAGTATGACCGTCTTTATATCCGATGGTTAAAAAATCCCGGCTCCCTACTTGATTTTGGTCGCTACAATCCCAAAACCGATGTTCTATATGATCTCTGTGGTGGAACTGGAGTTGTAGCTTTAGAAGCGCTGAAAAGAGGAGCTGAACATCAGCCTGTACTAATCGACCTCAATCCACGTTGTCCAAATCCGGAAATAGTTTGTATTACCGGAGATGTTCAAAATCCTGAAATTTACCCACCATCCCCAAAACCTTCACTTTGCGTCATTCGACAAGCACTTGGCTATTTGGATATGGCTAAATTGGCGGCCACTATGGAGGCAATCATGCCTCCAGGCGCCCGGTTAGTATTCAACAATTTCATGTATCCCCGCTGGAAATTCACCACCTATAAAGAAGATGGGGATAGATTTGTAGAAGTCGCCGGATACTTAGGTAACCAAGTAGGTCATGTTCAGTATAAATTAGGCGAAGGATTTGATATGTCCTTCTTTAAACATCATAGCATGAAAGAAATTTTTAAAGAATTTTTAGATCGTAAATTTACTTACGGAGAAGTAGCAATAAATAAACCTTCAGCCCGAATCACTATGCGCCGATATCGTTAATCATGCTTGCTACTCAATCAGACCCGTAACTTTAAATTCCCGAACTCCAGGATTAGACTGAAGATAATTTATAATAGCCCTGCTAGTGAATGATAAATAATCATTACCGGAAATATCAGCAGACTGACCATTGATAGTCTGAGGAACTAATGAAACATATCCATTTGGATCAGAAGATAGATTATTCAAAATAGAATCACCTTCATCACTTTCTAAGTAATCTATAATTTCTTCATCAGTTGGACCAAGAGAAATACTAACTGTTCCACTTTGACGAGCAGAAGATAACTCTTCATCCCAATCAAAATCAAGATCATATTGGATATTTACCTCCCTTGCAGCAATCCGGGAAGCAATTTTATTAAAGTCCATCAATCCTCCCACATAATTTCCATAGGATTATTGTCAGGATTCGGATCGTATTTCACGCCTTCTTTATCGGCCCAAACATGACCCTGAATTGAGAAATAAAAATCGCGGCCGTCAACTTCACCACCGCCTCGAGCCCCAATTGAAGTTGGGCCGCCATAGGAACCGCCATGAACCGTAAATTCAAAAGTCTTAAATTCGATGGAGGCTGGCTCCACTTCTAAAGTCCGAGATACTAGATTAATCACATCTTGCTTACTGAGGAGAGTTATCTCATCTTCAGTGGCAGCAATACGGGAGGCGATTCTAGAAAAATTCATCATCTTCCTTCCAATAAAGCGATTGAACCACCATAAAATTCACCAGGAGTGTCAGTTTCATTATAACGAGAATTTAAAGCGATATCATTTAATAAATCTGGAAAATTAGTGAAATGCTCAACAGCTTCAGCAGAATCAGCAGAATCAATTGACCAAGCAGCTAAAGTGTCTCCCCAATTATCACCAGCTTTTTCTTGTAACTCCGTAAATAATTGTTTAAGTTGATTTAATTCTTCATTTGATAAATCAGCAGTATAGACTATTGTTTCTTCATCCGGCTCTGCAAATTCAAACATAATAGTATGTTGAGATTTATCAGCTGCAATTCGGGAAGCAATCTTAGAAAAATTCATTACTCAGCTCCAGTTAATGGAGGTAAATTTAGGATTGGAACCAATTGATCATTCTTTTCAAACCATTCTTCCGCTTCTTCCCGAGATTGATTTGAATCATCCATTCTACTTTGAATAGCGATTTCATAAGCTGCCCCATCATCAGCAGCTTGAATTATTCTACCACCTTCCCATGACTCACTAATCCAAAGCCATTGATTGGTATTGGCAGCAACTCGAGAAGCGATTCTATTAAAGTCCATCATTCCTCCAATTATACGATAGATTCAGAAATCCAATCTGTAATGGAACCACCAACTCCTCGATTCCATAAATTATATATCACTGCTTTTGATTTTTCAGAATCTGATTTTACCATCTCAATCGCTTGATCAATTTTTTTAATCATATTCGATGAAGCTTTTTCTTTAGCCGCCTCCAGCGACTCAATTCCACTTTCGATATCATCCTTTTGAACAGATCTAAGAGCTTTATTGATTTGACTCCTCATCTCATTCCAAGCATTCATTTGTGATTCAGAAACTTTATGAGGCAACCTAGGTTCATCCCCTTCTTGATAGGGCTTACCAGTCTCAGCCCCTGAGCTAATCCAATAATCTATAGCTTCGGTCACAATTTGTTTAGCTTCTTCATCCGAAGGCTGTTCTTCCCTATGTTCTTCCGCCTCTTCCTCCGTGTAAGTCCAAAACTCAGGGTCAATTTTATAATAATGAGGAAGATTAATACCCAAATCCAATTCAACAGGTTCGCCGTCTAAAATTGCTTTTTCGTCTTCCATCTCACCATCAGTATTTATGTTAGCTTCATACTTAAGAGCACCCTTAGGGGTATCAGCTTCAAATTCTAACCGTCCAAAAGCTCGTTCATCACCAATATCATATTTAAATGATTTAAAATTAGTAATATTGGCTATTCGAGAGGCAATCCTAAAAAGATTCATTATTCTTCCTTTTCATCCATCTCTTCCTCTTCATCCATCTCTGCAATCCAACTCTTAAATTCATCTGGAGTGCGCCAGATTAATAAATCAGGTTCAGGAAATTCACCATTAAGATTAGGGTCCTTAGAAATGATTAAAGTTTCTCCATCTTCTTGAATATAAACATTATCTCCACCATCATCAGATTGAATTTGAAATTCATCATATTCAAAACCTTTAGGTTCAAATCCGATAGTAATGCCTACCGGCTCATCAGTAATAACTCGGTATGCAGTATTAGCCGCAGCGATTCTCGAGGCAATCTTGGAGAGATTCATCACTCAGCTTCTCCCTGAAGAGCCCTTAAAAATGCATCCTTGGAAGCTTCCTCAAAATAATAATGCTCATCTTCAGGATTAAATGGATCTACTGTATGATACACAGGCTGCTTCATACGCAGCCCGGCCTCAAATGCTTCAATGGGGGCCATATCCTCTGAAGAATGAGGACCAAGACTCATATCAGCATAATTCAAAATTAGATCAACAAATTGTTCTGCAGCACGTTGATCTTCTTCAAGATCTGCGCCTTTACTTTCAAGAATCCGCTTAACTTCTTCTGAAATATCAGTCCAAGGATCTTCCAATCCTTCAACAGCGGCAATTCTCGAAGCAATTTTAGAAAGATTTACTTTGGTAGACGCAAGCGTTAATTCATTTTCACCAATAGTTTCACGCCCCATATTAATAAAAACAATGCCCTCTTCAGACATTAAAACATCATCAATTTTCTGAGCCCATCCTGAAAGCTTGGAAAGACCACAACCTACTTCAGCTTCAGAATCAAATTTTTGAAGCTCAGAAATTAATTCCCCAACTTTCATGATAGATCCTCCGAAATCTAATTAAATGGAGGATTCAAAGCCTAGTGCTTCGACCAAGCATCTTGAGGGACTAATTTTACCCAGGGGTATACACAACGAATTATACAATATGAAAAAATTCCAAAGTTAGGCTTCTTGAATCATAGATAAAATGTCATCACCTTGTTCCATATGCTCAGCCGTAGATGTCTGAGTTTCCGGATCAATCTCATCTACAGATATCGGAAATTCACCTCCGCATTGATAGCATATTTTAGTTTCTTCAATCACAAACATTAATAAGTATAACAAACATTAATAACAAAAGTCAAGTATTTTCTTACGGCTTTTCTTTACATTCCCAAACACTCTTCGGCCCGGAAGGCCTGAAATAGCCAACCGGGCCGAAAAGGACGTTGGAAGTGCGTTACCGCGTCACAATGAGGCGCACCAGACCCCTAGGATTATAGGCGCCGATGCCCAGATTCTCGAACATCGAGAAACCAATGGTACGTTCCTCAGGGTTATCCGCGCTCAGAACCGTGAGCTCGGTACGAACCGGAATCCGTCCGAACATCTCGGGCTCACAGCAACAGTAGACCACACCCTGCGGCACGAGACGGGAAACGATGAACTGGGCGTTCCAACCAGTAGCCATCATTCCAGTCTTCCACAGGACGGCCTGACTCTCGATGTCGAGCACGTCGCGGCCGAACTTCCGGATGTCTGCGTAATCCTTCGCGTTCATGTAAACGCGAGCAACACGCAGATCGTGGAACTCGATCTCGGCGAACGCATCCGCAAGGATGGCCGGCGAAATCGGCGCCACCACCGGAATATCCGGGTTGGTCTGACCCGCAAGCGAATCGAACCCGTTAATGGCAATCGCATCCATGATGCTGAAAACGCGATCGTCCTCAGCAGCCTGGACCTGAGCCTTACCGAGGTCCTGCATACGCTTGAGCAGGTCGTACCGACGCTCCTTGATCTGAGTCAGAGGAGCCTTGGGGAGAGCCGCAATCTCGAACAACGGGAAGATAACGCGACGCGGCTTCATTACGGCCGTGATGCTGTTACCCTCTTCACCGATCACGTACGCCGTAACGTCCGGATCCTTGTCGTAAATCGCGAGAGCTCCATCAGGAATCTGCTCGACCAAGAAGGTCTTACGTCCAACAGATGAGTAATCCCTCCGCTCGCGGAGCGGTTGGATCATTGAAGCGGCAATGCGCTTGCGACCAGGAGACGTGCTGATCCACTTCTCAGCGATCCTCTCCTTGATCGTGTTGTCAACAACCTGAACGCCGTAAGGGTTAGCCATGACTAATTTGCCCTTTCATTCCTTCTAGCGCCCTCACGGGAGGAAAGCAACTTCGAAGAAGATCTCTGCCGAAGCAGAATCTGGAGGTGAAAGGACCACACCCATGCAGGTGACGTCCGGCTCAATGGCGGCGCCAGCAACACCGGAACCGGTGGTAGCTGTCGTAATCCACTGCGTCTCGTACGAATCCTGCCACACGTTCGTAAGCAGGCCGTTGACACTGGCATAAAGGCGATCGCCCACCGCGTAAGTGATCGGATCACCAACCGCACCACCACTGACCGTGGTTTGCAGTTGGGTCTCGTAGATCTTCACGCCAGCTGCGCCACCGCGAAGGAACGGTCCCTTGCCAGACCCCACACCGGGGGTGTTTTCATTTGCGTTACCCAGAGCATCATTGAGGAACAAACCGAGAGGGCGGGTCTTTGCGACATAAGCCGCAGCAACTTGGACCGCGCCACCGACGGTATTCTCACCGATGTCCGGGCGAACAAACGCCACCGAGCCACCCAACACGCCCTTCTTCACATTCGTGGGAAGAGTGGTTGAGACAGCAATGGCGGTCGTTATGACATTTGGGTTGTTCTGCGTGAACGCGTCCTCAGCCAAATCGGGAATGGTGTCTCCCTTAATGACCGAGTACAGGATACGCAGCGCACCCTGGGTGAGCGTAAAGTCACCCGAGCTCTGTCCGCCGATGGATCCCATGATTAATAATTCTCCAGTTTCGTTGAGTTTAGAATCAAATCTGTATTCTTCGAATCTCTTCAGGAGATAATTTCAAGTCCGGCGAACCGCGAAATCGTCTCTCCTTCCAATATCATCAAATCAAATCTGACCCAAAACCTCCGGTTACTGAACCCAGTTTATATATTTGCTCTGGTATTTGTGGTGGTTCCCCGTTAGGTAGAACCGTAGTCATTATGCGAGTTCGTTTCCGGCCCAAAGAGCCGCAAGTTCGTCTTCATCCTTATTGGACGCAGTGCGAGTCACAGCACCAAGCTTCTTGGCACCATCAGAGGCAGTACGTGCAGCCGGGTGTGGACCATAGTTACCGAGCTCACGAGCTTTCTGCTCTTGCTCAGATGCCTGAATTTGACGCTGGGCCTGAACCTCTTCGTCATCATCAAAGAGAGCCGACAATTCCTGCTGATCAGTAGCAGTCATGGCGGAAGGCTCCTCCGGCTCATCAAAGGTGATGTCCGATTCATCATCGAAAGTGATTTCCGGAGAATCAGTAGCAGTCGCGGGGGCAACAGGTCCCGCCGGAACTGGAGGAGACATGACCGGTGCGGCTGGGGCCGGAGCCTCTTCAAACATCTCGGTCAAAGCAGGTGCTGGAGCAGGTGCGACCGGAACCAGACATCCTGTCTCTTCTCTTTGCTCAGGAAGCATTTCCTCGAGCTTCTTCTCGTCGTCAGCACCCATGCACTTAGCAGCTGCAGTCTCCTCTTCGGATTCTTCTTCACCTTCTCCCATCGGAGGCTTTAACTCACCAGCAGTCTTGTCGTCACAAGTGCACTCACCAGGAGGACAATTGCACTCGGCTGTCCGAACCTCAGCCGATATCTTCAAAATCGACTTGAGAGTAGGATCATCGATCGTCATGATGGTCTGTGCTAACCGCTCAACTTGCTCCTCAGTGGCCGTCTCACCGAGAATGTTGGCGCTCAGCTTGCAGCAAGCCAAAGCCCGACGATACTTCCGCTCTTTGTCCAAGGCATCCGGGGATACCTTATTCATCCGCTCAGCGGTAGCAGCCAGGACCTTAATTGGCAGATTCATTAAATCTGCCGCCTGCTGAGTGACCAGATCCTTATTATCGGTTCGAAGCGTGGCATGAGCAATCCGCTCAGCTAACGAAGCCTTTTTGGCCGCTAACTTACCCTGATTGTCATATTTGCCGCCACCATTCCACCGATCGGCATCTTTGTGACTCCAGGTATCATCCCGGAGTTCACCTAAGCCAACCTCATTACGCTTCACGTGATCACCATCGTAATCACCTTCCACGTTCTTATTGGTGGTAGGAGTTTCAGCCCAACTATCGGGGCTTCCGCTCTCATACTCCGTTGCGGAGGGTTGCGGATGCTCCTGATTCATGTCGTAAATATCTTCTGCTTTACGACTTGTGGCTGCCTGATGAGAAGTGGGTTTCGGCTGCTGCCAAGTGCTTCGACGACGAGTCATTGTTACAAATGCCTCCTATTAGGATATCCGCTTATCAATGCCTTAAAATTTGGTGGACAGCGACGCGATTCGACCCTTCTGCCGAAGGAATCTCTTCTCGCCAGGGACCAGAGGACGGTTCAAATCAATTTGACACGCAGCGAAATAAGAAGTTTCGCTAGGGAAAGAATTGATTGGACCAATCTTCATGGCAAGTTTATATAGACCCGGTGGATAAACCTTAGATCTAACAGTATCATTTATCCATGAAAAAACTATCAGATCTGAAGGAGTATATCCTGCTCTCTTGATAGCATCTCGACCACCGAGATGAATCAATCTATTAACCCGAGATGCCCATTTGACAATCTTGGGATAATCCTTAAATATAGATTGGAGCCTCTTATCAAATTGAGATGCTCGAACTAGATTATCATTATAACTAGCTTCCTCAATACCGGGAATTGCAACCCCAACATCTTCAGGTTTAGGAGCTAAACGTTCACTCAAATCATTAACAATCGTCTGTAATAGCTGTTCCTGAGCTTTTTCTACCAATTTATCAATCTTGGGCTTAGCCGGTTCTGCCGGAGTTTCTTCCCCACCTTCAGTTTCAGCTTCAGCTTTATCTTTTTCAGCCTCAGCTTTAACCTCTTCATCTTTATCTTCCGGCTTTGCTTCTTCGTCCCCACCACCCATAAGCTCATCTAAAGCAGATCCGGCTGCATCATCCTCTTCATCTTGGGCTGTATGCAACACATTTAACTTCGGATCAATCGACGCGGCTCTTAAAATACCTTCCAATTCATCCTGGCTGCACTTAATTTCATAAATCTTACCGGCAGCTTCAATCTTAGTAGCGATAGTTGGCATCTCAGCGTTTAACACATTCCTACGCTGGGCACCAGAAAATGCTGGAGCTCGAACCCAAGAAGCCTCGATAAATTGATTACTATTAGGAACTGTAGTGTGACCAATCAATTCTGCTAGTCGATGCTTCTGGCCATTCTCATCGATAAATTCAGAGTTCTTTCCATCATATGCAACATGACTACAAAATTGAGTATCATCAATAGCTACATTGCCACAATGGGTGCAAATCGTAAATAACGACACACAATTAGACACCCCGATACCATTCACTGTATATGAATGGTCTCCCTCAACCTCCATATCATATACAAATCCATCATAATCAAATCTTCGAATTGATTCAACAGTAGTATAAATATATTTATCAGTGATCCATCGTTTATTTAAACCAACTAGACTTTCTTTAATTTCAATATCATTTAGTTTATTAGCATTGATTTGATTAACACCATTATTCATAAATCGAAGCTGATAGTCAACCCCAGCTCCACCGGGAACTAATTTAGTACCTTTTCTTTTCGCTTTGCTTATAGTAGTAATCAATCCACAACGGGCTGCAATTAACCTCAGTTGATTAATCAAATCAGGATTTCTGCTACTAATATGAAGATTCTTAGTTTTCCTTTTAGCCGTTGAAACCGATCCATCCCCATCAACATAACCTGATAAAAGAGCCTTTTGTAAATTCTTAGGCCAGCACAAAACCGCTTCATCAAAAATCTTAGTCTTGGCTGTTCTGCCATGCACAAATTCATCAATCAGATTTCTAGCTTTACGACTAGTTGATGTTAAATAACAAGCATTTCTCCGAATCGAAGAATTAACCGAACGATTACAAGAATGCCCATTTGCAGTCATCCGGTTTTCCCCAGACAACCACATGATTTGTTCTATCTTATTAACAACGTCATTAATCGTTTGAGATTCAAATCTATTCAAACAAAAACCTAAACCAATAGTAGAATCATGAGTATTTTCAAACTTCCACCCATCAGCAGCAAAAATACCGATTAACCTAGCATCAGATTCTGATATATCAGTCTCAACAACCTTTTGAGGAATCGGGAAAGCGACTATATCACCAACTTTCAAATCACCAGCTTCACGATATTCAAATCCATAGTCTTTATTTATCGGAACTTGATTCTTCCTATAAGTAGATCGATATTCAACCTCTTCTCTAGGAACTGCATACCATTTATGATTATCAGTGCAAGACAACTTAAAATGACCAGTTGTCTTAATTTCACACATCCCCCATCGATTTTCTCGGATTTGTAAATTCTTTACTCGACAAGCATTCCCCTTTTGAGAGAAAACATGCATGTCAGGTCTAATATCTTCAATAGAAATCATGGAGCCATCTGCTAAAGTAACTTTAGTACCAGCAACAAAGCACCCCATACTCATCGCATTTAACTTGTTAGATAAAATATCCTGAATAAGTACATTATGTTTGCGATCAGTACCAACCAGAATATCAATATAACAAGTATTACCAAGGTCTCGAGCAATCGCATCAACAATAAATCCCTTGGATAATTCTGGGATTTGTATATGCTCTAAATAGTTCGGAGCCCCAATAAAGGTCCGATATGTCGATAACAGTAAAGATCTTTCCCAAGCATCTCCATTATTATTGATCAATTCTTGACATTCAGGCTTAATTCGATATTCAGGCCACTTAACCTCAATTTCCATTCCCCGATTATCTGTCATCTTGCCAGTCTTGACGCCCTGAGGGGCATACACATCAACTGATGCGACTATAGTGGCATGAGACAGTAAATATTTATTCGGGTCACATTTACGAAGAACGTCTTTAGCAACTCGTCCTACGTAATCCTTAGGAACGGCCCCTTCATTATTTTTACGAATTTCATCCATCCATTCTTCGAAATGGATGTCAGATTTTGAAACTATAGCATTTGCTTTACGCTTGAAGGCCATAAATTCCCTGCATATGATTCATTATCAAAATTCTGAGATGTAATATTATCCATGCCTCGAATCCGAGGAGCTCATCCAGACCGCCGAAGTACCATCGGAGGAAGATGGGAACGGTCTAAAAAGAAAGTGAAGAAATATATTGAAATCCAAGATAGCAAAGGACAAATTCAACCAGTTCCAAATTTAGAAAACATTCAGTTAAAAGTTCATAAATTTGAAGAAAAACAGTTTGAGACCTTAGATCGGATGGGTTATTATAATCAAATAGTATTAGTCTTCAGTATGGATCTCAAATCCGAAGATAAAAATACTATGTATTTTAATCTCAAAAATTATAACCAACACTGGTCATTCGAAATGTTCAGAACTCGTATAATTATAGCTGCGGCTACTCAATTTGCCTGTCGACAGTTTGGACAGCATAATATTGATAAAGGACCTATAGAAAATAGGCCGATCTCAAGAAAAATCACTACCCATTGGCATAATCAATGGGAATGGGATGGAGTGATTTGTGCAGCTCAGGAACTGATGGATGTCCAAATGATTATGGAATCTTAAATTTATTCATCATCTTCAATATCAGTAATTGTCTCAGAGGGCCAAATCAAATCTTTCGGAGAAATTGAAAAACCACAATCACGACACTGAATCAATTTTTTGCCTTGTCGATAAACTCGCGGCTTCATCCGAGTTCCACTGCAACGCGGACACTTTAATTTCCCAGTTTCTTTTTCTTTCTTCGTAACTTTATATCGACGAGTATTATCTTTCCAATAAATCGCTAGTTTAGTTCGACGTCCGAGATTATAGAGATTAGAAATAGTTAATCTGATTGTTTCGTCACCGAATTCCTCTCCAAATTGGAAAGAAAGAATCCGGAAAGCTTCAACCTCATCTAAACCATTATGCCAAGCCTTACAAGCATGCCGCCACACCGGCATGGTATTTTGTTCATGCTTGGTAATAATTTGAACGGTAGAAGCAGTAAGGGACTTACGCCATTTATCTTCTTCCTTGAGAAGGTCCTTGTCATTGATTAGACGAGAACCCTCCCAAGTAGAATACCATTGATTCAAGGCGATCGGAGGAACAAACTTCGGATTGATTTCCCGAATCAATTCGGTTGGAGACTCCTGTTCAGCTCCCCAAGGCCATTGAACCTGGACTTTTCCAGTCTTCGGGTTAGAATAAATGACACGACCGGCATACGGAGTTTGAAAATAGTCACGGAAATTGACTTTGCGCACGATGTCACCCGTGGCATAGTCCTTCGCCATAACTTGATCGTCTACAAACGCAACTCTGCTCCGCATGCCTTACTCCAATCTAGGGTTAAAAGCCTAGTTGAAGATTAGGCCCAAGACTTCGGCTTTGCAGTACCCTGACGAGTGCTCTTACCGGCCGAGCCATTCGGCCAGGACGGCTGCGGCTTGGTGCCGTCAGCATGCTCGCTCAAATCGCGAACCTGATATTCATCACGAGTAGAAACCGTCGAGCTAGCATCCTGGTCGTAGTTATCAATTCCCTTGGAATTGAACGACGGAGGAGACTTATGCATATAAGGCTCGTCAGCATCAGACTGATGAACCTCATTGACATTGTCAAAGGTCTTCATATACGGCTCATCATTATCCTGCTGAATAACCTTAGCTTGACGGGCCTTAAGATTCTTTTCTCCGAATGCTGCTACTTCAAACTTATCAGCAAACGAGTCCAGATTCTTAATTAGCTGACTCGCCGCCTGTCGCTCAATTTTACCCTCTTTGGCAAGGGTCTCAATTGTGCTGGCAGTACTGTCAAGCTTGGAAAGAACTAAATTGGCAACTTGCTTCTTCATGGTGTGGAGTCTCCTGACTAGATCAACGATATAGAAATCGTATCACCATTCCAGATCTGTGGCGGTAATAGAAGACCGACGCTTCTTACCTTTAGAAGTCTTTTTACCTTTAGCGGTCTTCTTTTCCTCTTCGTCCTTCTTACCAAATGGTGGGGCCTTCTTACCACCAAATGGTGGGGCCTTCTTACCACCAAATGGTGGGGCTTTACCTTTACCCTTAGGCTGGGCTTTACCTTTACCCTTAGGCTGGGCCTTACCTTTACCCTTAGGCTGGGCTTTACCTTTACCCTTAGGCTGGGCTTTACCTTTACCCTTACCTTTTTTAGCTGCCGCGACCACCGGCAGAATTAAGGGACGAAGAGAAGGGGCTTTATAGGCCACCCTAACCAAGTACCCAAGAGTAGATCCGACTGCTGCCTGACCGCCCATAACCTCTCCAGCAGCTTCAACGAGCTCTTCCAGGCCTGTTTGAAGGTCTTCAGGGGACTTGGGACGCATCTTCTCGAAGCCTTTTTCGAGAATATCAGCAATAGCCTGAGCTACCTTGTCAGGTTCCTCTCCGGACATTTCAGAAATGGTTTCTTCAATTGCCTTAGAAATATCTTCTTTAGCACCAGAAGTAGTAGGGGGCTCAGGCTCAAGCTCAGGCTCAATACCAAGCCCAGCAGTAAGTCCTCTGATGTTCTTTAACATCTCAAAGGCCACCGTAGGATTAGTCTGACGGATATCATTAGCAATCCGAACTAAATTTTGGATTTCTGCCTTCATTGAAGCGCTCCTCTTGGTGCCTTTTCCGGATTCAAAGACAATAGTCTCCGAAAATGAATCATATCCCCAACCCGCCAATCGATTCAAGAGCATATTATATGTCTCTGAATCAATCTTAGATTGATGAAGTGTGGAATCTCCCACATAGATAGCTACATCAAGAGCGGCTCTAAGGCTAGCATCGCTCTTTTTCTCTCCCCATCCATATTTAAACCAATCTTGAGTTAGCAATTCTTTGGCATATTTAACAATTGATTTATAATTATCTTCACCGAAATATCTTTTATCGTACGATTTCCACCCGGTATTAATAGGATCTGTAGGATTGCCCCTTTGATCAATTATTCCATGATAGGTAGCAACCCGACCGGCCACTTTAGCATAGTCAACGACTTTTTTAGCCATTATCCTAATCCTTGGAGTTTCATTAGAAGTTGCTGCACGTTTGAACCCCTTAAACATTGCTTCCATTTCAGGTGGAATATCTTTAAATTCTTCTTTCAATAGTTTTTCCATCTCCTTCATGGTAGGTTCAGGATTCACATATTTACTTTGATCAAAAAAACTGCTCAGATTTTTCAACAATTTATCATAATCATTTGGTTTATAATCTATATTCGTATCTTTGGCTTTAATCTGACCTAAAGCACTAGTCCAAATATTCATAATGTTATTAAGATCAACAACTTCAGAAACCTGCTCGTCTAATGATCCTGCCAATTTTTTAACATCTGCCATTAATTGATCAGTAGAAATTTTATCCGGATTTTTAGATAAAACTTGATAAGCAGCCACTAACTGAGCAAATCTGAATAAATCATTTTCATCAGCCCCGGATTTTTTCACATTAGATTTAAGAATTGCCTTTATTGCTTTATTGTCTGCTAATACATTAGGAATGTCTTGACGTAGAAAAGGGACTTTAATAGCTTCAGGAAGCTTAGAATCGTCTGCTGCTTTTCTTATTCCACCAATTATGGCCGCTCGAGTTTGCCAATCTGATTTATCAGGCCAATTATCAGCAATAATTCTTGCCACAGCTGCCGGTTCAGCTTTTCCTAATATCCTACCGTATTTTTTTACTTCACCCTTAATTTTATCTTTAAATTCTCCCATTTCCTGTAATAGTAGTTGTTGTTTCTTAGTATTATCCCAAACATCTATGAATTTTTCATGCATTTCAGAATGAAATGCATCAGCTAAAGGAGTAGAAAGTTCAGATAAAGCCCTGAAAATCGACTGAGCACGCTTATTAAAGAGTTCTCTAATATCTTCAAAGGGTTCAACTGCTATACGTGCAGCCATCTTTGACAAATCTGGATCCGCCTTTACAGGAGCTTGGATATCTGAATCTTCAATTTTCATCCTTTGTCTACGTTTACTACGATCAGGACGCCGAGATCTGTACTTTCTAGAATGAGGACGTTCCTTAATACTCTTCATTCGATGTTCAATCTCTTGATCCTCCTTTTCAGCAGGACTCAAAGAGCTGTCACCTTGATGCAACATTCGATTTAGATATTTAAATTAAGGTTTATTATTCTTCCTTACCAAAACGATCTCCTTCTTTCTTTTCATGTTTAAGACCAAGACTTTTTACTATCTTATCAATCACATCGGTCTCATCCAAAAGCTTTTCCCCGGCCGCACCTAGAAGGTTCCTGACCAATTCATTCATCTGAGAATCCTTCAGAGTAAATACATCCTTCTGAAGTTCCGAATGGGCGTCATCAACATCAATGTTCAAAAGTTCATAAATATATGAAATAGGCAATGAGCCTTTTTGATATAAATTAAACATGAAATCCTGAAGTTCAGCATTATCTCGAAGAGCCAGTCGGGTAAACTGAAGCTTCGGATAAAGAAGAACCCGATTCCCATATTCATCAATTTCCCAAAAACCTTTCTTTTCGGCTACCGGTGCAAAAATCTGCTCCTCAACGAATTCCGCTATTGTCTCACGGTAAAGCAAATACATTGTATTCATCACGTCCAGATGAATACGCTCCCCGGAATAGGTACTTTCTCCTGTTAACATAGCCTCAGTAATTCGAAGGCCGATAAACAATAATTTATTTGTAATCTCGTATTCAGTACCTAAATCTAAAAGACGATCTCGAGCTCCAATCTCATCCCAATGAAGCTCAAAATTAGTAATAATAGTGAAATCCGGATCAATCAGAGCTTGATCAACCTGATCTCGCAGATCTTCCACATCTGTTTGAGACATTTTGTCTGCCCACACAATGCGCTTTGGTGTCATTGCACGGGAGGCAATCGAAGTCTGGGCTTGACGAAGTTTATCTTGATAGAGAAGAGTACGAAGACAACGCTCTAAAATTGAAATTCCACGATCATCATAAGATGATTTTTTGTGCGATAAATGATAACAAAACGAAGAACAAATATAATCTTCGTAAGGACTAGTATTTAATGGAATAGGCTGACCGTTAAGTAAATTCTCTTTAATTTGTTCTGGAATATCATCAGCAATTCTTCTAGCTTCCGGATCCCCTTGATCTTCAGCTCTCAATACCACCAAACGATCTTTTTCGCTCGGGATAAGTTCCATATTAACTTTATTAGTATACTGAAAAACTTCTAGTTTAACTTGCTCTGGCGGCAAAATTTGAAGACGCTGCCATCCCTGATATTTATCAGCCACATATTCGTGAATGGCATCCATTCTTTCTTTTTCAGATTTCTCTACTTGTTTCTTTTCTTTACGAACCGTCGGGTTTCCTAATGCATCAACTTCACCAATTTCTTCTTCCACTTCTTTCACGAAGATAGAATCAGGAAGTTCTGGTGCCATATCTTGGTCTTCACAGAAAATAAACACATTTCCATGTAACCAATATTCATGAGTGGCATCGTAGAGAACTTGGAAAAGCCGCAGTCGCCTGCACATTTCTTGATAGTAATGCAAGATCTGCTTATTTCTTTTGTGATCTTTCCCCTTCGGCAGAGACAACCGAATTTTTGACATCGGGACATCAGTATGAAAATCAATTGATGCCCCAACGATTGGATGAGTTGTATACCAAAATCTAAATAACTCGCGTTTTTCACGCTCAGATTGAGGTAACTCTAAAAAGTCAGTTGATAACTGAGGACTGTAAAAATTGGAATTAGCTAATCCAATATCGGCATTCCCATAACCACCAAAACCCCCGCTTCCTAATCCAGATCCACCAATTGGACCACAGGTAGCAGCCACACGAATAGATTGAGCAGCTTCTCTCCGGGCTTGCCTTTCTAATTTAGTTAGCTTTTTGGAAGGAACCTTCTGGATATTAACGTGCTGAACCGGAATTTGACCGGTTCTAACTCGTCCATTCCCGTTCTTCTTAGCTGCCATGGTTTTTACTCAAATGTAGGAGGAGATTCAATTTGGTGAATAGCTTCCTCCTTCACCGCTGGAGACAATATTTTAGAAAGCTTACTTACTCTAGATAACTGATTAATGGCTGCACTAAAAGTTTGCAGCATCAATTGCATCTTTAACCGCCTCACCAAATTCATTTCCCTATAATTACCGGAAGTCATCTTTTGATTTAAGGATAATGTTAAATTCATAACCTCCTTAAGTGAAATAACGATTTTATCAGTTTTAGTTTGGATTTGGTTATAAATAGCAAAGAAAGAATCCAGATTCCGAATTCGATCCTCCCGAGCTCGAGCCAACCGAGCCTTTCTCCTCTTAACTTCCCGCTCCCGCTCCTGAGCTTCAAAGTTGGATTCGACTTGGTTCTCCACTGTTAAACCTTACCTTTTAAAAGACTGTGAGGCGAGCTGTCTGGCCATTTGATTTAGACTTAATCTAGATTCAATAGCATTCTCCAATTTCTGATATTCATCCATATCCCCACTCATGACCGACTCCCAAGATCCATTCAAATCCCTAAAAATATCACAGATCCCAATTACATCATCTTCTTCAAGTTCAGTATCCGGATCAAACACATGATCCATAACTTCCCTAATAACTCGATAGGCAGCAGTATTAGTAATACCGGCTTTCGTGGGCATTTAAATTGATGACAATATAACAGGCTTATCCCCGCCTAAAGACACGCCTTTCAGGCGGAGGAGGGCCATGGAGCCTGGTTCGAGCCCGATGGAAATGCCGATAACCATAATTTTTGCGAGCCATCGGCATTACTTCAATATGACTAATATCCAAAATTCCAGGATTTTCAGAAATATACTCAGCAGCTAGATAAATACTTCTCATCACAGCATCGGAATTATCATCATGCTTTCCTGGAATGTTTGGAGCCTCTACAGAGATTAAATTTTTCCCCGCTGAAGTAGCTTGAAGTTCTAACATTTCAGCAATTAAAGGAGAGTGTAGAACTAGGCCATCTTCCTGAATAACTTGCTTAGGAATCGGATAATCATAAAATGCCAACTGAGTGGTGTACATGAACATCTTGGCGTTTTGGTATACTTTAGAACTATCGGCAGTACTGAAATGACGCATTTCAAATTGCTGAAGTCCAGTTTTATGTAATTTTTGTTCAAATACTGGACCGGCCCATTGGTCAAATACTCCTTTCAAAATATAAAATCGTTTAGATAAGACAAATAACCAGTTAGCTATCTCATCAATATCGAGTCGTTTAACGTCTTGAAGAGTTCGCGCATACGGAACTAAGGGATTAGTAAGATGAGGATTAGTCTCTTTCCAGTTTTTTCCAGCATACCAAGCTTCATGATAACCAAGAGTAATCCTTCCATTCAACAAATGAGTTAGAGCAACAGCAGTACCATCCTTCGAAATTCCGAAGTCCAACCCGGCCCAGAAGGGCTCTCGAGGATTACCACGTACCAATGGCTTTAAATCATCAATAATGCAATCTTGTAAGTCCTTCGCATCTTCTATCCAACCACGAACTCGATCAGAAAATTGAGCTCCATACTCGGTAATAAATGCCCGAGGATCTTTAGCATATTCAATTTCATAATCTTGCTGGCTCAATGTAGGATTAACTTCCCACGTCGGAGCCTGAATCATTAGCATATTCGACGCAGCAACATCCTTAGTCAAAGAAAGTTGGTAAAGATGATAAAAGAATCCATCTTTTGCATCAGGGGAAGAAATAACAACAGTTCTACCTTCAGATTTTGCGATAGCTTTTCGTTTGTCTTTAGAATCTTTTGGAGTAAATTGCTTAAGCGATGGAGTAATAGCTCGGTAAACTTCACGCGCATTAGACTTACCGCTTTCATTTAAGAAGAATGCAAATTCATCCAGAATAAAACAAATAACACCACGACCACGAAGACCTTTAGCAATTGAGCTCTTGAATGTAGCTGTTAATGTTGAGCGCCCTTCGTCACCAAATTTTCTTTTATCATGGGGAGTTTTGAATTTCATAAATTGTGTCGTATGATTAGCCAACGACGTTCTAAAATAATCAACACTTTCTACGTATCCAGCAATATCTTGGTAAACAATCTCAGCTTGGTCTTTGTCATTTGCAACATCTAATACTCGAATTTCACTGGAAACTGGCATCCCATAGAATTTCTGAGGACAATCACGAGCTAATAATTTATAAAGTTCATAAGCTGCGATTAAAGAAGCTAGTGCACTTTTCCCACTTCGTCGTCCCAATACTAAAATTAATTCATATCGAATATCACCCTGCTCTTTTATATTGCAGCGACCTTGACTATATAAATATTCGAGGTATTTAACTTCCGTCATATAGACCCGTTTATTGGATCTAAAATTCGGAGTTACATAGATTCTATCCCGCTCGTCTCCAGGTAACTTATCATCTAATGGAATATTATAATATAATTTCAATATGAACTTTTGAACTGGAAATAAACCATATGGAAGTAATTTAAATCGTTCGATAAAATCAATAATAGTAAGAAATGTAGTACTATCATCACTATCATTTCCAGAACTAATTTTCTTTCTTTTAATTAGAAAATCGTCAACAAGTCCAGTTAATTTACTTTTTTCTTGTTTCTCAATACTAGGCATTATTCAATACCGGCAGTAGACATTTTTCTTTCCCAATCAACCATATCAGCTTTCATCTGTTGAAATATAACATCAATTACTTCTGGAGAAATACCAGATTTTTCCATCGAATCATGGAAAAATTCCATCCAAACTCTAAAAACTGCCTGGAATCTGGACGATTTCAGGTCCAGTTCCTCTTGCATCATAGATTCTTTCTTCTTCAATAATAAATCAGCTAATTTAGTCAGAGAACCTATTCTACCAATGGTATAGCTCGCAGTATTTTTACCTTCTTTAGCAGCTTTTCTTCTTTCAAATTTAAGATGAGCTAATTCTTCCGCTATTTCAACCAAAACAGCATCGATAGTGTCAATAGTACTCTTTTTTTCAGTGATAGCCTGAACTAGAGCCTGTTTCTTTACATATTCAACTCGCTCCCGCAATTCTTTATCTAAGTACACTGGATCTAAAATATCTGGAGTAGGAATATCCCCAGTTTGGCCTACTATACTATCCAGGCCAACTTCTTCAGGGTCAACTTTCTTACCACCAGGGAAAGTTATTAATTTCCCTTTGCCGTCGCCGTTACCCTTATCCTGATCATCGGTAGGGCCATCATCCATACTCTAACCCTACCTAAAATATTTAATTAATATTTAATTAATCAATAGTCGGCCCGGAAATCGAAATATCAACTGATTTGACTTTAGGATCGGGTTCAATTTCAATTTCAGGCTTCTCGAGTCCAAACTGTTCGGCAGGATCATTAATTGGAGCATTATTAGCCACCCGGGCAGATCTTCGTTCTGCCGCCGCAATTCGAACCGCCTGTGGCACAGATCTAATCATCTGCTTACAATATTTAGAACAATATCCCGGATAAGTCTGAAGCGTACATCCAGTACAAGATGATCCAGCTAGAATATAAGATGCACGTCTATTAGAAGACTTAGATCCATTCCTACAACCTTTACCATAGTCCGGGTAAACAGAAGGATCAACAAAATAGTGACCCTGAACTCCATCATCAGCAGCAGCCCGTTCAATAATTGAACGAAGAGGACGAAGACTCTCAACGCTATATCGACTCAGAATGGCCTTCTTCAAATCCTTACCGGAAAGACCAGCATTCATCATTCGAGCAATATCTAACCGAACCGACTCAGCATCATGTTCAGCTATGACAGTGCCACCATGATATCCTCTAATCTTCGGACCCTGATACTGAGGCGTTTTTGTTCTTGGCTCCGGAGTAAATAAGTTAACTTGAGCAATTAAGCTAGGCCAATCAATATCGTCAGAAGCCTTCTTCAAAACACTTTGAGCATTTTTAGCACTAATTCGATTTTGAGTCACTGCCAATTCCAATGCATTAATTAAATGCTCTTTCCCTAATTTGGGATAATTAGCAGTTACCTTAGTGATTTGAGCCAATTCCGTAAAAGGCTTGCTAGATACTTCCGCATCCGTCGAACGCAAAAGCACAAAACTTGGACGAACCCTTTTTTTGTTAATAAAATCTAAAGCTGCAGCACATCCACCCAATGCATCTGCATCTAGATAAGTATGACCAATAATCCCGTATTCAGATGCTAATTTCCGAATTTCAGGATTAGAGGATGCAGCTAATGAGTCTGAGCTAATAACACCATGTTGAAGTTTTTTAGCTGCTACTAAATATATAGAACTAGGCATAGGGTCTGGACCCCGAGATGCTTGCCTAGCCATGTAACCACGAATGTCATCCATAGTTACAGCATCTGTCTTTTTTTCAGTATTTTGGTATTGAATGGTCTGAACGCTACGAGCAAACGCAGGAGAGCGACTAAATCCTAATTCCAACAGCTTCTTACGTCCCTCAGAATCGGTCGGAATATTAGCAGTTTCCTCCGGAATAAGACGCTTTTCAGCAACTAATCCAGTTAAGTAATGAGCAAAAGTATACTCATCATAAGGAACAGAACTAACAATTCGCTTCTTGAATACCGAACAATTCCCACAATTATTATGGACGCATCCATTACATTCATCTTTAGCTAAAACGTAAAGAGCCTTGCTAGCGTGCTTTCGTACAAAATCCTTATGAGAACCACGCTGAGCGCATCGAGGAAAATGAGAAGCATTAATATACACTTTCCCTAACAAATGACGCTCACCAAGAAGTTGACGTGCATTAACTGATGCAGATCGAATTTGAGAAGAACTAAACTCAGATTTCAGATTCTTCTCAATTAAAGAATCTGAAAGGCCAGCCATAATGTGATGAGCAAGTTGAATTTCAACTTTTCTCGGATCTACACCAAGACCACTCCTGGGCGAAACCGGATCTGTGTATTCAAGCGGATTCGTATTTACAATAGTCTGAGGACGAAGAGGAATCATTTGAGGGACTCCATCTTCTTCTTGACTTAAAGCCTGTGCCAACTCCGGAATCATATCCAGATTTTGCTTCGGCAGGGCCTCTTGTCTACGGTATTCTTCAGGATCAATATCAAGCCAAGAGAGATCAGATACACTCTGATTGTGCATAAGATGGGTGAGGTCACCCAAACCTCTATCCTGAAGATCCGGAAGCTTCTTATCAGCCATTTCTATCCTCGAGCTTCTCTAGATGCGCTATGATTTGAGATAAATCGGCAGCACATCGACGAAATTTAGCGGCCGTTGTTGGATCGGTCATATTTTGAATCTCATATCCAACAAGTTGATCACGAATTCGATATAAACTCATTTCTTCCGATGATGCAGTCTTAACCGGAAAAGTGTCCATGACATCAGGGATATGAACTTTATGACGTAGCTTCATACACCGAACAATATCAGATGCCAAATATTGAGGTAGAGATTTTTCTTGCAAAAAAGCAAGAACATTACGACGCGTAATGTTCTTCTTCCCATGTTTGCTCAAGAATTCTTTAGTCAATTCTCCAACTAACTCCAAATCAGTTGATATTCTCACATTTAAATTATTGCTAGCCATTGGTCCATATCCAAATGGTTGAAGACTTCCGCCGGAATCAGTATCCATATAATCCACTTCTTCACTAAAATCTTCTGATGGGAACCCTGTAGGATTGGATAAATCATCCATTACAAATCCAGACCAAATATTTCCTAAGGCTCCTAAAAAATCATCCATACAAACTTCATTTTTAGCTGGTGTAGGAAGGGATTCTTCATCTTTTTCAGTTTCAGATTCATCCTTATCTTGACTTACATAGGCCCCAGAATCTTCACTTGGCCAAATATCCTTAATAGCCTTTCCGATGGTTAATTTATCATAATAGTCAGCACGGGATGATGGATTACTCTTATCACTTGGTAATTCAGAATGCCTATTCCCAGTATCTCCCTCTGGGAGAGCTTCTTCCGGCTCATCATAATCTTCAATATCCCATTCATCAGCAACTACATTTTTAGTATCATCCGCTGGCCTCCGTCCACGCGGAGGACGATCTAGATCCCCGGGAAGAGTATTTGCAGAATATGATTTACTATAATCTAATACCGGATAAGGATAACTAAGCCACTCCTCTGGATCCGGAGCTAAAGATCCGCCTCCATCCGGAAGAGACTTCCCTTTTTTAGTTTTACCTTCAGTATCTTCGCCTTTTACACTAGTATCATCTGATTCGGAATCATATGTTCCAATTCCAAAATCTTTAACAGCCTTATCAGCCGCATCTTCAGTCGGAAGAGATGTCGGCATTACGTCGAGCCTCCCATAATTTATCAGGCAACATATTTTCAGGAGGAGGCGCTAAGCTTTTCGGAGGCTCAGGCTGATCATGAGCTCTCATCCATTCAACATCTTCATCAGTAGCATTAGGATCATAGTATGGCATTAATTTTTCATTTCGAGAACCAGGAAGCCATGAATAATTTGCCAATTTAAGAGCAGATTGCTTAAATTTTGATGTATCACCATCGGTGGGATTATCATAACCAGTCACCCCACCCTTTCCAATGTCCCAATCCTGATATACTTCTTCTAGAAAACGAAATCCTTCTCCGATAGGATCATCACTTGGCCGCTCATCATCATCGGCATAATATCCGAATTCCTGATCACCCTCACCCGGCCCAATATGCTTCACTCTGGGACCAGGCAAAGTCTCTACTGGAATTGATGAGCTCGATATTTGGCCCTTCAGGACTCTTAAATCAGAGTCCTTTGGATCTTTTGGGCGGTGGATTGCTTTCTCCGAAGACTGAATCTGAGTCTCTTCTTGACCCCAATCCCAATCCGGAGGGCCAGAATTTTCTACTACCGGATTCATTTCTTCCGGAGAAGGATTTGTTAACTGATTAAAATCTTCAGATGCTTCCGGAACTTGCTGTTCAAATTGCTCCTCAACGTACTGCTCGGGGGCAGCTTTCACAGCATCAGCTTGTTCTACAATCTCTTCAATTTCAGGTTCTGATTCACTAGCACCAGCCCAATGATCTGCATTTACTTCATCATGCATAGTATCTGAAAATGCAGATAGAACTTCAACAGCTTGAGAAAGATTAGAACGCATCTCTTTAATTTGCTGAATATACCCACGGCCACCCAATAATCCATCAGGACTGATCTCAGAGGCAGGGGTCTTAGAAAATAATCTTAGAGCAGCCATTCCATAACTATGAGCTCGTTCAGCAGCCCATAATACTTTAGCTAAATCCTTTAAGGTATCGGAGCTAAATGAAAACCCCTTGGCACGCAAATCACGACGAAGAGGACCTTGATCACGGACGAATTCAATTCGTCCAGCCGTACGAATGCGACCAGAAGAACTAATCCGACGGGCAATCTTATCTAGGTCCATTATTCTTCTTCCTTGATCGGCCCATCATCGTCACTGACCAAACGTTCGATGAAATACCCATCATCATCTTGACCTAATTGCCAAAAGTCTTGTTTACTAGTCCTAACCAGTTTATCTTCAGCTATAAAACTAAATCCGGCTAATTCATGAAGTCCTGAAACCCGGACCTTCCCAACCGTCGAAGAAGTATGAACCCTGGGTTCAGGACTCTTGAAAAAATCATCAATTGAACTGGAAGAAAACCGAAGATCCTCGATATTAAATTTACTCATATTTGTCCTCCCTGAGAAAATTTAACAACAAGTTTATGCACTAACGGTCAATGTTACTGTGACATCAACTGGCGAGTTAGCGGCATTAGGAGAAGAAATCCGAATAGTATCTTGATAAACTCCAGGAGATAATGGAACATTAGCTTTAACAACACTAAAAGTAATAAGAGTAGAATCTCCAGAATTTAAAGGTCCAGCAGCAGTCGGAGTGAAATCAATCCAACTCGAGTTGTTATTTACTCGGACCAAACTAACATTTAATACAGAAGATGCCGGTCCTACATTCTCAATTTCAACTTGCTGAGCACCACTCGAAGTGTTCAGTGATAAACTATGGGTAAAGGCCAATGACAACGGCACTGCTGAAATTACCGGACGCGGATTTACAGTAACCGTAAAACTAATTGGAATAGTAGTTGGGACATTTCGATTGTCCTGCAAATTCACTATTCCCGTATAAGGAGAATTAGCATTTAAAAGTGCACCAGTCAATAACGTAAAACCAAAATTGCCAGTACCATTCTTACCTAAATCGCTTATGTAACTAGGATTGGTCTGAAGCCAGGAAACTGTAGGAGTAGCCGTGGCTACCATAAATGAACCGAAAGCACCCACATTTTGAATACCGATAGTTCCGATGTCAACATTTGAATCGCCTTCAGTAATTACAATATTGAAAGACGAAACGCTTCCTTGCGTTAAAGACAACATTGGAGCTAACTGATCTTGAACATCGGATAACGAATCTGCCATTGCTAAAACAACGTCCCCAGGAATAGGGATCATGGCAGTATAAAGAGATCCATATGGGGTATTGATATCCTGAACCTTAAATAACTGACCTAGACCCTGAGTGTTATCAGCATGAACATTCCAACTCCAAGTTCCGCCTATAGATTCAATATTGAACCCATAGCAGCCGCCGGCAACAACAGGATTAGCCATATTCGATTTTGAAAGTTAACAAGAAGCTGAAATTAGCTTAGGATAAATAAATTTAATTTTTTCCTTCCCATAGATCCTGGTATATCCAAATTCTTTGGCGTATTCTCTTTCAGTCTTTTTCATTGAACGAGCATGTCCATATAATGTCTTCTTATGCATGATGAAACCATCATCAGACATATAATGATAACTAGGTCTAGTTCTATGGAATTCTTGCCAATTAGCAGCTTTATAAATCGTTCCAAAATGTTCGTAGGTAGTATCAGCAAAAGAAACTAAATACTTTAACTTCGAAAATTCCTCAAATACTAATTTAGAACAACGAGAAATAAACCAAGAGGCGAAATTCTTCTTTTGATATTCGGGATGAATGCAAAACCTATCTAATTCTAAGACCTCTGATGGCTTTAATTTCATAGACGTAGCTACTTCTTTTCTTACCACTCCTGCAAACTTGCAAATCGCAGTTAACTTATCACCTAAATAAGCCCCGTAAATTACTTTAGCTGATCTTCCAAAGCCCGCATAATGAAATGATTGAAGAAATTCTTCAGGCTCTGAATAAAAAGAATCCTTTAACTTTTTCTTCATATCTAATTTTTGAATCTGAATATCGGAAAATAAGAAATCAATTTCAGTAACCTCAGTATTTTCTCCATAAATAGCCTTAGCTAACTTTTGTTTAACAATCTCAGGATTAAGAAAATCCCTTTCATATAGATAAAGTAATTGTAATTGAGGAAAATATTCATCTATATATGTAGATTTTACAGCATCATTTTTCTTTGCTTTATCTAGAGAATGCCAATACTCTCCTTGACACTCAATCAGCAAATCATAAGACTGAACAAATAGATCAAATTCATAAGGACCAATCACATAATGTTTATTATATTCCACATTCAAAAGATTAAGTAATTGCTGAGTAACTCGTTCTAGAATCGAATCTTTCCCAGAATGAGATGCTCTAATATTAGCCATCCTTTCTCTATATTTTTGATTCTCCCAAAGTCTACGCTGTGCAATAACTACTTTCTGTCTATACTCCTCACTTTCCCAAAGAAGCTTAGCACATTTAGACAATTTCTTTTTGAAATCTGAATCAGCCCACAGTTTTTCAAATTTTTCTTTGTAATCAGACCTTTGCCAGACTTTCTTTATTCTTTCAGAATTATCAGCTTTATATTTAGAATCAGCCCATACTTCTTCATGACGTTTTCTATATTCTAAATTCCTCCATAAATTCTTAGCAAATTTCGAAGCTTCTTCTCTTTTATCTTTATCGTCCCATAATTCAATAGATAGAGTCCGCTGTTTCTCCCGAAATTTACTATCGGACCATAAATCTCTGGAAATAACAGATTGTTTCTGTCTTTTAGATTTTGTCCATGAATTGGAAACACCGTCCTTATGCCTCTGAGCATAAGATGGGTCATCCCATTTATTTTTGACAGCACATGAATTACATTGATATGAACCAGTTCGTTTAATAACTCTCAAAATAGAAGCTAATTTAATTAATCTTTCGTTACCACATTTACAAACAGCATATACTTCGGACTTAGAGTTTAGTCCGAATTTGACTAAATGTTTTAAAGTCTTTTCAGTATTAAGATTACTAGACTCAATACCTCGATCCAACAAATTTTGTAAGATATCCACAATTACACATTACATTTGATAAATACCTTAACACCTATCCACCCGATAAAATCTGAGCGTCGCCCCTATTTTGAAATTGCGGTAGGCTAACTTCATGTAAGATATTGAAGTATTTGTCTGAAATTGCAAAAAAAACAGTCCAATATTTAGAATATTTACAATTATTAATAGTTTCATTCACCTCTATTTGAATCTCTTCATCTGTAATGTTAACTCCCTTTCTTTGTTCCATTCTAAGACCAATCTGAGTTTCTTTGGCTTCATCAGCAATCAATTCCTTAATTCGACTCAATGACCTAAAGAAACGATGACGAACGCGACCTTGGGTTAGTCCCATCTGCTTAGCTATTGCAGACTGACATGTCGTTTTATACATCCGCCACAAAATTTCCCGATCTTGATCAGAAAACTTAGGTCCGAGCTCGAGCTCAAAAGTATCACGCTCTAATTCAGGAATTGTTCGAAGGAATTGAATTCTCTTAATTCCACGATGAAGACGATAGGAAACTGCAGCCTGAGTAATATTGAATAATTTAGCTATTTGTTCTTGCTTTAAATGATTCTTATAATATAAAGTAATTAAATCCGCTTCTCGAGGCGGAATCCTGTATAAAAATCGCTCAATCGCCTCAAAAGCTAATTTCTTAGTAGAAACTTCATCAGGGATTGCTGGAGCTAACTGATCTTCAATATGTTCATCTAAACCATCAAAATCATCAAAATCATCTTCCCCATCAAAACCTAATCTATCATCATTACTATATCGTGCAGAAATATCATTCGGATCTTGGATCAAAACATGAGAAGACGTCATTGGCAACCTCGGTCGGACACAATATGTGTCGTGGTTGTGTAGGTATCATTATAATATCGAGGTCTGTTTTATATTAGGTATGATATCGACCGAGGTTGCATAAGCAACCATAAATACTTTACCGATAATAGCAATGTTGAAAGTTTTTAAATATCCTGAAGGAAATCAGCAACGCCACAAAAAGACGTTCGGAATGTTCCCTTCGATTTAAATTCAAATGTATAAGGATAAACGGAATTAATATTTAAATCTTCCTTGAAAATCTTAGATGCCATTTCAAAATCAGACTCAATTCGATTACGTATAATTTCAATATCTAGATCATCATGCAATGCAACTAATTCAAAATTAGTTGCAATTTTTTCCTTAAGTGAAATAGCCTTTTCACGTTCAGCTTTAGACAGCCCTGGAAGGCCAGTCTCATACAGTTCATCTACGCTTTTACATTCGCATAATGGAGCAGCTACCCTTTTCCTAAGCCTAGGAATTCCTGTAATATTATCAGACGGGTCTCCAGTCAAAGCCTTAAACATTCTGACATTAGCCGGAGGTATTCTCACTTTGAATTTTTTAAACAGATCTTCTTCCGCCCGCTCAGCATCAAAAAATCGATCCCCACTAACACCTGGTTTATAAATAATAACTCTTGGATTATCAGCTAATAGCTGATAAAAATCTTTATCATTAGATATTATGATATTAACATCATTCTCATGTCGTTTAATGTAAGATGCAATTAAATCATCCGCTTCTTCCTCTTTATGATAGTAAAGATCAGCTCCTAATAATTGAAACAAATGAGCAATAACTTCGACTTCATTTTTTGCTTCAAATCCATCAGATAACTTAATAGGACATGGATCTTTACCAGGTTGAATGGAATCTTCTTTGAATTTATACTGAGGATCGATATCCAATCGGCGTTTTGGAACACCATCTAAAAAGAATTCCATCCGAGTTGGATCTGATATATCCCCGATCCAGTCAGAAATAGTATGAAAAACACCAAAAATGAGACCAGTGGGATAACCGGAATGAGAAGTAAGTGGTTCTTTATCTTTGACCAAAGCATAATAAATGCGATGCAATAAATTGTTGCCGTCAATCAAAATATTCCTATTTATCATACCTTCTCTACGTAAGTAACTGGAAAATCGATCAGCATCCTCTTAGACAAGAGATTCACCGCTACTTGGATATTTTGTTTATCTTCATATACTAAAGAAACTACACCAGGAAGATTACGATAACATCCCTCTTTTACTAAAACTGCGTCCCCCTCCTTATACTCCCCTACTTTAAGATCATCCATTCCCCTTCGAATAGAATCTAATTCCGAATCATCAAGCAAAGAATATTGAGGTTCGTTATTATTATAAGAAGAACAAAGAACATCCCTAAAATAAGTAGTCTCTCTCAATCTTAGATAATTCACACCTAGCATGTATTCTATAAATACATATCCATTCATATAAAACATTGTTTGAGAATCATCACGAACTGTCTGGGAAATAGCAGGAACAAATACTGCCAAGTCAGGTTTTTTCAATAATTTATGAGCAGATTGAATAATACTTTGAATATTTTCTTCCTTTTCTCCAGTTGAAGTTAATTCTACTATTACCCACTTAAATATCTTTGAGGAGTTTGGAGAACTCTTTGGAGGTAACTGGGACACGTGATTTATCTAACTCTACCTCAAGTAAATCACGTTTAATATCTTTCTTCAATTCCGACTTTTCTATTTTATCATCCAAAGAAGTTAAACTCTCAGTAGATGAAAATCTAACTCCCTCCACTTCTATCGATTTTACAGGTTTAGCTTCCTTAGACTTCGGTTCGGTTGATGTTGATTCTATCGGAGGCAAATTCAGAACAGGCTTGTTCATATAATTTGACAAGTTTTCAGTACGTGCTTCTTGAAGTTCAGAAAGAGAATTTCGTAAAGGATGATCAGCAGACTCAGACACTGTTGTCATTTCGACTTCCAACGCCTGACCGTCAACAGATTTGGCCGACGACATTTTAGGATTTGAAAAAAGTTCAGTATTAAACTCAGATTCAGGAACAGCCTGACTATCCACCAATAACGCTGCTTCGATGTCAGCTATGGAAGGTCGATCTATCCCACCAATCTTCTGAGCTAATTTAATCCAATTTCGTTGTCGAATAGAGAAAAAATGAGTAGGGACTAAATACGTAGATTTAGCTCCAATACTCTCACGAAATGCACTAGAAACTGCCAATACGATAGCGTCACGAATCCAAGTAGAACTTTCAAGATTAGATAACATATCGAGATACTCAAATGCTTTAACTGGATCGGAATCTACTAAAGTAAGCACTAAATCCGTTAATTTGTAACTGTCAAATCTGAACAGCTTTTTGGCATTTTCGACAGTAATTTCACCAAGATCTGAAAGAGAGTCAATAGCTAAAAAACTCGAACGCGGAGTATTACCATGAATTTGAGCTATTAAGTGTAAAACCTCATCTGAAGCTTGAATTTGTTCCTTTTGACAAATCTCAGTCATTCGGTGAACTAATTCGTCTTCAGTTGGAGGACGAATCGGGTACTCCTCGAGTCTGTCTCTAATCGGACCTTGAATTTTATGCGGTTCAGTGGTACAAAATATGACTATAAATTGTCGATTCTCAATGGCTCTAAGAAAAGCGTCCTGTGCAGCTTTAGATAATCGCTGAGCTTCGTCTACTATATAAATACTAGTTTCAGCTCCATCCAAAGGCTCGTATTCAATATCTCTTACCATAGATCGAATTTTGTCTACTGTTCCTTGAGATGCAGCATCAAGCTCCTCCACACTAGTTGAAGTCTCTTCCAGTACAGACTTACAAGCCATGCATTCATTACACGGTTCGCCTTCCACCCGCGCAGTGCATACAATCGAACGAGCTACTAATCTGGCTAATGATGTTTTCCCACAGCCTTTTGGGCCACTAAACATCATTGATTGGTTAGTAAATTCGCCTTTTTTACTTCGAACTAGAAGAAGTTGCTTAACTCCTTCATTACCTAAAACTTCAGCGAACTTTTGAGGACGATATTTCAGGTCAAGCTTAGCTGACACTTTACCTCTTCCGGAGACACTTCTCCATCTCCACTAATCCTTCGTGCCACTGACCATAACGTTCGGCTACTTCAGTAAATTCTTGTATTTCTGGAGGACGAATCTTCCATCTCATATCTCCGGTATGTTCATTTTCTTCTCCATAGCAACGAGTAAGAAGATGATCAATAACAGCATTCCGTTGATGAGGATTAAAATAATTCCATACATCAAGAGCAATTTCTACAACATAGTCAAAATCAGTTAAAAACGAATACATTGGAGACATTTTGTAAACATGACCAGGAACAGGATTACCACTACGTTTCTTTGCTTTATTTCGACAAATATACTTAATTCTCGCAGAAGCTAAATCAGGATGATGTTTCCTGATTAATTTAATAGCTATTTCCTCGGCGGCTTCAAAACCGCTAAATATAAGTGGCATTTGCGCAAGGTTTGGCTTTTTTTCTTTTCCAGCCATAATTATCTCCAATTATTCAAGAAGTATCTCCTGAATTTTTCGTCTCCCCACCGTTTCCACAGATCACCAAGATCCTTATCTCCCTTTCTAAGAGATGGATATTTGATGTTCCGAATATTAAAATAATCTGCATTATATTCGATAAAAGATAATACACCTTGACGACCAGGACCATCCATATCAAGACACATATTTACAGTCTTTACAAATCTCCTCAAAAATCGAAATTGAGCCTTGCCGACAGCACTAGTAGTTAAAGCCAATACATTAGGAGAAATTAAACGCTCCCACACCAAATGATCAGGCCCTCCCTCCACTAAAGTAACTTCTTTAGTAGACCAAATTGAATTAATAGCAGCCTGAGTACCGAAAAAATAACCCTCAGGTCTGCGTTTTATGGCAAATGTATCATATGATTTCTCTATTATTGATCTAACCTGAAATCCTATCACTGCACCAGTGTAAGCAGTTAATGGAAACACTATATTTCCAATCAGCCTCTTCCCGATAAATCGTTGTTTAGGTCTATCCTCTTCTCCTTCCCAAGTTGAAGACCACCACTGATAACGACAAATATCACACCATAAATGTTTTTGATGTTTATCCCCACAATTTTCATTATGAGCTGGATCAACAGACGGATCAACTTCATATGCACCGTTAATATAACCAATCCGATGTCGTTTCCATTGTTCTTCAGAAATACCACGACTTAGTAAATATTCTTGAGCATCCTCTTCTTCATCCAGGCAACTATTAGCCCAATCTAAAAACGGGTTCAAAAATGACATTAGGATCCGCCAGTCGGGACCACAAAAGCCAACCCTAATTTTACATTATGTAGAATTATACTAGTTTTGCCGCCTAAAAATTGAGTATACATCCCAACCATGTCAGGTCTAGAACAAAAAACCGGGATTGAAACCTTAGTCGAAACAATTCGACAGAATTTTTGATACTTTCTTACATTTTCAAGATTCTTAACCCCAAAAAATTGTTTAATCTTTGTTTCTTTCCAGGATTCAGGAACTAAACAAACATGAGGCTGACCTGGGATCCCAGAACTTCTCTTTATGTAATTGAAAGCACGCTTAGGAGCATCTTTGCCCGAAAATGTGTTACCTAGTTTATCTTCGCAGGATAAAACATAAGCTGCATCAAACAAATCAGATACTACATCATCTACTCTATCTGAATCATATTCAAATACACCAGAAGCAATAAAATTCCCTTCTTGCCTCATTTTTCTAATTGCAATGAACCGCCCTCGAGTATCACTAACGATAGCAGGCACTGATTTAGGAGGAACAGGGGTAGAAATCATTAATGGAACAGAATTTGCATCTCGAGATCGATGTAAATCATGTTCCAGAATTCGAAGTAAAATCATCCCAAAAATCCTCTGGAATGTCAGGTGGCGGTAACTGAGGAACAAGTGGATCAGGCTTTGTTAATTTAGACCTAATCCAAATTAACAAACGATCCCACCAAGATAAATGACTAACAATGCGATCGTCTAATATCCACTGTAGTACAGCTATATCATTATAATGTTCAAGCACCCAATCATCGTCATTCATTAATTCATCGAAATTATTTTGCGCTTCTTGTCTCGAAACGGACGGAATGAAAAGATTACAACCTTTAGCTATCTCATCATTACACGTGTTACCATTCCACTTTGCAGGATTCTCCGCTCCATACATACAAAGTGAAATTGGTCCTGGCTCAGGTTCAATTAATAAAGTCGTTGACACATGAGTCGGATAAAGTTCGTACTGCGCAATCGGCTTACGATCATAAGATAATGACCTGATAACATGATTTTCACAATATCTACAATTAGCACAAGCCCTTTTTTGAGTACTTTTAACATACTTCTTCAGATAGCGGAAATAAAGCTTCTTCAGCCTCAAGTAAATTTGCCTTTTAGATTTCACAAGTCTACTGTACGAATCTGCGTTTAAGTTGGAGAGCCTTTGGCCTATCTTTCCCGGCAGGGATTAAAATACCTTCATATGCAATATGAGCATTAGACATAAATTCTTCGTTATGTGTTACCATCAAAATATTCACACCAGTTTTTTCAGAAATTTGTTTCATAAATTCTGCAGCTGCTGGTACATATCTATTGGCTAATGCTGACATCGATTCGTCTAACAACAATAAATTAGCCATATTCATACGAGCCATTACGCTTAATCTCAAAATCAGTGAAGCCACTAAGACAGCACCACCACCAAATGAAGTTAGTGGATCACCTTCAATACCATCTTCAGAAATTGCAAAACTAATAGATAGACGATTATATTTGATATCCTGTTTGATACGAAACTGCAAATTCTGATCATCAATTATGTGATTAAATCCATTAGTTACTAAATCTGCCACTGAATCAATATTAGCCTTCAATAGTTCCTCTAGCCACGATTTAATTATTTCTGAACTCCTTTGATTTAGATCAGCATCGTATTTTAATTTTAATACCTTTTCCTCTTCAGATTTAATTTGTGTACGAATTAAACTACGGTAGGCTTTAACCTTGAGTATTTTCTGTTTAAAAGATGCTAATTGATTAGGAAGAGTTCCTAAGTCAGTCATCTCATCCTCATACTTGGTAAGAAATGTATGAAATCAATTTGTTGATCCTCATCATCAATCTGAGAAACTCCAAGAATATTAGGGGCCCGTTCATGATCATAATAAAGTATAGGATCTTTGCTGAGATGCTTCACCATCATATGTAAATACCTAACCGGAAAATCAGCAATTAGTTTATCTCCACGCACAAACTGAACAGGAATTTCAGCTAATTCTTCTTTAGCATTGAATAATTTAACCGATTCTCGTTCTGCCTGAAACCCCAACCTTTGAGTACCCTCAATTGCTAAAGAAGCCCATTCAAGATTCTTTGATAGAGTTTTTAAATCTAACTGAAGACAAGTTTGAAATCTATCCTTATCTAAAACATCAAATTTAGGCTTATTGGTTGCAACTTTCCCAACTGATAAATAAGATTCAGTATTAGGATCAATTACGCTAAAATTCCTGTCATCCTGACAAATTTGCACACAATCAGATTTTATCTTGTTCAAGAATCCACGAATAGCAGGAATGTCAGCACTTACAATAGAAACATCCAATCCAATAGGCTCATTAAGTTGAACAACAGAACCATAATATCTAGTACTAGAAACAATACAATTATGTTCCGGATAGAAATGAACCTGATTAATCCTCATATCTTCTTCAGTTTTGGTTTCTTTTACCAAAGCAGAACATGATACTTGGTGTAAAGCTGATTCTAAGTTTATCCGATTAACAGAAATATATTCAGAATCAGGAAATCCCGGAACTGATGGACGACGAGACTGCGCAGAACGTCTCTTGAGATTAGCTTGACGTGATTTACCATCGCCATATACTTTAATTGAAAGAGATTTAGCATTTAATGTAGCCGTTATATTCTCCAGGTCAACATCAAATAATGCCGTTCGATCTGGTAATAAATAAAATTCATCAGATTCAAATTGCTCATCGATCTCTGCTTCACATGCAATAGAAGCTCTTACAAACCGACGTTTATCATAAGAAAAAATAACCAAAGAATTCGGTAAAAATTTAAAACAATAATCTCCTTTTATACCACTTCCAGATTCTGGCTTTACTAACCTAGCCAAAGCTAATCCCATCTTCAAAACATCAGATTTGAAGTGAAACTTAGGCATTATCGATTTCCCTCAAAATGGGCTCAACAATCTTTTCCCCAGCTTCAATATCACCCTTCAAAACATTGAGTTTAATTTGAACAGCTTCAGCTTCCTTTTGTAATTCTTCTTTTAAATTGTTTGGATTAAATCCTTCTTCTCGAGCTTCATTCATAGTTTGTTCTAACGCTCGTTTATTCACTTTAAGTTCTGCTTCGATCTTGTTCTTATCTTGAACTAGTTTATCTTTTCTCTCGGTTAATTCTCTATGTAACTTAACCAAATCATCAATTTGGTTAGATATAGATTCTTGGTCCATCACAACCTCCGCCATTAAACAAATTCGATATCGAATACTGAATCATCAACAGTATCCTTACTATCGACATTCATTGCCTCCAAATATTCTTGGCCATCTGTGCAAGTCTTCTTATAATCGCAAAGATTACAATTTTTGGAAGGCTTAGTATTAAACGAACCAGACCTGATGTTTTGAGCTACTTCAAAAGTAAGATTCAGACTATTCTTTAATGATTGTTCATTATATTCAATCCACTGTAAAGGATCGTCTGGAAACCTCCAAAATAAAAATCCGATCCTAGATGGAGCTATATGATATTTTAAATAATGCTGTAAAGCATACCAGATTAATTGTTCAGGATCAGTGTATTGATCTCTATATTTAGAACCCTTACCATCGATTAACCAAATTTTATCATCATACCCGTGTAAAAAATCAGCCTTCCCACCAATCCGAATTGTAATTCCAAAATCACTATTAGTACAATTTAAAGTTAAATCTTGCTCCGCTATACTGCGTGGAGTGACAAGTTTATAATCCCTGATTACTTCAATACCGGCTGAAACATATTGTTTCATGTCATCAAGAAGCTGAGCTGTATACCCCTTATCAGTATCTTTACTAAATTTTTCTTCCTTGAAAATTTGATTGATAGCAGGAACTATTAAATTAAGTGTTTCTCGTTCAGGATTAGGATGAGACCAAACTCTATTATTATAAAACCATTCAAACACTTTCCCTATAGCAGATCCGAACATATGAGTACGAGGGTCATATTCTGGAGGAATTTTCTTTACGTATTGATTATAATACTTCTTCGGACAAATTAAATAAGCCCGACGCCCGGAGTAACTAAGATAAAGATCGTATCCAGACATCATTCTTCTAAGACACCAGCTTCAGCAGCTTCTAAGGTTTCAACCACAACACGTTTCAAGTCGGCAGGATAATCAGATTCTTGAAATTTAGCTAAATACTCCTTAACACCTCCATCAGAAGACAACTGAGCATTCGTCTTTAATTTCTCTAAGAAACTATCAAAAGACCGCCTTTCTTTATCCAATTGTTGTTTTCGCTCTAAGTCAAAAACTTCCGAGGCGTCATCATGAGGAACTATGTGCTCCTCAATTGAAATTCCTTGAGAACTACATATAATCGATGATATCTTGGGAACGCGACTCAAATTTTCAAAAGTCAAAGCACCACGTGAAATAGCACCTAAATTCACAAACTGAACACCTAAATGTTCTTGAATTCCTTGGTCTTTGTGATAATGACCAAAGATATAGACATCAGGACACCCCTGAAATACTAAATCCCGATAATCAAATATTCTCTCACCGAAAAATGCCTCCATTTTCTTCTCAGGTGAATTAGCAGCTAAAGCGTGAACAACAGCAATAGTATAAGTATCCCCATCCTTCTTTCGGATCATACTAGCTAATCCATCATAATCCAAATCAGGAGTGTATTCAACACCGATAACTCTGACCCTCATTGATCCATGGATAAAATATTCATCTCGAAGAGGCCAGAAAGATTTAGATTCAATCATCACTCCAAGTGGTTGCTTCGCTATAGTATCAGGGTCACCATAACACATATCATGGTTACCAGCCAAAGCATAAGTGCGACAGGGGTATCGACGATGTATTCTAGCAGCTTCGGCCAAGGTGGCCATAGTGGTCTTATTAGCCGCCCGAACGTGGAAAAAGTCCCCACCTCGTAAAAGAGCATCAGCCCCGAATTTTTTAGCGAACTTACCTTGCCACTCTAATTTTCGAAATATGGCATTCCGATATCCATCCTTCCTGAATCCAGGACTTAGATCAGCAAGATGTTCATCGGATGAAGTAACAAATCTAAACTCAGACAATATGTTCTCCTATATATTTTTACATTGAAGAACATTTATTCATACTCTCATCCTGAGATTCAATATGGGAATGGATTAATTCAGACAATGCTGAATTTCGAATAGTTTCTCTATTATTACCAATTGCAAATTGGAATGCTGATGGATCACCAAATATAAATGCCTTTTTCTTGGCTCGAGTAAGAGCAGTATAAATTAGATTTCGATACAGCATGATGCCGTACTTCATAGTCATAGGCATGATTACATAATCAAATTCCTGACCTTGAACTTTATGAGTAGTGCAGGCAAAAGCCACTCTTAAAACATGCATCGCTTCTTCAACTGTGAATTTGAAAATCTTATCTTCATAAGTCGGATTGATAATATCTTGATTAAACCATTCAAAAATCCTGACCTGAACTTCGTCGTCTCTAAGAGAAATCCGCTCAACTTTTCCTACGTCCCCATTAAATATCATTCGATCATAGTCATTTCTCACTACCATCACACGATCGCCCTCGTATATTTCCTTCGAGGAATTTTCACCTAAACGTAACTTTAATTTATTAGCTTTACTTTTTGCGAATCTTGAATTCAGGACTGTACGAAGCTCCTTATTCAAATTATCAACTCCCAAGTCTCCATTGTAAGTAGGAGCAATCACCTGGAAATTTGTGCTTTTTTCCTTCATTCTAGAGGTGATTTTACAAACTTCACCTAAAATTTTATCTTGTTCAAATGGCAAGAAAAGAAACTCTGATTCAGGCTTAAAAGTTGTATCAACAGGCTCACCAGCTAGAATAGAATGAGCAACAGTGACAATGTCAGATTGTTTCTCTTGTCTAAAGATTTTAGTTAATGAAACACAGGGTACGTCTTCACAATTCATAAGATTATTTAAAACATAGCCTGCGCCAACTGATGGCAACTGAGCAACATCACCGATTAAAACAAGAATAGTAGACGGATCTAAAGCAGAAATTAAATGGTAAAAAGTAGAACTATCTACCATCGACATCTCATCAACAATAATCGCATCTGAATAAAATCGGTTAGAAGCTGAAAATTCCCAAGTCCCATCACGACCATATCCTAAAGCACGGTGAATGGTAAAAGCAGGCTTACCTGTAACCTGTGACAGCCGCTTAGCAGCGATACCGGTAGGTGACATTAATACATAATGTAATCGCGCTTCCTCAAATAAGTGAACAAAAGCAGAAGTAAGAAGAGTCTTTCCGGTACCAGGAAAACCAGAAACAACACAAACCTGGGAGTGTTCTAAAGCAAAGAAAGCTTCTTTTTGCTCATCCGATAAAGTCAAATTTCGATTCTTTTCGAAATCTGATAAAAATTTCTGAAAATTTCCAAATACTCGAGGAGTTTTGGTTATCATACCACTAAGATACTCAGCAGACATACTTTCATAAACCCAATGAGGAGCAAGGTATAGACGATTCTGTTTAGATACAACATCACCTTGTTTAATTAAATCAGTTAGAGCTTCATAATAATGGGACTCAGCAATATATTCACCATGAGAAAAAGAATCAAGTGAAGTACGATTAAAAATTTTCTTTACATAATCGTTGATTTGCTTAGAAGTAACATATATGTGTCCTTCTGATAAAGACAATTCAGACATGATATAAAGAATCATAGCCCGAACTCGTCTGATATCATCAACGCCAATACCTAAAGTACGGGCAGCAGAATCAGCAGTCATAAACCCAATGTTAGAACACTCATATAAAATATATGGATTGTCCTTAACCCTTTGAGTAGTATCAATCCCAAATTTAGAATAAACCGACCTTACTTGAGCTGCATTAAGACCCAAATCAGTAAGAAAAATAGCAACTGTTCGTAATTCAGAAGATTTCTTCCATTCTGTTAAAATAGCATTGGATTGAGCTCGAGTAAGAAAATCTAGCTCTAAAATTTTATCTGATTCATTTTCTAAAACATTCAAAAGTTCATCACCAAAGACACTATAAAGCTTGGCTGCAGTAATAGGCCCGATTGAAGGAACATTATTAATTAAATAAGTAATAGTTCCATTTCTTCCCTTTTCAGGAAGAAGCTCACAAGATTGAGCAATTAATTGCTTACCATAAGTAGGATGAATCTCATAATTACCACAAAATTTAGCTTTAACACCAATATTTAAATTTAATCCAGGAAAAGTTCCTTTTATGGAAACTTTTGAACCAGAACCATCTTTGGCTTTAAGTATGAAAAACCCAGTACCACGATTAGAAAATACCACCCCATCGATCTTGCATACTAATTCATCCACGTTATACTAAATTACATTAACAAATTAATTTGCATTTAATAAATTATATAAATCCTGTTCATTGATAATCGATACTCCATATTTTTGCGCTTTCTTCATCTTACCTGATGTAGTGGCAGAGTCATTTGTTACCAAGTATGATAATGTTTTAGTAACCGAACTCTTAGCCAGGCCACCTGCATCCAATATCATTTTTTCCACAGCTTTCCGAGGCTTCGAAAGCTCACCAGTAATACAAAATGACTTGCCCTGAAGAGAACCACCCGACTGAGGTTCTTTAATATTTAAAACCTGTTCGAGATCCTTAATTAATTCCAATCTCAACATGAGACCCTGAATGACTTGCTCAGCAGTCTTTTCACCAACATTAGGTACTTTAAGCAAATCACTATAAGTCATAGATATTATCTTGTCGACAGTATTAAATCCAGCCTGAACTACATCAGTAGCGGTAGCTAAACCAAAATTAGGAATATTAAGAGAGGCAAGCAATAATTCCAATGCTATTTCTTTATTTGCATGCAGAACATCATAACATTTTTGAGCTACCTTCATCCCAGAACAACAAGTAGCAATATCTTCAACAGACAATCTATATAAATCTGCTACAGATTCAATTTTAGGATCATCCGGATTGGTTAAAGCCTCGATTAAGGCATCCCCCCAATGAAGTAATCCTAATTGTTTTACCCAAACTTGAATAGAACCCGTTAATTTGGCTGGGCAAGACCTATTTCTACAAAAAAGAAAATCGCCTTCTAAAGACGTCGGACGGCCACATACAGGACACGACTCAGGAATACGAAAAAACTCTGACATACATTGAATTTACAATGTATCAGTCTTCTTCCTCTTCCTTCTTCCCGTCTTCTTCTTCTACGCCGCCTTCTCCACCTTCACCACGGCCTTCACCAGAAGAGCTGGCTTCTTTAGGCTCTCCTTCAGACTCTTCTTCCTCATAATCGGAGAAATCAGATTCACCTTCTAAGTCTAATTCGATATCCAGATCTGCTTCAGTGGGTTCTTCAGCAGATTCAGGTTCTTCTTTAGATACTTCCAATTGAGCTGAACCACCAGGGCCAGAATAAGAAAATTCCTTCACCATTTCAATTTTGCCCTCATAAAATCCTTTCGAGAATTGTGATAGCTGCTCACCTAATTCTAAAACCCGCTCAGAAATCTTTTCTAACTTAGCCAGTTCTACATCCGAAAAATCACTCTGAAGACGAGCTAACTTGGCATAAAGAACATGAGCATCCTTTAAAATATCAGCAATATAGGAATTTACCCGATGCCATTCAGCATCTTGGTCCTTAGATGCAGCTATTTTAAGATTCTGCTGAACCTCTGTAGCCACCTTTGCTAGATGAGTTGGCTTAGAAACCACCTCTAGTTTAGGGTCATTGGCAATTTCAGAGGCAACTTTGGCAATATTGTAGTGAGTCATATTCAGATCCACATCCATACCAAAGGCCTATTGACCAATGTATCTTTAGATATGGATTCAGAAATTAAAAAACTCCAGAAAGAACTGAAAGAAGCTCGAGAAGCCTATTATAATCTCACTCCAACTTTATCCGATCAAGAATATGATGCTAAAATTGATAAACTCAGACAATTAGCCCCACAGGATTTTGAAGTCACTACTATCGGGGCAACTCCCTCAGCCCATTCAATTTGGGAGAAGATCCAACACGAAATCCCGATGGGATCCCTCAATAAGGTCAACGAAGTAGAAGATTTCGTTGAATGGGTGGTAGATCTTGAAAATGAAGTAAATGGTGAAACTAAGCCTGAAGAATTGTTAATTACCTATAAATTAGATGGTTCAAGCTTAGAAGTAATTTATGATAAAGGAAATTTAGTTCGCGGTGTTACTAGAGGAGATGGAAAAATAGGAGAAGACGTTACATATAATATTATTCAAATTCCCAATCTCCCTAAGTCTGTCCCAATCACTAGCGAACGGATCCATGTACGCGGTGAAATTATGATGCTCAAAAAAACTTTTGAACAATATTATTCGAATCAATACGCAAATCCACGAAATACAGCAGCCGGCAAAGTTAGGGATAAGAAAAATAAAGGAGCTGATTGTAAAAACCTAATCTTCGTAGCCTTTACCTTAATATCTGAAACTGCACCCGATTCAGAAGAAAAGCGATTTAAAGTCTTAAAGAAAATGAAATTTGAGATCCCACCTTATTTAGTTGGTGATCAAGACAAAGTGATTGAATGGCATCACCGAATTCATGAAAATAGAGATCAAATTCCATACGAAATCGACGGCACCGTAATCAGACTCAACAATATTCCGGCTCAAGAAGAAATCGGTGAGCTCAATATGCGCCCTCGAGGACAAATTGCTTGGAAATTTGATCCGGCAATGGGAACCACCAATATTAAAGATATTAAATGGCAGGTTGGACCTACAGGACGTATCACAGGTGTAGCTGTCTTAGAACCAGTTCACATTGGCGGAGTAACTATCACTCACGTGTCACTCCATAATATTAAAATATTCAACCAACTTCAACTCTCGAGAGGAGACGAAGTTCTCATTTCTCGTAAGAATGACGTAATACCGTACTGCGAAGGAAATCTTACAAAAGGGGTTTACGTTTAGTAAATTTGAGTTTGTACTGCATGCATGGAACTTTTTCAATTGTAGGCTTTATTAATTCAATCAGTTTATCAGAATCCAGTTTAGATACCCCCAGTACATGACCATTTTTAGTATTCCTTACATTAGATCGTATACCAAAATCTTCCAGTTTTTCCTTCAATAAACAATTTTCACAATATGAAAAAGAATAGGTAGAAAATTGAATTGTGACAGACACGCCAGTTTCACGCTTAGTATAACAAGATGTTCCATCATCCATAAACCAATAAGCTAGAGCTTCTTTATTGATCCTCTCCACCCAATTTTTATTCACTGTCTTCTTATTATTAATCATCACAACATCCCATATTTTTATCAATGCTCCTTTATTTCGATATGAAAAGAAATGAACTGGTACACCGATTTTATATCCGCTCTTTTGAATCCTAGAATAAATATTCCCACTAGGTAATATTTTCTTCATATGTAAAGAATAATCATATTGAGCGTCACAATGGGTATTTGAAAACATTAAAGTATATGAATACCTGCTCAAACTTGAATCACCGAGTAAGGACCCGTAAATCAAATCAAGTTGATTTTTATTCAATTCATGGGTGTTCTTTTCTAAATACCTATCAGAATAAATTCGGCCAACTTCTTTGAGACTCCTAGTATTCCCAATCAAAGCTTTCTTTACTTCATTCCAACCAAATCCTTGTTCTCTTATTTCTCTTTTAGATAATCCAGATTTATATAATTCAAGAATTCTGGAGTAATTCTCTTTACCCATATTCAATATAGGGAATTAAGATTTTATTCCATATATTAGTTAGTGCCATCTGTTTGAGCAACCGCTAACATTTTTTCTATATTTTCGATGGCTTCGAAACTCACCAATGTAAATCGAACTTTCATCCCATCTAATTTCTGAAGCACAGCGTTCGGATCAAATCCAACGTCTTCGTCATCTACAATTACATATCGATTAAGAGACTCACTCCAACGAACCTCACCTTCTACAATTGTTCCAGCATCATATCCGTAGGCATTCCGATCCCGTTCATTATCAAATTTCATATTTTATTTTACTCAACTACAACCCGAAGTGTTACCACAAGTCTCACATAAATAGCAAGAACCATTCCGGCGAGTAATAGAACCGCAATGAACACAAGGTGGAGCATCTGGCGTCATACTAGGACGATCAGAACTCGGATGAGAAATATCATGATCTTGATCGGAGAGACGAGCATCTAAACCTGAAACTCGACCACCACAGTATCTGATATCAAGATATTTGAAAACATAATCAAGTAAACTTGTAGCAAACCTGATGTCGGGATTCTGAGTAAACCCAGCCGGCTCAAACTTAGTATTAATAAATGCACGAATCAACTTCTCAAGTGGAACACCATGCTGTAATGCAATACTAGCTAATTGCGTATTCGCATCCATAAGACCATTTAACGTAGAACCGTTCTTACCGAATCGGATGAAGATTTCACCTAAGGTTCCATCCTCATATTCACCCATAATTAAATAACCCTTAGAACCATCAATCACAAACTTATGCCGCTTAGCAGAGATATTCTCCGGCAGCTTTCGACGTGGTGCAGGGACCTCTTTAATAATCTCTTTAATTACTTCTTGAATTCCTGAAGGTCTTTCTTCTTTGAAATTATTTTTTTTACTCGACAAAGGTTGTGATTTCTTTGACCCATTGCGATAAAGAGCCACACACTTGAGACCGAGCTTCCAACTATCCATATACGTTTCAGCAATTTGCTCCGGAGTTGTTTCTTCTGGTAAATTAACTGTCTTACTCATAGCACAGGTAATGAGTGGCTGAATGGCAGCCATCATCTTAAGATGACCCATCGCTGAAATGTGACGTTTTGATGGACCTGTGTTAGCTGCACAATCAAATACTGATAAATGATCTTCTTTTAGATGTGGAGCTTTTTCTATATAATCATTTTGATTAATATAATCCCTAATTTCCGTGATTTGATCATCAGAATACTCAAGCATCAGCAGTGCTTGTTCTACCGCGTGATTAACTAATTTTTCAAAGCCACCACCGACAAGTGATTTATATGATACCAACGAAAATGCTGGTTCAATACCGGTAGTATCCATTCCCATGAGAAATGAAATCGTGCCAAGCGGAGCTTGAAGTGTAGTCTGAGAATTAGCGAATCCGTGACGCTCGCCAATAGCATTAACTCGTTCCCAAACTGATTGTGATTTATCACTAACAGATAATGGATCTTCTGATAAGTTCCAACGATTCAAAATGTCAGCATCAGCTTTCTGATGCATGCGCATGACTCGCAACATATCTTGCTTATTACGTTCATACTCAGGAAATACCTGAGTACGGGCGGCCAATTTAGATGAATACAGATAAGCATAGCCTGTCATCAAACTAGCTAAACGTGCTGCTACTGCACGTCCTTCATCTGAATCATAGGCGTACCCAAGCTTCATGATAACGGCGCCCAAATCACCATAATTAAGACCAATTGGCCTCAGCATATGGGAGTTCTTAGTAATCTCAGGTGTAGGATATTCAGCCTTATTCACAAAAGCATTTTGTGCAGTCACGAAAATACGAACTGCATGTTCAAAAGCTTTAACATCGAGTGGAGCTCCATTAAGAAAAAACTTGCTAAGATTTAGACCACATAAATTACATGCCGTATTGTCAACATGTAAGAATTCACTACATGGATTACTCGAACGAATTTTCCCAGATTTCGGCGTAGTATGCCAGTTATTGATAGTATCAGTAAATTGAACTCCAGGGTCTCCACATTTCCAAGCTGCTTTAGCAATTTCATCCCATAAATCACGAGCTTTATAAGTATGAACCGTTTCATTAGTTAATCGTTCTTTAGTCTCCCATTGTCCATCGGACTCAACAGACTTCATAAAATTATCAGGCACACTCACCGAATGATTCGCATTCTGATACATCACATTCTTGTACGCAGAATTTGGATCATCATAAGCTGTTCCATATCCCATCTCAATTAGGTCATGAGCTCGCTGCTCTTCAACGGCCTTGCATCGAATGAAACCTGGACGACCGTCTAACGTTTCCATGATATCAGGATGATCCATATCCATAACGACCATTTTAGCCGCATTTCGGGTGGATCCTCCTGACTTCATAGCACCAGCTGCCTGATCTAAAGGACGCATCCATGCAATTGGACCAGACACATATGCACCAGATGAAAGCTTCTCATATGAAGAACGAAGATCACTAAAATTAGCACCTGATCCAGAACCACTAGCAAAAATACTAAGTTCAGAACGTTGAAAAGTCTGTATTGAGTCTAATGAGTCATAAATTCCTTGAATAAAACAAGCACTAGCTGTTTGACGACGACCAGGTACTCCTAAGTTAAACCATACTGGAGAATTGAAAGCTCCATATTGATGAACCAAAGCATAAATTAATTCTTGCTTGTAAATATTAGCGTCATTCTCTGTGTTAAAGTATTCTTGCTCAGTAGCCCAATCCGTAATAACGTTAGCTACTCGAGTTATAATTTGTTTAAGTGAATTTTCTTTAACTCCATCAATAATACGAAAATATTTACTAGCTACTACATTAATATTGGTCTGATGCCACCAAATTGGAAATTCAACATCTTTTTGCTCGTATTTAATTTCACCATTTTCAGCTACGATTTTAGCATTTATTGTCTTCCATTCTATTTCATCAAATGGATGTACACCTTCTACAGTAAAAACACGCTCCCAAGTACCAGCTTCTTTGCCGGCTTTCGGCATCCCCACTACTTTTTCTAAGGTCGCGACACCAGGAGATTCGATATCAGTTTTTCGTGCCACTGACTCTTTGGACATTCCCTGACTCCTCAGACAGTCTAATAATTTCTGCTTCCAACCCTAATCGAGCTGCTTTGTTGCCACGCTTATGTTCGAGATCGAGATCACAGAGCGCAGAAACACTGTTTAATAAAGACTCTGAAGTCCACAGTCCCAAACGTTTTTCTAACATCTTTTTGTATACAAACGGGTGAACACTAAGTTTAGCTGCCGAATCGTTATGTTCCACTCCTTTCCGATGTAATTCTTCCATTCTTAGTTGTTGAAGCACATGAAATTGCATATATGATATGATCCATCCAGTCTCATCCGCTTTTTCTTGTAGCTTATCGTAATAACCTAGTGCTAATCTAGCATTACCATCAATCATTGCATCCACTACTTGTTTAGGTGTGAGATCAGCAGAAAAACATAACACTGATCTAGCAACTTCAGGAGAAACAATATCACCGGGTTCAGTTAATGCTATTAATTTTTGGATTTCAGAATGAATTTTCCTTAAGCGTTTTCCATTATTGATATATAAAGCACCAGCGACTCTAGATAAATCGATATTAGATCGTCTACCCTCAACTAAAATCCATTTAATGATTTCATTGTTATTATCGAAAGTTTTCAGCGCCTTTATACTATGTATTCGTTTAGCTCTACCATCGGTAAGCTGAGAATGCGATATTAGAATGAGTACATCATTTTCACCACATGGGAGTTCTGGTACTTTTTTCGAATTTCGGATGATAAATATTCGACCTTCCCCCGACAACGGAACCATTTGAGATTCATCTAGATAACGATCAAGATTGGAATAATCAAACCAGTCTATATCATTCGTTAAAAAATTATGCGCTTCATCTAAAGCAGCACGTTCTTTGAGGAATTCATCATCCCCGTTTATGATAACTAAATTAGCCAAGACAAAAAATTACATTCAAAGATCTAAGATAGCTTTTTGCCAATGAATTTCTGCACTAGCTGATGGTTGTCTAAGTAAAATAGCTGCAAATTCATAAAATTTCGACACTTTCCGATTATTCTTAGATAATTTTTGTTTAGCTGCTGATCTTATTATTTGAGCTGCTGCATCTTTCTCAATCGAACGCTTATTTTTCAGATTCAAAATAATCTCAGGAATAGGCATAAATAAAGAGGATTCACCACCAATAGATTGTTCTACAGCTGTGTAAAGCTGAGAATAAGGTTCACATTTTCCAGCTAAGAAATTATACAAACCAGGACGACCTGCACAAAGACGTCGAGCCTCTTTATCTTCAGTGAATTCACTAGACTCAATGAATTCATCCATCTCACCACCATAAAGCATATGCCATCGGATAATATGCTGAAGTCTAGATTTCAACGCAGACAAAAGAGCATCACAATCTTCAGTAATGAAGACAATTCGAGCTTTAGATGGCGGTTCTTCCAAAATCTTGAGATAAACATCTTGCGCCGGTTCACTTAGTCGATCAGCGTCATTAATTAAGGCTACTTTCCATGAACTAAATAACGGTTCAGTTTCAAAAAACGCCTTTACTTCACGAGCTCCGGAAATTGAAGTATCTGGCTCAAAAAAATCAGCAGCCTGTACTTGTTCAATCAACCAATTTCTAGCAAAAGTCCACTTCCCAATATAAGAAGGACCATTTAAAACTAGGACTCTAAATTCTCTACTAAAGAAATTTTGGAAAGTACGAACTGCATTAATGTTTCCTACAACTCCACAATTCATTTTGAAAATTACAACTACGACTCCATTATATTGTATATAATGCGATAATTACAATAAGGGTGACCATATTTATCCGAAAGCCATTGAGCTTCCATTGGAGACTTGGCGAAAATATTATATTCACAATTTTGACATTGATACAGGTTATCCCCTCCGTGAGCCGGAGAATTTTCGATCTTCAACTGCCAACGGTGTCTAATATCAAACAGCAGTGAATTGGCCACCAACCGGAATAGTCCAAGTGTGTCCACATTCAACGCACTTAAACCTCACAAGCTTAGCCCCGTCTTCACTTAATTTATATGCTTTTTTACTAGAACAACTGGTCCCGGCAGTCTTTTGATCTCTTCCACGCTTACACGGAACTAAAACGATTGGTCCCGGATCCTTCTTCTTAGTCATATAATACCTAGAAAACCTTCCTATCTGAAAACTCTACTTTTACAAGCGCTAAAATACGATTCTTAATATCTTGATCAGTTTCGGATCCAAATATTCTAAGAGTAGAATTTGACGCTATATTTTTGACTCTTTCAAAATCTTCCCGAAGCAATACCCAATAATCTTCCGGATGAGTAAGCCGATAAATAGTAACTACATCATAACCTTCCCGATGACTCCCGGTAGTGATTCTTAGTTGCTCTTGCCTCAATAATAATAAAACCAAACGAGGAATCTTAGTACAAGCATACTCATATGAAACTAGCCGAAGTCGTCTGTTAGGACGCTCGCCAGTGAATTTATTATATAGTGAACCATCCATGGTCAATTAACCAATTAATGGCTAATCTACGAGCCATTGGGCTAAGAGATGCCATGGCTTCAGCTGCAGGACCTTTCTTCGATTTAGGCGAAACAGCTTCAATTCTTCCAATTTCTTCTTCAGACAAATTAAGTTTCTTAACCAAACGATCCCATTCTTTTTGCTCTCGATCGGAAAGCTTACCACTCTGATCCTTTTTGTACTTAAGACGACCTAATTTGCGTTCATCAATCCCACGTTGATAGGATTCTTTCTCTTTAACTTTAGCCTCTTCCCTCTTTTCGACATCTCGAGGAGTCGTGTCCGCGAAAAATTCTTCATATAGGCGCTCATAATCACGCTTCGACATCTCAGTATCTATATATTTGAAAATTTCTTTCAATAACTTTTTACGCAAATCACCAACAAATCCAGACCAGCGCTTCTTATTAGCTTCATAAAGTTCCGGATATTTTTCTTTAAGAGCTGAAGCTTGACCCATATTTTCTTTAATGTCAGAACCAAATGAACCAATTTCATCTTCAAAAATTAAATCAAATAACTTACTGGTATCTTCAGATAATGATGACTTAAGATCCGGGAGATGAAGATCAATTAAATCGATAAATTCACGAACAGCGGCTTTGTCATCGAGAGCTTTACCAAGTGCAGTTTCATCAGTGGTCGGAATGGCTCCTTCACCACCAGACTTTTCTTCACCTTCTTCACCACGCTTACCGAAGGCTTCTTCAATCCCCTTTTCCTTAGCTCCCCAAGGCTTATCAGGATCCCACGCCGGAATTGAATCAGGATCAACTTTCTTAGACTTAAATAGTTTCTCTAATTTCTTATATTCAGCCTTCTCACGTGCGTCAAGTTCTTCACCTTGTTCCATCTTCCATTTCAGCATTCCAAATTCACGTTTATCAGAATCACGAATCCCAGTAATCTTTTGAGATCGGCTAATCCCAGTAGTTTTAATATTACGGAAAATCTTTTTTAAAGCTCCCTGCCAATTTTCATCAGCCTTGGTAAAATCCCATGGCTCCGCTTCAGTTCGTTCAGTCCTTTCACCAGTTTCAGGATCCTCAACTGTCTTTGATCCAGTTGCAATATAAGTAAGAAAATCTTGAACAACATCAATCGCCTCATCTGGCGAATGCTGAAGCTCACGACGGGCTATTGCTAACATCCGATTTCCAAGTCGACGAAAAGCAGCCCTTTTAGCAGTTGCCGGCTCCGCTTCAATTTGTTCTGCGGGAAAACCGGACAACTTGGCTACCATATCATCAACTTGATCCGGATATTGCTTAGATAAAATATCAAATAAGGCCCTACCGAAATTATCTTCAATCGCAGCTATAAGTTGAAACATAGCCAGGATCAAACGAGTTGAAGAGGCAAGGTGTACTTGAGTGGCCATCATGACCACTCATAGAATAAAAATCTAGCCCTTCGGCTTACGAACCCGCATTTCCTGATTACATTTACGATTAATGGCTGCCACAATTTTAGGTTGAGGGTATAAGAAATAGCCAGAAATAGCCTCAATATTCATTCCATGATCGTAAAGAGTAGAAAACAAATCAGTCCGAGCAACGACCGACGGGCCAAACGGCTCCGGAGACAAAATTTGCTCAATTGTCATTGAATGACCCAAACAAATTGATCTGACCAGATTCTTAATCCCCTCTTCATCTAATTTCGACCCCCGCATTTTACGAAGTGCAGAATTTCGAATTCGGTGAATTTTCTGAATCTGAATTTCATACTCCTCACTAAAAGCACGAACCGACATATTTTGCAGATCAATTCTCAAAATGACTTCATACTCCTCATCAGTCAAATTTGAGCTATTGATCAGTGCAGTAATATCACTACGGCGATCAGACTCTTCAAAAGTCTCATTGGCCTGAGGATCACATAGAACAGCTTTTGTTTCCTCAGTTTTTTCATCTACTTCATAAGCAACAGTTTCATTATTAGAAAGCTCAGGAGACATACCATTATTCAGAATCACGTTCGACAAATCATCAACGCGACCCATCCGCTTAAAATCATTGACAACTTCATTATCAATAATAATAGCTGCATACTTGAGTAGGCCAGCAGTAATAGTTGCCGTCTTTTTGCCTTCAGGACGCATGATGAAATCGGGAGTACACTTGATCCAGTTCATCCGCTTCCAATTACGCAAAAATGGGGATAATTGAGAATCATTCCAACGTAAAGCGCTGACGTGACATTCAACTTTCGGATCTAGCCAGTTATGAGCTAAAGAAATCCCTTTACCACGCAAACGAGCTCGGCCTCGATCACATGATACACAATCTTTTTTCCCTGTGCAATCATGCTCAGTAAATTCAGCAGGACGAATTCGACCTTGGCGATACAATGATTGTAACAAGCCATACGACTTTTCCGGATAACCGAGTAGGCGGATCATCCGATCACTATCGATCGTGTGATTTTGAATTGAGTAATAATAACGATCGTAATCAAATTTAGCAAACTGCAAAATATCTGATACGCGCCATAAAGACTCCGGATCAGACCGATCACCCACCACCGGATGGATAGAACCAGCAAACGCAATTCGAATACCACCGAGAATTTTCTCAGCTTGTTCTCGAGTGATTAAGTCCTCAGTCAGATGTTTAAAAAACCACCTGCCGATGAAATCTTTGCTGAGGAGACGTAACCGCACGTTCTGTGCGGTATCAATTACCCGTTCCTTGTTCCGCTTGAAGTGACGAGACACACGGCCATGGGTCCACGAATACCAGTCTCTTAAAAATGACTGGTTCGTCGGAATAATAACTTTTACGCGTTTCATCTTTCCTCCCTGCGACGACCGGTTCGTCGACTTAACGGAGTTACAGAGCCGCGCCGAGTATTTACGGCACCAGACAATCTGGATAATAACATGCCCGAGCTTACGTGGCAAGCTCGAAGATTTTCATTTCCAGATATTGAGAAAGACCCTTTCTTGAAGGTCTTCCGTCCGATTCATATCTGAGCTTAGAACTCGAGACTATGTGCGGGCCCTGAATCTTCCTAACCTTTCTCGGATCCTTCGGATGCCTTAAAGAGAGGTCAAGATCGATTACTCGGCCCGGATTTAAAATCGGCATTGGAGCTACTTGATACTCAATATGTATCGGAAGCCCTATAAATATCATAAATGTCCGGACTAAACCTGATCCTTCACTCGCCTTATGTTCACCCTCTAGTACCCAATGCTCCTTCGCTTCCGCTTCCTGCTTACTCGCTTCGCTCGTTGAATTTATATCTGTATTTGAATACATGGTATTGAGTTTTTTCAAAAGAGCATTAGGAATGGATCGAAAGAAAGAATAGAAGAGAAAAGAAAATCTCTAAACAGAGGGGCAACGACGAACGGTAAAACCGAACTCGGCTACTCTGAATAAATCTAGGCTCAGAGAGGAGTTGCTCTGAATCCAGATCTTCATATTCTTTACGATCTTTAGGATCGACGCCCGCGCCTTTCGGATAAGGTTCAGACTCGTCGGATCTATGATCCAACCCCTGTTAAATCTAAACCTTATTGGGGAGATGACTCGTATTGTCATTTATACCCACGCTCCATCCAATGCGAAATAACTCTACAGCCGAAGAGATCTTCTGAACAAAAGTTCTCTCACGGCTGTTATTTAAATATAACCCGTTCGTGACACGAGAAGGTATGAAAAAAGCCTCTAAGTCCAAGACGGGACAAAAGACCTTTAAAGCCGGGAAACGCGAGAGAAGCCCAAAGGAACGCCTGGAAGAGTATATCCAAAGAGCCTCAAGCCCAAAGGACCGAGATTACTTCAGAGCAATGTTTGTTGATTTTATTCATAATAATACTATTCCACTCGATCTTTTAAAAGAAATTCCTATACCAGCTCATAAGGCCAATAAAACTAGATTTGATCAGCTTTATGATGCAGCCATGAGCTTAGCTTTCCCGGGTTATCGAAACGAGACTTTGGAAAAGTTATTAGGTCCAGGAGCTGAAGTTTCGCCTGAAATTAAAATTTGGAGGGCTATTTTTCCACCAAAATTCAAGTTGTCACATGTTTTAATCCGAGCTAATTCATATCAACATGCTTTTGCCTTGGGATGCGATTACGCATGCCGTATGAGTCTACGCTTATATCGAAAGATTCCCTTTGATCTCACTATTCGAATTCAATTTGTGAGCGAAAAAGCAGTACGACGAATGCTTGATATGCGATGGGCTAATCGAGTCAAACGACGTAAAGAACTTCAACTTGAAGGTAGGAAATATACTCCAAAAGAATTAGCCGGGGCTCGATTAGTAGCTCTTGGACAGCCCGACCAACCTGAATATTCAATTGCCAAGTATGCTGAAGCTCGAGACTTAAAGAATATTCTTAGAAAACAAAACCGAGTTCGAATTTCTTCAGTAGAAACTGAGACATTCAGGCCCAAATAACCTACAAAGTTTTTTCTTGTGTAAAATAAATTAAGAAAGGGCCGCCATGGAAACAGGAAAGTTTAATTGTCTTATCGATCAGGCATGGGGATCTAGTGGAAAAGGAAAAATTTCAGCTTGGTTAGCTGATAAGTTTGGAATTGTAAATGTTTCTTCTTCAAACTATCCTAATGCTGGACATACAGCTGCTTTCCAAGATGGAACTAAATTTGTAGCCAAGGCTTTGCCTACTGCCGCTATTTTGAAGAAGGTTAAGGGCGTCGATATTAAGTGTTTCGTCTCGCCCGGTTCTGGTTTCTTTTGGAAACAATTGATCAAAGAATGGGATCAAGCAAATAGGCCAAAGATTTTCATTCATGATCGCACTAGCATCGTTACAGATGAACATAAGAAAAGGGAAGAATCTGGCGCCAATTCCACCAAGCATGTGGCTTCGACTATGCAAGGTACTGCAGCAGCTATCACTGACCGCATCATGCGAAAGCCAGATGTTATTCTAGCCAGGAGCAGTAGTGATGGTGGTGATCCTGTTCTAGATGCTGTCCGTCATTTGATCAATACTGATGAAGAAACCAGTATGTGGCTTGATGGGATGCCTAATGAATTTTGTGAACAAGTCAAGGTTGTAGATGCTTTCGAATTTCGTAATTTAACTCACAATATTATAAACGAAGGGCATACCTGGCTACATGAGGGAAGCCAAGGATATGCCCTCAGCATTGATCATGGTTCTCATTATCCATATTGCACTTCTCGAAATTGCACCTTACAGGCAGCTATGGATCATATGGCTATACCACCTTCTATGATTGGAGATGTCTATATGAATCTCCGTACTGTGCCGATCCGAGTCGGGAACGTGATTGAAGAAGGAAAGCAAAAAGGATACTCCGGAGATTTTTATCCTGATTGCAAAGAACTCACCTGGGAACAGGTAGCTGATCAAGCCGGAATGCCAGAAGAAGAAAAGAAAATTTTGGCTGAGCGTGAACGAACGACAGTAACTAAACGCATTCGTCGTGTTGCTACTTTTTCCTGGATTGGCTTACAAGATGCGGTCCGCACCAACGGAGTCACTAAAATTTCAGTTAATTTTGTTCAGTATCTCAATTGGCAAGACCATGGAATTCGTGGCGGAAAAGAGGCTTTAGAAAAGCTTTCTTCAGAAACTCGTCAATTTATCGATAAAGTCGAGGAGATTGCCCAAGTACCGGTTGTTTTGATCGGAACCGGTGCTGACCATGAGGATATTATCAGCCTGCTGTGAGTTTCGATAATCCTAAAGTTTTCGGAGACGGTGTACTCACAGTGTGTATAAGCACTCGAGGGTGCACCGTCTATGTTGGTACCGAACAAATAGGGTTTATTGAAAATATTGAATTTGAAATAGAATCTAATGGAGCCCCACAGGCAAAAATTAAATTACCTAAGAGTCATGATAAAGACATTAGACTTAAATTAGAAGAACAAATTAGAATTCTTAAAACTATCTCATGGATTCAAATTAGATAATTATTTGTTTTTCTTTCGCTTTAAATGGATTCCAATTTGATCTTCATTATTAATTAAATATTCATATACACGACCAAAATATCCGTCCAATGGATATGCAGCATCTTTACGCATTAAATGTTCAAGCATTAACGTATTCTCATGTTCAGTAAACATCCAATCCTCAGTAATAGGTATATTTTTTTCAATTTGACTCCATACATTCCCATAAGGAAACATTAATAAGATATATTGAGTTTTGATGAATTTAGGTGGATCTGTTGAAGCATCAAATTCTTCGTGTCGTTTGATTGAATAATATACTCCTTCAGGTAAGTCAATTCCACTCGGGGTAGTAGTAACCCATCTTTTAATACTAACCCATTTTACTTCAGGAGTAGAGATTCCCATTGCCTTTCGGCATTTAAGTGAACAATTATATAAAGCAGATGGAGATAACATACTCTGCCATGGCCTGAAATCCTCAGGCATATTCTTCTTAATTGGTTTTTTAAATAAGATATACTTAGATTTGCCCTTATCATATCTTCGTACTTGGCTTACTCTAGCAGATTGCTTATGCAGTGATTCAAACCAGTAATGCTGTATTTGAGAAACTTTTTGCTGTAAGTTTAGTTTGGATTGTGCATCCATATCCACAGGAGCTCCGATGATTCCAGCTGATATCTTTTGTTTGGCCGATCAAGATGGTAGATTACTTGATCCAGCCGTACAAGCAACTGTACTAGCAAAGTATTCGAGATCGCCTCTTTCAGCTCGTGAGATTTTAGCTAAATTATCAAAGGAAGAGGCAGATAAATTTCATGAAAAGTGGGTAATTAAATACAATCATTCCTCAGTAGCAGAATTAGCTAATTTACCCATTTGCTTTGAAGGGGTATCAATTATTGCATCTAAAATTCTTGAAAAACTCCAAAGACCCGGATATTCAGAAAAGAGTACTAGATATCAAAAATTTTCCAAAGAATCATTCATTACTCCACCAGGTGCATCTGCATCTATGCTCCAATTTGTATCTAGATTTTATGATGCCTATGATAGATTATATCCTAAAGTATTAAGAGAATGTGCTATAAAGATGGAGAAAGACCCTGATGATCCTGCAACATTAAAAGACCCTATAGTTAAAGCTCGAGCTTTTGATAATGTTCGATATATTTTACCTGCTGGAACCGGTACTAATTTAGCAGCTGTCGCAAACCTCAGGGATATTCGAAATTTAACTGTTGAATTATTAAGTCACACTAATCCAGAATTCCAACATATTGGACAAAAATTATTGACCGCAGTACAAAATGTAGTCCCTGTACTCATGAAACATGTTGAACCAAATGAATTCCAGTTTCCAATCAAAAATCTCGGATCATTAGGGGATGAATTCATTGCAGATCATCCATCTCCATATGTAAAAATTTCGCGACCATATTTATTACCTGATCCTGATTTAGAACAAACTGCATTTGAATCTTTGGTTGCATCTTGGCATTATATGAGTTGGGAAGAATTTAAAAATTGCATGAATCAAAGACCATCCATGTTTGAAGTTCCTGATATATTCAAAACTATTAAAATCACTTATGAAATCATGATGGATTATGGCGCATTCAGAGATTTACAAAGACACCGAAGATGTGAACAATATATTGAACCATTATCTACTAATTATGGATATTGCACTCCAGTGGATATTGCAGAAAATCCTGAATTAAATAATGAATATAATGAAATCATGATTCAAGCTGCCCAATATATAGATGAAAATGTTATTTATGATACAGATTTAATACAATATATAATACCATTGGGTTATCTCCATAGATCTCAATTTCAAGTGGATCTTAAGGAATTATATTATATTGTAGAATTGCGAACTCAACCACAGGGACATATTTCATATCGTAAAATTGCATATCAAATGTATGAACTAGCAAAAGACCGGTGGCCATCATTAATGCAATGGTGTCGAGCAGTGAAACCTGATACTATTGGTGATCATCGATGACTTCTTGGGTATATCATATCTAATTGCCAATTAGTTTTTTCACGTGGATGAAGAATAGGCTGATGAAAGATCTTGACTATTTCGCGATAGATTTTTCCAGTATGTTCATCTAAAACAGGAATTTCAGCAATAGATAGACATCTTCCTTGTTTATCTACAAGTTGTTTAGATTCTTCAGATAATTTATCATCTGAAATCGGATCTCGCCCATACCCGTTAACTAACTGGCACATTTCTGGTTTTTTGCCAGGTATAACTAATGGACTGGACCCCTTCTTAGGACAACATTCTGCTATTTTGCATTTACTACAAACCATATCTAAATTATTCATACCTAAACTTTACTCCAAATCGAGATTTAGTCTTACCCAATTCTCGAGCTCACGAACAACCTGGTTATAACTACCTTTACACAATACTTTAGACTTCCTGCCAATCTTATATGGTATGGCCTTCCAGAAAAGCTCATCAGATCGACGTGTGATACACCCAAGGTATCGTTGTCCATAATATAAAGTAAAGATACGAAGAGGCTTCGACACACAAATTGGAATCCAATCAAGTCTGAAAGTCACACTTATATAAGATTTTAAAAATCCATTTTCAATATGACTTGGCGGGTATTTATTTTCAGTATTTGTGTTCTTCTTTTTTCTGTTTGGTTTACCTGGATGTCTTATTATAAATTTTGGACCAGTTGGGTAGGTTCAATCATTGTTCTAGTTGGATGTATAATTTATTTACCAGCATTACAAAACATACTAAGCTGGGCTCGAAAGTCTAATGTTTGAACAACAATCAGCATATTATCTAGTTGGGAGATCAGAACCAAAAATGGTCAAACCCAACAATTTGAAATATAAAACTATTAAAGCATGGGGTAATAGTATAACCTCTATTTGTTTTCAAATAGAGGAAACAGACACTTTATCAAATAGGAAAATCACGATTCAACATTATAGAGTAAATTGGAAGCTAAATTGGAACAAAACCAAATTATCGAATTATATCTTTTCAAATGATCAAGACAATCGTTCAATTGAAATAGAGAGTTCAGTCGGACTCTATATAGCAGAAATGTTGGAAGCCCTTTATCACGGCGAAATTAATGGTACTATTTGCAATTCGTTTATAGAGAATATATTACATTTTCTTGAAATTGAAAACGCAATTAAAGATGAACAGTCAGAATTTGAAATTCATCTTCCTCATTATTACCATTTCTACGCTAAGAAAATAGAAAAAAGCAAATTAAAGATGGTAAGAAAAATTATGAATTCATGATGAAGTGATGAAGTCTTGATATTCACAGAAACTAGAGGGCATGCCTTTTGCTATTCGCCCCCTTAGGTATCCCTAATCCCCAACCTAAGGGGGCGATAGCTTTTCAAATGTAATATTAGTTATGGTCTTAACGATTGAAAGCAAATCCGAAGAGATCCTGGAACAATTAGTTAAAGAAAATGAACAGGAAATAGTTGAAGCCTGGCGTAATGGAATTGAAGATGGTCCAACTGATGATATCGTAGTATTTTTAGTTCGAAATAAAGATGATGTTAATATTGGAACTGGACCTAGATTAGAATTTCTTAAAGAAACTGATTTGATTGAAGACTTTACAGATATTTTAGACCCAGCACCGATTTCAGATATTCCACATGTCAAAAACTTTTGGACAATAGCAGTAGATACTGAGTCCGGTGACAACTGTCTCTGGTTAATGTCAACTTTCTTGATTAACAGCTATGGTGGTACTAGTTGAAAGCAGAATCCAATCTCATATTCAAAGCTAAACAATCACATCTAGGCAAACCTTCTAAACTTTGGATTTGCCGTATTATAGGCCATAACTTAGTTATAAAAAAGAAAAATGGGGCAGGAAAACCATTAATAATATGGGCGGAATGCAAACGCTGTGGGGCCAAGGGAATGGGACTTCTATGAATGAATCTAATAAATGCATGCCACCTGAATATTATACAGTCTGCAAAGAAGAAGATCAACGTATTTCAAAGGACTTAAATCGACAATCTGAAACAGAACAAAGAATAAATATTGAAATCCTTTTATTCGATTTCGCCTTCGGTCCTTTATTTTAACGAGAGGTCTTAATTTCAAGAGTGCCGAAAGTAGAAGCAGCATACCATAATATTAAATCCACAACCCCCAACGACATATTTTTAGGTCGAACTGCTTCGCATAATTTGATACAGTCCTCATAACCCCAGTGTTCTGCCATTCTAACTAAATGCAGATCAGGCTTTACAAATTCGAGTAAACCAATGTTGCGTGCTAAATGATAACAAGTAATTTTACCGATATAGGGCAGTTTCATTAATTTTTCGGGTGAATTTAATTTTTGATCTTTCAATTCAACCCACAACAATTTCTCCAATTCAGAACTCATCCAAACAGCCATATTATAAACCGATTTCGCTTTTTGTTTATTTCTACAAATCGGCTTCACTTTTTCAAAGATTTCATCAAATTCTTTCTGTGCTAATTGATCAAAATATCCAAAGGCATCAACTAATCGAGGATGCATCTTGCTAACAACTTTAGCAGAAAACCCGGAAGCATATACAACCCAAATATACTCTTTAAAAAAGAAATCTTCATCGACTTTTTCAAATTTAGTAGACTGAATAAAATCCAGTTCTTGTCGATGAAACTTCTTTACGAAAGCATAAGCTTTCTTAAAATATTCTTTGGGGCTATCTTGCAGTGACAGTTGATATTTCTTAATGGAGGCAGGAAGCGGCTTGTGTGGTTCCAAAGTTGTGCCTCTGACGGAAAATGTAAGAGACCGATTCTCTCCATTCTCTACTACTTACTATACAACCGTTCTGGTGTGCGTCCCAACAGGCAAAACAAAAAATCTTATGTTTGTTTCCGTCTGTATACCTGCGCACATAATGCGAATGGGACCCGCATTCACTACATACGCCCTGTTCATATTCCCATAATATAGTTGCCATGTGATCTACACTTAATAGACGAATAGAACGCAACCACTTAGAACACTTAACCTTTTGTGAAAATAACTGCTTCATTGTATTGTAGTAATATGGATCCTAAGATTATTAATGTGACAGATACAGGAAGAATTTGTTACGAAACTCAAAAAGGACCAAATCACCATGTTACTGTTGAATGTGCTTTAAATCAAAAAGCGTACCGTCTTAAGGATTTATTAAATCCAGGCTTACAAATCGGCGATTGGATTTCGTTTTCCGGTATAGCTAAGGTAAATAAAATTAATCGTGGATCTCAACCTGAGAAGCTCGAAAGAGTTACTTATTGTCATTTTCCTTATGATGGTTCAAATAAAGAAGAATGGGAATACCTACAATTGGAGGATGATGGAATTCAAGTGATGAGAGTTCCTCCATTAGATGTCAAATTGAGTGTTATTGAAAGTCATAAACATCTCTATATCCACTTAACTGATTGGGATAGTAGTTGTAACCCAAACCAATTAAGAAACACTATTGCAGCATTGGAAGAAACTCTTATTCATCTTCGTTTTTGGCTTCAGCAAAAGTATGATGAAGAAGAATCTAGAAATTCTCTGAGGCTATTCTAATCAGGATAATTAGTTCGTTTTTATTTTTTATCCATATTCTCCATGAACGTATTTATAGCAGTTTTGATAGCCTCTTGAGGATTTCTTCCAATAGCTTCTAACTTTAGACTATTTCTAATCTTAACTTCACCCGAAACTTTATCTAATAAATTCAAAAGTTCAACATCAGTTAATTCCTTCAATGGTTTATCGGGATAATCAAATACCATAATCTAACAATACCGACCAGTTATTGCTTCCCATAATTTCTTTCGAGTATCTGATCCTATAACTCCATCAACTTTAAGTCCACGATGTTGTTGGAAAGCCATAAGAGCTGCAAGTGTTTTGCGACCAATTACTCCATCAGCTCCATGCGGACCCAAATCAAAACCCAGACTAATAAGTGCTTCTTGAACTGCTTTAGGTTCTTTTAACTTATCAAAATCATCATCAATATCAATATCGACTTTTGAAGCATGAAAGTCTTCTTGTTCCTTCAGTTCTTTAGCAAAATCAGGTAAATCGATTTTGTAGAGCTTCTCGAGAACTGGACGAATAGCGTTGTATCGATGTGGATAAATGGAAATACTAGGCCCGAAAGTGAGTTGCTTCAACATTCCAACCACCCATTCTTGATTTGGTTGGAAGTCACCAGCTTGTTCTTGATATTTTATAATATGCTTAGATGCCACAGCAGGTAGATTAGCCGCATATGATAAATATGCAGCTTGAGCGGCTCCTACCCAATCTTCAGCCTTCCCAGAAGGCTCATGACCAAATAAAATTTGTTGAGCTTGCTTGGTAGCAAATCCAATCAATTTTTTAGCAGTGTAGACTGCTTGAGCATTTTGAGCATTATTATCTTCAAATACTGAAGCTAGAACCGAAGCCATTTGCTTAGCATAATACTTTGATTCTTCATCCCAGGAATTTCGAAGTCCACTCGAGTTTAACAAGAAAAGTTGCTTTTGTTCTTGACCCTGATCAACTTCACCCCGTTCATCCTTGAAAAAGAAACGATAACGATCACGATGATTCTTTTTGAATTCAGCTCTAATTTTAGCTAAATGAGTGTGAAGAGGCTGAAGAGCCTCCGGGTGTAAATCAGCTACATATCCAAGCATAGTTGAAACTAGATAATACTTAGCCTCACACCACTGAATCAAACCAAGTGAACAAATACACCGATCATATCCATTATAGGCGTTATAACGTCCACCTTCAGTAGCAGTAATAACTGCTAATCTCTTATGATTTTCAGATGGGTCTTCAGGAAACTTAAAAGGGGCATTTCCCTTGAAAAAAGGTCCTTCGTACTCTCGATAATGACCCCAACCAATTTTACTAGCATCTACCATATTTTATGATACCAATGTAAACTCTAAACATGAGTGGTTGGCAATATTATTATGACCTAGTAGCTCGACTTAACGATGATCAATTAAGTCACCTTCGAACTATCAACTGGCTTTTAAATAGTAAGAACCGGGGTCAAGGACGAACATTTTTATTGGCTATCGGATTTATTCGAGAAGCGATTCGTACAAAACGACCTATTGCCTATTTTGATCATATTAAATCAGACAAAATGAACCATTATATAGGACACATATTAGAAAATCTAACCCATTCCAATCGACAAATTCGAAGTAATTTTAGAGTGACATCCAAAGAAATACAATATGAGGGTGATCTTGAGTATTTTAGCTCCCCTGAGAAAGCCATAAGAGAACCTATTCCGGAAAGCGCATTGATTGAAGATATAATTGAGATAGTTACTATAGCCAAACAACGAGGAATATCAGAAGAAAAGATTAGAGAAGCTGTTGATTTATCTTTAGTTCAAGATTTGATGAATAGCTAGGATTCCATAATATCTTCCACCATCCAATCATAAGTTATGAATCGTGCTAGTCGCTTAGAACTTAAGGTATGGACATTAATACAATGAACAGATTTAGGCGGAGTTGTAAACGAAGTGAGCTCATCAGGAAGGATACAAGTCATCCCAATGCCATGACTAGTAGAAAGAAAAACTATACGGAGGTTCTTTAAATAAGCAGACGGCATAATGGGCGAAATTTCATGATCAGGGGGAACAATAATAGCATCTGAAGGTACAAATCGAGATTTACGATTTTTCTTAACTATTCTTTTTCGTAGTCTCCTCTTATATGATTTAATTAGTTCAGTTAAATACTGAAAAGTATCTTGATAATCTCTTGTGTCTGTCATTGTTTTTGAAATGTATAATTATTCATGAGGAACATTTGTATTGGTATATCAGGTTTCTCCGGCTCTGGAAAAGATGAAGTAGCAAAAAGTCTTGTAAAGAGGGGCGCAATCCAATTAGGTTTAGCCGACCCAGCTAAGCGACACATGGCTGATCTTTATGAATTTACAGAGCAGCAGCTATTTGGTCCAAGTGAATTTCGAAATGGTGGTGATCTCCGTTATCCTAAACCAGCAATGGAAAAATTACGATTATGGAATGGTCCTAAACCGGAAGGTGAGGGATTAATTGGAGATTGGGATGATAACGCCACTTATTGGTGGTTTGAGGGAAGAGACCGAGTTGGAAAAACTTACAATAATAATGATCCTTATATCCCACTTAGGTTGGGAAGTGCCAGGATCTTTATACAACAAGGCGATCCCCGTTTTTGGCTCTCCCCTCGAGAAGCCCTTCAAAAATACTGCGAACTCATGAATACCCTTTATGGAGATACTTGGATCCATAAAGGGATCGATACCAGTCTAAAACTAGCTGAAACTTATTTTTTTAAAACTGGCGTGAATCTGGCTCAATACAGGTATAGCCAAATGGAAGGACTTAAAAAATATTATGGACCTAATAATCATGGCCCAGTGATTAAAGAAAATGTTATTATAACTTGCTTCGCTGACTTCAGGCATAAACATGAAATTAATTATCTTCGTAACAAAGCCGGACCGGCTTTAACCCCGGCCCTTATCAGAATTAAACGACCTGGAATCGACAAACCTCCTTTCAATCATCGTTCAGAAACTGAACAAGCCACGATTGAAGATGGAGCTTTTGACTTTGTAATTAACAATGACAAGACTCTAGAAGATTTAGACCGAAAAGTTGAAAAAATACTTACTACCATAAGGACACCAGGATGGACACCATTACAAGGGACCGTTTAATCAAAATTAAGAAAATTTATTCCCATGCTAGTTGTGGTGATGGCATCACAGCGGCAATGATTTGTGCCGCCGCTTATCGTCAAACTCCGTATGGTATTCCCGATATTAAATTAATTCAGTATGATACTAAAGATCACAATGAACTTGAACCAGAACATGGAGTCATGTTTGTAGACATGACTCCATGCAAAGATGGCTGGGAAAGATGGAAAGAATTTGAACCGATTGTTTTAGATCATCATGCTACAACTAAACATGTAGTTGAAGGACTAAATGGAATTTACGGAAACGAAACTGAATCAGGCGCTACACTGGCTTTTCGGCATGTAATGCAACAATTGGTGGAGTCAAGCTGGATTCCAGCTGGAAACTGGGAAAGAATTGCCCATCTTGTTTCTATTCGCGATACATGGCAAGCTCATCATCCAGATTGGAGACAAGCTCATGAAATTTCTCAAGGAATGCAGCTTTATTCAAGCAAAGAACTGATTGAACGAGCTCGTCAAGGAACAGTTCCATTCGATGATTTTTACAAGTTTGGAGATATTTTATATACTAAAATGATGAAAAAGGCTGAAGTGTTAGCCGATAGTGCCTATATTCAAACCGTGATCATTAAGGGACGTGAACTTAAAATTGGATATTTTAATTGCACTGAAAAAATTATTTCTGAAGCTTGTCATGTTCTTTTAGAAGAAAAAAACTGTGATATAGCTGTTAGTTATTTCATAGCTTATATGGATGGCCAACACCACACTATTATTTCCTTGAGATCAAAAGAGATTCCGATTAATGAAGTGGCCAAACTCTACAAAGGAGGAGGCCATCCTAAGGCTGCCGGATTTAGGGTAAAGTCTGATCTTTATCCTTTGGGGTATATTATTTCTGATTTACACAAAGGTCTCAATCAGATTCTTTAACAGGAACTCCGCCTCCACAATTTTTACAAAGCAAACCACTCGGACAACTAAATAATTGCCTTCCACAAAGGGCACAATATTTGTCTGTAAGTATTGATTCAGGATAAGTCACTATTTTACTCAAACGAACTTCATATACTCTTCCCTCATCTAACCCACGTTCTTCACATGTAGTTACATCAGTATTCATCCATTCATCCGCATATTCTTTTAGTCCGCCAGTTGAAAGAGCGTATTGTTTAGCTAAAACTCGAGCATGTCGTGCAGTAGGAGCTGTGACTAGTAATACTGAACGTAAATCATTTGGATCAAGGCACGGCATTCCGATAGCTCTAGATAATTTAAATAATTTCATATTCCATTGTACATTTGATTATCCTACCTCTCAATGCACGTGAAGCTGTGACGGCGACATACAGAAGGGAAAGATACTTTGGACATGCGCGCCATTGATAGATATCAGTCCGGAGTTGTTCAGAGTATGCTAACTACCCAAAATAACAGCATCTCTAATCTCAAGATTCCTTATCATGAAATGGGCATCAGGGCTTTCTTGCGTGCCCTTACCAATAGAGGAATTATTCTCAAATATGAAAATCTAAGACCTTTAAAATCCTGTCATACTCTCTATTTCAAAATAACAAACATTGTTTATGGAAATTTCATTTATCCAGTCGGAGATGAATGGCTAAGTGTAGAAATCTTAATTGCAAAAAATTGGCTTGAACTTAATGTTGGAAGGGTAAATTATTTACATTATCCCCTAAAGAAAACTTGGGTAAGAGCAGTTATACCAAGAAGAAAATTACAGTATAATCTGAGATTACCGATACAAAAGAGGCCAAAATTTAAAAAATTCGGAGCCTATACAGCTAATGTAATTAAAACAGCTGTAAGAAAAGATGCTGTGAAATATCTTCCTAAAATTATGGAGTCTTAGATTCCTTAGCTTGTTCAGCACTCTCCTCGAGCGCATTGATTGCCGAATAAACGTCATCAAGGTCAGATTCAGCTTCTTTCAGTGCTTCCATGACTGTTTGAAGTCTCTCGCTCTTTGATTTTAACGTCCTAACTAGATTTTCTTTTTCAGCTTCAATCATTTGAATGGCTTCAGGGTTTCCCTTTAAATCCTGAAGCTTTGTATTATGATTCACATTAAAAATAATTTGTTCTAATTCCTTGACGCCATGGTCAAGACTTTTAGTTAATTGCTTAAGGAACGACTTCCACTGTGTAGATTTCTTGCTCTGATCTCCATCTAAATCAGCCGCAAGCCTACTAGCAATCCTCTGAAGATGGCCCGGTTTCATATCTGAAAGAATCAATTAACAAGTCATTACATTTTCGAAATCTTTAGCTATCTGGTCAGCCTCGACCATGGTCATGACACAAGATCGAGCTATCATCCTAAGCCCACTTAAGTCATTAACAATCGTACCATTTAGATTTAAATTACAAAGAATATTCATGTCTTCTTTAGATAAATTGTCTAAAGAAACAGTATTACCGGGCTTCGAAAGCTTGTGACAAATCAGTGCAGCTCGACAAATTTTAGTAAAATTTTCGGGGTCAGGGTTGATTCGTGTTAACTGTCGAATGATATCAGAAACTTTTTCAAGAATAATATCTGCTTCATATCTTTCTAGTTCGATTGATATCAATCCATTAGTAATCTTAAAGCTCTTGATTCGCATTCTATATAAATATACAAATTTCAGGCCCTAATTTCCATATTTTCCGGGCTCTTGATAGAAGACATCACCTCGTCATGTTTTTTGACATATTTCTGAAATTCTCGAATAGGGTCGTCAGTTATTCCATCTTCAGTTAAATCTGGATGATCTGGGATTTGGAAGATATAATCATATAATATGCTCTCAACCGAGATAACAACTTCGTAAATATCCGATATGTTTACAGTTAATTGAAGTTCCCCACGATCATCTTCAGATTCTTTAACTTTCCAACCCTTTTTCTTCATTTCGCTAAGCAATTTACTCATTTCCTTTTGTTCAACATTTTCCCGTGCAAGTCTAGTCATAGCTATTACAATATGATGCAATAGGTTACGATTTAAGGCTACCGAAACCCTACGCAGGGTTTCGATCAACGTTTTCTTATCAATATTCTTTTTGTCTATTTGATAAGCTAATAAATTCAAGTATGATGCAAAAGCTCTTGGACTGGAAGCCATTTGTTCAAAATACTCAGCCCCTGGAAGTCCCTCCCCTAAAAAATCAACAATGGCCTTAATCGGTTCTCCAGTAGTGACTTCTTCAGAATCATAAGGGTCATCTATAGCTTGAATTTTAACATTATACTGAGTTTCACTTTCCTCAACGTTAACTATAGCTTGATTCGCTCTAGCAAACAATTCTGAATCTCTTAAATCAACAGACTTCCAAGCTTCCCCCTTGAAGAAGTTGGTTAAATCTTCCATCGTGACTATTGCAGCGTTTCTTTTCACATTCAAATAATTAGATTAGGGCTTTATACCTAAATAGGTTTCATAAATCTGTTCAATGAACCAAGGATTAGTCAAGGCTATTCCTCGAGCTTTCCTTATCCTTGAGATTACCCTCCGAGGGGATACGCCTAATAATACCAAGGATAAGGCAGCCACTAAAGAAGACCGGTTAATACCCATCGCACAAGTACAACAAACCTTCTTTCCCTCTGATAAGTATTTAGCTACTGTTTGAGCGGCTTCTAGAGCTCGAGTTACTTGTTGATTATTTAATTCTCGGTCCGAGAGTCCAACCTCGATTATTTTAGGTCCTTCAATAGAACCCACGATTCGTAGCGGATATTCATATGCAGCTAATACAATTAAATCGAAACAATAAGTACCGGGATCAGGTTTACTCCCTATCCATAATTGATCTTTAATTATTTCACTAACATTCACATCCTAATTTAATATTAGGATTCCATAATATTTTCCACCATCACATTATCTAATTCATTAACTAAGTTTGATCGACCCTTCAAATATATTAGGGTAATAACCAAAAAACAGATTGAACCCATTAAACTTAAGCTAGATGCAAAAGGTCGCCATTGAATAATAGCAGAGACCATGTTAAAAATTGAAGCAGAAGCACTAGAGATAATTATTATTTTATTTAAACACAATGCTCTTCGTGCACTTTTCTCTTTTCGTTTTATGATTTCTTGAAAAGATGATTGCCTTGGAAAAGGCGGGGGTTTCCATCCCATAGGCTTTGGCAAAGACCTGATACCCACTACAAAGCTTGTTCCATTACTGCTCGAGCTTCTTCAATGGCTTGATGTAGTTCATCGTATTCTATAAAGGACATTTGGCAAGTTCCATTTAATGATAAATGAACGTTGCATCCAGGAAGTGCATGCTTCATTCCTTTATTTTTCCCATCTGAAATAATTACCTTAATATTGGTTCCATTCATTATCTTTCGAATTTCAATTCTAGGTTTCCCAACTCGATGACCAACAATTTTAGCTTTCCATTTTTGTTCATCTTCTTTGCTCATGTTGGATTCATACTTATAACAAGTTCCAGTTTCCTTGACTTTCTTAGGCTTATCCCAGCTTAGTATACCCATAAATGTAAAATACATTTATGTTAGATCGAACTGAACAGCGGCTTGCAATTATTGAAGATTTTCATCCTGATATGGGACTTCCTAAATATATCAGATTAGAAAAAGAACGAAAAGAAAGGATAAAGAATTCTAATTCCAAATATGGGGATAATATAGAATTTTCAGGCAATAACTTTGATTTCATGGTTACAGGAGGAAATTCAGGAGAAATAACCCAACTTGCAGTACGTCCTGTTGGAGAAGCACGTTCAGTAAACTTTTGGGGAAGATTTTGGAATTGGTTTTTAAATATATTTCGAAAACCAATAAAAGAAGCTGTTCCTGAGATGAGCATATTAGAGTTCTTCACTAATATAAAAAGCTCTGCCCAGGATATCAATTTAGTAGAATCTCGAGCTAAAGGTTACGAACAAGCCATTATCAAAGCTAAACAAGCTGGACAAATAGCGCTCTTAGAAAAATTGAAAGATGGACTCAATGCATTTAGAGTAGAAACGCTCATGCTTTCAGTTGGTATCACAAGTTACGTTTCAGAACAAACTATTGTCGAATTTTACAAGAAATCAAAAAAGGGAATGTGTCTGAGTTACATTAAAAATTTCACCAGGCCAATTCCAGATGAACTTACCCAACTTAAAATGAAAGCTGATGAGCTCGAAATTTTCGACAATTACGCTGTACTTCATTATGATCCGGATGGTAAATCATGGGAAGAAACTAAAGCTGAGAGAGCTGCACGCAAAGATCCTATTTTATTTGGAATTTTGAAAGGCAGGAGCGACCTTTATATTATCGGGGATTGGGTTGATGACATGTGCGATTTAACTTTAGATAAGATGGCAGAAATTCTTGGCCGAACAGCAGAAGAAAAATTAAAAACTAACCAATAGGATGGTTTGTAATGCCTTGTGGAGGAATCTGGCCAGTTGACCCATTTGAAGGTGAATGTTTCCATTGTGGGAAAACTGGACAACTCGATCATTTCTGTGAAGAATGGGACACGGGACTCCATGCCCATTGTGTGCAACCTTTTCTCCAAACTCCGGAGGGTCAAGTCGTTCTAACACACAAACATGAAGTCATTCTTCGACTTAATGATCAAAATCATATTTTAGCGCAGGAAGGCGTTGAAGCCAAACCTATTATTACTAAATAATTATTAGAATAGTTTATTTATGCTTCGTAACTTGAGTACGGCCTTTATAGATAATAATTTATGCCTATCAGTACTCGATTCTTCAATAAATACATTGTCCGTTAAGTGCTCTTTTCGCAAAAAGTTCTTTAAAGTCTGAAGAGCCGCGTCATCCCATTTATAATATTCAACATTTAATGTACCTGGATCCATTTCCCACATTCGAATTGCATTATAATCTTTAGAAAATGACTCCTCAGTATCTTCTTTATAACGTTCAAATACTTCAGGAGTCAAAGCAGTATCATTAAACACTGCCTCTGGGATCTCTTCTACTTTTCGATACCAAATAGCTTTAGGCCCAGAAACCTTTATAGCATAACCTAAATCTCCTAAACTTTCTTGATTTTCTTCTAAATATTTATCAATACCTAAGTCTTTCAGTAAATAGGCTTCAGCAAAAGCATCATGAAATCCCTTTATTGGTATAATCTTATTACCATCGATGAAGACCCACCATCGTAATCCAGTAAAAGCTTGATGGAAAAATGCAACTCGAGCTGCAATTCTACGTAATTGACTAGATACTAGTGATTTACCCTTCCCGGAATAAGCTAGTAAATCTTCAATAGTGGTATCATAGGTCTTTCCGGTCTTATAATCACCGAGTTTGACTTTCAGATTCGGCTTCTGAACTTCCGGATTATCTATTACAAAATCCTGTAGAGTTAATAAGGCTTTCCGATCCCATCCATAAAAGTCAGCAGTTAATTCTGAGCTCTGACCCCAAATTCGAATAGCGTCATAATCTTCAGAATAGGCTTTTTCGGCGTCTTCTTGGTATTTTTTGTAAATTTCAGGAGTAAGTGCGGTATTCTCTACCACCGAGTCTATCAACTCCTGTTCATCAGTTCCTATGTACGCTGGAAAAATTGAGAAAGTTGGGGCACTTTCCAATTCCTTCAAAGTATGCTCTGAAATCTTACCTTTTTGAGCTTCTAAAAATTGATCTAGTCCAGCGTCTTCAAGAATATGCTTTTGAGCAAATTCCCGGTGCATGTTTGAATCTCGATCTTTAAGTGAAGCGTATTTCCCATCAGTGTAAAGCCACCCACGGACACCACTAAATCCTAAATGCCGGCTAGCAATCCGGATGGCTATCGCGTGTAAATCCACGTCCGAACCAAGAGATTAGAACTGTAAATTTATTAAGGCCAGTGGTATATGAAAATATGAAGCAGCATAATTGGGTGAAGATTAGAGAAGCACAACCGACTCTTCATCGAACTTGGTGCTGTCCGGGTTGTGGTCACAGAATTACTACTCGAGGAACAAAAATTAAGCTCGACAAATTAAAGAAAACTACTCCTGGTGAATTATTAAAACACGTTGGAGTCCCAATAGACTGTAAAGAAGCTAATGTGCTCAAAATCATGACAGTTTAATTCATTATTATCTCTGTGTGATCATAGATTTATAGAAAGATTAGGCGGCCATTCAGATGGTATAAATGTGCTTACTTATTATCGTTGCAAACAATGTGAACATGAATGGAAATCTGTAGAAGAAATAATAATTAAGTTTAATCAAGAAGAAATAGATACCTTCCCAAATAAACGAAGACCCAAGCATTAGCCTGGGTCTTCATGACTGGCGAGAGGGAGATCAAGAAGAAGGCATTTAAACTTTTCCATTAAATTTTTATCTAGTCATTGAAGCGTGGATCTATTTAAGATTGCACGTAAAATGACGGAAGATTCAATGGTATCTATCATAAAAGATAAGGTGCCTGAAGAATATATTCCAGCGTTTGAAAAAGCAGTGAATTGGGACCCTAAAACTAAAGGCTGGGACTATTCAGTTGAAAAAGCCTGTCGATTTGTTAAAAAAGGAACTAAACCATTAACACATGGTTGGCGAGAGGATGAACTTAAAGAAAACGCTGAAAAATACGGCCTGGAATCTGACGGTGTATCTGCATATTTGCCTGAAAATAGAGACATGGCTAAATTACTAAGATGGTGTCAGGATAATTTAACTGGAAAAGATTATCATTACTTAGTCGGTTACTTATCAGGTTATCCACCTAATGAAATCAAGGATTTTGTGCAGACTGTAAAATAGACTTGGAGGTTTGGTTATGACTTAAGTATGCACATCAACTATCGACGCAAAAATATCCATCGGGCCAAACATCACAATTGTCGTTATTGGGGATACTTTCCTTCCCTGAAAAGCTGGAAGCAAGAAAGTAATAGAAGAAGGCGACGAGTAACTTGTCACTTCATTCAAAGTGATAAATTTGATATTATTAAAAATAAATATAAGAGAGACATTCTCTGGAATTATTTCTAAATAAACAAGAGCCCGGAGGGTATCCAGGCTCTCGGAAGATCCCAAGGGGGATCAGGATCTTCACTATTTAAACTTACATTTGGATCTAGGTCTCCATTATATGAGCAATTAAATACTTTCTACAAGAAGCATGTCTACAATCTAAAATGGCTCCCGAATGACTTTCCCAGGTTGAAATAAACACATGAGATGTTTTAATTTTATGTCTACCATGTTTAATTTCAATTATTCCAATAGGAGCAATTTTGTTTACATACAAGTCTGTTCCAAAAAGGGTAGCTACTTTTCCTCTTTTTAAATCAAAACGATTATTTGTTAGATCTAACGTTTCTTTACCGCCTTTAAGAATATCTTGATAATCATATGGACTTACAGTAATACGCTCAACCCGATAACCAGGACCTCGGATAAAGATTTCGTAGCAATAATGTAGAAATTTTACGTTAAATACTTCTTCACGCATCTTTAATTTCAAGTTTGACCATTATTATGCGTTCGTCATCAAACATAATTTTAAATTGAACTTGTTTACTCGCCTGCATCGCTTGAATTATATGAGGATCAGGTATTACACCATCCCGAGAAGACAATGAAATCATTGTTCCAGCTAGAGCATATTCAAGCTCAGCGATTCGTTGCTCGAGCTCAGCAATTCGTTCTTGATCAGTCATTTTCGTACCTTTCGTATTTCAAAAGATTGTGAAGTTCATTATTAGATGCAGTTTCATCAACAATCGCCTGAGCTATCAGCACACATTCATCAGGCTCAAAAAGTCCGAATGTTCGAGCAGATTGTTTTGCTAACTCTGGCAACATATGAAGAAATATGTTGCCAGAGTTACGACGTTTCCGATATTTGTATCCATTAATAATTCCAGCAAAAGTACGCTGAACTTGTACAGGTGCAAATTCACCAACAATTTGAGGAACGCGTTTTAAAACAGATATGGCAAGTTGAAGCGACTCTTGATTTTTTGCTTCTAACTGAGCTTGCCATTCAGCATGATCTTTAGGCAAGTCTGTTCGATTATTCATCTTCACCCTTTTTATGTTTTTTAGTTTGTTTCTTTAATTTAGCTATTGGTTCTCGTAGAACTTTAGGTTTTCGTTCCATTTCTTCAAAAACTTTGATTACTCTAGAAATAGACTCATACAAAGCCTTATCAGCCCGGTCTTGACGTCTTAAATAACCAGAAACTTCCCAATCACTCATAATTTAGATTACATCTACGTTTGCATCACATCAGACACAATATGTTCTTTCTCGGTTGGAGCTCTCATCTTTGAAACCCACTTCCCATTAAATATCGATCTGGGCTTATTACAAAATTCACAAGATTCAACTATAGACAGATGATCACCTTGTCGAACATATTGTCCTGGTTTCATCATATACGGAGTCACTTGAGTAACAGGCATTATAATTGCATGATCCTTTCAACCATATAAAAGTTACGACGTTCCTGAACAAAATCTGAATCCCAAAATTTAGGGAGCCACTTTTCGCAACAATTAGATTTTGCTACTGGCTGATTCCCCATAACTAAAGTCATGTTAATAAAATGAACCATCCCTTTAGATGGAGGACTATCAGCTGGTGAAACATTGAGTGGCTCAAAAATAACAGTCACGAAAGGACAACTATGCCAAACACTAAATATTTGTCTTTCTAAAAAATCTTGAAAATCTTGGACAAACTTTTCATATGCCATTTTTTGTAACCATTTATTAGTGCATTTAAAATTCAGTTGGTTAATTTGAGAAATTAATATAGTGTAATTGCTCGAAAATTCAAATAATGGAGGATGATCCGTAATTTGTAAACAGGACCACTTTTTATTACTCTTTAAAGCATTTGACGAAAGACCAATACAGTTACTCTTACAACGAGGTGCAATTTCACCATCAGCTAATCTGTATTGAACAAACGTAATCATCATTTAAATAGTACAACTAACTTTCCATAATTCTTTTTACTATCGATTGATCGATAATAGTAATTAATGTTTCGCGTGATCTTACTCTCGTAGTTTCATCTAGCATAATTGAAATTATATCATTTTGAGTAAGAACACCTAAATGCATGGTAGCTCTGATTAATTTAGCATTTAGTCTCTCGACCATATGCTGAATGGTAGCTCTTAAATCACTGAAAGATAATCCGCAAAATCTGCTTTCCAATACTTCAAATTCAACTTGATTGAAATAATCAATAGTAATTTCTGCGTCATACTTTCTGTATTTATATTTATGAAGTCTAATACTGAACCTAATCGATTCGTACTGAACAAAACAAGAACTGGAATCAAAAGAAAAAGTTCTTTGCTCATATAAACCTAAATCAAGCTTACTGACATTTGTTTTTAGTATATTCAATGCCTCATATCTAGCAGCCTCATCTTTGGCACGTCGTATCTGCCAGATTAAAGCAAAACAAACCCCAAAGTTAAATACTATAATAAAAGCTATGATTAAATTCACACTTTAACATACAGTCATAATTTCATGACTTCCTGGATGATAAAATAAGAACTATGTTAAAAGCAATTAAATTCGGTTCAAAGCTAATTGATTCAAAAATCTTGACATTCTGGTAATTAAATCTTTGAGTTTCGAGCCGAGCCATACCGTTACTTCAATCATGATTGCATGATTTCCAACAATGTCTTAATTTGTTCAAATTCGTCTGCTGCCATGAACTCAACATCTTGAAATCTAACAAATTGGATTTCTTTAGAACCATAAATTTGAATTTCAAGTGAACCGTCTAATCCTCGAGAAATAACTGTTCCACACATATGATTATCCAAAATTCGAACAGGCTTATTTAAAGAGGCAGCCATCGATCTGAATAAATCACCCATTTACATCTCCATGATTATGCCTATTTGAAATTCATCTTCGCTTATTAATTTAAGATCTCGCATTCTCCATTCTAAAATCGATTCTTTGAATTCTACCATGCAAGTTCCGCGATTTGAAAAACGTTCAGTTATTGTTCCGTAATGTTCTCCTTGGTATTTGTGATTATATTCAATTCTCACGCGAGAACCAATTTGAAATACATTCTTATCAAGTTCGGTTGCTATAACCCCATCACCGAGCATGATTGTTAACTTAGTCCGACCAGCCATGACTTTAACGTATTCACCAATGATGTATCGTTCTAATGTTTCTTTATAATTACTCATCCATTATAATATACACCTGTAATTCATCTTCAGTAATGATTTCTATCGGATCTTCTACGCATCTAGCTTCAATCGCTAATTGAACAGTAGTGTATAAAGTCGCACGTCGAGGAAAATCAGTGTAAAAATGACTAGCACCTAAACCATATTTATCTTTAGGCCCTGGCTTTCCAAGTTGATCAGGATAAATAGCTTCAATCCAGACTGGAAATGGAGCATTTGCAATTCGAATAGCGTACTTCATGGCAGCATGACATTTACTGTTCATTTCCTCATAATCTCCGCGACTATGGCTTCATCTATGCTATAAATGATTAGACTATCAGGATCTGGTCGTCTTTTAACTGCCAGCATAGCTTCTTCTCTGGAAGAATAATATGAAGCTTTTTCAATATTATGAAAGTGATCAAATCCATTATAATGCTCATAGTAATATTTACTAAAAGTAATACTCCAGATAACATACTGCATTAGTGTTTCTTGCGCCAAGCTTTCATGAAACTTCGGGATACACAAGGTGGGTAATCTTTAGGATTAATGGCATGTCCTACAGTAACAGTAGCCATACAACCACAATGTTCACATTTAAAGATGGATGATTCATGAATGCAAGTTCCAGCGTCTCCGATTCGTTTCCATTGATGTTCACGTTTTTTCTTCGATTTACTATTTCGAGGTCTTTGATAAGTTTCAACCCAAATCTCATGATCGTTACTGTAATAGAAAATTTTAGCTTTTAGCTCTTCTTTAGTTTTAGAATGGCGCAACGTAAGAGTCATTTGTTCATCACAAAATTCTCCACCGCGTTTTTTACGAACATTTATAATTTCATATCCAACCAGAGCTTTCTTAATATCAGCTTCCCGAATATTATTCATGTTTTAATCTACATCTAATAGCGTTTCTACTTCTTCATGTATAATATGATATGAATCGAATTGTTCTACAAAAATCGTTAGGAAGTGGTAATCATCTAGAAATTGGACGTAAACTCATGATTTGGGTAGAATTAGATGCTAAAGGAGCTTGGATTTACACTAAAAACCGTCTAGAAAACACTAAAACTATCCAAACTGAAACTATTTATGACGCCATTGAACAAGCCATAGATATGATTATTAAACAAGCCAACGAAGACCTTAGTGAAGTCTTACTTCATGCCCACGCATTAGGTTACGAACAAGAAGATTTAATTCATTTAGTAAAGTCTATTGACGTAGAAGAAATTATGGAATCATAATGTCTGACGAACCTAAAGCTGATTTACTTAAAATAAGCGATTATCTTGAAAGTAAAGGAAAAATATTTAATGTATCAGTATCTAAATCAGGTTTTAAGATTCGTCTGGCTTTTGATCAAGCGCATGAATCTATCACTTTTGATAAAGATAATTTCAAAATCCTTGTAAATTGGGCTCGAGAAAGAATGGGCTGGGAACTTTAACTTTAATCAACAGTTCCACCAAGTAATTGAACAATTTCACTATAAGTAGTTTGACTCAGAAATTTTCCTTGAACATTTCGAGTTTGAGCGTCACCTACATTTAACATGTGTTTTGGTTTATTGTAAGTGATGGATATAGATTCTTCTTCAAGTTTTTCCAATACTTTTGCTATTCGAGCTTCTAGACTTGCTTTCATATCCTACTTTACAATTATTCATAATTCCATAACTTCAGCTGTTAGATATTCTTCTTCGCTGATTCTTTTCAAATTAGATGGAGAAAAGCACAATTCTATACCATCAATTCTTCTTAAAATAATTGGATCTAAGACATCTTGCGTAGCATATAAAAACCTACCATAACCAGTAAGAGGCTGCTGGTTATACGGTATATTTACGGTATATTTATAAGGGGCGCCAGACCGCAGAAGAAGTACATTCATTTTTACTTAAATAATTTTACACTTGAAAAAAATTATGATCCTTCCCATAACGCATCGAGTCTCTTAATTTCATCTCGGATGAACTTGCGATCCCGGCGGACAGCTTCCCGTCCCAGTCTTTCAAATAATTTTTGAGCCGCCGGGGTATTCATATGACTGCCTTTTCTCAGTCCATACTTTTTACAATCGGCAGCCGTGATGGGAAAAATTAAATATTTTCCATCTTTGGTTTTCTTCATCTTATCAAAATGAATTTTATGCAAGCCAGCCATTCTTAAATCTATTAGATATGGTCTCTTGAGAATTCCATAGTTATCAACTGCCCGATAAGTACCCGAGGGAAGTCCACATTGTTCAGTAAACACTGGAAAGCGTTCAAAGCCATCATACACATAATAAGGAATAGGCTTGTTACTCCGGCCTTCCTTTCCATTATGGCCGAAGGTGCGACATCTCTTTCCAACTTTGAGCGCCATCCATCGAACCAATGAATAGGCATATTCCCGCTCGAGTCCCGTTACCACTCCGTAATGAAATCCAAGAGCGTACTTAGACGCGAATAATTGCCGTCCATGCAAGATTTTTGAAGTATATCGATGCTCACAGCCCGTCAATTTTTCCCAAGTAACATGATTTTTACGCATGAATTTAAGCATCTTCTGCTTAAGTTGCATCGATCGAGCAAGAGTATAGATATCGTATCCCATAATTAGTCCTCAATCCAGTGGTTAGCAACACAACCCGACTTTTGCATATGAGCTGCAAATTTCTCTGCATCTTCTCGATTGTCTACTTCAAAAGTAAGTCCTCGAGAATCAACATCAGTAAATGGGCCCCTGACTTTAACTGGAGGAGCATGCTGCGCAGGTTCAGTCTTGAGTTTATATCTTCCATATTCAGGATGAGACCGGATAATCTTAGGAGTGTACCAATGAAGTAAATTACGAGTTTTCTGAAACGAAAGGTTGGGCTTGAGCTCGATGACCACAAGGGACATGTACTAATTTACACAGACTATCATTTTATTTCCGATGTACAATATTTAAATGACAGAAATTGACCTAGATAAGTATCAAGTTAAAAAGAATTATCATCAAGACCATGTAGTTAAACGAACAAATACGGAACAATATGGTTTATTAATTTGTGATTGGAATAACACTATTTGCAACAAACCAGTTTATTATATCGATTTTTTTGATGGATTTAAAGTTATTCTTTATCGACATGAATTTGAAGAAATTTCAGAACCAGAAGCAACAGTTCATTTAGTAATGAACATATGAAACATATAGTTTGGAAAAATGGGAATTGGGTGGATATTATAGAGGATGAAGCTACAAAATATTTAGTTTGTAAAAGAACTGAGAACGGTCTTTTTAATAAATTTGGAAGAACAATTGAATTCTGGACGGGGAATCCTGATATCAAATCAAATGAAAATGGATTTAATAATAGATTTGTAGAGCATTGGCGTCAAGCCAAATTATTTAACACAGAAAAAGAAGCTCGAGAAGCGTTTTTCACAGATCAACAAAGACGTTTTAAGTACCCTGTAAATCAAACTGATGCAGAACGTACTCAATGTGAAGAAACTTTTGGAATCAGTTATTTATCAATAGCTTCACTACTAATCGAACAAATTATGGAATCATAATTAGCTATCCATTAATTTATACACCATCATTTCATCATGGCTAATCTCAATTAATTCCTCAGAACGTATATTTGGTGCGCATCGCCGAGGTACATGATTTTCGAAACGTCCGAATATATACAGATTCCCATCAATTGGCTTACGTATAAACCATCGGGTACAAGGTAAACGACATTGATTATTACAATAACAAAGTCCGGAATTCAAATTATTTGAAAGTAAAACTCTCATGATTCAAGAAGCTTCTGCCATTCACGTTCTCGTTCAGCCTCGAGCTTAATAAGCTCGAATTCAGTATCATTAAATAAATAACGACCCGGAAAGAAATCTGGATTTTTTAAAGCTTCAGGATTAAGCGTCATCCAATCTTCATATTCCTGTTTCTCCATAACTTGAAATTGACCATGAACAGTTGCAATTACTTTTTGATCACGAATAAAATCTTTTAAATAATTACGTCTAGCATTTCGAATAATTTGTTTAAAATTCATGGCTTTCCTAAGATCAGTACACTTCGTAATCTTAATTTTTGTTCTTCTAAAAGATTGTACAACATATCATTCAATTCTTCTATATCGTTAGCTGATCCGAACCTTCTATGTTTAACTGGAAATCCTTCACACGGAACATAAACTCTGAAGAGAGAATCTTCAGCATACTCAGATTTGACTTTTAACGTAAATTGTAATCCATCACAAATAGCAAATCCTGGTTCAAATCTGGCGACAAAGGGGTCTCCAATAGCCTTTTGCAATGCTCGAGCAAAATCTTTGAGAGTTCTCATTGCTAATTTATGACCTTCAGATTCTTCTCCAACAATTTCCTGCATTTGTTCTTCTAAACTGGCCATAATTGTACTTTACATCCATGATTAAACAACCCCAACGCACCAAGAAAATTGTGCCTAAAAATATGTGTAAAGAATGTGATGGTAAGGGGCGATGGTTTGACGCATCACATTCTTGTAGCCGGATGTGCACAGCTTGTAATGGTACAGGGCGTTCTAGGACAAAACAGATTGTGACTAAATGATGTTTGCTAAGTATTCTAAATCAGAAAAAATTGCTACTATTCTAGGCATTTCAGTAGGGATTTTAGCACCTTTAATAGCACTCTGGACGTTTCTATGAAAATTGGTGACTATGTCAAAATAAGTTGGAATCGAACTTATCAACAAACTCATTCATTTAGCAATTACGGCATTATTCGATCTAAGGAAGAAATGCGAGAATTAGGTGGCAATCGCTTCATGACTAGTGATTTCTTTCAAATTCCAACTCAACAAGATACTTATCGGATGATCGAAATTTCTCCTGGAGAGATTGTCCCACTTGATACAGATGTTTTAACTACAGTTAGTAAAGAAGAATATATAGTTGCTAAAATTATGGAGTCATGATTTAAGTGGCCATCATTCGAAATACTTCCCAATGTTGAAGTAATTGGTGAAGAACTCCAACTGAAACACTGATTTTTTCATAAGATCGAAATTCACCTTTATAAATAAAGCCGACAGCCTCCGGTGAACACATGTAATAACTCAGTTTTCCGTTTACTTTAGTTACTCCTCTAATAAAGTATAAATTGATTTTAAAATCATCGACAAAATCTAAGCCCCAATAAGGATAATCAGGAAGAATATAAAGATCAGGAAATTTTTGAAGTGCAACCATATCAAGACTGCATGACTGGTAAAATAATCTCTATCTCTTCTCGAACATGAAATTTCATGTTTGAGTCATTCATATGATTACGAACATTCTCAAATTTAAGACAATGCTCACAATATCCATAAAGTGCAATTCCAGGATGGTCAGTCCTTTCAATAAACATATGAGTCTGTTTAGTTGAACAAAAAACACACATCCATATGATAGGGCGGTTAATCATTAGGAACACATGATGTGGAAGACCATTCTTTCATCGTTAGTGGCGAGCTGAATTTGTGAACTGTCGATAGCTCTATCAGTTCTTAAGTCATCTTCATCTTCAAACCACACCACATCAAATGTAATCCGATGACCGTCTTGATCGAAGATATTACTTTTAGTAACAACACAGCCGTAGAGGCCGTCTAAAATAGACCGAACGAGCTCTCCAGGCTCAATTTCCATTTCTTTAGATTACAGCTACGAACTCATGATTCCATGATGTCGAATAATTGAACATATTCATTCAAAATGATTTCATCAATAACCTCACATTTTGGATTTCGATTTTGGAAGATTTTGGCGTCAACTAATGAAAATCGGGTAGCTTCTTTAGGATCAGTGCAGTTCCAAACAACATCAGGAGTTGGCCCTTCTTTATCTAAATAAACAAAGATAGGTTTTCCAGCGTCTTCGAGTCTAATTACCGGATTTAAAAGACGAATCACAAACATTATTTGTTACGACTATTAGCTTCAGCCATCAATTGATTGAGCTCATAAGCCTCGAGCTTATACTGGTATAGAATTTCCCGCCGGAGTTTCTTGTAGTTGGCTTTTCGTTGTTTGGCCCGTTTATTTAAACGGCGGACATTAGTATAACGTTTGATTAACATCCGTTGAATACCAGTTATGTTGTAAATCGGATTTCCAACAATGATTAAGCCATCATGATAAGAAATTGGAAAATCAACCTTCATCTTGGCGATAAATTTTTCCATTACGGGCTCAGATAACAAATTAAGCTCGTCTAGTAATTTTAGGCTCGGATATTTGCCACTTCGGGTTCGGTAAAGAAATGGGTACCTAGCCATATTTTATATTACATTTTTAGAATCCAGCCATGAAACCAATTCAGATAATTGGTTTCATGATTGCATAATCTGAGCAATTACAAATTCTTCTTCAGTAATTGGCTCGAGCTCATCAGGTGTAAATGAATATTCATGTCCGCTTATATCCCTAATTACATGCGAATTCATCACATCGCGCATCGTATAAGCTAAACGCCCATATCCAATAAACGTGTGTTGAACCGAAGAAAAGCTACGGGGATTAAAACTAAATTTATATCGAATAGGCGTACCAGATTTCATTCTAATATTGTACATTCAATATAAGCATCACCATCAGGAAATTTAACGGAAATCTGACGGGAGTGCCGGGCCTAATCATGCCGGAATATAGCCTCCAACTCGGAATGAACGCCGAGCCAACATCAAAATCCTCCCTAGCATGTTTTGCCCAACTCGGGAACAACCCCAACCCCAATAAGGATCGCCAACGGCGTCCTCAATTAAAGGCTGTTCTCCAGTGTCCAGCAGAGCTTGCTTGAGATTCGCATGTTGATGGAATTTATGCCAAACGACCTCATACATAAACACATCTTTGGTTTTGGCAAAGATGGGCTGAGGTGGGGGTGAAACCCCGCGTCCATCATCCATCCACACTGGTCCAATATTCAACAGATCCGGAATGCGAACTCGCACATCATTGTTTGGAGACAAATCCCAATCAGGTCGCAACGGTAAAGAACGGTCTCGACCAATCATGGCAGCCTTCCCAGGAGTTTTAGCGTCATGAACCGCTTTGACCAGGTCAGGCCGATGGGGCCAATATTTCATGGCCTGAAAGGCATGTTCACTAGTATCCCAATCCTGGCCTATGAAATGGACGGGATGACTCGAAAAATTAGAATAATGACCGTGCGGGTCCTGGGGTCGATAAAATAAAATCACTCAATAAATTACATTTGTTCGCGAAGCGAACTTCGTAAATATACTAATCGGAAACGTATTTGAATAAATGACTCATAGCCAAGTTTACAGGCGGCACGAACTTTCTTTAAAACGCCGCCGTTACCCTAGGGCGGTGATTATTAAAAATTATTTCTTAACGAAGATTCGTTTCCTTACAGGAGTTCCAATACGCTCAATACCGAATGGACCCATATCATTAAATCGGCTACCACAATGACGGCATTTAAAATTTTGACTGCCTCCACCTTCAGGCCCAGCTATAAATTCTTCATGTCCACAATCAGGACAAATATTTTTCCTTAAAGATTTTTCTTCTGCTTTGGTAACATTCATCTATTCAAATTGTACATAAAATGAACCGTATAAAATGAGGTACGTAATTACAACCACCGAACTCGAACTCTGCAACGTGCCTTGGGGTATGTACTATATGAAGAAGGATTCAGAACGTGTGTATTATATGAAGAAGGGTTCTCGGCAAACCTATCGTTGGACCTGCCATATTAATTTAGCCAGCGTTTTTGTTTGCAAGAAAGATGCGGAAAGACGTTTGGCTAAAGTGTTACAAGAATACGGGACCGGCGAACTCATGGAATACGACCGGTTGTTGGTTGAAGATATTATGGAAGTTTAAATGCCTATATGTGACAACTATAACCTACTGCTAACGACCGGGGAACCGTCGTGCACGGCAGAAGCGACCCAATTTTATTTGATTTTTGGAAAAACTGACCTCTATCTCAAAGCCTGTTGTGACCATTGCTCTAAATTATTAGGCCCAAGTAAACAGTCGATTTCTCGAGAAGAATATGAAATTGCTCGAATTATGCTATCTTAATAATTGCTCGAGTAAATAACAAACCCGACACGAACCCTCCCCGAGTTTACGAATGATTTTACTCATAACTCCATGATGAATTCAACCAACATCTCTTCCCGATTAATATAAATTTTCTTAATATGTTTGAGAAAAATCCAAGCAAACCAAGTTTCTGTAATTTGCTGAGGGTCAAAAATCGAAATACCATATCTTTCACTAGTTTTAGCAATGATTCTCCCATAAAATAATCCGGGGAAACTCTGATGATTAAATTTGATATAAGTACCGAGGTCAATCACTTATTAAGGTACAAAGAAGGACCCGAAAATTGAAAGGGCTCAAATAGTATATTTCTCAAAAAGGGTTTAGTTTCGCTTCGCGAAACTTCGGAAATATATTGTTTTATGATTCGAAGCTGTGTAAATTAAAATATGCGAAGATGTGGTAATTGTGGCAGGATCTTACATAATGAAGAAGACTGTAGTTGTAAGAATTTATTTAGCGCCAAGACAATCTTCGGGTTAGCCGGATTTTATATAATTGCAGCCCTAATGTTTGGTCTAGTTTTATATTTGGTTCAGACGTACATTTTCAAGTAGATTAACCTTATCAAACCCATCAAAGACGTTAGCAGTGGCTGATATTTTAAGGATTAAAATGTAATATTTAATATGCAACTAAAACTGTTTGTGGGAAAACCAAAAGAAGTAGAAGAATTAATTAATAAATGGAAAACTGACCGGATTCATGTGGTGCGTGATGCAGTTAACTCTTGCTTTGATACAAACGGACAAATAACAGTCACAATGGCAATTTGGTGGGAAACACGTTCTTACAACTATTCCTAAACCTCATATTGTTCCAACATTCAAGTGTAGTTTGAATGTTGCTTTAAAATATTAAATATTTCGAAAGAAGGCTTCGCCCCGTCTAATTTAAAGGAATATCTTTCGAACGCGAGGACCCATTTCAAAGGGGTGCATAAATTTCCCCACCCAAAGATATCTACTGGGGAATCCTATTTACATTATATCCCCTATACCATCCTATATGGGGCGTATACCTATAAGTATAGGGTATTTACGTAGATATGTCTCTTACCACCTCCTATCTCCATAATCCGTGTTCCCATGTTTCTAGGTACGGAGTTATAGGGCGAGTTTACGAGAGTTCTCAAGTTCGGCCGAACTCGTTTCCGATCTCAAATACGCATGAGCCCGGAGAATTTCCGGGCTCTGCAGTCGTTCTTTGATGGTTGTAAAGCTGACGTACCTAAGGCGGGTGGCCACCTCCGAACCTTGGTTTCATAGAGGGTACTTGTGCTATGCGTGTCTGTACACAAGGACAGCGGGTCCTTACATTCGCCCAGACTGGAATCGCTTGTGGCTTTTTCTCAGTCCGTAGGAGGAGAAGCAGCCAGATAGCGAGAGCTAGCAAGACGAGAAGAGCCGCTATCACAATTCCAGATACGCGTGAGCCCGGAGAATTTCCGGGCTCTTGCTTTCCCTATTGCCAATCTCGGCAGATTTTCTTGCCGGCCTGCCGAACTCGCGTCTCAGCGGCCTTTTCAGCCGCGTTGTATGAACGACGGGCCTTTCCGCGCTTGTGCCCATGCCGTTGAACGCAGAGCTTTGACCCATCCTGCCCTTGACCCTTCCAACCAATTTGCGCCATCGTGACCTCCAGTCACGAATACGGGAAGGCTTGGAAGATCTACTGACCACAATCGGCGAGAGCTTCTCGCACCATCCGTTCGACGGACCGGGCCCTGGCCGCTTCCTTGCGCTTCTTCAGCAGCTCGGTTTCGAGTTCGGCCGCCTGACTGAGCAGCTTCATGCTGCGGTTGGTCAGGCCCATCTTGTCGGCCCGGTCAGAGTCTTCCAGCAATTGGTTGATACGGCTCTCGAGATCTTGCATCTTGCCTCCTCACCACATCCGTACGGGTCGGGTACCGAGATGTGCGACCGGTCCGCGGTCGCCGAACATCTCGTCGTGGCATCCGGTGCACAGGACACCGACCCGGGCCTCGTCGTTGGTCAAGAAACCGCCACAGACCTCACAGGAGGGTTTGTTCAAGATTCTGGCACCCATTTCCGCGAAGAACGCTTCCTCGGGCGTACAGGCTCCCTCCTGAATCAGCTTGACGGCCGCATCGCGATAGCTGATCTCAGCAGGGGCTTTTCGAATGCGCCCGATGAGATCGACGGTCTTGCAGTACCTAGGATGATGCTCTTCGCTCATTTCGCGTTGCCTCCAATTTCAGGTACACCGCAGGCTATCACATTTACGCCGTGGACCCTTAACGGGTCTTCTTGGCCGGAGGAATGACCTTGCCAGTCACGCTGCAGAGTTCGGTCACTCCACCGTCCTCGGCATGAACCGCACAGTCAGTCCTTCCACAGTGTGGGCATCTCTTCATTTTGCGTTGCCTCCAATCTCTGATACGCTTGAGCCCGACCAACTTCCGCTGGCCGGGCTCTAGGTGGAACGCTAAGGCAGACTGGCCATGAACGCCTAGCAGGCCACCGGTCGTCTTTTGGCCATCAGGCCAGATCTCGGCGATAGGGCCGGTTCGGACACGCTACCCAAATGATGGGAACGAAAATCGCGATGAGTGAAAGAACTACCATGTGTCGCCTCCACTCTCGGATACGCCGAGTCCGTTGGGACCTCCGAGGTGGAGGCCGGGCAGGGGAGGTTTTGGGCCTCCCCTGCCCGAAGAGACTTACAGCCACTCGCAGAGCTGGACCGTCTGGTTGGCCGGGGCGCTGTCCTTGGTCGCCAGGGCAGGCCGGTTCTGCGCGAGCGGCACCCGGTGACAGGTCCAGCTCTTGTGGGTCTTCTTGGCCGCAGGACGGGCCGACGTCGCAGGCTTCGGGTTCCCCACGACCTTGACCTCGTCCAGCTCAACGACGGCCGGAGGAGCCGGAACGGACGCCTCCGGAGCCACAGTAGCTTCGCTTGCGGAAGGAGCCGGATGGGCGACCCGCGCGTTGGCATCAGGCGCGTTGAGAATCATGGACGCAGGGGCTGCTGCCATGGCCAGTCCGAGAAGGGAAACCGCGATCAGGTGAGCTTTGGTCGTCTTTTTCATTTCAATTGCCTCCGGTTTCTTCTACCTGGCGTGGCGTGAGATTTCCGGTCAGATGGTGTTCAGCCGGGTGACCAGCTCGTCTTCGTCTGTGTACACGAAAAACCAGGCCGTTTGGCCGTTTGAGTACGTGAAGAGCTTGGCTCTTGGGTTTGACCCGAGCTTTCGGCCGAGTCGGATTCCGTTCTCGTAGATCTCTCGGCCCGTAGACCCGTCTTGGTCGAACCCGGCCGTGCAAGTCCCATTGCAAACGGTAAACAGGTCATCCGGATCTTTGCTGGCGCAGAGCTTGGTCAAATCAGCCATCATGTCCTCGTGTACCTGTCGTACCCCAAGATTTCCTCCCGCCCGGCCGCGATGGTCCGGGCGGGAGGTGGGCTGTCACGGCAAGGGGCTGCAAGCGGAAGTTGGGTCGGCTCTGAGAAGCCAACCGTGCCCGCTGTCACTGTCGGATACGCAGGCCGGATCCGCACTTCCGCAGCCGGAAATCATGGTGGCCACTTCGTATACTTCACTGCACCGATGGCAACCGTGCGGTTTCTAGAACCGAACGGGCCGAAGAAGCCGTGGGAAAACCACCTCGCAGCGGCAGTCATCGGTGCAGATCTTCCTTATCTTTACGTACTTATCTTTGAAGCGGACGGTGACCCGGCACAAGGCCGTAAATCCGGACGGAGTAGACACGCTTCGGGGAGATCTGTCCGAAATCCGGACCAGCCGGCCGATTCACGCTTCGCGACAGATTCCCTGCGTAGGTCTCGGGTCGAACTCCGTATCCTTGGCTGGAGGCAACGACAATGACCGACACCAAGATTCCGACTTTCGCGATCAACCCCGCAGCCAACAACAGCTACCCCTACGTCACCAAGAAGCAGGTCGCCGAACGGCTGGCCGACGACGCAGACTTCCGCCTGCAGTGCCTGCTGGTCCTGTATCGCCGGCAGACCGAGGACGAGCGGGAGACCAAAGACACCAAGTGGAAGAACAAGCGTGGCTTCATGAGCAGCCATGCCGTGAACGGCAGCCGGCTGGCCGAGAAGGTGATCGCAGGTGAGGAGCTGACCGAGGAAGAGTCCGGCAAGATCGAAGGGATCGTCTGCAAGTACAGCAAGCAGTTGACGGCCCACTACCGAGCAGAGCAGACGGCCTGCTTGGACGACGAAGCTGCCGCCCAGATTCACGAGAAGTTCGGGGTCTGATCCCGACAACCCAACCCACAGAGCCCGGCTGACGGAAGTTGGCCGGGCTCAAGCGTACACTCAAGTGGGATAGCCGTCCGCTATCACTACAGTATCATATGTGCAGCGGTGTCCAAGACCACAGCATATTGGTGCCTTGGCCGGCCAGCGGTAACCAACCCGTGGCACGCCCGTAGGAGGACGACTATCTCAGTATTCGCCGGGCTCCGGATAGGTGCCGTCTGGACGCATCACTGGTGTTGCACGCCAGTTTGAGTAGGCGTCTATCGGATAGCATTGACCATTCGCCCCGTAAAAGCACGGTCCGTGCTTCCGCTTGGGAGCTTTACGGATAAAACGTGGCTTGGTCGGGTGGAGCTTAGGTTTCTCTCGAGCCGGCTTTGCAGAGGCAGTTGGCTGAGCCGAGGGAGCCGAGACTGTAGTAGTCTTAGGAAGAACTAGGACAGGTAATGGAGCTGGCTCCTGGGTAGATATTTCTTGCTTATGTTCTAAGTATGCTTGCGCTGCCCACACTCCTCCCGCAATCATCAATGGGAGACTGACAACGATGGTTAGGATATATATCGCAGCGAATCTTAGCATAGGTTTTTCTACGATCCCCACCCTAAAATTTACGCTCACTTCCCCATAATGATCGCGAAAATGCCCGTACACCCTAGCCCACCAAAGGACCACTCGAACTTGCCGAGTAGGGGGATGACGACGGCCGTTTCCTGGGTGATGGGTAAGAAGATGAACAGCAAGATGTAAAGCCCAACTGCCACTAACAGAGCTATGAGTAGCCTCGTCATGTTGTTGGATACGCGACTAGGCAGCTGGCTTACGCGAGAGTCGGTACCAACTTCCTACCAAAATGATTGCGGTCAAGACCGCATCAGAGGCCATGATGGCAGCAATATATGGTATATATTTCTTTAAACCCTATGCCAGGGATTTGCCGCGTTCTTCCCACCAATTGTTCCACAAACCGCTGAGGGTCCGTTGGTTGAGCTGGCGTACGTCAACACCAGCTTGGTTTTCACGTACGTACGTGAGAAAATCCTCGGCCGCTTCCGGGCTTCTGAAGGTGTGAACCGGCACACAGACGCTGGTAACGCTGTCTACCAACGCCACCCGTTCCTCCACGCTTCCTGGAACCTCACCGATCAAGTACTCGACAGCCATCACACCGCCTTACAGTCTTCGCAACAGGGCCAGCCTCGATAACCGGGGTGAACCTCGTCACCCTCAACGATTCGGCCTCCGCACCAATCACACCTGCCTAGCTTTCTCGTAGAAGCTGCTCGGCGACGTGGATTGCCGCTTCGAGATCGTTTCTTGGGACGTCGAATCCGGTTGCAATTTGACATTCGCGGTACGTTACGTCCTCGAATCCTTTATCTACGTAGAAGACCTGAAAGGTGTCTGACCGGTTCCAGGTGACGAACAGACTTTTGCATTCATCTGCCGCCACGATGACTCGGCCTTTGAGGACATCCCATAAATCGTACGGGTGACGAACAGCTTCAGCCATGCTTTCCTCTTGTGTTTACGGCACCGGCAGGTCGACGTGCGTCAATTGATGAATGGCCGCAAGTAGCTCGGGTTCGGTCCCCACGAACACCAGTCGCTCCAGCTGGATTCCGTCACTGCCGTACTCATCCTGCAGATGGAGGCAGAGCAGCTCGTCAACCGGAATGAACCAAACAGTTTGGCCCGGGTTTTCGTCCTGGATTCGGTGAAGCTGGTCCTCGATCCACTCTCGGTGGTCCTGGGATCTAGCGTGGTTCTGGAGATAGATGAATTCGGCCGACAGGATCTGAGGGAGACAATCCTCTAGGTCCAGCTCGGTTTCCGCTAGGGTGGCCAGCCAGGCACCAAGCCAGGTCCAGGTGGATTCCGGAACAAGAGTTCCGCCAGCCCTGGCGGCATCTGCCACATCCCGCACCCAAGGCGGAAGTGGCTTCTGCTGACTTGCCGTGATCAATGCCTGCCTCATGTTCGCCTTTACGCCAGATGACTGGCGATCTACGCGTCTTCTTGTTCTTCCTTTTCAGTGACTTGATTCAGTAAGTCAAGGTACTGACGAGCTTGCTCCTGAGTGATCATTTTGGTCGTGACTACGGTGTCATAGGCAACAACACCCAACGCATCATACCTAATCACAAAGGAAAGATGCACTTGTTCATGCCTCTGCCTTTGCAAGCAGGTATATACGAGGTTGTCCCACAATTCCCCACTGCTGAATTCATCCTTGTCACGGGTGTGAGTGACAACCCCGAAATCATCATTCAGGGTCTTAAGTTGTTCATGCAGTGTCATGTTCGCCTTTACGCCAGATGACTGGCGATCTACGCGCCCACCACCGATCGCTCTGCTTTGAAGATAGACCCATCACGTTCCTTCTTGAGGAACGTCCGGGCATCGCGTTCTGCTTCCTTCCGGTCCTTACGGGCAACGACGATGCGTTTTCCTTGGCCTGGAATCGGGCTGTGCTCGTACGCACACCACCAACCAAGACGGTCTTGCTCAATCGTCAGCTTTGCTCCCACGGGTTAGTCCTTTCCAAATGCCTTCGACGATTGGACGGAATGAACTTACCAAGCTCGGACGCCAATCTGGACGTCCTCTTCCTTTGCTAGAGGACCGGACCAAGCTACGGTCTGCTCCACTTTTCGGATAGGGGTCTCCGGTAGCTCCAGAAGCAAACGTGCCAGCTCGTGAGTGCTGCACGTCCTTCTTCCTTGAACCACTCTGACAAGATCACCAAGCTTGATTCGCATCAGTCCAGCTCCTTGCGCCAGTTGTCGGTACGATCGCCAGGTCGGCGCTTACGCCGGTCACGCATCACCCGATTTCGACCCTGGACGATCAGCCCGAAGGCGATCATATTGCGGGTCTTCCGGGGTTTGGTCTGCTTCTGGGTCCGTGCCATCGTCGCCTCCGGTCAAGGATACAACGCCTAGCGTGAAATCTACCAGCCGAATTGTCTCAGTTCTTCGAAAGCCACGTCAATTTCGGCTTCGGTGGGTAGCTCCCCGAAGAACCGGACGTAGAACAGTGACCTGTAGCCGTACAAGGGAGACCAGGCACCAATAGGCTGCCCGTCTCTGTCGATTCGGGCTTCGAAACCGCTGGCACGCGCCACGGTCAGGGCATCCTGGAAATTGACCGGTTGCTCTGAGCTGTAGTATCCGTGGTTGGTATAGAAGACTTGGTACGTCATGTCGCCTCACAACAGCAAGGGTAGTAACCACACTCAGCGCAGGGTCGTCGTCCTTCCAGGATATCAATCAGCTTTTCAGCTTGGTCTATCTTGGTCTTCCAATCCGGATCATGTTTGTATCCGTGGTTATCCAAGTAAGCGCTGTATGCAGACAGGAAGTTGGAGGCTTGTTCAGCCTCTTCCTGATTCAGAGTGACGTGGCTCATGTTGCCTCCAATCACGGATACGCGGATTGGCGCAAGATCTACAATTTGATTTCTGGGTACTTCCTGCGAAAAGCTGTGTCTGCCTGTTCTGCCCGAGCAGAAGTTCGCCAAGAGTGAGGACACTTGGCGAGGCAGTCTTCACCACATTCACAGAAACCGGAAGCTAGTTCCACGCATTCGTATCCGTGATCAGTATCCGAACTGAACTGACACTGATGGTGGTTGCAGTTGCCGGTTTGTTCACGCTGATAGCACGCCATCAGTAGTCGCCTCCCCATGGGTCGGTGTCCGCAGCCATGATGTCCGACAGTGACTCGCCGGTTTCCTCACCCCATTGGCATCGAGGAGCCAACCTCTGGCCGCTCATGTTGTAGTCGGCCTCACATACGTGGCAGGTGTTCGTGAATCCGTACAGTTCCACCTCTGCGCCACAAGTGCACCTGATGACGGTTGGCGACGTCCACCGATGGGTGTAGCAGACTACCCCATCAGCCACGACGTCGTATTCGCCGCTTAGGCACTTGTAATAGCTCTCGGGAACGTGGTCTTCGTCCACGTTCCCGTCCTTGTCACACGGGAAGGAAAAACCGGCACCCGGGTCGTCCCGCCAATGAAAGGCCAGGTTGTAGACCTTCTCTTCGTGGTGCTCTCGCCTGCTGATGATCTGCGCCATGTGTTGCCTCCACTCACCGATACGCGTGCTGGCGCGAGATCTACTCGTCCGCTTCCCACGGGATGCTGGGCCAGTAGAGGATGCTGCCGAGACCCATCATATCAACCCGATGATTCTTCAGTTCGTAGCACAAGTCCGGAAGTGCGCCTGGCTCTTCTTCCGTGTCCGTGGACCGGTAGAACTCCTCCACGATTTCGAGTATGGCCTTGGTTGGGTCATCTACCTCGATGCCCACACACTGCTTGCCGAACATGGCACGACCCGAATAGTCCCGGACCTCGTAGACCGCTTCGATCGCTTCGCGAACTTGCTCAGGTTTCATGTGTTGCCTCCATCACCGGATGCTGTGCTGCGTATTCCTGCTGTGTGATTTCGTCCACCTGGTCTTTGTATAACCAGTAGCAATTGCCATCATGCAGCTCGATCTTCAGCTGCCACCTCTTCACAACGCGCACTGTGGCCACAGTGCCCGCATATAGGGTTCCGCTGTATCGGGCCGGGCTCACGTTACAGTTGATTCTTACGTATCGCATGTCGCCTCCACCCACGGATACGTATACTGGCGCGTGATTTACTCTAACGCTTTACGAGCGATTTGAACCAAATCGAACCATTCACCCTCGTCTTCGTCGTAATCCTCTTCCCGTGCGTTCAGTTCCTTTTCGTGCTCATCGTAGAGCATCTTGACCATCTTGACCTCATCGGCTGGACCAATGAGCGTATACTGACCGGCTCTGCCTCCCAGTATACCGATGAGACAGGATCCGACTTGGACTACCTTGTCGAGTGCGATGAGTTCGCAGCAAGCGTCGTCGATTTGAAGTGCTTCGTATTTCGGTTTCGCCACATTACCTCCAGTCACGGATACACGTGCTTGCGTAGAATCTACGAGTTCCAGATGTTGACCAAATCACCTGCACCAGCCCGGACTTCACGGAAGCTGATGGTACGAGCATTCTCTTCGTGAGAACCAGGTTCGCCGTCAATGACGGCCCGGTACTGCCTCGCCAGGCTTTTTCTTACGTCCGAAGGGATTGGGCCAGGCCAAGCACCAACGTAGTGTTCACACAGCCCATCGTCGTACAGGATGATGATCGTCAAATCCACGTGTTGCCTCCAGACGTGGATACGCGTGCTGACGCGCGATTTCCTTACTTGTTTTGTAGGTAATCCGCCAACAACTGGGCTGCCGTGTGGGCAGAGCTGTCGAATGCAGACTCGTCGTAGCTCACGTCTCCCGTTGCCGGGTCCGGGGAAAGGAACTGCTCGACGGCCGCCATAAGCTTGTTCGTGGCCCCGGGTAGGGCAAAGACCACAGGGCCGTCCTCGTCGTTGCGGACGACGAGAAGGCTACCTTCTGGGGTCAACACATGGTGTGCGTGATCCGGGTCGTATCCAGACCACACTGCTTCATCTTTGTCGCAGTATGTTGCTGAATGAATCTGAGCCTGCATGTTGCCTCCAGTCCCGGATACGCGGACTAGCGTGAGATTTACCGAGTTTCGTCTGGCACCCAGTCTGGCACCCAGTTTATGACTAGGAATGGTCCTTCTTGTTCTTCGCCCGTGTCTGGCACAAGGTTGGTGTTACAAACCTGGACGAGGCAAGCCTCTTCCAGCCTGCCAGTCTCTTCGTTGACCACTACAACCTCCATTTCAGGATCATAGTGCACTAACCGGGCGAGCAAGTCCTTAATTCTCACGTGTGCCTCCAGTCAAAGATACGCGTGCTGTGCGTCAATCTGCGGACGGTATTCGTTTGCGAATAGAGGCCAAGGTTTCTTGGAAGTCTGCCTCAACATCCAAGAAAACCAGATGACAGGGGCCGTATCCGTCACCAACCCAAATCAAATCGTCAGCCTCGAAGACCTTGCTGTTTTGGGTTTCGAGGACCAAACGTCCCTTGGTGCCCTTGGTGCCCAGGTTGATTCGAACGGCTCGCTTCCAATTTCGATAGATGGTCGGTGAAGCAAGCTCCGGTGCTTCACCTTTTCTGAGCCTGAAACAAACAATCGAATTGGCCATGATGAGAGATACGGCTCGGGCCGGATGATCTCCGGCCCGTCTTTGAGGAGCTTACCCGCAATGAAACGGCGACCTCAGTCCTGTTTACTCGCCGTCCTCGTCCACTTCCAGCTTGTCTTTGATTTCGCCTAACAAGCTTTCAGCTAGCCGGTCCCCTGCAGCTAGCACCTCTTCTTCGACTTGATCCCAGTCGACGTCGTCGTATTCGGTCAGCTTTTGAAGAGAATCGAGCAAAATCTGAGTCGGGGCCAGGCGTTCGGCCATGAACACACGGATCTCTTCGCTGACGTCCTCGGTTTTGTCCGCCATTATTCTTCGTCCTCGTAGATTTCCAACTCAGTGCCACAGTTGGGAAGCCAACCACCGATCTCCACGGTGTCTCCTTTGGCCACTACCGTCAACGTATCGTCGTACCGACTGCTGATGGCCGTGTCTGCAGCCCATCCAACCGAAACTCGAACGAACGCGTCTTGGTCCAGCTTGCTCAAAGCGTCGATCAACTGAGAAACTCGCATGTTCCTTTTTACGCGCGAAATGGGCGCATTTTCTTTGGCTTTAGGGGATCACCTTCAAAAGACAGGCGGAAATGCGATCAATTGCCGCGTAACAGTCTGTGGGTTCCCGGTTCACGTAATCCGTTCCGACGGGGCGCAGTGAGCGACAGTAAGGGCCTGGCGGCAGGACGAACCAAACGCTTCTGAACCAGACGGTTCCTGCGGGAGGGAGCGGTGTCCTGCCGTCCAAGATGTTTGTTTTCTTTAGGCATAGACCTATAAAATCCGCAAGTTGATCAAGTTGATGCGTACACTTGATTGAAGCGGACGGTAATTTCACACAGAGTGATAAACCCGGACGAAGTAGGAACGCTTCGGGGAAAAGTATTTAAAATCAGTTAATTCGCGCTGCTGCTACTCTTCCCCATCAGCGTTTACGTTTGGTTGCTGCTCATTTCCGCTGCCGGAAGTCTCCTGCTGCGCAACGTATCGGACACTGGAGGTAACGCAACCATGAGCAACCAACCGACTTTTGCAATCAACACCAACCCCACCAACTCCTACCCGTACGTGACCAAGGCGCAGGTCAAGGCACGTCTGGAAGAGGATGCGGACTTCCGTCTGCAGTGCATCCTCGTCCTGTACCGGCGTCAGACGGAAGACGAGCGGGATGAGAAGGATACCAAGTACAAGAACCGTCGTGGCTTCATGTCCTCGCACGCAGTGTGGGGCAGCAAGATCGCCGAGAAGGTGATCTCGGGCGAGGAGCTGACGGAAGAGGAGGAAGGGAAGGCCGAGGAGATCCCTTGCCGCTACACCAAGCAGCTCGCAGCCCATTTCCGGGCAGAGCAGCAGATGCACCTGGACGAAGAGGCCCAGGAGCAAATCCGCGCCAAGTTCGGCGTGTGATTTACGCCAACACCAGCTAGAGCCGGGTTCTTCGGAGCCCGGCTCAAAAGTATCTAACGCTTCTTTTCCTAAGGACCTTCAAAAGCTAGTTTTCAAAGATAGTCTCAGACGTATAAGCCACCGCCCGGAAGGTTTCTCTCCTTCCGGGGGCTGCCTTCACCAAAGGGACACCGGACTTACTCAGCCTGCCGGACCTCAGTGGCTTTCGTGACATTTCAACCGGATAGTACCGGAGTCGGAGTGTTAGCGTCAATTCGCTATCCGCACGTGTTCTGATACGCGCGAAATGCGCGCATCTACAGGGCCGCAGATCGGCGGCAGGCACACGTATGCGATCGACATGCAAATGCTGGCCGCGTTCCGTTTCATACCGATAGGTACGATGGCCACACTGAGATTTCCGCCGAGCCGAGCTTCATCGAGGGAATTTTTGAAGCTCGGCTTCAAAGTATATAGGGATATTTCAATCAATTTCTTCCCACATAATTGATTCAAAGCTTTACTGTATGGTTTTCTGAACTCAAGGGACTCTAGCTCAATCGGTCAGAGCCCCCGCCTCATAAGCGGGCTGTTGTCGGTTCGAACCCGACGGGTCCCACAACTTTTTCCAACTCGACGAGCTCGCGAGCAGTTGTCAACTGGAGCTCGAGAATTTCTTATTAGAGCACATAAGCGGGCTTTAGTTCTGAAATCGACTGATCACCTCGTCTGCGATTTCAGGCGTCAAGCCTACTGCCGGGTCCGTCCTGACCAAATGAGGTATTAAATGACCCATATCAACGTCATCGTCTAGAATGACGATTTTACCGACGTTCGGATTCTGGTCTAGCCAAGCCTGAATCTCGTCACCTCTCAAATCGCTATTTTTGAGTCGGTTAGGGGTCATACCAACGATGGCTCGAACGGCTGAGCCGACTCGACCTAGCGCATGATTGAACATGCGCACGATGTGCTTTTTACCCAGGCACCGCCAAGAGCTACTAATCACAATTTTGCAGCCAGTAGTCTCAACGATCCGCTCTAGCTCATCCATGCAAACTTTGGTAATTTCAACCTCTTGAAGAAGATCCTCACGAGTGTTAAGGACCCCATCAATATCCAAGATAAGAATATCCAAGGTTGGCTCGGTCATCGATCAACTTTACGGCCCGAACAGAACTGTTTGCGTGGTTAAAATAACTATCAAGTTTTCTACTTAATTTATCAATATATGGCATATATGAATCAAATTTATGCTATATAATTCATAAATTTGCGCCCGATGTGCGAGGCAACGCGAAAGCACATCGGGCGCAGGTCAGGGTCAGTATGGTTGGAGGCGAACTGCCCTGGTTGTTCTTACATCACCATTTGAATGGAAACTGCGATCAGGTCTCGGGTAGAAAGTTGATCAAGTGCTTGCTGGTTTTGGGAATTGACCTTGTCGTAGACACTACAGACGATGAACGCGGTGTGTGGGTCAACTTCATACCCATCCACGGTTCCAGCAGTCTCGGTTTCGTTGATGGTCCGAAATTGCTGAATTCGGGATGGCTTCGAAAACCTGCTCGTCATCACGTCGGTTGCGTTCATCATACTGATTGGTACGATGACGAACGTGAGACTTGCAGCCCTACGCCAGATACGCGGCGACCCGGACAACTTACGCTGTCCGGGCTGTGTCGCTGGCGGTTGTTCGCTTTAGGGTAGGATTTTCGGCAGGCCAAGCAAGTCTTCGGCCTCTATCTTCACAGGCCGCAACTTGATGACCATGATTCCCTGCTTACGCGCCAAGTGCTTGCTGATGGCCGTGCGGTAACCAGGCCAGAACCGTTGGTCTTTCGGATGCGGCTTTTGGATTTGACGCATCAACTGGGTCCTCCGTGGTCCGGGTCTGGAATGTCCGGGTCGGCTGAAGCAAAACCAAAATCGTTGGGTCCCACTGAAATTGAAGATTGTAGATCGGCTCCTGAGTGCAATATTTTTCTTTCCTGTGCTGCTCCCACAAACTCAATGTCAGAGTCATTGATGTTGATAACTGTGGTGCAGGAAGGGGACATTATGCCTGCGAACTGCAGGTCACGAACCTTCTTTTCAGCGTCCTCCGCCGTGCCATTGTTCGGGACAGCCACTTCGGCTATCCCGTTGATGACCAAACGAATTGGGATTCGAAAAACGCGCATTAGCTTGACTCCTCAGGGCTCAATAGGGACCCACATCTCCAGTCCTTCTTCCGCTTCTTCATAGACTCCGTTCCCTCGGTCGATAAACTCTCGCTCCGGAGGATCGTAGTCTGGATCGTTGATTTTGATTGACCCGGACTTGGGAGGGTCCATCTCCATTTCGCCTGCCTGCTTCCAGCCGTTGCAGCCGTCATGGACGAGTATCTGATACTTCATTAGTCGTCCAGCTTTTCCAGGTGGACGTACAGCCGGCGACCTCCGTCGAAGGTGGCGTAGCTGCGGAAGTAGGCGCGCAGGGCCGCGATGTTGCAACCTTGCTTGCCGATGATCCGGCCACGATCTTCACTGGCGCAGTGGATGACCAGGTTCTTGTGACCCTCAGGGCCGGCGAAGTTGGTGATTTCGACCTCTCCCGGTCGCTGGACCAGACCCACCACCAGCTCGTGCAGCAGATCCTCTTCGACCATGGGTTCACTTGATTTGACTTGATTCTCACTCATTGATTTGACCTCCGTGCGCTGCTGTACGCGCAGATCAATACGGCTTCCGTCTTGTTTTTGAGTAATAGGTTGCAAAATTGATTGGGAAGAGACCCGCGCAGATCCGCTGCGGGCCGACGTACCCTGGACTGCGACGCGGACCTTGTTCCGCTCAGACAAACCAGGAGAATCCCAAATGAGCAACACCAACACCGCAGAGACGATCGAAGTCCAGGCGGAAGAGGCCGCAGAAGCACCCGTGCAGGCCGAAACCGCAACCGCCCCGAAGAAGACCCGCAAGAAGCGCGTCAACAAGAATCCCAAGCCGTACCCCTTCCGCAGCAAGAAGGACATCGTCGCACAGGTCGAGTCCGACGACGAGTTCTGCGTGCGATGCTTGGGCATCCTGTACGACCGGCAGACGGCTTCCGAGCAGTCCAACGGTTCCACCGAGACCCGCAACCGGCAGGGCTTCATGTCAAGCCACGCGGTCGTGGGCACCAAGCTCGCCAAGAAGGCTGCCGAAGAGGGCACCCTCGAGGGAGAGGAGCTGGAGCAGGCCCGGACCATCACGGCCCGATACGGCCGGCAGCTCGCGGCCCACTTCCGAGCCGAAGAGTGCGCCAAGGACCCCGCCAAGGCGGAGTTGGCGGCCCTGTTCAGCGCCAACTGAACCTGACGCATCTGGCCCTGGGAAGTTCACTCTTCCCAGGGCATAGGTGTATCACAAAATTTGGTTAATGGACCAAATTTATGGTTTGGGAGCCGGGTTGATGAAGGTCGCAGGATTAGATCGCAAATTGAAGATGAAACTCCGGAACAAAATTGAACCGGAGTTCGCCCGTCATGGCTATTTAGTAGTTACTTTAGGAATTACACCAATTCCCGCGTCTTGCTTAGGTGAGTTTAAAATTTACAAGAGCGTACGTCGGGTGGCCACTTTGACTACGTTTTCAGACGGGAGCCTTCCGGGCTTAACAGCCGTCAAATTTATAGATGAAAAACACTGCACTCAGGAGCCAATTTTCCGGTTCTACAATCTCCAATTTCAGTGGGGGATGCTGATAAATGGAGTTCATCGGGTCATTCAGCCCGAGATGTACTACTACGGAGACCTCCGCAATTTCGTGAATTCTTTGGTGGTCATGGAGCTAATGGAAGAATGAGACCATCAATTTATCCTGACCTCAGTGAGTGCTTCATCTGCGGGAAACCAGCCGCTTATTGGACCTATTGTCCTCATCGACTCAGCATCTTCCCACATAGATTTATTTCAGGTAGATGTGAGGAATGTCATCCAGGCTGGATAGAGAATTGGAAAGAAATGGGCGTAGACTTGGTGGTTCTGAATAACCTCCAGGATTCCATGGCCATGGAGATAATTCTCGAGGTTATGTGGTCCTAGAACTCTTCAGCAAAGAAGCCGTTTCGTGAGTTATCGATGCAGTCAATTAATTTCTTCGAAAGGAAATTAATACCTTATGGTCTTTTCTTTGTCTAATTCTGAACCCATCCCGGTGAGAGGGTGATTATCCGGCCAAAAACCCAAAGGTCCCGAGGAACAAGGAACAAAACCTGAGGGTCTCAAGGGTAAAGAGGGATAATTCCGGAGTCCAAGAAATTCCAGGGTCCAAGAGACAATAAATTCTAGGGTCCCAGCATAAACCACACCTGAGTCAATAAACCACCGCATGTCCTACGTCATCTTCTCCTTTTCCAGTGACCAATCCGTCCGGTGGTATTGGAATCAAGATACTGAAGAATGGAGTCGTCTCAACCGGGCTACTATTTATTCTGATAGGAAAGCTGCTGAAGAGGGTCGGGAGTCCACCCCAAATCTTGATTGTTATACCCGCTACATCATCACCCTGAATCAAGCTTTGGTCCAAGAAATCATGACATCCTGAAATCCTATGTACGTCATTTACCTCCACAATCCGCCTTTCGGCGACTATTTCTGGGGCGGTGATGAACCCTATCCTGTTTGGGGGACTTTGGATTTCGCTTATACTTACAAGACCTTGGATTTAGCCCAAACAGAAATGAATTCTAATGTGGTGCTTAAAACCATTCAGGGAAATCAACTCCATAAGCTCCAAGTCATAACCCTTCAAGACGCCCAAGTGTTGGAGGTGATGGATTCATGAAATGGGGATTGGCCAAATTAGAGGAATCTTTTCTACAGCGGACCATTAAGTTTGCCGAAGAGCATAATCCTAATTTACGAAAATATAAGGTGGAATTGGTCAATATAGGTCCGTGCACCTTGCGTCTTTGGGGTACAAATTCATCGGGTAAGATGGCACCAACCGGTGTCTCAATCCAGCTCAATTTTGATGGCACCTATCAAATTGCCATTCAAGAGGAATTGACTGGACCTTTTCCTGAATCTAATCTTCTCCATATTGTCGAAGCTCTAGCGTTGGTTGAGGTGATGAGCTCATGAAATGGGTGATTCAAGCCTGTCTTGCCTCTTCCGTCACCCGACCTGGAGCCTTCTTTTATTGGGGCGGTAAAAATTGGCCTGACGAAACTGGGTGGGGTAAATTGAGCCAAGCCCTTATCTATACTTCTCGGGCAGATGCCCTATGCACTGTCAACACTTATAAATTAGGTGACGTTAAAGTTATAACCCTGAAATTGGCCCAGGTCCAACACATTATGGATTTATGAAATGTCTGAGCTTGGGAAACGTCCTTCCAATTTCCTCTTAGAGGATTGTTTTATCTGCGGTGCCGCTCCGGCCGTCGTTTGGGTTTATCCCATTCCTCATCATCCTTCAAGTTCCCTTTACCCTCACCGATTCATTTCCGGCCGTTGTTTTGATTGCCATCAAGACTGGATTAAGAATTGGACCAAAGCCTCGCCTGGCTTAGTTTTTATCCTCAATTTAGGAGAAGCCCGGTCAGTGGACCGGATAATCGAAATCATGACCTCATAGTAAATCATGACCTATCTGATTTATAACCCGCTGCGTGCCTTCATTTTCTCCGACGGATTTTATCGAGATTTCGAGGAGAATGAATGGGTCGATTTTGAACATACTCAACAGTTTCCTTCTTTCGCTGAAGCCAAGGCCGCACTTTTATCTCTTTCGATCGATTCTGCGGCTTCTCTTAGAGTCATTTCCCTTGAGGAAGCCTAATTGGTTGAGGTTAAGGCGGTGATGAATGACTAAATCCATTCATTTAAATCCTCCTATCCCAATCCCGGGCCAACGTTTGTTGGTTGATGAAGACGGCCATTATATAGAATATAGTTCAGCAAACCCTCCCTTATATATTTTTGTCATCTATCTAATATTTAAGGGATCGTATTTCTTCTGGTGCAGCAATAATTTAGGAAATGGCTGGAACGTTAAGCTTCCAGAGGCAATTTTATTCGATTCTGAACAGGCCGCTCTCAATTTCATTGAACGTCATGGGCTCGATGGGCAGGTCTGCAGTTTAGACGAGGCCCATGTAATTTATCTGATGCAGTCATGAATAACGAACCTTGCGACGATAAATATGTAATTTGCAATCCCGGACACGGTTTTTGGGGTTGGGCATCTAAGATTCCTAGCGGCGATCCGATTTGGCATCCGCTTCAATATGCGACTATATTTTATACTAAGCAATATGCCGAAGAGGCGGTTCAGAGGGAAATTTGGCAATATCTGCAACATCAGCTGCAGATTATGACTGTCAGTGAGGCTCTAGCTCTGGAAGTAATGGAGTCGTGACCGTAGATCTCAATCGGCCAGAAAAATGTGGTTATATTATCTATTGCGAACCCCTGTTTCCCGAGGACGAGACTTTCAGTTATTGGAGCCGGGTCCACGAATGGACTAGTATGAAATTGGCCACCTGCTATCCATATAAAGCTGCAGCTGATATCGTTCTTCAAATCGTCCAAGGCGAGTATCCTGAATTTGCTGAGAATATTCGTGTAGTAAGCTTAAACGAAGCTAAAGTTATGGAGATCATGGATTTATGAAGTGGGTGGTCATCAACGTTAATGGCGATAATTATAGTCCAGACACTGGCTGGTTTACTCCAGATCCTTTGGGAGCCAAGGTCTATAACTCCCGGGCTGAAGCCTTACGTTGCAGTCAGGGTTATTCTTTCCTTCGCGTTATCACTTTTTCTGAGGCCAAGTTTCGATATCGGCTCAAGTTATTTCGAAATCGTCTATTAACGATGTTCTCAAAGCGACCTATGTTTTGGTTGTATCTTCAATTATGGAATGCTTTAGGTGGTACAGCAGCTTGGGGCTATTCATATTATTCAAATGGCGGTTTCATTCGCCCTTGCTTGGCCATCACCGTGTTGATTTGGGCAATAGTTATTTATCGAAATCTTCGTGAGGCTCGAGCTCAAAGAAATCTCAAATGGGTCGGCAAGATCATGGATTCATGAAATCCGGATTTATAATCACTTGGGAGAATCCTCGCTACGGCCATTTCTATTGGACCGGAGAGTCTGGTTCCCGATTTGAGGCTAAGATCTATAAAGAACGGGAGATGGCCCAACAAATATTTAGTTTGAATTGTGGTTCCTATGGATTGCCAAATTATGCTCGAATTATCTCTACTGATGAGCTTGAAGTCCGGTTGATCATGGAATCTTAAATGGTAGTCCGACTCGATTATGTGATCCGTTGGAAAGGCGCTTTGGGATTTGTTTATTGGGGCCAGGGAGGCAGGTTGGAAAATGCTGATCAGTTTTCCTATCAAGAAGCCATTGACATTGTTGAAACCATCGGCGTCAGGAACCGGCATTTAATGGAGATTTTGCCCTTGAAGGAAGCCGAGATTCGTGAGGTAATGGAATCATGAGGTTTATCCTACACTGTCCTACATTTTTTGTGAATAATAAATTAATATATATTCAATAGGCTACGTCATCAACTTGACGCTCGTCGGCCCTTTGACCCGTTTTCAAGTTGATTATCAAGTTGATAGAGGCGGTCTATCAAGTTGATAATAAAGTTGTTAAAATTGAGTCGTCAAGTTTATCATCAACTTTATCGTCAAGTTGATGATAAAGTTGATGTTGAAATACCCTAAAGCCCGCCTAAAGGAAACCGTGACCGGCTGCGCTGATTGGAGGCAACGCACCTTTAGGCGGGCTTTAAGGTTTCAGCCAAGAACCGGCTGAAGCTTTTTCCTAGCGTCCTTCACATCTTTAGCGAGGAGATAAAAGACATGAACTTTGTTCCTCGGAAAGTCATTGATTTCGAATAGGTAAATCCTCAGGCCGGCGGTTTTGGCATCAATCCCGAGTTGGATTCCGGCCGCGATCCACTCGTCCCGGAGAGGAAGTAGGTGGTCAGTGTCAACTCTGCCGTCCAAGCCAATCTCGTGGTAATAACCGCAGAGTTGACGAAGTCGTGGCACCAAGTTATCCAGCTCACCGGCATGCTTGTCCAGAGCCTGGCATTGAACCCAGGTCTCGAGCCCTATTGCGAAGATTGGCTTTGGATATTGATTGGAATACCTCATGCTAGGTGATCTTTCATAGGTCGCCTTTGTTCTTTTTCACATAGTGGGCTGTCCACCAACCCACCGCAAATCCCACTGGCAAACCAATAGTCAAAGTGAGGATCACCGGACCAGGATCAACCCAGGTTCGGACAATCAGATTTGCCAACACCCCAAGTACCGCTGCCACCGACAGGGATAGGGTGGTACGTCCAGGATGAAGGTCAGTAAACTTCATGACTCCAAATATTCCTTTACGCGATCGTATACCTCGTTCGCATCTTTGGCGACGAAATATGCCAGGTGGTAGTCCAGACCAAGAGAGTCAATATCTTCTTCATCCGGCCCACTGAGAGAGATATAGAACAATTGCGTAACGGGATTGGATGCCAATTGCTTTCCCAACTTGATTCCGGCTTCGAAAGCTGAGACCTGGCCCTCCTGCAAGTCCAGGGTATTGGTGTCGTCGGCGACATCTTCGCTGACCATGATGTGGTAGTCCGCCAGCTCGTTGAGCATGGTTTCTACATCATCGTAATTGCCGCTGACGGAGGAATCTTCGCCCTTTTCGGCTTGCTGTTTCTCTACCTTTCTCAGGTAGGAGAGAATGAGTTTCTTGGCTCGGGTTGCACTCTTCATGTTTGGATCCTTTCCAGGAAACTTCGGATCTTGTTTTCTAGCTGGGGAAGTTCCTGACCAAGAACCGCTTCCGGGTGCTTGGTCGTAATCAATTCCAGAGTTTTGTTGAGAGACTCGATCAATTTATCTTGCTCGGGTGGCGTCGCAGTAGCGGTATTCCAAACCCACATCAGGAGTAAATTGCTTGCAGCCGGTTTTTCAGGCCGAAGTTTCTTCACTTCAGCCCGAATCCAGTCCCAGGTTTCTTGATTTACTTTCATTAGATACGTCCTGTTCGGTTTTCAGGCACCAGGCAGGGCAGGTCGAGGAACTTGTAAACCTCTTCCTCGGTCTTGCCTACCGATTGATTCTGCTCGTTGTAGACATCGCACGTGGCCGGGAAGATCCCGTACTCGTTCAGTGTGAATCCCCGGGACTTGGCACGGGACCTCAGGGCCACGCAGTGTTCCTTGGAGCCTGTGGCGTAGATGAGAGCCGCGCCTACATGCCAGGATTCGACAAGCCATAGATCTACGTTCATCTGGACGCCATCTCGGGTCACTCGTAGGGTGGCCTTATGGTCTCCTCGATTGATGACCTCGCCAGCCGAGCAGAACCCATCTAGGACCTTCTCGCGGTCAATCGGATCCGGGCAGGCGATAATATCAATATCTTTGCTATCTCGGGTTTTGCGGCGTAGTGATCCGCAGACCGTAACGAACAGACAATCAATCTTGGAGACGACGTAATCTGCGATAGCCTTGGCCGTTTCGTGGGGCACCCGACCATTTTGCTTGGACGCAGCGGCCAGGACATTCTTGATAAATCTCTCCTTGAGCTGATTCTTCTTGGCAGCTTCCACCAGCTGGTCAAAATTGTGGATTCCTTCACGATGCAACCCTAGGGCAGTCTTGGGGCCGATACCATCAACTACCGTCATGGTGAGGCATTCCACCGGCCATTTCTTCCCTAGTTCGCAGAGACGCTGGCTAGTGCCCGTTCCGAGGTAGTCGTTGACGACCTCGGTGACACTGGAACCGAACCCGCGGAGCTTACTCAGCTCCACTTCAGTGACAGATTTGTTCAGGGCGGCGATTTTCTCGGCTGCTTCCCCGAAGGTCTTGATGCGAAATTTATGCTTCTTTGCATCATCCATTTGATAGAGCTGCATGATCATCCGCAGATGGCTTGCTACCTCGCGATTGATCTTATGCAGTTCTGTCATATGCGTTACCTCCGATCAGAGATACGCACGATCGGATGGGATCTACGATTTCGGCTGTTCTAGTAAAGCCTGGATCTTACTGGAAAATTCTCGGGACGTCCCTTCCAGGCCAAATTGACTGCCTGTTCCAAATTGGTCCTCTAACCAGGCACGCAAGCTTTTAGTGGTCACTTCCGGGTGATTGCTCAAATTATAGAAATGCTCCAAGTAAATGTGAGGCTCTAGCTTCATGAACTCTGCCCGTCGTTCACTCCCGCTTACCACTCTCATCAAGTGACTAGTGAAAATACGGGCATATCGGCGATCAAGGAATTTGTGATGGCCGTTGGTGTTGAGATAGAAGAAATAGCCCAAGCTCTTGACTTGCCTCACTGCTTCTTCAGTGAAGCCATGCTCGAGCACGATCTTGAGAACCTCATCCCGGGCTTTGCCTACTACACTCATTATTCGTAGTCCCTTACGCAAACGAAAGAACCGCACTTAGGCTTACCTGCCTTCGTAGTTTCTGTGTAGCGGAAGGTGATAGTACTGCCGACGGGTGGTGGTTCTAGTCGTTCAGCGTCTGACAAGCCACTACCTACGTTGAATTCGGCACCATTCTTGATCCATCTGCAGATCAGGGCTCCTAGCATTCCCTTGTATTTGCCCTTGCCAGCAGTGTGCGCGATGACGACTGCCTCGCTGTCTCGAAACCGCTTGACCTTCCACAAAGTGTCTGAACGAGATCGCACATAGTGGGAGCCGGGCTTTCGCAACATGGCTCCTTCACCGTCCAACTTGATGATTTCATGAACGTACCGCTCCAGGTGATCCTTGCCTTCGCACACGATGTGCTCGACCACACTGCAATGAGCCGGTATTGGTTCGCTTTCGCAATACTTCAGCCGGTCTTCGAACCTGCCCTCGAAGTCCGGGGCATCGAACATGCGGTACTTGACCTGTTTCCAGCCGTCCCCTGCATCCTGACGACGGACGATGCTTATCGTTTCTTGGAACCTGTGCCTCCCAATCCATAGCTCGCCATCGCGAGCATCCTTGGGCATTCCGGCCTTGAACCAATCGGGCGCGTACAGTACATTGCCGTTGCGCGTGAGGAAGTTTTCACCATCCCAGTAAGCTCGAACACCATCGAGCTTTTCACTCATCAGATATCCTTTGGGATCCCAATCCCACTCATATTTCTTGGCGAGTAGGACGCCTAGCGGGTTTGCCTTTTCGTTGATGATATTCTGAAGCTGGACGGCCGACACCATCTGCTGGACGGTCTGGACCGGAGGAGTCCCGGGAGGGATGGCCTGAACGGCTGCTGCAGCCGCAGGACTCATGTTTGGGTTGATGGCGTTCTTGAACTTGGTGGGCATGTTTTCATTGCCTACCCGAGCTCGTTCAACTTCCACTCCACGAACGGCAATGATGTGCTTGCACGTACGCTGGTCGATGGGCTTTGACTGATTGCGCCAAGCCGGGCAGCTGCAATCAATTACCCCGCCGATGTTTCGAAGCTTGTAGGGCTTGCCAGGGATTGATGCAGTATCGCCGTCGTGGTCTAGTGCCATACTATGCGTCACCTCGATCTCAGGTACGCGAGATCGGCTGCGACTTACGATTCCATAATTTCTTTTACAAGATGTTCTTTCAATTCTAACACTTCACCAACCGATACAACCTGTTTTGACTTTGCGCAGCGAGAGCAAATGAAGGTCAGAATATGACTTCCTTGCGCAAGACGCATGATTTGATCGCAATTAAGATTTTTAGTCTTGAAATCCCTTACAGGTGCGGCTCGGGTGCAACAATGATATCTAAAATGATGGCCCCAAAAGAAACACCAAAGTCGTTTAAGCATCACGAGTCCATTATAAGTGATACTTGATTGAGTCGGTCACACTCTACTTGAGCATCTTCAGCAGTGTCGAATAGCTGAGATTCGTCCCCATTCACAAGATGAGTTAGTGCATATTTCCTATCAGTCTGCCTCACCACCCATACCTTGAGCTTGCCTTTGATTTGCTTTGGTCCGTATTTTTGGACCCATACATCATGCAGCACCCAATCTTTAGGTGGCCGCTTTTTGAGCGTGTGAATATCTAGGCAGTAAGCGTCCATTAGCCGGTTTCGTTTTGAGGGAGGCCCAATTTCTTGGTAATCTCCTGAATCTTCTGATGGGTCTCAGCGTCTAAATTGACGCTATGTCCTATAGTAGTAAATTTAAGCCACTTAAGCACGATGATTCCTCTTGATTGGAAACAATTCGTTTCCTACTCGGTGAAAGTAAGGGCCTCCCGAAGCTGCACTTTTACTAACGAATTTTAGCTCGGATGTTTTGGCGATGTTGGCCCGTCCTTCCAAGTTCCATTTTTTGTACCATTGCACAATAGTGGCGTTCGGAAGGACACCTTTACCAAGAACTAGTCCAAGTCCATGTTTCTTGTGGCGAACTCTATCACCAAATACGGGCTTATATTTAGTTTCCATAATTTATGAAGTCATCACCTCTCGGACCGCCAATTTATGAAAGATGTCTGAGATAGAAATCTGCTCTTTGCGAAGTGACTTAATTATATCTTCAATTATATCCAAGCAGGCTTCTTCGTAGGATATGGCTTGAACATCATCTGTAAAAGAATTAGCAATCTCCTCGGCCATTCCTTTCGGAAAGGTTTTAGCCTCTTTCAATAAATGTCCCCACCCACGGCTTTCCTTCAGATATTCCAGCCAACCATCATCACCTATGCTGCGAACTATATATTTCATTGTTCTTATAATTTGATATCGTTGTTGGTGACGTGGTAGGCCCAGTGATAAGAAGTGCGGTTCAAACTCTGTACTGACACACCATGCCCTATGTTTTCAGGAATCGGATCGGCTCCGCAAAGCTCGGCCCACTTACGATTCATGATTGTGTCATGATCTTGGTGAGAAATTTCTCCTCCACGATATTTTTCATTGAGTTCATCCAAGAATGAATCCCATTCTGGAGCCCTATCTTCAGGGATTGCATTTAGCTTTGGACCAGAAAGCTTGAGTCGTTCTCGTATTTCACGGTCCGACTCAGGTTGAAATAATACCTTACCAAAGCTAACACGTTTGTTGTTAATGGTAACTGGCAGGTTCTGAAGTGCTTTTCTTAGGCTTCCTCCCCACCAAGAGATTTTCTCATTCTCGTCTTCTGAATCAGGATCTGGGATAGGATCATGTTCATTTACATACCTATCTGCCTGCCACTGTCCATCTAGATGATTAAAACAAACGACACAATCATCATCTTCAGTGATACCCATCATTGCCAGCTGATCATAGTCAACAATTGGCTGACACTGACCTTTATTCCAGCGAGTCTTGTTGCCCGTGAATCCTTCAGGTAGGTCTAGAGACTGATTGTGTCGTTCAGGACGTGGATTTCCCATTTGCGGTCCTTATAGTTGTTACCCTCAACGACGAGTTGGCGTTCCGTTCCTTCAGGGATGGGATCTGTGATTGTACGTGGATGGGTTTTTTCCCATTCATCTAGTTTCCGAAGTTCTTCTTCTCTCTTCAAGAGATCTGGGTGAGTTTCGCCACCATAGTTATGAAGGTCTAACTCGAACTTACTATATGGGTATTTTTCCCAGATTTCCCGCTTTCGACGGTCGTATTCATCTAGATTTTCTTGTTGAATCTCGTTGTGTCGAAGACCTAGGCGGGCTCGCGTTTCGCATGGAACTTCATGTCTAACACGTGCTTGGGCGTTGAATTTAGCACCCTTTTGAGTGATATGGATTGGAGCCTTCGTAATCGCCTCTCTGGTCTCATCAAGGAGACCTTTGGAACGCGATGGGGGACAATTGTGTACATGTCTTTCCTGTCCATGTTTGCGCAAGTACTCTGTAGCTGCCTTGACAAAAATGTAAACAGGATGAAACACAGCGTCATCCTCGTTCTCCTGGTATCCGGCTTTTCCGGATACCGGGGCTTCTGGTGACGTAGTGTTCCCCTTCAACCAATTGGGGACCTCTATGTCCATGAGTCTTACCTCTTCTTGGCGGTCTTCTTTGCGGTCTTCTTTGCTGTCTTCTTTGCTGTCTTCTTTGCTGGCTTGCCAGCAAGACGGAGAACCTTCATCGCTTCGCTGAACTCTTCCTTGATCTCATCCGAGACCTGAGCTTCATCCTTTTCGAAATTGCGCAGCAATTCCACTGCCGTGGCGCTGTCTCCGAACTTCACCTTTTCGGCCACCCGTCGAGTGGTTGCATCCAGGGCAGTGGCTCGTTCGACATGTTGCTTGATGACCCTGGTCACTGCATCGCTCAAGCCGGGCAGGCCCTTGTACATGGCCTTGTTGATGTCCTTGTCCAGTTCATTGCCCTCTTCGGCCAGTTCCTTGAGCTTGAGAGCCAACCGACTGCGCTGCTGGTTGCGAGCCTTGATGGCCTTGCGAAAGGCGCCGATCGTCATGTTCTGATCCACTTCGCTCAAGCGAATCTCTCCACCCAGTTCCTCCAGCTCTCCCTTGAGCTCCTTGAGCTGCTTGAGGATGACCGCGCGTCTGTCGAGCTTCTTCGCGACTTCTGGCTTGATGATGTTGACTGCCTGACGAAGTGGTGGGAGTTCATCCAAGACGGCCTCGGATCGTTCCGTAGCGATCTTGTTCAACTCTTCACAAGACCGACCACCGACCTTGTTTGAACATGACCAGCGTTCTTGAGAGGGATCGTAGAGATCGTCCGTGCGGACCAATACCTTCTGGATTTCGTTGACGTGTTGGTTGCCAATGTATTGTCGGGAATTGGCAGTTTGGAAGATCTTGTGAGCACAGGTGATGAGCAGATACCTGGTCACGCGTGCACGTTGCTCGAAAGTGGCGACGAATTCGTTTTTCTTTTCGTCAGTCCAGGTATTGATGGCGTCGTCGCTAGAGACGACAGCAAGTGCTTCGCTGACTCCTGAATCGATCATGGTTCACCTCGTTAGGTTGGCTGGTTCTACGCCTGAGTGACTAGAATCTTCTTTTCACTTCAGGTGATTAGTTTTGTAGAGATAGGCTCCCCATCCCTTTTCAACAGGTTCATAGCTCTCGAATTTGATACCACAATTTACAGCAATTTGCTGTGCTGCTTTATCAGCATCTTCATCAGGCCAAGCTGTTCCGTCACAGTCGTCTTCACACGGACCAGTTGGTGTGCGATATGTCTTGACGGAAATTTCAATAATATCTTCACGAAGAAATCTCGGGTATTCGATTTTAGTCACGTTGGGCTTGAGGAGCTTCTGAGCTTCTTCCCACATTTTATCCAAAAGAGCTGACATTTCGTTACCTCATGATTCCATCAATTCCTGAATCAAAACTTGGTTCCAATTCATAACATGCACGGCGGAAAGACTGGTTACGATTCCACAGTCTATCAATTCTCTTCGATTAATATAGGCTTCGTCTTCTCTTTTCCAATAGGCTGCGCGTTCAAGATCTTTAGTCCAAAATTTACTACGTGAATCCGACTTGGCAGAGATGAAGCCGTGATACTCATGCCAGACAACGTATCTGGTGTAATTGATGAATTCTTTTCTCATTGCTGATGAATTTCGACCACATTTACAGAGTCTGTTGAACGGTATCATTCTCCTCGATACCGAGCTTGAGTTCGATGTCCCAATCTTTGGCAAATTCTGTGATGGAGTCTGAATCATTGGCGATAAGTGAAATTTGATAATCACCACCGGCTGCGTACTCTGATTCATTGATAATCCACACTCGATGTTTGCCTTTGACCCAAGCTCTTGCAATCAGACGTTGACGTTTACCAATCTCCTCAGAATCTTTTTGGTATTTCCATCCTTGATGACTGTAAGGGCTGTCACATTCTTCATCTTCAGGACAACAGAGACGGAGGGCCATGTCTCGGGTAAATCCGATCCTTGGTGTTTCTTCGTAAGGATTGTTAGATTCGTACACGCAAGGTGCTACGAATGGAACGATATCGCTATAGGTAGAACTTCCCATTTCAGACTCCGCATCTTACAGACACAGCTTCAGCACCGCATCGTGGACATTTCGGGTTCTCCGGGTCAATATCACTCTCCCCTTCATCGAACTGTCCATGCCAACCACAGTGTTGAGCTTTAGCTTGTTCAATATGGCTACACTTTTTACGAAACTTGAAGCTCTTACATTCGCAGCTCCATCCTTCAGATGGAGAGTTAATTTCGAAATGATGGTACTGGACAAGGTAATAGCCTCGTCCGTGAGAGCTAGGAACCTGACAGGTCCAGCTCTCTAAGCTGGTGCACATGTAGTGATACTCAATCGTCAGATCCGGCATCGTCGTCTAGAATTCCAAGGAGTGGCTTGCCATCCGGCTTGCATCTGAAGGTTTCGCGGCTCAGCTGCCCAGACTCATCAAAAGTGGTGCCATTGACTTTTTGAAGTGCGGCCCGATTGAGCCGGATTCATCCCAGCGGGGGAGCTTCTTTATCGGCATGTTGGCTTGCTCAGATTCGGGTAAATGGTCTCATTTACGAGGCCATGATGTTCCAGGGTGTCGAGCTGTTCTGCCGCGCCATTTGCCTCTTCTTCGTGACGACGCAGCAACCATTCTTCGTGAGCATTGTACTCACGTTCTTGCTCTTGGATTAGGAGCTGCTTTATTTTTCCCATGACTATCTCGTGAGAACTGCGATAACGGCAGATGCAATGGGCGATACGTGCAAGTCCACTCTGCCGTCTTTGGGCCAGATGTGGACGAGGTGAACACCATTGAAGGTGTGCCAGCTGAGACGACTTTCTGAGATCAGGACGTTCCGCTCATTGAAGATGGTGATAGTCGCCGACCCATCATCGTGCCACTTTTCCAGCTGGACACGATGTGGATACTGATCCGCCATTTTCTCAAACAGCGACTGGATGCGCGAGTCTTCCATGTTTGGTTGTACGCGCGAGAGATTCGGATCTGCGAATCTCAGCGAAAGGCTTGGTTTCCTCGCATCTGCTGGAACTTAAGATGCTGTTTCCAGTAGTTTCAGCATTTGATCGATCAATTCAGAACAAGGGAAATTGTTCATATCTCCGATCAAATAGCTCTTGCTGGAGAGCTTCTACCGCTAAAGCTCCGGTCACAGTACCGTCACCTTGAAAGTACGTCCGTTACGGAGCTTGATGGTCCATCCGCTTGGGTCACGCTGAAGATCAGAGTCGTCCAAATACTCAGCGTAGGAGGAATCTTCCCGTTCTCCTTCCAGGACGGCTTGATGCTCTTGGTCGAGAGCCGTAGCCACGAACATGCGGATGGCTCTCTTCTCACGTTCCATTTCAGCGCTCATGACGACCTCAGTTTGAGAATAGAACCTGTTCAGCCACGTTGAGTAGTTGAGTACGATCCTTCATGAAATCGTTCTCGGCGGCTGTCTTCTTGTAGACAAGCTCAGATGGAGTCTGCATCAAAGCAGGGAGGATGTTGTGAATGAGCTGCCACTTACCGCCAGACCACAGCTGACAGCGTGCATAGCATTGCTCTTTGTAGGAGTCGCTGCGAATGTCAATGCGAACCCGATCCTTCCCGAGGATAACGACCTCGGTGTAGTTCATGGACTGGCCGCCTTTGCAGCACTGCTTGTCGATGGTCTTGACGGCTCGCTTCATGATTCCATCACCTTCTTGACTTTTTCACGTACGCCGAGAGGGAGCTTACCTTCGGATTCTCGCTGCTTTAGCTCGTTCTTGGAATGATTGTTTATCGTCTGAAGCAGGCTCCTAATACCACCCCAGACTTGACCATCCCATCCGAGATCATTCATTATTTTAGCTTCAGTTTTACGATTAGTTTCCAGATTGCGGATAGCCTTGACGACGAGTTCACCGGTCATGATTCGTGGATCTCCTCGAGGATACGGTAGGCTACCAATTGATGGATGGCGCCCAATAGTTCTTCAGCTGTGAGTTCATCAAGGCTAATGCAGGTGGCCTTCATGTAAAAGGGGCGTTCCTCCCATAGGAGCCATTTATACTCTCTACCTGGAACTGGTTTGATTTTGTATTGAGTCCCTTCCCATTGAAAGGGCTTGAAGATCCCGGTCTTGGCCCGGTTGGCGATTTTCTTCAGGTATTTCAAGAGTTCATCACCTGTTTAACCTGAGTGTTGGCAACCCATTCGTTGGCACGTCGATATGCTGCACGCATGCGGTCGTACATGCGATCCAAGACCGCTTGGGTATCTCCGGTTCGGAGCACATGCGGGAACTTGCCAATCCCAAAAGGCTTTCGCTTTTTGCCTTCATAGACGGTGCACACCTTGATGGCATCAGCCCCACGCTTGCGAACTGACGTGTGTCCGTCCTTGATGGAAGTATACACCTTCACCTTCACGCAAGGCCATTCGTGATGCGATCGCACGTAAACGACCTCGTTGCGCTGGGTCGTACGGGTGAAACCTTTGCTCTGAAGGAAATCCTCAATGGCCTGGGCTGGAACTTCCACGTAACGGGATCCAGGGCCAGTTGCGGGTCGAGTCATGCGTCACCTCCGCGAATGCGTACGGCGCATGAGCCAGAATTTCCGGTCGTTATGATTCCATTATTTGATAGACCAATTCTTCACGGAAAAGTTTGGCTTCTCCGCCTATGCTCGGGTCTTTTTGAAAAAGAGTTACTAGTTCGATAGCTTGTGGTTTAGTAAATAAAGTAGCTTCATCTAAGTTTGCCCGCCACAGTCTGATGGAATCATTCCAATACCATCCTGTACGGCACTTAACTACATATTTCACGGCTCTTTGGCTTCTCGGAACTGGCGTCCAATTATAGCCAATTTATCAGTCAAGCGTCGGTCTTCATTGCACAAATCAGACCAGTATTTTTGATGGGCAGCATCTCGATTTGTGTGTTCTAGCTTGGCCTGGTCTGGTGGTAATTCAGTGTGATACTTGCTCATATTATCTTTGACATCAGCCAATTTGAGCAAGAGACTGAATAAGTCTTCGTCCTGAGTAGAAACTACCCAGGCCAGTTGCTTGATCTTGGCTTTCAACTGCCACAGGTTTGTCATCAATTCAGTAGTCTGCTCCCTTATGGTTTCAACCTTTTCGAGCATCTGCTCTGGATCAACTTCGTGTGACATGGATCGCCTCCATAATCGGATACGACACAGGCACCGAGATCTTCGGTAGGGGAGGTGGGATTTGAACCCACGATCTCGCGCTTATCAGACGCTAACCGGGTTATAGGGCCGGTGCTTTGAACCAGGCTAAGCTACTCCCCCGAAACAGGAATAGGCCCTAAAGGGCCTTACGTATGCTGTTCTTTTCAGTTGGGGAGAGCATTACTGAAACATTACAACAAAAGCTTGAAATTGAGCTAATTTCCATGAAGGTAAATCTTCCCATGGAGGCTTACGAACTTGCACGCTCCATTCATCAGAGTGGACATTGCAAAATCCAAGTACAGTAATTTCTAAAAAAGTGCCAGAAGAAAAAATTCCATTGACTTCAGTCTTAATACTCCAAGCGGTTGGTGGATCGTAGGACTCACCATATTGTTTGCAAATGACGCAGACGTCCGATTTGTCGATGATAGAGATCATGACTTCATAAGGAGGGCAATTCTGAATAGCTTCAAGTCTTCTTTAGAAATCCACTCCCAACCAGCTTTTAAAAGCGCATCCTGATCATTGAGATGATGATTGCAAAGGCCGATAACATGACAGACCAATTTGTTTGATCGTTCTTTAGCTAGAAATTCTCGATAAACCCAAGACGTAGGTGAATTTTGAGGATTTCGAGCAAGACAAGCTTCACAGACGTTTGAACGATCGACTAGTCTTACATATTTATCGAAGTTGATCATGATGCCATTACTATGAACACAATGGGATCTGGGATAGGCACACAGTAACAGTTTTTAGGTAAAGGATTACGTCGGTGCTTTTCGCATCTACCGAATATCTGGATTCGGGTGCTAGATAGGGTTTCTAAAGAATACCAATGAGTGGGAGGTCTACCGCAGCCAGTGGAGCATTTCTTATGCCAGGCGAAGCCTTTGATATAGACTATATCTCTCATTCTAGCATCGTTTGAATTACTTGAAGTAGTTCGTATTCGGACTTAGATATACACGTCCAATTAGGATAGTTACGATAAGTGTGGATGTGGTCATGTTCTTTACAGAATCCACGAATCAATATTTCCACTAAACGTTCTTTTTCAGAAAGTGGGGCTAATGGGTTAGTAGACCACATGCTAATGGTGGTTATAGCATAACCTGTGATCGGATGATCTCGATGTAAGAGCCCTAGGCGCGAGCATTCGTAGCAATCATATGAATAGTCAGATACCTGCACTATTTTAGAAGGATCAAGAAAAGTCATGATTCCATGACTTCTTCTATCAACTGAGAACGAATTCTATCTCTGCAAAAATGTCCTTGATCGTCCACTTGGTGGATGCATGGTTTAATCAAAAGACTGGTACTACCACTAGGATAAATAAAATTGCATCTCGTACATCTCCAAGTATTTCCTAGATGCGACGCTATATGAAGTGTCCAGGTATGATACCCGTTAGGGTTTACAGTTCCAGGAGTATTTTGTGCGAGCTGTAGTAAATTTTGCTTCATGGTAGCTGCATTAATATTTTTTAGCCTCCTCTAGGAGGCTTTGTAAGGTTCTTGTGGAAAGATTTTTATAATCTTCGTTGACGACTTTTTCGATTGCACAAAGCAGTCCTGCTTCTTGCCATTCGCTTCCGCGACTACCGTTTGTAAGCAAGAATCGGATAGCTTTCATTTTTTGAGCGTCAGATTTCATTTTGTGGGAGCACAGAGACTCGAACTCTGGACCTACCGGTTAAAAGCCGGTGGCTCTGCCGACTGAGCTATACTCCCGAAATCCGGTTTTATCTGCCAGACCGGAAACTGCCTCCGTTCAGATCTTTGTGCCGTCTGAATGGCATTATCACACAGAATGATATTGTCATAGCCTATCACCATAGTAGCCCAGGTGAGATTCGAACTCACAATCCCGTTAGGGCGAGGGATTTTCGTACCACTCTCGATTTCGCGAGCCGTTTCCGTTGTGGTCTGGACTGTATCTTCACCTTCAGCATTATCTGGTCAGGTGCCCTGAGCGCGAGTCTCTGAACCTTCCCCAGTCAAGGGGCTCGGCTGCTGATTGCCCAATCCTGATTCTTTTCAAACCGTCACACTTACCGTTTCCAGTCATGTTGTGGTGTATCAGGCTCTAAGGGGTTTCCAGCAATTTCCAGGGTTTTTTTGGATCAACATTTCTGTTGATGGGATTCCGTTGAAATCCCCTGCGTATGCCATTCCGCCACTGGGCCTTATGATCTCATGATTGCCCAAACTTGAGCTTCGTCTTCAGTAATCACCTTTCCTTGAATGGGGAATTTGAGACTCCCCTGTTCTTTGGTTGCTTCTTCAACAGAAGAATACCGAAAAGCTTCGTTAAGATCAAACGTCCAACCGGCTTTCCCTTTATCTAAGGCATGGGGACCAATAAAGAGCCCGCCGCTTTGGATTAAATACTTCATGCTAAGCTACGAAGTTCGTGGATTGATTTTCCACCGTACTTCTTTTCCACCGCTTCGACGAAAATCTCGGCGCATTCATCTTGGAGTTCATCCAGGCTGGCAAGATCTTTACGGAGTTGTCGACACAACCACTCTGGCCAACCATGCGCATCCATGTAGTGCCAGTCGATGAAGTAACAGAGTTGCTCAGGATGTTGCATCGTTTACCTTGTGTGGATCTTCTTTGGGGAAAGCTTCTTCAATTCTTCAATTGCCTGGTCGAGTGCTTCTTTAGGCATGTGCCCGGAAGCGTCCGGCAAGAGGAACGCGCGAGGCCATTTTTGTGGAGGAGTGTGCCTTAGTTCTTCCGCTTCACGGATCTTTTGGCGTAACGCCTCTCCCCAATTATGATGCATGCTTTCGTGCTCTCTTCTCGAGAATGGTTTGGAGATCCATCAGGATATTTTGTTCGAACTGAACAAGACCGGCTCGATGTGGATCGGTTTTAGGCCGTTCTGCATGATATTTCTTGAAGCGGTTGGCTTCCTCGATGGCGAGGTTGATTTCTTCGTCAGTCAGTGCATCTGCCGGCACGACCTTATCTCCACCCTCAGGACGTTGGACGCGCCAATTGACTGGGGAGCTCCCCCACCTTTGCAAACGGACCATTAGATTAGACCTCCAAACACGATTCCGGCTAGGATCAATCCTAGCAAAAGACCGATCTTCCATTCACGTCCATCACCATCATCAATGTACATTCTTTTCCTGATGGAGTTTTTGCTCCAAATGCTGGGCATGAAGTTTGATATGTAGCCTTTCATGGAAATCAATGAAACGCTGCTGTTCTGGGGCGGGAGATTTTAGCATCTCCTTGTCCCAGACGCCAGGCAGATTAATAGGAATCTTGGGTTCCATTTACAGTTGCTTTTCCAGTTGTCCCCAGCTTTCGGGTTCAGTGACTTGCAATGTAGCCTCAATTTGGTTTGAAGCTATAACCGCGTGAGATTCGGATTCATTCCAAAGTTGCTGTTTACGTTCGGCAAAATTATCAATTTTGAAGAGGCGAGACAGTTGTTGTCTTGAAATGGAACGGTAATATACCACTACCCGAGTAGCAACTGCCAAGATCATTACCATCCTCCCAAAACGATGAGGAAACCAATGCAGATGGTGAGGATTGGGATTACCACTTTAGATCCTCAGGCAGTTCTTTGTAGCAGATTTCTGCAGCCGATTCGTAGCATTCGGCTCCTTGAATATTGCCGTCCAGCCGACACTTCATGGCAACCGCCTTATTACAGGCGTAATTGGCCAGAGTTGATGCAAAATTGGTGTACCCTGGACGACGGTCTCCAACCAGCCAAGCTGCGTCTTTGCGACTTGGGCGATGGAATTTCTTCCAAAAGTCCCACAGTTCGTCCTGGTCCATTGCGTCAAGATTGGGGACGTTGGGTACGTTGTTCGCCATGTCCGGTGGTACGTGCGACGATCGGAAACCTACACACATGATTTGCAAATCATGTTGCAAATCTATGAGATTTCTCAGTGGGCTCTGTTGCGTCCCCCAAAGCTTGGTCGAGATAAGTATTAAAGTAAGGGTCATGTTCTTGCTTGAAGGGGCCAATAAACTTAATATGCTCACCCATCTTGTCCGGATTTTGATAGTTAAGATGCTTGGTATCCAAGAAGCCTACCTCCATATTTTCCTGCAAAGTCAATTCGTCTAAGCAGTTGGCGCTTCCTGAGACGAAGTGGATTGGCTTGAAAAGAATCCTGATATTCGGGTCTTTTTCAGGATATGGATAGCCATATTGAAGTTGAAAAGCAATTCTCCATCTTTCAATTGATTTGTGCAACTTCGGAAGAAGAGCTATAATATATTTACCATCTTTGCGTTTAATGGCTAAGTCAAACCATTCTACGGGTTTTTCTTCGGCCCACGTGATGAGATGATCAATAATTTGATGAGCATTATCCATAACCAACACTGGTGTGGGAGTGCCATTATTGATCATCCAAACGCAGCCACTAGCTGTGCCATCTGGCAAATCATCCAAATCCGGAAATTCACCATTTTCAAAGTCAATAGTTTCGGGCCTGTGTGTCAACATAGGCATATATGAAATAATGACTACGTTCGTGGTTCCCATTGAGAATCCATCCACTTGGAAAGCTCAAATAGATCGTCGCAGTGTTCTTTAATATACTTAAGAACTCGGCGCATTCGTTCAGGTGTCCATTCCAAATCATCAGCGCATACCGCGTAGCCAGCGATAGCTTGAGTCAGGACTACCATCTGTTCACGCGGGGTGTCCTGTTTCCAATGATCCCGCTTTTGTCTAGATTTCTCTTGGCATTGCTTGCACTGAGACGGTTCCGTGAGGGAATGCCTGTCTATAAATCCGCACTGTGGACAACTCCAACCAACAACTTCGCCCATATATTTGATAAGTTCCATTACGACCCCATCAATTCACACACATCATATTCAGCTTTGGTACATGGCGTCGCTTTGCAATCAATTTGCGTTAGTTGTTCTACGCAAGTTATTACGTCTCTATCTTTCAAATTTACAAGAAAAGCTAATGGGACGCCATCAATTACTCGTTCGACGAAATCCTTAGCTTCTTTCAAGCCCATGTCCGAATGATTTCGGACGATCTTAATCGCTTGTATCCAGTTGGAACGAGGCACTGCCTGGAGCAATACTCCACGATTTTCAGTCAGGCTAGACCATGTTTCTACGGTCAGGCGCCTAATGATTTCATGAAGCTCGTTTTCAGATGAGACGGTACTAAATTGATGTTCCGTCTCGAATGACCGGTTTTCATCTTCCATTGAGAGATAAATTCTCATGTTTCCATCACCTCTTGAATTAAGACTTGCTTACCGGCTTTCATAGCCTCTGAGGAGGTTGGATCGTCGGTTACATCCTGACAAGATGTGGGATTATAACGAGGCTCTCGTCTGTACAGACGATATGTTTTATGATGATCGTCGATGAAGGTCATGAGAAAGCGTTGGGGACCTAGCATGAAATGAATTTTCCAATAAGTCATTGATCCAAGATTTTCTATCTTGGTTCTTAGGAGCTGTACGTCAGGCATCGATCACCTTGACGAGATGCATGGTACCTAGACTCGGGTTGAAAGTCCGGTAGTGCGGCGGTTGCATGTCATTGTCTTCATTGCACCGGTTGTCACACAGAACGGTCATTACAATCTGGCTTTTCTTGGTCATCCACACGCTGGACAGCTTACCCACGAAATGACGCAGATTGAGGCCCATATCTTTTGCAGGCTGGGCTTCACGGATGGCTCTGGCCGTTGGCGGCCGGCCGGCATTATAACTCACAAAGACGGTTGCCCCATCCGGAGTTCCGTCTAAGGCATTTAGCATGTCTTGCTCAGTCAGCATGCGTGCGTCACCTCCATGTCGGGATACGTGCAATCCTGTTGGATTTGCGCCTATCCTTCCATGATATTTTCAACTTGAAGTTCTTTGACTGCTTCCTCTGCTAGATCGACTATTTCATCAAATTTGATGTGATATACTGAAACACAAGTCTTTACAGTGTCTTTAATGTACTCTTTTGCGTCCGCTCTCCTGCTGTCATGACGGAGTTCCTTGAATGAACCGTCCGTGATCTTTTTGACTTGGCCTCTGAGATGAATGACGCACTGCTTCCATTCTGCCAAAGTTTTGATTAGTTCCTTAGCAACTTTAACACGTTGTTTAGCTTCTTTAACTGCCCCATGGTTTGCACTGTCAACTTCAAGCTCATCAACTTCAATAAATTGAAGAGAGGCTGGCCACCAGTGATCTAGGATGGTTGATTCAAGATGCTTGGCTGACTTCGCACGACTGAGACTAAGAGACCTCATTTTAAAATGGTCTGGTTTATTGATTAGATCGAGATTCTCAGGACCTTTATGGTAATAAATAGTGGTCTTTTTACCAGTGACTTCGTATCCGCAGACATTGATGAGTGGAAGGTTCTGCCTAGCTGATTCGAGTTTGGGTATATACACTACATACATGCGCCACCTTCTGATCTGTGTATACGCGCGACGTGCGTGCATGTGCGCACGTAGCGAAGATCGAACATCTGCCCGCGTATCTCGATCATAAGAGGTGACATGCATCCAGAGTTTGATGATAGAGACGCCGAGATTTTGAAGGAACGCCAGGCCGAGTTTGACAAAAGCACTAGGCCACGATGTGGTGACTATGTGCTTTTTTCGGATGGAGTGGTCCGTCGGATTTCTCATATCTGGGATTACGATGATGGGTGGTTCCAAAGCTCCGACGGAGGATCTTGGTACCTTGGAAAGGGGTGGGCTTCCTTTTCCGGAAGTTTGTTCTCGAGTCTTCCTCTAAAGACGTTGACACTGACTGACGATCACAAGGATGGTCACTTCTGGTTCTTCCATCATGATTGGCATGAAGCCCATAACGGTGTACAATTCCAGATTCCGTGTCGAGTTTGGCAGTGTAGTCAATCTGCAAACGACTAATGGACTGCATCATTTCCATCAAAGGGAATGGGGTGGGCAATAATGGCCACCCAAAGTGTGACCGCTCCGGTCCTGTTCGAGAATTCCTAGTTGATAACCAGGTTTTTTACCGTGTGGTGAAAAACCACGTATTTTCATGTGATAAATGCGATCCTAGCGCCATCCTTCAAGTCTATCTTGACAGGCGATTGGATATTAAATTTTGGCAGACCAAGAAGAAGCCAAATGCTATTGTGCCAGCTTTCCCGGTTTCGGTCGGCCTGACACAGCTTGCATTGCAATATGATAAGCGTTATGGGAAGTCTCTGCGTCCTGGCTTGGTGAGGCAGTTCATCAAGTTGTCCATGTCCAGTGATTTTCTACAGTTTATTTCATATTTCAACGAAGAAGACATTTTAGATAGAGCTCAAAGATATTTTAGGAGTCAGGCTGAATCTACTACTCAGTCAGATTGGCAGATTAGAAGTGTGCATCAAGCGCTTGATAAATTGTTGGCATCTGATCCGCTCAATCCTAAGTATTTATTCTTAATCCATTTGTTGAAACTCGAGTCTTCTGTTATAGAGTCCGTTTCTACAGTTGAAGAAGCTCGTAGGTTAGTCTTGACTTCGGAGGTAATGTGTTCGTAGATAGATTACAGGTCATGACATTGTAATCGATTAGGATTAACACGTGCAATATAGTATTAAATCATTCTTTCATGCAGTGGAATCTGCTATGGATACAGATGATTTGATGAAATTGATTGATAAACTATCGTCGCCTAATTCCAGAATATTGAATGATTCAAACAGGTGTTTGTTTTGCAAAAAAGATCGACTCAATCGTCAAATCGACAGAATTGATGGGCAACCTACACGATTTGCTGCCCATATCACTTTTCAATGGCACCAAGATGGAGACTTAGTTCTAGCTGGATTTTGTGATGAACATAAATTACGGTTTGAATCCTTAAAAGAGCAAGGTTGGATAGAGATCAATCAAAAAGACATCACTATAATTGAGGTGATGATGCTTTAGTGAATAGGGACTGATCTAAATTCGAGACTTAAAGCTCGTTGGGCCCGTTCCATATAGTCGTTGAAGGAATTGTGTTCCTCTCTAATTGCGGCCCATACAGCTGCTTCGCACCAAAAACAACAGTCCTCAATTGCTTGTGCCCATGCTTCACTAGGTGGTTCACCTTGAAGCATATCTAAGTATTCAAACGCTTCAATAATCGCTTCAGCGTTTTCCAGGGGCGGGAGTGCTCTAATCTTCTGAGCAACATCAGACCAACCAGCGGCGTCAAAGACAACTGGAACAAAATCTCGAATTACGCAGTCAGCTTCAAATATCAATTGCACTTTCCTCTATATAATTAAATTTACAATTGAGTTTGTGTCAAGGTTGACTGAACAATGATCAAGTGTATAGTATATATTTTTTCAATTTATGCTATATATGAATCAAACTTATACGTGAGGGTTGTGTGAGTGTATTCCAAAATGAACAGTGCGTAAACTTTTCTTTGTCTCGCGTATGTGCCTGTGATGGCCAATTCTGTCTCAATTCGATACATCGCATCATGTAGATCGCTTGGTGCCTGCTGTATCAGTGGGTGCGGCTTTGGCCCACAGGAGGTGACAATATCATGCTAACCCAAGTCAGCGAAATTAACCAAGCGACACTCAAGCACCTGATGATCTTCACGATCCATCGTGGTAGCAATCTGATGACGTTCGGTCCGGCCGGTATTGGCAAGACCGAGATCGCCATGCAGGCTTGTGAGGAGACGGGTCTCGGTCACAAGTACCTGAACCTGTCCGTTCTAGAGGCACCGGACCTGCTGGGTCTGCCTACCGTGAATGAGCAGACCAACAAGAGCATCTACGCCCTTCCAGAGGGGTTCCCGCTCGTGAGTGAAGCTGAAGCCAAGGAGACCGTCCTTCTCGTGGACGAGATCGACAAGGCCAAGCCTGAGCTTCAGAACCCGATGCTGGAGCTGTTCCAGTTTCGCAGCATCAACGGGACTAAGCTCAAGTTCAAGGCAGTCCTCGCGACAGGCAACCTGCCGGACGAGGGTGCCTACTCGCAGACGGTCTCTCATGCCCTGACGAATCGGTGCGGTGTCTACCGAGTCACCCACGATTTCCAGGCATGGCAAGATTGGGCAGTGCCTGCTGGTGTCAATCCTCTCATCGTTGGATTCCTCTCACGGAATACCAACTTCCTGCTGCAGAAGCCACCAGAGGGTGACGAAACGGCATACTGCCACCCGAGCCCACGTGCTTGGACTCTGGCTGCCCGTGACCTGGACGGCACTTCGCCAAACGATCCCATCGAGTTCCAGGAACTGTTGGTTGCCGGCCGCGTCGGAACCGGTGCTGCAACCAAGTTCAAGGTGTGGCTCGAGCATTACCGGCATATCCAGCCGGCGATCGATGCGCTGGTCCTGAAGGGCACGCATCCTCCCAAGGATATGACTCTCGACCGTCTGTTCGTCTGCGCCATTGCTGGCGTGAATGCGGTCATGGAAGCCACCCGGAATCCTCCCAAGGACAAGAAGGTGGATCACAAGAAGCAGGTTCATCAGACCACCGAGAACGTCTTCAAGTGGCTGAAGGAACTGTCTGGTGAGGTGTGCATCGGAGCGGTCAAGTCCACTCTCAACATGAAGGTCATCGCGGACTTCCAACTCACCAAGAACCAGCCTTTCATGGATGTGTACATGAAGATACGCAAAGCCATGAAGGATGATTGACGACCATGAACGGTTAGTCACCTCCAACGGTTAGTCGTTCATTGAGCCTTCCATGGATTTAATCCATGGAAGGCTCACCTATATAGACCATGAGAGAGAAATTAACTCAGATGTATTTTAAAATATGGAGACTCGAACCTGTAAGCGCCATGGCGAGCAGTTGATTGATGCATACTATAAATATGTTGCTCGTACGAATTCAGCAGGAGAACCTATTTATAGTTATCGTTGTCGATTATGTGCAGCTGAGTCTGATGTTAGAAAACGCGAAAGAAAGCGAACTGGGAAGAAATTAGAAGAAAAGCCAAGATATTTTTGTTCTAAACATGGACAACTTACTTCTGATGATTTTCGTAAACAAAAGGCATTTGAATATAAAGGAAAACCTATTTACAAGGATAAGTGCAAATTATGCGATAAAGAATATTTAGAACGTCCGGAAGTGAAAGATAGAAGGAGGAAATGGGCCAGACATTGGGGTAGAGAGAATAAAGAAAAACGTTTAGAGTACAATAAACAATATCTTGAATCTCATCCCGAAAAAGCTGAGCAATTTCGTGAATCTCGCAAGAGAAGAAGGGAAGTAATTAAAACTGCGGTTTTTCAATATTATGGTGGTGATCCACCAAAATGTGCCTGTTGTGGGGAATCTCATCTTGGATTTCTTTGTATAGATCATATTGATGGCGGAGGAAATAAACACCGTAGAAAGCTTGGTAAGAAAACTCATAGTTTTTGGCTTTGGTTAATGGAACAAAATTTTCCTGATGGCTACCGTGTTCTTTGTCATAATTGTAACTTTGCTATAGGTGCTTATGGTCATTGTTGTCACGAAGACGATGTAAATATGAAAGGTTAGCGCGTATTGTGAGAATGAAGAGTACATAAACATGCCTTCCATCGACAAGACTGTTGGTGCTTCTTGGGAGCACTGGGATTATGGTCGAATGGAAGTATTGTGGATGGGAGATTATATTCAAATTAGTATTGGCCATCCTGATTATAAATTTCGTTTCGAAATAGAACGAGCTCAGGAATTTATTTCGACAATTCGGACTGCTGTGAATAAAAAAGCTTACGGTATTCTATATGATAATTCAGAGACCAGAGGTCCTCGGATTAAAGTTGACGCTCCTCATTTAAATGATTCTCAGGAGAATGAATTATTTTATAATGAATACTATCTACAGATCATCAAAAGAAAAGGTGATCGAAATGGGTTTTGGCTTGAAAGAGATTGTCTCTTAAGAATCGCTGATGAAATTGAAAATCTCATCAATCATGATCATGTTAATGCAATTATGAGTATGTAATGGTTAATCTCAAAATATGGAATAATCTTGAGGTATCTGAATCACACAATGTAAGTCTCGGTCTACGAGTCGTAACATCTAATATGGCAGGAAAGGGTGACAAGTGGGCGGAAGAGATTGGGCAAACCTATCTTAGCGTCCTGACTCGTCCTACTTACGGGGTGATTATTATTGAAAAATTGGTTCTGGCTCCTCCTTCTTTCCCTGGTGGAATTCAGATGGGATATCGAGCCGTAATTGAAAAGGACGAAAATCGGTATTTATTCACTGTAAATTTTGATAAACAGAAAGTAAGTGTTCATGTCCTTCCTATAGACGAGGAAGGTGGGGTCGACTGGACGGGTCATTGTCAGTATAAGAAGACCTTCCGAAGAAACAGACCGGAGAAAGTGCGAAAATCCGCTCTCATTCTCGCTAAGAAAATAGGAATGCGTGCGGTTATGGACATTATGAAGCAATAAGCATGTTTAGAATGCCTTCAAGGCTGCGGTTCTTTTCCGCTTTTGGGTGAAACCACGATGGCCCAACAGATGGAAAAACACCTAAGTAGAAAAGTTAGTTAGTGAAATGGTGGGCAGACTCAAACTCTGCGTGGCAAAGGATAAAACAATGAAACCAGACACTTTTCCCTAAATAGTCAGCCTACTCGGCTACGATGGATTTATATCACCATGTTGTGAATTCCCAACGGCATCATGGGGAATAAATCCTGGCTAATTATAAAGGTGAAATCGGGATTATTAGAACGGAAGATATGGAAGATGTTGGTAGACACGTTTCCATAAAGAGATGGGCCGATTCGGCCAAATAGGTTTCTGCATTGCTCTAAGGCGAGCTCCCGATGACCTTAGAGAGGGCAGATTCTGGATCACTAATGCCCTGAATGATAGGGTGTGAAACCGGGACCGGCAAAGCTAACCGAGTTGAAGGGCCACTTGGCCCTTCACTTGTCTTAGGGAAGGGTTGGCTACGTAAATCAGGCATCGCGCGTTGTATCCAGGATCGGAGGTATCATAAATGCAAATCGGAGTCCGCCTCACAGATCCCAACGGTCTGGTGTCTGACGCTCAAAAGATGTACGAGCTGCAGGAAAAGGTGGCGTCGTGCATGACGCGCATGTTCCGCAAGCCCGAAAACGGAGGCAACCCTTTCTTGTTCAGCCTGGCTGCCCCGAAGCCGCACGAGCTGCGAGATACCCTACCCAGTGGTAAGAAACTCACTACTGCTGCAACAGACGGTAAGAGATATTACTGGAATCCGGAATTCCTGTTCAAATTGTCCCGGGATGAATGTCCGATCATCATGCAGCACGAGTCCTATCACATCATCTTTCTCCATCCCAAGCGAATGCGCGCGGCAGAGCCTCGCAAATGCAATATTGCGATGGACTACGTGGTCAATTCGTGTATCGAAAGTGATCACGTCAAGACCCAACGCAAGGGCAAGCTTTGGGGCGGGAATATTGGGGATCCCTGGCATCTGAAGGACCTTCTGGCCTTCATCGATGGCCAAGGTGATATTCCGAAGGGCGATTGCTGCTATGCTGATGTGTCTCAATATGGCCGGCCTCCGGAGCAGATTTACGACGAGATCATGAGGCACTGGGAGAATTCTCCCCGTAAGTGCCCAGAGTGCGCTGCCCTGACCATCGATCCCAAGACGGGTAAGCCCAATCCTCCAGGGCCGTGCAAAAACCGGCCGAACTGTGACCATAAGGGTATGTGCTGCCCGCATTGTGGCTCGCCGATTGACCCTAGTTCAGGACAGGGCTATGGAGATGGCTTGCCGGCTCCTATGGACAATCACATGGACGCAGCTGTCTCCAAGCAGGAAGTCCAGAGTGATGTGATGCGTGCAGCCGAACAGGCCGTGCAAATGCGAGGCACTGTCCCGTCTGAAATCGAAGACTATCTCGGCGAATTGATCAAGCCGACCTTGAAATTCACCGACCTGGTGCGAAGTGCCTGCATGAAAAAGGTGCAGGACGCTGGCATGCAAAACGATTACAAGCGCTATCGCAAGCGCTGGATCACACCGGCTCGCGGTCGGATGCGTCAGTACCTTCCCAAGCGTCACACGCACAAGCCACGGTGGTTGGCGATGCTGGATACCTCTGGCAGCATGAGTGACGATGATCTGGTGTATGGCATCAGCCAGCTCAAGTGCCTTGGCAACACAGAGGGATACGTCGTCCCGGTGGATGCCAGCCCGGACTGGAATGCAGTCACCAAGATTGACTCCATGGAAGACCTCAAGCGAACCAAGGTCGTTGGTCGCGGAGGCACCGTCTTCGACGATTTCTTCCGGGAGTTCCCGCAGCACCTAGGGAATGAATTCGACTGTGTGATCGTCTTGACGGATGGTTACTGCGGCGAGATCCCGAAGGAGCTGGCTCCGAAATGTGATGTGGTCTGGGTCCTGACCCAGTATCATGCAAACTACAAGCCCACTTTCGGACGGGTTGCTCCGCTCCGACCACAGAAGATGTGATTGGTTTCCCGATTGCCCTAGGCGTGTTTCTCCTGATCTGCTTCGCAGGTCCACTGTCGGAATGTGTGGTTGCTATTTATCACACATTCCGATATCCTAAGCGCAAAGTGGTGATTATAATAGAGCCGTCACCTTTTCGGCGTAATGAGTCATATGTGATTGGGCCCTTTAGGCCAATTCGGGCGCTATTGATCGGACATATAATTGCAAGTCGCAATCCATACACGGAAATCACTTTTGCATCAGCCAACTGCCAGGTTTGGCAAGGTACTAAACTTGTTTACGATGGTAAAACTGGACATAATTGTACGTCACCAGTCTACAGCTAATGATCACCCGAGCCACTCTACTCTGTGAAACTAAGGAAGTTACACATTGGGAATTTGAGTTTAAACTGAATGAGCGTTATTATTTGGTTGATATAATTGATCGTAAAGACCATTGGCATTTCATGACCTTCGGTAATCAATTCAATGTTTGGGTTGATTGGGGATCTCTACATAAAGAAGAAATTGTCGATTATAATTTAGATCATCTTGAAGCCATTGTTTTAGCCGAGGCCCTAACACCGCTGGCCAAGGTTCATGCCTTGATGACAGACTGATATCCGTCGTTGTATAATAAATTTGGGCAGGTATAATCGGTATTATAAATTTTATAAGACTGATGTTTTAAGAATAATTCTGGGATTTGCCGCTGCCGGCGGGATTCAGTCGCAATTCCGGCCACAACCAATTTTAGAAAGACGAAGATATGAAAAATATCTATGCGAAAAGTACTAGCAGCATTGAAGCAGTGATAATTGCTGCTATCCAGTTCTGGCTGAATGAAGCTGGAATTGACGACCTGACAATCGAGGAAACCGGCATGGAGCGTGACGTGACAGGCTTTCCGGCGTTCTCTGACCGCGACGTGGGCCGGGCGCTATGCGAAACCCGCGATTATGTCACGGAATTCCAGCAGTTCGCCGATGGAAATCCTTATTTGAAGTGGGTCCTCAGGCAATTTGCTTCAGGCAAACCTGGATTACCATCCACTTTTGTAAGTGACCAAATTTGTACCCATCTTGGGAAGCGAATGAAGGCTAGCGATTGGTGGGTTGTAAATGAAACCACTATTAAACTGGAGTCCAAGAAACAAAAGAAAGCCGCTGCTTAACTTTTCATTACGATCTCAACCCGAGATTCATCAACTAAAGTCTGCAGGTCTTCATCTGTAAGACCAGCTCTAAGCGCATCAAGTAAAATTGGTTTCAGTTTCTTCAGAGCTTTTCTTAATTCGTGTGCCTGTTTCTTTTGCTCGAGATTGCCTTGATAGAGCACAACCCGAAATTTGGCGTAGATTTCTTTAACTAATTTTTCACATTCAGGATAAATTTCAGGTTTTTCTAAAAATGAGTTGATTTGATCGGTAAATTGAAAATGCCCAGAAATTTTAGGAATTCGTTCAGTAGCTAAATCTAGAGCCTTTTTCCTGAGAGGGTCAATGATTGAATGATTGTCTAATTTAAACAATCTAATTATGGTACCAATAAATAAATTTTTACCCCAAACAGATAAATCAGCATCCCGAATCCATTCGTCACAGGCTGAAGTACGATAAATTCTTCCAAGGGCCCGGACTCTACATTGGATGGTAGAACCTCCAGCCATGACACTGGCTGTGGTTGGTTTTGCATCTCGAATCAATTTGGCTATTTCTGCACAAGCCTGATTAATGTCCGATTCGAGGTCTTTATAAATTCTATCCTTTACGCATTCAATTTGATCTATCTGTTGATCTATCCGTTTAATTCGTTCTAAATATTGAATCTCTTGTTCTATTTCTGAATCTGTTACCGAAGTCATGTAGTCTACTGTACACGTAAAAATTCAATATTTACGTTGATGGATTCTTAGTGTAAAATATGAGTACATTTGGCTATCGCCAGTGTGAGACGTACTGAACCCGGGCTCCCTCGATCCCGGGTTCAGACGTATTTAGGTATTCATAATAGTATAAATCAGAGCCCTTTTTTCACTCATGATTTTCCACCGATTCGGTACCCACAATCTATGCTGCATGATTTCATAAATCTGAGAACGGCTATATTTTTGTGCTAATTCTAAATTGTAAGACCATACACGGTTTCCTTCTCCCATTCTTTTGAGATAAAGTAATCCTCGTCCATTACAATTAACAACTATATATTTTTTAGAATGTGACACTTTATGATTCCATTACTTCAAGTGTTATAATTTCTTCCCTCGAGCATTCCTTCAGCTGCATTGGATTATCCGCAGGAGGAAGATGCGCTGTGCATCGTGGACTCATAAAGTAAACATACTCATCATTAATGCCAGTTTTTTCAGATTTACCTATATAAAAGCGGGTGGCTGGTTTACCACACACTACGCAGCGTTTTCTTTTTATACCTCCTATAACGGACATTATAGATCTTAGGATTTCATAACTTGTTCGATCATATGTTCTTTAAGAGCGAGTTCCATAGCATCATACCAATCCTGGTCGGTCAATAGCTTCGTGTTGGATTGGTCCATCATACGCTTGATCCGGTCCTTAACTGCATTCCGTCTTTGAATTCGTTTTGATGGAATAGTCGTATCCTCAATGGGTGTCATTTCATAAGAGTTGATACTGGAAATGCGATACCAATTTCGAAAAACATGACGACGATATCGATGACCAGGACTCGAAAAGTATTCCTTTAGTGCTTGAGGATTGTTAGTTTGATTAGTTACTTCTGGATTATTGAAAAAGTTAATCCCTTCACGTTCCAATTTTGCAGCATGAGCTTTACATAATTCAAATTGAAGAGTGAGATCTACTTTTTCTGAGATATATCCTCGTGTAATGTCTACCACTAGAATGCGATGAGTCTTGCATCCACACGCATTAGTTTTAACCACATAATTTTTCTTAGAAGCGGATTTATGGATCGTCTTAAGCCGATGAATGAGCACATTACAGGCCATCACACGAGGATACGACAGGATTAACTTGATTTACGGGCCGGCTGTGAGCATGCGAAAATTTGCAGTTCTCCGCCGTAATTTTACATATGTCACCGAGATCAACCAAGACCGAAAAGTCTTCGAAGAAAACCACCAAACATTCTGTTAATGAACTTTATACGCTCTTTTCCGAGGCTCAGAAGTCAGCGCGAGAACATCGTACTAAGCTATATCAGCAGTTGAATGATGAAACAGCTAAGGATCTGACTCTGGACCAGGCTTGTGAAGTTGTTACTGATTTAATCGAGGCGGATCGCGATCAATACGAGTACATCATGTTGAGCCTTATCAAGGCTTACCCGGGTGCTGTTCCGACTAGCACTTATCCACTGACGGAAAACCGTCACGTTTTTTGGTTGTTCTTGGGTATTTTCGTTCAACACGGAGCCAAGGATTCGGCTCAGATTTTGCTTCACAGTTTGCAGTCTCATAGTGTTCCTAGTAATTGTCATTGGACTGGTATCAATGAAGTTACTCGATTTGCTGTTGAACGATTTGGCTGGGCGTCTCTCGATTCGATTTACGATGTCATTTTGGGACATGCTGGACACGAAACAGTTTGCTTTTATCTCGATGCTCGTCTCAATGATGAAAGACCGTCTCCCCTACAGTATGATTCAAGAGGTACCAGGGCTTTGGAAGCTCGTCTGTTGGGTTGTGATTGGGATAATGTCGAAAGCACAAAGCGACTCTCCGATATTCTGGAACGAGTCCCATCACTTAATCGTCCTGAGTTTTGGGAAAAGTGGTTCGAGAAGCACCTTGGAAGACATAAGGCTTCGGAATATATTGAGCTGCTGAAGAAAATTGGTGGTGCTGCTGTCACAGCTTTGCATGAGTACATGACTAAGGTTAATGACGCATACACCATTCGTGAATATCTTCGGGCCTTCCCGGAGGTGGATAAGGAGCAGTTCATCAAAAAACTTTCAGAATCATGGACCCTGGATCCAGAGAAGATGGCAAGGGATTTCATCTCGGGAAAAGATCGTGGCGGCTACCATCCGATGATGATGTATATGATGTGTGGGCACGGTCGCTGGTAGCACATTTCTTGTAGAAAAAATGATGAATATTTGAGTTCATTAGGATCGCAAATTGCTAGCCGTCCTGCGTATCCAGGATCGGAGGTAATAGTGGCATCATCTAGTTACACGAATAAGGTGTACCCCAGGTTGTTGAAGACTGCAGATGGACAGGCTTTGCAGGATCGGATTCTACATCAGCTTCAGACTTTGAATGTAGTTAGTTATACTTTTGAGGTAGCTGGTGCATGGGGCACTGGAGAAGCCTCAATGCAGGTGCATACCAAATTCAAGTTTGTTGGAGATAGGTTCACCATTTCTCAATCATTTGATGATGATACTTTGAGTAATATTCAGCCTGATAATATTGCATTGGCTCGAGATAAACTTCTTCATGAATCTGACGATGGTAATAGTAGTGATGCTACAGCTGTAGTTCATTCTCGCCTTGGAAAAGATAAGGGTGTTCCCACTTTTAACTGCCTGAAGGAAGTTTGTTTGAAAGGAAAGGAATTTTCCTATAAATCTGGGAAAGCTAACATCCCTTCATTCGGCGTGTGGCTTTGGGATGAAATCATTCGAAAAGCTCCTGAGTTTCAAGCTGCTAAGGAACGCCTCTATAATCAAATCATCAAATTGCGCAAGTCTGAGGATTTGCTTCAAGCCAGAAAGGAAGCCCAGGCTCAGTTTGCTTGTGAATCGATTAAGAATCTCATGATGAAGTACTCATGGCTCGGTGATGATACGATGAAGCGAGCCGTACAGACCTTCGTCATCGGGGATATTCTCGAAACTTAATGTTTTCCCTTAGTATTAACTGAAGATCTGCTCAGGTGTAGATCCTGAGATGAGCGTTGTTTCATCTGGTTTAATTGAGCGGATAGTTAATAATCGAATTGCTGGCGAAAATCTGCGGGGAGAATATAAAAAAGCGTCCCTAAAATTGATCTATTTCATTAATTATGCTCATCTCAAGGAGGTGGGCGTAAAAATATACGAGATAGGAGATAATCAAATTGCATCATTGGTAAGAGTTACATATTCTTGTATGATGCCTACTTCATTTGAGACTAAAAAGAAATCAGTCAAACGCACAATTACACCTGGATATTTTCTTCCTAATTTGTTGAGATCGTTCGTTCCAAGTGATCATTTTAATTCACCTTTTATCGATCAACTATGTCGTGATTTTCTAGAAGAGCCTAAGTTTGAAATTGAATATAACCGATTTAAGCAATATATGGATAATGCAGTAAAATCATATTTGCAAGATCCTGATCAGATTGAAATTATTCAAAGCAAAATTAGAAAATTCAAAGGTCGTATTCGTGATCGTCAGTCAAATGAGCTTAAAGCACTCTATCGTAAGCTGTATCAGTCAGCCTGGGATAAAGAAGAAGTATTAAACCTGTGGCGTGAAATTCAGTGCGAAGAAATTATGGAGTCGTAGATTGGCTCAACCTCCGCGTATTACTGAATATGAGCCAGATTCGTGTATGTATTGAATGTGGAGACGAGTTCGACCTACACAGCCCTGAAAAGCGAAGAGCTGGCGGCAAAATTACTCATTGCCCAGACTGTAGTGAGGAATCAACAGTTCGATATTTGGGTGTGCAGAATGCCGCTGGTAAGCAAAGTGGATGCGAGATTTTATCATTTGATTCAGTGAAGGATCGCGAAAATTATAAGCATTTCTGGCAGAATAACTCCGGGTTGTTTTCGGCTGCAATTTGTCAAATGGGTCGCTTGATGAATGACCCTGGTATTCCATTTCGCAAAGTAGCTGAGAATCGTCCCAACGAGAATCATAAAGGAAAAGGATAATGGGCGTCGAATACAGCGTTGAAATCAAGGTCGGTTATGTTTTTGATCTTTATGAGTTGATTCGCCCCTTCGAAAAGATCAAGCCAGAGGAATCCCATCTGGAGCCACGTTGGGATCAGAAAACTGGCAAAGAGATCAAGCCGGAAAAAGTCATCGATTCTGACGAAGAAGTGTTCTATGAATTTGATGGCACTTATGAAACTGAAGAAGAACTCCTCGAGGACATTGCTAGTAGAGCTGGCTGTCATTACCATGTTTACGGTGATTTCGTTAGTGGTGACGTAAGTTGGGTGATTTTTGGTCTCAATCGTCCTGCCTTGAAGCAAATTGAAGAAGATTTTGATATCAATCACAATCTTCGGATTGGCGGAGCTGTCACCTATCAGTCTGTGGTGGCTCAGGCTAAAGCTCTGGAGAAGCTTGGAAATAAGCTCAAGTCACTTGGCATCAAGAAGGTCGGGAAGCCTCGGGTGGTTCAGACCTACAGCGTCAGCTAATGCGAACTAAGGTAGATGAAATAGTCGAGAAGATCCAAAAGCTCTTACCCAGAGTAAATATATCAGCGTATAAGGTTTATTCTGGTAGTTCTTATTTCCATTATTACATAGGACCATTTCGCAGTAAAGAAAAGCCACAAGGAGACTGGAATAGTAATTGCTTGAGTTTTTCTGCTTCCCAAAAATTCAAAGCCTTTAAAGAAAATGTGTGGCTGAATCGAAATAACTACGGAGGATCTATCTTAGATGGGTTTCTTTATCAGAAAATAGCTAATGGTAAAAACCGATTTGGTGATAAGAAAATCAAGGGTTTGCGAGAGAATCAACATGAAGCGCTTACTGAGCGCATTTATGCACTACCTGAGCTTAAAGATGCATTTAATCGCACTAGAGCACAGGTAAAACAAATCATTAGTCAGATTGATTTAAAAGATCAACAATATCAAATTCTCAAGCAAGAAGCTCGAGCGTCTATTAAAGCAAATGCTAAGAGTTTTGATAATAAAATTCCGCTTACTGAGATTTGTGAATTGATGGAAGATGTGATTAGAGAATTAACTATTGAAGGAGTGATGAAATCTTGAAGAGTCATTTTCGATTTCAAGGTCGTCACAAATGGCGTCGAGATGGCCAATATCAGAATCCGGTCACTAAAGATTGGATGGAAAGATATATTTGTAAGAAATGTCATGTAAGGGCGGTGGTGAAGTCTGGTCAAAAACCTAAAGCTTCTTGTAATTGTGCTGAGGACTGGATTCGACAACTCATGGTGTCGTAATGGCTATTAAAATTCAGAAGGATAATGAAGAATTTTATCTAAATCAAAATTTAAAATTGTTCGAAAAAGCCTGTAACGAAATGAATGTACAAGGAATAAATATAGATAACCTCGGAGTGTCTTTTATTCTTGGATTCGGGCCGCCAGCAAATGAGGTACTCGAAGCATCAAGATATGAGTTTAAAGATCCAACCAAACCTACTTACAAACAAAATAGTTTTCTATTCTCCAAGAGAGACCTGAAAACAGGTCGGGATTTTGTTATTCATGAAATTTTGGAGCTGATTGAGGATTACGATCGAAATTATTGTTTATCTGAAGCGCCCCTGAAAAAGGATCCTTATTTCAAGTATTTGATTCAGCGTATTAAAGAACAAATTAAATCTTTCAATAGCAATTATCAAGATCGAATCCAAGCCCATAATGATAAAATGGCCCGAAATGTAATTGCTGATGGCTTAAAACGAGCCCGAAGTCACGTTGCTCTTGGAAGAATTGAAGAACTCTTTAAAGAAGAATTTGATTTTCTTCAAGTTAAAGAAACTATGGAAAAATGACTGCTGTACGTAATTGGAATGATCTTGGTGACGTGCCGTTAGGATATCCGGCATTTAATGATTTGTTAGAGCAGGTTTATTCTCGTGAGGATGTTCGTAATAAAGCAGGCAAATGGATTGAACAGCATAGTGTAGCTTCTGTACGTTTTAGTAGGACAATTATGAAGCGCACAGACACATTTATTCATAATGTGTCTAAAGCCACCCCGGATTTAACCTGGGGACAGACCAGAGTAGGTAAAAGCAGTACATATGTTGTGGTTGTAGTACAGCACTACGAAACCTTCAAAAATCTGCTTTTAGCCAAGTTTCCTACAATTGTGATTCATGAAGTGATGGACCCATGACATATAAGACCCTTAAAGAAGAGAGGGAAGAAAGAGAACTCTGGAAAAGGCGGGCGGCAGCGGGTGGATTTATGAGCCCGGAGGCTAAAGAGGAACTGGGTAAGTTGTTTAAAAGAGGAGACACAGTTTCAGTTCATAGTGGGTCTGTAAGAATCTTGCGCCGAGAGGAAGATAGACAATGGGAGGCAAGTGGTCCCCGAGCTTTTAGTTTCCATCCCAATAAGAAAGAATGTATCAAGCGTGCTATAATTTATGTTGATGAATGTTTAGATGAGATAGTAGAAATGATTCTTGAATCGGGTATTCCGCCAGATGAAGTTGTACATCGAATCCAAGAGACCATGGTTAGAAAAGTGATGGAGGCGTAAATCGTTACAGCTCCGCTGTATTTGATCATGGAGATTTGATCTATGGAAATGCGCCCCTACCGCAGAATTGTTTTGCCTCTGCCTGAAGATACGCTGGAGGCTGTAGACCTTACGTCGGATCTGCATGAGGACATCGGTATCATCCAGGTCACTGCAGCTCTGTACGAAAACGCCGGGGAATCAATTCTCAACCTTGCCCCGGAGTGTGCACTCAACACTTTCCTGGATATGGAATATAAGGGTGGCGTCGAAGCAATTCGCCAAAATATTGAATTTGCGAAGGAGCATCAGGTATCCTTCGTGAGCCTTCATATTGATAATCCACCTGAGGTCTTTGCAGCAGCGGTCGCAGCTGCTGGTGAAGAAGTGGAAGTGTTGGTCTCTCTGGATCCCAATCGTGATTGGAGGAAGGATGCGGCCGATGTTTCTGCTGCGGGAATCACTGGGTTTGTCTGTCACCCTGACCATGTGCGTGATCTTCGGGATGAGTATCTGGAGTCTACAATCATGGTCAGGGGCATTACTCCTCAGCAAGATGAGGAAGGTGAAGAACCCGCCCGCGGAGATTGTCCTTCCAGAGCTATGCGCCGAGGAGCAGATTATCTCATTGTGGAAGGCATCGCTACAGCCACCGTGGAAGATTTTCCTGAGAATGTTAGGCAGAAAATGAAAATTAAAAGAGTCGATCCACGTGTTGTTGTAGCGAAAGCTGTATCCGAGACAATGCGTCTATATACATGAGGTGAGCCATGGCAGTATTTGATACGCTGAAGCGCTATGATGTGTGTGGCCATCAGGTCACTCATTCTCGCGTGGAAGAAATCAACAAGTGCCCCTATTGCAATTCTCAGTTCGAGCGAACTGTGGATTTCGCATTCTTAGTCCTCCGTGAAGGACAAGAACCGGAAATCCATGCCAGGTGCTTTCGTCATCGCAAAATCGTCACGTGGGCGGATGCTGACGAAGTGATCAAAATTCCACGTGATGAAATCGCGATGCTGCAGGTGATGACTGCATGAAAAATCCCTACGAAGATACTGTGTACGTCCCACAGTCTTCCACCAAGAAGATCCCTCGAAGAGGATGTGGCCCTCGTAAGAAGATGTCTTATTGGATCGTGTGGATAACCTCTAAAAAGTACGCTCTTTCACGTAAATTAGCCACTGAAGATCAGATGTTTAATATTTATGAAGAAGCTCAAGCAGAATGCGATAAGCTTAATTCTGTTTCTTCAATCATGAGGTCGTAAAGATGGACTACAGCATCTATATGAACATCCTGGACAAGGAAGCCCTGACCAAGACGCGCGGCAAAGTTGATTGGTTTTGGCGCAGGGATGGGAAATTAGTCCCAGTGACCAAGGATGATGTAAAGACTTTGATCAAGGCACTTTCGGTGGCTGGTGAAAAAGCTGCTAAGGCTTTGGGATTTGATACGGTGGAAGAAGCTCGTAACCATCTCAAAGATGAATCTGTTCGCATTTCACTGGCGAATGGTTTTCTCGAATGGAAGAAGCAGCAACACGACACCTTCATAAAAGAATATAATTACGAAATCAAGCGCTATGAACATGCGCTAAAATTTAATTATCTCTATTTCACCATCTATAAGACAGCAGACCTTGATAACTTTAAGAAGGTAATTGTAAAATCTACCCCACATACTGAATTTGAATATGGTAGTAATACTTACGTCATATATGTGAAGGAGGGGCAAGATCCATTAGGTGAGTCAGTCAAAGAAGAGTTTTTCAAGACATTATTTGAAGCGATCCCGGAATTAAGTAAACTTGAATGAAGTGTGTAGTCCGACATAAGTGTGAAATCTGTGACAGACCTGCAGGAATATTTTTATTGTTTAATGAGAAACATGTTTATGCTCGTTGTGCTAAACATGTAAACAGGAAGTCAAAACATTTCTATTTTCGGCCCGATATCAGAGTTCTTTCCCTCGGGGAATATGATACTTGGTTAGTTAATAGGATAATGAACTCATGAAGTATGTAATTAAAAATAAAGATGGATATTTATTGTGCATCCTCGATAAAGACGATGGCGTCCCTTGGGGCCCAGATTATGGTTGGACTTCTGTTGTCGAAGAGGCTAAGACTTTTCTTCAAAAAGAAGTTCACTCTTTTGTTGAGCAAGTGTTTGGACATAATTTTTCATATATAGATGTTGTTTCATATGAATCAATAATAGTAAATAAAGTGATGGATTCATGAAGTATGTAATCATGAGAACTAGCCATGGAATTCCAGAATTTTTGTCAGTTCCACAGCATTACAGTTTTGGGCAAGAAGACACGTGGTGGTCAATTCCGCTTGATAAGTTTGATTTCAGGTTGAATACTTTTGTTACTAAATATTTAAAGATTTCAGCTGGGTTAAAAGCTGCTAACCTTCGTAAGAGCGACTCTTCTATTCAAATTATCACATGGTCTAATTTTTTAGAAATTGCTCAAGTCTACCGGTTAATGGCAGAATGACAGACTGGGAAAAACCGCCTAGACCTCCATCGTGGCACATGCCATTTAGCAATTATGCTGTGATGCGAAAAGGTGTTGGAGATAATCCTGAGTTTCTATCAACAGGATGTAATGGTTTTTGGGTGTGTGCACTTCGTGATTTTAATAAAATTGCTTTTCAGAATTGGGATTTAGCTAACATGTCAGTTGAACATTTTAGGGCAAAGGGAGATGAAACGGTCACCTTTGTACCGTGGTTAGAAGTTAAACATATACTCTCACTTCGTGAGCTTTTCGATGAATAATGGGTAAGCCTCGAGAAAAATTGGGTAATAAAGATTACGCAGAGGTTTGCCTAATTTGGGATGGGTGGCCTTGCAAAGTTGTATTTAATGTCAATAAACCTGAAGTCTACACAAAGGAACGGGGAAATTTTAGTTATGATGGATGGAGTTATTGTTGGTTTCCTATTAAAGTAAAGCGGAAATTAATTAAGAAAGCAAAAGGTTTAATTCTTGTTTCTCAGGTCATGGAGACATGAAACTGCCGGAGTACATGTGCGAATATCAACCATCTTGTTTTGGTGGTTATTATCGCTGTATGGGTGAAGCCATATTTGTTTATTCAATGAAAACAAAAATCATAAATAAAAATGCAATCCCTATCGTGGAAATGAGACCATTTCTCTGTTGTGCGGACCATGCGAAATTCATGCACGGGTCCAGAATCACAATTCAAGAGTATATGATTCAACAAATAATGGATGAATGAGAAGAAGCTCGAGTTTGTGAAATTATTTTAGTCGCCGAAGATCCAATAGAACAACCTTTCAAGATTAGTTGGGTCGGCTGTAGTAACTACATCAACTGCAGTAATTGGTGTAGTTCCGGGAGCAACCGGATTGCTAATGACCATTTCTCCTGATGGCGCTAATTCAAAATTATCGGCCACTGCTCCGTTCAGTCTAATTCCGATATCTGAAGTCATGTCATTTCGGACAATTACGGTCTTGGCATTATCAACCGAATTAAATGGGATACTAAATACTGTGCCTACTGTCGTCCCATTTGGAACATCAATTGAACCTACTGCAGCGGCATTGTAGACACCTGAAGTGCCTAGGGTGCTCTGCCCAGAATTGGCAGCTGCCTTAGGAGGGGTGTAGGTGATGGAAGTAGCAGTAGTGAGTTGGTCAGCCATCTTATTGATGGCTGGTTAAAGGAAGCTTATCGGGTGCCGGCCAGGTAATCTAAGCTCGAAATATATTTTAGATTATAAAGGGAACCCACTAACTCCGAAATCACTACAGCATCAATAATGGAGCAGTTGAGTTCTTGCTGAACCCATTTATAATCTATTGGTCGATCCAAATTGACAGTAAAATTACCGACCTTTCCTAAAACGTAAACAAGTATGGAATTATCAGAAATCCCTAAAGCTTGCTGAATATCATTTTCTTTCAAATCACAAAGATGACTAATTAAAAGATTGTAGGTTCGACCATTCCCGGGACGATATTCGATTAGCCGCATATTCCCTTGTTTTTTATCAAGGGATATTCCGGCTTCTACGCTATCTTTGGTCCTTAGATCAGATCTCACCTTTCCAAGATTTACAATCCGGTATCGGCCAAAGTCGATAGTGGCTGCAGTAGCCATACAAAAAGTTTAACACATCTTAGATAAATATGCAAGTGAAACTGGTCGAACGACGGGTTTATTTTTAAAGAAAGCTTTGATAACGAGATCTTGTATGGGGAACCGAACCAACAAATCTACCTCTCCTTATCATCCTCCATCAAATCCTCCACCCCCTCCCAAGGAAAAGAGTCAAACTGCTTTTCCAGACTATTCGAAACGTGGAGATGTAATTATTGTTGAGGACGACGGCGAGCCAGATTAACTCAGCATTATCTGAATAATATCTTTTAAGCCGGATTCCTTGAAGGCATTGGCGATTAACTGTGCTTTTCCTAGAGACATGCTTTGGCGGTTACCATCGAGCCAATACCAATACTCAAGGTTTTCTGGATTATGTAGGTTAGCATCCCATTTTTGAATAACATCTGTATCAATATATAATCCTCCGGACCAGCTTTCATGGAAAATAGTAAGGCGGCCCTCCATTATTTCAAATTCGACGCCTTCTTCGGATGTGTAGATTGTATTATTTTCAGGAATGCGTGACATCGGCTCTCGAAGAATAACGGGACCGGAAGCAATCCTAGTTGCGGCCGTTATTTGGTGGTTTGATCAGCATTCTGATTTAGAGTTTCATATACATAAATCTTTAGAAAAAGCAGATTTATCTAATTTTACAAGTCGAGTAGATTTTGATCTCGGTAATGCATTAGCCACCTGCTTTCCGGTTGATAAAACCATTCAAAATTTCTGGGATTTGTGTAAACACAATTCCACTTTAAAGCATATGATTGAACAAGCTACTCGAGCCCGAAAGGAGGGAACCATTCGAGATAAAGTTGATATGACTCGCCATTTTGTAAATAAGCAAATAATTAGTGAACTGGGCGCGATGGTCAAGCGATCAAATTTTATTAAGAAAAATTTAAATCAAATTAAGAAATTGAGAAGAGATAAGGGGAAATAAAATGCCAATGCGCCAGCTGCCAGAATTTGCAAGTGTGACCTGGAGCATTGAACATTTAAGTTTACCATTTGGTTCTAATGATCTTAAGAATTTCCAAGCTGATCCTCTTGAGGAATGTTCTTACATTGGATGTAATAAGAAACCGGATCGACAGTATAAATTAGTTACAGACAAGACTGAAATAATTGGATTATGTGATAATTGTGTAATTATGGTAAGAAAACAATTATCAGTGGTTGTGTTATTAGAGGAAATTGATCGGAATGAAGCTATAGCCTATAGCATAATGACTGCGTAAATTCGTTTTTCTTATTTGTATCTTCACTTATAAATGTCCAAGCTTGAAGCTATATCCTTATTGAGAGCAATTACGTCTACTACATTACCGAATGTTCGTTCTATACAATTATGCTTCATTGCTTATTGGATTGATACTGAAGATGTGTTTAATACAACAACTTCTGTAGCTGATGAAATTGACGTAGGATTATTTATAGATCATCACAATTACAATGTTGGCAAAGTTTTAAATGATCATAGTGATTATGTTAATAAATTTAACGAATTTTGTTCCAAAGATCCTTGTATTTCATTTGTTCAAAATCTTCGTCCGGTTCAACTTCAATGGCAAAAATATTGGATTGAAGATGACATTTGTGAGGCACTTGGTGCTTATCTAAAAAAGACTAAATGGTGGAGAGAACATCTTACACAGATTAATCGAGCAAGACGCCGTTTTAAACAAGTTAAAAAAGTGATGGAATTGTGAGAAAAGAACGTTTGACTAGAGAAGCTACCGTTAGAGCATTCTCTATGGCGACTGAGTTTGTCAATAACGCCAAGTTGGTGATCGGTACGCCTCGATTAATGAAGAAGGCTCAGGAGGGTACTATTTTAGAAGATAAACAAATGTACATCGTTCCGAATGTGCACTTGGTGTTTGGAAAACAAAGAATCAGAATGCTTCATTCCAAGTATTTGATTGGAGATTTAAGTTACGGAACCTTTATTAATTATGGACTTCCTAAATTTGTCTATCGTTTTATTTGCGATGATTATTATGGACATGGAGATAATGTTCAATATGATGATTTAAAACAAGCTTATCTCGAACTAGATCGAGTAAAAGAATTTACTGAGCAATTAGAGACGGAGTGGCAGAGAATTGATAAAAACAAAGAACAAATTTGGGATACACTTTCTGTTAAAGGGGCTCCTAAATATCAAAAAGCTTTCCGCAAGAAGTTTGTAGAAATTCTAAAATTTTGTCCAAATCTGGTTGAAATGGATGCTATTCATATTTGTAAAGTTATGCATATCGGAGCTAAGGAAATCGAAATTTTAGCTAAATTCATCCATCGTAATGAAAGTGATCTTAATTTTCTCACAGTAGATGATGTGGAAGAAGCTTTAAACCTAGCCCAAGTAAGAAAACTCATGGAGTCATGATATGTACGCAATTCTTACTGTCGTGATCAGTCTGCGTTTGAACCAAATCGCAGAAATTATGGGATCGTAAATTGGCTGACTTTTGTCGTACTTTTAGGTATGGAACCGACGAATATTTTTGATCTGGATTGGTCACGTGTTCTTGAGTTTTATGATCTTTCAAAGAAATGTTTGGTTTGCGGGAAGGAAACCACCAATTATCGAGTGGTTCCTACCGTGACTAAAGTGAAATTGTTCGGATTCTGTTCTGAACACGCTACGGCGATGAGCAACGGATTTGAAGCAGATGAAGGGGAGGTTGCATTACTTCAAGTCAATTTGCATCACAAGCTCGTTATGGATCATAGCGGTCGTAAGGATAGTTTCAATGATGGTCGTTTTGGTCTAGCTTTTGCTCCGCCCGAGCCGAATCCGGAATTAGGAGGTGCGGACGTCGATCCCAAAAGAGTCCCCGACGAAATCGTCCAGAAGGTTCCTGCGCCGTGGGATATTGATGATAAGACATTGGAAGACCCGGATTTGGCAAAGTTAGGGCCAATTGGCGTGGAAGCAGTGGCCTGGTCAAAATTGGAACCAGCGGATTTCTATTTTGATGTTGATAATACTCCTGATGGTCTTAGCGTGGCGTTAGCGCCTAGGGTTCATTTCGATCAGCATCATTGTCTTTATGATCAATCTCCACTGTTGGAGTACGTTTGTGATCAAGTTCACTGGCCTGACTATTTGTACGAAGAAATGGAAGCTATGTATGAGATTGATCCCGATATAGCTGAAGCAGCTTATGAAAATTTTGCCCCAGGCCAGTCTTTTACGCCACAGGGCGCTATCAAAATGATTACTCACGATTTGAGTCAAATCGGGTTTGTGCACAATCCTGCGCTTAAAACTGCCGGTCAGGGCACTCCGTACACCCCTCCTCAAACTGCACCTGGCCCTAACAGTGTGTTGAAGGTAGATGGCGTGTTCTGGGTTCCGGATTATAGCAAGATTCAGCCATCAGACATGCTGTTTGCACGACATACGGAGGAGGGCGTCTACATGGTGGCTCGAGAATACTTCGAGAGAGAGCATTGTGTACATGACACTGATATTGATTATAATTGGGTGAAGCAATACGTTCCATCTGAAATGAATCAAGCCTGTGAGTCTCTTTTCCATTTTAACTGTGACTGGGAGCCGCTTAGACAAAAGTTGCTTGCGGCTGGCTTTGTCGAAGAGCCAGCAATTCTTGGGGAAGGGCCAGATGGGCCTACTTTTATCGACTTTAGTACGTTGAAGCCATCAGATATGTTATTTGGAGTCACTTTATCCGGTAATTCGAATTATGATCCCAACACAGTAATAATGTGTCCTAAGATGTGGTGGGAACGTGAACAATGTCAATATGAACAGGACATTGATGCAAATTGGGTAAATCAATATGTACCGCAGACTCTAGTCCAGACTGCTGAAGCTATTTTTGAGATTCGTGGGGACTGGAATTCTATCAAACAACAACTTCTTGCAGCTGGATTTATTGAAGAACCAGGGCTAATTTATTAGATGAAAAACCATGAATGGAAGTCCTGGGGCTCGCATAAAAGTGCGATAGGAACTACCATTCATTATAGATGTGATGGTTGTGGTGCTTGCACCATGTCTCCTTCGTGTGATGTGAATGGACAAGTTACATATCATCCTCTTCCAATAGATTTAGAAGACGATGGTATAAACCCGGATTGTGATTTAGAGAAAATTGCCCAAGTGATGAACACGTAAGTCCGGCTTTGGCCGACGTACAATTCGATATGGCGAGAGTAAACAGCAATACCGACACGGCGACTGTCATAGAGATTATGGAGCCTGGCAATGCCCTGAAGGGAAAGCGCTTCAGCATCACAGGGCACCTCGGCCGCAAGCGCGTTGATATCGTCAAGATCATCGAAGAGTGTGGCGGTGTTTACGAAAAGCAGCCGACCTATGGCACCAACTATTTGATTACTAATGCGGATTGGAATGCTGGTGCTGTCAAGGGCGGCAAGTCCAACAAGCTTCGCAAGGCAGAGGCCAATGGCACCAAGATCATCAGTGAAGCCAAGTTTTACGAGATGATCATGCAGAACGCCGAGGATTCCATCGTCGATCCCGATTTTTGATCTTCACCCTCTAGGAGACATCCGGTGCCCTACATCAAAAAGGCTGAATACGAAAGACTAATTTTGGCTGGTTACGCTCTCAGTAATATAGCTTACAATTTCGCTCAAGGAGACGGACCTAGGCAACTAGAGCCCGGAGATAAGACCGTTCTTGATAGGTGCCGTAAGGATTGGGATAAAATCACAGACAGACTTCCTAAGTTGGGGAAGAAGCGTGGCTGAGGATGATGATTTTGATCCTCGGGTGATGGCTTCCGATAAGGAGAAGTCTACTGCAGAAGCTTATCTACGGATATTGAATTTTGTGAATGGCTTAGCTATTGCTATTGAAGTTGAATGTTGGGATCCTTATCTTGGACCTAAGGAATCTGAGCTTGAAAAACTTGAGAAGTACACTGATTTGCTGGATAAATTTACTGCCTCTATGTCCCGCCTTTCTCAGAAGGACGTAGAAGACGGTATTAAGCTACTTAAGGTTGAAGACGTAATGGATTCATGAAGATTGATTTTGACAAGCTAGTCCTGGGTGACACTGCTGAACCGCAGGAGATGGAGAAGATTGTCCAAGGTCTTCGCATCTTGGTTAGACTTGGAGATCGGGCAAGACGAGCTTTAGCTGCTATTGAGCAAGGAAAAGAATTTAACAAATCCTTCCCGTATATTTGGGTCCGGGATGGATGGGATAAGAATACTGGCGTACATGATGCTCGTTTAGGTTCTTGTTCTGGAGTTGTTCATCGCCAAGGGGTCACTCGTAAAGACTTTCCTGGCTATAAGCATATGAAATTAGTGTTGGGCTCAACTCATGAAAATAGCTATGCCGGGACTAAATTCAGGGAATTCACAGTTAAAGTAAGATCACGTATTATTTATATTGATGATAATAATGGAAAGGTTACAGTCAAAAACTTAAGGAGTCGGGAATCAATTATTGGGTATGTCCGGATTAAGAAAAACGGAGCCGCTACGTTTAAAAGTGAACGTAGGTATGTTCCAGTTTATAAATTGTACCGAGACCAAATTTTAGCCGAAGAATCAATCTTCAAGTTTGCTGAGGACGTTGCTTATCATCTTATCTTAAATGGTACATCATACGAAAATAAACCAACCAAAATCATTGAGTTGGAACAAAAGCTCGGTGATTGGATTGCTGAAGATTATGTCTTTAAGTGGTTTAATGAGATGTTAGATCATGCGAGGTCCATCACTACCGTTGAAACAGTCATGGATTCGTAATATCTAAATCAAACGTCGGAGTGTGAAATGTATCTAGAACGTGCAAACGAACGCTTGATAGTGCTTTTGGGAGAGCGTGTGAAAGTACTTGAGGAGAAGCTTGAGCTTCTGACACAACGGGTGGTTGGCCTTGAGGGTTTCTGCGAGAAGATTGAAAAGGCTCAATACGCAGATCCAGCTCGGCGCAATACGGAGCAGTATAACAACTTCGTAGACGAGGACGATGCACCCGACACCCTGACTAACCCCGACTATACGGCGGACTATGAGGACTGATGGCCCAGCAAAATTTACTTGAAATTACTCATAGGGTTTATTCTCGCTGGAGTCTTGGAAACTATTATCCGACCTTGAATAATAAGGTCGTTCAAGAAACACGTCGTATTTATAGCACTCCTCCGTGGCAGGAGCAAATTAATGATTTCCATGAATTGCTAAGTAAAACTAATCTTTATAATATGAAACCAAATCCGACTGGAAGTATGGTAAAAGCTAGTGTGCGGGCTGATCGGATTCCAGTGTTTTATATATCTCTTCCTCCTTTTGAGAGTAATGGAGTTAGTGAATCTTTCCGTACTATTGAAGGACTAATGGAACAAGTTGGACTTGCACTTGCTTTGATGCATAAAGTCGAGCGTCCTTATATTTCATTAGCAGAATTCATGAAACAAGCTGATATTGAAGATGATGGAAGTACGCATATTGAAGTTCGTATCTTTACAATTGAATTTGTTCGAGCGGCCATTGCTAAGTCGATCCCCTCTATTTGGGAAAGGAATAAGGATAAATTCGATTTGATTGTTCAAAATCAGCTGCCTCAGGTACAAAGTACTCACATTAAGAAATCAGCAACTCATAAATTTCAGACCATGGCTACGTATGCACTAAAACATGGTGCCTCTGCCGATCGATTGCGTGAAATTCTAAATCAATGCATTGTTAAAGTAACGATGGAACAGTGACTACTCGAATTCGTAGAAAACTTCAAAGGCAACAAGCTCGTTGTGAACGGGCTTACCTTGATTTTATTGGAAAGCATGGTGTATGCAAAAAGGATTGGAATAATTCAGGTCTACTCCTTCACGAAGGAGGATACTATTTTAATTTGATGAATCACGAAGAAGATCCTCCAATATTGAAGTTATCTAAATATAATCAAATTAAGAAAATCGATGATGATCCGAATCATTTCTATAAAGACTGTGGTCATGATGTGGTTCTAAAAGATGGAACTGAATGGTATATCTCTCCTGAATCGTTCAAAACTCAGCTCGAGGAATCCTATAAAAGGATTCGATTTGTTGGAGTCAGGTATATTAATGGACAGAATCTAATTTGGCTAGCCTTTAAAATCTGGGGCTTATCCTATCTTGGTGAATTGTGTGTGCCCTATACTAGGGATGTAAATATAGTTGCTCAGCATCTTCAAGAATCAGTTAGTGATGCATTTGAAGCTCTTTTTCAGGACATTCCCGTCAAAAAATTGATGCGTTTCCGGAGGGGCTCTGATCTAGACAGTTGGGAAGTGCCAAAAATATTCGGGAGCCATTTACCTAATTATGAAAAAGCAATACAGAGAGAGTTGCCTAAAGCACAAAATCGGGCGATGAATCAAGTATGGAAATGGATTAATGGTATTAAATATGAATCTACTTCGTGGAGAAAAGATTGGGATAACAGTACAATCTTTGACATGGAATTTAGATGGCCAGAAATGTATGGACTTGATTTAAGTAAGAAAACTTTTAAGTTAGAAAATGCGGGCAATAACAAACGGTTTGAAGATTTGGTGCCCGATATTTTAAGTTTGTTGGTTGAATATTTAACAGAGCATTCTATTGATAGAACAATGAAAGCCGGAGACGTTCGAGCTAAAGCACCAAACTTTATTGCTAGAATTGAACCAATTTTTGAAGATCAAAAAAAGAAAGCACATCGGAGAGAAGTTAAAAGTCAACTTCGTCATTGGCTCGAACCGGCAGTGAGGGAATTTTCCATCGATGAAATTCATGAATGGATTGATGAATTTACGGTAAGTACCGTGATGGATGAATAACTTCTAAAACAATTGATCCGTAAATCCGGGCGGTTTCTTTGTATGTTTGATTAACTGATGATTTCCGATCGGTGGAAGAAGATCTGCGATGAAGTGATTTCCCGTTTCACGGGAAATCAGGGTAAGTACACCTATAACAGCTTATATCGCAAAGATTGGATCCACAAAATTTACAATATTTGCCTCGAGATTGTTCCTAATCCTTCACTCAAGGAAAGCGAAGCTGTTTTCAAATATTTGAAATTTTATGAGTTTTTCGCTGTCAATCCTTATGTCAAAAAGGATAAAATCATATTTCAGATTTCTAAGTCAGTGCCGATTAAATTCAAGATTGATGGTAAGCTTTGTTACGATTCCAAACTCGTTCACATGCGTTTGCCATGGCATCGTGATGGTTCTCTCCCAGGAGAGATACGCGAGCGTCAATTCTGGAACCGGCAAGTTATTGCTCCAGATAAAGTTCCCACCACTATCACGTTAACTACCCAGCAGAAGCGTGCGACCGATAAATTCGCTAAGAAGGGTACTCACGTTTGCCAACGGTGTGGATCACCGATTGCTGGTAAGGGTCGGCATGGCAAGAAGCGTCGTGGTCACACTCAAGAGGTATGCGATTTTTTCATGGCTAAAAACATCATGAAGAGCTAATATGAGAAAAGCTTATCTAGTTGGTACTTGGAGTACCAAACAAAGTCCTCCTACAATGACTAGGGCACATATTTTTTCTGAAAGTGGTAATACTTTAACTACAAGTGCAAGTGAACGAAATATGGATATTGCTATAGCTGAAGGAAAGGACTTCTCGGAAGCTTGTGAAAAATTGATTAAATTGATAGTTGAACAACCATATTACCATTGGGTATTTAATATCCCCCAACTTGAGAAAGAACTCGAAGTAGCGAAAATCCACCATTCTTAGATGTATAGGCTGAGTGTATACTCTAACCGGAGCAAATAATGTCAGACACCGCAACTCATGATCTTCCCTGGTCCGAGATTCAGAAGCAGAACCCTGAAGCAAGCCCAGATCTCTTGAGAGAAGGCGATACCTTGAGGGCTCAGTACCTTCGCAAGAAGGATGAACTACTCCCGAAGGATAGCGCAGCCTCCAACATGGAGCGATTCCGGCAAGCTCTGGCGGGTGATGATGAAGAGCAAAAGGCTAAGATGACTCAGGTTACGGAGCTCGCTCAAGAAATCGCCAAACACAAGGATGCCCTGTTTGAGAATCCGAACGACCAGGACGCCTATGATAAATTACAGCCATTGATTGAACAGTTTGCGTCCTTGATGCAGGCTTAGTCAACCTGTGGAGCATATCGTTCCAAACGTCTGTATTCCTCTCCATGCTCAGGAGAGCGTAATCACTACGGCTACCGAAGCTGTTTGGTGTCAAGCATCATCAGGGTTCTCAGCTTGGGAGCGATTTTTCCCTTCCGGAAGACGTGAGTTGGTGCAAATTTACGTCAAGCCTGTGAAGGGTATTCGCGGTAGTGGTTATTTTCGATTCCGACCTCTAGTTTAAAATATTGATAGCCACCATTTTATATGGTGGATCTTATCAAGATGGCCAGCGAAATGGCTGAGGAGTGTGGGCTTGAAAGTGTGACTGAAGGGCCTGATCCAGACGCTGAATCAACTCACACTGATCTTGATGATAGTGATGATATTGAAAATGTAGATACTAGACCTAAATCCGCATCAGAATTTGTTTTCAAGTCACTCGCTTATTTTAATGTCAAGGACATTTTACGAGTTGTGACTGCATCTTTCTTGAAGACAGGTAACCTACAAGGGGAATTGATACATCTTCTTGATAGGGGTCATACTGTAGAACAAATATTGTTAATGATTCAATCTTCAGGTGAACAAGGTGAATCTCCTGCTGTATCTAAATCGATTCGAGAAGTTCTTTTAGCTCTTGGTGATGCTTGTAAATCAATGGCTAAGACTGAGGTTTTAGATGAGTATAATTGGGAAGGAGCTGCTCAAGTGGTTGACAGCATGGCCCAATCAGATGACCCAGTGGAAGCAGCTCATCTTATTGAAAATAAAATAAACGAATTGCCTAGCATTGATGAATCTGAAATCATGTCTGAAGATGTAGACTAGTTTATTCGTGGTCTTGTGTGCTTGTTATCAAGTGGACCTCTAAGGGTAAGGTCGAATTTGTAAGCCATTCCTGATTTATTTAAATCAGCATGAGGTCGTACAAAATCTATAAATTTTTCAGCATTTTTCCCATAAAGTCGAATACCATAATAGCGTTTTGGCTCTTTTAATTTTTCTCCTCTAAAATTTCTGGTAGCTTTCCAGCTGCACTTGGTCGATTCAATATCCATTCTTTCCTTAAGCACCTTACGAATAATTAGATTTTCTTCGTCTGTGAAACAATTGGTAGAAAATCTAATTTCAGGCTTTCGAGTTTTGCCTTTTTTACTAATTCGATATGGAAGTAAGCTTCCGTCATCTAAATACCAAATCAAAAGACCTATGGGTCCGATGTTTTTAATGGCATCATAAGTGATGGTTTTTCTCCCATTCACCATAAATTGTTTCGCAATGTTTCTAATTAATTTGTGTTTCTTAGTTCTAAATCTAATTCTATTGCGTGGATAATCGATTTTAGTGATTAAATCACCCAGTAATGAAGCTTTCCATAAACAGTATTTTTCTTGTTGTAGTCCATGTTTTACAGAGAGGCCATAATTAGATAATTTTCCGGCTGGGCTTTTTTCTAAATGTCCGTCGCCTAAAATTGATCCTAATATAATTTCTATTTGAAGATTTGAGATTGGAATATTAGAATTTAAATCTGCAACTTTATGACCATTCTTTTTAGAAATTAGTTTGTGACATGGTTTACAAACTAAACTATTAATTTTCTTTTCACAAAGTGGCCTTTTTAATGACCCGTCTGAATTAAGAAACCGATAGGATAAACTTTTACCACAAATGTGACATTGAATGTTATTATAATTAATTTTTCTTCTTGATAAACCCAATCTTTGTGCAGTAATTTTACGAAGACAGCCACATGATTTAGTTTTACCAGATTTGAGAACTCCAGTTGTGGTAATAACTATATTTCCACAATCACAACGACATCTCCAGAGTGCTTTTTGTTGCTGAGTACTCCCATGTCTTTCCAGAATAGTGAGTTTATTGAATTTCTGACCTATTAAATTTATCATTGTATTCTACACACGTTAACCAATTATAAGATTAAATGACTAGGTTTCCTTTAAAGATAATGAAATACGGAAATCAGTCCGATCAGATCGTACTCCTGATCGAGGTGAACAGATGAATACAGCAACAGCATTGGCTGAACAACTCTCGGAACCAACTGATTGTGAGTCCCATCCTGATCTTAATCATCTCACTACCGTAAAAATTCCTCACCGAAATCTAATATTGGCTGGTGTTGCTATTCAGTGTGCTCATTGCGGAATGGCATTAACAGATAGTATTAGTGTCCAAAGATCATTGGGGCCACGGTGCAGTCGTAAGGGCTATTCCGAGGAGCCAGTGGATGGCGATGAGATGCAGGCCATGATTGACTTGGCTGAATTCCCGGAGTTGGTGGAGTTCTTGACGGAGCACTACAAGCCACTCGGTATCCGAGGGCTCGTAAATGGCTTGGTTCGGGTTTGTTCCTTGAATCGGCCACGTGGACGTGCCTACCATCGGACTGGAAACGAAAAGGTTTTCTCGGCATGCTGTGACGCCGTGGAATCTCTGGGCCACCGGAAGATGGCTTCCCTGCTTCGAAATACCCTGGCAGTCGTGAGTATTACTGACGCCAAGAATCATCCGGGTTGCATCAAGGTCTGGGTCAAGAAGAGTGAATGGACTTGGAGCTGGAGCCGGGACGTGAAGCAAGATCTGAACGGAGCATTCTATTCTAAAGAAGATCGGGGTATGATCGTACCTATTTACCATCCTGACCATGTGGGGGATAAGATGAAGCAGCGTCTTTCTGCCGTCCCCGGGCCCAACGGAGAGCCTCTGACCAATCGCCGGGCACTCTGGGACCTCCTGGTCAAGCACTACGAAGGATGCGTAGTGAAAAAGGACGGAGAGGCACATAAGATCCGCGCCCGAAGTTAAGACTAAACAAGAGCCCCGAGCCGGTCATAAGACCGGCCGGGGTCACATATATAAAAATATGGATACCCAAACTAAAATAATCCGCTGGATGATCGGGGGATTTTTAGTCGGCGGATCATTAGCCTTAGTTATGACCATTATCCGACTGATTGTGGTCGGTGAGCCATGACGATGACTGCTGAAGAGCAAATTGTTATTTATCTTCGGGATGGGTTTTATCCGGCTCGAACGGACCATCTTCCTAAGAAGGTTCAGGATACTCTGGATGAAATTGGCCTAGTTCCTGGTATTAAGGAATGCTTTGCCAATTGTCAGCGATTTGCAATTGATGTGGACAGATATCAACTTCCGCTCGATGTCGAATATCGGGAGGGTTATGTGATGTCCATCATTCCGATCGAGCACGCGTGGCTTATCGTGGACGGCGAGACGGTGGACTTGACCCTTGATCCCGACCGGGAGCATGAGCACCTGCGTAGCTACGCTGTACCGGTGGATGAAATTCGTATTAATATGCTGAAGACTCGATCCTATTGTGCGGTTAGACCGTTAGAGCTTATGAAATTATCTCCATTTTACGATGCGATGAAGCAACTAGCTGAATTGAATGGAATGGATATCCATGATAAATGAAAATGCTGTTATGCTAAGATGGATGTTGAAGCAGCCGGAGACTCTCCGTGCTCTTGAAAAGACCTTAGCTGGACTGAAGATAGAAACTCTTGTTTCTTCTTCATCATTAGATCTTGGAACTTGGTTTCATGATCTTCATATTAATAAAGCTGGTTATTTTGAGGACTCGAAGGGAAATTCATTCAAAGAATTTAATAGTAAATGGTTTACTGCTGTATTAGTAGTATTCCGTGATCAACAGGACAACCAAGCTGTTAGCAGCCTGATTAAAGAAATCGGTATTAACAGTATTTATTTTAACAAACTGCATCTGAAAAATGTAGGGACTGCAATTAAACAGACCGAGTGGTGGAAGCAACACCGGACAGAAATCACTAGAATGATTAAACGTAGAAATGTAGTGAGTCACGTGATGGAATCATGACTCCGTTTCATCAAAAACGCGAAATTACCGGTTTTAAGCGGACCTATTATTCACAGACTGGTATTGGTGGCGCATTTGAAAATAGGTTGGTAACTCTTCATTTGAAGTCAAGAAGTGAAGGTAGGATAGAGCTGATCAAAACTAATGATGAAAAGTTTTATGGATTTAGCTTTCATGGTAATCATCTTGATGGATACAATGGTCTAAGGTATGACCCGACTTCTTTAGAGGCTAACGTCGAAGTCATTATAGCTATTCTTGATAATCATTATGTACTTGATTTCAATGCTCTGATGGAGATCAGAGCATTTGTTAAGGAGGGCTCTGAATTAATCAATAAAGGAATCGTATTTAAGTATCTAGATTTGTTTAATTGGTTTAGGATTAGCGAGAAAAATGTGAAAGAGGCCACAGATTTTTATTTTGTTGAAAGAATCATGACTGATTGAGCGTGGTATCGTTCCTCTATGTCAGATAAAATTAAAGGTAATTACGCAATCATTGAGACTTCCAATGGACGCTGGATTGGCAAAATTGCAGAATCTAAGGATGAAGCCATAAAGAAGTGGAACAATCATCAACCACTTGAGATTCACGATATTTTTGAATTTCAAATTCAGGTGGTTCAAGTAGGAGAAACTCCGGATGGAAAGGTCAAGGTTGGCCGAATTCCACAGCTAACTCCTTATGGAGTTAGCATTCATCCGGCAACCACTTATGTGATTCCTGAGCTTCTCATCTTTTTCGAGGACATGCATGAAAATGATCGGCGCAAACACTATAAAATTATTGCCGAAGGACAAGAAATCTTGAAGCGTCTAACCGCTGCTGAAGCGGGGATTATTACTCCTACACCTGATCAAATAGGTAAGATTAGCCTGCAATAAGTTGACGTCGAACCGGAATATTCCTATATATTTTAGGAATATCTATATTATATTCTGTTTGTATCACAAATACATAACCAGTTCTATCTCGAGAGATAGATACTGGGCATTGATACCTAGCCTGTAATTCGGCAGCCCAGTCTTTTAAATTTCTCAGGAAAAAGGCTGTGTTGGATTTGGTCATATACTAATTAAATTTTACCAAAATTGTAAATGCCGGCTTGAGTTTTGTATATTTGTGTATGGACGAAGAGACTAGGTATCCCGAGCATATTAAGCTAAAAGCTATCAGCCAGTTTAGTCAGAAAATTGGGGAGTTTGTTGATTGGCTTAGTGAATCTCAGATTCAGCTTTGTGAACCAGATAAATATAATGATTACGCCCCGGTCCGGACATCAATTCAAAAATTGTTAGCAGATTTTTTTGAGATTGATCTTAATAGAATTGAAGAAGAAAAACAACAAATGCTTGAAGAATTACGGGCTCTCAATGAATGACCATTCCTTCTAATATCTTATTGAATTTTAAATTGACCGACGCAGATTTATTAGCACTCCGTCAATGTCAAATCTGTGGCGGTATATGTAAGCATGTCTGGATGATTGGGGACGGCTGGCAGACAGGAACTGAAACAGCCTGGATTGTCTCTCGATGTAATATGCATCGACACCAAGTTGTAGATTATTGGGATAAAATTACTAAATATCGATTAACTAAAGAAGAAATTGCTCTGCTCGAAGTGATGGGACTGTAAACTATAGGGTTAGACATGAATATCTTTTGGGGTATTGTTGTTCTTATTGGATTTTGGTTGGCCTGGCGCTACCGGCATAAATGGCAAGCTAATTTAAATCACTTATTTGGTGATACCCGGCTTCCTAAGGATAAACGAATTATTGCGAAAACAAGGGTGAATGGGTATCTTGTTTCTACAGTGCGTTTGCCTTATGCTGAATTAGGGATCATTGATTCAGATATTGACAGCTATCCATTTGAAACTCAGGTTTTTCTCCCATCCGGTCATTCTGTTGATGAATTAAGATACTCAAATGAACTACAGGCCATAGCTGGACATAAGAACTTCGTTGGCAAATACACATTTAAACCAACAGCAAGCTCAGTGAGCACGGAAGAATTTGAATCAGGATGAAATAAAAGCGGCTATGATGAAAAATTTTGAGCGATACTATATAGAATCGCTCAAAAGATCTTGGTTCTTAGCTGATAGAACCGAACGTAAATTACGATTAAAATATGTAATTGAACTTAGTGTGGAATTACATAAGATCAAACAACATGGTATATTTGCTGTTGGTTTAGGAGAGGGTGCCATCGAAAAAATTATTGAAGGCGATTATGAGGAAGCTAATCGATACGCCAGTGATTTCACTTTTGAGCACGATGGACCGGAAGTTGCTAAGCAGTATGGACCTTTGTGGGAACGTTTTAGAGAATTACTACATGAAGCTCGAGATCATGCCTTGGTTCTATCGGTGATGAATCTATGATCATAGTTAAAGTCGAATTACACAGTGCCCGAACTGGTAAAATTACAGAATTAGGTCGGATGCATGTTAGTAATGATTGTACTTCAACTGATTTTAGTCGTGGTAATTATAATGTAGAAGTGTTTAGACGAGGCTCAACCAGTCGAGTCAATCGACGTGGCCGAGTGTACGATTTTCCACGTCATTCTTATTCAATTTGGAGACTCATTTCTCGAGCCATTCGAAGCGCCTTTCCTGAGGAAAAATAAAATGTCGCAAATGTTTATCCCGTCATGTGGAGTTCAGATTAAATTAACTGAAGATTGGACTTTTACCTGTTATAATGAAATGCGCAATCATGAATTTCGAAAGTCATACGGAGTGCAAGGAAGGGAACCCATTTCTGTTACGGTTAAAGCAGGAACTATTTTAACTATTGATCGAGTTTATATTAGACAATTCAATAAGAGTAAGTCTAATGAAGATAGCTATGACTCTATCACATTTCGGACCTATAAATCTAAGAAAGATAAAGCTCGCGATAAAAAAGTTGAAGCAATTATGGAAGATAAATTTCCTGGTGGAAGATTTTGGGCTAAATTACATGAAGTGAATAATATTCAGTACGAAATTCACAAAACTATCGATGAAGTCAAAGCAGAATTAAGGGCGAAAAAGAAATGAGATACGAACAAGAAGATTTATTTATCTTTGTGGTTGATACTGAGCAATACGCAGGTAATTTCGAACGAGAAATGACTGCTTATTGTACTGGAATTATTGGTGAATGCGAAAAAGGAAAAGAGCATGCTGCGCTCTTTAAAGAAGAATTCCCTGATTTTACGAAATTGATGTATAATATCGTAGCTCAGGTGCCTGATGAGCACGGTTGTCATCGTCCTACTAGCATTTATCCTACTCCCGGTTTTTGGAATGATGGGATGGGTAATGAGTACCCCGATTTAGAACATGGAAAACAGCATACTATTGATAAATATCGTGAAACAATTAGAGAATATCAAATGACATCTGGTGGTATGAAAGACAAAGATGCTGATACGGCAATGCCCAGTAAGCATTCATCATATCAAAGCGTAGCTATGTTCTTTCATGAACGTCCGTCAATTGAAACTCTTGGTTTCTTAATGACTAGAGCCAAGAAATTTACTGAAGTGTGGAAGAATTATAAGTTCGGTTGTGAAATTAAAATTATCGGATTTCGTTTAGTACAAGAAGAGGTTGTGACTAAGGAGCTGTGGAAGTCTTAGTTATTAGTTTGTATATAACAACATGAGCGACAACATAAACGTAGGATACGTCATTCTTCTTACTCATCTAATCGCTGAGAATATAGATGAAGATGAACAGATTACCTTTAATGGTAAGACCTTCGATTTCAGCGGAATCGACGGGGAATTTGAAGAACTCTTATGCGCAATCGACGCCAAAGCTCGATGTGAGCATAATTATTGTTCTGATACTAATTATGTGGTTCTTTCGCCTTTAAACTCTCAAGATTTATGGGATCAGCGAACAGAGCACCTGGTCCTTTCTACCTTTTCCCTTGCTAAGGTATGCAATCTTAGAAAGAGAACGGAATCTCTTGGTAAGCGACTTCGTCGACTCAAGCTTAAGATGGATATCGGAAAGCCCGTGGTGGTGAAGCATTGGGACGGTAAGTGAACGAAATTCGTCTTTTTCCTTGGGAGTTGGATTCGATGGGAGAGTATTCGTGCTCTATTCCCACAGGCACAACTCTCTGGAAGATGTGGAAATGCAATAAGAATGCTTATCGCCCCAATCGCCCTGGTGAGAAACCATATCCACCTTTATGGGTTGTAGGTCAGTACATCCCACATAAAAATCCTGAATTTGTTGGCATCCGTTGGTTTAAAGTAAAGATTTTAGAAGGGCCACGACCTTTAGGTTGGGTAACTCCTGACTGGTCCAATTTCCAACGCTATCGGAGGGAAGCTGATGCTCTTCGAAAGGAAGAAAGACGAAAGCAAAAATGTTGTCGATGTCAGCAAGAAGTTCATAATCACTAGTGAAGGTTGTGGTTGGATTTTTAAAGCTGATAAAAGCAGTTGGGGGATGATGTCTAAATTTGATGAAGCCGAATTAATGTATGCAAATTTATATGATTCTGAAGAAGATGCTGAACGTGATCTTCACGGAGATAAGGCTTTAAAGACATTAAGTCCAGCATGTTGGAGAAATTTTACTCCGAGTCTTAGAATAATTAGTGTTGAAGATTTTCGACATATGAAAGAAATTTATAAAGTGATGGATGATTAGTGAGTTTCGAGTAAGGCAATTAATATCATTATAATTATCCAGGCTGTTAACACATTCGGTTATTACACAGCCAGTTCGTAAATCTACAAATCTGAGTCGTACTTCAACGTATGGCTAATCAGAACACGAAAGTCAACATGAAGAAGGTCTGGGAAAAGTACGGCCGAGGCGACCACATCACGGATAGAGAGCTGGATGAAGCTATTCAACAGACTCGCCAAGCTGTGCAATATCTCGAAGACCGAGGCGAGAAGTGGCATTTGGCATGGCTTCCTCTGGTGAACGATTTGTCCCAACTGGAACGTTTCCAGCGAAATCGAGACCGGAAGAAGGGTCATGAGTCGGAGTCACAAGCGTAGAAACTTCTTTGAAGCAAAACGTCGAATCGAAGAAGTTTTGCTCGCAAATCCACAGTGGGCAACTACTCGGGTTGAAGCTGATATTCGTCAGTTGGCTCAGCTGTATCAATCAATTAATCGGATTCTTACTGATAAATTTAGAATCTACGTCAGTATTCATGATGACGAAGTGTTTTGGCTCGAATTTTCCATGGAGGTAATATATCAAGAAAAGAGTGGAAAATTTGGTGGAATCCATGTAGATTTTGATTCAAATTATGGGGATTTCATAGGTGATCTAATTTTAAATTTCGGTCATTTTGTTAGAAAGAAAGATGATGTAATTGCAATCATGAAGGTTGCCTTAAAATCTAAATTAAATGAAATTGAAACCAAAAGTCTTCAGGCTTTGGAAAAGTATAAGGAAAGCGCCGAATTTCGGTCAAGATTGGATGATGCTAGAAACCATAAGCTTAATGAGCTTCGAAAAGTCCTAAAGTCCTTGGATCTATTAGGATGTAGTGAAGGGGATATTCTCATGACCTGGCGCGAGACTCAGGTCCAGAAGGTGATGGACACGTAAATCGAATCTCTCCGGATGTAAGATCCAGAGTGGAAAGATCAAGGGCTCGTCTTCACTACCGTTAGCATTGGGGCTAATGCTAGGGTGGACTAAGCCGAGGATCCCTTTCCAAACAAGAGGACAAAATGGGAAATGCACTCGATGCACTTAAGGCTCTCGCTACTGACAAGCCCGCTCCTGCTGGCACCGGTTCCCTGATCGCGGGACTCGATGACCCGGCCCTGAAGGGCGCCAAGCGAGAAAAGAATACGGTTCACTTGGGGGTCGATCCCAAGATTACCGATCGAGCCAAGTATTGCGCCAATTTGAAGGCGGCACTCGAGCAGGCCGAAGCCGATTTCAAGGTGGCTCAGGCTGAGCTTCGAGACTACGGTGCGGACAAGCGCAAGGGCTACAACAAGGCGTTCAAGACCAATGTGACTACGGTCGGTGTGCCGTACACGATTGAGGTTCCGAAGGACGAAGATTCGGCTACCCCGGGTCGTGAAACGCGCGTAGTTCAGGTGGTCTGCACTAACAAGTATTCGGTCGAGCAGGAGGCTGTCCTCAATTTCAAGCCGGAGCTTGGGGAGACTTACGACAAGCTGTTCGAGGAAGAGACGACCAAGACCCTGCGCGGTGATGCTGAGGATCTCATTCGTAACCTCCTAAAGGAGGTTGCCGGTTTGAATGATGCTGAGGTCACTAACAGCATGGAGAAGTTGTTCGAGACCAAGGTCAAGGTCAAGACAACCAAGAATTACGAAGCCGAGATCGAGAAGACCACGGAAGACGTGCAGACTATTCTCGCTCAGAGTGTGGTCCGAGTTGCTCCAGCACTCAAGTTCCCAACTTGAGTTGAAGTGTTCGGTCGAACTTTCAATGGCCCATGGATTTATAAAATCCATGGGCCATTGAGTAAGTGTATTAGGTATGATTTATTGCATTGTTTCTACGGGTGGGTATGTTGAAACTGCACAAATCACATCCATAATGTGGATCACTAATTATGATGATGTGGTTCCAGCTGAAGCAGAGACTCCAGAACAGGCTGTTAAGAGTCTGGCTAACGACCTTCTAATTGAATACTTAAATGCCTGGTTGGGAACTACGCGTACCGGATTGTTTCCTCGTGAAGCTTCTACCGGATCAACTTATTCCGATGAATATTTCGGAGAAGAATTTGAATCATGGGTCTATGATCTAGTGCAATTAGATTCATGTAATGACGGATTCCGTCATCAATTGCTTTCCGACGGACGGCCTGGACCTGAACACTGGAGCACCTATGTTCCTTTAGAATTGATTCGAAGTGAAGATTTGAAAGATGATGAAATCTTAGTTATTCCAGAGAATTTTGAAAAGATCATTGTATATAATATTGATCCAGATTTACTTCCGAATGATGAGGCCAAAAAGAATCATCGAGAATACTTGGAAGATAATCGTCCTACTGAATATCGAGTAACCGAAAGTGGCTTTCATGAGGCCACACTAAATTACGAATAAGCTGGTGGTGTAATATAGACCATGCATAAAAAGATCGATAGTTTCATCGGGATGAGTTACTTTGGCGTAGTTTTCAATGCTGGCGGTATCTGGGAACAGCCTGGACGCAGGGGTTGCAGTCATTTGATGGAACATTTGATGTGCAAGACTTATCAAGATCTTTATCCTGAAATGAGAAGGCATAACGTAGTCGATAATGCTGTCACAACTGATAATCGAGTAGTGTTTTGGGCTCGTGGTCTTGATGAGTGTTTGTCCAAATTTTCTCAAATTATGTTGGATAGATTGACTAAACAAGAAAAATTATGGACTGAAGAACAATTCGATAACGAAAAGAAAGTCGTTTTGCAAGAGTATGGAGTTTGTTTTAATCATCAACTTGGTGGTACTTATTATAATTTAATGCGTAAACATTATAAATATGGAGGACCCATTGGAATTCGTTCAGATATTGAGGGATTCACTTATGAAGATTCTCTTGAATTGGCTAAAGAATTATTTCAAAATCCTCGTTTAATTTGCACTGTTGGTAATCATGATGTATCTTTTGATGGTGAATTTAAAACACCTGATATCCCGAATCCGGTGGAATTTTCTACCTACGATTTAGAGCTCGAGACTGTTCCTAAAGAAGAACAAGCAATCGTATTTCTAGTTCACAGGAAGCCATTAGGATTGGGTGCTGCTGCTATCACTAGTTTGATTTCCAGTTGCATCAGTGAAGGACTGGAGTCCCCGCTATATCAAGAAGTGCGAGAAAAGCGCGGCTTAGCTTATGGAGTGGGCGCGTACGAATGCGTGATGGGTAATCGCATTGTTCCATTAGTCGGAGCAGAAACTCGTGAACAGACTAAAGACGAATTGATTAAAGTTTTCAATGATTTCTTCAGTCAAAAAATGGAAGATATTATTTCTGAAGAACGCTTTGAAACTTGTAAGTCAGGTTTAATTTATGATGAAAGAGAGGCTCATATTCTTCCACACATCGGTGCTCTCAAAACTGTGATGGGTGATTTCAATCCTTATGAGAGAATTGGTGATTTAGAATATCATGCTGCGATGAGGTACGCCAACCATGCATTTTCATTAGATAATTTTGAAATTATGGTTCACTAAATGATCATAAATGACTTAGTTTCGTAAATTGGTCTAGCGTTGTTGTATTTATACGTAGAATGCTGAAGCCTCTATTTTATTTAACTCGATTGCTAATGCTAATAACAAGAAAATTGTTCAGGTTATGCAATCATGAAGAAGGGTGATTATATCAAAGTAACCTGTGGAGTGGATTGTGGTTCATATGGCTTAGTAATGTCAGATGAACGTGGATATACTATTAGTTACCATGAAGTTATTCTTTCTAATGGAAGTTCTGTTAATTTAGGGGAAAATGAAATCAGAATAGTTTCTAAAGAAGAAGTTGAAGTAGCTAAGGTGATGCAATCGTGAGAATTTTTCAAAAATTCTTGTGGATTAGATCACATTTAGAGTCATACTTAGTAACAATTGAATTTAGTCCGAATGCTTCTTGTCGTATTTATGAAGTGTTAAGGCATCGACCTGAAGCTTACCCTAAAGAAACTTTAAGCATCAAAGAGGACTTAACTTGGGAAGAACGGCGGACCATTTTACTTGAGGCTGCTAAATTATGGGAGGAATTTTGGACCAAAGAAACAGATGTCATAAATAATCCTCGAAATTGGATTGCTTGGCATGATGCACAATATGTGGCTGAGGTGATGGAAGAATGAAACTTGTATCACCATTGTATCGAAGGTGGGTTCGTCAAACAGTTAGAGTTAAGGATCCCAGCAAACATTTTGATAATATTGCTTTTGAGCAACAAGTATACGGGAAGATTATTGATATTGAAAAACGTCCTACCTATGGGGTTTGTAAAAAATGTAAAGGCAAGACTTGCGATTGTAATTGGTTTATTATCAGGGCTATTGTTCCTTACTGGATAGGTGATTCAGCTTATCATCATGATGAATTTGAACTAGTGGATTTAGATGAAGTTGAAGTGGCTACGCTCATGGAGATGTAAACTAAATCATGGAAATCTACGCCCTTGGAACCGGAAGTGCTTTTTGTTTAAATAATTTTCAGACCAATTATCTTATTAAGCGAAACGGTAAAAACATGATGGTGGACTGCGGCACTGATGCTCGGTTCTCTGTCAAAGAAGCTGGACTCACTTATTTAGATATTGACGCAGTTTATATTTCCCATGCCCATGCTGATCATTGTGGCGGTGTGGAATGGCTGGCTTTTGGGAGTTATTTTGATCCTCGATACCAGGGTAAGCCGAAGTTTTTTGCTGAACGGCAATTGTTACTTGATTTATGGGACCACACTTTAAAAGGTGGACTTGAAGGACTTCAGGGTGTGGATGCCACTCTCGAGACGTATTTTGATGCTCCCGTGATCTGGAAAGATGAATCCTTTATTTGGGAAGGAATTGAATTCTTCTTAGTGCAATCTGTTCATATCACTGCTAAATATACCTTAGTTGATTCTTACGGACTGATGTTCACAGACCCGGATAGCGGTAAGCGAATTTATATTACGACCGATGTTCAGTTTGCACCAGAGACTTCAATGAAGGCTTTTTATCAGGAAGCTGATTTGATTATTCATGATTGTGAAACGGCTCCTTATCAATCGGGTGTTCATGCCCATTATGACCAGCTTAAAACTTTGCCAGATGAAATTAAAGCTAAGATGTTGTTAACTCATTATCAAGATAATGTGAATGAGGAATTTGAAAAACGGGCGAAAGATGATGGATTTCTTGGTTTCGCTAAAAAAGGTGTTATTTATTCAAGTATATATACAATATGAAAGAAATATATGGTATATACTAAAGGATCAGACGGCAGACCAATCATAGTCGCTCCATATCCAGAATGTCCGGTATGTGGAACAACTGTTTATTATAGTGCAGATCTTGATCCTACCATTGAACAACCTGAACCCTATGCTAGATATAGAAGATTCTGCCGGGGATGTGAACAGTGGGCTCATGAGCATTGCATGATGAAGGTTGATGGAAAACATCGTTGTTTTGCTTGTTTGCAATCTTCCCCTAATCTTGGCTACGTACATGGATTAGCTTTAGAGTTAGCTAATCCTGGAGAATTGGGATTTGACGCATTAGTCACGCTTTTTAGTATGCTTATGTATTTCCAAGATGATGTAGATAAAATTAGTGAATTTACTAAAACCCCAAAGGATGAAATCCAAACTCGAATCGACAATTTGATTAGGCAGAAAATCTGGGTCGATGGCAAACTCCTCATGGAGGATTCAGGAGATGAGTTAGAAGAAGTTGTTGATTTTTTGATGATTGCTTTAGCCTCTGAGGGAATGGTGGAAAGAACTTTAATTCCAGACGATTCAGATCCTGAAGTTGTGGGTAATCATGGATGAACAAAGGAAACAGGCAATCTGGAATGCCACTTTTGCTGCCGCCTTTGTAGCTGACATCGATGGTCTGTATCGAGCTAGTTGGCAAATGGGGCAAGGTAAAGCTCGATCCGACCTGGCTAATGAGCATTCCTATAGTTGTGCTGAATCGGCAGTAGCACTTGCTGATGCTGCCATTAAAGGAATTGAAGAAATCGAAGCGGAAGACGCAGAATTTGACTGGAATCGAACTCGTGAAACATGACTGGAAAATTCTAGAACAGGTAAATGAAGGTGGATCAATTCCATATTGTGGCATTAGTCCTAAATACCCAAAAGCAAATGCAATAGAAACTATTTATAAAGTTCAATGTGAAAATTGTGGTGCCGAAGTTTGGACAGTAGCCAATAGGCTTGAGGATAACACTGTTCACTGTGATTGGTATATGGAAGGGGATTGTAATTTACAGTTAATTAGAGAAATTCATGAATCATAAGTGGGAGATTTTTGATTTAGCTCCGACTCCAGGCTCGCTTCAGGTCAAAGTAAAATGCAGTGTGTGCCAGATCGAATCCATGATTGAAGCACAGTATTGGATTCGAGATGAACTCAATGATGTGCTTCCTCCTACTTACCCAACTGAATGTGAAGACAATTTGGTTAGACTGATCATGGAGGAATGAATGCCTAAATGTGCATGGTGTGAAGGAAAAGAGCCGACAGAGATAGTGTCGGATGAACATGGCACTTCTCATTTTCATGTTCGTTGCTTAAAGTTAGCTAAAATGTGGATGCAAGATCAACCACCGCCTAAAGCCTTTCATGAGTGGCTTTGGAGAATGGAATTTGAAGTTGACAGATGATTATTTTCATAGAGCTCCAAGACGAGATATATCGATGTTTGTGTAGAGCATATGATGAACCCTATCAAATTTTTGAAGACATTAGGCAAACTGAATCTGTATTAACCCATTTACTCGAGACTTTAGTTAATCAAGCCTATATAAATAAATATCAAGTTATTGTATATAAAGGGGAGCTTAGAATCACAGTCTGTGATTATCCTCCCGTGTATGAAGTACACAAATTTAATAGGGAATTCTTTGATCCCAATCAATTCATTGTATATAAGATTATGAATTCTTAAGTGGTTTACTCAAGAATTCATAAGCAGGTGAATTGATCAAGGATTGAACTGATTGAAGATTGATTTGAGCATCAATCTCTGCACGCAATTCTTTGATCTGCGACTTCAATTTGACTCTTTCCTCACTTAGAGGCGAGAGTTCTATTCCCTCTTTTTTCTCCATCGTAATCTTGTATGATAACACGAAATTGATTCATCAATCAATTATGTCAAAAATTCCTCGAATTGAAACTGATTCGGCTTCTGTTAACTCACATCCATTTACAATATCGTACATTCTAGGTTGAGATATATTTGATCGTTTAGCTAAATGGGTTAAAGATATACCATAAGCATCACATACTAAGGAGATCAATTGCCCAGTTGATTGGGTCTCGAGCGCCAATCGGGCGAATCGAGTTTTATCTTTTTGAATTACTCGATTTGGCCTAGTCAGGCTAAATTCAGGTTTCTTGGCTGGTACCCAATTTCTAGAATCGGCATACCAGCCAAGAATCCTCTTAAGGAGGTAACTAGTCGTTATTCCTTCGGAAGCCACCACCATTTTGTCTTCCCTGGTACTCTACCTGGGGTTGACGGCGATAATGACGTTGTGGCGGAGGACCTGGAGGAGGATACCCATAAGCTTGAGGAGGTGGGTAATAAGGAGGCTGCTGCTGCGGTGGATATGGTGCAGGATGGCGTTGCTGGGGAGGACGCACTCCAGGATTCTTCCGGAAGAAGTTGGTATCTCCTTGGACCTGAACGGTAACCTGATATCCATTTCGGAATCCAATTACTCCGAAGAAATCATTGATCATATTGACTACACGTCCATGTTTTCCAATGACCTTTCCGACATCATCGGAATTACAATAGACCATGAGTTCTTTCCGTTCACCATCTATAGTTTGTTTGACTTCAACATCTTCTGGATAAGTAACTAATGCTCTTACCATTTCCTCCAAAAGGACATCATCTTCAAACGGAGCACGATCTTCGTTTTCAGGCTCCTTTGCTGCAGATTCATTCTGATTCTCAACGGCTTGTTCAGCTTGATCGTTCATTTCTTTTCCTTGGGTGGCAATTTTCTAGGTTGGGATATTGATATGGCAGGAGATATTTTCTCCTGAGAGAATATGATTTTGGAATTAATCGTTGTCTGTAGGATAGGTCATCTTAGATTCAAATATCTGGACCATATCTTATTCCAATTGCTTCCCTAATTTTAACCCATAAAAGGGCTGCTGTGTTCAGATCTTTGTGTCGTCTGAATAGCATTATAATCTTACATTCTCGATAGTTATGCTGAATTGCTGTAAAGATTTTACATTGCAACTCTACCGCTTTTACGATTCCATGACTTCTCCGATAATTAAATCGGGATGGGCCACATCAGGCCAAAAGGCTTCGGATTCCTGAATTTGATCCTTGGATAATTTATCATAAGTTAAAGCGCAAGTATTAGTATATTCCTTCATAATTTTGGTCCAAGGAATACTAAGATTTCGGGCTATTTTGAGAGCAGATTCTCGAGTATACCAATAAATTTCATTATCATGGGTTGGCCATCCATCTTTACTTTTAGGAGAAATATGATAGGCCCGCACCATGCAAAAAGCAAGTGATTGAGCTTGCTCTTCTTTAGTCATAACTGCATAATTCTTTCGATAATTTCATCGCCGTGAGCAAATCTTTCGTATAAGTCTTCTGCTTCTAGCCACACTTCTTTTGAGAAATCAAACATCCCCTGTTCTTGTTTTCTTACGTCTCGCCAAGTGATGTTATTTGCACAAGCCATTTCAAATACATTTTCAGATATTTTTCTTTCAATTTTAGGACTGAATCTGGCTCGATAAAGACAATATCCAAGAACTTCAGTTAATTCATCCTTTGTCATTCTACAGTGTACGTTCTAGAGTGTCTAATTTGCATTCGTAAATTTGCAAATCCAACTCATAATCCTAATCAACAGGAGAATCAACATGTCAGAGTCTGAGCTCAAGGTATACCTACGTAATGTGGCTCTTAGTTTGCTAAACCAGGGATTGACTGCTGAAGAAGTAGCTGAATCTCTGTTAGTTCCTCGTCAAACGGTAGCGGCATGGCGTGCCCATCAGACCATGGGAAAGTATGCAAACGGAAGTTGATGTTAAACCGAATGTCGTTTTGATTCGATCAAAACGGGCACCCGGACTAAAAATCCCGTATCCTCTTCAATTGGACTTTGGTCCTAAACGAAAGGGATGGGTATCCCCTCGAGATTGCCAGCGTGAGTGTTTTGACTCTTTGAAGAAAAAGAAGTATCGAATCATCAACATGCCGACCGGCAGCGGAAAGACAATTGAGGTTTGTTGTCTGGCTGCTTATGGTCTGCAAAAGAAGCAATTTAGACGAGCAATTATAGCAGTTCCACAAGATGTAATTGCCAGCGGTTTTATTGAAGAATTGACTTTAAAACTCCCGGGTTGTCCAGAGTACAATTGGGACGTTTCAAATAATTTATGTGATGTTGAAGTCAATCAAGTTATTAGTAAGATCCTCAACTTTTTAAGAATGCCTGAAGAAGATCCAACTCTGGTTTGTACCCATTCAGCTTTGGTTAGAGCATTTCAGATCTTGCAACAACAGGAGAAGAGTCACCTATTTAGTGATATTCATTTATTTATTGATGAAGCCCATCATATTCAGAATGGTGAGACTATTCATGGAATTCCAGTTAAAAATCAGCTTGGCGTTTTAACCAGTTATGCTATTAAGCATGGCATTGGTATAACTATGACCACTGCTACTTATGCTCGAGGTGATCGAGTTGAAATTTTAACGGATAAACAATACGATAATTTTAGTCGATATGACTATCCATTTGATAAATATTTCGATACATTGCAAATTCAGTATCTTTCATACGATTTCGCTTTATATGATGGACTGCATCACAAAGCCATTGCTCATTTAATTAAAGAAGGATTACTTACTAAAGATAATAGAGTCATTTTTTATATTCCAAAGACTGGCCAAGCAGCTTCATTAGGCACTAAGACTTATGATGTAGAATCGATTCGTGGTGAATTATGGAGAGATTGGACTGATTTAGATTTAGTACATGAGCAAGGCCGTGAGGAGCGTAAACAGCGACTAATTGAAGATCCGAATTTAGACGTAAATGCTATCTTTACTATGAACATGATGGAGGAGGGAGCCAATTGGAAACGAGCTGATACAGCAGTGGTAATTGGTCCTCGTTATTCTTTGCCAGGAATTATTCAAAAATTGGGAAGATTAATGCGCGATTTTCCTGGTAAAAAAAAGATTCGTTTAATTCACTTACTTCCATTTACTTTCAACCAGGCTAAGAAAGAGCAACATCGATCCGATTTAAATGACTGGCTTAAAGCAGTCCTATGTTCCATGATGTTGGAAAACGTATTTTGTCCACTTAAGATTGCCTTTAAGACTAAGCGAGGGAAAAAGACTGGGAGACAAGTAAAAACTCTTACTAAATTGCAAGATTTGCTTCCTGATTCCAATGATCAACATGCATTTCGAGTGAATATTATTGATCAAATTAAGAATCATCATGTTGAAAACATGGATAAAGTTCAATTAAAGAAGCTACTTCTTGAAATTGTAGTTGATGAATTAAAAGAAAGGGATATTCAAATTAAGTATGCTAAGCTTGTTCGTGATCAATTATGGTATGAGTGGTGCCGTAAAACAATCAAGAAGAAGGGTATTGACGTAAAAACTATTAATATTGAATTACTTGAAGAAGTTCAAAATCCGTTCAAAGCTTTACTTCGTTACACTTCTGGAAAAGTTGGTGGTTATACATTTAGAGATATTCGTGCAGTAATCCCTAATCGTTGTATCACATTCGAAGATTGTCAAGCGTTAGCTAAAGAACGAGGTGGTGAATGTCTAGGAATATCTATATAAGTTGGTGCCCTGTTTATTCTGGTAGAATAATCAAGCATCAAAGGAGGAACTTGGTGTCGATATTGTGCGCGTATTGAAAATGGAAAAAAGATTTCTATTGCTAAAAAGTGTATGAAGTTAGGAAAAGAAATGAAAATAAAAAGTGATACTAAATTAAAATGGCGCTGTGCCAAAGGCCATAGATGGACGGCTACTTATAATATGATTCAGCAAGGTTCGTGGTGCCGTATTTGTGCAGGTAATAAGAAAAAGACAACTGATGATTATAACTTATTAGCTGCAAGATATGATGGAAAATGTTTGAGTAAGAAAATTCACTACGTTGGATATAATAAAACGGTTTGGGAATGTAGTAAAGGGCATAAATTTCGAGCATCATACATTAGTGTTAAATCCGGAGTTTGGTGTCCGATTTGTACATGTGGAAGATGCCATCGATTAATTTATCCATCCTATAAAGTAGGAAGAAATAATGCAAAGAAAGTCGCTTAATGAAATAAATAGCACTATCACTAAATTAAAATGGCGCTGTGCCAAAGGTCATGAATGGAGAGCCACACATAGTCATATTAAAAATAAATTCTGCTATTAAGGCGCTGTGATGAAGGTCATGAATGGATAGTCATGGAAACTGGTGTCAAATCTGTTCTAGGAAGAAGGTCGCCTAGACGGAAATTGAGTCATGTTTGCTGTATTTTCCAGAAATGAAAACTAAAAAATGGCGTTGTAATAAGGGTCATGAATGGAAAGCCACTTACAATAGCATAAAACGAGGAAGATGGTGCCCATATTGCGCTAAAAAGATATTTGTAGGAAAATCTCCTGATGAAAATAAGCAGTAATACTAAACTCAGATGGCGTTGTGCTAAAGGTCACGAATGGAAAGCACTATATTCTAGTATTAAACAGGGATCATGGTGTCCGATATGTTGGCGTAAAATAACAATTCAAGACTGTAAGAAATTAGCGACAAATTTTAATGGGAAATGTTTAAGTACTATATATACAAATCGTACTGAAAATTTGAAATGGAAATGCTCTGAGGGTCATCAATGGTCCGAAAATTATAGTTATATGCAAATCCTAATTAAAAGTGGTAAAATATGCTGCCCTTATTGTGATAATAGAGCATCTAGTTTATTGGAATGTCACAAAATCGCTAAAAGTTTTAAAGGTAATTGTTTAACTGTTTCTAATTCTGATTTTAAACGTTTTCTTAATACTAAAAAATTTGAATGGAAATGCTCTGAGGGTCATCAATGGAAAGCAACTCTAAACGAAGCTAAAGAAAAGTGGTGTCCCATTTGTAGTAGAGAAAATGTCGCCGCATAGCCGCCTAGGAATTTCGCTTCCAGATAAAACCTGGAATCATCCTCGTAAAATTAGAACACGGGATGATACTATTATTGATACAATCCATCAGGTGTTTGGAAATAAAATTCCTGAGAATCGTCAATACTGGACATTGTGCGGAAGATCAATTGGTTCAGGTACTGAATTTGATCAATTAATTAAGTCTGGTCTGATTAAACCTGAACAGTTTAATGGAGTAGAAATCAATCCTGATATTCATTTAGAAAATATGTCTCTTCCTCAAGGACATTTCTGGCAAGGAGATTTTTATGAAGTTATGTTGAATCATAAGCATACTAGAGAATTTAATCCAGCGGCAGTCAATTTCGATTCTGTAAATATGCCGACTGAAGCTGCTAACCAATTTGCGAAGATTTTTCGATTACTTTCTCGAGTAGAAGAGACTCCAATTCTTTTCATCGCTAACGTGGTACTCTCTTGTTATAGCCATCGCTCTTCTATTGATGATTTTATTACCAGACTTGGAAAGAAAATTCCCTGGTGGGCTTATCAGAAATGGATTCCTTTTAATGAACAATATTACGAGTATAATGGGACCGGGGATCATTCAGGAACTAAAATGGGCACGATTGTAATGTTACGATCATAGGTATAGAAACAAACGTAAGTCTTCTGTTGTCCGTTGTAAGGTAGAGTAAGATCGTAAGTTCTTTATGCTTCAGTGTAAAATGAACTTGCGTAGAGTAGAAAGACGTGCTACAATAATCGAAAGAGAGTAGAGAGTTCCGATGTTCGCCCCCAAACATACGACACCAAGAGCCTGGCAACGGGATAAGCAGCCCGTCGTGTCGGCGTTTTTGTGTGCCATGGGTGGCGGCGAATATCCCATTGAAGGAACCTCCTCAAGCCGTCAGCCCGCAGCCAATCTGGAGGAGGATACATAAGGGCGGCCAAAAGATTTACCTGCAAAGGATCTGAGGCCGCCCGGAAGAAATTCCTGGCGGCCTCAAGCATTTTGGAACACAGAACGATGACCTCACTAAAACGTATAACCTATCCCGCAGCGCACGCGCGCACACAGTTTGTTGCACGGTGCGTAACTAGGGAGACTCGGCAAGCTTCCGGCGGGCTGTAAACTCGTTGCCTTTGGCTGTGTGGTTCGATTCCACTGCGCACCACTAAGAAAGGAAAAGGAAAACAAATGAAACGAAAACACAAACACAAGCTTGGCTTGAGAAAAGAGGGTCTATAGCTCAAGGGTAGAGCCGCCGGCCTTTAACCGGTAGATCTCGGTTCGAATCCGGGTGGACCCACTAAAGGCCGGGTGAGTAGCTAAATGGTAAAGCTCTGGATTCTTAATCCAGCGATTGCGAGTTCGATCCTCGCCTCACCCACCGGTTACATGAAGTAACCTCGAAAACAACCTGAAGTAACAAAGACCGGTCTCGGTCTACGGGGAGTTTGTGGTTCAACACCTGAGAGGTGATCAATAGAGAAGTGTGCAAACATACCGGGTTAGCCCAGTGGTAAGGCGGCAGATTCTGGTTCTGCAAAGGAGGGTTCGATTCCTTCACCCGGTGCTGCGAACGGTTCCTTCGGGGGCCCGCTCATTGACAACTTGACTGCGACTTGGGGTGGATGCCCACGGCATCTAAGTACCGCCTCCTAAGGGTTGTACGCCGAAAAGTTCGTATTGGAATACGCCTCTCAATGGGGAGAGAAACGGTCTGTGCGTAGCAGGGCATCCACTCCTCTCGTTGATTTTGCTGTAAAATGCAACATGGGTATTACTTCTGATTTAAATTCCGTTTTGCAACAGGTCTACAATTCTGATTTAAAAGCTTCAAAGATTTTCATGAACAAACGTGACTATGAAGATATTTTAGGATGGAGTAATCAACAACAATTCGTTCAACAAGTTTTGGAAGCAGCTCTTCAATCCGGATATTTTACTGCTGAGCAAGCTGCTCATTTTGTTTTAAATGCGGAAAAGGCACTCGAAGTGGCTCATAATGAAGTTCCTCAGATCGCGACTTTTGAAGTAGTGATTGGTAATTCCTCCCATTGTATCGGGAAAAAGCAGACTTATAATTTAGCACAGGCTATGCAGATTATTGATGATCGTAAATTCAAAATCATGCAATGGCCAGAAGCTCGGAATCTAGTAATTGTTTATAAGGTCATGGAAGCCTGATGGCCATACAAGAATTTTCTCCCTGGGACGGCAGTCCTGAAGAATTGCCGGATGGTGATGATTTAAAGACCATACTGGATCAATTAGATTCAATTGCTAAAATTCGAGTTCGTGCATTTTTAAAAGAAATGAAAAAACAAGGTCTTTCATTAGAAAAAACTCGAGATTTATTTAATGAAGTGTATGAAGAAGCCATCGTCGAAAGTATTATGAAAAGTTAAAATTGTGGATTGTGTTAATTCTGTTAATAGTAATGGCTTTTTTAATACTATTCGCCACCTGGGATGATTAACTTTCCATCACTGGTTTAGCTAAGATTTCATGATTGACTCAACAATTGCTTGATCAATAACAAATTTTAGTTGATCAGGACTAACCTTCTGAAGAAGTTCGGTGGCTAAAGTCCGGATTTGTCTTTCCTTAGCTAAAATAGCGAGCTTGGTAATTTGATCTGCATTTATAATTCGATAATTATCAGATTGGTATCTACTAATCCAATTGATGTCATCGGAAAGTGCAGTCTGATCAAGAGGCGGATTTTGTGCGATACATCCTTTGCAACACACTCTGATGACAGTTTGATTATTAGAACGATTCAAAATCGCTCTCATGTTTTTCCATTCAACGGATTTCAGGCATTCTGGACAAGGTAGCGTCATTCTAGGAACGACTTCTAGATTTACATCATTGAGAACAGTTTCCCCGAATTCGGGCCATAAATCGAAATTTTCAGACATCAGCTTTCCATCACTTTACTTACGGTTGAACTCATCCACTCCGCACAAGTACGCATATGATGAAATGCTAAAGTCAATCGTCTTTGGAAATCATTAAAGTTCTTAGGGAAATTTACTTCGGCTTGGCACTGTCGACACTGGTAGTATTCTTTTTCTCCAATTTCCTTCAATTTTTTGAATTTATGTCCATCTCGCCATGATTTTAGTCGATCAGGATCAGATTGAAGTTTATCTTCATTATCTACGATTTCTTTCAAAACCTCAGTTAATCTTTTAGCGCTATTTCCTTTGAAAGTTCTAGTTTTGGGTTTTTCACCTGTTCTTTTTAAAGTTACTTGAATACGAAGATCATACATACAAGATTTTACAATGCCCCACTCGTCTAATGGCTCAGGATTTGTGATTCTCGATCACAAGATAGGAGTTCAAGTCTCCTGTGGGGTGCCAAATACCTCGGTAGCTTAACGGTCAGAGCTTTAGGTCAGGTTAAACGGCTTTTACAGATGAGCTCGAGTTCACCTGTAAATGTCGGATAGCGTGGTCTTTGCCCGCTGGAGATAGAGAGTTGATCGCCTTGAAGGCCACGGGTTGTGCCCTACCACGGGTGCGGAGCGGGTTCGATTCCCGTCCGGGGTACTAATGTAAATTCAATCGTGAGTTATGTTACTTATTTAGATGATGTAAGAGCAGGAATAACTGCAGGATATCAGCATAAAGTTGGTATTAAACCCGATGGAATTCTCGGACCTGAAACGACTAAATATCTATCGGAATGCATTTATTGTGGTTGTTTCGTGATTTCAAGATTTCACACTGAAGAAGAATGTATACTTGGTCAGATAGCTAGATTTATGGAGGAATAATGATTTTTGATCCTAATCTTGAATATCCAGCTGATAGAGTTGGAAGGTATCAAGAATTACGAGGGATCATAATAAATTTCAAAGATATAGACACTCTTGACTGGGTTACAGCGGACGTGATTACTATGGAGGGTCAGTATCGAGTCTATGGAGATCGTATTAGCCACTTACCTAAAGTAGGCTATCAAGCTAAAATTAGGGTATATGAACAAGGCGGTGGAGATTATCTAGATAGTCGCTTGATGGGCTGGTCCAGTAGATTAGATTCTGATTTAGAACCAGATCTTTTGGTTTGGTTGGTGATGGAAATATGATTTATACAATAGGACATTCTAAGCTAGAAAAAGACGAATTCCTCAAGTTAGCTGAACCGATTGAGGTAATTGTTGATGTGAGATCACATCCAACTAGCCGTTGGGATCAATTTAAAAAAGCGGAGCTCGAGTATTGGCTTCCTGAAGCCAATATCAATTATGAATTCTGGCCTGAATTAGGTGGATGGAATAATCAGCATCTTTATTTAGCTGATCAGATGGAAGCTCATCTAGTTGATGTTCGAGCTTATTCCAATGGAAAATTCCCTAAACAACGGATAGGTAAGAATAATCAACCATCTGATCAGCCTTATTGGTGGAATCAGGGCTTGTGGGACTATAGTTGGTTTATGACTCTGCCAGAATTTTTGGATGGGATCGATAAATTGATTGAACGATCCAAATCTCAGCATCTTGGAATCATGTGCTGTGAATGCTTATGGTGGAAGTGCCATCGAAGTATGATTGCAGATTATCTTTGCTATTTAGGTGAAGATGCTGTCCATCTTCAGCCAAAGCAAAAACCACATTCCGAATCTTTAGGGAATCGTCTAGAGAGATATCATTCTAATATTATTGAAATCTGGAAATCTAGAGCTTGATTGTATAATTCAAGGTGATGATTGATCTATGCCGAGGTCCCCCTGTTTGTCTCACTTATCGAGGCAATCATGGGAAAAATTGTTCGACCGGACCCGGAGGAATGGCTCATCTTCCATGAGGAAGAAGCTATCCCAAGACTAAAGAAGATCATCCAACGTATCCGTTTCCTTTCCATCAGTGACCCGTTTTTTGAAAAGACGAAGGCCATGATGGCAGGGTCGTATGATGGAGATCGAGTGATAATCGGGGATGACTGGAATGGTAGACTAATTAAATTTCAATTCGAATATGACCGTGGCCGGATTGGACTGGGACCATATTTCTTTCTTGAGGAATACTGCCGCCAAACTTTATTGAATCGCCAGCGTGAATTTTTTAAACGGTATTATTGGTGTTCTAGTTCGGAGTTCAGAGATACCGTAGTTCCGATTGATTGCCAATTGATAGATTTAACTGCTGAGCTTTTACTTGATGCCTTTCGGCGTATGTTTATTCAGGACATTATGCAATTATGACTGCCAGACTGAAATCTGTTGGTATTCGTTATTGTCAAAAACATGGGAACACTAAGCATGTTCGGCTTCCACAATCAATTGATGAAAAGCCACTGTATACTGATCCAATCTGTGTAGTCTGTTTGGCTGTTTCAATGCAAACCAAAACTTCACTTATAAAGAAAATCATGACCCGATGAGTTCACAATATTGTCCAATCCATGGGTTTACCAGATTTACCTCAAATCCACAGGATAAATCTAAAAGAATCTGTGCATCTTGTTTATTTAAAGCAGAAGCCCAAGCTAATGAAGATGCGGAGATATTTAGAATACTGGATGAGATAGCGGAAGTGACCACAAAGACCCCTAAGAAAATTATTACAAAATGAACCATGATTGGAAGAGACAGCCTCGAGAAATTCCACCAGATGAAGCTCATGCTCCACATTGGATGAAGATTAAATTTGGATGTAATAGGTGTGGTGGTAATTTTGTCACAAGTCGATATCATGTCAGTGGGGAGAAATATACTTGTTTTCCACCCACAGATGATGAATTAGATTTATATAAAGTTTCGCTTGACTGTGACGAAGAATTAGTTAAGCGAATCATGACGTTATGAAACACAAATGGAAAACAATCAGAAGAACTTCTAAAGTTATAGTTGCAACATGTGAGCATTGTGGTGTGCTGACTATGCAACTCAGAGACGATGAGAATCAAATACGCTACATGGTAGAAGAACCTTATCATCCAGTGCATGGCGGTGAGCCTTGTCCTGAAACTTGTGAAGAAACTCAAGGAAAAATAACTATTGATATGGTGATGAAAACATGAAAGAACCCATTCAAGACTGCATAATTTTATCAATTTATCATTAAACAAACGATTCTTTTGACGTGAACTCACGTCAAGAATATAGTGGCTCCTTAGCTCAGCAGCAGAGCGGCAGGCCGTTAACCTGCGGGTCCTCAGTGCAATTCTGAGAGGGGCCTTCAAATTTTCCCGAGGTAGGCAAATTGGCAAGCCGGACGGTTGTTACCCGTTTGATTGAGGGTTCGAATCCTTCCCTCGGGGCCTGTAATGCAAAATTGACACAAGTTCGATTTTGTGGTTAAATTTAGTATGGATTTAAAACTAAAGCAAGAACTGGCTAGACTACGAGTAGCTGAACATCGAAGAAAAATTAAAGAAAGGGCAGTTCAGTATAAAGGTGGTAAATGTGAACGATGTGGATATTGTAAGTGTCTAGTAGCTCTTGATTTTCATCATAGAGATCCAACTAAGAAGGAACTTAGGATTTCTAAAGGAGATTCTAGATCATTTGAGAGAATTAAAAAAGAATTGGATAAATGTGAATTGGTTTGCGCCAATTGTCATAGAGAAATTCATGACGAGCTTCGACAAAAACTAATAGAAAAACAACGTATGAAGATAGAAAAATATAGAAGGCAAGAAGCTGAAGAGTTAACTTGCAGTAATTGTGGAAAACAGTTTAAGAGATCTCATAAGAAAAACCTTAAATATCCATTTTGTAGTAGACAATGTTATAAAAAGATGGCTAAGAAATTTAATCACAATATTGATCATATTACTGAAAAGACTAAGTGGCCATCTGACGTCCAATTGGCAAAATTAATTTGGAAAACACCTGTCACCACGTTGGCTAAGAAATTTGGCGTTTCTGACAAAGCCATTAAGAAACGTTGCGACAAGCGAGGAATCAAAACCCCTCCTGTCGGATACTGGGCTAAACAACAAGCTTTAAATATGCCCCTGTAAGCATCTGGTGAGGCTATCTGACTGTCGATCAGACGAGGAGAGTTCGATTCTCTTCAGGGGCGCTATGCCACCGTAGCTCAATGGTAGAGCAGTTGTTTCGTAAACAACTGATTGGAGTTCGATTCTCTGGGGTGGCTCTATGTAAATTACACTATGGGCTTAAAATTTGATAAAATGGAAATTGGTATAGGTTATATTGTTTATTTTGACGGAGATGGGTATGATGGGTACTTTGGTCATAATGCTACCGGCACTTTTTTCCTAGTGCCCAGAATTGAAGATGCTACTCATTATTCGTCCTATGTAGAAGCTCAGCAAGCTATTAAATGGTATAAGTCACGGAATCTACGATTACTTGCTAACGATTTTGAGATTTATGCTCCTGAAAAGGTGTTATTACTTTCGGTAATGGAGTCGTGATGTGTAATTGGGGTGATAAGTGGGTGATTAGGCATAAAGATCTAGGTTATTTTACACATAGTTATAGAGCTGCTGAGAATTATATAAATGAAATTGCTAAAGCAGCTTTATTTTCTAGCCAATTTGTGTGTGAAAGAATTATTGAGGATGCGTTAGTTGACGAAGATAGTATACGTTCAGATTTCACTATTTTAAACCCAGCAGAGGTTATGATAGCCAGATTGATGGAATCATAATGTCTGATGCTCATTTTAAAGCCCATGACGAAGGTTATGGTTATGTAATTAAATATAATGGAAAATGGAAAGTAATTGGTGGTTATGAACCAAGCGCGCAAGTATATTTTGCACGATCGAATACAGGAATGAAATTTGTAGGTAACATTTATAATGCTACGTTTTTCTTAGATGAAAATGAAGCTTTGATGCTTCTTACATCTGAATTGGAAAGATGGAGAGCAGATGTAAGTAAACAGTATCCGTTCTCAGATTTTGAAGTCCTTGGTCCAAAAGAAACTATGGTAGCTTTGATAATGGATAGCTAATGAATCTTGCAGAAACAAAATTTCAATATGTTCGAGATCAGCTTAGAAAGCACGGATCTGAAACTGTTTTAATTTCAGATGATAATGCGTTAAGGATTTTTAAAAGTATTCCGTCTAAAGTGTTATGCCATGTTCGAATTCATAATGAAGTTGGAAAAATACGTACAGCTCTTCGTTTATATGAAAATTATTTCCAATATATTGGAATAAATGAAGACGGAGCGTATATAGACTCTGAACGTCATGATTATGATGAGCTTGAACATATGGGTTATGAATTAATTGTTGATTATATTATGGAGGAAGATGATTAAATTTCCGAAAACTCAACGGCTCGAGGTAGTTCTTCGAGACGACATTTATAAAGAATGGGGTAAACTTAAAGTATACGTGACTGAAAAGCTTGACGGAGCTAATGTTGGAATCAGTTTTGAAGTTCCTCAAACCGAAGTTGATGATAGGCTAGTATTGCAAAGTCGAGGCCATTATTTAGTTGGTGGACCAAGAGAACGCCAATTTAATTTATTCAAACAATGGTCTTATTCCAAAAAGACTGATTTAGAGCGAATTCTTGGAACTCGTTATCTTTTATTTGGTGAGTGGCTCTATGCTAAGCATCGTGTCTTCTATGATGCTTTACCTGGCTATTTTGTCGAGTATGATGTTTATGATAAAGAAAATGACTTGTTTCTTTCGACACCAAAGCGGCATGCTTTGCTCAGTCAAGCATTTACTTTAACAGAATTACCAACTGCACCGATTCTTTTCCAAGGAATCTTCGGCAAGGTGAATAATTTCGCCCAATTCATTGGTCCTTCTAATTTCAAGACTCCCGACTGGAAAAAACACTTGAAATCGTTGGAAGGAACTGATGATTCAATTTTGATGGAAGGAATTTATATCAGAATCGAGGATGATGAAAAGGTGGTTGGTAGAATGAAATTATCACGTCCTGAATTTGAAAAAGTTAAAAGTGACGATAATAATTGGTTTAATCGTCCCATTATTCAAAATCGGCTAGGTTAATGAACTACCCATGGGTGATTCAAAATGGTGGATATGGGACTAACTGGTATGTAAAATTAATTAAAGGGTCTGATGGGCATGAATATGAATATACCAGCAGCATTAGACATGCCTGTCATTTCTCGAGCCGTGAACAGTGTATAGAACGAATTGCAAAAATGAAGCCGGGTTATACGTCTGGATTTATAATTCTTACTCCCGAAGAAGTTTTAGTAACTCTCATTATGGAGAGTTAAGTCCCGGTGGCTCAAAGGAACCTCACTTCAAACTCACACCAGGAAAGAGGCGCAGAGTGTCCGCCAGGGGTCCTTTCGTCGAGTCCTCTTTCAGTAGGAAGTAGCGCAACCCGTCGTACCAGATAGTAGGCTCTTGGGGCCACAGGTTGGCGTAGTCGTAGGCCACCAGCCGACCGTCCCGGGTGAGCCCCACCTGATACTTGTCAATGAGACGAACCCACCAAGGAAAGCCCCGCCCTGGGTCGTCTCGTATCGACGTGTCAACGTACTCCATCACGAGCCCACGAGGACTCAGCCGACATCGAGCGAAGTGGTGTCCGACCCCCATCTTCTGAGCCAGATAGTAAATCCTGGCTTCGACTTGGTTATCCCTCGTCGCTCTGTAACGGTGGACCTTCAAGACGTACCCGGACTTGAGCAGGTAGGCGATCCTCGACCCGCCATTGCCAAGCTTCTTGACGATCTGGCTCACCCTCCAACTCTACACCAGACGCTAACTGGTAACAACTAGGGGTGGGCGGGAGTCGCCATGGCAGGTTGTGAAATTTACGTAGCGGGAAGCGCGTTTCCTAAACGAGACCTTTGCTTTACGCGCGGATTCGAATCCCGCCCGGGACACTAATGATGGCTATGAAGTCTTTTTGCTACAGCTTTGTCTGATACACCGAGTTGGAATGCTACCGCTCTTTTTGATAACTTAGCTACAAGTAGTGGCAAATTTTTTGGCCATTGAACTCTTTCTTGAGATTTAGCGGAACACTTAGGCGAACAAAATTGGATTTTATGACTCACAGGTCTAAATACTTTTCCACAATTTTTGCAGTTTATTTCTATTATTGGGATTTTTGAATCAATTTTATCTCTCCACTCCTTTGCTTTCTTTAAGAGAGAAGGATCATGATGTGCTTCCCTATGACAATTAGCACAAACTAAATCACATTTATCTAATTCTTCTTTAATATTTCTCCAACTCCTTTTTCTTAATTTATACCACACATACTCTTTTTCTTTTGGATTTCTATGATGAAATTCTAAAGCTCCATAACATTTGTTATATCCACATTTTATACATTTTCCTCCTTTATATTCAATTGCTTTAACTTTTCTAATAATATATTGTTTTCTCCAATAGTCCGTATTCCATTTTCTTATTCGTCGTTTAGTCTTCACGAATTTTCTTTTTCATAACAGGTTCAATCAATCTGTTTTAAAAAACAGGTTCGGCCGCATCTTCTAATGGTAGGAAATCGGTTTTTCACACCGACAACGGCGGGTTCAATTCCCCCTGCGGTCACCACCTTGGCGGCAAAGCTGCGGTTTCTATGGATCAGCTTCGGTTCTTCCATAGACACCGCCCGTCAAGGTTTTCCAGCTCCTGTAGCTCAGTTGGTAGAGCGCGAGCCTGAAGAGCTCGGCGTCGCTGGTTCGATTCCGGCCGGGAGCACTACACCTACCCTAGCTTCTACTGGTTATGGTTAGTCAGTAGATGCTAGGGTGGTGGAACCATCTCTCGGCCTCGGCTTTTGCAGATAAATTTATCTTTCTCTGTAAATGCCGGGTAGCCGAGGGCCAATCAAGTTATTGGCCCTCAAGACACCTGGAGTTCGGTTTTTACAGATCAGCTTAGGTTCTTCTGTAGATATCGAATTTCCGGGTGAGACTAAACTGTCTCACCCAACAAGTAAATAACTGAGTGCGGTTTGTATATTAAAATATGAGACTTCGTACCATCGTCATCAACAAAGAAAAATATAAAGTCCCATCCAAAATTAATTTTCAAGGACATATTCTAAAATTGCAACCATGGCCTAATCTAAATGCTGTATGGCTTTCAGATGTGGAAGACAGATCTAAACAACTAAAAATTGCAATTCGTTTTTGGCCAAAAAGATCAATACATTATTGGCCGACAAGTTTATACGTGAATAAAAAAGACAGGAAAGATTGGAGTATTTTAATTGAATTTAATTTTTTAGATTGGCCCATTCAATATTCGGCAGACTCTCTAGAAGAACTAGTTGAAGTAGCAACCAAGGGTTTGAATAAACTTTATAATTCATTGGCCAGACATTTTCCGGAGTGATCATGAAATACCGCACTGTTAAATGGGCTCGAACTAAGATTCGGCTTCCTGAAGTTGTTGAATGGCAAGGACATAAACTCAAGTTGGCCCGTCATGATGATGCCCAATGGGCCAATTGGTATTTTCGAGATGAACGCATTACTCTTCATCTCATGCGTTGGTTAAATTCAAAAGATGGAGACCGGGACGCCTATTCGCTTTCTATCAACTGGGAATTCGACTTAAGGCTTCAACCGGGCATTGAAATTTCAATGACCATCCGTGAATCAACTATGGAAAAGCTGTTTGAAAAAGCAACCATCGCGTTGAATGATTTGTTTGAAACACTTCCTAAGGATTTTCCGGAGTAATGGAAGAAGCTCAGTCAAAATTTGAACAATTTTATACTGAATTGGAGGAACTCAGTCTTCTTAAAGACCAATCAAAACAAGAATGGCTCGAGACTCTTGAGGGTATACTAGATATTATGTCAAGCCGAGTAGAAATGGTAAGACAGGAAGCTCAAGAAGAAGACAATGAAGACTTTTAAAGTGGAAATCAGAAAAGGGCACGAGAGCTTTAAAGGCCATGACTTATTTGACACCCATACTTATGAAGTACAGGCTTTACATGTAAGAAGTGCAGTCAATAAAGCCAAGAAATTATCTGAAAAACCTTTTAAGTGGGGATGGATTGATCGAGTTACGGTATATCATAATGATAAATTTGTATGTTCCGGTCCATTACATCTAATATTAAAACATTCGGAAAAGCGATGACTTATCGTTGTCCATATTGCGGAGCTGGAGGATTAGAAACCCGAGTTAGTTGGATTTCCGATGCTCTGGCTTGGTTTCTTGGATTGAAATGGATAAGGTGTACTGAAGGTCGATGTAAAAAGTATTACTGCGTTTGGAACAATGGCAACTAAGAATCAACAATTAATTATTCCGGTTGGTGAGGATGTATTAATACATCCTACTGATGAGGATCTTGCTAAATTTGATTTGAATCGTGAATGCCCATTTTGCAGCATGATAGATGTAGATTTTAAAGCTTGTAATAGTCCTATTCCAATCTTTTGCATCACTTATAATGACATGAAAGAATATCATCTCTTATTATGCTGCGAAGATGAAATTCATAACTGGGATGACGTAATTGAATACAGAGTTCTTAATCGGAATGAATTTGAGGTATATAGAGCACAATTTTCATAGAGGATACCATGACTGATCAAAATGTTCCACACACTTTCCGCGATGGAAATATTGAAATCACCAAGGGATACAAGCATCTCATCAAGCGATGGACAGTTGGTGTTCCAGTAGAGCACTATGCTGAGGCCCAACTTGCTTACGTAGCCGATCTTCCCTTCATTTACAAACATGTTGCCGTGATGCCGGATGTGCATGCTGGGATTGGTGCTACAGTCGGCACCGTGATTGCAACCCAAGATGCAGTGGTTCCTTCGGCGGTCGGGGTCGATATAGGTTGTGGGATGATGGCCGTGCAGACTACTCTTCGAGCTCCCATGCTCAAGGATTTGGCTAAAATTCGAGCTTTGATCGAAAAGGCGGTTCCACACGGATTTGCTAAAGGACGTGATCCGGGTTCATGGGAGAATCCGCCAGTAGCAGTTGAAGTGGCTTGGGAGGAACTTAAGCCTGGTTACACAAAGATTAAAGAATCGAATCCAGCATGTGAACATAAAGGACCAGAAAAGCAGCTTGGAACGCTTGGCACAGGCAATCATTTCATCGAAGTGTGCCTGGACAAGAATGATCAGGTGTGGCTTGTGCTTCACTCTGGATCTCGCGGAATCGGGAATCGAATTGGTACTTATTTTATTCGCCTAGCTAAGGATGTTATGAAGAAATATTATGTTGATTTGCCTAACATGGATTTATCGTTCTTTCCGGAAGGAACGCCGCATTTCGATCAATATATGAAAGCGGTTCAATGGGCTCAACGCTACGCTCAGGTCAATCGTGAACTCATGATGGAGACGATCGTCAAAACTCTTCGGAAATCAAAGCTGGTTCCAAAATTTGATGCTGATGTTACAGAGGTGAACTGCCATCATAATTACGTGACTCGAGAAAATCACTTCAAGCATAATATCTGGGTCACTCGGAAGGGCGCAATTTCAGCTCGAAAGGGACAGCTCGGCATAATTCCAGGATCGATGGGCGCACGAAGTTACATTGTTAGCGGTCTTGGGAATCCGGAATCTTTCACCAGTGCTTCACATGGCGCTGGTCGTTTGATGAGCCGCACTCAAGCACGACAGCAATTCACTCTCAAGGATCATCGTCAGGCGACTGAAGGCATTGAATGTCGTAAGGACAAGGATGTATTGGACGAAACTCCGGGTGCGTACAAAGATATTGATGCAGTGATGGAAGCCCAAAAGGATTTAGTAGAGATTAAGCATGAACTTCGGCAAATCATCTGTGTAAAAGGGTAGTATGTCAATTAGGTGTACCAACTATGGACAAGGTTTTCCTAATTGTGAAGGAACACCTGATTATTACATATGCATTGGAGATAAATATCATGTCATGTGTAAAACATGCTATAAATTTACTAATTTCGTTTCTCAAGAAAGAATAGTTTCTAAAGAGGAATTTATGGTAGCTGAGATAATGGAAAGATAAAATTTAAGTGTTATAATATTATGGAAGATTGATGCGAAAATTATCCATAATCATTAATGATAGAAATGAATACTTTAGTCATTGGGCTGCACAATTTGCTCCTCAATGGGATGGAGATGATGAGACATTTGTTTCTGTTCCTGTGTTCACCAAACGTTATGCTCGAGCTCGAGTTTATGAAACCAGACGATCTGCTGAACGTTGCCTGAAGAAAATCTGGTCATCCGGTAAATTAGATATTGTTACTTTAGAAGTTGAAGAAGATCCAGATGCTTCAGATTGGATGTATGATTATTGTTTTCTTCATGATTGCGATTTTCGCTCAACTGAACTTTATCCGATGTGTCCACATCGGAATGATCCTAGCAAAGACCCTCAATTACGACCAACAAATTGCATACCGGATTATGTAATCGTATCTGAAATTATGGAATCATAAGATCTTTTTATGATTCCATGATATTTTTAATTAATTTCCATTCTAGATACCAAGGCTGTGACTTAGTCATAGTCACGATTATATCTGCTACTTCTCTCAGGTATTCATATAAAAATGCAGATTTTGGTTTAGTTCCCCAAGCAGGATAGGAATCATCACCGCTCCAGAAATAATCATCGAAAATATCATAAAGTGAAGCTATATTGTTTTTATGTTCTAAGATGCAATCCAGTATTGCATCAGTCGGGTTGATTTCAAACATCACATTTTTTAAAAGGAAGACATCAAATTTATTTAGATAATTTACTTTAAAAATAGTGTCATTTATTTCAGTGATTTCGATGTCTGATTGTTGTACATAAGGCATTCTCAATCAAATACAACAATCAAATACAGACTTGCCCATCCATGGTGGATAGGTGATAACAGGAGATACCGTCATGAATACGGTGCACATCAATATCGGAACGATTGGCCACGTCGATCATGGGAAAACTACCTTGACTGCGGCCATCACGAAGGTGATGGCAGCGATTCACGGCGGTAGACCTGTAGACTTCGACCAAATCGATAAAGCCCCGGAGGAGAAACTGCGGGGCGTAACCATCAACACCGCCCATGTGGAGTATAACTCTGCAACGCGCCACTACGCCCATATCGATTGTCCTGGGCATGCGGACTACGTGAAGAACATGATTACTGGCGCCTCTCAAATGGATGGTGCCATTCTTCTCGTGGATGCATCACAAGGTCCGCAGCAACAGACTCGAGAGCATATCCTATTGGCCCGCCAAGTTGGGGTCAGCCAGATGGTGGTCTTCCTCAACAAGATCGATGCAGCTCCTGATGCTGAGTTGGTGGAGCTGGTCGAGATGGAAACCAAGGAGATGCTCGAGAGTCAAGGCTACGAGGGTACTCCCATGGTCAAGGGGTCCGCCCTCTTGGCGCTTCGGACCATCGAAGCGGGTGCACTAGGTGCAGACACAGAGTGCATCGTAGAGCTCGTGAAGGCCCTCGACGAGCATATCGTTGAGCCTCCACGGGACTACACTGCTCCCTTCTTCATGCCGATCGAGGACACTCACAGCATTCCGGGCCGGGGGACTGTGGTCACCGGTCGGGTATCGCGAGGTACACTCACTAAAGGAGAGTCGGTCGAAATTGTGGGACTGGTGGACGAGGACCAGAAGCCTCGCCAGGTTGTCGTCACCGGAGTCCAAATGTTCCACAAGGATATCCCCGAAGCGAAGGCTGGCTTAAATGTTGGTTTGCTGCTTCGTGGTGTCGCAAAAGATGAGGTTGTACGTGGGCAAGTCATCACTGCCCCCAACAGCGTAAAGCCTCATCTTCAAGGCAAAGCTGAGGTCTACATCCTGAAAGCCAAAGAAGGTGGACGTCACACTCCATTCTTCAGCGGTTACAGTCCGCAGTTTTTCTTCGGAACAACTGATGTGACTGGTGAGATTACCGTCGAGAATAACCAAATGGTGAAGCCTGGCGATAACTCTCAGGTAAGCTTCAACCTGCAAAAGGCTGTCGGGATCGAGTCTGGCATGCGGTTCGCCATTCGAGAGGGTGGACACACCGTTGGTGCCGGAATCGTAACTGAAGTAGCCTAGCCTACTGGCCCCGCCGTGCTGACAGGGCGTTATCTGTCAGAATTCGGGGTGTGGGTGAATGGCAAGCCACTCCGTTTGGGGCGGAGACTATGTGGGTTCGAGTCTCACCATCCCGACCGCCAACAATTTAGTCAAATTCAGGCAAATTTATGGTGACCGTATCATATTGGTAAATGTACCTGACTGTGACTCAGGGTAAGCGAGTTCGATTCTCGTCGGTCACCCCAGATTTTTAACAAATTTAAGTGTAGATTTGATTATGGATCAAGTTATTAGAGAAGCCCGATTTGTTTTTGAAAAACCATGTCCTCATTGTAATTTTAGCCCGCAAGTGGAACCAGGTGAGGCTCCTGTTGATCACAGATTTAGTGTTAAGCCTGAAGGTGATATGTACAAAATTCCGGCTCAGCCTCTCAATCCTGCATGGAAGCCATGGTTGGATGAAGTTTTTAGATTAGAAGAACAATTTCAAGTAGAACTAGGTGTGAAAGACAAGATTGATGGTTGTGTTAGAGTCTCAGCCAAAATTGTCAATCCTGATGCTACTAAATTTTGGGAAGAGCCAATAGTTGACTTAGAAGACAGAGCTAAACTTGATAAAGCTCTGCAAAAAGCTGTTGATCAATGCAAACATTTAGCTCCCCCTAAAGGAACGCCTAAGTACATTGATTGTCCGTATTGTAAAGATGGTATAATGCCCCTTGAGAAAGGTGATGAGAATCTCTATCCTGAATGGATGCAGCGTTGGGCTCGGAGAATTTTAGATGAAGCTGTGGACTGATTGTATTGGGCCTGGGTCTGCCATTTATGATTGGGAAGAGGGAAAATCAATTATTGGTTTTAGTTGGGATGAAAATAAATGGATTGACGTAACCATTGCTCCAAATGGAAAACGATTTCGATCACTTATGACGCCATGGGAAGAATCAAGCTTAATTTTGAACGTAGCCAGAGCTCTTTTGAAGTTAAATAAGAAAAATGGTTGTTTATTTATTTCATACTGTCGATTAGATCCATATACAATTTCAATTGGATTGTGTTGGACAAAATATGCTCACCTATTTGTGGAATCCGGTCCTTTACCTGATATTCTTCGTAAAACCGGATCTTGGCCGGGATTTTTACCATTTTGGCTATTCAAGGGAATAAAGAATAAGACTTATCTTAAACAGATGCTTCAATGTGAAGAAGTGATGCACATTTAAGCCCTCGTAGCTTAATGGATCAAGCACATGATTCCTAATCATGAGATGAAGGTTCGATTCCTTCCGGGGGTACTACATATTCATAATAATGAAAACACGAACCAGGTCTTCAGTTTCCAAAATCCAAGGATCGTCATCTTCATATGGAATCTTTTTGCAGTCCATTGACAGTAAATCAGATAAACAATTAGGTTTGGTATCAGCTGCGAAAACCCAACCTTGTGGAATAAAACTATAACGCTCGAGCCTAACCCCAAAAATGGTAATATTTCTTGGGGTATAAAGGGACTCAGAAATAGTGGCATTAATGTTAGGAGCTTTTACTATCAAATCATTGATGAATGCCAAATCTATATAATTAACAAAAGCAAATTCGCTATTTTGTAAAAAATTAGCAAGCTCTTTCATGACTGCATCTAAATGAGTAATAGTTCCTGTTACTCCACTTTTATTTATTTTAACTACTTTATTACTCACGAAAAAGATTACACCGATCAATGATCGGCTACCCGGGAGTTGGCCATGGCGGCCATCCGTCCATCGTTCTTTGCCCGTGTACGGGCCGTTGAAGGATGGTTATCGTAAGTTCAAATCTTATCTCCCGGACTATATGGGCCGGACGCGTGTAGGTTATCGTTTAATGGATAAACATCTGACCTCGAATCAAACATTGCGGGTTCGATACCCGCTCTCCTACTGCAAATTAGGGCGCAAATGTAAATTGACTTATGAAGATCAAACAACTTGACAGACAAGGACAGACTTTCTTTATTTGGAACAAAGATGATAAATATGGAATAAAACTCACTAGAGCGGTGAATGGGGTAAGGGTTAAGCATGGTGATTTAGAATTCATGGTTGCCATGCCTGCTTGTGCCTTAAGCATCTGTGACCCAGAAATTCAAGTTAAGCATGGTAACCTAAAGGTAATTCGTTGAGATATTTCATCAGTTTAGTATTAATTAGTTTAGGGTGTAATGATGCACTTCCACAGGAGCCTATGAAATTACTCGAGCCTATTACAACACCTGCTCCTACAGCTGATATTCAACCAGTTCCTTTTGAATTAATTCCTATTCCGACTAGAATTGTTCAGGTACCGGAACCTGTAAAGCCAGTTCTACCAGAATTTAAACGTGGTTCTGGAGTCTTGAAACTTGCTATTGTTCCTAAACTCAAAAATGCAAAATTTGAACTCATGATTCTTCGGGATCTTGTTCTTTATTATGGAGGTAAGGATTGGAATCCATGGTTTGGAATTTGGAAAGACAAAGAAGGATACGCACTTATTGTTAATAAAGTGCACTGGGATGCAGCTCATCCATTCTGTCATTGGCTGAGTTGGTTGGGATGGGGATTTTTTGAAGATCGGGACGGAGAAATTAGTAGACTGATGTCTGCAGTTCCTACTTCATCTCGAAGATGTGAATGGTACTCAAATTGGGAACAAAGAACTGGTGTGGAACTTGGGGTTGATAAACTAACTGGAGAACATAGTGATGAATCCTAAATAAACATAATTTTATCAACTAGGCACATTGTAAAATACATTTATGGGCCAACCTGAGGGTTACACTACTAGTATCTTATTTGAATATGATAAGCAAGTTAGCACTCTCCAAAATGGAGAATGTTGTTTTTGTCATTATGCAGATATATTAATTGATAGTAGTGGCTTAGTTTATTTACATAATTACGCTTTTAGAAAAAGAGTCGGGCCAATTTTGGTTCATAAACTAGCTGATGGAACTTTAGCTGTAGTGATTGTGAAGAGACCACTTCTTCCAGTTGATATTACTACTATGAACATTTATACGACTCATTCACAAGTTAATTTTGTGAAAGAAGTTGAATTGTGGGAATTTCTGAGATTGATAATGAAAATCCGTAGGGAATCGCGGTATTTCTTGACAGTTAAGGAAATCATGGAATCATGAAAAATATATCTATTGTAAAAGTAAGTCAGAGGGACGCTGGATTTTGTAATTTTTGTCTGGATGAATCGTCCACCTACATATTTGTTGTTAAAAGTGCTGAACGAATGCGACACGGTTTAAGCACTATTGAAGTAAGATTTTGTCCCCAGTGTTTGGAGGAAGTTGGTGAGAAAGCGTTTGAAATTATTACCGGCAAAGTCATGAGATCATGAAGTCTTTGCGCCGAGCTAATATATTATTTTGGATTTTAGTTGCTATTCGTTTCTTAAATTTCGGGTGTTGTGCTACTTTTCTCACCATGGCAACTCTTGGAATGTATGACTATTTATTTATGGATAAACCTGCAGACGTTTGGGTACATCTGGCCTTTTTAGCAATGCTTTTTAGCCCGATTGATAAAAGAATAGAACGTAAAGGTAAAGCGCTAATTGAGCAAATAGATCAATTGGAAAATGAAATTATTTCAGATGTTATGGAGTCATGACTCCATAACATTGCTCACTATAAAATCTTCTGCACGCACTACTGTATAGGTAAAATCCTTCAAATTATGACTTGGATAGCGAGTTAGCCAATCATTGAAATAACCAGTTAATTTAACATCAGCTGCAATTCGAGTTTCAAAAAATAAAGCATCATCAATTTGACTTAAGGTAGGTAAAACTCCACTGAGTTTAGAAGCAAACATTTTGGATCTAACACATTGGATCACCCACATAAAATAAATTACCTTAGATATCCACAAGCTCCACAATGGTGAGTACGACCAGGATTTGATTCAAGACTCCCTTTTCCACAATTAGGGCAGCCAATTTTTACATTAAATCCGTAATCTACCAAAAACCGGAACCAACGATACTTTAGTAAATATCGGAATAACCGAGAGTTCATAAATAAGAATACACAAGTCAATTATTGACTTGCATGGGTCTGAGGCTGAGGGCGATTTCTTTGAAAATTACTATTAGAATAACGATGATAAAGTAAATTGTGAATTGGAGAGTTAACGAAAAATTCTTTGATCAATGGAATGAAGCTTCAGCCTACGTGTTTGGATTCTGGTGGGCTGATGGAAGTATATACATCAGACATCGTAAGAATGGGAAGAGGTCTCATGCTAGAATAAGTTTTTCTGGGAAAGATGTTGATCATCTTGAAATGATAATTGATTTAATGAAACTAAAGAAAAAGATTCAAATCATTAGTTCTAACCCAAAATCCTATGGTAGGGGATCGTCGTATGGATTTGTTAGATTTGGAAGTAATCATATGGTCAATAAATTAATAAGTTTTGGAGGTACTAGAAAGAAGTCATTTAAATACTCTTATCCCAAAATTCCTAACAAGTATTTTCATCATTTTGTACGTGGCTATTTCGATGGGGATGGGTCTATATATTACAAGCATTACAATAATCGACACGGGAGACGTATTTCTGCTTTAGGAACTTCTTTCACTGCCGGGAATGACACCGGAAATTTCTTAGAAGATTTTAAACAGAAGCTCCGTGAGTTTATTCCTGTGGGAAACAAAAAGATTGCTAATGGAAAAGCTCAGAAGTTGATATTTAATCAGTACGATTCAATGCTTCTCTGTGAATGGATGTACAAAGACGCAACCATTTTCATGAAGCGTAAGAAAAAGATTTGGGATGAAACAGACAAAGAGAAATTAAAGAATTCCAGAAAATTCTTTAAGAAAGCGGCTTAGGGCTGTTGGTGTAATGGCAACATAGTGGTTTCCAAGTCCACTGCTCATGGTTCGATCCCATGACAGCCCGCTACGGGATCGTAGCTCAGTCCGAGAGAGCGCTTGTCTGGCAGACAAGAGGTCGAGGGTTTGAATCCCTCCGGTTCCACTAAGGGCTTGTCCGGCGGGTCGGGGTACTGTGTCGCACACAGTTGCATCAGAGTTCAACTCTCTGCAGGTCCACTAGGAGGCTCGAGACTCCGAAGGCAAGGTGAGAAACGACAGATCTTGTCGGGGCCTACAAAAAGCTGCGCGCGAGCATCTCACCCAAGGGCTGGTCTGATGGGTTCAGGGCACTGCTCTGCAAGCAGTCGCATCAGGGTTCGATTCCCTGCTGGTCCACTATAGTTTTAATTTGAATTTAAAATATGGATTTATCTAAGTTAGCTTTAAGGATCACTGATCAACTTCCGGGTGGGAAAGCTGATGAATGCGATATTAATCAATTTGATCCCTGTGCTTTAGGTAAAGGGATTTTAGTTGAATTAGAGCATACTGATGATGCCAATATTGCCTTAGAGATTGTAAGAGACCATTTAGTTGAAGATCCTCGATATTATGATGCTTTAGAAGAAATGGAAAAAGAATTAGAAGCTACTAAGTCTCAGGGTTAAATTTTTGGCTGTAACCATCATCAGCCCAACCAGGACCTTTAAGAACAAAATTTGATCCAGCAATGTCTCTTTTAGCTGTTTTCTTTTTACACTTAGGGCATTTCTTAAGTGGGTCTTCGTTCATCCCGTGTTCAGCTTCCCATTCATGGCCGCATTTTTTATTAGTGCAATGATAAGGATAAACGGCCATTTATGACTCCATCACACTAAGTATAATAGCTTTCTTGCGAGTTTCTACCTGTTGCTCTGCATCTTGCTTTCTCAATGTTATTAAGTGAGTACTAAAACGACCTTGTTCATAAGCTAAGCCATATAGATCTACTAATATAGTTCGTTTTTTTGGGTATAATACACGAAACGAACCTTCATGATTTTGTTCATTTTCAATTTTATGCCTCCCTAATGACTTGTAGACTCTTGCTTCCGACGTAACAATGTCATTATGAGGATTTGATGGATCTTTAAATGGATCCTCCTCTAAGAATTTAAGTTGTTCCTCTATTAAATCATTGCATTCTTTAGAATCATCACAAATATGCGATGATCCTGGAGACCAAGGAATTTGTTCCCATAATTGATCAAGTTCATCGTCAACCATGTTTTGACTCTACAAAAAGATTTACGGGCCGGAGATTGAAGGTTATCGCCTTGTAAACGAAACTGCCTTCCGTCAATTTTTTGCCCGTTTGCCAGCCTAGCTCAATGGTAGAGCACACCCCTGGTACGGGTGCGATTAGAGTTCGATTCTCTAGGCTGGCTCCAACATCAGGCCCGCCCTTAGGATGGGAAATCTGAGTTGACTTGACCTTCGGGTCATTTGCAGGATTAGCCAAGTTGGTAAGGCGTCTGGCTTCCAACCAGAAAATCACGAGTTCGAATCTCGTATCCTGCTCTAACGAGCCGGACCCGACTCTGAATCGGGAAACCGGTAGTTGTCTAGCGACTGATTCGGAAAGTGACGAGTCTATTAAGATGTGAGGGAGCGTTACCCTCCTGTCGCTCTGAAGAATTTTGATGAGGTGTTATGGAAAGGCACAGTCTATAACAGTCCTTGTGATCCGAGCTTGTGCTTATCGGATTGTTTAAAATTCTTCGATTCGACTTGTTCCAGGGCCCGGTTGGCTAAACCAATTGGAACGAGTCGTTTGCGGCCGTGTTGTTTAATGGTAGCAAGCTAGCTTGCCAAGCTAGAAGTACGAGTTCGATCCTCGTCGGCCGCTCCAGTTATTCACTTTAATATGAGTGGGACGCCACTCCTCCGAATAACTGATTAAGGATGAGGCTGCAGACCTATCCTTATTGTCCTAGTTCGCGGGATGCGGGACTGTGATTGCAACCCACAGGAAGTGAGTTCGAATCTCACCTAGGACTCTAAGATTTCATAACTTCTAATAATAAAAGCTCATCTGGAGAAACAATAACGAATTCATTTTCAAATACAAGTCTATTCCATTTAATTTCATCTTGATCAATTTTCACTTCATAAAGTGTGGTATCATGATCATAATTTTCAATAGTTCCATACCAGGCATCATTATCAATACTATGATGATGTTCTTTAATTTTAACATGAGTTCCTATAGGATAAGCCATTATTTTAATGTACAATAATAATGTGCCAAAACCGTCATCTACCTACGGACATCCGAAACCACGAAAAAAGCCTGGTAAACAATGGATAGAAGTGGGAAATGGAAATTTTGCATTAATTGATGAAAAGGACTGGGATCGAGTTAATGAATATAAGTGGGTATGGAAAAAAGGCAAACAGGTCCATTCTCTACATAGTATTGGAGAACCATGTCATAATCTGAAGTATTTCATTAAAGGAAAGAAAGGGAAAAGAGGATACGTTATTTATCATCTAGATGGGAATAAGTTAAATTTCTGCAGAGATAACTTGAGACTCATAACTTTAAAGAAAGCTCGAGCTCTAGATAAAAAATTTGATAGAAGAAAGCCAATTAAACAGAGGATAGAAACTAAGAGGGTAACACCAGAGTTTATTGGTTTTAAAGGACCACATGTTCCACTAACCAAAGCATCTGTTGATAGTTGGATTAAACTCTATTATGCAAAATACCAAAAAGTTCCGCATAAAGGCAACGAATTTACTAATGGATGGGACTGGAGAACTATTGGTGAATGGATTCGTAAAAATCATAAAATGAGTACAGGAATCTATATGAAAGAGAAGCTTGGTCTAAAGACTCGTTCATATCCATCATTTACAATCCCGTTAATTAAATCATGGATCAAAGATTTCTTTGTTCAAACTGGAAGACTCCCTATTGTTAATCGGGATAAGAAAAGTTGTCAGTCAACTGACGGAAGAACTTGGATTTCAATTGATTGTTGGCTAATGAGAAATGGCACTTCATTATATGAACTAACAGGCAGAAAGAAACGAGATGGCAGGAATTTGTTCAAGACATCAAGGTTATGATCCTAATTGTAAAGCATGCAGAGAGTGGAAAAGACGAATAATCACACGATAGGCCCTCAGGGACGGATACCCAGCAGAGTGTTCTAAGCTTCGCGTTCTAGGTTCGACTCCTAGTGGGGGCTCCGGATTAGAACAGCACATCAGTATTTTTGCCCCTATAGCATAACGGAGAATGCACTGGTCTACGGAACCAGGTTAATGCGGGTTCGACTCCTGCTAGGGGCTCCGTAAGTTTAAAGTCTACTTTTGTATTTATTAGTATGTTAGTTACTATCATAAAAGAACTTAAAATTCATTCCCCATTTACTAGTTTTGGAGTCTTTACTGGAATTGCCATTATGGCATTGATTTTAGTTTTAGACTTACCAAGATCATTTTCCGAAAATGCGTTTTGGACTTTACATCCTCTTCATGTTTTAGTTAGTGCATGGGTTACTACTGGAATTTTTTGTCTAAATTCTGGTAGTAAATTTAGATTTGGATATATCATATTAATTGGATATATGGGTTCTATTGGAATTGGCACATTAAGTGATTGTATCATTCCGTATGTAGGAGAGCTATTGCTTAATATGCCTCATGCTCATCATCATATTGGATTCATCGAAAAATGGTGGTTAATTAATCCATTAGCTTTAGTTGGAATCCTATTAGGGATTCTTATACCTAGTACCAAATTTCCTCATACAATTCATGTATTGCTTAGTACTTGGGCATCATTATTTCATATTTCCATGGCTACTCAGACTAGATTTGATGCTGTAGAATTAGTTTTAATTAGTGTGTTTTTGTTTTTAGCAGTACTGATCCCATGTTGTATGAGTGATATTGTTTTTCCTTTATGTTTTATTAGAAATAAATGCTAGTTTTAGGGTAGTAAATTCTCCTCATCGTCTAATGGATAAGGCACAAGCCTCCGGAGCTTGTTATGCAGGTTCGAGTCCTGCTGGGGAGACTATGCGGGCGAGTGAAACGGCATTACACACTAGCCTCATGAGCTAGTAACAGCGGGGTTCGACTCCCCGTGCCCGCAACCAATTGTAAAATGAAATATGAACAAACATCAGTGTAGTGATCTAGGTGAAGTTCTTAATAAAGCTAGAGATTATCATTTAATGACAGGTAAAGATGTACGATGGTATCGAGATAGCAACTCGCTTCTTTTAGGAATGGCTACTATTAATGAATCCGATTTCTGGTTTGTACGACTTACTCAAGTCCAACGTCGTCGTTTTGGTAATATTTTAAATTTATCAAATGAAAAATACTTAACTCAATTAATTACTACTCCTAAGGGACAAGATAAATTAGGATGTGCAATTAATGATGGACTCGAGATTCATGAAATCAATGAAGCACATTTTGAAAATTCACCGAGTTGGACTATCTATCAGGTTATGAATTCTTAACTATCCATTATTGATTTAACTAAATAAATTCGATTTAAAATTTCCAAAGCATCTTCATAATTAACATAATTAGTTAAATATAATACGAATTCTTCAAAATGAAGGCAATTCCACCAACAATGAAATTGTCTATGTCCTTCATTAGAGAAATTAGGACCGATGATATCAAAGACTTTACGTGTAATTGCTCGAATTTGTTTTTCAACTTCTTTCTGAAAATGATAATTAATGGCATCTAGACTTATTCTTATATCTTGCCAAGTACAATCGGATTTAAAAAATATTGTATGCTCTTCATCACCTGCATGCCAACCGTCCGCAGCATCATATGCTTCATCAGTAGTGACTATAAAATCATAACCATCTTCTCTTTTTCTAAAGCTTATACCAATGATTTTATCCCATTCGATAAGCATGTTAAAGATTACGTTAAATGAACTAGAATCTTCCGCTACGACCTAGGAAGGACCGGGCTTTCATACGGCCTTGGGCGAGGGTTCGAGATCCCTCCGTAGCGACCAATTGGGGTATCGTCCAACGGTAGGACCTGAGACTTTGGATCTCAGTATCTAGGTTCGAGTCCTAGTACCCCAGCCGGAGTGTAGGCAACTGGTAAGCCACTCGGTTCGGGACCGAGATCATGGAGGTTCAATTCCTCTCACTCCGACTATTTAGTAACAATTTTCTTGGCTTGAGTTTGGGCTTGATAAGGAAATGCCAAGCCACTTGTCATTTTATTAACTTCTGTTAATGGACGACTTTTTAATAATTCAATTTTGCATTGATCATAGAACCATCCACGATTGGATAATTGGCCATGAGCCATTAAAGTGATGGTTAGAAATCCTAACAATTCAGTTGCTTCAAATTCCTCACATTTGATTTCTGTAAACATTTGGTTAATTTCATTAAACTTACCTGCTATCAATGCGTCATCGATCACATCATAAATAATATCTAATCTTTTCTCTCGAGAAGAAACAGTTGCCATCTGAGCTTTGATTTCTTCCAACATTAAGATAATTGTACAATTGATTATGATTCAAGTGGTCTGTGATTTCTGTGGAAAGGAGTTGATGGAACCAGGTGGATTATTTTTCGGACCACCGAACAGGGAAGGAATTGTACATAAAGATCATGTATGTATAAAATGTTGTGGTTGGATTACCGAGATTAAAGCAAAACTTAAAGATTTAAGAGAAACTAACCAGGAATCTTAGGGGGCGTAATTCAACCAAGTAGAGAGCGGGGCGAGTCGTCTGGTGATGGCATCTCTTTTACAAGGAGAACAAGGTGAGTTCGATCCTCACGCCCCGTACCAATTGCTCTAGAGTTATTAATGTATAACGGACCTAAAAATTGGCGATGGATTAAAGATGTCGCAGACAGGAATGGAATTAAATATTTATCAATGGGATTTGAGCATGATGGGACCGGTAACTCATTTTATCTTATTACTTTTGGGAATAAGATGGGAGAAACTCATACACTCCATTTTTCCAAAGAAATGGTGAAACGTAGAAATGAACAAGAAATTTTGGATGTAATTTATGTATATCAGGTGATGGAATCATGACAGACCGAATCAAAGGGTTTACGGTTATTTTAGAAGAACCGATGCGTGAAGATGACGCTGAGGAACTTATGAATGCCGTTCGTTGCATGCGTCGAGTAGGAAGAGTAGAGCCTTCACTTAATACTAGTAATGATTATATGAATCAGATAATAGCGAAACAAAATCTTAAGAGTGAGATCTATAATATCCGTTATAGGAGGTATAAAAAGATATACTGACCAAGATTCTAGATTTACTCAAATAACCATGGAAAGTACTCGAGATTATTTCAAACGTCGAATTAAAGAAGTTGGTTTGACTAAACTTGAACCATGGGAGCTTCAACATTTATTAGTATACTTAAAAGAACAGAATTTACTAAGAAGAATTGTAGAAGTCGTGACTAAGAAAGATAATCCATGAGGATCGATGCCTGTCCATGGGAAGCTGTATTGGTTCTCGATAAGATGAATTTAGATGATCTTAGATCTATTTCTGATGTCTATCAAGGGACTACAGTTTCCAATTCTTTAGCTCAAGCTAAACTCGAGAAATATGGGGATGGAATGAAAATCTTTCAGTATAAACGTGATAGACAATTATATAATGATGATATAGATTCTGATTCTGATTATGATTGGTTCTTCTTTGCTGAATCAGAAGAAGAATTTTTGACTAAAATTTTCGTGTACGAAGTTCATGATATTTAGGATTTAAGATTTAAGATTCCATTATATTTCGAACTAAATGGAGCGCTTTCAATTCTTTGATTTTTCGGTAATATTCAATAGGGCTCTTAACTAAGTCAAAAGTTTGAATTAGGGTGTAGTCGTTCGATATCCAATGAATTCGCTTAATTTTCTTAATTTGAAGAATCACAGCATGGAAAATGTCTGTTTGTAATTGACTTTGATCCAATTTATGAATGCAAACTAAGCCAAATTTTTTAGAGGAAGCAGCATTCGGTATATGAAGAGCATTAAAAGAGGCATAGATATCATTCAAAGAAAAGAAGCAAGTTTCACCTCCATACATATCAACTATGGTAGTAGGAATTGTGATTTTATCTAATCTTTGATCCACTATTAAATAATACAACAGATCGGGGGAGTAGCCCAACTAGGCAGAGGCGAGGGTTTTAAAAACCCTACAGTGTAGGTTCGAATCCTATCTCCCCTACTAAGAAACTTTAACGGAGCGTAAGCGTCTGGTCTGACCTAGGACGCCTGATAAGCGACCTGTGCTGGGTTCAATTCCCAGGCGCTCCACCAATACGGGCCGGAGTGTGTGGGTTATCGCCCATCAATCGAGCGAGTAGCTCAGTGGTTAGAGCGCCGGACTAACATCCGGAGGTCGTTGGTTCGAATCCAACCTTCAACATCCATTCACGATTTTTTGCCCGTTTGCGGAGATACTCATCTGGGATGAGCACGCTTTGACATAGCGTTGTAGACAAGTTCGATTCTTGTTCTCCGCACCAGAACTTTTCTCGAGGCCTTCTCGAGGCAAAAAGTTCTATCGCCCCGATAGCTCAACGGATAGAGCGCCGTAAAATATCCTTGCCGATTTTTTGCCCGATTCGGGCCGGAGGATAAGGGTTATCGCCATTCAAGCCGGATGTTACAGGTTCAAATCCTGTTCGGGGCACTAATGGTTATCGTATGTTCAGATTTGTGCCGTCCATAATGCGGAGGTAGCCCAACTAGGCAGAGGCAATAGTTTCAGACACTATCCAGTGCGGGTTCGAATCCCGCTCTCCGCACAAATACTATTGAAGAGGAGCTAATCCATAATGATGGAGCAGTGTGGATATCATCATTCCAAGGACAATCCCGATTCCTAAGATGATGATGTGATTAACACGTCTTTTTTGAGCTTCATTCATATTCAAATGTAAGATTAAAAGTGAAATTTCATCTTAAGCAGTTTAACATTGCTGTTTTATACTCATCTTCACCTACCAATTCGAAATTTGTTGTTGGTTCAGTAACGGTTGGATGATATTGTCGTTGTGGCGGTCCGTCCCACTTGGTCATAATTTGAACTTGGGAAGTAGTCCCAAGACTTTTAACTACAACCCCATGATGTCCTTGATTCGGACCTTGAATGAATTTAACGTAGGTCATAGTCTACCTTACAGCGTCATTATTACTCCAACAGTGTATTCTTCTTTAGAAATCAGATTGAAGTGATCGGGACTCTCCATAATTCGAGTTGGTTTTATACCAATTTGTTTTGTAACTAAAAGAATAGGTGTTCTATCATTAAATTCTTCGTCATCGGAATCACACAGGTCGATTACATGTTCACTATTGGATATATATTTCAAATCTATATATCCATAATGACCTTTATACTTACCTTGGATTATCCTAACACAAATCATGTCTTTTTATCACTTTTCTTATGATTAGTTTTAGCAAGAATAAGAAAAAAATCCTGAATAGTCTCATATGATAATACAATGCCAGGGTTTAGAGTGATTGAAATGCCCCCAAATTTAGTATACCATCCAGCCCCGACTCTTTCATTGAAATCCCCATTAGGATCTTTTGAATTTAATTTTAATATGAAATCTGGTTGATTCTCAGGCATGTTTTATTTTACAATAATAATACCTATAAGCGGATATAGCCCAACTGGCAGAGGCACTAATTTCAAAAATTAATCAGTGGAATCCTGCTATCCGCACTAAACAAATTCTAATTCAATTTCTCCATCATCTATATACTTATTATCTCCAATTTTTTGCAATATGAGATTTACTAAATCAAAATCAGTAATATGATCAAGCTGTTCTTGTGGAATGTCAACTACAGTATTAATTGTTACACGAATAGGGGTAGATACGGTATCATCAATACCTGCAATAATTTTCTTTAAGTCGGCTATTACCAAATCTCGTTGAGGATTCTTCGAATTTTCAATTTTACTAGCAATGTGACGCAGAGAAGTGGATAACTGATGAGGATTCATATTCATATTAATTTTACTATATTAAAGTTATAACTTCAAATATATTTTAAATAATTCCAGTGTGCTTTCCAAGTCATAACCAAACTCTATGCTCAGGTAGCCCAACTGGCAGAGGCGGTAGTTTCAAACACTACACAGTGTGGGTTCGAATCCCTCCCTGAGCACTATACGTTCATTATGTTACATACTATTATTTGATTCCAGTTTTCTTTATGAACTCGATACTGACGCGAACTTGTTATGCCTCGTATCCAATAACCATAACTGATTTTATTGTGTTCATCTCGAAGATAATATTGATGATCAACACAGTATGCTTGGTATGAAATCTTCCCATTTTCATGCAGTTGGTAATACGTAACGGTTTTGTTTTTACATAGATGAACAAAACAGCAATTCATATATGACAAAATTTCAGGATCTATAATTGGAATGCCTTCAATCTTCATGTGTCCATAATTTCTTCTGATTTTTGAAGGTTTCATGCCCGTGTAGCCCAACTGGCAGAGGCGACGGCTTTAGGTGCCGTACAGTGTAGGTTCGAATCCTATCACGGGTACTACGATCCCATCACTTCATAGACAATCGCTTCTTGGAAAGTCCATGATCGTTTAATGCCTGTTTTAGTAACATCGAGATCACAACGTGTAGCCCACCAAAGTCTTTGTATTAAGCGAGCAGGAACTGAAATATAAACATAGTCACTAGTGTTCCAAAGCAGTTCGTCATCTTGGAAATTAGCGACTTGTGAAGCTAAGTCCCAGACTTCTTCGACATAACTCAATTGATAACTACTTTCACGATAGCATTTGAATTGAATACCGCAATACCAAATTTACCATATTCATTAAGTCCTTCAGGACGATATGGTAACACACCAAGGTATGTGTTTTCTCCTAATCCATAAATAACATTAGTTGGAATTTCGTCGTAGTAAGCAACTTGAGTGAATGACTCAGTTATTGGTAGATTCAGTTTGGAATTAGTTAAAAGAGCATCTAATTCAACATCGAAAAGTATTAATTTCTCTTTAATTAATGTAATGGCTTCTTCAACTGAAGAAGCTGTCCATTCTTCATTTTCCATTGCAGCAGTAATAATGACATCACATATTAAATTATCAATATTTCGATTTTCGGCTGAAAGCAGCGGGACTCTAAATCCCTGGTCTCCACTATAAAGCGCCTGCTTAATCTGAGTTCCGTCTTCAGATAGATAGAATGCAGGAATTTCAGGATCAATATCATATCGAGGAATTACATCAAAAGGCAATTCTTCCATAACCAATAATTTTTTGGCGTCCATATCATACTTTACATGCGGAGGTAGCCCAACTAGGCAGAGGCACTAGCCCGAGATGCTAGACAGTGCGGGTTCGAATCCCGCCCTCCGTACTACTGGAAGGTGAACCGTTGGCAGGGCCCGGACTCGCTTGGAAAGCGATGTGATGCGAAAGCATTGGGGATCGTGACCTCCGCCTTCCGCCACTTGGAGGGTAAATCCTGGCATGGGCCGGAGCCTGCTTTGAACACAGTGCGATGCGAAAGCATTGGGGATCGTGACCTCTACCCTCCGCTATTGTAAAATTGGAACGATGCTCGAGCAGGGTTGTCCATTCAGGAACTCACGTCTCCGCCTGGATCATGCATTCGCTTGCGAATGGGGCAACCGGCTTTCAATCTTTAGTTTGGAATGATGAAAGGGTTTGGCCTCCCCTTTTATTACCCATTCTGTATAGGTTGATTCGCCTGGAGACGCTGGCCATCTCCCTAAAGGTAAATATGATTACGCGCGGACATGAAATCACATCCAAGCCGGTAGCGCCGGCAGGAGGATTTCATGAATCACAAGCGCGGTCGTCCTAAGAATCGTAGAGCCGGTTGCTTGATGTGTAAATACTGGAAGGCAAACGGTAATAAAAATTCCTTTGTACATCAAACTCGGCAGGAGCAGAAGGCTCGTCTGTCTGAAAAAGAACAGTTGGAAGGTGAACCCAGGATTGGACCGGGACCTGATTCGAAACCAGTGTGCGGGTAACACCGTGAGGATCGTGACCTCCGCCTTCCGCTAGCAAGAAGTAAACTAGTTTGGAGGGTAAACCATGTCAGGGACTGGAGCTGCCTGCTAAGCAGTCTGCGGGTCACACCGTGTGGATCGAGACCACTGCCCTCCGCCATGTAATGTTTAACCGAGGATCTTATGATTAATTATATTAAAGGCGATGCCACTCGGCCTCAAGGAGAAGGCCCTAAAATCATTACCCATTGTTGTAATGATGAAGGGAGATGGGGCCGAGGATTTGTTAAAGCTTTAACTCGGCGTTGGCCGGATACGGAAAACGCCTATCGTCTTTGGTTTAGAACCGGACGAATGCTGAATGGCAAAGTTCAAGCTATTGGTAAATTTACCTTAGGAAGTGTCCAATTTATAGAAGTTGAACCCGAATTATGGGTGGCAAATCTGATTGGTCAACATGGAGTTCGAAGAGCAAATAATAAAGCCCCTATCCGATATGAGGCTATCCAAAATGGTTTACTAAAGGTGAATCTTCAGGCCAGATTATATGATGCCAGTATACATATGCCCCGAATGGGAGCTGGACTTGCTGGAGGTGATTGGAGCCGTATTGAAGAAATTATATCTAAAGAAATCCAAGTTCCTGTCACAGTGTATGATTTAGAATGACAACTAATGCCACCGAATTTTTAAAATTATATCACAATATTGAAGATTCTATAAGAAAAGCTTGTAAGAAGCCAACTCTACTCGAAGCCCTGGAATTTGTTGCAATTTGTGAAATGGGCCGGATTGTTGAAAAAGTGCGTGCTGATCCCGGACCTTGGGATTCATGTTTTGGTTATTGTTTTAAACGAGTGATGGACGCATACCCGATGGAAATTGTGAAGGAAGTTATGAATTCATGATTTTAGAAATTTTGTTCAAGTTATCAACGATTGCTTGAGCTTCTGTGGAAATTGGGCCATTTATGAGCGAAATTAGTTCACTATCACTAAACGCAACCTCATCAATTGCTATTTTTAAATCCGATCCACTACCATCATAACCGATTATTAAGTATACCGTCCCATCTCTAATAATGGCATGATGTTCCCAGGTTGCATCAATTATACGCATGATGCGTCTATCTTCTGCAATCATGATTGATTCATAGAACGGTCTAATCGCCATTGATAGTAGTCACATCCAGTGGAAATCGTTTAACATAAGTTTGACTGCTACGTCGGTTGCCTATAATATGCTGCATCCAGACTCCAGCAAAATCAATTTCTACAATAGCTCGAGGCTTATTCCAGGAAGTAGAAACTAAAATAGTACCTTTATCGTATCCCTTTTCTTTACAACAATCTACAGCATTTAAATAATTTCCACTCTTCTTAGGCATTATATTAATTTACAGCTTTGACCAATCTTTTTTCATGGTCCATCACATATTTGTAAATGGCTCGATGTAAAGCATTTTTGTCTTGTTGATTTTCAAGCATCATTCCATTTACAGCTACTGGAGTAAACTCTTGAATATCATCCCTGCCTTCAAATCCGACTTCAGAATCGGCATCTTCATGATACTGCTGGATCTTAATACTAATATTTAATGGTTTAGCAAATTCTTCATTATCTAATTCGAGATCGGGAACTTCAAAACTAACGGCATTTGCCAATTCATTTTCATTGGCTTGACGAAAAGGACCTTCTAAATGTAATGCTGCTATTTTGGCAGCGATTCTAGATAAATTCACCATTCCGGATATTCTTCAGAAGGTGGTTCATAGTCGTAGTCTGGTTCTTTTTCTGGTTGATCTGCACCGATAGTTTTTAGAATTTCTTCGTCTTTAGCTAAGACGTCTTCGAGGAAGAATTGAGTAGCTTTTTCAACGTCTTTCGGATTGGTAAAAAGGATATTTTCAATACCATTAACTTCATGTTCTTCTATGACCATTCCACCTCTAATCCCTGCCGCAAGATCCTCCGGTTCATATCCCGGGACAATCCAATCTTTATCTAATAAAATCTTTCCTTGCTTCAGGATGGACTTCCCCCCTTGAGTTTGTAGCGGGGAATCTTCTCCTTTGATTCCTCTAGAGGAATAGTATTCTTGTAATTTAGCCGCTAAATTGGCCGGAACTTCAACATTAGTAACTTCTACTTTAACATAATTGTCAGTATTATCTATAATCTCAAATGGTCCGCTCAAATCAAGCGGTTCAGTCATGCGGGCTGCTATTTTGTTGAGGTTCATTTTCTTTAATCCGGTGAATATCCATAAGGTGGGTAATCCCGATCAGTGGTGTACCCCCAATCAGGATCTGGTTCATTAAAGTCTTCTTCGGGTTCACTTATATATTCTTTAGCTTTGTCTAATAAAGTTTCCGGTATTTCTTTTTGGAGAAGGTCATGCGTACGTTTAGCATCTTCTTCGGTTAAATCTACACCAGCAATATTTATAACACTCCAATTAAAATCATCCAAACTATTTATTTTAGAACTGGTTACGTCAAATTCAACTACTATGTCATAAGGCTCTCGTACCCCAATCAATTTGTCGATAGTCCAATTTGGATCATTTTCATATTGTTTGGCATACCAAGCTGAAGCTTTTTCCATGGCTTTCAGTTTTTTAGTATCTACCTTAAAAAAATCGGGATTATTTATAATTAATTCAGCATCTAGTATTTCTATACCTCCGCTGTTAGTCCAATCATGTGTATCTGCTTTAAATGGGCCTTTTAAGTCCAATATTGGGTCATCTGAATTTGTAGCAATTCGAGTTGCAATCTTATCTAGATCCATATCTAGATCCTATATCAAAAATGTACCATTGTAAACCAATACCGTGTTGGTGTAAAATTAATTATTGGTCATGCTCAAGCATTTCCACATATGAAGCTAACCCAGTTCCGGTTTCATAGGTGGAGAGTATGTCATGGCCAAAAAAGCGCGGCTTACTAGGCGTCTGAAGCGTCAGTATCAGGCTGTCTTGAAATTAGATGCAGAGCACTGGATGTGGCCCTGCCCAGGGTGGAGTACCAATCCCCGATATTTTCGTAGAGGACACAACTATGATCCAGCTTGGGGAGCTTGGGCTTTTGCCAAAGAGTGGCAGAGTCGCCAAGATGTTGATATAAAGAAACTCCAGCGGATTATAATTAGATCTAATAATCCATATGTTGCTTATGCTTTTGCTCGAGACGTGAAAGAAGCAAATATTAATCGCCTTCAGCGACTTGTAATTTATAGTGGCGACCCGGATATTATGAGAATCTTTGCTAATAATATTCAGGGAGCAAATCAATATTTACTCAATTCATTGGCTGACGTTGCTGAAATTATGGTAGCGTGGTAATGATATGATTATCAATAATCAAGCTGAGTGGCAAAATATTGCACTACATAATCGGGGATGCGAATGTCATACCTGTTGTCCCTGGGCTAATCATAACACTACTGGTCCTAGGCTGCCTTGTACTATTATTTATATTTCTAAGAAAGAATGGCAAAGATTGGGTTGTCCAGGGACCATAGAAGACTATTATACCGCTATTCGAAGTAAATCTTTCGAAGAAGGCAGAACATACAAATACGAAAATGGCGAATTTAAGCCACTGTAGTTCATGCTGCTGTAGTTCAATTGGTAGAACAGGGCTTTTGTAAAGCTCCGGTTGTAGGTTCAAGTCCTATCAGCAGCTCTATTTAAGAATTCTACAAATTCCCCAAGCTGAAGATATGATTTAGTATCAAATCTGAATTTATTGCAGCTACCGAATTTATTGATTTTACATTTCTTACCTTGTTGTCGGTGTTTTAGTGGAGAATAACCACTAACTAAACAAGTTCCCCATTCCCCATCAATAAATTCCCCGTGCTGACATAAGCCACAAGTACGGGAAATTTGATATTTGACAGAACGAAGTTCTATTAATTTACTGTAGTCCACTCACTAACTTACAATTTACTTCAATCTTTGTTGTAGCAAATAAACGAAGGTTTCATGGCCGTCAGCAATACCTTGGAGCATATTATCAATTCCATCAGTTAACTGACCACTTTGCTCGAGTTGGTTCTTAGCTTGAGCAATGATTTCAATTACAGCTTTTTCAATGTCTAAGGCAGATGCCAATAATGATTCAGGATCATCAGATTGGGATCCATATTTAGCAATTAAGTTAGATACAGCTTGTACTTGTTGGATTGGATCTACGGATCCTTCATAAGCCACAGTTTTTTCAGCTACGTTATCAAATTCTGTACCTTCATAAATTCTTTGAAGTAAAAGATGATCACCATAAAATTGAGGTCCGGTAGTTACCCAATGATAGGTATGGGTAAGAAATCGAGCTGCTCTAAGGCCAGCTACTACTGATGACAAAGGTGAAATTGACTCAGGACCTAAAGCAGCAATAGTGGTCTTAATTTTACTAGCAACAGTTGTTTTATCTGGTTTCTCTTCAGAATCAATAAAGTCTGCAATCTGACGAAGCTGAGAAGACAGTTCAGTAGGTTCCATATTGATCTAACCAAAATAAAATTTTAGGAGGTCTGCATGAAAGAAGGACAGGTATTCGGCCGTTTGACCGTATTGGAAGTCCAAATCAACGGGAGAACCACGTGTCGCGTCAAGTGTCAATGTGGGGTGCTGAAAACTGTTTCGGCTTCGAATTTGCTATCTGGACAGACCCAATCTTGTGGTTGTTTAAGACTCGAGCGAATCGCACAATCTAATTTTAAGCATGGGTCTACTGGAACTCCAACCTATTTGGCTTGGAGAAGCATGATTGGTAATTGCTATAATCCAGATACCTCTTCCTGGATTTACGTTGGATACTATGGGATTAAAGTATGTAAGCGTTGGAGAGGGAATGACGGATTTCAGAATTTCTTAAAAGACATGGGTGAACGGCCAAGCCCAAAGCATCGTTTAAGTCGGTTAAATAAGAACAGAGACTTTACTCCAAGCAACACTTATTGGGCAACATTAGATCAGTGCAATCGGAATCGAGTCAATAACACTTTTTATGAAGTAGATGGAGAAAAGAAGTGTTTGGTGGATTGGGCCAGATTGTATAATATTCCAAAGAGCACACTTCACTATCGAGTAGTTACTGTTGGAATGAAAATGAAAGCCGCCCTTGAATTGGGAAGAGGAACTTGCGGAAAATTACTTAATGTCTAATGCTGAAAATAAATGTCGATACGTAGAAATTATTAAATCAAAAGCAAAAGGTTGCTACGGGCGAGTTACTCATAGTTCGCCCAGTGGCGAACCCGTACATATAGCATCTTTTCCCATGTTTAATATAAATGGTACTCAAGTCACTCCTGTGGAACATCGCTATCGTATTCATGTATTAGTTCCAACTGTTTCTTATCAAGCACATTATGTGTTATTAAATGAATCAGATCTTAGGTTTATTTCCAAACGTGAATTCGATATAGCCAAAATTATGCAATCATAATGGCAGCTTTCGATCATTATTCGGAAAATGATACCACCACTCCTTGTGGTCAATATTTCTTTTGGACTTATCGAAGTAAATGCACCACCACCGCTAATCCTACAGAATTATGGCCTGAAATTTATTCTATTCGTTACCCAGATAATTACAGTGATTATTCTGAACCTAAATCAATAATTACAATTGAGATTCCTCGAGGACGAAGACCTAAATTACCAGCTAAAATTGAAGAGAGATTTAGACAAGCAGAAATATATTTATTTTTCTATCGTTTAAATCTTAAACAGTACGGGATTCCTGATCATGTCCTCCAGATCCAACCAAAACCGCATAAGCGTTACCAATTTAGTAATTCAATTCCAAATCCTTATCAAGTACAGCGCACATTTATTCAAAGACGTTTCCAAAGAACTCGCAAGCAATCCAGCCAATGTTGTAAAAGCCTTACGTTTAGGGCTAGAAGAACTAAAAAACAGGAATCCAAACAAAGCCAAAATCCTGTTGCACAATGTTTTCTTCGAAACCGGACTAAACGAACAAGAATTTTTAGATCATCTTAACATTACAGAAATAATGTTGAGTTAATCATAACAATAAAGGAAATAGAAACAAAATATGACCATTTGGTTTACATCTGATTTGCATTTAAATCATGCAAACATCATTAAGTATTGTAATCGTCCATTTCGCAATTCAAGAGAAATGGATGAAACAATTATCCGAAATTGGAATCAGCGAGTCAAAGACTCGGATACCATCTATATGCTTGGAGATTTTTGTTTTACTAGACGAGATGAGAGTCTTCCAGCTTGGTATTTAAACAAACTTCAAGGAAGGAAAATTTTAATCAAGGGAAACCACGACCGGCGAGCTACATTTCGTGCTGGTTGGGATGCTGTTCATGAATCGCTTGAAATAGCTATTGATGGACAGCCACTTTGGTTAAACCACTATTTCGTTTGGAACCACGAAGAGCATCACCCTAGAACTTGGCTACTTTATGGACATGTCCATGGTAGGCGAGCTCCTCAGTATGGGGCCATTGACGTTGGGGTAGATGCTCTTGGTTTCAAGCCTGCTTCATGGCCTGAAATTAAAAATATTATGATTGGACTCAAAGATCAATTATTTTCATCCATTAAATAATCCAGGGCTTCTTTATTAAATTTGGATAATCCGGAAGTCAAACTAGCCCTGTCTTCAGCTTCTGACCATTTTTCAAGTAAGTCCTCTCCATGGTCGGCTAGTTGTTGTGGTTTGACTTTATTTACATTTCTTAATCGCGCAATGATTTCTTTAGTTATGTCTTGGAGGAAGGTGTAAGTTTTGGATAAAGACTTCATTTTTTGACGAAAGACTTTCCATTTTCGTTCTTGTTCTTTGTCCATATACCCATCAGTGCACCATGGACAATCTTCTACATTATTCCCTCCGCAGGCTAAACAACTTTTTAGGGTGTCTGGACCAGTTTCCATATTAAGATGTTTAAATGGGAATTTTATAATTCAAATTGTAAATTTGACATAAGACTTGATAAGGTAAAAAGATGCTTTTATTTCAAATCTGGTTATGGGGTATAATGCTACTTTGCATTCCGGTAATGGGTTATTTTGTTAAATTACAAAATAACCCAGACTTAACTGTATTTAGAGATCATAAATCTACCTTTATAGTTATTACAGGGATGATTTTCCTTTGGCCATTAGTATTGTTAGCTATTTTAATTCTAATAATGGCCTCTGTGGGTGTAAAAACAGATTAAGGAGACGAACGGATGGCGAAACTTTGTGTCACTTTCACAATTCAAAAAACGATTGAACTCAGGGACCCAGAAGCAGATCCTGAGGAGGAAGTGACTGAAATAGTAGCTTCTTTGGAGGAAGATGATTGGTTGGTAACAGTTGAGTCTACTGAACCTGTTGAAGATGAAGATGAAGAAGAATAATATGGAATCATTTAAAGATGACGATGATTTATTAAGCTATCTTTGGTGTCATTGTCGAACTCCACTAGGTTTAGTACATAAAGACCATTTAAAACGATTGTTTGAATTAGCTGAGGTTGAGCCTCCTGAAGACTTAGGATGGCGCTCTTGGTGGAATACTAGCCGAGAAGTCATAGATCCATTAGTTCAACAAGCTCGTAGCTTAAAACAAGTTCGAGCAATAATGGAAATATAAGATGATGGCCCGTAGTTCAGTTGGTAGAACGTCGGACTTTGAATCCGAAAGTCGCAAGTTCGAGCCTTGCCGGGCCAGCCATAAAAATATCTTTATCGATTTTCATATTTGGACTTGGGCTTTGGCCACAACTAGATATGACATAGCAGAAATTGTTTGGACATGTAAATATTGTAAATTATGTATAATTCAAGACGGAATGCCAGCCAATAATTTAAAAGATTCTCACGGATGTTCTTGTAGAGATAGAATAAATTTAGATAAAATTCGTTCTATCATGCATTCTTAGTTTATTTTTTAGATTGTGCTGACTGAGTTTGTGGTACAATTTCTTGTTGGTTTATATCGGTTACCTTTTTCCGTTCAAGATCAACTTCGATTCTCACAGCTTTAGTTTTAACTGGAGGATGACTATCCTCTTGTTTAAATCTAACTACTCTTTCTCTGATTTCTTGTTTCTTTTCAGGTGATAACTTTTGCGGCACAACAATAGCTACTTTCCCGTGTTCGTCAGCTTCAATTGTTGGTTGTTCTGCAGCTGCAATTTCTTCTTCTGCCTTTTCTTCTACATCTTTTTTATTAATTTGATCTAGTATTTGCTTAGGCGATACTTTGAGTTTTTCTTCTAGTTTTTGAGTTAATTCAATTTGAGTCTGATTAGTCCTAGCCGATACGCTTGCAGCCATAGTAATTTTAATAGCCGCATAAACCATTACAACTAAAGTTAAGATGCCGATAATAGTAGTTAATTTTAACCAAACTAATACTTTTTCAAGCATGCCTACCGCTAATAACATCGGCAGCTTGAGTTCTTCTACTGATTCTTTCAGAGTTTGAGATGCTTCTTTAACTTCTACGGCTGCTACTTCTACCCCCGTTTGACTCTGCCTATCACCAATAGACACATCTGCTTGATCATCTGGAGGAACAGACTCGCTGGCTTTTTCAACCATCTTTTGTCCATTTTGAATTAAGTTTTTGTTTTTTTGTATAGCTTTGTCTAGTTCCAATTTATGTTCCCCACTCATACTTGATGTTTTCCTAGCCATTTATGCTCTCTCTTTTCACATTCCCCTCGAGTTCATCAGTTCTAATATGTATTTTCCGTTGGGCTTCTTCCAACGCTTCTTTAGCTAATGCTAAATTAGAGGCTCGTTCCCTCTTATGTTGAAGCGTTGATTCGAACTGCTTACGTAGCTCTTTTTCAGCTTGGCTTGTCCCAAAGAGGGTAGTGAAAAAAACAGAAACGGATTTCATAATTGACATTAATCCTCGCCTCTTTGAGCTAAATATCTTGACGTATCGACATGAGGATCGGATAATGCAATAGCATCAACCCGTTTGGTTAACTTTTTTTCTGCTGCAGATAATGCCTTGACAAGCTCATGAATTTTGGTATTGCTTTCTTTAATGGTATCAGCTAATTCTAGATATGCTTTAGTTTGGGTATTGGTGAAGTTTTGGTTTTCTTTAATTTCTTCTTTTCCAGCGTCAATTACGCTTTCCATGAATTGGATTTGTTCTTGTTTAGATTTCCAGGCCAAGTATCCGAGAATAAAAGTAGATAAAATAAATATGAAAGCAGCTAAGCCTAATGGACCAGCATTAATAAAAGCCTGGACTAATCCTTTTAGAGCAGATTTACCTCCTTCTTTAGGATCACTAGTGCCGAAAGCAACAATCGACAAAATGGTTACAGGAGTCAGACCAACTAAAAGATAAAGTAGACCCTTTTTAGCTGTATCTCCATTCTTTCCATCATTTTTGCTCATTTCTTCAAGAAACTGACAATAATAATCGTAAAGCCGGATTTCTCAAATGTAGATTTTTCCAGATTTCGCTATCTGGGTTTTTGCCTGAATTTCGGGCCGTTCAAGGAGAAAAAACCATGACCAGGTATGGAGAAATTGTCAATCCACGAGTAACTTCTCAGAGTGAGCAAGCTCGTGAGGATCAGGTCAAGAACCGTGCAGGCGGTTATGTTTGGCAGGTCGATTGCTGGACTAGCTTAGACCGGTTTTTGATTCTTGGTGCTGAGGGTTCGACTTATTACGTTGGCGAGAAAAAGCTCGTCAAGGAAAATGCTAAGGCAATTGGGGAGTGTCTGAAACAAGACGGTATCCGGACAGTCAAGCGTATCGCTGAAATCAGCCAGGCAGGTCGTGCGGTCAAAAATGATCCGGCAGTATTCTGTCTCGCCATGGCAGCCGGTCATTCGGATAATGAAGTGCGAAAGGCGGCCCTTCAAGCTTTACCGAAGGTTTGCCGTATTGGTACTGATCTATTCAACTTTGCGGCTGATGTTGAGAATTTCCGGCGTTGGGGACGGGCTCTTCGGAATGCTGTAGCTAATTGGTATCTCGATAAGCCGGCCGATAAGTTGGCTCTTCAATTGGTCAAGTATCAGCAACGAAATGGATGGTCCCACAAGGATCTTCTGAAGCTGAGCCACGCCAACCCATTTGAATTGGTCCGTCGTGACCCGGAAATGGATTCCGGAGCTTATCAAGCGCTATTTCGGTGGGTTACCCAAGATGGTAGCCTCGAGGCCCGAGAAGTGCTCAGAAAGGGCCAGAAGAAGGACTCTCGTATGGACTCCTATGAGGAGCTCAATCGGGAAGCTCTGCCGAAGCTGGTCCATGGTTTCGAAGCCGTCCAGCTGGCCGAATCAAAGGCGGAAGTAATCAAGTTGATTCATGAATATTGGCTCAGCCATGAGATGCTTCCGACTCAGTGGAAGAAAGAGCCTGAGATTTGGGAGGCTCTGCTCGACCGTGGTCTTCCGATGACAGCGCTAACGCGTAATTTGGGAGTTATGACGGCTTGTGGACTAATCAAGCCGATGAGTGCCGCTTCCAAGAAAGTAGCTGAACAGTTCGCCAACGAGGAAGCCATCCGTAAGAGTCGTCTTCACCCGATGAAGATCCTGATTGCTATGAAGCAGTATCAATCTGGTCATGGTGATAAGGGTAAACTCAGCTGGAGCCCAGTAACTCAAGTAATTGATGCCATGGATTCTGCATTTTATACGGCATTCAAGTCAGTTCAGCCGACAGGTAAAAACTACTTGCTTGCTTTGGATGTTTCTGGGTCTATGGGCTCTGCCATCCAAGGATGTGGTACTTTGACTTGTCGTGAAGCCGCAGCTGCTATGGCCATGGTTACTGCTAAGCTCGAGCAGAATTGGCAGGTAATCGGATTCACTTGTGAATCCGGTGGCGGTTGGGGTTGGGGTAGTCGTAATAATTCTTCCAGCGATCCTGATAGTGGCGTAACTGTTCTGAATATCAGCCCGAAAATGCGGCTGGATCAGGTTTGTGAAGTCACTGCCCGTCAAGACTTCGGTGGAACTGATTGCTCACAGCCAATGCTGTATGCTCTAAAGCACAAGATCGAAGTTGATACGTTCATGGTCTACACGGACAATGAAACGTGGGCCGGCCGCATGCAGCCCTTTCAGGCCCTGCGTAAGTATCGGCAGGAAATGGGCCGTCAAGCTCGGCTGATTGTTTGCGGTCTAACCAGCGATAAATTTACCATCGCTGACCCGCGTGATCCTGGAATGTTGGACATTTGTGGCATGGATACTTCAGTCCCCGATCTTATTTCTTCTTTCTCCAAAGGAGAATTTTAATCTTTAATGCCCTGTAAAGGGCATGAAGAGACAAGAATTCTTCGACACCATCGGCACAGAAGAGCAAGCCTACTGGTTTGGATTCTTCTGTGCCGATGGATGCATTTATCCAAATGGAAAACAGGTTTGTTTTTATTTATCATCTAAAGATAAATTGCATTTAGATAAATTGGCTTCCATATTTAATGTTTCTGTGCGAATTAAAACTTCTTACGATAAAAGAACTCGTAAAAACTATGAGCATGTTCGATGTTTGTTATCTTCTAAATATTTATGTAATTCTATTTTAGACAAAGACGTACCAAAGCAGAAGACTAAAGTATTAAATTCTAAAGTATTCGACTATATTCCTTTAGAATTAGTCCATCATTTCATACGAGGATATTTTGACGGAGATGGAGGAATAAGTCAAAAGAAGAATGGATTATTTTGTGTTTATTTTGTTGGAACATACGAATTCGTTCAATTCATTAAATCAATCTTGGTAAACAGGCTTAGTATTAGGAATACTAAAATTATATTTCAGAAATGCCACAAGATTCAATGGAGCAGCAAATATGAAATACTACGTATTAAAGAATGGATGTACAAAGATGCTTCAGTTTGGATGGAACGAAAGAAAGACATCTTTGATCGAGTAGCCCTGAATAAAAAGAAGACTTCTAAGTATAAGGGAGTATATAAACCAAAAGGAGGTAAAAGTTGGAGGGCTCGTTTGTTTTACGATGGAAAGACCCGTGTTATAGGTAGTTTTGAAACAGAAGAATTAGCTGCCATGGCTTATGATCAACGAGCTAAAGAAGTGTACGGTAATAATGCAGTAGTTAATATCTACCAGTAGGCCCGGAGATATATATGTCAAACACGAACGAACAGGGGAGGCCGCATTGCAGAAGCGAAGCAAACTAGAGCAGGAAATCGCTGAGTCATCTGCAACACTGATTGAGAAGGTTATTCGTGAGCGATGCCAACGTTTCGATATCCTTCTCGAAGGGTGAATTCTAAACTAGGAGAGGAGGGAGAGTCTGGGCAGGGCTCTCCCTCCTACTTCGTCATGTTAAATCGAGCTCGAGAGAGTCATTTCAAATTTAAGGGTAAAAGAAAATATAATTCAAAGCGTTATCGTCGTTGCCCTCAATGTAAAAAGCTTCGGCTTCGCTGGATGCCTACTAATTGGTGGTATTCTTCACGTATTAAATGGTCTAAAGATTTGAGTGATAATGATAAAGCTATTTGTCATATCTGTCAACAACGTAATCCAGTTTTTCAGGTAATGAATTCATGAATCTTGAGCAACTTGCTAATTGTTTAGGGCTTGCTCAAATAGAAAACATTTCTACTGATCTTAAATCATATGAAGTAATTTATAAATTACCACCAGTTTGTTCTCGAACTCAAATCAGTTTCTTTCGATTTATGAATAAGAGAGAACTAGCATTTCATATTATATGCGATTTTGCTCAAGAATTAGGAGAAGATATATTTGAACCAGTTGATTCTGACTCACTTTTGAAACTAGATGGATTTCAAAAATTTATTGAATTGAACGAATTTGCTCAAAATACTTATAGGGCTAATATTTGTTTACTTCAATTTCGTGGGATGCTAAAATCAGCGGTTAAATTATTATCATATGAAACTATGATCGAGATGGTTAATATGATAATAATTGAAGATATACTTGAAAGTTAATTTTCAGGTGTAAAGTTTGATACGGGTCGGAGATATCGGGTTATCGCCCTCTTTTCTGAAGACAACAGTCCGGTATCAATTCTTTACCCGTTTTGAAAGGGTAGCTCAGTTGGTAGAGCATGTGTTAGAGACCTTTTCCGCCTTTTTACCCGTCCCGGGTCGTAGGATTAGGGTTATCGTTGCAAAGCATAGTGTCGCGGGTTCGAATCCTGCCCCTTTCACTAATAGATGAGATCTTCACCTATTTATAGATGTAATTTTATATGGGATAATAACCATATAACGACCTTTGGTCAAATTTTTGCCCAATTTGGGCCGGCGATTAAAGGTTACCGTACAATGAGAAAGGCGGGTTAAGTTCCAATAGGACTTAACCCATTTCAAATCAGGGCGACCCAGTTCATGGGCCGCCCTGAATGCTATTGATAATTTCTTTTAGTGTATAGTGCTTTCGTGATAGCAAAGACAAGTTTGTTATGGCCGTTTAAAAGTCTATCGACAAACCGGGTAGAATTTCAATCTCCGATTTATCGATGGATGTAGTCCACAAGCTAAATATCATACCCAAACGCTTGTGCGCCATCTATAACGGTAACGAGGGTATCCTATGTCATTTGTTTTACCGCCTAAGGTAATGGCTTTAGTGCTGTCTCTAGTGAACGCAATTTCACCAGGGAAAAGCATGTACAGTCGCGTTGAAATTCCTTATTGTGATGCATCGTGTCAAGACACATTGCTTTGTGAAAATGAACATGATTGGCGTTGCAAGAAGCCAAAATTTGAAAAGTATTTATATAATCGTAATTTGTCAGATTTTATGGATGAACGTCGAAGCAATCCACACCGATGGGCTAATTACAAAGAACTAGAGGCAGAAGCCAAGGCTCAGTCTTTCACTCGTCCTGAAACGTATGAAGAAGCATTAGAACGATATGTCATCATCGCCAAAGCTGCATATGACGTTTCGCGCGAATTATCAATTAGAGCAGCTAAGGATCCAAAATTAGTTAAGTTCTGTAAATCAGAAGCTAAACAGGGACGAACTCCTGATAAATGCAGAGCTCTTAAATCCAGTAGACCGTGGCGTTGGGCACCAAATCAACTCATGTACATGATGATTACGGTGGCTATCTACGAGTCTGGATTAAGAAGAGATGTGCACTCTGGAGAGGGATTTGCTTCTAGAGGTGATTGTCAGTGGGAATATAATAAGGGTCATCCCAAGTTTGGTCAACGTGCTCCTGCTTGGGCTAAGAATGCTCATCGAATCCCCGGGACTTGTCGATCAGTTTGTCTTGGTCAAATAAATTTAGGTCAAGGTAAAACTCCGAATGGGTGGACTGCTGATGATTTAGTTGGGATAGATTATGATTCTACCCGGCGATGTTTTATTGTATCAGGTAGGCATTTAGCAGTCCATCGTTTGCGTTGTTCTCGTTCTTCTCAAACTAATGATTGGATTACTGCTACTTTTACAGGATATGGAACGGGAGGTTCATGTAAAATCAATAAAGCTTGGCCTGGAAAACGTACTGGTACTTATAATGCATTAATCAGTCGCCGTCCTCCTCAAAATCCTCGAGTACAAGAGTATCTTGACACTTTATTAAAACAGAATCAACAGCAACAGCAACAGCAAAATGAAATTCAGTCACAATTAGTTAGTTTTAGTATGGATTATGCCGACTATTGAGTGCATTTGTGGAAAACAATCTAACAAATACGGTTCAATAGTATTAATTTCTCCGGATGGAAAAACTCCCGTAAGGAAAATTCTTTTATGTGTAGAGTGTTATAAGCTAGCCGATAAGTTTATCGAGGGTTTTCGTGGACGCATTGTTCGGAGAAGAACCTCCTGTCCGCCAGCTAAAGCGGAAGTCGGATAAATGTCCTCCAATCGGAGCAGCTGAAGAAGTAATTAAAAAATATCTTTATCCGAGAACCGTAATGGAAAGGTACGGTCGCCGAAAGTATGATCCTCCATATATTATAATTAAAGACAATATAGCTAAGACTTTAGGGTTGCCTATAAATTTGGTTGGTCCTGCTTTAAATCGACTAACTAAAGCTGGATTTTTGAAAAAAATCCAATATCCTCGTTATGATGAAAATGATAAACCTAATACTTTGAAATTATTGGGTGATACAATTGAATGGCATCCAACTTTAGGTTGGGTTTGCAAAATTAAAGATGGGGACTGGGGATATGAATTATGGGGAGTTTCGACTCGAGTTCTACGTTATCGCACTGGTTTAGGACACAGTGCCTTAATGAAAAGAGCTGCTCGAATTAAACGAAAGCAGAGACACAAAGAAAAACGAACCAATAATTTTAAATTAAATAAGGTTTGGTCTAATGTAGATGGTAAATTTCATACTGAAAAGAAAAGGCAACATTCAGGTATTAAATTTCATAAAGTTAACTGGGATGGAATAGCATATGAAGTTTTAGATAAGAATGAAATTTATCAATCATACGGAAAAAAGCACGGGTTATTTGATCGAGAAGAACCGAAAGAAGAACTGGATCGAGAAGAATTAATGAAAAAGGAGTTTTGCCCACGTTGTGGTGGTCAAATTGTATATAAACGCAAACGTGGTAAAGCTAGAAGATTTCACAAAAAACGGCATTGTAATCTAAATGTTTGTGATTCAATTATGAATTCATAACCCGAAAAATTGTTAAATCCGGATCCTTTTCTAAGTTTTCGTATATTTTTTCAGCTCCCACCCAACAAATAGCCGTAGCTGTGGCGCAATCTTTTGCAGTAAGTTCAATAAATTCTCTGTCGAATCTACAAAAATCCATTAAATGAGTTGCAATACATCGAATAACTCGATGTTTGTCACTAAGTATATTAAGCGGAATTTGAATATAATCTTTAGCTGTTGGGACATAAATCTCAACGCATTTTTGCGTTAGGTTGATATTCATAATTCCATGATGTTTTTAACTATAGTTTCAGCACAATCACTTACTAATGGTGGATGCTGACCGATAGGCTCCCCTACTATAGCCAATCCGATTTGTTGACAATTCTTACATATGTAAACATCGCTTTTTTTACCGGATATTTTAGCGGGGCCAAAATTATTTTGAATAGATTGGATAAATGAACACATATCCAATGTCTCTTCAAGTTTAGGATCTACAGCTTTTATCCAAATATGTTTCACTATAGTAGAGTACAATTATGCTCGTACATGATCATATTCCTGGTCAAGAAGTTGAACTCGTGCTTCATCCATTGGAAGATGACCCTGATGCTAAAGGAGCAACAATTAAACTCGGGAATAATCAGTGTCTAGGCACGGTTAAGCGAATTAAGGCGTATATTTGTATTGAATGCGGGGTTGTGTTTGTAAATTCCGAACAGACTGAAGATAAACACGACTAATTTGTAGATTTGACTATGAGCAAATACGGTACGCATTATTCCCGTAGAGCTCCTAAACAGCAGCTCTTGAAAGGCAATTCCCTTCAACGAGAATTGTATAAATTTCTGAATATTCCATACAAAAATGAATCAATTCATAAACCAGGGAAACGCGATTTCTCCAGATTGGCTCGATTTGCCAAAGGAACTAAGGTACGCCTTTTCTTTTTAGCGCCGAAATCTCATATTTATCATGGCAAAGTCGGGATTGTCAACGTTCAAAAGTCCAAAGGTTTAGTCCGACGATATGTGGAAATGCCTGATGGGCAATGTTTTGGGGAAAATGCAGCAGGTTCAATTCTATTTTTAACTGATAAAGAATATATAGTTCATCAGGTAATGGAAAGTTAGCCTTTTGATCTTGTATTTTTAGGCATGAGCAAACGTCCTCCGTATCCTTTTGTCAAATGGGCTGGTGGGAAATCTCGGTTAGTCAAGCACATCACATCTCGCTTACCTGATCATATGGATTGTTACTATGAGCCAATGGTCGGGGGAGGAGCAGTTTTAATTCATTTAGCTAAATATGGTCGATTTAATAAGGCCGTCATCGCTGATACTAATTATGATTTGATCACCACTTGGAATGTGATTAAACGTGAACCTGAAGAACTCATTAAAGAGCTCAAGAAAAAGAAATACCGATATGATAAAGCTGCCTATTTACGGATTCGGGCTTATGATTCAACCAAGCTTACGTTAGTAGCTCGAGCTGCTCGGTTAATTTATTTGAACAAAACTTGTTTTAATGGACTTTGGCGAGTCAATCAAAAAGGCGAATTCAACGTTCCATTTGGTAAATATACTGACCCAATTATTTTAGACAAGGCTAATATTAGAGCAGTTTCTGAATTATTAAAAAATATTACTATTTACCATGCAGATTTCGAAGAATCAGTCGATTCAATCGATCCTAGAGAAATTGATGGGATATATATAGATCCTCCGTATCTTCCAATTTCTAATACTGCAAAATTTTCTCAGTATACTGAAGGTGGCTTTACACTCAAAGATCACGAACGATTAGCCAAGTTTTTCAAAAAAATCGCTAAAAAGACTAGGGTTGTGTTAACCAATTCAGCTTCAGATAAAACTGCTGAGTTATACGAAGGATTCGACGTTGATTACTTTGATGGGCGTCGAAACATCGGTGGCCCAGCTAAATATCGATTTGAAGCTCGAGAGGCCATTATTTTTGCTGGAAAACGATGAAATTTTCAGATATCACTATATTAGGAGTGAAACCTGCTTATTCACAAGACGATTGTTGTATCATAATCATTTATCCATTTGAAATTCATATTTCTAAAGCGAAACCATTTACATCTCAACCTGTAATGGGTTTTAATGCTCTCCCTGGAAAATCTTCTTTTTCTTTTTACGATTGGACTGTATGCTTAAATATTGAACCCAGAAATAAGAATACAATATTAGCTAATCATGAAGTCTCTAATTTAAACCAGGCAATTCAAGAGGCAGAAATATGGATATGTCAAGCTCTATCATTGATAGGAGATAATATAGATAAAGCTCGACAATGGAGAAACGTAATTGAAGTCCATAGTTCGTAGGATCAAAATCTGGCTTATGTCAGAAGAGTTATCTGATGGAGTCCACTATGATACTGGACTGTGGATGTTGTTGGGACTAAGCACTTTTTTTATTTGGTATGTTGCTCCGTTTTATTCAGCTATCATTGGGTTTTTCACTTATATACTGTGTTCTTATTACAGTCATAAATGGAAGGTATATGATAAATATCCGTGTATAATGGCTTCTATCATGTGGCTAGGTACACTCTTACTTTGGTATCGAATTTATCGAATGAATGAACATCAAGCTAAAATGAGAATGATTGGAAAAATCATGGAATCATAATGAAATCCATTAGTTGGTGGATTTCAGTCAAATTAAAACTCCTGCCTTTATTTGTGATTTAGGCGTTTTACGTCATAATCTTAAATTACTATCTAATGTTCAATTTCGTTCAGGATGCAAAATCTTATTAGCACTTAAAGCTTTTTCTATGTGGAGCACTTTCCCGATAATTCGAAAATATTTACCTGGAGTATCCGCCAGTTCTTTATACGAGGCACAATTAGGGTATGAGCAATTTCAAGGAGAAGTACACGCTTATGCTCCGGCATATTCAGAAATAGAATTAAGAGAACTTACTCAAATTTGTGATCATATTATTTTCAATAATCCGGCACAAAGAGATAGATTTAAAAACTTGATTCAGTCGGTAGAATGTGGATTACGAATTAATCCAGAGCACTCAGAAGTTGAAACTCAAATTTATGATCCATGTCAGCGTTATTCACGTTTAGGAGTTACTCGAACAGAATTGGATCCCAAAGATTTTATTGGATTCTCCGGACTGCATTTTCATAATCTATGTGAAAAAGACGCGGATGCTTTAGAACGAACTTTAATGAAAGTATCGTCAAAATTCGAACCCGAGCTCCGATTATCAAAGTGGGTTAATTTTGGTGGAGGACACCTTATTACATCTCAATGGTATGATACTTATAAATTAATTAAAATTATTCAAAATTTCAAGCAGGAATTTGATGTCGAAGTTTATTTAGAACCGGGTGCAGCCATTGCATATAATTGTGGTTGGTTAGTAGCTAGTGTATTAGATATTTTTAAAAATGAAATGCCAATTGCCATTTTAGATACATCTGCTACTGCTCATATGCCAGATGTAATTGAAATGCCATATCGACCAGAAATAGTAGGAGCGGATAAACCCGGAAAGTACCAGTATACGTATCGCCTTGGAGGTATGACTTGTTTAGCTGGTGATATTGTTGGAGATTATTCATTTTCTAAACCTTTAAAAATAGGTGATCGTATTATCTTTTGTGATATGGCCCAATATACGATGGTAAAAACCAATACTTTCAATGGGATTAGATTACCCTCGATTATGACTTATGATCCAGAAACTAATGAATTTGAATTAATTAAAAAATTTGGGTATACAGATTTTAGAGACCGTCTTTCATAGTATAATCTAAGAAATGACTGAATATATTATAGTGGCCAAATATGATAAAAAACTTCATTTTGAATGGATTGTCCAGCAGCCATCCTATAGTCAGCAACCAACTAGTTTATTAGCAAATATTGACAAAGCCTTAGTTTTCCATAATGCCCAAGAAGCTCGAAATTTCGCTAAAGAATTTGGAAAACATTCAGTTATGAAATACGAAGTCTTTATTAAAGAATATGCTATTACTCATCAAATTATGGATAGCTAATGTAAATTCATTGGTGGGCTCAGTAACCCAAGAAAACATGACAGATCCGATAGTATTCCATCCATTCGGAATATATGACGGCACCTGGTTTGTTTACATCCTTCGTTGTGGCGATGGATCTCTTTATACTGGAATAACCAATCATCTTCGAGACCGTATTCACAATCACATCAACAGTAAGGGAGCAAAATACACGCGGGGACGTGGACCTTTTAGTCTAGTTTGGTCTCGAGCTTGCGAAACTGAAACCATTGCTCGAAAAGAAGAAGCTCGAATTAAGAAATTATCTAAGTCTCAAAAAGAAGCCATGCTTACTTGGGCTTCAACTAATCCCAAGCTTGTTAAGTTTAATGAATTGCTACGAATTTATTTAGAGATTTGTCCTCCGCCTCCTGAAAATATCAGTGAATTTGATATTCTGCATCTAAATGCGATGTCTTCTTTAGGAACTTTCGATATAGATAGAATTTGTTCTCTATTTGGAATAAATAAAGAAATATTTACTTATATGAATGAAGTTCCAAATCTCTCGAATGTTGTTCAACCTTTATATATCAGAGATTATGTTGTTAATAAGTATGCTTGGGCCGTTCCTACTGAAGAAGCCATTAAAAAGATCATTGATTTTGGTCCAGTAGTAGAAATGGGAGCCGGAACTGGATACTGGGGTAAAGCAATCGAAATCTGTGGTGGGGATGTTATTTGTTTTGACAAATTCCCACCTCCCAATGGATTTAATGTTTGGCATCCAAATGGGCAATTATATCGAAAAGTGCTCAAAGGTTTTCCTAAACAATTAAAAAATTTTCCTGATAGAACACTCTTCTTATGTTGGCCGCCACATGGTGATAATATGGCTACTGAATGTTTACAATATTGGAAAGGTCGTTATCTTATTCATATTGGAGAGATTGGCGGATGTACAGCTAATGATGAATTTTATACTAAATTAGAAGAAGAATTTGAATGTATTGATCAGTTACTTATCCCTCAATGGCCCGGAATCCGTGATTCTTTAACCATTTGGAAAAGAAATGACTGAATGGCAAACTGGCAAACCACCGAATGAAGTCCCAGTTGAAGTAGAAGACGAAAATGGGGAGATTATTGTGGTTAAAGCATTCTATGGCCGTGATGGATATCGACCTCATTGGAGGGCCTTGGATGATTCTGTTCATTGGGCTCCTTCTGCATTTCGAAAATGGCGACTATCCAAATTCCATGTAGCTAAGGAAGTAATGGAATCATGAGTCCAGGTAAAAGAGACGCAGCCCGTACTTGTATTCAGCAGGTAAAAGTCATAATTAGTTTGGCTTTGGTGTTTATCTTATTGACTGTATTTACTATGATATACAGAACACCCGTAAGAGGTCACTTTTACGCAGTCACCTTTTTAGTCAGCTCCGTTTTAGTTAGCTATGTTACACTAGGATCAATAGCAGGTTTCCAACATCTTGAAAAATCTGATGTATATCGGCCTACTACGCGTTTCACTTCTGGACTTCAACTTCTTTTTTGTGTGATTGGGATTATTGTTTATTTAGTTTTCCTACCCGGTGCTCTCCAATGAATTGGCGAACAGAAATACGAAAAGAAATTGATCCTCTTTTCGAGGGAAAAGAAGGAAAACTCCAACGCACTTTTGAAGAAGGTAAGTATAAACTCGAAATTTTTCAATTTGAAACTAAAGAAGGATGCTGGGGTTATACTCAAGGCATAGTTTATCGGAATAATTTAATCATAACTAAAATTAATCGTAATTATAGTAGCTTTCCATTTTCTTGGATTATCGGACATCCAAATGGGCACGATTATTTAATTGCAGGTGAGGATTACCAAGGACAAACTATTATTCAATTAGATACTAGCACTCGAGTAGATATTTTACCTGATGATGCTAAAAAAGGTTATGGTTTTTGCTGGGTAGATCACCATTTTTATTCAGAACAACAGATTCTAATAGTGGATGGTTGCATTTGGGCTTGCCCGTATGAATTCAGATTTTATGATTTTTCGGATCCATTAAATTTCAAAGAACTGAAACTGGCAGATAAGCATATGTACATTGAAGCTACTAAAAAGCTTCCTACATTTGAATCTGATGGAATAATCCGTTGTTATCAATTGGATGAAAGCAATGAATATGATGATAAACCTGATGATTTTATCCCACCAGTTGTTGCGTATCAGGATTATAAACGAGTTGGAGATGAATTAGTCTTTCAACATGAATGGGTTTCTGAAGCTGAACAAATTAGAAGGAAAAAATCTGAAGAGGCAAGAAAACGACATGAAGCTGAAATAGAAAAATTTAAAACTAATGATCCGCTTTATGTTGCATATACACATCAGGTAAAGGATCCAATACTAAATCCTGAGGACCATCATAGTTATGGTGTTACTTATGACGGTTGGTGTCCTGATTTTAAAATTCAAGAGCGTAGATGGTGTCGCCGAATCATTAGTGGAAAGAAAGGATACACTGTTGATTTCGAATGGGCCACTAAAACAGGCCCAATCAAATTAGTCATCTACAAAGATGGGAAACATTTAGAAGATAAATTCTGGATGGAACACTCAGTTCAAAGTATTCAGGATGCTTTTGCTTATGCTAAGCGGCTCATTTAATATTATGGAAGATGTTATGAGATCGTGAAAATCGAAATTGGGAAAAGATACGGTCGAGTTATAATAATTAGAAAATTGGAAATTAAGCCACCACCAAGGTGGTTAGTTAAATGTGATTGCGGTCAATATGAAGTTCTTAGTGGATTACATTTTAAAAAAGGTGGGTGGACATGCTGCACAGAATGTTGGGAAGCTGGATATCGTAGTCCAAGTTATTCTCGAAAAAGAAAAGAACAATTAGCTTATATGTATGAACATACAAATAATTTATATGGTGGCCATAATATTGATTATCGTGATCGACAAGATTTAATTAACGATTATGAAGAAGCTGGATTACATGCTAATTGGGGAAAATTAGATAAAATACCAAGCACGGAAGAAATCTGTTGGGACGGTAGAAATTACATACCTGATTTTGTTCCAGATGAAGAAATAGACAAATATGTTAGTTCATTAAACATGTCTTGGGCAGACATGCTTCACAAAGTTGACGGTGCACAAGAAGAAATAGCCACTAAACAGAGAATGACTCGAATCTTAAATAAATTTAAGAAAACTATATTAGGCTAATCAAAGATTTTACTTTTTAAAGTCTGTATTTGAGTCTTAACTGAAGTCATACCCATTAGAAAAGCCAATTTGGCTAATTGTGCCAATATTTCTTTATAAATATTGGCTAGGGCAGTCTTGTCTTCGTTTTTAGTTACTACTTTAAGCTGTTTGAATAAAGGATAGAGCTCAGATTGAACCAAAGTCTTGATTGGTGGCCATCTGGGGTCAATATTCAATTCTTCAGTTTCAGCTGGAGTTACCGATTCTCCTTCTTCATCCGCAGCGACCCGTGCGGCAATTTGCTTTAAAATTTCAGTATTCACACCCCATTGACAAGATTAAAGGGCTGGGTTATTTTAGGTAGGTCATGGTCCCATTCTTGTGAATTTTTGGAGCTCGCGGTCCTCCTTTCTGTAGCCTCACCAACCGGTTTGAGACAGTTTCTACAGAAAGGCAGAAGAGAATGAAAAAGTATAAGAAAAGCGAGCTCGAGAATATCCAAAAAGAAATTAAGGCACTAGCTAAAGAGGGTAAGGCATTTCGTCCGCGTATTCACGCTGCCCAAGATCAGGAACGTTATAATCTTTGGGACGAAAAACGGGCTGTCGGCCAAGAGGCCAGATACTTGCTTTTGGCATATGCATTTCTTCGCGGGATTCCGTATCGAATACTCGAGAAAAAATGCTATGAAGATGATTGCAAATACTTACGCTATCATCTAATTCAGGGTTTTAAAGATGCCCTGACCAATCATGAGTATGAAATCTCAGAAGCTGAGCTCGAGAATTGGCTGAGTCCACCTCAATTGGCTGAGTTTCAACCTTCAGTGGTCGAAGCCACGGTTTAAGAGGGATCATGTTCACAGTTAATTTTATGCGTGAAAATCCAAAGAGTATCCGTCAATTGATGAATACTCTTCCCCGTTTAGACAAAGCCCCACAATATCTCTGGCATTGTGGATATTATGATGGGCCATTGTCAGGCGTGTGCATGTACAATGACAAAGAGCATTGGTTCGAATGCACTTACGAAACTCATTGGATTGATGAAGATGAAGACGAAGACGGGGAGGATGAATACTATCAAGGCCGCGTTTTCGGACTCATTAAATTAACTGATGAAGAGATCAGACAAGAATGGGAAAGACATAAATTATTCGTTAAGTATGGAGGCGGACCTCTTCTACAATATGGTGAAAATAACCAACGTATTTATCGGAAATTTTCTAATCTCAGTAAATTTTCAGATAAACTGATTTGGAAATTAGAAAAAATACTTCCTTGGCGAAAGAATTGGTGGAAACGATACAATAAAGCCTTGAAGAAAAGGGGCCTTGATCGTAGTGGAAATGAATATCAAGATCGACCGATGATTGCTTGGTACGCCAAGAAATTCTTCAGTTTTGATCTATGTCTGAGTGAAGGACTTAGAAAGGCAGGAAAGCTATGAAAGCTAAAGCTTTAGATGATTTCCTCAACATCATGGATGAAAGTGAACCAATGGACGAGAAAGAACGATTAAAGAGAGACGAGGAAAGGAAAAAGCAAGACGAAGCTTTTAAGAGAATTAAAGCAGAACAAGAATATCGAGCTAGCATTCCAGGTTGCATCGATACGTTACAAAAAGAAATTGCGGAGAAACAAAAAGAACTGCTTGATCTCGAGGCATTATACCAGCAATTTACTGATTTACGCAGACATGTAAATCGTTGGAAACGGGTTAGATTTTGTTCTGCTTCTGTTAATAATAAAGTGAAGCGATTTGATATGAGTCATAATTGTGGATGTTGTAATGATTCTCCACTTGAAGTTTGGCCATACTTAGAAACCGAACATGGTAATATCTACAGTGATCCGCCATGTTTCCAGGTGGGTGAAAAAAGTTATATAAGTGGGGATGATCCTTACCCGGGATGGAAAAACGAAATGAGAAAAGCTAACATTCCAGAAGACATTATTGGTGCAGTATCTATGCATTTTAAGCAATGCGCTAAAGAGCGTAAAGAACTGGCCGAGGCTTATGATTATGAAGATGATGACTAATACTCTGATAGAAAAATTATATATTATCGTTAGAACAGATTTGTGAATGGGCAAAATTATTGCTCAATCAATTCATGCTGCTCGTCAATTTCAATACGAACATTCTGAAATTGAGAAACAATGGTTTGAAAAATCAAATTATGTTGTGGTTTTAGGAGTCAATAACGAAATTGAACTCAATCAGTTAGTGAATAAAGCTAAAATTTGTAAAATTCGGTATTCAGAATTTCGAGAACCCGATCTTGATTATTCTTTAACAGCGATTGCTTTAGAACCTGGAAGGATGAGTAGGAAACTGTGTTCAAGGCTTGAGTTGGTGTAAATTAATTCGAATGTCAAATGAAGATTTATGGATAATTTCTAGCAATAATGGCATATTTTTAGCTGATGGCAAATTCATGGACTTTCATTTTGTATATAATCCAGAAGATGCTAAAAAATTTCAAACTAAACAATCTGCCCAAGAGGCTATTGATAAAGTAATAGATGATAGTGAAACAGGATGGTCCATATTAAGTGAGAATATAAGATCATTGAAGATGAAACCAATCGAATTTAAACACGCCATGGTATGTCATATTATGAATTCTTAGTATAAATTGCTTTGCCCTGTTCTTCAAAAGGTTCTCCTCTAATATTATCATCAGTATAAAAGAATTGCTGGCCGCACATGGTACAATGTTCATATCTAGAAATATGCATGGAGCCTAATTTACGTGATACAAGTAATACGCCTTGATTACAGACTGGGCACCATGATTTATAAACTTCGTTTGGACCAATCCGCTCTAAATCAGCGTGTTTAACCGAAATGATCGGGTTCTTTAAATTTTGTCCGACTTCGATCTGTTTCTCTGACATTGGCGACCCTATGGATGATAGCCCCAGTCCATCTGGTATACTTGGCTAAGTTAAAACAAGCAGCAAGTTCTTCTGAATTTAAATAATTCAACATTTCAGCATTGCCCAATACCATTGGTACAAAAGGAATATCTTCATTATATGCTTTCAACGCTAATGGCTGCACAATTTCATAAGCTTCTTTCCTTGACATTCCTTTATCAACTAAAGCTAACATCAAATTTTCACTTTCATAGAGTTGATTTTTACTTACGTTTTGTGACATGCGCTGAACATCAACTTCAAGATTGCCAATAATCTTAGCCATTCGCTGAAGCATGAAACTCAAGGTGGAAGTAGCATCAGGCGCTATGATTCTTTCAACTGATGAATGAGAAATATCACGTTCATGCCATAATACAACATCCTCGAATGCTGGAGTTAAATAACCTCGAACGACTCGAGCGAGTCCACATAAATTCTCACATAAAATCGGATTCCGCTTATGCGGCATAGCACTGGAACCCTTTTGTTTTTTACTAAAACCCTCTGCTATTTCTTTAGTTTCAGTTTTCTGGAGATGCCTGATGTTAGTTGCTAGTCGTTCAATCGAAGTAGCGATCAGGGCGATAGTCATGAAGAAAAAAGCATGTCGATCACGAGGAACAATCTGAGTTGAAACTGGTTCCTGGCGTAGACCCAATCTATCCATGGCTAAACGTTCAGCCATGGGAGACAGATGGACATAGGTCCCAACAGCACCTGATAATTTTCCAACCGAAATTTCTGCTTTAGCTGAATTTAAACGAGCTCGAGCTCGTTTAAATTCAGCTAAATGTCCGGCTAACATAACTCCGAAAGTAATGGGTTCAGCATTTACTCCATGGGATCTTCCCATCATTAAAGTATCCTGATGTTGAATTGACATGAAAATGAGAACTTCAATTAAATTGGTCAAATCTTTGATTAGAAGATCTGATGCTTTAACGAGTTGAAGAGCGAAAGCAGTATCAACTACATCGCTTGAAGTCATTCCTCGATGAACCCATCGTCCATTTTCACCTAATTTTTGTTCAAGATACGTAACAAAGGCAATTACATCATGACGTACATCTTTTTCAATAGACTTAATATCTTTAATTGCTTTTTCAGTAATTTTAATATTTTTGATCTTATCAGCTATTCCTTCGGGAATTAATCCATCATCGTATAAAGACGCTGTGGCTGCTGCTTCTACTTCAAGCCAAATATTGTATTTAGTTTTTTCGGACCAAAGTTCAATAAATTCAGGGGTTGAATAACGTTCAATCATAGTGTAAATTACACTGAAATCGGAGTAGAACTTAGTATGGCTGATCGTACAATTGTCATCGGAGATGTTCACGGCTGCATACAGGAGCTACAAGAACTTCTGAAGCTGGCCGGTCCAGCCGCAGACGAACGGGTAATTTTTACCGGAGATCTGATCGATCGGGGACCCGACCCGGCAGCGTGTATCGGATTAGCTCGAGAAATTAAGGCTAATTCAGTATTAGGAAATCATGAAGAAAAATATCTTCGATGGTTAGATCATGAAGAGAAACGAACCACTACCGGAAAGAAAAACCCAATGCGTTCACCTGCGCCAGAACGAAAGGCGAAGTGGGATGCCCTTTCTGCTGATGATATTCAGTGGATTCGAGAAATGCAATTATGGACTGCTATCGATGCTTGGATTGATGAATATCATAGTTGGTATGTAGTGCATGCCGGATTTGAACCCGGCCGTTCTTTATCTGAACAACGCAAAGATAAGTTGGTTCGTGTCAGATACGTTGATAAAGATGGACTAATGGTTCCATTTGAGAAAGATTCATTGGACCAACCTCCGGATACCGTTTCCTGGACTCAAAAATGGTATGGACCAAACCATGTCGTATACGGGCATGATCCTCGTTCTTATGACTATCCAGTAGTTGAAGCTTTGGATGGACATGATTGTCCAATCTTTTGCGTTGGATTGGATACTGGATGTGTGTTTGGCGGAAAATTATCAGCACTTATCCTAGATGATCATAGGTATGGATTTGAAATCATTCAAGTAAAAGCAAGGCGAAATTATTGTGAACGTGGCGATCGCAGTTGTTAATGTCGTTTTATTAATTGTGCTATCATATCAAATCCGAAGGCTGAATCGTATTTTACGAAAAATTGATATTACAGTAGTTAAAGATGTTATGGAACACAATGATGAAGAAAATCTACAAAAGGCTTTTGCATATCAGACAAGATTGTCCCAACAGTGTGGATATGGGAATCGCGATGCTTGGCATGAAGCTAAAAAGAGGTATGGAATTAAGGATTAATATCCTGTAAATAAATTAGACGCTTGATAAATTGTAATCTGCAGGATGAGTTTAGATGATTTACTTACTGATTCAGATTTTGAATCATTTGACAAGATTGCCCGTATTTTAATTTGGAAACCAAACGGCCAAATTCTAGGCGTGTCAGAAGGGGACGACGAAACGGCATTCCTGTTACCTGGTGGTCATTTGGAAGATGGCGAAAACTGGGAACAGGCAGCAACCAGGGAACTTTTCGAAGAAACTGGACTTTATGCCACGTCATTGAAGCCGATTTTTATCGGGATTGAAGGCGACAATTTAGTTCTTACTTATGAAGCTGAATTTGAAGATAAAGAGCTCGAGTCTTCTAAAGAAGGAACTGCTAAATATATTGACCCGCAAATGTTACTGAATGGGTCATATGCTAATTATAATCGAAAATTGCTAGAAGAGCTTGGACTAATCGATGTAAAGTAGCTTAAACTGGTCCCTGAAGCTCAGAATGGTTGAGTGCCCGTTTTCAAGTCGGGAGGTTGTGAGTTCGAATCTCACCAGGGACGCTCTAGAGTTAGAACTGTATTGATGGAGACATTTCAAATAGAAAATAGTGCTCCACCACTTTATATTTATCTCACTGTTAATAAATTTTGGTCTGAATTAGAAATATCTAATCTTCATCCTTATAAATCTCCCCAAGCTTTTGCCAGATTTAATCAAAGAGGATGGAAAATTATTGTTCGTGGATCTCTTCATTCCATAGGATCCCACCATGATTTCATTTATGATACTGAAGAATTATGTTATTGGGCTCTTGAAAAATATTATGGCGGTGATGCACTTGAATGTTATTTTTCACGACATAAAGATTCAGATATCTGGGGCAAGGTGATGCAAAGAGCTGAAGAATTATGGGTTGTTCCTTATATCATGACAATCTGATGTAAATTGAACAAATGGATCATTTATGGAGTTTTGTATCCCATGATGCTAAGTATCCATACATAATTACTTTAAATTATAGTGCTGAAGCAATTAGAATTGGAGCTATCCAAACTAGCACTAGATTAATAGGAATTGACTTAACTGTTTCCAAAATTATTGATACTTTAGATTGGGGTTATGGCAAACAGGGATTTGTCTTTCGGTTTGCCCATTATGGACCTTCACGATGGGAATTCTTTATTGATGGAGCATTCCAATCAAATTGGAATTCGGCCGGTCATCAGCTAGAAAAATCGATTCCCAGAAGAATTTTTTGGACTGCGATGATGAATATTTATCCTTATTCTCATGAAATGGCAGAACTTGATAAATACTATCGAAAATCACGATGGGAAGAAGTTCAGGAACAAACTGAAAAATTCTATTCAGTACTCCAAATCATGAGATGTTAAATTTTTATATCTCCTTCAATTATGGAGGAGACATGCATCCATCTCAGGTAGCTCAGGCTCTTCGTCAGATTGCCACTAAGATTGAGAATTCTAAGGCTCCCGATCGTCGTCTCGTAGGCCAAGACCTCCATCGTGTACTTTTAGCTGTGGAAGATGCTAAAAGTACGATTAAGCAAGAAACTATCACTCAAGATAAATATACTATTGATTCACCTCAAGTCCAAGGTGTCAATCAACTTGTTTTAATCGGTGATTTTCCACATCATGTTCATAATTATGATTTTGTTGTAGAAATAAATTCACTTGAAGAACTACAACAATGGGTACAATTAGCTGATTCAACAGAAACTCCCGCCGTACACTGGGATGAAGCTACAGATCAGGATACACAGAATTATAGTGTATATTCTGTAAGTGAATTCGAACAACATCTCAAAGATGAAACTGAATGATTGGCAAGCTGATGTCCCCGATCCCGTTTTAATTTTTGAGATCAAAGATCCGGAATTACCAATTAAATTAATTCTGGACGTAGGAAACGCATATGATCGGTTGATTTTGCTTGTCACTGATTACCATCCCGCTGGCTTTGGAGAATCCGCAATAATTAGAACCGGATATTATTCGAAAAATGGATGGAATTTCTTTCATGAAGATGACGAATGGACTTATGAACGAGATGACCGTCGTTACACTGACTTAGAACCGCATGAAGCACTATGTTGGTTTGCATATATGAATTTAGTTTCACTTACACAATTGCAACAGCGAGCATTTCATCGCCATAAACAAGATGCAATTTGGCGTAAAATAGTAAAAGAAATGATTGAATATGTTGAATTATATGAAGTCATTACTGATTAAAATGGTCGGTATCGTTATGCATGACGATCAAAAAAGTTACGGCGAAGGTCTGGCAAACTCAGCGTCCGGAAGTTGTTGAGCTCGCTCGAGAAGGCTTGGCTCGATTTAATTCTAGTCAACACAGTGGGGAGGCAATTTCCCAGGCTAGCCGTGGTTTAGCCATTCATATGTGCCATGCTTCTCAGGTCGGCACAGTCTTTGAACAAGCCTTAATTTGGTTCATTTGTGAAGGCCGTCAGACTTATTCAAAATATTCATGCTGCGCCGATGTTTGTCATACCATTTTAGCCTTGCTTGGTCTTTGGGATTCTCGGATTTGCAATCGAGATGATGATAATTCGGATGGTGTGATTGATGAAACTGAGAAAAAAGCCAAATGGAAAATGTCTCAGAACATCACTATTTTGATTGAAGGCGCTAAAAAGCTCGGTAAGGAAGCTAAGACTGAAATTTGGGTTCCTGGGACTAAAACTGTTAAGCCAGAACCAGGCTGGTTTGGAATTGTTGGTGGAAGTAAAGCTCTGGGTGGAGCTGCCCATGCATTAGTGATTGCTGATGTATGGCATCCATTAGATGGAAGTAAAGAACTCAATTTGATTTCCGTAAATGGCGGGGCAGTTGATGCTGGCGGTCAATGTGTCAAACTCAAGCATCATAAACCCATTCGTAAGAAGGGCCGCTGGTGGCTAGCCAATGATAAAAAACAAGGTGGTCGAGGACTTTTAGGTTGGATTGATGTGGGAGCCTTAGTTGGATTTATGAATCAACCTGGTTGGAATAATCCCGCTAAGGAGGATTATGCCGAGGAAGATCTATTTGAAATCATTAAGGAACAGTGATGAGTAATTTTAAAGAAATTCCTGAAGAAGAATGGGACCGACTCCCAACTAGCGTAGTTTATGCAGCTCGTATGCTTAATCAAATGCATAAGCTTGACCCTGATGCCCTCAGCGCACTTCTTCATTATCAAGTTCCCATTAATGATAAATTGGCTGATTCAGATTTAGATTTTATTTGTATGGGACCTAGTAAAAATCAGACTAAGTGTACATTAGGGGCGTTAGGTCTCATTCAAGGATGTCTGGATTTTCCCATTCAAAAATATCGATTGTTCAGGATGATGCCGGATGATCATGTTTTTGAAGATGACTGTTGTATTCATTGCGGGGTGAAAAAAGGGGAACCTGGCGATGACAAATGCGAAGAAAGGCCCGACATCATTAGATTCGGAATCTTGGAAATGCCATAAATCTATGAAATTACCATATGGCCGAAGAATTGATTTAGCTAATGTTGCCAGAAAAATATTTAATATAGAGCCTATGCCTAAAGGGGCAATTCCGGTGTATTATACTGAACCCAAAAAGATTATCACGAGATAATGATGTCCAAGGATGAAATTGAAATCAAATCAATTGAAGAGATTGAAGCTCTTACCGGTAGAAAAATTGAACGGAAATCTTCCTCATTTATGAGGGAATTTGATCCAGGGCCTCGAGTTACTGATGGAAACATTTATCAGAAAATTTATAATATAAGTAGAAGAATTTTAGACCGAGATACTGATGCCAATTTAGAAGGAATTGATCTGATTCTCGATACATTTGCTGAATGGGATAAAGAGGGTAATGCCGAGGCTATTGATGAATTTCTTCATCGAATCAATCTCAGGAAAGTTCATCACGAATTGGTAAGTTGTATTCAGGACCAAGTAAATGAATCTAAGCTACAATTAACTAAAAGAAATGGGTTTAACAAGTGTGCCAATTTAGTACTCAAGAAAATCGATGATTTTAGGGAAAATTTAGGTGCAGGGACTATTGGAGTCACCAAAATAGATTTGCCTGATGAGGTTGGATGTAAAGATAATGAAATACTAACCCCACCTCATTTAAGTAAATCGGGGCGTTGGGTTTTATCCAAAAAAGATGGTGGTAAATTTACTAAAGAAGAAATAGAAGAAGTGAAGGAAAGGTTATTTATCGGTGAAATTCAAACTAGCTAAAGGTGACTTTGAAAAGTTTAAAAAATATATCAATAATTCTGAATTCGATACTAAATCTTTAGGTATCAAATTAGATAGTAAAATTGAACTTACTGGTGAATCATATAAAAAATTGGCTGAAGCTATATCTAAGCCAATTAGTCAATCGAAGAACTATGCATCTTATTTCAAAGCGTTATTCCCTACCAAAAAAATTTTTACTAAATAATTGAAAATTTTAAATTTTCAGTTGTAAAATCCAAATGCGCACAGGGCTAAGCCGTCCCGGCGGTCCTGAGAATGTAGCTATGCCAGTCATGAGAGTGAAACTAAATGGAGCAATCCTGAATGTTCAAGTCTGACGAGTAAGTTTCAAGTTTTACGACTAAACTTACTCTGGCGAAACCAAAGCCCAACGGTGCTACTACCGTCTAGATCCGATTAACTACCGGGCAGGGCAAGCCGGGACACTTTTTCTTTCTAAGGAGGTGTATCGACATTACCACCAAGCTTCGGGCGGTAGGGGGCCTAGACCCTTGACCGGGCTGAAATGTCCGAGCCGTCCGTCGTATCCTTTCGGGATGCTAGGTATGGGACTACCTAGCCGGCTTGATTGTGATGACCCCGGTATTCCGTCCGATTCACAATGAGCAGCCAGTCCCGCCACCAACCTCGGGGGTGAACTGGTTTCGATTGGTCAAGGAGGTATTTCCTGCGTGCAATGGCGCTCGACCCATTCAAAATCGAGCAAACGTTAGTTGCGAACGATAACGCTTCACTCGCCATCGCTGCGTAAGTAGCAGGCGACGCCCGGAGGTAGGAGTTCTAGTAACCCGAGGGTGCCAACCCAACAAGAGCTGGGCTGAAGAAAAACTGCGGACGACGATGCCCTTCAGCTAAGATTAATGTATGTCCCCTGTTCTGTGAGATGGTGAACAAAACCCGCTGCAGGGTACGCAGCTACGCACGTGAACGAAGGTAATACCAAATTGGGCAAGATCGGGGTTCGATTCCCCGCACCTCCACCAATCATGATGCCGATATAACTGCTTTTGGTCAAGCTGATGCCTCAATGACTGGATTAGAATTAGTCAGAGAAGTAGCTAGTAAATATGGGTGTGAAAATATTACTGACGCCCAGGCAGATTTTGTACTTTGGAATCATACTAGTTACCCATTTGTTCAGAATGGTGTAAAGGATGTGGAAGATTGGTTTCGAGATCAATTAGAAAGGGTATTTTCACGTCCCGGTGATTTATTAGATAAATTAATGGCAGATACCGCTGAATACGAAATTGTATCTCCGATTATGGAATCATGAATATAAGAAGCAAAACGAAAGAATAAGAAACGTGGATAAGTGTCCTGAATGCGGAATTGAGATGGTTATTTCAAAGGGGCTTTTGCGTACTCGGAGTTATCGAGGAGAACCCAATTATTTAATCCCGGCTAGTCTTGAATTTCCGGTTTGTCCTAATTGTGGAGCCGAATGGATGACATCTTCACAGATTGAGATTCTTAGCGAAGCATTAGAAAAACAACGTGAAGAAAGAAAGCAAAACCCGAGAGTTCATACCTACAAGGAAGTAATTTTAACTGGTTTACGCATGGCTGAAGTAGAAGACATTATGGACTCATGAATGCCATCATAATTTATGATCCTGAAGATCCAATTAAAGCTGCGGCCAGACGTTATGAAATACGCCAATCTTTTGAAGAAATGATCAATCAGATTGATCTAAAAAAACTATTAATGGATTATGTTAAAGAATTAGAAATAAGAGAAACGTTTGTAACGCCTGATTCCATCACTGCTAAGAAAATTATTACTAAGTAATTGTAATCTTTATTTATGTCATGGGTAAAATTAGAAAAAGGAAATGATTGGGGAAGGGTATATTATGCTCTTCCAGGTAAGCGTTTAACTCCAGGTGGTTTTGCTTCCATTAAAAATGGTATAAATTTCGAAAATCTAAATAAAATTACTATCCGTTTCCCGTCTGGAAAAGAAAGTTGTGTATCTATTGTTTCTAAAGAAGAACATGCAACTGTTGGTGATATGGGACATACTTATTCAGTTAAATATAATCTCTACGGTTTTAAAGCAAATTATAATGAAATTAGCACTTGGATCGATTTAGACCAAGTTGAAGTTTGGCAGGAGGACTTAAATGTTAAACAAAGCTAGTCAAAAACTAATTATCTTTGGTCAAGAAATTGAGGGAATTGGGCTTACAGGTGGTTTACAATTTAGTCCATCCGGATTAAATATGGATGAATGGAGAGCTGAACAGTATCCATTCCGAATTAATATTACCTCTAATATAGCAGCAGGTACTAAATGGAATGTTTGTAATATAGGAGAAAACAGACCTATTAAATGGGGTAATGCTGAAAATCCTGAACAAGCAGTACAATTAGCAGAAGCAGCCTGTGGTGATTTGCTTGATGAATTAAGCACTTTCCTAGATTTACATAAAGTTCGTTCTGTTATGAATTCATGAAGACAATGTCCAAGAAAGCTGATCAAGTAATTTCTGATCATATAGTAGTTGACGCACTCTTAATAGGTGCAAAAGCTATTATTGCTTTAAGTGATGAAGAAATTAGTCAAAAATACGCAAGACAAGAAAGGAACCTTACAAAAGATAGAGCCAATACTCTTCGAGAAGCCTCGTTGGAAGTAATACGACCCGTGGTAGAAGCGGTGGCCCAGCGAGGTGGTATTGATGATTATAAATTTCCAATTGTAAAACACAAGTGATAAAACCAACACCAATGTCACGCGCTGATTGGCTTTATTGGCGCAAATGTTTTTATACTGTGTACGTCTGTAATAAATGGATCCCATGGTGGGAACGATTACCTAAAATTGGATATTGGTTGTGGTGTAAAAGATTTCGAAAAGAAAGACATGCATCTAAATTGGTCAAAAAAGTAATGGAATCATGAATATGGAGATAATAGTTCTCTGCGTGATCGTTCTTGCTGTTCTTTTTTATATCACTTATACAGTTGGAAAGCATAATGGAACAAAACAAGAACGAGAACGATGTTCAGAGTTATGTTATGCAGCCATTAAACAACGGTGGAGTCCATCATTAAGATGGGTAATTAATGCCATTGATTCTGGTTCCAAAAATTTAATTAAAAAAGATCAATTCTTTGTTTCAGAAAATGATGAAGTCATTAATTTGAAAACAAATATCATGAATATTATTCAGAGAAAGCTAATACCACAGGAAGAGGTACAGTCCATTATTGATTTAGCTTATATAGAAGAACTCATGAACTTATGACTAACAAATCCCAAACAAAAGACACAGTTTCACAAATAGGCATTAAAAGAGTGAAATTTGGGCCTACATGGGGATCTCCATTACGCCAACATCTGGATTATCAAAGTATTGGAAGAAGGATTTTCATTGTAAAAGAATTTCCCAAGAAAATTATTACTAAATGAAAAAATTACTTCCAAATTATTTCTTTCAGTCATCTTTTGCGGATTCAGTCTATAATCCTAAAGCCATGAATTTTTCATTAATGTATGGGTATGGTTATAGTATCAAGCCATTAAAGTTCACTCCAATTCATGACGTAATGGGAGTGAACTCTCCGCCTCCTAAGAAAATTATTACTAAATGAGATTTATTTGCAAAATTCATGGTCAAAACGAATTTGTGATTAATACAAATGGTGATGGTTTTTGTGCTGAATGTATAAAACAAGCAACACATAAATATATAAACTCTAAAATGAAATTTGACGTTGGTTTAAAGACTGACGTTAGTATGGGAACTAAAGTCCCATTTAGTATGGGAACTAGATTAATATTGCCTAGAAAGATCATTACTAAATGAATCAAATTGTGGCAGCCACTTGTAAATTATGTAATAATATGAAATTGATAAGTGACTTAATTCCAATAGAGAATTATTATATTTGTTATCAATGTGCCGCAAGTGCAATCCCTTCCAATTATAATTTCTTAGAAATTTCTCTAGTTAATAAACCCAAGAAAATAATTGTCCAATAAAAACGGATGTCTGAGTACATCTAGATTGTATAATTAAATGTGACTTTATACGAGAAGATCACTAAGTCTGATCGACTCGATCAATTGGTTCAGGAAGCTCATGAAAGAGAGCTTCAACCAAAAGAAATTCGGGAGCTTACTAGATTAGCTCGAGTGGCTGGGGAAGATAAAATAAAAGAAATCATAATTTCCTTTATTGGGGCGAATTCAATAGCCTGTCAGAATCTTGTCCGGGCAGGCGGTTTAAGAAGAATTCATGGAGCAGTCGCTAAACAAACCAGATCCATTCAAACTATCACTCGAGAAAGACAAAGCGGAGTTATTAATGTAACAGCCCATGCTGCAGAAAGATATATTCAAAGAATTGATCCTAATGTTACAATCGAAGAGGCAACCAAGATTATTGAAAAGGAGGCTGTATCGGCAATTAAATCCAAGACTAAATCTAAACGAAAAAAAGATGAGATTTGGATAGCCCCAAGTGGATTTCAGATTATTGTAAAAAGAGACGAAAAAGGCAGCATTCCAGTTGCTGCGACTATAGTTCCTAAGGATGAAACAACTGAACCAGACCGACCACTCAAAGACGGTCCTAAAGTCAGAAAGATTTACGGAAGTATAAAATAGGATTTCCCTCACGTCACAGGTGAGAAGGAGAAACGAAATGAGGAAAAAGAAACGCAGGTAGGTGTGTCATGATGCGAACGTTGGTTTTGACCCCGTGGCGAACTCCGCATGAAATCATTAACTGGCAGGAAGCTGTCATTAAAATGTTCCTCGGAAAGGTCCGTGTTATCGAGGAATATGATGAAATTATTGGTTGTATCGAACTCGATCAGCTCGAGGAATTCGAAGAGCTGGTGGATGCGCTACCCGCGCAACACAACCAAGATGGTGGAGACTATTTGTTAATTAAGGTTCCTGCTGTTGTTACGCTGGTGCGAAATATCAGCCATATCAAGCGTGGAGCTAAATTTTCTCGGATCAACGTTCTGACACGAGACAAATTCCGTTGTCAGTATTGCGGACAACGGTTACCTGCGTCGAAACTCAACTATGACCACGTAATCCCACGTGATCAGGGCGGAAAAACCGAGTGGACAAACATTGTGACTTCTTGTTACGACTGCAATAGCAAGAAGGCCAATCGTACGCCACAACAGGCTGGTATGAAGCTGCTTTCTAAGCCAGTTAAACCAAAATACCTGCCATTAGCTCCTATCCAAATCGAGGAGTCCGAAGCTCCTTCGACATGGAAGGACTATTGTGTTTCGTAATGGGCGCTTACTGCGACAACTGCGGTGAAATAAAAGAACCTGCAATTAAGCATAAGTGTCCTGGCAGATGGGATAGGTATATCATTGCGATTTTATTTGTGTTAATTGCAATACTAGTGGCAATAACTAAAACAGCCGTGGCACCGTGGCTTTGTAACGGTGCATACTAGTATTTGTAAATTTCAAATATGGCTCTTTCAGATGCCCAACAAATATCTCTGGGTAGTCTTTATGAAGGAGGAGCAGAATTAATAGTAATTTTTGGACAACAAATGGATATTCATCTTTGTAATGGCTGGGACCGGGCTACTTTATTTGACAAATTAATGCATCTACATTATCCATTTTTTGATCAGCCTACTCATGAAGAACTTTATAATATTGGAGTTCAAATCATGAAATACTGTAGTGTATGGGATGATCAATGTCAAAATCAATATTTAGAATTTACTAAAGAAAAAATGACAGATTTCAATCATTGGTTTCTCATACTTAAATTTGAAAAGGATCTCAGAAAAGCAATGTGGAATTACGGAATTTCTTACGAAGAAGCCGTAGCTTCTATTTATAAAATTCATTTGATTGAGCCGATCATGGAATCGTAAATTCACAAATTTGCATCGTATTCATACTTAATGGCTAGAAAAAAGTGGTGTGATCCTGTTAAACGGCGTGCCATTGAAGCTAAATGGATCACGGAATTCAACAAAATTACCATTAAGAAAGTAACTTTTAGATTTGATTCCAAACTAAATCATGATTGGGAAAAGGCTACTCCTGATAGAGTTGCGCAATGTTTAGAAGGATTTCTTCATCTCGAATATAATGGTAAGATAGTCAGATTTTCTACTCGAAAGGCTCAATCTGATTGTGATAATTTATTTGAAGCTACAATGAAATTACTTAATGTTCCATCTGGTCAACGTCCTTATTTACGTCGGACTCGTCAACTATCGACTCATTTTGATTCTAAATTAGCTATTATGCACAATTATTTAATTAAACGGTGTAGGCAGGCTACTCGAACCAAAACTTACCTTAATAGACTAAATAAAGCCATTTATCGTAAGAATCGCAAACTTCATTTACGTGCTATGAAATTAACTATGCATCAGGTGGCTAATGTACTTTCTACTCAGGACATTAATCGTCTTTGGAAAGAAGTTCAAAAAGAACGCGTCGTATCAAAAGTAATGGAGACTTAAGATGTGGGGTTTTAGAAATTCTTAATGTATAGTTAAAACATGAGTCAGAATATATATAGTTCTGAATTAGATCCCAATTTGGTAAGCCCGGGTGGAACTGTAAAATTCTGTGACAATTCCAACACCCATATTAAAATTGGGGAAAAAGTAGAAATCGGGAACACTGGAAACATCAAATTTCTAAATGAAGAACTTAATGCAGATGGAGCTAATTTAATATTCAGAGGAAATATGGGGTATGAAAATGGAGGAGATCTTGTTCTTTATTCCGGTTCAGCTTCGGAATCAGGAATGGAATTTCAAACTCATGGTTATGATCCAGAATATGTCAAACAACAACAAAGAGAGATGTTAATCCAATCTTTCAGAATTTTAGCTAAAGATTATAATTGGACTCGAGAGGAAATTATAGAAATGCTAGATCAAAGTTTAGTTGAAGAAATTATGGAATCTTAGTATTGATGAAAATCACAACTTGTAGTAAATGTCATATTTTTCAATCTATTTTTTCAAAATGGACATTTTGTATTTGTGGTTCTTCAGCCACTAAACTGCTCCAAGATGGAAGGTCAGTTTCAGTTTGGGGAGCAGCCAAGGTATTTCATTTAGATGATCGGGATTACTTAGATCATCTTTATTCTGGCGTTGGGAATATTAAATTAATTCTAATGATGGAAAGTAATCCTCGACTCCAAAGATGTAAAGAAAAACCTGAATTGTAAAATAACATATGGATTGGATAATTGATTATCTACAAGCCATAAATAGTTCCCATTATATAGCATTTTTCCTAGGAGTCCTATTGAGCTCGAGCATTCGTAAATTGATTTTAAATCATCTTGACACCAGGTATGAAATCGTCCGAAATATAATGGAATCGTGAAGTTTCCTCCTTACATCAAAGATTTGGTTGATTATATCAAGAAGGCAACCAAGAAGCCTGGAGAGTGGGAAACTATCCGCCGAGCTCTATCTACTTACAAAAATTTAGTATATCTTGATAAGCAAGGTTGGAGATTTTATGCTATCCGTCGTACTAAAAATGGTGGTGAAATTAGATCTGTAACTAATTGGGATTTTGCCAATTGGGATCTGGAAGAGGAAGAACAAGCTATTATTTCAAATAAAGTCGAAGAATCAAAATAATTAATAAAGCGTAAAGTCCTATTAGACATTATATTCTAATAGGAGACAAGATTATGGGAACAATATTGATTATTGGACTCGGTGGAGTTGGAAATGTAACTGCTCAAAAATGTTTTCAGGTTCCAGAGATTTTTGATCGTATTGTTTTAGCTAGTCGTACATTATCTAAATGCCAAGACGTTAAGAAACGATTAAAGAATCCACCTAACGTAATTGCTGAAAAACTTGATGCTAATAATGTTGAAGAAACCGTTGCTTTAATTAAAGAATATGAACCTGAAATAGTTATTAATACTGCTTTGCCATATCAGGATCTCAAAATAATGGAAGCTTGTCTTCAGACTAAGACTCATTATCTTGATACTGCTAATTATGAAGCTCCAAATCAGTTAACTTTCAGTTATTCTCATCAATGGAAATACCATGACAGGTTCAAGGACGCCGGGATCATGGCCTTACTTGGTAGCGGCTTTGACCCCGGTGTAACTAATGTCTTCATTGCTTATTTAAAGAAACACAATTTCGAACAAATAGAAACCGTTGACATTTTAGATTGCAATGGTGGTGATCATGGCCATCCCTTTGCTACTAATTTCAATACTGAGATTAATATTCGTGAAATCACCCAAAAAGGAAAGTACTGGGAAGGTGAGTGGAAAGAAACTCCACCATTAAGTGATTTCAGAGATTTTGATTTTCCCGGAGTTGGAACTCGGCGTGCTTATTTGATGTTTCATGAAGAAATGGAATCTCTTACTAAACATTTTCCTGAAATCAGACGAATGAGATTTTGGATGACATTTTCAGATCAATATTTAAATCATCTTCATGTTTTAGAAAATGTCGGAATGACTTCAATCGAGCCAGTCGTTTACAAAGGTCAGGAAATTGTTCCTCTTCAATTTCTTGATTTCATTCTTCCAACTCCGGCTTCATTAGGCGTTAGAACCAAAGGAAAAACCTGCATTGGTTGTTTAGTTAAAGGTACTAATCATATGGGAGAAAAGAAATCATTATTCCTTTACAATAACTGTGATCATGAACAATGTTATGAAGAAGTAGGATCTCAAGCTGTATCTTATACTACAGGTGTTCCCGCGATGATTGGTGCTAAAATGATCATGGAAGGAAAATGGGAAGGTGTAGGGACCTTCTGTCTGGAACAACTAAATCCAGATCCTTTCATGGAAGATTTGAATAAGTATGGCCTTCCCTGGCAAATAATAGACAATTGTGTTTGATACACTTGAAGTCGATTGTATATTAATTTATAACAATGCTATTCAGACGGCACAAAGATCTGAACAAGAAATGTCTAAATCTCTACTCGAGTTTTTTGAATCATATAAAAAATTGGCAGATTCATTTTTGATTATCTGAAGGCAATTCAATTTCATTAATAGGCACATCGGATTGATAAAATAATTGGCCCTTTCGCGGTGCAGTCCATTTCCAATACCAATCGCTCTTTAGATGTCCATGACGATAGCACCATTCAATAACGAACAATGAACTAACTTTGTCAAATGCTGTATTCTGCAACTTAGGGAATTGAATAATAACATTTTCAAGTAAACCATTGGAAATTAAAGCCATTAATTTTCTAGGTTTTTCTTTTCCAGTAGGATTAATTGACATCATACAAATCTCTACTATAGCGTCAATTTCTGACTCTTTGATAAGCTCCTTAGGTACAAAACTACGTAGAGTATTCCTAATGGTTGTCTGAATTAATTCAGTGGTGGCAGCCTGATTGAAATTTGGCATATATAACATTACAGGTATGAGATGGTACACCAACTATTTTTAAAATCTTTAGGATATGGTATATATTTAGTAGAGGTAATATCGAAAGATGGATCTAAAGCCGGATATGAAAAGATTCTGGGTTTGATCAAATCGGCTGGTATTGATACTAATCAAATCACATTTGATCCAACCGGAGTAGAACGGGCCCTGGTGTTATCAAAGACTGGGGTTAAACCGTCCAAATATGAAATTAAACAAATTACTGACGAAGATTGGAAATTCTTAAATATACTAAGAGAGAAAGATGGGATATTAGATAATAGATTATCGAAATTAGAAGAAATTAAGGATAACCTAAAATTGTAATTGTAGTTTTAGGTAAAATCCATTTCTTCCCATGCAGAACCTAAATCATAGCAAAAAACCAACCGAATCATCTTTCATTAAGTATTACTCGAGCATAAGTAAAAATACTTTATTTTCTCGAGAAGAAGAAAGAGAGATATTTCAGTTATTAGAAAAACAAGAAGATGCATATCTCAAACATCTAGTTAGTATGCCTAAGATTTCAATTCCGATTTTAACTTCATATATAGACAAATTTTCACGAAGTCAAAGAGAAGATAAACAAGCTGCCCTTAAACCTCTGAAACGTCTAATTAAATTACTTAAAACCAGAGAAATTGAAAAAGCTTCCAAATTCTACGTCAAAGAATCTAAGAACCATCCTTTAATTAAAAATATCCAATCAGATTTATATTTTGAAATATTGAAAGCGGAATTTAAAAATGGTGGTATTGATTGGATAAATAAACTTTTGGAATTAAGAAGACCATGTATTGAGACTAAAAATCAAATTGTTCGACATAATCTAAGATTAGTAGTTTCACTCGTATACAAAATTAATATTGCCGGTCTAATACCGGATTTAATTCAAGAAGGTAATATGGGACTCATGAGAGCCGTCGAAAAATTTGATTGGCGTAATGAAGTTCGATTTTCTACGTATGCTTGTTGGTGGATCAAACAAAGCATGCGTAGATATTTAGCAGATAAAATGAAAATAATTCGTAATCCAGTCCATGTTTCAGATAAAATTTATAATTTGGAAAAATTGGAAGAAGAATATTACGTACGAACTGGAAATCAGATCTCCATAGAAAATTTGGCCCAAAAAGCCAACATTACTTCTGACAAAGTTATTACTTTACAAAAAGCTAGAGATATGGGAGTTGCTTCTTTAGATAATCTCATCGGCGATGATGGAATAACAACTTTGATGGATATGATTAAGGATTCTAAAGTTAAACAACCGGATATTCAACTCGAAGAGAAAGAAACTAAAGAAATTGTGGATCAATTGATGACCGGATTGCCTCGTCGTGAAAAAGACATAATTGAATCACGGTTTGGCCTAAAAGAAAACACCCTTCAGGAATTAGGAAACAGATACAGTCTTTCTCGTGAAAGAATCCGACAGCTCGAAAATATGGCTTTAGCTCGAATGAGAAAGCGAATTAAAAATGATCCTAAAATGCTCAAATTTTATTCAGATGCTATAGGTAATGGACGACCAAATCCTCCATAATCTAGCTATCAGAATAGCGAATCACCAAATTAGTAATCCTAATAGAAGTGGATTTGTTGAGCTATATGGAACCGAACAACTCATTACAAAATATAACGAATTAGCAAACAGAGCTTGGGAATTAGTATTTGCAGGATTATTGAAAGATTCCTTATTTGATGATATTTCAAGTGATTTGTTCGTAGCTTCGTCCCGGTATAATTCAGAATTAAATACAATTTGTGACACACTTGAAAAGGCAATCGTAGCAGTTACCGGTGTGTATAAACCTAGGCATGAATCCGAAGAATGCGAAAAATGTGAATCAGGTTAAAGAGCGTCGAGCTCAATTAAAATTAATACCTAAAGCGCAAATGATTCAAAATCTGAAGTCTGTTGCTACCCAATCTGATAATATAGACGAAATTAAATTAGCTGAAAAAGCTATGGCAGACTTGAGAGGGTGTTTTACTGAAGATCAACTAATCATGTGTATTCTTCAGTGGTCTCGAGTCGCGGTTAAACAGCCATTACAAAGACGGATAATAATGACCGGATTCGGAGCTCTTTTAATGCAAACTGAAGTGTAATTTCATTAGTGAATTTTAAATCAGAAAATATTGATCCCAACCATATTTATTTTCATGGACATGATGCTTCAATCTGTAGTTGTAATTGTCCGCGCAAAGCTCAATTTTGGTATTATTCAACTAGTAGGCGGTTACGTTTAACTTTTATATTTGGACGATGTGATCTTCATAACGAACGGGATTATGTTGGTGAGCATCATGATATAGAAGGCGAATTTATTCCAAATGATTCCATTTCCATGACAGAAGAAGAGTTAACCGTAATTTTGGTGATGCAATCATGACTTTTCAACTTCAATTGGGAGCAACTCACACTAGCGAATCTTTTTATTATAATATGAATGGGATTGCCATCACAAACTTACCTAGATTGCACATTCGAGCCTGGCTTGAAGAATGGGAAGCAAATTTAGAATCAGGAGAACATCAAACTACATCGCATATCAATATTGAATTAAGAGATCAAAGTTATCCATCTGATGGTTCTTTTCTTTTCAGGATTCCATCTCATTGGATGATTGATCCAGAAAAAGCTATGCAAAAGCTGATTGAAATGGCTTATCAAAATTATCCAAATAAAGCAGAAAAAGTACCGGGTGCTGAAGAAACCTGGTTTTATCTAGGCGCACCTGATAAGTCGCAAATACCTAGTGAAGAAAATCATCGACATAAAATTAGTCTGACTACTCTAAATAGAGCTTTGAAGAATATACTTGATGAAGAATATTGGCAAATTGTATTAGTGATGTATTGCTAATCAAATGTAAATAAAAGAGTACTCTGCATAATAGATATTATGACCGAGAAATCTAAAGATTATGCTATTCTAGGACCACCTACTGAAAATGGGAGAGTAGCAATTGTATGTAATGATTCTGAAAAGAGAATTGAAATAGGTGAATTTCGGCCAGTACCACAAGGTAAGCCTCTTAATCTACTTGGAGGAGATGCTGTTCAACTCACCGCTCGAAAAAACGATTCCCGATTTGACATGGAATATATTTATCGGCAAAATCGTAAAAAGATCGAACCTGAAGAATCTAAAGGACCTTCGACAGCCGCCACTGAAGCCTATCGAGATGGGTGGGATGCTATTTGGGGTAAGCCCATCGGACAGGCGTAAGTGAATCTGGTCGTTCCGTATTCATTAATATGATGAATACGCACGAGACGACCAATAACACTGAAGAGAATCTGGATCGGGCTCTTCGGCCGACCACCTTCGACGATTTCCTAGGACAGGAAGAGTCTAAGGCCAATCTCGAAGTATATGTGAAGGCCGCTTTGAGCCGCAGGGAAGCACTTGACCACATCCTGCTGGCTGGACCCCCGGGCCTCGGCAAAACCACTCTCGCGGGTATTCTCGCCAACGAAATGGGTGCCAAACTGGTCGTAGTCAATGCCCCATCTATTAAGACTAAGGGTGAATTGGCTTCGGTCTTGGCCTCCCTCCGGAAGGGAGATATCCTCTTCCTGGATGAAATCCACAGCCTGAACAACCGGGTCGAAGAAGTCCTATACCCGGCCATGGAAGATTTCAAATTGGAGGTCGTGGCAGGGAATCAGCCTCTGACTATCAAGCTTGAGCCGTTCACTCTCATCGGAGCTACCACTCGAGCTGGCATGCTGCAGCGTCCACTGCGGGACCGATTCGGCGTCCTAGTCGAAATGCAGCTCTACACTGAAGACGAACTGACCCAAATCGTCACTAAATCTGCCGAAAAGCTGGGAATGGTCTGTACTGACCGAGGTGCAAAGGAGCTCGCCCGTCGAGCCCGAGGTACTCCCCGGGTGGCTAACCGAATCCTGCGTCGAGTTCGAGACTTTGCGCAGGTACAGGTTACTAACATCGTGGATGATCGTCTGGTTGAATACACTTGTGACCGACTTGGAATCGATTGCATCGGACTTGATGTAAACTCCCAGCGATACCTACGGGTGCTGGCTGAGAAAAATCAGCCAGTGGCATTCACCACTTTAGTTTCTCTCCTCGGTGAGTCCAAAGATACTATTGAGGAAGTCATTGAGCCTAACCTGATGCGGCTTGGTCTGGTGGAAAAAACCCCGAAAGGACGAATCATTACTAAGACTGGAAACGCCCATCTATTTGGGGAACAGTAATGAACTGGCCCTGGAATCCTGCTCCTAAACGGAAAAAGAAAGTCCCTCAGCAGCGATTTTATAATCAAGTGCCCTGGAATTTTTGTCGGTATTGGGAGCCAGATCGTTGGAAACTATCCACAGAAACTCTTGAACTTAATTGTATTTACTATTTCTTTGCCGGTTCAACAGATTGGGAAAAGAATGGTGTTGTCTCAGTTAAAAATATGCTTAAAAAAGGTAACTTTGAAGGTGTAATTGCAGACATTAAGGATAAGCATCTTACTTGTAGCCGATTTTGGTTTGTTGCTGTTGAGACGGGTCAACAAGGTAGCCGAAGCGCCTATGTGTACATTTTTCAGTATAAGAGCCAAATCGACAATTTAGTTCTTTTAGCTGGAATAGCTGAAGTGATGGAGAGCTAATGAATTTGATCAGAATTCTCACCTCAGTCTTTATCGGAATTACGATCTCTTATCTAATCCCAGCTTGTAAAACTGAACCACAGCCACAGCCACAGCCACAGCTATTAGTTCTTCAGAAATGGCCGGAAATTACTTTTCCTGAAATAAAATCACCAGAATCATATGATAAGTATCATGTGGTGGGAGAATATGAAACTATTTACCAGCATGTAGGTAAATATAAAACCTCCCGATATGAAAATCGAGCTCATAATATTAAGACTAATGTAGCAAATTTAGAATGGATCCCAATTCATCCTGGTGATTCATTTTCTTATAATAAAACAGTAGGTCCCCGAACAGAAGAATTCGGGTATATGACTTCTATCATAATTTATCTCGGTGAATTTAAAGAAGAATACGGTGGTGGAACTTGTCAGGTAAGTTCTACAATCCATGCTGCAGCATTAATGTCAGGAATGGAAATTGTGCAGCGAACTTCTCATTCGAGACCATCGACTTATATCAAACGAGGGTTTGATGCAACTGTTAGTTATCCTGAACTTGATTTAGTTTTTAAGAATCCATATCCAGCTTCAGTTTATTTACATGCCGAAACTTATGAAGTCACTGAAGATTTAAGTAAGTTACGTGTGGTTTTGTATAGTCGAAACGTTCAAATCAAGAAACCAATTAAGAAAACTCGTTGGATCAGCAATGGTACCGAGCCGTATAAAAAGAAATTCCGCAAAACCAATAAATGGCGAACAGACCACAAAACACGCATTCAACGAGGAAAAGACGGAGAAAAAGGGATTCTGGCAGTTTGGTATACTGATGGAAGAAAAGAACGATTTGTTAGCCAATATCGCCCTGTAAATGAAATTTGGGAAGTCGGATTAGCTTGGGATATGGACCAAGTTCCTTGGGAACCTACCTGCCAGGATAAATTATGGAAGTGTCGAAAAATCTGTCAAGATAAGCATGAAATGCCCAGTGAAATTTGGCAAAGTTGCTATGATCATTGTGGCGGCGACTTTCTAATTTGCCAAAATGAACGATGAATGTTAGCAAACGAGACCCTATCTTAACACGTCTTTTAGATATGGGTTTCCTGAAACTTCTGTTTAAAGTACTAGGTATTATCTTCAAACCATTATTTTGGTCACTTGATAAAACATTAGAATGGGAGAAAAAACGACCTCTGAGTCGTAAGATTTGGTGGTCACGATTTTGGATTTTGCTTTATATTTATCTTGCTACTTATAGATGGGCACCACCGAGTTTTGCTAAATGGGTGCCTTATGTTTTTCCTTCTGAGCCAGGCAGTCTATATTTAAGAATTGGATTAACTGCAATTTGGACAATTATTTTAGTTAGTATCATTAAAAAACATAAAGAGTTATTTATTCATATCCATAATAAGCCAGTAGAAATTGGTAAAATCATTGCCATCGGCCCTGGTGAAGATAATTTCTTTGTAGTCACAAAATGTACATGTCATCCTCAATCCAAAAAATTATGGAATCTAAAAGTGAGAAGAGCTAATCGAAAAGAACGAATAGTAACTAGCGTTATGGTGTCATGAAAACAAATTTAGGACCTTGTCCTATCTGTGGGCAAAAATGTGATGTCTGGCATCGAAGGCACTTCTTTCTCGTCGGATGTCTTAATGAAGAATGCTATCATGAAGGCCCTCCTGCTTTTTCCATTCCAGAAGCCATTGAATACTGGCAAACATATATCGTTAATTTCATCATGGAAATGTAATCTAATCTATGTCAAGAGCTAGCTGGGACGACTATTTCATGAAGATTGCCACTGTGGTGGCTGAACGCGGGACCTGTGATCGAAAACAAGTAGGTTGTGTAATTATCGGAGAAAACAAATCCATTTTAAGTACAGGATATAATGGCAGCATCAAGGGACTTCCACATTGTGATGAAGTTGGTCATATGATGGAAGATGGTCATTGTGTTCGAACCATTCATGCTGAAGCTAATGCTATTGCTCAAGCGGCAGCAAATGGGACCCGACTTCGAAATTCAACTTTATATGTTACGGCTTCTCCCTGTTGGTTATGCTTTAAAATGTTAAGTAATGCGGGAGTCAAACGAGTTGTTTATGGTGAGTTTTATCGAGATGAACGAATTTTCGAAGCAGCAAAAGCAGCAGGCATTCAAATTGAACATCATCCAATTCCTAATACCTGGACTTCTTCAGTATGAACCAAGAAAAAATCATTCAAGACTATCTAAAAAATCAAAAACTCTTAACGAAGCAATATAATAAGGCACTTAAAAGTATGGGAGTATCATGTACTGAATTTACGAATCAAATGCAAAATTTGGTTCAGATTCTTAACCGTTCTTTTCCAGCACAGATGTTGGAAGATTTAAAATTTCAACGGATTTATAGATCATTTTCTCGAATGTGGATGACTCCTGTCGCAGCTACCGTAGGATCAATGGCAACTCCAATCATCAATCATTTCTTTATGGTAAAAACAAACCCCAGTCTTTGGATAACGCCAATTATTTGTGTAATAGGAATAGCGTGGAGTTTTTCATTTATCTTTCGAATTACTAGAATAAATCAATCTTTCCGATCTAAAATTGCAATCATTAAAAAACTCCCAGAATACACGTTCATCATGTTAGCCTGTGTTGCTTGGTTAGTATCATTTCCTTGGCTCATAATATTGCACCATAGAATTTCTAGACTGAAAAAAGAGTCATTTGTAGCTGAAATCATGGAATCTTGAATGTTACATTATGATCCTCAACATGCCAGACCAATTTCCATTGCTAGTGGAGTAATTGGATGTCAACGTTGTGGTAAACCGTGTGCTTTGGATGGTGATCTTATTCCGTTGGATGAAATTTGCCCTTGGTGTCGAGAAGCAGATTCACCCAAATTATATAAAATTTATTTAAAAGAAGCATTTGTTACTATGATTATGGAAGACTGACATGAGTAGTTCAGGTCTGGTTAAACCAAATCAAACAGATATTGAGAAAATTAAATCTCAGTATGAAATTAAAGTAGCCAAAGCTGAATTTAGTTGTTATACCGCATGGATGGCAATTCCATTTACCGTATCTTTTACAACCGTGTTTTTCACTAATATTTGGACTTGGAGTATTATTAGCTCAATTTATTTCGGTGTAGCTATCTTAATTTATGTTAGTATCTATATCAGATTAGATTCATCAATTATGGAATCTTATATAAATAATTATATAGGCAAACCCTTTTATCTTTGTTTAATGTGTTGGGGCTGGTTAGGTATCGTTTGGATCGTTCATGAACATAATACGATTACTAATCTTAAAAAGAATTATACAGTCCATAAAGTGATGAACAGTTGAAGCTCTACCATCGATACGCCTGCTCGCCGGATGGTCAGTAGGGAAATCTGAAGATTATGTTATAATTATTTCAAAAGAAAACAAATTCGAAAAATGTAAACTTAATCATGAGTGAAACAAAAGAAGAAGAAGACGTAAAAGTGGTGGTGAGATCTGCTACCATATCACACGGATTTGATACCCATAAAGCTGGACTGAAAGCTCATCATTTCGTTTCTATGAACGTTGAATTTGTATATGCAAGTGGCAGTTCAACCTCTACATCTCTTGAAGAAGCTCATTTGCTCACTTTAAAAGCTAGCGAAATTGTAACTAAGGCAGCTATTGATACTGCTATCGCTCGAGGAGCTATTTCAGTTGATGAAGCCAATGATCGAATTAAAGCCAGCAGCACAAATCATAAAAGTGTCATCGAACACAGAGAAAAGCAGCTTAAATCAGATGTATAATTCAGCATGACCGAAGAGGTGTTTTCTAAAGAACAATTAGACCAGATATTAAATGAAATTGCTGGATATGAAATTGAATTAGTAGAAGATCCGACTCAACCTCAATACGGATTTATTTATCTCCAGAAATCTATAGCTCAGTGTCGAAGTTATCTCAATCGAGTTCAGTATTATCTTCAAAAAATTAAGAAACGAGAACGAGATTTAAGAATTGAAGTCAAACAATCCGAACTTGACTTAGATCTCAAAATGCAAGAAAAATTAGCTGATGATACTATAGTTCGTCAGCAACCATCAGAGGGTATTAAAAAAGCGGTCGCAGCCTCTATGTTAAAAAATGAGGCTGAAACTATCGTTAAACTCAAGGTTGAACTCTTAGATATTCAAGAAACCGCTAAAATAGTCAAACTCAAGTATGATGACCTTCAGAAAACTAATGGAGATATTCGTTTTCAACGTCAATTAGTAAAAGATGACCGAAGTAGCCAATTTGGAGGTGATGGCGGATATTCTTCAGGCTCAGCTGACGAACAGGGCCGACTTAGTCACGGAATGCCTCCAGCAGTTAATAGAAATAGGATTGACCCTAAAGAAATATTAGATCCAAATAAAAGACCGGATGATTTACCAGAGCCATTAAGTGGCTCCCATGCTAATGCTATAGCAGATTTTTTTAATCAAGAGTCCCAATCTCCTAATGATAGTCCCAATCCTGAAACAAAGACCTCCGAATCTACTGAAGGCATATCTTACGAAGACCTGTTAAAGTGATAATTTTTAAATGTATAGTTGTATTGTTCAAAGACAACCGTTCACTCGTTTACGGGTTTAAAGGTCTAAGGAGGCAACAATGTCTAGCGACGTAATGGAGTTCGGGTTTGATGATGGCAAGGTCGTTCAGGTTAGTGGTTATGAGCGATTCACCCAAAGCCGGCCGGGCGAACTTAGCCGAATTTCCGTCATCTCTTTCAAGAAACATGTTGATGCAGTCCTAAAGCACAAGGCTAAGGAAAAAGGCAGCCCTCTTACCGATGAAGAAATCGCAGATATTGTTAAGAAGGTTGATGTCAAGTTAGCCGAAAGAATGGGTAAAGACGTTAAGGATCTAACTGAGGTTGATCGGCTTAACATCGAAAGCCCTAAATTCGCAGCAGCTTACACCCACTTCGGTGATGGATTTGGAACCATTCGCTGCCTGAGCAAGCGAGATGGGAAGACCATTACTCATCGAGCCGTTTGCTGCAGCACTAAGAAATTAGATGATGCACAGCAACATGTCGGCTGTGTCATTCTGAAATACCCGATCGATGAGGATGGTGAAGCAGATCTGGAACTGCTGAATCAAAAGAAATATACTACCATCGAACTCTATCGGATGAGTGCCAAGAAATATAAGAAATTCGAGAGCACTTATGCTAGTGCACGCAAAAACGATTTCAAGGTAATTGATATCAAGGTCACCTTGGATGGTGATTCAAAATATCAAAAGCAGAATTTCGAAAATGGAATGACTGCGGCTTGGGCACGCAAAGAAGGCATCAAGCCGGAAATCCGCCAGTGGATTTTGGAAGAAGGATTGCGAGCTTGGAAGCATGTCGAAAAAGAGCTTGGGTTCGAGCTCACAGCAGAGCAACTCCAACAACGCATCAGTGGTGGCGGCAGTTCTAATCAGTTAGGTTCAGGCGAAGCTTCTGCTGAAGCACCGAAACTTCAGCAGGGCTACGACGATTTACTCTAAGTGCGGGCTTTGGAATTAGATGGGTCTATCAATTGATAGACCCATCTCTTTTTCCCTAAATCCCAAATTTTCTTATATCCCTGGGCTTCTCTTAACTGAGTTTCAGTTAAACCAGTTAATTTTTCTTCTTTAGTTTTCCTGAGATTAGATTTATGGAATCTCTTATTTCCTAACGTCCAGTAGTAATCAGGTTTCACATCTCCATCATAAGTGAAACCCAATTTTTCATACACTTTTCCAGTAAACAAACGATTATCTGAAAAAGACACAATGGACTTTGGTTTATATTCTTTAATAAACAATTTCAAGAGTTTAGACCAGATTCCATGAACATGGTAATTTGGATCTGTTGCTATTCGTATTATTTCCCAATCGTATCTTTTGGTAGGCCGAGTTGGCTTACCAAAAGACATGGCAGCTATAATTTTAGAATCATGAATAACAGCATAGTGAACTTTAGCTTTACATTTACCAATATAATGAGTTCTTTCGTAAAAGTCGTTGATTTCTTTATTTTGAACTTTTAAAATTTCACACTTTTGAGGTCGTAAGAGTATGGACTCACTGCGTACAAGATTATGTTGTATAATGTTTTTAAATATCTGTTTTTTGTTTTTCCATTCATCTTCAAATATGGACAATAATTGGTAGTCATTGTCCATAGCTATTGAATATTTTTCAGTATCACGTTGTCTTGAATTTATTTTGGAATGCCAACGGATTCCATTCAATTCAATCAACAAGTTACCTGATTTAATGTCAAAATATCTGCCGTCTAATTTGAATTCCAATTCAGAATTCAAATTTAATGAATCTATAAAGTTTTTTATTTCTCTATTAGGAACTGAAATTTTATTGCATATGCAGCCACATGTTAATCGCTTTCCTCTTACAATTTCATTTAAAGTTGGATTATATTGACTATCACAAATAGGACAAAGAAAGGTATAACTCTTAGAACGAAATTTAATTGTTTCTAATGGAATTGGGCCACCTATCGGAAATTGACTAGGGGAGATTGGACATTTTAATTTTTTAAGTGTTGGTACATTATTTTTATACCATGTACTAATTATTTGATAGCAATTAGTACATGATACAGTATCTCCACATGTAATAGATGAGATGGAAATATACTTTAATGCCCCACATCTACATTTAAATGGCAATTTTGTTTTAGACCAAGGTCCGATATGAATATCTTTACCTAAATAAACAAAAGTTTGATATTTTTCCATGTGTTTCAATAATATTTCATTACACTTACCACATGTTTGATTTTTCTTAGTGTTTCTTAGACTAAGAAACACTATCTTCCCACATTTGCATTTAAATGGATATTTTTTAATTGTTCCTAGATATTCAGTAATTTCATTTCCAGCATACCAAAAATTACCTATTTTGTCGCCCTTTTTAATAACAGTTAAATTGCAGTCCCCGCATTTCTTGGCTTTACCTTTCTCTACTGTAAAGAACCTAATATACTTAGATTTACCACATTTACATTTAAATAATAATTTTTTTTCACTTTGAGGATGGATTCGAATTGAAGGCCCGATGTAAATAAGATCGTTGAATTTAGTACCGTAATTTAAGTTAATTTTACTACATTCCCCACAAGTTGTACTTTTCCCAGTAGTAATGGTATTCATTCTTATTAATTTTATTGACCCACATTTACACTTAAATGGTAATTTCTTAGCGCTAAATTCACCTATTTTAATCGGAGCACCGGTATAAATGAATGATTTATATACATCATCAGGTTCTAAATGGAGTATCATATGAAGGCTTTGGGTTTAGATCCGAGTTTGTTATCCTATGGATGGGCTATTTATGATTCTACATTAAAAGGCAAGAGAAAACTAATTGCTTCTGGACATGAGGGAACATTAAAATCGGTAGTCCCAGTAGCTCGTTATATTCATTTTCGTTCATTAGTTGCTGATTTACTTCGACGGCACAGAGTAGATTTGGTTGGACTGGAAAGTCCAGCCTATGGTGGTGGGGAATATTCTGAGCGCCATTTTGGCCTAATGATGTTTTCTCTCGAGGCTATTTTCGAAAAACGCAAAGATTGTGTCTTGTTTGATCCAGCCACAGTGAAATTCTTGACTGGTAAAGGATCCGCTGATAAACAAGATATTCAACGGTTTGTGCAATTAGATCAAATGAATCCTGATCCCATGCAATCTGATGAAGCAGACGCCTACTGTGTGGCTAAATTTACTGCTAGATTCATGGAACTCAGGAATGGATTTATTCAACCTGATGATCTTACCGACAATGAAAAACAAGTATTCCTAAAACGAAGGCGAAAAGTTCAATCCTTATTAGGTGCAAAAATTACTAAGAAAACTGCCATGATATTTAGGGAAAATAATCGATTTTTCCAATTTAGCAAAATTCCTAAGGGCAATATTAAGTTACCTAACAAAGATCAAATTCATCCTGATATTGCGCAATGGCTAGAAAATACCGAGATTGTCGAAAGTATTATGCAAAAATAATAGGAACCATTGTACTTTAGAGATAATTATGGCGACTAAACCAACATGGCATCCAAAACTGGCTAAGTATCGGGCTTCAGTCGAGAAAAGAACTAAAGTAAGGGATGTATTCGTAGAAGCTAATCAAGAAATTCAATGTATCAATACCGGCAGCACCGTCCTCAATATGCTAATCGGTGGTAGTCGACTAAAGAATGGAAAATTCCTATGTCCGGGTTGGGCTAAGGGCTCAATTAATGAAATCTTCGGTCGTGAAAGTTCCGGTAAGTCGACTCTAGCCTTAACCGCATTAGGTCACGCAGTAGAGGCTGGTGGTTGTGGTTTATATATTGATCTCGAATGTGCAGTCAAAGATCATTATGCAGTCAAATTAGGAGCCGACTTTAGGAGCCCGGATTTAGGTGGTTCCGGAGCTGCTTTACGAGCTCAACCTCGAACTTTTGAAGAGACTGAAGCTCTAACTGTTAACGCAGCGCTTCAAGGCATAGATATTGTAGTTATCGATTCAGTCGCAGCTTTAGTATCCGGCCGCGAAATGAAACGTGATGTCTCAGATGCAAAGCAAAAGCAAGGAGTGGCCGAAGTCCCTCGGTTAATGTCTACTTTTCTTCCAAAACTACAGCGAATCATTGCCGAAACCGGAACTGTTGTTTTATTTCTCAATCAACAACGTGATAAAATTGGCGCCTTCGGCCATTTAGAAGAAACCATTAAAAGTACTACCGGAGGTAACACTCTCAAATTTTTTGCTTCCACTCGAGTTTTACTTAAGCCGAAAATGTCAGTTAAGGCCAAAATCTGGAATCCGCTTATCAACGAAAAAGAGGATGTCTACATTTCGACTGATGTCGAAGTTAAGATGGTTAAAAACAAGATCGATGCCAAGCAAGGGCATTCCGGTCTAATCACCATTCGTTATGGGACTGGTGTCGATGAACTTCGAACTATGTTAACCGTGGCCGAGCGTTACAACATTATTAATAAAATTAGGAATAAGCAAAAACGGGAGGTTTTTGCTTTCAAATCACCTAAAGATTCACATGTAATTGAGGCTATTGGGTCTGAAAAATTCAGATTAGAGATGAGCAAACAACCTGAATACCTAAATGAAGTCATTGAACTCGCTCGTAACAAGATTATCGAAGGCTATCGAATGCTGGACGATGAAGAATTAGCAGCTTTAGCCGAAGATGCTGTGACCAGTCATGAACATGATGATTCAGATAACAACGATGATTCAGAATATGATGATCCAGGAGAACCAGAAATCCAAGATTATGGAGATTTAGTTGATTCAAATGCTATAGACGTAGAGCAATTAGGTTCATGACTGATTCAATTAAGGTTCATATTCAGAACTTCCAGAGCATTGCGGATCTCCAATTTGAGATATCTGGATTTACTTGCATAACCGGTAAAACTAATATTGGAAAAAGTGCCATTATTCGAGCAATCTCCGGGGCTCTTTTAAATATTCCGGTTGTAAGCCTAGTTCGTCAAGGGGAAAAATATACTACAGTTGAACTTCAGTCATCTGATTGGGGTTTAAAATGGGAAAAAGCAGAAAGAGGGGTCAACCGGTATTGGCTCCCAGGCAAAGAAAAACCACTCGACAAAGTTGGTGCTGGACAGACTGACTTTATCCAGGATATCGGATTTCAAGCTATTAAGATTGGATCAGATGTAATTCACCCCTGGCATGCCCGACAATTTTTCCCTCTCTTTTTAGTAGACCGTTCTGGCCCAGCTGTTACTGATTTTATTTCAGAAGTTAGTAGATTAAAGGTATTACAAAGCGGAATCTTAATCAACGTTAGGAATAGAAAACGGGCCTTAGATGAAGCTAAAATCTATGAGAAAAATGTTGAAAAGTTAAAAGCCAAAGATGGTAAACTTGATAAATTAGATGATCTGCTCGAACTCGAATCTGATCTAGATAGTCAATTTGAATCTATTGAAGAATATAGTGAGAGAATTTTAGCCATCGAAGAATTTATGTCCAAGATTGAGGTATTATCCAATCAAATTCAAAAACTCAATCAAATTGAGCTGGTTAAAATTCCGTCTCCAATAAAACAATATAAGATAGATAGACTTCAAAATATGCTCAAGGTTTGGATTAAACTTCAAAATATAGCTAAGAGAATAATTCGATTAAAGCCGATTGAAGATGTTCAAATTTCAAAAATCGAAGACCTTGAAAATATCCAAAGAATATCCAAGGGTATAAGGATCCTCAATCAATTTCAATCAGCCCAAAAAAGGGTAGATTTACTTTCTGTTGAAATAACCATTCCGGGTTCCGAAGAATGCACGGAAAAGCTTTCCAATGGCAAGGGGTACTTACGCCGCCTGAATCAACTTAAGGACGAGGAAAGGGCACTCTCGAGCCAGAGAGATACCATCCAATCCGAGCTTGATAAAGTACAAGAGGAGTTGGACCGGATTCCGCTTTGTCCGACCTGCAAAATGCCGTCAATCAGGCCTCTTCCTTGTCCTGATCATCAGACGTAGAATCTACATCTTTACTAACACTGGCCATTGGGTTGGGATCCATATCCGCAACCTTAGAGACGTCTACCCCGGTCTTTTCTTTAATTAACTGGAAGAATATTTTAACCAGAAATCCGGACATCCAGCCGACAGACGCACCATAAAACATCTTACCGCTAAGGGTATCAATTTTTCCAAAAATAAATTCGGACTTAATAAATCCCAGTAGAAGTCCAATCGTGACTGGAATGACGTACAGGATAACTTGGTTCCACCACCGACTCATATTGGTGGCATAAGTCTTATCCGGATGATTTTCGTCAGCCTTTTTCCTCCAAGCCGGAATTGAGGTTTCAACGATCTTGCGAACGATTTTAGTGAGAGCTACACAAGCAATCACAATTACCGCTAGACCGGCCAGCGAAATTTCTTTGGTGATTTCGTCAATCATTTTGATACCTCGAGTAAAATCTTGTCTCTGGTTTGGTCATACCAAGATTCTATAGACTTTCGAAATAACCAAGTCCACAGATAATTGGCACTCACAAATTGGCCAATAATGAAATCCTTGTATTCAGGCAAATCCAAGTAAATCGCACCGCGTAATTCAGCGGTGGCTCTCATAGTCTCTTCGTAAGCTTCTTGCTCAAACTTCTTCCGGAAATAGGCCAAACCTATTGGAAGCGGGACAAAGAGATAAAGGATAGCAAATAATATGAAAGAGTATTTCTTCTTCTGAAGAATATGGACTCGTTCGTGTCTTAAAACTGAAATCTTGCTAGTTTCGTCCCATTCAGTTTCCCAAGATGCTGGAACGTATACTTTGCTACCAATTGTGGTAACAAAAGTAGTCATGAAGGTTTTCATCAATCCGAATGATAGTATCTTCAAGACAACATTAATGATTTTCATCAAAATGCTTTGATTTTTAGGGATTATTTCAAAACCCGAAAATTCATTCGAGAGATCATTTATTAATTTGTCGTATTCTAACATCCACTTGTCCGGACAAATAAAAAGTAAAATAAAATATGAAGCCGATAGATTGGGGAATAGTCCCGGTTAAAGGACGGCTAATATTATTAACTGCAGAAGATATATTTAATGAACAGCCAATGATGATGGCCGATTTTAAAGATACCCATGCCTTATTTCATCTTAAAACCAAACGATGGTTAGGATTATCTCTAAAAAGAGGAATTCGATTATGTAAATTTGGGGCCGATTTAGTTAATGGATATTGGTTCGTACCTGAAGATGACACTCTCAAGAATGTCAGCGTCCGGCTGGAAGACCTATCTCTAGAAATAATCAAGTGACGACGTAAGTGTTCGGGTACAGGCCGTATCCCGAAATATGAAGACACTCAAAGCTAATGCAATCGGCCCCGAGCACCCCTCTTTCGGATGTGCCAAAGCAGCTTTCCTCTTCGCCAAGACTATTCCCGGTCCATTTGGTGGAATCGAAAAATTAGTTTTGGTAGAAGCTCCTAATGAATGGGCAGTCCAGACAATCGAACGGATCCTTCTAATTTTCCACAATCAGGTCAATGAAGGATATCGAGCCCTCGGGATTTTCATGGATTGTTCCCTAATTGGGATTCGTAGCCGAGAAATGGAAGAAATTGAATACGTTGATTTTATGATCAACGTAGTAAATCATGGATGCCTGATTAATGATCCAGTTACAGCCACGGCCTTTGAAAAATCTTTGAATGATAAAACTCGGAATCGAGCAAAGAAGCTTCTAGACTCAGAAGCGAAGAAGCTTACTGTTAAGGATATTAAGAAATCGGCCCAGCCTGCACCGATGCATCCGGTGGAATTTCAGCCTAAAGAAGAATTCCATATCATCGATTTCCCGAAGCCGAAACCGTTTTTCGATCCGGAAGCTTCGCAAAATTACCAGAAAGCACTGGCTGCTCTGACTGACCTCGGGTTTAAGAAGCCTCAGGCTAAGAAAATTCTCGAGGACTTAGGACCAGCAGTAGATGACATGCCAATCGAAGAATTGGTGAAAATCTGCCTACAGAAAATAGCCAGTTAATAAGCTGTCATAATAGATACTGATAAGTCATATCCAAATTGTAGATTAGATCATGACCTACTCATCGGATATGACTTATCATATTGTTGCTTATGGAATGAAAGATAGGCTTCCTCCAAAGGTAAAGCCATACATTCCAGAACTTCTTATTATTCAAGATGAGAATAACAGTCTTCTTCAAATAGAAAAAGAAGCAGAAACTAAATTAAAATTCGTTAAATTTCAGGGTCCACTAACTAACGAAGAATTCGAAATTTGTGAACCCAAGGAATGGGAAACTGGGAAATGGTTAGCCGTTGAAAAAAATAAAATAGTCCAATTCCATCCTACTAATGAAAACAATTGGAAAAAAGAACGAGCCGAACAATTAATTAAAGATTCGAAAAAATATAAAGATCCGGTAGAAAGACTAGATGCGTTAACGGTTGCAGCTAATCTAATGAATCTAGATATCGATACATTAGTTCAAGGTTTAGAATCTAGACGAATTAATCCAGATGAATCGTTAGCAGATATCTACAAGCGGACTAAATAACTCCGCTTGTAGCAACATCGAGGATTTGCGATCCGAAAAATTCAATGAATTGCTTCTTAGATTCTTCGTGCCGAAGTTTTTCATAACAAAGACGAGCAAACTTTGGATCTTGTCTGATTTTTTGGAACATAGCCCCGCATTTTTCTCCATAAAGATCAATGCAACCTGTACAAGCTCCATCAATCAGAACATCCATTTCGCTACATCCTAAGCATCTTCCGATGTAAGAGATTTCTTGTGATTTAATTAAAGGTGATTTATTTTTGGGAATGCTGGAAGTGTCCAAATCGACAACATTTCTCATACCGGAATGTACAAGCTCGAATTTCACACTTTCACATTTCAGTCACAGTTCATCATCGGTAGAATAACGGGATATGTCAGATCTTTCCAGAACTCCAAAGAAACAAATGTATACAGTCGAATTTGAAGATCCAGAGGGACCTCGAATCGAACATGTATTTTTGACTGATAATGAATTCCATACCTTACTCGACGAATTTAATCAGCGTAAGGTTTCTTTTTCGATTCATCGAGCTAGTGATATTGCTGCTCAGTGCTGTCACGATAATGGCCTAGATGTACTTTTAAACAATGGCCATACAGACTCCACCGCCCTGGGCGGAACTGATTAAACAGGCGAGCGGGGATATTCGTCGTTTAAGTTCAGTCTGGCGATATAGTAGTATCCCTATTTCAATACCCGAAAATACCGCGGATCATAGTTATTGGGTTGCATTATATGCAGCAATGATTCATCAAGCCACTAATCCTAATAATATTCAGTTAATGGGTCCCATTGTATTTCATGCTTTAATGCATGATTTACCAGAATGTGTGACAGGAGATGTAGTTCGTGTTTTTAAATATACGAGTAATCATTTGAGAGAAGAGATAAATAAAGCAGAACATGTACTAGCTAATAAGTTACCATCGCGTATCCGCAAACTAGTACAATTCGACTTAGCTTGGATGTGCGGTGATAAGAGTGGAAAAGAAGCATCAGATCGACGTCAATATATAGAAACCATTGTTAAGGCCGCTGATTTTCTGAGTTTATTTCAATTCATGCGACGAGAAGCGATGCATAATAATTATGAAATTATTCCTTTTTATAATCGATTTTTGGATGATCTTAAAATGATGGAAAAAGAGAGTGTTGAAATACAAAAATTCGATGCCCCTATGTTTTATTTCACGCTGTATTCAGAAGCTGATGGAATAAAAAATACTTGTTTTCCCGAAGAACTGAAAAATAACAGGAGTGATACACTGTGACTGAAGTAGTTGAAACCAAAACTGAAATTCATTCTAGATTGAATGAATTAGAAAAGCTCGGTTTAGTTTTAAGTGGAACTCGTGAAAAAAATTGGGAACAGGAAGTCCCATACTATCTCGGGGAAAGAGTTAAAGAACTTGAAACCAAATTAGATAAGGCACCAGATGATATTTTTCATGCAGTACTCAAATCGCATAAGATTCTGTGTGAAATCAAGAAGATGGCACCAAAGGCTGCCTATGGACAAAATCCGGGTTTATATTATGGCGCTGGTGTAGCAGGTGAAGCCGGGGAGATGTGTAATAAAATCGTTAAAGCACTTCGCGATGGTTATGATTATGAATTAGTAAGAAAAGCTATTATCTCAGAACTACCAGATGTTATCATTTATGCTGCAGTCTTAGCATTCTGTTTTGATTTGGATTTGACTAAATTAGTCAGTGAAAAAGCTGAAGTAGTTACCCAGCGTGCTGTCGATGGATATTACGGAAAAGAATTAACGGATTGAACCGTCTATATTCCCACGCATTAACGTATAATAGGGAAGAGCTCGGTTCATTTTATGCATCAGACGTTGATTCTCTGCTTTTTCATCTATTCTTAATTTCGAACTATTTGCCAAATAAACTAAACATTCATCATCCGTAATTCTAAGCAAATCCGCCTTTGCTTCAGGAACTCGAGTAAGTACGTCCCAAACCTGATCATAAGTCATTAAATCAAGACGACATCTGTAACCTGAATCTGTCTTCTCAGCCCAGATATTATCGACAGGATCCCCGGTACAAACCGTAGTGGCGTAAGGAGCTGAATTTACATCATCGCTCATGCAAATTAGAGTGCCATTCGGCATGATGATTCCACCACCGATGGTTTGTGTAGTACAAGTCGTCGTCATATTTACCCTTATGAATTAAAGTTCAACCCCATATATATTTTAGTCAGGTATGCTATATATTTCATCAATATATACCCTATTCAAACTGAATATAACATCCATCCTCTGATTTATCATCAATCTGCTGTTGTGCTTTATTCTTGAATTCATTAGTATAAAATTCAATAGCATTGAGAGCCTGTTGAATTCTTTTAAACCGATTCTCAGCTTCAATATCACCCGGGTTTCTATCTGGATGACTTTGAGCTAACAATTTTTTAGAAATAGTTTTGGCGTAATTAAATAAATTCGATATAGCTTCAACTTTAGACGAAATGGAAGATTGAGATGAAATTTGAGCATAAATTTCTTCAGGATCTTTGCCTAAAGTAAGCCAGGCATCTTTTAACTTCATCATATATTAAATCCTTTAAGTGACCTAAGACGCCTTCTTCCAGTTAGTCCCATCTTTCTCCGCCTCAGATAACTTTCAAGTTCTTCAATTGTTTCTAGAGGCTTACCATGGTGATTCCTAAACTCTTGTTTAAGTTCATGTAATTTATCTAAAAATTCATCAAATTTAAGACTACTAGTCATCGATTCTCCGTTAAATTTGATAGTTGCTCGTTGTATAATTGATATAAATGAAGAAAGCCCCGAATTGGAATGAATTATACACTCGCCTTAAAAACATATACTCCCAGTTTGGGTATAATAGAAAAGTGGCAGTTCTAGATAATTATCAACATCAAAAAGAAAAAATTTGTCGAAAACTTGGGGTGATTAGCAATGCTGATCTCTCCAGGATTTCTCGGGATCTTAAGGAAAGATCAAAGTCTACACAGTAGACTATACCAGAAGGATAAACCATGAGTACAACCAAGACAAAGACTAAGCCTCCAACCCCGAAACAGGCAGTTGTGAAAGTCCAAAATTTACTAAAGGGAATTGATAATTCAATGTCGGTTATCAATCGTGAAAAAGGTAAAGTCCTTGATTCAATGAAACAAGTTAAGGGACTTGTTGGCGGATTGTCCAACGTCGCTCAAGAAAAGGTGGCCAAGACTGCGAAACCAGCGAAGAAGGCCGCTAAGAAACCAGCGAAGAAGGCCGCTAAGAAACCAGCGAAGAAGGCCGCAAAAAAAGTAAGTAAGCCGGCTAAAGCGACCAAGTCGGCTAAACCTGCTGCCAATGGTCGCCCTCCCTTAAAGGAAGCTTTAGTGCAAATCTTTAAGGAACATGGACCTATGACCCCGGCAGAAGCCAAAAAATTGGCTATTGAAAAATGGGGATATTGGTCAAGTCAATCACTCTATAACGCCATTAATAAAAATACCGATACCTTCAAAAAGAATGGTGAAAAAGTAGAATTAGTAGGTGGGGGTTCTTCTAAGAAGACTACCTCACCCGAAGTTGAAGATTTCGTGTCCAAGGTCGAAAAGGACGAATCAGTTTCTAAAACAGTCTGATTCATTTTCATTGTATATTTAATTTATACAATGCCATTTAGACAGCACAAAGATCTGAACAAAAGTATTATAGCATGTACACTAGTATGAATGGTTTCTCTGACAAGAAACCTAGATCCCTTGTTACCACATACGCAACCAGATTGGGTAGGCTCTGTTATTTGAAATACTATTGCGGTCCAAGTCATCCAGTATATGTTACTGAAACGCATTTAGTACAAATGGCAGAGTCTAAGCTAAGGGAACAATTATATATTTTCTATGGGACTAGGTTAAATCAATACAGAGTAACGTTAGAAAACCGAATTAAATCCATGGCTAAAATGAGAATTTCAGATCAAATTGAAAATGATGTAGATAGAAATAATATATTTATTATCATAGACAATGCTGATCTGAAATCTATTTTTACGGCCCATTAATGGATTTAGTATTTTCTCAAGCTCTGGGACCGATAAAATTTGCATTAGCTGACAAAGCTGCCCAAGCTGAAAAATATATACTACACGGCGGCGTACATCCTTCTTGCAGAAAGGGATGTGCTAATTGCTGTTATCGATTAATTTATGTTTTAATGGCTGAAGCTGTCATAATTTATGAACACTTAAAATCTAAAAAAACATGGCAAATTGTCCGAGAACGGGCTCGAGCTCAATTTGAATTCTTGAAAGATAATCCTCATCCTGTTGTTTGGTTTAAAATGGGAAAACAGTGTCCAATTTTAGATCTTGAAACTAAAACTTGCATGGCCTATTCGACTAGACCAATCGCTTGTGCTATTCATTTTGTATTATCTAGTCCCAAAACTTGTGACCCGTATTATGCCGGAGGAGAAGAATACCAAGCATTGGATTTCAATAATTTATTTAATGAATTCAGAGAAATTGTTGATAAAAATGTAGCTGGATTCGGTATTCTGGGTATGGAATTACCATTACCGGTGGCTTTATTATTGTCAGAACGGATTAGTGTTCAATCCGGTATTAGTCTAGAAAAAGCGGTTTCTCTAATTTTGAATGAATTATGAAACCAATAATGAAATCTGAAGGTCTGTGTGAGTATTGCTCCAAGCCTGGAATCAGATGGGCCGGACCTGAAGATGGTTTAGAAAAAGAAATGTTTATTTGTCGAAGTTGCTTGAAGATTCTTAAAAATCCACAAACAGCTCTACCATTTTTACGCGGTCATTTAAGTATGGAACTACGAGGACAAATCCCTGAACAAAAATTAAGTCAAATGATCAACCAATTCATGCAGGCTATATCAAAATTTCATCCAAAGAATTAATGTCAGTAGTTATTTCACGAATTTGAGTACGCCAATCTCGGATAACTTTATTCGTAATTTTTCTTCCACCCCAAGTTAAAGCATCTCGGATAACGTCTAAATTAGCTCCACTCCGAACTGCTGTGATGTACCTAGCTAAATCCCATTTCCCCATTTGGCGCATCAAAAATTCTAATTCTTCACATTTCTCGTCAAATTCAATGTCAGGCTCCTCTTCCGGAAGCTCAATCGTGTCAAGTAAAGTTTTATAGTCTCCAGGTCTATACGGAGCATCCAACGATTCTTTTTCTTTATCAAATCGTTCTTTTCGATGAACCAAATTAATACATACGTTATTAGCTATCATATAAACATAATGACCAAAACTTGATTTACGCGGATCATGCGCTGAACGACTATGATTTTTGTGTATAATTGTAAGGAAAACTTCTTGCATCAATTCTTCCATTGGAATATCTGAAACTTTGAAAAATTTATATACAATTTTAATGATGTCTTGTTCCTTTTCTACAACATTTACCCCGAGTTGGGTTTTATTATCATCTGCAAATCTTGGCCATGGTAACTTTTTGGTATCATTAGGTATAGGTTGAGATACACGTATGTGCTTGACTCTTTTTGAAATCCCCATTTCATTCCCTCATTCCATGAGCTGCTTAGGAACACCAAGCCAAGTCATGAATCTCATTTAAAGATAATGTATTCTAGCATGTAATTTAGGACAGCGCAAGTATGGAGAATACTGATCATAGTGAAAGAATCCTAGAAGCCATCAAACAGGGATTTACCCGTCGATCTCAATTGGTTAAACAAACCTGCTTAGGTCCAAATACGGTTACGGCAGCTTTAACCAAGTTAAGAAAGTCCAAACGGGTAAAAAAATCTGCCGACGGGCAATATCGAGTAATATGAAATCAGATTTTTTAAAAGAATGTATGTCAGAAGTGGGCAATATTCCACTTGATCAGTTTAATTTGGTTTTCTGTCGACGGTGTGGCAACCAAGAATGTTCTAGGAGTAGATTGAATAATTCATTCCAAACCAGGGTTCAGACTTGGGAAGACCGATTATTTAAAAATCCTCCTCGAGCTTCTGAAGACGATCCAAGATTCAGCAATATTCGATCGAAAAAATTTTTACCTATAGGTAAAAATTCCTACGAAATTCATACCACACAAAATATCCCAGTCATTCCTTTAAAAGAAGAACCTAAAGCATCACCAATCCAACCACCTTCACCTTCACCTACACCAATCCAACCACCTTCACCTTCACCTTCACCTACACCTACACCTACACCAATCCAACCACCTCCGGCCCCGATAGCACCTCCTCCAATAAATCCCAATATTGGAAATACCGAATTTAATCAAGGTACTATGATAGGGGACCAAACAGAAACTATTTTAGAGCCTGGTGGCACATTTACATTTGGGGACGATGAGTAAAAAGCCTGAAGACATTTATAAATCTCTGGTAATTCATCGGAATACTGGAAGCACCTTAGTACTTGATACTGAGAAAAAAGTAAAAGCTGATTATCTTCATCAAATTAGGAATGAATTCCAAAATAATGATAAAGTGAAGCAATTATTGCTTCAATCACCTAGTGATTTAAGAAACCAGTTGCTTGAATCACTTGAACATCTAATTAGACCAGATACTCAAGATATTTTTGAGTTAGCTTTAGACCAAATCATTATTGAACTAGCTAAACAATTAGAAGCAGGACATGGACTATATTTGGTAGATGATGATACTGGAGAAATCATGATGCCGCTTACTCCGGACATGATTTATCAACCTCCAGATTATGAAGGCGAAGATGGAAAGATGCACAAAGCCATGCCTATTGTGCATCCTAAAATAACATCAAGCTTAGCAATATTGAAAGGTCAAAAACATAAAGAAATAGAACTTTTCGATAAATACAAAAATGATCTAGTTGCACTTCAAGCTTTAGAACATGTTAAATCACCAAACAAAATCATTGATCTAACGATTGAAAAATTAAAAAAATTTAATATAACAGTAGTTAGACATATTACTACTGGAGAATTACATATTATTGAATTTGGTCATGAACAAGCCGATGGAGTTTATCAATCATTCAATCCAAGCTTCCAACGTATCGGAATGTTTTCATCAGTATTAGCTACTAAAATTTATAAGCTTTGTGGTAATAACGGAATTTGTTCAATCCAAAATTTTGAAGAGAAGAAAAACAGCAAACAACATTGGTATAAAGTTGATGTTGCTATTCACATGCCGAAGCAGCTGCATTAATTATTTCCATATGAATTTCTTCCAAGGCAACATTGAACTCCAATATTCCGATAATATTAATATATTTTAATTCTGAATGAATCTTAGCTAATGCATCGATCTCACAACGATATTTGAATAAAGTATATGTTCCTAACGGAAGCATAGGAATTAAATCTGACCGATCAAGGGTGACAGTACTCAATTCCTGAAATAATTTCAGAACTTCTTCAACTTTTCTATTCTTTAATTCATTTACATCTTTATCAACATCTGGAGTCATTACCAAAATCTTAGGATTGATCCGATCTTTATTTAATGATGGAAGCCAAACAGATAATGGATTATTTAGAGTGTAATCGTAGGGTTGACCATACTTTAATAATGTTGGTAGAGTAGAAAATAACAAAGATATGGGAAGACAAATTTCGAGAGCTACCTGTTTAGAATCCTGAATTAGAACTTTGACTTTCCCATATTCAAAAAACCTTTGACTCATGTAGGATTATACAATGGCTGATGACGAAAACGGGATCACGGATCAAGATGAAGTAGAACTACAAATTATGGTAGAAAGAATGACTTTACCTCAAATTGTAGAGACCTTAGAGGATCTAGCTAAACGTGAAAAAGGATTACTATCCAATAAAACTGTTTCTGAAGATGAAGAATTAAAAGAAATCACTCTTTGGAATTTTGCTACTTTATGTGCTGCTATCGGTAAATTTCAAGAAATTATCCAAGCCCATATAGAGAAGCCAGATATTGAAACTTCTGAGGATCCACTCGAGGAGCATCTTGCTCCGGAAGAAGAATAACCCCCTTCGGATCGACTATCCTAAGCGGAGTATCGCCCTCAGCTAAAGCAAAAATTGCCTTTAATTTTTTAGCATTAAATTCTGACATCACGGCCTGAAAAGTAAAACGAAAAATTTGTTCATCTTCACCAATTGGTTTTCGACCATTCGTAGGTTTAGTTGCTTCTTCATCTTCATCTCCAGCATCTTCAACTTCAATACCTAAGCCTTCTTCTTGGGATACGTCTAAATCTACTTCTGTGGAAATGGCCTCCGATTCTGTGGGCTTAGATTCTACTTTAGGTGGCTCACTAAGATTTTCTATATCAGCTACTTTTTCAGATACTTCTTCACCCCATTTTTGAGCTTCCTGTTTAAACGCCTCTTTAAGTTCAGGTGTTATTGGCGGAGGCTCAGGTACGTTCTCCGCTATTTTAACCTCAGATTTAGATTCAGGCTTTGACTCATCCGGTTTAACTTCGGGTATTTGTTTAGTCTCCGGTAGGCCACCTTCTACTTTAATATATGACTTCAAGAAGTCAGGAATTTCTTGATAAATTCGACCGTTAGCAAAATAGTGACCCTTCTTCAATTTGCCGGTATACTTACCCTCGTTAATTTGATCAGGTTTGACTTCCGTGCCTCGAGTCATAGCAAAAAAGTCATAGCGAGCTCTCCAATGAATATCAACACCAGGTTCGGTTTCAAGCGGGACGATCCATTCACGACCATGAGCTTTAGGAAGTTTCCACGGATAGGTCATCCATTCATCTAATTTAGGAACAATTTCCATTAAATATTCAGGTTTCACCTCAAACACAATTTCGTCATGCACCGTAAGTACATATTTAACTCGATCTTCCCAGCCAAGTTTACGAATGTTCTTGTCGACAAAACAAAATGCATATTTCAAAATATCCGCTGAAGTAGCTTGAATCGTGTAATTAATAGCCTGACGTTCTGCCTTCCGTCTCAATCCTTTGATGGGAGAATCCACCAGTTGAATCGGAATGCGCCGGCCGAACGCTGTATAAATACATTTATACTTACGGGCGAATTGCTTCTGGTGGTCAACGTATCCCATCAATTCAGGCACGCCTGCCCGAAGATTATTCATATGACGTTGAGCGTCCTCAATAGAACATCCGACATTACTCTGTATAGCTCCTGCTCCACCGCCATAAATAAACGCGAAGTTACTTCTTTTCCCACGGTTTCGCTCATCTTTAGAGATGTCTTGCTTACCGTAAAGAATGCGCGTGGTGATAGAATGTACGTCTCCATCTTCGTAGAGGAACGACTTAATCCAAATTCGATCTCCGGACAAATTGGTGACAACTCGGAGTTCCTCACCGGAATAGTCAATTTTAACCATGACGTATCCCGGGCGTGGAGCAATGCAGGTACGAATTTGTTTAAATAATTCTGGTTTATCATCATCAGAATCTCGAGGAATTCCGTGAAAATTGACTCCTGAATAACCATTTTCGATCTTATCTGCTTTACCAGATAAGCGAGTTGTATCAGTTCCTATTTGATTAAACGAAGGTCGAACGTCTCCATATTTGTCATGAGACTTGAACAATGGCTCAATATAAGAGCCTTTCATCTTTTCGTAATGACGATATTCCAAAATTACTTCAAACATGCTGTTCGTGATTTTTGATCCATCAGCTTTAGCTCTAATAATCGGAAATTTATCCCCATATGCTTTATTGAGAGATTTTAGAGCTTCTTCATTAGTAGAATATTGTTTATTCTCATCTCCTACTTTATCAGCATCACTAATCATTTCAGGAGTAGGCTTGAGTTTGAGTCCCTCCTGATCATTGAAAAATGCAGTAGATAATTGAGAGGGGGAGCCTACATTCAGGGCTAGCCATCTTCCAGTCTTACCAGTTTTCTTTTCAATTAGCGTTCTGACCGCATCACCGGTCTCACGCATAGCTATTTTGCATTCTTCATATAATGAATTAACTTGTTTAATATCAAGATGGATACGATTTTGTTCCATCCTGCGAACTACGTTGCAAAAAGATTTCTCTAAATTATAAATTTTCTTGTCTTGTTCACTCAAGCGTTCAATTAATTTGTATAACAACCCATAAGTAAAAATCCCATCAGAGCATCCATACTCGAGACCCTCCTTAGGATGAAGCAAAGCAAAATTATACCTACGACCTTCTTTTTTCAGTTGTTCTTTTCGTTCATCTGTAAAAAGCTCATCGAGCTCCACCATATCAACCCCAAAATGAATCTTAGTTAGAGGTTTAAGACCATTCGGGTTAGTCTTCAGCGGATTTATGATCTTCGAAATAAATAATGTATCTTCATATCGATTGAAGTCATATTGATTAATACCAGTAGGCGGATATAAAAACTCGCAATCAAATTTAGAATTATGGAAGATAATGATGCAATTTTCAATTAGTCGAGTAATTTCATCCCAAGTGGAATCCCAAGGTAAATTAGGAGAATCATCTGGTTCATGAGTTAAAGGGAGATAATAACCATTTCTTCCATCAAACGACATGCACAATCCAACTATTCTATCTATAGTTCGAATGCCATGCCGACTTTTAATACCATCATCAAAATGGGAATCGGGATAAATTCTATTATCTACCCCTGTACATTCACAGTCGAGAGAACAAACTCCACGTTGGACGCAGATATCAACTAATTTCTTAACCTTTTCGGTTTCTGAAACCAGATGAAATCCATAGTCCTTAAACCAATCTCTATGAACCGAGACACGATCATCCATCTGTTGAAGATGCATCATCTTATTTTACACCCGTAATGTACTTTAAGAATGTGTCATGAATCATTACGATACACTTGGCGTCAACAGGAACGCCAACCAAGATGAAATTAAAAAAGCTTGGAAAAAAGCAGCTGCTAAACACCATCCTGATCGAAATCCAGGTAATAAAGAAGCAGAAACTAAATTTAAAGAAGCTCAAGCAGCTTATGCAACATTAAGTGATTCCAGTAAGAGAAAACAATATGACATTGAATTACAGTTCGGTATCCCTAGATCTCAATCTCAATCTCAATCTCAATCTCCATATACTCGAAGTTGGAGAGTAAATGTCGATAATTTTAGTAATAGTATGTTCGATGATTTTGAAGAAGTATTAAGAGCTACTAGTGGAGCTCGAACTAGACATAGAGAAACACATCGACCATCAACACGCCCTGGAAATGATATAGATATTAATTTATCTATATCATTAGAAGAAGCGGCCCAAGGTTGCACAAAACAAATCGGAGCTCCATCAAGAGAAAGGATCACTTGTCCAGTTTGTTTAGGTAAGCGAGCCACTAAAGGAGCACGAATAGTTTGTTCCAGGTGCATGGGATCAGGAAGAAAGCTATACTTCAGTGATAATGAACCATGTGATAATTGTGGAGGATCAGGAGATATCCCTAAATATCCCTGTGAAAAATGTAATGGTCAAGGATTTATAATAGCTAAGAAAAAATTCACAGTCAAAATTCCGGCTGGGATCTCCGATAATCACAAATTAAGACTAACCGGTATGGGGAATCCTGGTCAACCACCAGGAGATCTTTTTATCACTATTAGAATTAATGAACATCCAATTTTCAAGCGAGTCGGCCAAGATCTCTATATAAATCAAGTTATACCTATCGACATTGCAATGACAGGAGGTACAGTTACTGTTCCTTCTTTAAATGGAAAAAGACTTAAAGTCGATATTCCTGAAAGAATTGAACCTGGTCAAACCACAGTGAGAGTAATTGGCGCTGGAATTAAGGATGTTAATAATGGTCAATCAGGTCATTTGTTCGTGACTCTACAAGTTCAATTACCAGAACTGAAAACTAACCGAGCTAAAAAATTATTTGAAGAATTAATAAATGAAATTTCTAATCGCTAATTTCCATTTTCGTCTACAACGATAACATAATGATCAAATTTCCAAGCTGATATAATACTAGTCACCAATAACTTAGCTGAAGCCATGGAAGTAGGCGCATAATCTCCTGTAATTTTAAAATCCCAACAAGATGGACAATAAATAGTGTCTTTTCCCATTTTCTTACGGTAATTTGTATTGCATTTAATTTTATCAGCAATCGCGCAAATGTCAATTTCTGAACAAATTAGAGCTAATTTAATCAAAGCACCTAACGGAGGTGTACTTAGCTTCTCGTCAAGTTGTTTGGAAAATCCAAGTTTGGCTTCTTCTAAAATAAAACGAGAAACATGAACACATTTATCCAAGATTGGTTTACAAATTTCCTGGACCTCTGGATCGGATAATGGTGGATACAATTTATCTGATATTTCTGATACTTCAATTGTTTCTCCAGTATTAAGGCTAAGAGAATATTCTATAAATTCAATCATCGAATGTTTCCAAATTAGCCATTTCATCCATTTTATTTCTTAATTTTTCTAAAATTTGAATCATCGCAGGAGTAGCCTTACTTTGATTTTTATCAAAATCCCACTGAACTACATCCAGCACTCGACAAAATTTAATATAATCAACCAATGGAGCCTTATCACGTAATCTCAATAATTTCTTTTCTAGCAAAGCTAGAATTCTAGGAATGTCAGCCCAAGCATCTGATTTGTATTCAGCTGAAATTTTATCAGTCGGTTCTTCATATCCCGGGATATCTGGTTGCCTCGGAATTTTGATCCCAAATCTACGCTCGAGTTCCTTAAGCGCGGGCATAAAATCGATAGATCGGAATTTTCCATATAAAGCGATACTGTTATTAGCATGAGTTTTACATGAATAACAATGAAAATGACCTCCACCGGAGCCATAATATCTAGCTGAAGGTTTTTGATCTTTATGAAATGGACAACTGATTTGTAGATCAGTAAACTGGTCTGCCAGTTCTATTCCATTCTCAACTAAAACATCATATACACTAAACCTAGAACTGACGGCCTTTATACGATTATTGATCCATTCTTGATGGGCAGTTTGTGGCATAATGTTTATAAGCCATTAATTATAAACAGTTTACATGAAACCGTGGTCAGAAGAAGAAATAACATATTTGAAAGAAAATTGGAGTCTCCCTCCGGATATGAAAAAATTACAATCATTAATTAGACGCTCTCATGTATCTATTTACGAAAGAGCAAAAAAACTTGGGCTAAAAACTTTAAAATATTCAGAAACTTATAAAATCAAAAACCAACATGAAATTAATCAAAAGCAACAATTGTTCTTATCTAATTTTAAAAGATTGAGAGTAGAAAGAAAAGCATTGAGAGAAACTAAAATAGCTTACGAAACAATTCGAAGATGGATAAAAAATTATAGTGATTTTAATAAAAATTATGAAGAAATTAAAAATTATATAGAATCTACTAAAAGATGTGTCTATTGTGGATATATTGGTAAATTTGAAGAATTCAGATTTGAAAGAAATAAAACAAGACAAAATTGGAAAAGTGGAATTTGTAAAAAATGTGATAGTAAAAGAATTATGAAAAAGAATTCTAGAGATCTTGAAACAAAATTAAAAATCATACTAAAGGCCACTAGAAGGAAAGACAAATTCAGAGGAAGAACAATTTCCAAGATTTCTAATCTAACATTAAAACAACTTCATAATTTATACCAAAAACAAGATGGAAAATGTTTCTACACTGGCGAAAAATTAGAACATTCATATGAGTATAATAATCCAAGACGATTTAACTTAATTAGTTTAGATAGATTAGACTCCGAAAAAGGATACACAATTTCAAATGTGGTATTTTGTTGTTGGGGAATCAACAAAATGAAAAATAATATTCCATTCAAAAAATTTATATTAATTTGTAAAATAATAAGTGAAAGAATGTATTTTACAACATAATAAGTCAAAAGAAATCTGAATAGCAGTGAATTGGTCTACAACATTATCCCCATATCCATATTCATGTAAAGCCTCAAATGCAGTATACCGACTAAGAACCTCTTTGATTCTTTTAGCTACCCATTCTTGATGTGCGGTTTTTTGATCTGCCACCAATGTATTTTACAACATGATGGATGAAAATCTTCGCAGAGAAATTAAAGATATTCTATTAGGTTATGGTTCTGGCGAAGATTTCGATAAAATTGGACTGATGATAACAATCCCCTGCAATTTTTGTTATGGAAAAGGACACAACGAAAGTTATAGAACATTAGATCAGACAGTCTCATTAGATGATGTGAAATGCAGAGAGTGTAAAGGAAAAGGCTATGAATTAAAACCTGTTAATATGGAAAAATTCCTTAGTCTATTCCTTATTTTATTTGAAAAAGATTATAATATTCATTGGCAATTGTCTGAAATAATAAAAAACGATTATGATATACAGGAAGCACTAATGGAAACCATATCTAAAAATTCACTTAAAATAATCGACACTCTTAAAACTGCCTTAGTTTCAGACGTTATGGAGACTTAACTACACATCACTGGTAACAACACATCGTAATGCTGTTTCTTCGCTAAAGTCAAAACTGTTTTAGCTACATCGAAAATATCACATTTAATATTTCCAACTTCAATAAAACCACGGATAATTTTAATAAACCACATTGTATTCCATTTAATTGCATTTGGATCTAAGGTGATCCCAGTATGCATTCCTAATTCAGGTGAAATAGTAATATAAAGTTTGTCTTTAGATACGGATACGACTACCAGAGTACCATCTTTAGTTTTCATATGTGCAAAACGCATATTACTAACAATTCATATAGCCAAAAGTTCTTCAGTTGTTAAACGAGTGTCATCATTTGCCATGCGATTTTGAAGTTCAAGCAATTTACCGGGAGTCAGATAATCACCCTCGTCTAGTAAACTAGATTCAATCGCTCGCATGCGCTTAGATTGCCAAATAATCTTGCCAACCATTCGATCAAAAAGTGGATTATCTCGATTTTTGAGATTACCTAAATAGAATTTACCCTCGTCTCTTAAAACATCATTGAGATAAGTATAAGTAATCACATCAGCTGATTTCTCAATTTCATTAGCATATGAAATTGCTGCAAAGTCGTACCGACCATCATTTTTATCAGCTCGAAGTTTACCTTGACGATTAAGCTGAAATAAAGCGAAAACTGGAACACCTCGTCCTCGAGCAAAATTGAGAGCCATGAGTCGCCCCTCACGTACTACTGAATTAAGCGATACAACGTAATCAGAAATGCGACGATTAGGAAGAACGAGACCAAGATGGTCGATAATAATTCCGTCGCAGCCACATTTATTATGGAAGATCTCAGCTTTACGGCGAATTTCGTTAATAGTGACTTCATCATTCGGCCGCCAAATAAAAAGTCGTCCTTCAGTCGATTTCTTAAAATCTTGAGCTATGATTTTAAGTCGTTCTTTGTCTCTCTTCGAGAGCTCACCATCTCGAATTTGTCGATGGTCTAAACCAGTATAACCATCTTCATGATGCCATCGAGTAACAAATTTGCCATGAGAAGAATGAATTGCATAAAATTGTCGACGAAGCTGCTTATATGGCATTTCTAAAATAGAATAAAAGATGTTTTTCTTATAAACCACGACATTGTTATAAGCATAATTTAATGCAAAAGAAGTCTTCAATTCGCCTGAAAATCCACAATGAACCCAATATTCGCCACGTCGATGGCCACGACACACTGAATCGACTGGCTCGAGTCCTACTAAATTTCGGTCTGTATATTTATTTGTTTTTTCAGTTGTTTCATATTCTTCAATAAATTCTTCTGCATCATCACTGACTACACCCTCAAGCTTTTCCCCACCTTCTACTCGAGTGAATTCATGAAGATGATCAAAAACGAAAGTAACCGCGTCACTTACTCCACGCAGGATCTTCTTTCCATTAATTGGCTTTTCAAAATTACGTCCATGTTCAGCAATAATTTGGGCATCATGACATAATAAAGCAAAATTTTTAATTTGTTGTTGTTCTTGAACTCCTCGAACAATCGAAATATAATTAGTTTGGATATACCACTGAGCTGATTTGATTTCATTAAGTTGATCAACAGTCTCGACATCATCTAATTTTTCGAAATATTCAACCACCAAACTCAAATCTGGTGGTGCACTCATTTGAGAATAGAAATCTTTAAGATATTTGTAAATTTTATGAAGTTCTTCACTGGGAAAATCAAGATTATATTCTAATAATCTATTCCAATTATTAAGTGCTTCTTCAGCCGGGGGCTGATTGGCAACTTGAATTACAGATCTTAAAATTCGATTCATCGTTGCCCAAATTTTTTGGATTTTCCAACTCCACCACCATATCCGGACAACGAATTGGATGGACTAGAATCTAGCTCAATTTCATTATTTTCAACTGGTTCTACATAGGTCTTCTTTGCCTTTTTCTTTATCTTCTTCTGAGTTTGGGCAGCAGCAGGGTCCTCCTCCCCGTTAGAATCAATTAGAGGACGAGAGGACCCGGAAGAGGACCCGGAAGAAGTAGTCTCGATATCAAAGTAAGATTCATAATTAGAATCAGGGGCGATTCGAGGGACCTCAATGGAAGTACAACCTGTAGCTAAAATCTCGGCCACAGGTTCGGAATAAGCAAAACTACCTAAGTTAAAAGGGCATTCCAAATCAGTCCAAATCCATACTGGACGTCCATAATCAATCCGATATTTAAGTGATTCAAGCAATGCTCCAGGAGCAGCTTTATTTTTATTTTTGATCTCCCCAAGTCGAACAATTAACAACTCAGGTCCAGTAACTAAATCAGCCAAATTATTATATACTTCCCCGTCAAAGTCTTCAGATCGAGCAGCCCGCGATTTTGATCCTACGTAAACATCACGAATTTCAGCATCTGAAGTAATCCGAATAAACTTCCGTGGATACATGAAAAACAAAGCTTTCACAATTGCTTTCATATCCTGCCAAGTAGATTTAATATAAATCGATTTATCAGTATGTTTTAGCATACCGAGCTGTAAATGTTCTTTTTGATAATGGGCTTGCTTAATATAGAGAGGAAGAGTATTAGATAATCTACGTACAAATGCACAATCACATTCGTATAGTTTTCCGTCCCGATCAATCACTCCTAAATCGGAACATTTAGTACATTCCGGCATTAGATGTCAGAAAAATCTACATCCAAGACAAGTCGAGCATCTTTTCTTCTTAACATTGGTCCTCCCCCCGAATACAAATATGTCAAAATTGAAGTTCCTTGAGTATTACCTCTATATTGAAGACGACACAATTTAGACTTGGAATTCTGGAAAATATTTGTCTTATTAAGGCCACACTTTTGAGTCAACCAATTCTGGAAAAACCGAACTACTGAAAGGTGTTTATTTGTAAAATAAACCATGATTTGATTTCGTTTATCTACAATGGAACCACCATCTCCATCGAACAGCCCTCTCATAGTAAAAAGCAACAAATGACTAGGAATTCGTTCTAAAATAGATATATCACCATCTTTCTTGAATTCATCCCATCCTTTAGCTAATAAACAATTACAAAATGGAACTGAAACAATGGTAAGACTAGAGTGATGCCGTGTTTTACCGTATCTCTTATCAAATCTTGTCAATTGTTTGATTGAACCATCAAAGTTAATTTCATCTTTAAATAATTTTAAGTGTGATTCATCTTTAGATTGAAGAGTGAGATTCACCCGCTTTGGTCTTCGTACTTTCCCATTTTTAGTATCAAGATACCTATACCCAATTGTGCCATCAGCTAATAAAAAACCGATCCAATAACATTTATTTTTATTATTTAAATTTTCAAAATAAGAAGCATCTAATTTCAATTTAGTCTTTGGTCTTAATAAACTGTACTTAGACAACCAATATCTAATCGTAGATCTGTCGATAGAAAAAGAATTTGATATTTTATTAATTGATTGTCCATTACGGTATAGGTCTGTCATTTTAGCTATTTCGACTTTCGAAAGCCTCCTCATATTTAAAATTAAATATAATAAGTTCATTACCATGAAGAATTCAGATACCGGAAAGATCTACAATTAACTTTGGATCTACTATTGGGTTAATTGACTTTGACTTTGACTTTGACTTACAACTTTTTCTTTTAGATGTAGAAGATGTAGACTGAATTCTTACTTTCTTAACAGACTGAATAGTATTATGATCAAATTTTATTGCATTGAATAAATCCATAGCCATGTCTTTATCAACGAATTCTAATCCTCCCGGCAAGGCTTCACCAGTTACTTTATCCATCAGTTTTTTCTTTTCTCTAAGTTTCTTTAAGACATGTTGGTCAATTGTTTTTTCCCCTTCCTTCCGACGAGCTAACAAGTGAGTTACAATAACTACTTTATGCTGACTTCCAATTCTAACTGCTCTACCGATTAATTGATAATAATCCCCGGTACTCCAAGGGGAATCAACCATAATAATATGTTCAGTAGATTGAAGATTAAGTGATTCTGAACCAGCAGTAGTAATTAAAATAACGTTAATGCCGGATTTCATATTTTGATATGTTTTTTTAGATTCTTCTCTTTCTTTAGCGTTTTCCTTACCAGTGATACGAACGCATTCTATTTTTTCTTTTTTCAGACGTTTTTCAATTAAACTAATCATCTTCTCAAATCGAGAAAAGATCATAACCTTTACACCGTCGAGTTCATCTTTGAGTTGTTCAATCAAAACTTCCATCTTGGTTGAAGTGCCCTCGAATGGAACTCCTTCTTCATTTGATAATAATTCAGGGGCATTAGCAGCTTGCTGAACCATGACCAAACTACTTAAAATATTCATAGCATCAGAATCGGGATCCTCCCCAGTATTTAGCAATCCCAACTCCGCAATTGCGTAAAGTTCTTCTTGTTCATCGCTCAAAATACAGGTCAATTCTCGAGTGACTAATTCAGGAAGTTCTTTAGCCACTTCATGCTTCTTTCTAGATAAATAATACGGTTCAATTGTTTGAGTGAATTGACTTAAGTTACGATATCCTACAATGATCGGGACGTGTCTCCCGCCCTTAATTCTTTGTAATTTAACTACACAAAACGCATTTTGAAAATGTGTAACTTTCGGGAAAAGTTTTGGATAGACAATTCGGAATAATCCGAAGAATTCCATAAGACGATTCTTAATTGGCGTAGCCGTCATTCCTATTACACGGTCACTAACAGCAGCAATTTTAGCTGCTGAACCGTGCATCTTGCCTTTATGATTCTTCAGAACATGAATTTCATCCAGAATAAACATTATTTTAGCATCTTCATTCAAACTCAGAAGCTCTCTTACATAATCAATTAATCCAGGCACTCTTTTAGGTGGTGCTTCTTCATCTTTAAGTTCTTGTAGCTTGATTTTTAATTCCCGAGCTTGTTCCCTGATTCCAATAATTCTTACTAGTACAGTTTCATCTTTTGGAGTCCAGTCTATTGGCGGTTTAGGCTCGTCCCCATCTTCCAATGGCTGCAAACGAGATTTAATAAACTCATAAGTTTCAGGTCCACGATCTTTAAAATATGCATTAAATCCTATTTTGGCTTTTTCTAATTGAACTTCAGCTTCTTTTAATGCTTTTCGAGTAGCTCTGAGCTGAGCTTTCAATTCTTTAGTTGGTTTAGTTTCCCGATCTCGAATTACTGTTTCTTCGATATCTCGAAGTAGCATTTCATAAGTCAAAATTAATAAACGCTTCTTTTTCGGATCATGACCTAAGAAAAAATCCTCATAAAGTTGGTGCCGCTTAAATGGAGGACCATTGATAGTAATGGTCTCCATATTCTTCATGAATTTGTCTACTTCATCCGCCCATTGAAATAAAGAAGACTTTTTAGTGACAATAATCGGAACATATTCCGGTTCTTTTAGCCACACATATCCGACTGCACTCAGAGCTTCGAGCGTTTTACCAAGTCCCGTGTCATCCCCAAGACACATCCGTTGAACCTGACAAAGGTTCATAATTCCAGAAGCTTGATAATTACGAATATGAACTGGTTGTTCTATTCCATATTCATCAATATAAGTTTTTTTGAGATAAGGTGATGGCTTTAACTTCAGATCTTGACTTTGACGTATTTTTCGAAGTTTTTCAAGGACGTCAGACATTCAGCCTCCAACGTCCTTATTTTACAATCAATTTATTTGGAGTAAACGACCTAGCCTAGATCATCGGTTTCGCAACACCAAGATGGTCCGTTAATCCATAGGCATTGATCTTCAGGCAACGGACTAGTTCCATCATAGCCACCATCAATAGGATCACAATCATATCGGTAAAATAGCTGATTCCCAGATTCAGGATGAAAACTATTCTGACAAGGAGAAGCTCCGGCTACTGGATTTGCCAATCTGCAACCTGTACATTGCCCCACAGTCTGACCAACAGCCACATCACAAGACTCGATACCACTACAATTCTGTTCGCACTGAGCGTACCAAGGATAACAAGTTGCATAATCGAAATTGGTAACACAATCCACCGGGGCGTTACACTCGTCAGACACATACGGACGATGAACATATCCGCATTGAGTATCTGTCATGGTGGCACAGACTTCTTCATCAGTTTGCTGAGAAGTGCACGCTGTGCATACCCCAAAGTTGCAATAGTTCATGTCAGAGCAAGCAGTGGGGCATTGGATCGGATTCCCACATCCATCATCGATAGTGGTGTAGAAACAGGGATCCTTGTCTAAGGCGGGACACTCTAGTGGAACGCATCCTCCGCCGGTTCCCACAATTCCACCCATCCCAGGATCTCCACCTGTTCCGAGGTCACCGCCGGTTCCAGGATCTCCACCTGTGGCATCTCCTCCGGTTCCAGTACCTCCGGTTCCAAAACCGGCCATACCACCAGTCTCATCCCCTCCAGTCCCAGTACCACCAGTCACCAATTCACCACCGGTTCCAGAACCACCAGTATTCACCACGGGAGAACCGGCCCGTCCGGCTTGATTTTCCACTGCGGCTGATCCACCAGTTTCGGGAGTTCCCCCACTACCGCCCGTGTCAAGAGCGCCAGAACCACCGCTACTATTATCAGCGCCAGAATATCCCGGAGTGGCTCCGGATCCAGATCCAGCTTCATTCCCACCAGATCCGTCACCAGAATTCTCTCCACTGGAACCAGCAATTTCTTGTGAACCTGCATCCCCTAAAGTAATAGATCTAGTACTGTGGCTACTCCCGCAGCCTGCCAAAATCAGGGAAAAAGCCAAGAAAGCGGCTCGAGTCATCTTCAGCTCCTGTTTTAGGTTCGTCATATGAACCTGTACGGGGCTAGCGGATGAATTTACAAGTGGAAAAAATCTCATCCTATACCAATAAATTATTTATCAATAATTTATATATGGACAGAGATATCTCAATAGTTAAGGATTACAATCACGGAAACACAATAATTGAATTAACACAGAAATACAATATTTCTAAAAGTAGAATATCAGTAATTTTAAAAAACAAAGGAGTGCAATGCAGAAATATCAGGCCCCGTATAAACATATTATCTAGTGAAAAAGAGTTAGTTGAAAATTTATATACATCTGGGTTTACTATAAAAGAAATTTGGGATGAAACCAGATTAACTAGGTATAAAATAAGAAAGATTTTGAAAGGAAAAACAAGAAATCAGTATGACTCAATATCTTTAAAATATCAAAGAAATGCACCTAAAATAACCAATTTCCAAAAGCAAGCGATATTAGGAACTTTGTTAGGAGACGCATCACTTATTAAAATCAAGCACAGGAGGTCTTATTTTTATAAGCATACACAAGGTAAAATCCATTCTCTATACTCTGAACATATTAGAGATTTGCTAAATGCTAATTTCTCAATTGAACAAAGTAAGTCATGTTTTAATCCACAATCTGAATTTTATGTGAACAGACTATGGAATGCTAGAGAATTACCACAAATTGCAAAATTATGTAAAATAAATGGAAAAAAACAAGTAAATTTGAACTGGATTAATCAATTAAATGAAATTGCATTAGCATATTGGTTTATGGATGATGGATCCAATCCTAAATTAAAAAATGGGCGTCAGAGAATAACCCTTCATACCGAAGGCTTTTCATTAAATGAAAATAAGTTATTACAGTCTGTGTTGTGCAAATTCGGATGTTGTCCTAGAGTTAAAAATCGCGTTAAAAACAAAAAGAAATATTATTATCTCATGTTTTCCTCAACAGAAGGGAAAAAATTCATTAATTTAATTAAACCATACATAGATGGAACTGGAATGGAATATAAAATTAATTAAAACTAAAATAAACACCTGTACTATTCGAAATTCGAATAGTTTCGTATACAAATGCAAATGATGAATATAATCCGAAATTCTTAGTCACATCGATCCCCGGTCCAACCCCAACACTTCTAACTCCAGCATAAATAGAGAAATTAAACCAGCTTAAATGGAAGAAATCAAAACCAATAGATGCATCCCAGAAATTTTCATGTTGTCCTTGAATAGTCTGAATAACTTCAGGTATTAAAAACCCGGCCTGAGCTCGAATTCGTAATCTAAACATCGGGTCCGGCGGCTCTTCCCGATACCCGACCTCGATCGGCAAAGTCATCTCCATATCCCGATCAATTGTTTTACCAATTTTTAATTTGAGTTTGATCGGTTTTTTCTCACCACCATTAATATAAATTCGATTTTCCCAATCACGAATAATAACAATAGGTTCTACAACTTCAATTTCTGCTTTGGAGCTCTTGATGTCATCAAACTCTTTCACTGCAGCGGTAACTTGTTCTTTTTGTTCTTTATTTAAGCACACACCATCTGGCGGGCATTCACACATTTGAGCTAAAATTAAAGGAATCATTGTAAGAACTCCAGGATTTTCTTAGTGTCCACACCTTTATCATTATTCTTAATTTCTATCACATTAGGCTTAACTAACACTACTTCTTTCACATCTTTATTTTTTACTCCTTGGGGTAAATCGATTTTAATTTTCCCTTTTTCAGGATGTTTCACTATAATCGTATCAGGATCAGAGAAAATGGTTGGTTCTACAATTTCTAAATTAGTAGATGTTTGAACAAATCCTTTGTCATCAGATTCACCAGGCGTAATTGGTTTTCCATTTTCGTCAGTCCGTTTTTCAGGCGGAACATCTCGAGTATTAGGCTGTTTCTTCTTTCCAAAAAGTTTTCCAATCAGCCCGCCCATTTGAAGCTGATTACCGGAGAGGGCTACAAACAACGCAAAAACAATAAGAAAAACAGCCGCTGCCGCCGCTAATGGATACCGAAGCATCCATTTCCCGATTGTTTTACCAACCGCTTTGATATATTTCCAGATGAATTTTAGAAATTTCATTATTTTACTTTACGAACTTTATGGACTTGCTAGATACGCTACATTCATATCCATTTGAGCCATAGTTGCATATTGATAATAAAGAGGGCTGTTGGCGGTGTTATTATCAACACCAGTATATATACCAAATGTATATGTACCACTAGCTATTGGAGATCCGCCGGCTGCATCTAAAGCAACTGAAGCACCCGCCACGTCTCTTCTATTAATTCTAATATAACCAACTAAACTTAAGCCCTGACATGTATTGCCCATTATAATGCCCTTTGGGAATTTTCCCGCTCCAGGTGTAGCTTGAGTAAGATAAACGTGGATTTGATCCGATGCTGCACCAACATTCTTATTATCAAATACTGTATTATTAGAAACCATGAACCAATTTGAAGCCCCGGCATCTAAGTTATCTTGTATGTAAATCCCAGCTCTTACCGCAGTTAGTCCACATCTATTAATATAATTGTTGATGATTTGAAGTTGAGGGAATTGGTGACCTTCTATATAGATTCCACCATCTTCACAAGATATCATCCTATTTCCGTTAAACACACAATTTCTAAGATATTGATCATCATAGATTGTTGAAAAATAAATTCCATATCCACTTGTTAAACTCTTAAATACACAATTCTCAACAGTTAAATTTTCAAAATCTTGTTGAGATCCGGTTCCATCACCACCAGAATCAGTATATAAATTATTAGTTCCACTTGACTGTAATAAATAAATACCAGTTCCATCAAGAGTATTACAAATCTGACAATTTCTAAAATTTACAGAACTAGCATTAGCTGCAACATCACCAGTACTATAGGGTTCTAAAAGAACAATTGCAGTGGTTGCTCTAGCATAACCACCACCGTCTACTACTATTCTATTAATTTCTGTAGTTCCTGCTTGAGGAGATCTCAGTCGTATTCTTTGGACCGGGTAATTAGCTGTAGCGGCTCCATCTTGATACTGAAGATGGATACCATCGATAAGTAATTTATATCTCCAGTATATGAAAACATCTCCACATTCTTGTGAATCAAGCAAACTAATTAAGGTCCAATCTTTGATTTTGATATTATTATTAGACCCAATTGCAAAAGCGCCCCATATAGCTTGATAAATATTCGGTGTGGCTCCAAACCAAGGATATTGTTGAGTTACTACATCACCAACACTATCTCGTGATGTCGAAGTAGATGGCTCCCACCCCATGGTAACACTATCTATCACTAATCCTGGTTTATTTGAGATTTGCGTAGAAACTGTATCTCCGATTCCAAAAATAGTAAGTGGATTAATAGCATTATCTGCGTCAGGGATTATCCATCTGCCTCCTTTGATCAGCATACTATCAACAGGCAGATAATGGGAACCTGCTGTTCCAGTGCGACCAGATGGAATATGAAACATAAACAGCATCCCAAGCGAGCCGCTGGGACTATAGCCACCTGTATATATAGACACATTGCAGTCAATTATTCTAACATTTGAAATTCTAGTACCTAAGGTAGATGCTCCATTTACTGAATTTGGATCCACTTCTAAAATTCCAGAATTAGCATCAAGTGAACTTGCAGTAATGGAAGTACCGCCAAGTCTGATTTCACAGTTATCAAATTCAATCAATTCAACTTCAGACATAGGAGCAGAAGTTGATGAAACATGATTACGAATCTTAATAATTGGATGTTCATTTGAACCATAAATTTTTGAATTTCGAAATATGATAGCTTCTGTATTATTTCCACTGCCCCCTAATGATCTCATGAAGCTTTCGTAAATCCCGTCTGCTGTGTAAGCAGTAATTTCACAATTATCAAATAGCGTAACCCGTCCTTCATTAGCTGTAAATTTAACTCCAACAAATTCCACTCTATAAGCTTCTAAAGAAGAACCATATGAATAAAGAAGATCACCGCCTGTAGTAGAAGAAATCTTGAGATTTCTTAAAACTAATTTTCTGGCAGAATAACTACTGGTAGTGCCACCGAATTCAAACAAGTGTGTAATACCAGAAATGATGCTTATGCCATTCTCAATCCCTTCAATTGTTACACATAAACTAACATCGGCACCTGAAGTTTGACTAAAATCAATAGAAGCAGTTGTATTGTAAGTACCCGCCTTAACTTGAAGAAGTAAATTATCATCATTGATATTAGCTATATAATAATCTATTGCATCTTTGATTGCATCAGCTCCATTAAAATCACCACGACTATTAGTACCATCACCAATAGTCGTCACCCATCGTCCATTAATTTGTTTAATTAAATTAATATCAGATATAGCTTGCGAACCACCCGGATTCGCTCTTTGCTCCATTACTTTTAGATAAGTATCACTTATACCAGCTAATGCAACATAATGAATACCACCTGTAGCGGTACCAGCAATATTAGTATAATTATCTTCTAATCTTAGATCTTGATATTGATTTCGTATGACTGTGGGAGCACTAGCGTCTCCTATATCAATAACATAGTCACGTTCAGTTGGGAAAGTACTGTCTTTAAAGACTTCAAAAATTCTTTTAGAAACAGCATCTCGATTAAATCTAACTCTAAATCCTGAACTAGAAGAAGCAGCTGTTGGGTCAATATCAATATAAAGATTTGTACCAAGCGAAAGCGGATTACCATTAGTCCCAGTGGTTTCAATTATACCAGCAACTAATGCATCAACTTGAGGATCATCCGGATCAAAATCTCCTCGAATGAATTGCTTAAAGTATAAGTATGATTCATCTATAGCTTCACGAAGATATTTTCTATCAATAAAACCGAACCCATTAAGAACAACTGGCTTACCAATATCTTTCAATAATTCGGATTTATTAAATGTTCCGTCGTTAGGAACCATAAATTGACGATTACTTAAATCATATCTATACTGAGGAGTATAATTAGAACCAGCGGACTTAATTGCATATTCTCTTGTTTTAGAATGAGTATCAGCCGGAACGTCACCAAATTCCAATACTTCAGGAATCAAAATATTAATATCATTAGAATTAGTTACTTCTTCTAAACTAGGGAAATTAACAGACGTTTCAGCATTATTATCACCGTAGAAAGTTCCTGAAGTGAGTCCTAACCTACCAAGGGAAGTTGGATCACCACTGATAGTTAGGAACCCTGCAGATCCACGAATAAAACTTCGGATTTTGATTTCCGAATCGCCATATGGTTCAGCAAGTTTTGGTGGATAGTATGTACCTGGGCTAAACCCTAATTTACCTAAAGTATTGACTTTGTTGCTGACATTTTTAATTATTAAGTATCCATTAAATCCACCACTTGGATCACTTAATTGAAGTAATTTTTTATTTCCAGAAGTGAAGCTGGTGGCAACACCTGCTAGACTTGCATTAATTTTATCTCGTACTAAATCAGCAGTTATATCTGTCGGCGCAAATGTTATAGTGGCAGATCCACCTGAATGTTCAATATAAATCTGCTCACCAGAAACAGCATAGGGTTGATTAGCGGTATTAGACTCAATATATGCCTTACTAGAGACTGAAGCAGCAGTGGCATAATTATTATTGATTATTCCAATTACTTGATCACGAGTATATCCAGGACCACCCGAAAAAGAAGAGGAAACTAGAAGAGCTTGATCATTTCCATCAGTATCAATATAACTTACGTACATAGTCAAATAGTTAGTTCCATCTAATAATCCAAAGTCACTATTTGAAGTTATAACTTCAGCATATTCAGGTAATTTGGCATACCATTTTATAGTAAAATTAGTTCCATCGACAGGAGATTGAAGTCGCCCATAGATCGGAATCCCACCAGGAATAAGAGGTTGATATTGCCCATCAGTACTCAATTCATGAATGACTCTCACTCCTGAACAATCAGTAACTACATTCTTCCCATCTTTAGTCTTAATTGGTACTATGCCACCTCGGTTAAATTGATCAGATGATCTACCTAGTATTCCTCGAGCTGGACCATCAATTCCATTTTTGATCAAAGACGTAGATGTAAACCCGACTTTAGCGGCTGCTGACCCAGAATATGAAATAGTACTACTAGATCCAACCGTCGTGCTCCTAATAAATAAGTATCCTTCATCATTGAAAGCTACGGTAGCCCCAACAACCGTATTAATTTTATTCGTAACTTTAGATATAGTAGTATCACCAGTTGCAAAAGTGATGATATGAGCAGTTCCATCAATAGTTAAAATAAGGGCATCACCTAAAATGATTGAAAAAGGTTCAGCAATACTCCCTCGTAAAGTCGCACCAATATCTTCTTCAGCCCCATCCCAAGAGTCGGAAACAGTATAAGTGTAAAGAGAAGCTGAAGATATATTCTGTGATGCCGTACCCTCAACTACAGCAAGCGGCATTGTAGAATAATGAGTCCGACGGCTTCTTACTTGTTCTTTACGGGGACGAACCATAGTCTTATCCTACCTGGATCTACCCCAATAAACTTCCAGAAATTACGGAGTAACCAAATTAGCTCGATTTTGTAACATATAATTATTAGTAGTATATTCAAGTGTTCTAGGAAGAGTGTCAATTCCTGTCTCAATACCAGCAGTATAGGCTCCAATAAGAGCTGTTCCAGATAATGCAATATTGGAGGATCCACTTCTTTGATTAACCTGAATGTCTCCAATACTGGTGCTTAGGCCGCCACAGTTATTTCCTTGGATTATTCCCTTAGGGATAACAGACGCCCCATCCCCTAAAAGAAAACGAATTTGAACTGCTGTAACGGAACCATTATTATAAGAACAATGATTTCCAATAATAGAAGGGCTACCAGAAACGACACCTACATTTAAATCTGTAAAGATAATGCCATAGCTAGTACAATCTCTAATGATATTATTCGATATCAAAATGGACTCATAGTCAAGTCCTCCAAAATCTATTCCTGCAGAACCACAATTTATTATCGTGTTATTATCTATTGAAATGGATTGAAGTATGACACCAGGAGTAATTGTACTACAAGTGCATCCACCTCCACCAGTATTCCTTATCGAACAGTTGGTCATCCTAAAACCAACAACATGTGACGGAGCACCGGTATAACCCGGGGATATTAATAATTGCACTCCAGTTGATGATGATATTGTATTTGAAATTTCACAATTAGAAAAAATAATTGAATGATCATCCTCTGAACTCGAAGGAGCCCATGGTTCAAATCCAATTATTGCGCTTGTTCCACTCGCAACATTATTACCATTAACTATAATTTTATTTATTCTAGCTGTTCCTCCCAGCGGTGATCTGAATCTTATTCTATTGGTTGCGCTTGAACCAGATCCAGCGTATAAGTAATTGAGAACAATCCCATCAATGATTAGATTATTTTGCCATTTAATAAATACATCACCAATCCCAAGAGAATTGGTCAAATTTATCATCTCAAGATCTTTAATCTTCATGTAAGATTTGACAGTTGTTCTACCACAACCTAAAGATACTAATCCACCTTTACCAGATCCTTGAATATCGTCTCCAAACCAAGTTTCATGTTGTGATACACCAAGACCCCCGACAGTCCTTACAGCACTATTGGGACAAGTAACTTTCAATCCATCAATACTTAATCCCTTCGGTCCATTTTGTAGAAAATAGTCCCCAATTCCATAAATTGTAATTGGATTAATATATGTGTCTGGTTCAGGTAAATGCCATTCATTCCGAACTATATTCATATTATCAATGGCTAAAGAACCTGAACCAGTAATTCCATCAGGAACACAAAATATCACCAGATGACTATTAAAGGAACTAACACTTCTAAACGAAACATCACAATCAATTAAATCAAAATTACTGATTCGTATTCCCTGATTTGATGCAGCATCGGCACCATTAGGGTCTAAATCTATGATCCCGGAATTGCTGTCAAGAATAGCTGAATTAACAGTAGTTCCACCTAAAGTAACCTTGCAATCTTGTAGTACGATTCTTCTAATTAAAGAAGCAGTGCTAGTATTTTGTGCTTGAACAAAAATCAGTGGATTTTCATGATCTGCACTTAATTCACAATGTCTAAAAATGAAATCTTCATAGGTAGAAGCACCTCCCTTATATAAGAAACTAATTCTAGGCTGAGGAGCTACGTTACTATAATTTAAAATACAATTCTCAAAAACAGCTGCGTCAGCATTTCTAAAAACAACTGACGTATCAAATTTGCATCTATAACATTCAAGTGTACACCCATTATTAACTTGAATTACAGTAGCAGCAGAGGTATTGGAACTAACAGCAATATCTTTAAGTATTAATTTTTGGAAAGCAAAAGTATCAGCACTCACCCCTACTTTAATTGCTATAGTATTAAATGATATAGCAGTAGCCTGACCAGACGAACCTTGAATAGTCAAAACAAAACTACCGGGGAGAGAACTCATATCCACAGCAGCTTCATATATTCCTGTTTTAACTTGAATAGTTAAATCACCTACTCCAGTTACATTAGCTACAAAATAATCAATTGCATCTTGAATAGCAGTATCACCATTAAAATCACCAAAAGTCTTAGTGCCATCACCGACAGTAACAGTCCATTTAGAATTGATTGACTTAATTATAGATTCGTCACCAGTATTTTGTACTTCTTGCTCGAGCAAACGCACATAATGAGCATCGGGCCCAGTTAATGGAAGATAATGATATCCTCCTGTATTATCTCCAGAAGCAATAGTATTGATATCTCTAAATTTTAAGGCATCGTATTGATCGTATAAAACTCCTGGTTCCCCATTCTCTCCAATGCGAACTTTCCAAGTGTTTTCCGAAGGATACGCAGTATCTTTTCGTACTTCAAATGGTTCAGAAGAACCAGAAAATCTGATAAAAAATGATGGAGTTGAATAAATTCCATCCGGATCAATTTCAAAATGAAAATTACTACTAGATGGTAGTGGATTTCCCTCGGAGCCAGGAGTTTGAATTGTATTGGCAACCAACGCTTCAACTAAAGTATAATCTGGATCCTTAGTTCCACTAACAAATTGACCGATTAAATTATAAAATTCACTTAAAATTAGAGTAAGAAATGAACGATCAATGAGCCCTAACCCATTTGTAATTACTGGTCGTCCTGCTCCTCGTGTTCCTTTTTCTACGATATCTCGATGAGGGGCAAATTCACTATAATTATAATGAAGCTCAGAAGAACCAGCAACTCGAGAATCAAACTGTTCATTAACTGAATGAACAGCAGGATAAACCTCACCAAATTCCATTACTTCAGGAATCAATGCTCTAATTTCGGCATCAGTATTTACAGAATTAGATGTCTGTTGCGGTAAATCAACCTCTTCTTCAATTAATTCATCAGATCCAGTATAAGTACCAGCAATAAGCCCTAATTTAACAAGTGTACCAGCATTTCCTCCAATAGTAATATAACCAGCAGATCCACGAACTAAACCACGAATTCTAATTTCATTAGTTCCATAAGGTTCAGCCACAAAGGTACCACGATACACACCTTGTGATATCCCAAGCCTTTCGGTAGCTTTGTTTCTAGAAGAACCAGTAGATGCAGCATCATAAATATTAATAGAAGAACTGTAACCATTAATGTTATCACTGATTATTTGAACTAATTTCTTATTACCAATAGATATTACAGAAGCAGTTACTCCTGTAATATCAGAATTAATTTTATCAACTACATTTTGAGCTGTAACATGTGAAAGAGTTAGAGTAGTAGTTTGAACTGAACCCCCATCAATTTCAAAACATAATACATCATCACCATAAAACGAAAAAGGCTGACTCATAGTGCTACGAATAGTAGCAGGACCACAAACAGGAGTAGTAAATGAAAGAGCTGTTGCAACTGCAGAATTAATAATATCTATAACTTCATCTCGAGTATGGGAACCAGTAAAATTAATATTTACACTAACATCATCTTTATCATTGAGTTCTAAGAAATTAAAATCGAGATCAAAATTATCTAAAGAATTGAGTGCATTAAAGTCACTATTGAAGGTAATAACTTCAGGAAATGAGTTAATTTGAGTATGATATGTTAAAACATACTGAGAACCATCCCAGGTAAGCCGACCATGAACAGGCAGCCCTGATGGAACATATGGTATATATGATCCTCCAGTTGTTGTTCGTCGACTATAATAAATAATAGAAGGACAATCAGTAAGTAAATCCTTACCACTAGGGGTCTCTAATGGAACCCAGCCTCCTTTTCCATCTATTGATCTAGTAACTACACCTCGAGTTCCGGCATCTAATCCTAAATAGGTACCAGCAGTTAATCCTAGAGTGGCAAGAGTACCAGCTATAGAATCTGCGATTTCAAGCAAACCATCACTTCCAGCGGCAAAGGATTCAATGACTAATTTTCCTTTATAGTTAGATGCAATAGTCTGACCGACTGCCGTATTAATCGTATTAGCAATTCGAGAAGCTGTGGTATCAGAATTAGATAAAGTAACAGTAGTAAGAGCAAAACTTTCATCTGCTCTAATAGTAAAAGCTTCACCTCCAATAACAGAGTAGGGCTCAGATAAAGTAGAAACAAGTCGGGCTGGTACATCTTCTTGTGCACCTTCAGGAGTATCAGTAACAATAGCAGCATTCATAACTGCTGCTGTTATATTAGTTGATGTTATACCAGTCGGACTAGTTGGATGATTGGTAATTGGAACGTCATATTTAAACAAACTATGACGAGTTTGACTATTCTTAATCTGTGCTTTACGAGGGCGGACCATGGTTTTATCAGATCCTTAGATAGTAGTATTCAAGCACATCGTCTACCTCTAGTTCCGTGTTATCCGGGAAACTAGGGATGTAAGTAAGCGTTTGGTTCGTTGCTCCACTAATTGTATAGTCTGTATCCTTATCTAACTTCACACCACGCACCCAAATCATTGGAGCGTCTTGATTAATTGGCTGAGAAGGTAGACTGAATCCAGTTTGACCATCAGATGTAACCACCAATTGACCGTGCGCAACTGAATTCAAGCTCACATCACTAGATCCATAGAAAACTGGATCATCATAAATATTATTGACAAAGATAGGCGGAGGCGATGGCATTACTGATGACGAAACATCAATCTCACCTCGACGCTTAACTAATGGACGCCCCCAAATTCGATACCTGTCTACCGCAGTATAACCTTCATTCGTACCAGAAGCAGAATGAAGGATATCAGAATCCCGGAAATAAGTAGGAGCTGCTTGGGTAACTATCAATAACTGAAGTTCATTTCCAGGATGAACTTCAATTGAATTCACAGTTTCAGGTTGTGACCTCACCAAGTATGCAATTCCAGAAAGAACTGCGCCGGCATTGGAATTAGGCCGAGCTTTAGGTAATTTCGCCGAAATGGCAGCACCTGGCCATGGATTAGTCACGGACCAACCAGCACCACCTCGAGCAGCCTTAAATTGAGTAACACTACCGTAATTAGCAGTGCCATCTACCTTAATCAGTGCTTCTCCACCGACTCCAGATGCACTACTAGATTGCCCACAAACAAATTCCACACCTTCCCAAGTGGATTGACCCGGAGAAAGTGCTGATACGGGAGATTCGAAGGGCGGGAAGTAAAGAGTACCTAGTGGAATCGCACCAATATTATTAGCACTCCGAATCTGATATAAAGTCTTTCCAATGAAATCTTTGTCACGGAAATAAATTCCGAGAGGAAGCTGACTAATACATCCAGCAAATTCGGTATTTACATCTCGATCATATACTTCCGAAATTGCACCTAATTCAATATCTGGACGGGCTGCAACAGAAGCCTCTACCACTGGAAACAGAGGTGTTTCCCAGTCTTCATATCCAACTCGATTAAGAGAAAACCGTCGATCAAAATCAACTAAAGTTCCCGCGTAATCAATAACTTCGTCCGGCTTTTGTTCTTCAGTTAGTAACGGAATCGGATTAGATCCAGAAAGCCGCCCTGTACCTAATGAAGTCACAAAATTGGTTGCAGCCAGGACTTCGAACCCTGTCTTATTTGACAATGTGAGCGTATTAATTGGCCCCTGGTGATTTGAAAAAATGCTAGTAGCTTCAGATACTGTTAATGGACCAAGACGTTGAACATCGTCAGAATAAGCATCTCGAGTACCAAATACGTCACCTTGATAAGGTTGACGACTATAAAAAATGGTAAGTTCGTTGTTAGTAGCACCTAAAGTTAATGGTGCTGGTGCAATAATTCCAGTCCGTTCATCCGAATTATCAATGAAAGTATTCAGATCAACTGACAGACTTTGACCTTTAGCTTGCGTAATTAGCAAGCGACCATTAGTCTGAAGAAATCCACGATCGAATGCAAACAAAGTGCACTCAACAATAAATTCTGAATTATCCCAGGTAGTTCCAGACGGAGCTTTAGTCAGATCAATAACATCAGCATTCAAAACAAATGTGATATCACCGTTGGCGTCTACGTCCAGCAAGAATGTAGGTCCATCAAAATCGTCCTTAAGTAAGTTAATATCAGTTCCTACACCACCAACAAATTGTCGATTATTGTTGAATGGAGAAGATGTTGGAGTAGTTGGGTATGGAAGAGCTCCAGTCGTATCACGAAGATAAACACCAGTGATTCGAGCAGGACCATAAAACGGCGGGAATTGGATGCCCCTAAATGGTCCACTTAAAGTAGGCAATACCTCATTTTCATATTTCTGTCCGAAACATGAAGTAGAAGAAGATGAATCGCCGTAAGTTTCCCCAATTACAGGGGTTACAACATAGTAACCGGGAGAAGCCGACGGATATGCAACTAAATTCCTATTCCAGTCCGATGTACTTCCAACTGATCCAGTCTTAGACATCAGCAAGAAATTGATTCCGGATGGGAACACTGTCCCCGTTACTGGAATAATTGGAACGTGATGCAGTCCAGGCCGAGGAAGATATTCCCACGGAATTTCTACGTATCGAGTATTAGTGTTCCCGATATAGAATAAATCAAGTGGATCAACATAAGTATGAACAAGAGTAGTTCGAGGCTCATCATACATCGGCATTGCCCCTTGAGGCTGAGCCAGATTACCCCAATTCAAAACATTTCCATTTCGAACAATCAAAGGCGGTAATAAAACATTCCGATAAGGCTGAACTTTAATAGTTTTTGATCCAGTATCAACCATTACCTCAGAAGTAACAGCTAAGTCACGATGCTTGCCAGTTTGAACATAAGGAGAAAAACTAACATAACTAGGAATCATTCGATTCCCATTATTAAGCCCAGGCCGTAACATGACCTTGGACGAATTAGAAGCATCTCCTCGATAATGCACATTATGGACATAATCTGGCTTATGCGATAAGCCACGTCCAGAACCATAAACAACACCAACTTGAATGTGCATTAATGACGCTGCAGCAGTATCAGAAGTGATCGTATCTAAATTATCAAGACAGTCCTGGAATTCTTGGAAAACTGTGCCAGAAGTACCACTATCAAGTTCAATTTCGAGATTACCAGATCCATCAACAGTAACAGTAATACCTTGCCCATGTTTCAGAATTCGATTCCCTGTCGGAGCAGAAGAAAATACCGGAAGTGTGACAGATGGACAAGTTGAATAAGGGGCGACTGAAGGATTTGCTCCATTAGGATCTGAAATCATTCCCTCAAAATGAATTAAAACAGCATCTTCATCTTCATCCGGAGTAATGAACCTGACTTGATCAGCATCCGTTACTGGTAAACCATCTTGAAATTCAGCTAAATTAATCTTAATCTTATCACCATTAAACCATTTAGACACACCACTATCAATACGCGAACCAGGCAATCTAGTGGCATCAGCATTAGACCACTCCACAATAATATTATAAGGAGCGACTGAAACTTCTAAATCATCACCAATTGCGTTACTATCAGATGGATTACGACAAGAAACTACTAACCGTTCAGTCGTGATAGCATCAGACCAAGTTCGCCGGTTACCATTAGGGCCATCAAGCCTGGATAAACCACCAACAAAGATCGAATCATCAGTGATCCGATCACCATAAAGAACTACCGGACCCGCAGTATTAGTAGAACCAAATCTCTTCCAAGCAGTACGTAAATTACCCTTAAGAAGCTCAACTAAATTAGTTTTAAGGATGGAATCATAATCGAATTTATCAGCAACTGAATGACGAAGATCAAGAATGTCAGTTCTCGCAACCTGATCAGCAAACAGCCCATCGGGTCGAACAGTATAGAGATTGAGCGCCTTGCCAGCACTATGGGCCCTGATAGTAGTTAGTAATTGACCTCGATCAAAAGTAATTACAAATGAAGTCGGGCTCGTTTGATTAATATTACTAATTCGAATTATTTCATCATCGACTCTAAAGTATGCTTCCCCAAACGAACTCATATTCTCTAGCACAGTGCCGGAGATGGTAGTTAGAGTGAATTGAGTGTCAGTATCAGCAATGTCGGTGGGAAGAGTGAGGCCACTCGAATAAACAATAGCATCTTCTCTGGTTGTAGCAGTACTATTTCGATTAAATGCACCTGCTAAATTTCCAGTATCAGAGAACCCTGCACTATTGCGCCGGAATACTGCTGAAATCGGGATAGCATAAATATAACCATCTACTGTTCCGACTAAATCAGAATCACCAGTGCCGGCACGCCATAGACCAGGATCACCGAGTTCTTTACGCATATTTGTGAAATAAAGAGCACTCGGAGTACTGAGAGGACCCTGAGCAAAAACTAAAGTAGGATCAAACCCTTCAGGATATTGAGAAAGATTGATATTCTGAATAACTCGAATTCGGTATTGAATCTGAATTCTCTTAGAAGTCTCAAAATTCATGTCCGGATCAATTAAGTCGTCTGGTAAATATGAATATCCACTCTCAACATTTCCAAATCGATAGAGAAATCCTCGTTGAGGTTTTCCAGGAGCAATAGTTGGTGGCGCTGGATCAACATCTATACGTTGTAACCAGGCTTCAAGAAATATGAATTCAACTTTATTTCCACCGGTTGCTCCACCGGGAGGATTTAATTCAATTCGATTCCAAGTATCAAAATTATTCGGACTAAGAGGTGGAGCTCCAGTCCGAGTAGCAGTAACAGGTATGGGCCACCCATTTACAATTGCCCACTGAAGATCTCGAAGCTCATTAACATGCTGATTTCCAAAGAAAAATAAGTTCGAATAATTTGGATGAGTAACAAAGTCATTCATCGGATTAGCTTCATTGATTAGCCAACCCGAAGGTACTCTTGACCTTACTTCTTCAGCTCGAGCTTCTAAATCAACAAACTGAGCAAGATTTAATTCGGAATCCAGAATAGGTTTGTTACTTTGAATAATAACAGACCCTAACTGTTTGTCCCTACCATTAATATATCTAGTTACGCCAGATCCGAGGGGATTAGCCATGTTAGGCAGACTCCGTCACGATGTTTACTGGATCCTGTTCAATGAATGCTTGAAAACCCAGTTTCCCACTATATAAGTAGCCTATGGTGTTCAGATCTTTGTGCCGTCTGAATAGCATTGCAATATAATAAATAATACCAATAAATTAGACGTCCCAGAGTAAATACCAATCCGATAAAGTATACCTAGCAGCAGCAGTATTGGTAAATCTTAATCTATATGATGCATTCGGAACACTCAATCCTGAATGAAGAGTATCTGCAGTAAAAGTGAAAATAGTAACACTGTTGGCTAAATCCCTAAGCTCGACCGTAAATAAACTAGGATCATAATTTATATACGATGATGACCCTGCATCCCAATTATATCGAGTCCAGGACGGATCAAAAGCTGAACCCTGAGCAATATCATATGTGGCCGGTTTCCAATGACAGTATAATTTAGTAGCTATCCCGCCTAAAGCAAAACTACTGGTAACAATCGAACCTAATCCAAGCAATTCCGTCTTTTTTGGAAATCCAGATATATATTTAGATGATAGACTTTGTTCAACTTTTGTAGAAGTATGCTCTTCCGACAAATAAGTAGAAGTAAGACCAGTTAATGCTTTATAAGCATCCTCCTTAGCAGTCAATAAGTCGGATACTGAATTTCCGGTTAAATCAGGAAGAGGATGGATTGCTGAATCTATATCTACGATATACAATCCAGACACCGAATAGTTCAGCGGCTTGGAACTAAATCCAATTACCTTATGATCAAGCTGCCTTACGATATAACTATTCATTAGTCAGACCTGCGCACATTCATGAAATTCCCACGAACCCTATAAACCGCTGCTGCCGAATCCCCTATTAAATTAGTTAAATTAATTTCAGTTCCCTTCTCAAATTCATTGTATCCAGTAAACACCACTAATACGAAAGTGCCAGATTTACCCACACTTTGAAAATCAGACTTCACTTCCATTAAAGTAGGTAAAACAGTCTTATGTTTATTCTCCCCTATATAGGGAGTACCTTTAACTACCACATCAGCAGTATCGGATTGAGGCCAGAAATTTCTTTGATCACCATCTATAACCGTATCTCCAGGTTCCCGATGCAATGTAACCGATTGCGGTTCTGGGTAATACGGAATATGAGTTTGAATACCAGAGAAACTTAAAGTCAAACCAGAATTAAGATCCCCGGCCGGTGCATCTATTTTAGCTTCAATAATAGTAGGTAATAATCCAACAGGCACCTGAGCTCCAGGCTGAATAAATGGGGTTGGATAATCAGGACTTCCCGAACCATGTGAAATTGTATGTAGATTCCCTATAGCTCGAGGAACTAATTCAAGAGTCTGAGATCCGGCCGGTGGAAGTAAAGATTGAATAGCACGAGTTTGATAAAATACCTGAACTCGATTTGCGCTGTTTACATAAGGTAAAGCCCGTAAAGCTTTGTAAGTGACTTGAACCGGGGTTCCAGATGGCACTGCAATCGATAAAAAGATTTGAGTATAAGCAGTATCTTTAGTGTAATTCCCGGTAGAATATGGAGGATTAATTCCATCATCAATAGTTACATCCTCATAGTTTATTCGATCAGGCACCCATACTTGATTAGTACTATAAGAATAAAATGTAGCTACCTGATCAACTGACTGAAGCTGGATCTTAACTTCTCGATGAGCTGGATCTTCTTCCCACATTGGGACTGGAGGAACAGCTGAATTTGGAATTAAGCTATATCGAGTTACATCCGGAGTAACTACAAAAAGCGAACTGTCAACCCAAGCACCTAAAGTCGCAGCTGATGGAACCCAGATATCATGGACAGACAACATGTTGCGATCGACACCGATACCAGCCGGATAGTCAATCACACATTCCACGTAAATAGTAACATTAGAATAGGAAGAAATAGTGTTAATTACAGCTAATGTAGGAGAGGTATATGTGATATCTCTAATTCCACCAGTAATTATTAAATCAACATCACTTGGCACTCCAGTATCAACTACTCTAACTTGATTAATTCGACCTAAGGTGGCATTCGGGGTTAAAGTATCAATTCCCGTCGCTCCAGCCCCCCATGAAATAGTAAAATTATTCAAATCAATGTAAAAGGCACTCTGAGGTGTACCACCTACAACAATCTTTCCAACCACAACTTCAGAATAAGGACGATCACTGAAACGACGACGAGCCGTGTCAGTATTGCCGATTCTCTCACCAAATCCAATACTGCTAACTTCTAAGAAAGAAGTTCCAGCTGTCCCTTTTAATCCGACTTCTAACTCGGTAGACAAACTATTATTGAATAGCTGAGCAGTTGCTTGTTCTAAAATTTCTCGAGGATTGTTAGAACAACCTTTTCTCAAGTCCTTGACATCACTGGCAACAATTTGATCAGAAAATAGTCCATCAGGACGAGTTGAACTTGCCGATACTATTAAGCTTCCACCATTAAGATTCAGTGTTTGATCAAAAGCGCCGTCATTACGACGAGCAATTACGCATACCGGAATGGCATACATAAAACCATCCACTGTGCCCAATGCATTAGCATCACCAACAGTGCCCGTACCTGCTATCCACAATGATTTATCATGATCGGCAACTGCAAATTGAAATGCTGTAGCGCTTCCGTCAGCTCCAGGCCCCGAAAAATCACTTACAGTATGAGCTACGATAGCGGGATCATCCAAAATATCAGGATAAGTAAAAGCATCAACACCATCAATAACTCTAAGTCGATATTGAATTTGCACTCGAGCTTGAGATTCTGCTGCATATGTTGGATCAATTAAATCATCGGTTAAATTGACTGTATCAGGAGCTTTAACATTTCCATTTCTTAGTATTAAGCTAGTCGGGCTCTTATTAGCCGTATCAGGAGCTGCTTTAACCAGGGCCCTCCATACTTCAAGGATAACTAAATCAGTTCTAACACCAGCACCCGGAGGAACAGATAAAGTAATTTCATTTTCACCATCAGTGTTAGTGTCAGAATATTCAATGTGAACAGGCCATCCGTTCACAATAGCGTCACAAGCTTTAAGAATAAATTTATTTTCGTTACCAACACTAGCAGTCAAAAATTCAAAAGAATTTGATGGTTCTGTATTCTCGAGAAAATCACTGGTTAGAAAACAGGAAGGGTATGACTTTTGGGTAACTAATCTTAATCCATAATCTGATTTGATTTCGCTCCGTAGATTCATCTCCCAATCAATCATGGGAGCATCTTCTTGAACTACAACTGATTCATAGGATTTTTGCTCAGCCGAAAATTGATCTCCGGTGCTGAGGAGCTGAGGTTTTTGACTTACTCCGGAACCTAGATCTTTATATGCCATTATTCAAATGACCGACCCTATAAGAGGCTGCAATAAACCATACTAACGTCTCCAAGGACGACGTATATTAGGGACGGCCCTGTTAAACGTCTCCTTGCGTTTTTTGCATCCCCCGCAAGGTTTAATCCCTATAGCTCGGGTAACCATCTCCACAGCGTCTCCGAGCCCAACCGTTGGGGGTTGAGGAAGAGATCGTCTAATTTGATTCTGTGGGCTATATTTTTCGCGTTTAGCTTGGTAATATTCAGGTCTAGTCTGAGATTTGAATTCAGGCTTTGGAGCAGGATAATTTAAGGTTTTGCAATACGGACATTTGACCGGATTTTCAGATATCCAAAGATGGGTCCCACATCTGATACAAATCACATTAAAATGTAATATGAATAAACTAATGCAGTATCTCTGGACCCAATCACATCAAGAAATAAATAGAATTTACAAGATGCTAGATGAATTTGGTTACAGATTAGACCAAAAAGGGCAAATTTGGTATGAACACGGGGAAATCCAAGTTGAATTTCAAGAAAATTTAGCTTCCACCATACCTAACAATGATATTATAGTACCCAAAAGCTGGGAATTTCCAACAATCCATGATCGTATAATTAGAACTCTTGATTTATCAATCAACTATGAAATGGATGTATCTAAAGTAGTGGTAATTAAAAATAAGAATGAATTGGAAGTCATAGTCAGTGGTGGAGGTTTTGTAATCACTTCATATCCATGTCCAGAATGCAAAGAAATTGTAGCCGACTTATTTGTAGGGCATCATCCTAAATGCAAATTATGTCAAGTTAATGAAATTATGTCAAGTTAAATGAATATCAGACAACAGGTGCCAATTCTCAGGATCAAAATTTTCAAGTTTTATCCCTTGATTTAGTGCTGCCGCTGATATCAAACGAATATTAAATACAGTCGGATTGACATCTTGATCCGATTTAAAATGTTTACAGATATAAGCATTATATGGTTTAACATCCATCGTCCAATATGTATTAATTTTATTGTAAGCGTATGCACAATATCCAATTTTTCTTGAAGACGGATCATCATTACATAAAATTACAGCATCTGGATTATGGGAAATAAAATCAATTATGGCATCCCACATTTCCTCAAATGAATTAAAATAGTGCGACATAGATATCAATAAAAATAATACAAGGGACGGATAGGGCTGTGTTGGGTAAGCTCTTGGGGGCGAGAGCTTTTACCCTATCCGTCCACGTTAATTGCAGACAAAAAACAAAAAGACAGCTTTCCTAAAATTATGATTCCATCACTGTTTTCACAATTATTTCAGGATGAATTGAAGATTGATACACAGGACATGAGTCTTCATAATACACAGGACATGAAGTTCCCCAACATTGACCACCTTTATCGTCATACCATTGTAGATGAATACAAGTTTTACAACAATCTATCCAAACAATTTTAGTATTTTCGTTATGACAATGAACTTTCTTTATTCCATCCAAACTTTCATAAATAACTATTGAAGATGTTGATGTGCGCCAATGAAGCACAACTTTTCCTTCCCCAGGTTTTCCTTTTTCATCAAATATAACACCTTCGGCTATCACTCCGGTACCGGAAATTCCGGTTACATCCTTATCACGTCGTAAAAGAAATCGTCTCATTTAAGATTCCATGATTTCATAAACAAAAGCTTCTTCCTTACCAATTTCTTCAATATCATGTTTAGATGCACCAAATATTCCAGTGTATCTATGCTGGCTACATACTCCAATGATACGTTGATTATCCATAAATCGATAAGGCCAGGTGACTTTAACATAATAAGTTACTTTATTTTTACATGGAATCCGATGACACCTGTGGATGTCAACAATCATGATTCCATAACATCAGCTAACCAAATTGCACCACATTCAGGACAAGTCCCATCTTCATCTAGATCGACAGGTCCACCCACTCTAAAACAACGAATAGTACAAGGAATTTTTCTAGTTAACATAAATTGTTCAGCTCGAGTAAGCTTATTCCAATTAATATTATTTTCTTTACAATAATGCTTAAGGTATTCTTCAGCCGTTATCATGAAGAAAAATACATTCATTACAATTGAATCTTTTTCACAAATTTAATCTTTTCTTTACCAAACACCTTTCGATATCCAAATTCTTCGGCGTATTCTTTCTCTTTCTTACCCATTTTCACTGCATGATTATATAAGGTTTTCTTATGTAGGATGAACCCATCATCATTAACATAATGATAATCAGGTCGAATCTTTCCTATCTCTTCCCAATTAGCAGCCTTATAAATCGTCCCGAAATGTCCATAAGTTGAATCAGCAAATGACACCAGACATTTAATTTGATATTCTTGAAATATTAATTTGGAACATCGAGAGATAAACCAAGAAGCAAGATTCTTCTTTTGATATTCCGGATGAATACAGAATCTATCTAATTCCAGGACTTCTGAATAGGCATAGTCCATCGAGGTTGCAACTTCTTTCCTAACCGGAGTAGTAAATTTACAGACTGCAACTAATTCATCCTCCAAATAAGCCCCGTAAATTACTTTAGCTGACCTGCCGAATTGGGCATAATGAAATGAATTTAAGAACAAACGAGGTTCTTTAGATTTCCGTTCAAATTTACGGATAGCCAGATCGGAAAATTTGAATTCTTTTTGAATAAAGTTGAATCCGTCCCCAAACATGGAGAGTAACAATTTTCGTCTTATTAAATCAGGATTTAAGAACTCACGTTCATGAAGATATAAAATCTGAGAATCAGGTTGAGCCTTTTCAAAATAAGTGAACTTGGCCGCATCTCGAGCAGGTCTTCCTTCTATAGAATGCCAATATTCTCCCTGACATTCTATGAATAAATCATGTTCGGGTACGTAAAAATCGAATCTATATTTACCGATCGGAACTTCTATTTCATAATTAACTCCAATTAAACCAAGAATTTGTTCAGTAATTTTTTCAATAGAAGATCTTCTTCCGAGTTGGGAAGACCTGGCTTGTACCATTTTTTCTAGATACTCAGGATCTTCCCATTTTCTTTTTTGAGCCCGTGATTGTTTTTCCCGATATTCAGACCTTTCCCACATCTTTTTAATTGCAATAGAAAGTTTTTCTCTTAATTCCGGATCTTTCCACCTTTCTTTTGCAGCTTCAGAAGCTCTTTTTCTAAATTCCGGATTTTTCCATTTTTCTGTTAAAGATTTAGATAATTTTTCTCGATATTCTTCACTTCCCCAAATTTCTTCAAAATGCTTCCGATATTCAAAATTCTGCCATACCTGTTTTTGTAATTTTGACTGCCGCTCCTGATATCCTAGATTATTCCAAATTCGACTTTGAATTGCTGATTGATGCTTCCTATATCCAGGTCTTTTCCATACTTGTTGCTGTTTTACAGATTGATTTTCTCGATATTCAGGATCTTGCCATACTTGTTGCTGTTTTACAGATTGACCTCTTTTAAATTCCTCAGTCTTAAATGCTTTTTGATTTTTTCGATACTCTTCAGTTTTCCATAATTGTTTTTGGATTTCTATCTGATTTTCTCGATATTCAGGCCTTTCCCATTGCTTTTTAGACTGACGAGACATCCTTTCTTGATATGAAGAGTCATTTTTGCGTGCCTCAGTCTTAGTAGCTTGTTTGCGCTGATACTCAGGATTTTCCCATTGTTTCTTCCTAATTTTAGATTGTTTCTTTCTATACTCCGGATCTTTCCAAACTCGCTGTTGTCTAATTTTTCTTTCAGGATTTGTCCAAGAAAATCTTGTACCACAAGCATTACAACGAGTCCCCCGATCTAACCTAAGTTTATTCTTAAGTGACTGGATTGTAATTTGTCTGTCTAATTGGCAATCCTCACAAATCACGTATACTATTGATTTATTATTTTTAGGTTCACCAAATTCTTGTTTAGTCTTTTCTAAATTTAAATATTGCTTTAATTCATCAATATGCATTCATAAAATTACATTTAATTAAAAAGTTAAGCGCCATGTCCATTGTAAGGTGCTCGTGGCCGGCTTATTGATTACTGGGAACGTTATATAATTAACTAAAATATCCTTACCAGTTACATCTACGGTAGTATCGTAAGTTCCATTGGCAGGCAAAATAGGATTCCGTACTGCCATATTTGAATTTACATCCCCACAGAGCAATCCCATTTCTGTCAAAGCTCCGACCGCTTCGGACTCAGAAAATATGGTCGTGAAATCTACTTTATTGGTTGGAACACCACTAATGGTTCCAGTCGATGTAATGAAATCTGTACTAGCAATTTGTTTTCGAGCTAGCTCATTATAAAGAGACCGCTGAGTATTAGTAGCTGGGGGAGGATTTAGAGGGTCCCAACCTACATCCCCGGTCCCGACCGCCAATGCAAAAACTCCATGAGCAGGCTCAGACACATTAGGAGTAGTAGGACTCTTCATCAAACGAGCCAGAAGAACTCCAGCATCTAAAGTAACTAAATTCTGATAGTGTCCCTTCTCAATCTGACCGTCTTTATGTCTTAATTCCCAGAAAATCTCACCTTTATAAGTAGGGAACGTGTCTGAAGCAGTCATCGCAAAACCCACGACTGCTGATCTCATTGGATTGAAGCGTTCTATTTTCGCAGGTTTTCTAAACATTTCTCTAATTCCTCTGAATCAAAAGTTAAAATATTCCGTATACGACAGTTGGTCCAGGAGGTAAAGTCTGAGTTAATATTCCAACAGCAGTATATTCAGAGGGCTGTGATCTATATAAATAATTATTTGTGCGAGATAAACTATTGGGCCCAAATCTAAACAGTCTATTATTTTCTTGATTTGGTTGGGCATAGATCTCAAAAGCCCGAGTAGTTATTTCAAAACTATCAATATCTATTTGATTATTCGGGCGAGCTTCAAGTAAAGCCGGTGAAAAATATACTAAACCAGGACTTTGCGTGCCGAGAGTTAAAAATCCAGTATCCGGGGTTCCAGTAAATCTATCAAGATCCGCACGACCTAATACAGTACCAAATGGAATTTGATAAATTGGGAATGCAAAACCACAAGGAGTGGAAGCACCGACAGCACCTCCACTACCCCAGATATATCCCCAGGAAGTACCCCAGGAACCACCACCGTTACTCATCAGACCTTTTCTGCGTCGTTAATTGCATCCAAAAACGACAATAAAAGTCTGGTCGGTCCAAATGGATACCCCTGTGGAGGTTCTTCAGAAGTTTCCTGTAATAAAGTCCAATCTGGCTCATCTATAACAATAGATTTTACCATATCTTCAGACTCTTTAGCTTCACTTAATTTTTTCATTATTCGAACACCAGCCCTGATCCCAGGTCCAGTTTTATTGAAACCTTCTTGAGTATTAATCAAATATCCAACATAATCGTAAAAAGTATAATCTTGAACTTCTCGCTTCTGATTGCCCTTTTCATCTTCAACCAAGGCATTAACTTTGATGAGATCGGGAATGGTGATTTTACGTAGTTCGGCCATGTTTGTCTCCAATTTGATATAACCTTACTAAATGAAAGTTCTAGTCAAGATCATCGATAAATACATATGATTTCGGACGATGAGAAAGACCAAATCCAGAGGCTAGAAGCCGATGTTGAACTAAATTAGGAAGATAAACAAAAACCTTCAATCCAAGATTCTTACAGCACTCTCTAAAAGAGGCATCAATAGCCTCTTTTTTAGTTTTCGGAGCATTATCCCACCAAGGTAAAATTGATTTTTCCCAAGCTTTCGCCACTTCCAATTTCATTACTAGACATTGTGAATAAATCAAATCTATTCTGTAGTAATGCATTCCGGATCTAAGCATCCGAACATCATCTGAATTAAAAGAAAATAAAGATACTGCACCCCAATCATCACCCATATTATTTAGAATATCAGGGACTAATTCCCCAAATCTCGAAGATAATTGAATATCTTCTTCTATATAAAATACCCAAGGGCTAGATATTTTGTGAAGACCCTTAGCAATCGATTCAAATGCTAATCTAAGATCAGCCTTAGGATTGCTTTTCCATTGTGGAATTACCGTAGCACTAATTCCTGGACATTGAATAGATAAATCTATCAATAATTGTTGTAAAGATTTGGCTCGTTCAGCAATAGATACTACCGCTGGAATAATGGCTTCAGTATTTTTCCAATCAAACATTATTCAAATCATCAATAAATGTATACGACTTAGGACGATTAGAATGGCCAAATCCGGATTCTATACATCGGTGTTGAACTAAATTAGGCAAATAAATAAGAATTTTCAATCCTAAATCCTTACAGCAATCTCCTAGTGCCATATCCGGAGCTCGTTTTTTACCAGAGGGAGCAGCATCCCACCAAGGTAAAATCATGTTTTTCCAAGCTAAAGCTACTTTTAATTTCATAGCCACACATTGCGCGTAAGTAAAAGGTTCTCCAGCTTCATTTAATGATGATCCATTTAATCGTACCAGTTTTTGTTCTGTTTTATTTGGGGAAAAGAAAGAAACCGCACCACATTCATCAGGTATTTTATTTAATACTTCCGGTACCAATTCTCCAAACTTGGAAGATAATTGAATATCTTCCTCCATATAAAATATCCAAGGACTAGACATTCCTTGAAGGCCTTTGGTAATCGATTCAAATGCCAATCTAGGATTTGATCTAGGGCTCTGTTTCCATTGTGGTATTACTGTAGCACTAATCCCTGGACATTGAATAGATAAGTCCACTAATAATTGGCGCAGAGAATCAGCTCGTTCAGCGATAGACACCACTGCCGGGATGATGGCTTCGGTATTTTTCCAATCAAACATATAAGTACCGTACCGTATGAGAGTCATCATTCCATGCGGTGGAAATGGAAAACGATGGGGTAATCATACAGGAGTACCAAAGCAACTAGTTACTGTTAATGAAGAATTCATTTTACAACGAACTATAAGACTATGTAAACAATTCGGAACAAATGATATCTGGGTCATAACTGAAGATCCAAAAATCAAAAATATCTGTCCATCATATGTCAGATTAAGTCAAGGAATTAAGTATTCGTATCCAGTTTATATTGACAAAATAATGTGCAGTAGAAAATTATGGACTATTATTTCACCAACAGTTATTTTATTTGGTGACACTTACTTCACTGAAGAAGCCATACAAACCATAATTTGTAAGGAAAAAGAAATCATTACTTTTTATGGACGCTTTCATACAAGTAAATTAACTAGAAAAGACTGTCCCGAAATCTATGCATTGAAATTCAATCCATCCGATCATTCTCTACTTAATGATCACTGCGAAAAAGTAAGGCAAGCTATTATCAATGGTCAACCAAAGCGCAAAATTGACTATATCAAATCTGTTCTATCTTCTATTCATAATCAAAGCTTTGATTATACAGGATGTGAAACATCTAAATACTTTCATACTATTGATGATTGGACTGAAGATTTTGATAAGCCTATAGATTTAATTAATTGGCAAAGAGGAAGAAAAAAATATAAGTTATCTATATGAGAGTCATCATTCCATGTGGGGGAGATGGACAACGTTGGGGAAATTATACAGGAGTACCTAAGCAATTAACATTTATTGAAGGAGAAATACTTCTTGAGCGTACCATTAAACAATGTCGCCAATATACTAATGATATCTGGATTATTGCTCAAGATCAACAAATTGAAGAACTAGCAAATAAACTAAACGTAAATGTAACTGCTGGTATTCAAGAACACGTAAATGCTATTGATAAAGTATTATGTAGTACTAATTTATGGACTAAACATTACACTACTATATTATTTGGAGATACTTATTTTACTGATGAAGCTTTGACAAAAATATTTCAAATTAACAAGCATGATCCAATTTTTTACGGCCGATTTAAAAATAGTGAATTCACCGGTAAAAAAGGTTGGGAAATTTATGGAATGAAATTTGGAATTCACAACCAGTTTAAATTTCTTAGCCATTGTCAATATATAAAATGGGCGGCTCACGCAGGATACATAAAAGAAAAAATGATTTGTATTAAAATGGCATTAATTTCCATGGACTGCCATCGTTATATTACCTCAGACCCAACTGAACTCAGAAATTTATGCACTATTGATGATTGGACTGAAGATTTTGATGAACCAGAAGGACTAATTCTATGGCTTCAAGGTAGAAAAAAATATGGACTGGGACAAGGACTAAAAACCAAACTCGAAGAGAAAAAGAACGGAAAAAAACTCGGATTATAATTAAGTACCACCAAAATTCCGAACGCCTACAGTAAGAACATTATCATTTAAAGTTCTATGGAAGAATTCCCAGAACGGATCCGAACGAAGCGTTGAATGTCGCCAATATACTAATGATATCTGGATTATTACTCAAGATAGGAAAATATGGAATCTATATAATTACGCTTGGAACACTGAAATATAATAATCACGATCGGATGGATCAATAGCTCCATCAGTAACATTTTGTAACACTATTGTAACAGTATCGGCAGCACTTACATATCCCCACACAATCAAACCGTCTTCTAAACCTCCATCCGGAGTTACTAAAACCCGATCACTTGTAGTTGCCCCAGACACTGATTGAGTAGTTGTTGCCCGAGTATGAGCAGAAATTGAAGAAGGATTCCATTCAGCAAGAATCTCTTGTAACTCTAGTGTGATTTTGTAATCTTGAGTTGAACTTTCAATCCTAGCATAAGGTAAACCTGAATTACTCCACATAATACAAGAATTAGCCGCAGGAGCTGTATTAGGTGAACTCCCAATTAATTCAAATGAACCATCATTACGGAAATTAGCTACATTTTGACTTGAACCAATATAAAGTTGAATAGTACCATCATCCCCATCTTCATCATCCCCACTACCACGATTTCCACTCTTGATAATAATATTACCACCATCACCACCATTAGCACCTGAGCCAGAGCCTTCTCCACCAGCACCTGCCTGTAATATGGCATCACCACCAATTCCACCTAAACCAGAAGTAGCCGAACATTCTCCACCAGTTCCACCTAAACATATGATATCACCACCAGCACTACTAGGACTAGCAGTTCTAAGTCCACCAGCACCAGCACTAAGAGTTAAATTCCCGCCAATGTGAGTAGCAGCTGCTGCAGTAGAATCCTCTACTTTAATTATTGCATTTTCATCTTGATAAGTATAATTAAACAACAAACGTCGACTTCCTAAACCATCGAATGTAGCAATTAAAGTAGAACCGTTATAAATTTCAACAACACCATCATCAGCCCCATTACTTCCTAAACCACCATGTAATTTAAGAGTTCCACTAGTATTTGATTCACCATCACCTCCACCTGCAAAAATATTTAGATCTAACCCATTAGCCCCACTTTCTGAATTAACTTCAATCCAGGCAGCAATAGCACCACCATCACTATTTGGAAATAATAAACGACTATTTCCTGATGATCCAGTACCACCAATCCCATCAAAACGTGCAATCTCTCCATTCTGATCTTTAATTAGTACAGCTTCATCATCACCAACTTGTAAATTCAATGAAGTTGAAGTTTCAATCCAGGCAGCAGTTTGACCCCCATCACCAATAGTGATTCTTGGATTTCCTGATGATC